>Ga0208247_10008_pt1 | contig 544827 bp, 501 predicted proteins | sample AntDryMetagUQ836_FD_188087 | JGI IMG/M metagenome (GOLD analysis project Ga0208247, IMG submission 188087) | Polar desert microbial communities from Antarctic Dry Valleys - UQ836 (SPAdes) | ecosystem: Environmental > Terrestrial > Soil > Desert | place: Antarctic Dry Valleys | collected 2008-12-31 | reverse complement strand
GCGCTACCGCATCCGGAGACGCCGCCACCTGCGCAACAAACCCATCCAACACCGACACACCCGCAACCTCACGAGCCGTGTCATTCCACCCCTCGAGCACCAACGAACGCTCAACAGAATCCAAAATATCAACGTCACCAACACGCACCGAAGGATCGGTGGCTACGGAGGAGAGCAGTCGAAGAACTCTGTCCAGCAACGCAGTTGCGTAGTCGGCATCGAAGAAGTCCGGTAGGTACCGCAGCGTCAAGTGCAACTGCTCGTCGAGTGCGATCAGCAGGGTCAACGGGTAGTTCGTGGAATCGTCCGAGGCGATGTCGTCGATCATCATTCCGTCGAGAACATCCGCCTGTGCGGCGAGGCCCTCACGGTCGACCGGGTACGACTCGAATACAACCAACGTGTCGAACAGTGTTCCGACGTCCGCTGCTTTCTGGACATCGGTCAAACCGAGATAGTGATGATCAAGCATTCTCGCCTGCTCGATCTGGACCCTGGCAACCAATTCTTCGACGGACTCCCCGGCGTCGAGGCGCACCCGCACGGGGAGGGTGTTGATGAACAACCCGACCATCGATTCGACGCCGGTGAGCGCCGGTGGCCGGCCGGACACTGTTGCACCGAAGACAACGTCGTCGGTTCCGGTCAACGCACCGAGCAGGACCGCCCACGCGCTCTGCACGATCGTGTTGGCGGTGACCCCGAGTCGTGCGGCCAGAGCGGTGAGCGCCGCGGTTGTCTCCGACGACATCGACACGTTCAGCTTCTGTGACAGCGCGGTGAATTCCTGTCCGCCTGTGACCTGAGCAAGCAGCGTCGGCTCTTCGACGCCGGAAAGCACATCCGCCCAGGCTGTGAGTGATCGATCACGATCCTGATCGACAAGCCACGCCAGGTAATTGCGATAGCTACGCACACGCGGAAGAACCGAGTCGTCACCACGCGTCGCGTACAGCGCCAACAGGTTCTGCAAGAGCAGTGGCACCGACCAACCGTCGAGAATAATGTGGTGATTCGCCACCACCAAGCGATAGTCCCCCTCCGCCATGGTGACGAAGGTGAACCGAATCAACGGCGGTGACGCCATGTCGAAGTGTGTCGCCTGGTCAGCCGTCAAAACTTCGTTCAGAGCTGCCTCACGGTCGACGGCCGCAATATCGCTGAGATCGATGTTCCGCCACGGGACTGGAACGTCTTCGAGGACTATCTGGACCGGCGTTCCGTCGTCGTCGGCCGTGAATGCCGTTCGCAGGTTCGCATAACGGTCGATGATTCCCTGTGCTGCAGTGCGCAAGCGGTCGGCATCCACCTTCCCGGACAGAGTGAGAATCATCTGCACCGAGTAGAGGTCGACGCTGGATTCTGCCAACATCGCGTGGAAGAGCAAACCGGACTGCAGCGGTGCCAGGGGCCAGATGTCGGTCACCGTACCGAATCGATTCTCGAAGCCGTCGATATCTCGTTGGCTCACGGAGACAAGCGGCACGTCGGACGGTGTGAGTCCACCGGCTCCGACGGAGCGAGAATGCTCCGCCAGGGCAGTCAGTGCTTCGACCCAAATCTGTGCAAATGTCTCGACACTCTCGCCGTCGATGGCACCGACGGGGTATGCGAAAGAGGCCTCCAGAACAGCACCGTCTGCGCCGTCGTTGACGATCGCATTGATGTCGACGACCTTGTTTGCGGGCATGTCGACGTCTTCGGGTGCCGACACGTTGGCGAAATCGCCGGCCGGCAGCCACCCGAGTCCCTCGACGCCTGCCGGAAGATCCTCGGCGACAACTCGTCCCAGGTAGTTGAAGCTGACCTGTCCCCCGGCGAAGCGAGAAAGCACTGCGCGCGTGTCTTCGTTCAGGTAGCGCAGCAGTCCGTACCCGACGCCCTTGTCCGGGATCGCCAGAAGCTGTTCCTTCACTGCTTTGATCGCGCGTCCCGCCGAATCACCTCCGGCGAAAGCGTCACCCAGATCTACCTCGGAAAGATCGAGACTGATCGGGAAGGCAGCGGTGAACCAGCCAACGGTCCTTGACAGATCCGCGCCAGGAATCACGGCTTCTTCGCGACCGTGGCCCTCGAGTTGCAGCAAAGCAGACGTCGAGTCGATTCCGGCTCGGCGACGCCACTCGATCAGCGCGAGTGCCAGTCCAGCGAGCAGGCCGTCGTTGGCGCCGCCGTTGAAAACCTCCGGCAGCGTGGTCAACAGAGTCTCCGTCACCTGAGTGGGGACCGTCACGCTTATCCGCTGAACCGTTGCCGCAACGTCGACGGCAGAGTCGTACGCCCTCTTACCCAGCACCGGGTCCGGTGTCTGCAACACCTTCCGCCACGTATCCAGCTCGGCCACACGCGAATCCCGATGGGCCTCTTCGGACAAAGCATGAGCCCAGCGTCGCATCGACGTACCGGTCGGCTCGAGAGCAACATCCCCCGTCGTTCCGGCTACATCCCCCGTCGCTCCGCTCGCCCCGGCCATCTGAGCCGCAGCCGACACCAGATCCGGAACGATGATTCGCCAGGAAACCCCGTCGACGATCAGGTGATGTGCAGCAATGATCAAGCGCCCGGTGCGAGTGGGACCGAAGTCGACCCACACGAACTGAACCATTACGCCGTCCGCCGGATTCAACCGGCCGAGAGCCTCGTCGAGGCCCTTGGAAGCCGTGAGAACAATTGTCGACTCGTCCGCAGCCGCGTCGACATCGACGCGGCTGAGCAGATCCTCGACGTCCACGGTTCCGGGCTCGGAGACCGACATCCCCCATCCGCGACCGTCGGAGATCAGCCGCGAGCGGAACATGTCGTGGTGGTCGACGACTGCAGCGAGTGTTCGCACGATGTCGGCTCGCTGCACTCCGAGTGGAAGCTCGAGAGTCATCGTCTGTGTGAATCGGTTGTAGCTGCCACCGCGCTCGACCATGAATCGTTCGATCGGCGTCAACGGCATCCAGCCGACTCCACCGCCCGGCAACTCCTCGAGCACCACCGCGGCCTCGACGTCGGCGGCATACTTCGCCACTTCGGCCAATGCCGCGACAGTCTTGCTCTCGAAGACGTCACTGGGTGCGAATACGACCCCACGTGCCTTCGCACGAGAGACGAGTTGGATGGACATGATCGAGTCGCCGCCCTGAGCGAAGAACGAGTCGTCGGTGCCGATGCGATCCAGGCCGAGAACGTCCGCGAAGATCTCGCTCAGGATTTGTTCCATCTCGGTGACCGGGGCGCGGAATTCCTTGGTCTCGAAAACCGGTGCTGGGAGCGCTTTTCGGTCCAGCTTGCCTGCCGGACTGAGCGGCATGTCCGAGGAGACCATGACCGAAGCCGGAACCATATGGGCCGGAAGGGTTCTGGAGACGAATTCGATCAATTCCGCCGAAGTGACCGAAGCGTGCTTTCCGGTGAACACGTACGACACCAGCGCCGGGGCACCCGACGGCAGGGTCGTACCCATCGTCGCAGCGAACTCGACCTCGGGGTGTGCCGTCAGCGATGCATCGATTTCGCCCAGTTCGATACGGAAACCGCGAATCTTGACCTGGAAATCGTTGCGGCCCACGTATTCCACGGCGTAGGTGGAGGGTGCCGTTCCAGCGACCCAGCGCACCACGTCACCGGTTCGGTACATTCGCTCGCCCGGATTACCGTGCGGGTTTGCCACGAATCGATCGGCACTCAAGCCTGGACGACGATGATAGCCGCGGGTCACCTGAGGACCGGACAGATACAGCTCGCCCGAGACTCCCAGTGGAACTGGATTGAGTCGTGTGTCCAGGACGAATGCGGCCATGTCACCGATCGTGGCGCCGATGTCCATTCGGTCACCGGGCAGAAGCGGAACGCTGACGTTCGTCACGATCGTCGTCTCGGTCGGGCCGTAGACATTCAGGAATGTCCTGGGAGCCGAAGCCGACGCGGCCGATCCGTCCCCTGTCGTCCACTTGCTGATCAGTTCCGGCGAATACGCTTCGCCACCCACGCCTACCACCGTCAGGTCGTCCAGGCCGCTCGGGTCCATCGACGCCAGGGCAGCGGGTGTGATGAACGCATGCGTGACTCGTTCGCTACGGAACACCTCAGCCAGTTCGTCGCCGCCGTACACGCCAGGCGGGACGATGACCATCGTCGCGCCGGTGGCCACCGCGAGGAACAACTCGAGCATCGACGCGTCGAAACTCGGTGACGCGAAGTGCAATGTCCGCGAGGTGGGCTTCACGAGGTAATGCGCGGCCTGCGTGACACTGAAGCTCGCCAGTCCCGCGTTGGTTGCGACAACGCCCTTCGGCAGTCCTGTCGTGCCGGAGGTGTAGATGACCCAAGCCGGATGAGCAGTCGTCAGTGGACGGACACGTTCCTCGGCATCGATTGGCGCTCCGGACACTCCGGCGATCATCTGTTCGCCGAGCGGTCCGTCCACGACCAACCACTCGACGTCGTCGGCGAGATTCGGACGTTCGACGTCGAGGGTGAGGCCAACCTTCGCACCCGAGTCGCTGAGCATGTGCGCGATACGGTCTGCCGGATAGTGCGGATCGATCGGAACGACCGCTGCCCCGGTCTTCGACACTGCCCAGACCGCGAGTATCGATTCGACGGATCTCGGAATCGACACCGCCACAAGATCTTCAGCCCCGAGACCACGGTTGATCAAAACGCGGGCCAGCTTCGACGACCACTCGTCGACCTCGCGATACGTCATGGACCTACCGGCCGCGGCCTGCGCCGTGCCGGGGTAGCGCAAAGCGACGTTGTCCGGGTAGCGCGCAGCAGCGTCGGCAAGAATCTCGGCCAACGGCGCCTGCGCTACTCCTGACGAAGCCCTTTGACTCGTCAGAACCTCACGCTCGGACGCGTCGAGGATTTCGATGTCACCCACTGAAGTTGCGGGGTCCGTCGCAATTCCGTTCAGAATGCGCATCAATCGTGCGGCGAATCCGCGGACGGTCGATTCGTCGAACAGATCCGTCGCGTACGTGAACGTCGCCGACAGCCCTTCTGATACCTCACTGATCGTGAGCTGCAGGTCGAACTTGGCCACGGTCTCGTCGATTTCGAACTCGGCCGCCGTCAGACCGGGCAGAGCCAACGAGTTCTGCCCCAGGTTCTGAAATGCCAATGCCACCTGGAACAGCGGGTGATGTGCCCTCGACCGAACGGGATCCAGCACTTCCACGAGCCGCTCGAACGGAAGGTCCGAGTGCGCGAACGCCTGAAGGTCGGTTTCCCGAGCCGAGGCCAGAAGTGTTGTGAATGCCGCCGAAGGATCAACCTCGGTACGCAAAACCAGGGTGTTGACGAACATTCCGATCAAATCGTCGAGTTCGGATTCACCTCGCCCGGCCATCGGTGCACCGATGTTGATGTCCGTTGTTCCCGACAGACGAGCGAGAAGCGACGCCAGAGCCGCATGGACCACCATGAACATCGACGCATTGTGTTCCCGGCCCACGCTGATCAGCCGCTCATGCAATTCCTGACCGATCGAGAATTCGAATGTCGCTCCCTGACCGGAGAATACCGCCGGCCGAGCCCGATCGCCCGGAAGATTCAACTGTTCGGGCACGCCGTCCAGTGCTTGCGCCCAGTAAGTGATCTGTTGCGCGATGACGGACTGCGGATCGTCCTCGGACCCGAGAACCTCACGCTGCCACAACGAGTAATCGGCATACTGCACCGGCAACGGCGTCCAGGTCGGAGCCTGGCCGTTGGTTCGGGCGTAGTAGGCGGTCATGACGTCGCGGGTCAACGGGCCCATCGAGAAACCGTCGGTCGAGATGTGATGCACCACGAATACCAGAACGTGCTCGTCGGCCTTGATCTGGAAAAGCTTGGCGCGCAACGGCACCTCGGCCGTCACGTCGAAGCCTGCCGCTACGAAGTTCGTTACCTCGGAAACGATCTCCGAATCCGAGACCGAGGTTGCAGCGAGGTTCACGTCGACATCAGCCGGTGCAACGATCTTCTGGTAGCCGACGCCGTCGACCTCGGGGTAGACCGTGCGCAGAACCTCGTGACGGCCGATAACGTCGGCGACCGCTTGCTCCAGCCCCAAGACGTCCAGTTCTCCGGTGAGAGTTATCGCAACCGGGACGTTGTTCCCTGCCGAGCTCGTATCCAACTGGTTGAGGAACCACATGCGCTGCTGCGCCAACGACAACGGCACCCGAACCGGACGCACCTGCGCAGTCAACGCCGCACGTGAACCGCCACCGACATGAGAACCCAAACGAGCAGCCAACGCCTCCACCGTCGACGCCTCGAACAACTCCCGCACCGACACCGAAGCATCCAACGCCTGACCCAACCGAGACGTCACCTGCGTCGCAATCAGCGAATTACCACCGAGCGCGAAGAAATCATCATCCAAACCAACACGCTCGACGCCCAGAACATCCGCAAACGTCTGCGCCACAACCTCTTCCACCACCGACGTCGGAGCCCGGAACACCGCAACCTGCAACGACGGAACCGGCAACGCCCGACGATCCAACTTCCCGTTCACCGTCAACGGAATCGAATCCAACACCACAAACGCCGACGGCACCATGTACTCCGGCAACAACGAACCCACCGACACCCGAAGATCGTCGACCGAAACGCTCACACCCGCAGCCGGAACCACATACGCCACCAACCGCTGATCACCCGGAGAATCCTCACGAACAACCACCGCCGTCTGCGCCACCGACACATCCGCCAACACCGCAGACTCGATCTCACCGATCTCGATCCGGAAACCACGGATCTTCACCTGATCATCCGCGCGACCCAGATACTCCAAATCACCAGCACTGTTCCACGACGCGACGTCACCCGTGCGGTACAACACCTCGCCGGCATTGAACGGATTCGCCACAAACCGCGTCGACGTCAACCCCGCCTGACCCAGATAACCCCGAGCCAACTGAACACCAGAGACATACATCTCACCCGCGACACCAACAGGCACCGGAGCCAAACGCGTATCGAGCACGAACACCTGCAGACCCGAAATAGCCTGACCCACAACACTCGCCGACGCATCCGCCGCCAACGCAGCATCCAACACACGATGGCTCACATGCACCGTCGTCTCCGTGATGCCATACATGTTCACCAACGTCGGCGCGAAGTCACCGCGGCGGCCGTACCAATCCGACAAGCGACGCAGCTCGAGCGCCTCGCCGCCGAAAACAACCCACCGCAACGACAACTCAGCGGCCCGACCGGATTCCGACGCCAACCGATCAGCCTCGGCCAACTGATAGAACGCAGACGGCGTCTGATTGAGCACCGTCACCCGCTCAGCAGCAAGCAACTCCAAGAACTGCTCCGGCGACCGCGACGTCACATAATCCACAACCACCAACGTGCCGCCGTACAACAGCGGACCCCACAACTCCCACACCGAGAAGTCGAACGCATAACTGTGGAACATCGTCCACACATCGGATTCGTCGAACCCGTACACACCCTCGGTATTCGCAAACAACTTCGCCACCGTCGTGTGCGGAACCTGCACACCCTTCGGGCGACCCGTCGAACCCGACGTGTAAATCACATACGCAACATTCGACGACCGCAACGGCGCAACACGATCCGCATCCGAAACCACCGAACCATCGAACTCCGACACATCCACCGCGTCGATATCAACCACAGGCAAACCAGCGGGCAACACCAACTCACGCCCGGACCACGAAATCGCAGCCACCGGAGCAGCATCAGCCAACATGAACTCGACACGATCAGCCGGATACGACGGATCCACCGGCAAATACCCCGCACCGGACTTCACCACCGCCAACAACGCCACCACAAGATCCGCCGACCGCGGCAACGCCACCGCCACCAACGACTCCGGACCACAACCCTGAGCAATCAACCTGCGCGCCAAACGATTAGCCCGCACCGACAACTCACCATACGACAACGACTCGCCACCGAACCGCACCGCAACCCGATCACCAAACCGCGCAGCAGCATCATCGAACCACGCCGACAACGTCGAATCCACACCACTGTCGACACCCGTGTCGCTCCATGACAGAACGCGATCCAACTCACCGGCGGTCATAACATCCACGTCGCCAACGGCAGCGGCCGGATTCGCGACAACGCCACGGAGGACGGACACGAACCGATCAGCGAACTCGGCCGCTGTCGACGCGTCGAACAGATCCGTCGCGTAGGTCAGGGTGCCGGACATACCGGCGTCAGCGGCGTCTTCAAGTGTGAATTGCAGATCGAACTTGGCCAGTGCTGCGTCGAATTCCACAGCAGCGGCGGTGAGTCCGGGCAGTTCGAGAGCACTCTGTCCAAGGTTCTGGAACGTCAACGCCACCTGGAACAACGGATGACGAGCCTGCGAACGAACCGGATCGAGAACCTCCACCACACGCTCGAACGGAACATCCGCATGCGCGAACGCCTGCAAATCCACCTCACGCGCCGACGCCAACAACTCGGCAAACGACATCGACGGATCAACCTCGGTACGCAACACCAAGGTATTGACGAACATACCGATCACGTCATCGAGCTCGGCTTCACCACGACCCGCGATCGGGGCACCGATCGCAATGTCGGTCGTCGCGGACAGTCGTGCCAACAGCACCGCCAGAGCCGAGTGAACAACCATGAACGGAGTTGCGTTCGTTGCCTTGCCCAGTTCGTCCAGCTCGGACCACAGCTGCGGTTCGATGGTGAAACTGTGATTGGCGCCGCGCCCTGAAGCAATCTCGGGACGCGGACGATCACCAGGCAGATCCAACTGCTCCGGAAGATCAGCCAACGCATCCGACCAGAACGCAATCTGCTTCGCGATCATGGACTGCGGATCGTCCTCGGACCCGAGAACCTCACGCTGCCACAACGAATAGTCGGCATACTGCACCGGCAACGGCGTCCAGGTCGGAGCCTGGCCGTTGGTTCGGGCGTAGTAGGCGGTCATGACGTCGCGGGTCAACGGGCCCATCGAGAAGCCGTCGGTCGAGATGTGATGCATCACGAACGACAACACGAAGTCGTCATCAGCGACCTGAAAAAGCTTGGCGCGCAACGGAACCTCGACAGTGACATCGAAGCCCTGGGCGAAGAACGAATACAGCTCCGCCTGGATTCGGTCGTCTGTGACGCGTTCTGCGCCGAGATCGATCGAGACATCTTCTACCGAGCAGATCTTCTGGTAGCCGACGCCGTCGACCTCGGGGTAGACCGTGCGCAGAACCTCGTGACGGCCGATAACGTCGTGAACTGCCGAATTCAGGGCCGCCAGATCGAGCGCACCCGTGAGCCGAACGGCAACAGGGACATTGTTGACAGCAGAATCGGTGTCGAATCGGTTGAGGAACCACATGCGCTGCTGCGCCAACGACAACGGCACCCGAACCGGACGCACCTGCGCAGTCAACGCCGCACGTGAACCGCCACCGACATGAGAACCCAAACGAGCAGCCAACGCCTCCACCGTCGACGCCTCGAACAACTCCCGCACCGACACCGAAGCATCCAACGCCTGACCCAACCGAGACGTCACCTGCGTCGCAATCAGCGAATTACCACCGAGCGCGAAGAAATCATCATCCAAACCAACACGCTCGACGCCCAGAACATCCGCAAACGTCTGCGCCACAACCTCTTCCACCACCGACGTCGGAGCCCGGAACACCGCAACCTGCAACGACGGAACCGGCAACGCCCGACGATCCAACTTCCCGTTCACCGTCAACGGAATCGAATCCAACACCACAAACGCCGACGGCACCATGTACTCCGGCAACAACGAACCCACCGACACCCGAAGATCGTCGACCGAAACGCTCACACCCGCAGCCGGAACCACATACGCCACCAACCGCTGATCACCCGGAGAATCCTCACGAACAACCACCGCCGTCTGCGCCACCGACACATCCGCCAACACCGCAGACTCGATCTCACCGATCTCGATCCGGAAACCACGGATCTTCACCTGATCATCCGCGCGACCCAGATACTCCAAATCACCAGCACTGTTCCACGACGCGACGTCACCCGTGCGGTACAACACCTCGCCGGCATTGAACGGATTCGCCACAAACCGCGTCGACGTCAACCCCGCCTGACCCAGATAACCCCGAGCCAACTGAACACCAGAGACATACATCTCACCCGCGACACCAACAGGCACCGGAGCCAAACGCGTATCGAGCACGAACACCTGCAGACCCGAAATAGCCTGACCCACAACACTCGCCGACGCATCCGCCGCCAACGCAGCATCCAACACACGATGGCTCACATGCACCGTCGTCTCCGTGATGCCATACATGTTCACCAACGTCGGCGCGAAGTCACCGCGGCGGCCGTACCAATCCGACAAGCGACGCAGCTCGAGCGCCTCGCCGCCGAAAACAACCCACCGCAACGACAACTCAGCGGCCCGACCGGATTCCGACGCCAACCGATCAGCCTCGGCCAACTGATAGAACGCAGACGGCGTCTGATTGAGCACCGTCACCCGCTCAGCAGCAAGCAACTCCAAGAACTGCTCCGGCGACCGCGACGTCACATAATCCACAACCACCAACGTGCCGCCGTACAACAGCGGACCCCACAACTCCCACACCGAGAAGTCGAACGCATAACTGTGGAACATCGTCCACACATCGGATTCGTCGAACCCGTACACACCCTCGGTATTCGCAAACAACTTCGCCACCGTCGTGTGCGGAACCTGCACACCCTTCGGGCGACCCGTCGAACCCGACGTGTAAATCACATACGCAACATTCGACGACCGCAACGGCGCAACACGATCCGCATCCGAAACCACCGAACCATCGAACTCCGACACATCCACCGCGTCGATATCAACCACAGGCAAACCAGCGGGCAACACCAACTCACGCCCGGACCACGAAATCGCAGCCACCGGAGCAGCATCAGCCAACATGAACTCGACACGATCAGCCGGATACGACGGATCCACCGGCAAATACCCCGCACCGGACTTCACCACCGCCAACAACGCCACCACAAGATCCGCCGACCGCGGCAACGCCACCGCCACCAACGACTCCGGACCACAACCCTGAGCAATCAACCTGCGCGCCAAACGATTAGCCCGCACCGACAACTCACCATACGACAACGACTCGCCACCGAACCGCACCGCACCCCGATCACCAAACCGCGCAGCAGCATCATCGAACCACGCCGACAACGTCGAATCCACACCACGATCGATCTGGCCGGCACTGAAGCGGGACAGCAGGTTTCGTTCTCCATCGACCAAGATGTCAACGTCACCCACCGCTACGGTGGGATCAGCAGTCACCGCACGGAAGGTCCTTACCAGCCGATCACCGAATTCCACAACGGTCGACTCGTCGAACAGATCCGTCGCATACGTCAAAGAGGCGGACATTCCGGCGGGTGCGCCGGCCTCGTCGGTTCGTTCGGTCAGGGTCAACTGGAGGTCGAATTTCGCCAGCGCAAGATCGGCACTTTCGATCGACACTTCGAGGTCGCCCAGTTCGAGCGTTGTCTGTTCGTGGTTCTGGAACGTCAATGCCACCTGGAACAGCGGATGACGAGCCTGCGAACGAACCGGATCGAGAACCTCCACCACACGCTCGAACGGAACATCCGCATGCGCGAACGCCTGTAGATCCACTTCACGCGCCGAAGCCAACAGATCCGTGAACGACATCGACGGATCAACCTCGGTACGCAACACCAAAGTGTTGACGAACATACCGATCAGATCGTCGAGCTGCGCCTCACCGCGACCCGCGATCGGTGTACCGATCGCGATGTCGGTCGTTGCGGACAAACGAGAAAGTACGACGGCGAGCGCTGCGTGAACAACCATGAATGGTGTCGAGTTACTGCTGTGCGCAATCGAATTGACAGCTTCGTGCAGGGTGGCGTCGATATCGAACTCGACCTCGGCTCCGCGCCCTGAAGCGACCTCGGGACGCGGACGATCGGCAGGCAGATCCAACTGCTCCGGAAGATCAGCCAACGCATCCGACCAGAACGCAATCTGCTTCGCGATCACGGACCGCGGATCGTCCTCGGACCCGAGAACCTCACGCTGCCACAACGAGTAATCGGCGTACTGCACCGGCAACGGCGTCCAAGCCGGCACCGACGCTCGTGTACGTGCTTCGTAGGCAACCATCACGTCACGGGTCAACGGACCCATCGAGAAACCGTCGGTCGAGATGTGATGCACGACGAACACCAGAACGTATTCGCTGTCGCCGACTTTGAAGAGCTTGGCGCGCAACGGGACTTCGGACGTCACGTCGAAGCCGACTGTCACCAGCTCGGCGACGCCCGCAGCCAGGCGATCTTCCGTGATCGACACGGGGCTGAGATCGACGACAACGTCTTGGACGTCGAGGACGTCCTGATAGCCGACGCCGTCGACGTCTGGATACACAGTTCGCAGTGATTCGTGTCGGCCCACGACATCGATCACGGCGGCGTCAAGAGCTGCCACATCGAGGGCGCCCGAAATCCTGATCGCCGCCGGGACGTTGTTCACTGCCGACGCGGGTTCGAACCTGTTCAGGAACCACATGCGCTGCTGCGCCAACGAAAGTGGGATCCGAGCTGGCCGGGGCTGCTGCACCAGTGGGGCGGTGGCGCCCGAACCGGCGTGCAGCTCGAGCCGGACGGCGAGTGACTGCACGGTCGACGCTTCGAAGAGCGCACGAACCGGAACGCTTGTGTCGAGCGCCTCTCCCAGCCGAGCGGCGACACGGGTCGCGATCAACGAGTTGCCGCCGAGTTCGAAGAAATCGTCGTCGCGGCCAACCTGTGCGACTCCGAGAACTTCGGAGAACACCTGCGCGACAGTCTCTTCGACGGTCGTGATCGGCGCCTGGTACACCTTGGACTCGAACACGGGCGAGGGCAGAGCCTTGATGTCCGTCTTGCCCGCGGTGGTCAACGGAATCGAATCGAGTACCAGTACCGAGTCGGGGACCATGTAGCCGGTCAGGAACGTCGACACCGACTCGATGACCTGTGCGGGATCCACCTCGGCGCCGGCCTGCGGCACGACGTATGCAACGAGACGATCTCCGAAGTGATCGTCGGAACGAACGAGAGCAACAGCTTGCGCAACGCCCGCGCAACGGGTCAGCGCGGCCTCGATCTCGCCGAGTTCGATACGGAACCCACGGATCTTGACCTGGAAGTCACTGCGGCCCACGTACTCCACTGCGCCACCGTCGATCCACCGGACCACGTCACCCGTGCGGTACAACCGCTCTCCCGGCGCCCCGAACGGGTCTGCGACAAAACGACCCGCTGTCAATGCCGGCTGTCCCAGGTATCCACGAGCGACCTGAATACCCGACACGTACAACTCACCTGCGACACCAACCGGAACGGGCTGCAAGCGGCCGTCCAAGATCCGCGCGGCCATTCCCCGAATCGGGCCGCCGATGTTCATACGATCAAACGCGGTCAGCGTATCGCTGATGTTCGAGGCGACTGTCGACTCCGTCGGACCGTACGCATTGAAGAATCCACGCACACCGCCATCCGGAAGCGGCACCGCCCACTTGGCAACGAGAGACCGCGAACTGGCTTCGCCACCGACGACAACCACCCGCAACGCGTCGAGCCCGCTCGGATCCACTGATGCCAGCGCAGCGGGCGTCACGAACGCATGCGTCACGCCCTCCGAGCGCAAGATCTCGGCCAATTCCGCGCCGCCGTACACCGTCGTCGGCGCAATCACCATCGTCGATGCTGCTCCGAATGCCATCAGCAACTCGAGAACAGAAGCATCGAAACTCGGCGAGGCGAAATGCAGCGTCCGAGCATCCGCGGTCAGCGCATAGCGCTCGACCTGCTCGGCGCAGAAGTTCGCCACACCCGCATTGGTGACCACAACGCCCTTGGGCAGACCCGTGGTGCCAGAGGTGTAGATGACGTAAGCAGGCTGCCGCTCATCGATCGCACTGCGTCGATCCGAATCACTCACCGGCGCGCAAGATTCTGCCGCGCACGCCGCCACTGTCTTCTCGTCGTCGAGAACAACCCACGTCAACGCCGACGGCAATCCTGCCTCGACGTCACTGAGCGCAAGACCCAGCACCGCACCGGAATCGGAGATCATGTGGGCGATACGGTCAACCGGATACGTCGGGTCGACGGGCACGAATGCAGCACCCGTTTTCACCACTGCCCACAGAGCGAGAACCGAATCGGCCGAACGCGGAATCGCGATCGCGACCCGATCCTCCGGCCCGACGCCCTTCGCAATCAGAACACGAGCGAGTCGCGACGACCGCTCGTCGAGTTCGCGGTAGCTGATCGACTGACCGTCGAAGCGAATCGCATCCGCCGACGGATCCACAGCGGCCGCCGCTGTGAGGATCTCGACCAGGGTTCCCGAGACCGACTGACCTCCATGAACATCGGCCAGCACACCCCGCTCGGCCGCATCGAGAATATCGATGTCACCGACGACAATCGAAGGAACCGACACGACAGTCTCGAGGATACGAACCAGACGCCGAGCAAACCCCTCGACCGTCGAAACGTCGAACAGATCTGCAGCAAACGTGAATTCGGCCGAGAGCCCTTGCTGGATCCCGTCTTCGCCGATCGACTCTGTTACTGCGAGTTCGAGGTCGAACTTGGCAGTGGTCGTGTCGATTTCGGCGGCCTTGATCGCCAGTCCCGGCAGTTCCAATGCCGTTTGCGCGAGATTCTGCAAGGACAGCACAACCTGGAAGAGCGGATGTCTGGCCTGCGACCGGGCGGGAGCCAAGACGTCCACCAACCGCTCGAAGGGCACGTCCGAATGAGCGAACGCTCCGAGCGCGGAATCACTCGCCGCAGCCAGCAGATCCGTGAATGCCTGGGCCTGGTCGACCTCGGTGCGCAGAACAAGCGTGTTGACGAACATACCGACGAGATCGTCGAGCGCCTCGTCCCCGCGACCGGCAACGGGAGTGCCCACGGCGATGTCCGAGGTCCCGCTCAGTCGGGCCATCAGAACGGCAAGCGCCGAGTGCAACGCCATGAAGAGCGTCGCGTTGTTCTCCCGTGCCAGCGCGTCCAATCGACGGTGCACATCCCCGGAGATCTCGAACGCAAATCGCTCGCCGCGCATCGACGCCACATCAGGCCGAGACCGGTCCGACGGAAGCTCGATCACATCCGGTAGGTCTGCCAGAGTCTCGGTCCAGTACGAGATCTGCTGCGAGATCAGTGATTCCGAGTCGTCTTCCGACCCCAGAACCTCACGCTGCCACAACGAATAGTCGGCGTACTGCACAGTCAACGGCTGCCACGCCGGCGCGGTCCCATCCTTGCGTGCCGAGTAGGCAATCATGACATCGCGAGCCAGGGGCGCCATCGACCAACCGTCAGCGGCGATGTGATGAACCACGATCGCGAGGGTGTGCTCGGTGTCGCTGACCGTCAACAGGCGGACACGGATCGGCACATCGACAGTGACGTCGATCGCTGAGGATCCGATTGCAGCGACTCGACTTTCGAGCTCGTCCTGATCCGAAACCGACTCCACGGTCAGCCCGCCGAACGCCTCCGAGAGCGACAGAATCGACTGCTTCGGTCCGGAAGCCCCGTCCGGATATACCGTTCGGAGCACCTCATGCCGGGCCAGTACGTCCTCCAGCGCCATTTCCATCGCGGCAGTATCGAGATGACCAGTCAGGTGCAGAGCAAAAGTGATGTTGTAAGCAGCTGAGTCGGTGTCGAAGCGGTTCAGGAACCACATGCGCTGCTGCGCCAGCGACAACGGAATTTCCGCGGGACGCACCTGTGCGACGAGCGCCTTCTGCCCGCCGCTACCTACGTGCGACTCGATGTGTGCGGCGAGCGCCTCGACGGTGGAAACGTCGAATAGCGTTCGCACCGGCACCGTAGTGTCGAGCGCCCGCCCCAATCGGGAGGTGACCTGAGTGGCCACCAGGGAGTTGCCACCGAGTTCAAAGAAGTCGTCGTCGAGGCCGACTCGTTCCACTCCGAGAACATCCGCAATCACCTGCGCGACAATCTCTTCCACCGGCGTGGTGGGTGCACGAAACTCGCGGACCTCGAAAACAGGCTCCGGCAAAGCCCGGCGATCCAATTTGCCCACCGGGGTCAACGGAACCTCAGCGAGTTCCATGATGACGGACGGAACCATGTAGCTCGGCAGAGCCTCCGCCACGAACGAGGCGAGCACGTCCCGATCGAAACTCGACCCGTCAGCCAGTTCGACGTAGGAAACGAGGGTTGTGACACCCGCCGCGCCTTCGCTTCCGACCGTCACCGCGAAGCGCACAGACTCGTGCGAGGACAGAACTGCGTCGATCTCACCGAGTTCGATACGGAATCCGCGAACCTTGACCTGGAAGTCACTGCGGCCGACGTATTCGAGAACCCCCGCGTCACCGCGCGCGTCTCCGCCGGTCCAGCGCACGACATCGCCGGTCCGGTACATTCGCTCGCCATCCGGCGAATACGGGTTGGCGACAAACCGTTCCGCAGAAAGGCCTCGCCGCTCATGGTAGCCGCGAGCCAATGCAGCGCCCGCAAAGTAGAGCTCTCCCCTGGTACCGACTGGAACAGGATGCAGACGCTCGTCGAGTACCAGTGCCGACATGCCCTCGACGGGACGCCCGATGTCGATCGATCGGCCGATCGCGAGATCGCCGAACGACGAGATGATAGTGGTCTCGGTCGGACCATACCCATTGAAGTAGGCGCGCCCTGGGGCCCATTTCGCCAGCAACTCGGGAGTGGTCACGTCACCGCCGACGGAGACGACTCGCAATTCAGGCAGCTCTGCCGGCTCCATGGTCCCGAGTACTGCGGGAGTGATGATCGCGTGTGTGACCTTCTCGGAATGAAGAAGATCCGACAACTCGTGTCCACCGATAATTGTCGACGGAACGATCACCAAAGTTGCACCCGCGGAGAAGGCGACCATCCATTCGAGTACCGACGGGTCGAAGCTCGGTGAACAGATATGGAGGAAGCGCGAGGACTGTTCTACCCCGTAGCGACGCTGTGCTGCGTCTCTGACGCCACGGAGTCCACCGTGAGTGACGCTGACACCCTTCGGTTTTCCCGTGGAACCGGATGTGTAAATGACATATGCAACGTGAGAACTGTGAATCGGAGCGATTCGGTCCTCGTCCGTGACCGGCGCTGAAGATTGCGCCGACAGTTCTCCGTTCAGCGCCTGGCCGTCAAGGACCAACCATTCTGTGACCGCAGGAAGCTGATCTACGAACTGTCCCGACGTGAGTCCGATCGCGGCCGAAGAATCGGCCAGCATGTGCCGGACACGATCTTCCGGATAACTCGGGTCGACTGGGACGTATGCCGCCCCTGACTTCGCCACCGCCCATACTGCACAGACCATCTCGTACGAGCGAGGAAAGGCGAGAGCAACAATGGTCTCGGGGCCGGCGCCACGTCCGATCAGAACCCGAGCGAGCTTCGACGACTGCTCATCGAGCTCTCGATAGGTGATCGATCGACCCTCGAAGCGCACAGCAACCGAATCCGCCTCAGCCGTGCCGGACAGGAAGATGTCGACGAGACTCTGCCGGGGCATCGTGTCATCCGCGGCTACGACCGTCAGATCGGTGCGCTCGGAGCGTGAGAGCAGTTCGATATCGCCGACGATCGTTTCAGGTCGGGTAGCCACGGCATCGAGGATGCGCACGAACCGAGTAGCGAAAGTGTTCACCGTGGCCGGATCGAACAGGTCCGTGGCATAGGTGAAGGTGGCGCTCAAGACGTCCGAGTCTTCGCTGCCTTCAGGATTCTCGGACACCATGAGCTCGAGATCGAATTTGGCGACCGGGACTTCCAATTCAGCTGCAACTGCTTTGACACCTGAGAATTCCAGTTCGCGTCGTCCACTGATCTCCGCAGTGAGCGCAACCTGGAACAGCGGGTGACGAGCCTGCGAACGCGCCGGACTCAGGACTTCGACCAACCGCTCGAACGGCACATCGGCATGCCCGTAGGCAGACAAGCCCGATTCCCTTACCCGAGCGAGCAACTCTTCGAATCGTTCGTTCGGATCGACCTCGGTGCGAAGCACCAGGGTGTTCACGAACATGCCGATCACGTCGTTGAGCGCTTGATCGCCTCGCCCGCCGATCGGGGCACCGATCGCGATGTCGGAGGTACCACTGAGCCGGCTCAACAGCGTTGCATATGCCGCCTGCAACACCATGAACAGCGAGACGCTCCTCGAGCGCGCCAACTCGTTCAACTTGCGCGTCGTGCGTTCGCTGATCTGAAAATGGTGCTTGGCACCGTGATTGGACGCGATGGCAGGACGAGGTCGGTCGGTCGGCAGATCCAACTGATCCGGCAGATCGGCAAGTGCCCGGCGCCAGAAGTTGATCTGGCGAGACGACTCCGAGCGCGGGTCTTCGTCGGATCCCAGTGCTTCGCGCTGCCACAGGGCGTAGTCGGCGTACTGAATCGGCAGCGGCGTCCACGCCGGCGCAGACTTCTCACTTCGCGCCGAGTAGGCGACGAGAAGGTCACGTGCGAGCGGACGGAACGACAGTCCGTCTGCAGCGATGTGATGGAGAACCATCACCAGGACGTAGTCCGTCGGAGACACCTCGAAGAGGGCAACCCGTACCGGGATTTCGAGCGTCACGTCGAAGCCGCGAGACGCCACGTCGAACAGCGCCGCGTCGAGATGCGAATTCCGAATCTTGACCGGATTCAACTCCACCGCGGCCCGGTCGACCGGCAGAACCAGCTGTTGCGCGGTTCCGTCGACATCAGGGTAGATCGTCCGCAAGGACTCGTGTCGCTCGAGAAGATCCATCACCGCGGCATGCAGGGCGGACGGGTCCACCGAACCGGTGAGCCGGACCGTGAACGGAAGATTGTAGGCGGGCGTCGACGGATCGAGACGGTTGATGAACCACATGCGCTGCTGCGCAAGCGAGAGCGGGACGACCTCGGGACGAGGCTTGGCGATCAGCGGGGTGAGCTGCCTGGCGTTGCCCGCCACCGACTCGGCGCGGGCCGCCAGGGTGGCGACCGTGGTGGATTCGAAGAGCTCTCGAACGCCGAGTTGCACTCCCAATGCCGAACCCACTCGCGTCACCAATTGTGTTGCAACCAGAGAGTTTCCACCGAGCTCGAAGAAGTCGTCATCGATACCGACGAGCTCGACACCGAGAACGTCGGCAAACACGTCCGCCACGATGCGTTCGATTTCGGTGCGGGGCTCGCGGTACTGCTTCGCACTCGCGAACACCGGCTCGGGCAACCCGGCACGATCCAATTTGCCACTCGTGTTGAGCGGCAACGCATCGAGCACCATCAACGCGGCCGGAACCATGTACGACGGGAGGCTTCGGCCGGCGAACTCACTGAGCACCGCAGCATCGATGTTTCGGCCTGGACCCGGCACGACGTAGCCGACCAATTGATCACCGGTCGGGGTGACGGTCACCAAAACGACAGCCTGCGAAACGTCGGGGTGTGCCAGAAGGACGGTCTCGATTTCGCCGAGCTCGATGCGCTGTCCACGGAACTTCACCTGGAAGTCGGTACGCCCGATGTAGTCGAGGTTTCCGTCCTCACGGCGGCGGACGAGGTCGCCGGTCCGGTACATACGCTCACCGGCCGTGCCGTACGGATTGGCTACGAACCGATCCGAGCTCAGGTCCGGTCGACCAACGTATCCGCGCGCGAGTTGAACGCCGGCGAGATAGAGCTCACCCGGCTGCCCGATGGGGGTCGGGCGAAGTTGTCCGTCCAGTACGTGCGCCTGAGTGTTCCACTGTGGCATACCGATCGGCACGGAAGTAGTGTCCGTGGCCACGGCCTCGTAGTACGTGACCGACACCGCGGCTTCGGTCGGACCATACAGGTTGTGCAGTCCGGCTCCACAGAGTTCGCGGAAGGCGGAAGACGTCTCGGGCGGGAGCGCCTCGCCGATGACAAACACGTGGCGCAACGAATCACAAGATCCGGCAGGTGCATTCGCAGTGAACAGCGTGAGCATGGATGGCACGAAGTCGGTGATCGTGACGCCGAGCTCCGCGATCTTGTTCGCCACGTAGATCGGGTCTCGATGACCGTCCGGAGTCGCGACGACGAGCGTGGCGCCGACCTGCAACGGCATGAAAAATCCCCACAGCGACACGTCGAATGTCGTAGCGGTCTTCTGCAGGTAAATGTCCGACGCCGAAAGCCCGTACTCGGCGTTCATCCACTGAAGCTGATTGTTGATCGCCGCGTGAGTGACCGCGACACCCTTGGGTCGACCGGTCGAACCCGAGGTGTAGATCACGTACGCAGTGTTCGAGAAATGCAAGGGAGACAGGCGATCCGCGTTGACGATCGGTCTGCTGTCGAGCTGCCCATAGTCCAGTGTGTCGATCTCGATGACCCGTGTGCCCGAGGGCAGATCCACGTCGTCCCGCGCAGTGGTCACAACACACGTGGGCTGCGCCGACTCGAGAATGTAGGCGGTGCGGTCGGCTGGGTGGTCGGGATCCACCGGCACCCAGGCTCCGCCGGCCTTGGCAATCGCGTACAGACCGACCATCAAGTCCAAAGACCTGCGGATCGACAGTCCTACAAGCGATTCGGGCCCAACACCCATGGCGATGAGTTGACGAGCCAAACCATTTGCGCGAGAGTCGAATTCGGCGTACGTGAGGCTGGCGCCTTCGAAAACGACAGCGGTGGCATCGGGAGTTCTCTCGACCTGACGCTCGAATGCTTCGGTGATGGTCTGCGAGGCAACGTGGAAGCCGGTGCGGTTCCACAAGGCAACCTTGTTTCGCTCCTCGTCGGTTGCGACAGGAAGGTCCCAGACCTTGCGGCTCGTTTCGGCCGAGACGAACTTCTCGAGAAACTCCACGAACCGCGAGTGATTTCGCTGGGCGTCCGCGGGCGCATACAGATTGGGATTCGACTCGAAGTCGATGTGTGTGCGGGTATCGCCGACGCTCTGATACAGGTTGACACCGAGGTCTTCGATCAAACCCGTGGACAAGATGTGAAGTTCGCCGACGAGGGGCCCGAACGCCAACTCGGTGGAAAACATCATGATGTTGATCCAGGGGCCGAAGAATCCGCCCCGGCCCGGCCCGTCCCCGCCGCGAACCATGTCCTCGTGTCGGTATCGCTGGTGGCGCAGTGCGCCGGACATTTCGTTCCTGACATCGTCCAGAAGCTCCTGGACGGTGGTGTCCGCGGTGACGGTCAGGCGCAGCGGCACGACGTTGGAGACCATGCCTCCGGATCGACGCAGCACGGCCGTTGTTCGACCGGAAACGGGCAGACTCAGCGACACGTCCTCTCGTCCGGTCATCTGAGCGAGGTACGCCGCAAACGCCGCGACGACAGTGCCGGCAACAGTGGTCTTCTCGATGCGCTCGAGGAACCGCCCGAGCAGAGCCTCGACGTGGTTGGACAGCGCTGCACTGTCGATCCGACTGACTGGAGCCGGCGCGGCACTTCGACCCGCGAGGCTCGAGATCTCGTCGAGATTCTCGATCTTGTCTGCCCAGTACTTGCGATCGGTTTCGAAACGACTCGACTGGCGGTACTTGTTGTCCACCTCGTAGACGTTCCGGAGATCGGAGGCCTCACTCGGCTCCGGATCCCGGCCCTCCACGCGCGCCGAGTACAGCTCCGCCACACGAGTGACGAACGTCGACGCACCGAAACCGTCGAGAATTGTGTGGTGGACCCGTGTGTACCAGTAGTAGCGATTCTCGCCGAGCCGCAGGATCGTGGCAGAGATCAAGCGGTCCGTGAGCATGTCGATCGGCCGGCTGCGATCTGCTCGCATCCACCGCATGGCAGCGTCGTGCGAGTCGTCTTCACTACGAAGGTCGACGTAACCGACCGAATCATCGAGTGTGGGGTCGATGATCTGGTAAGGCTGGGCGTCGATCTCGAAGATCCGGACGAAGGCCGACCCGATTTCGCGACCGGCGTCTGCGCAGGCCTGCCGAAGGGCGTCAAGTTCCAGAGCACCACGGAGTTCGACGTACTGAGCGATGTTGACCGGAACGGCGGGATCGAGGTGTTGCGCGAACCACATACCGAGCTGGGCCGCGGAAAGCGGGAATGCGTCGGATCGCTGAACGTCTTCCGGCGAGCTGCCGACCTCCGGCTTGCCGCTCCCCAGTTCTCCGTTACCCAGCGAATTCACGCCCACAGCCTCTCTTCCACACCATTGCGCACCCGTGCGAGCCGAACGTCCGATTCGCAGCAGCTACCGACCTCATCCAACCTCGACGAGCCAGAACCACCCATTGTCTCCGATACATAGGTGACAAGAGAAATCCATACCCCGGTGTATCGACGGTTTTGTTGCAATTCGTTACAAATCGCCCAGCTCATCTACCCCCCGATCGCATTGCCGAAACGCACCGTTCAGACGCGGCGCGCGACACCTCTCCCCCTGGGACAATCAATTGCAACCGACGATCTACACCCCAATCCACATCAGTCACCTCGGACAATTTACAGGGCCGCCGGGTACTGGGTGTCTGAGCTCGAACAAGATTCGACAGTCGCTGATCGAGACTATCGGTACTCGCCGACAGACCGACGAAAGAACGCGCCGACCAGCGGTCGGCGCGTTCTTCGATTTACGGTACGAAGCTTCAGGAAAAGCCCACACCAGTCACACTCTTCAGGTGCTCGCTGCTGACCCCTGGAGCCAGCTCCACAAGCTGCAGCCCGTCCGCGGTGACGTCCAGCACTGCCAGGTCGGTGATGATCCGGTTGACGACGCTCTGACCGGTAAGCGGCAGCGTGCAGGCCTCGACGATCTTGGGATTGCCGTCGCGGTCGGTGTGCTCCATCACGACGATGACGCGGCGGGCACCGTGGACCAGATCCATCGCCCCGCCCATACCCTTCACCATCTTGCCCGGCACCATCCAGTTGGCAAGGTCACCGGTCTTCGACACCTGCATCCCGCCGAGCACCGCGGTGTCGATGTGACCACCGCGGATCATGCCGAAGGAGAGAGCCGAGTCGAAGAACGCGGCGCCTGAATTGACGGTGACGGTTTCTTTACCGGCATTGATGAGGTCGGCATCGACCTGATCATCGGTCGGATACGGTCCGGTACCGAGGATGCCGTTCTCGCTGTGGAGGACCACCTTGACGCCCTCGGGCAGGTAACTGGGGATCAGCGTCGGCAGGCCGATGCCGAGGTTGACGTACTCCCCCGGCCGCATCTCGGCGGCAGCGCGAGCGGCCATCTCGTGGCGAGTCCAACCGATACGGGTTTCCTCTGCACTGGTCACTTGGTGCCTCCTGAGACGGTCCGCTTCTCGATCCGCTTCTCCTGTGGGCCTGTGTGCACGACCCGCGCGACGAACACACCAGGTAGGTGCACGTGTGCGGGGTCGATGTCGCCCGGCTCGACGAGGTTCTCCACCTGCGCGATGGTGATCCGGCCGGCCATGGCAGCAAGCGGGTTGAAGTTCATCGCCGTCTTGTTGAAGACGAGATTTCCTTCGGTGTCACCGTAGTCCGCATGCACGAGCGCGAAGTCAGCCGTGATCGCCTCTTCCAATACATACGTGCGGCCACCGAACACTGCCGTCGCCTTCGGTGGCGACGCCACGGCGATCGAACCGTCCGCGTTGTATCGCCACGGCAAGCCGCCCTCGGCGATCGGGGTGCCGACGCCCGCCGGAGTGTAGAACGCCGGAATGCCGGTACCGCCTGCTCGCAGCCGCTCGGCCAGCGTCCCCTGCGGCGTCAACTCCACTTCGAGCTCACCGGCGAGATACTGACGGGCGAACTCCTTGTTCTCCCCCACATACGACGCCGTCACCCTGGCGATCCGGTGCGCGCCGAGCAGAATGCCGAGACCGTAGTCGTCGACACCGCAGTTGTTGGAGAACACCTCGAGATCGGTGGCGTCGCCGTCGGCGATCGCCGCGATCAGTGCGTCGGGAATACCGCACAGCCCGAAGCCGCCCACTGCGAGCCTGGATCCGCTCGCGATGTCGGCAACTGCCTCAGCTGCCGTATTCACGACTTTGCTCATCCGTTAGTTCTCCTTCTGCTGAAAGATTCCGGCTCGGTGAAGAAGCTTCTCGGCGTGACGGAGAACGGGAGCGTCGACCATCTTGCCCTCGAACGCGAACACACCACGTTCAGTAGACACCGCGGCAAGCACTCGTGTGGCCCAGTCGATCTCTTTTTCCGAAGGTGCGAAGGCCCCGCGGATGACCTCGACCTGACTCGGGTGGATCGCAACCTTCACGTCGAAGCCGACTGCGACGGCATCAGCGGACTCGACGCCCAGGCCGACGAGGTCCTTGATGTCGAGGTACACGGAATCGACAGCCAACCGGCCGTAGCTCTTCGCGGCCAGGAGAGACGTCGATCGGACATGCTTGGCAACGTCGCGGTACGAACCGTTCGGGTGCCTGCTCGAATTACCGCCGAGACCGGCCACAAGATCCTCGGCTCCCCACATGACACCGATGGCGTTCGCAGCAAGCGCGATGTCGGCCACGGCGAGGGCTCCTCGCGGGGACTCGACGAGCGCAACCACGTCCGCCGGTGCGAGCGAGAGGACGTCCTCGGCCGATTCGCACTTGGACAGCATGAGACGCGAATAGTGTGTGCCGTCCAGCGCGATCAGATCGAGTTCGTGATCAGGTGTACCGACCGGATTGACGCGCACGACCGTCCGCTCCGGATCGAGAGGCGTGTCGATCAGGGCTGCACGTGCGGCTTCCTTGTCGGCCGGAGCCACACCGTCTTCGAGATCGAGGATCACGACGTCGGCAACAGCCGCGGCCTTCGCATAGCGCTCGGGACGATCCGCCGGGCAGAACAACCACGCCGGCCCCGGCGGCGTCCACGTCATGAGGACACCTCTGCCGGACGCAGTTGCACCAGTGTCTTGCGCGTGGCCAGTGCGACGACGTCACCGTGCTGGTTACGCCCGGTGTGCACGAGCGTCACGATGCCTTCACCTGGACGGCTCTTCGATTCGCGCTTGTCCGCGATGAGCGTCTCGGCATACAAGGTGTCGCCGTGAAAGAGCGGCTTGGGGAAGCTGATCTCGGAGAAACCGAGGTTCGCCACGATGGTGCCCTGCGTCAACTGCGCGACGGACAGGCCGACGATGGTCGACAGGGTGAACATCGAATTGACCAGCCGCACACCGAATTGAGTGTCCTCGCTGTACGCGGCATCGAGATGCAACGCCTGCGTGTTCATCGTCAAAGTCGTGAACAGGACGTTGTCAGCCTCGGTCACCGTCCGGCCTGGGCGATGCTCGTAGATCGCGCCGACCTCGAACTCCTCGAACCAGAGCCCGCGCTGAGTGATCTTCTTGGGGTTCGTCACAGCCCTGCCTCACGAGCGATGAGCATCAACTGCACCTCGGTCGTTCCCTCACCGATTTCGAGGATCTTGCTGTCACGGTAGTGGCGCGCGACGGCGTACTCGTTCATGAAGCCGTATCCGCCGTGAATCTGCGTGGCGTCACGGGCGTTGTCCATGGCAGCTTCGGAGGAAATCAGCTTGGCGATAGACGCCTGCTTCTTGAACGGCTTGCCCGACAACATGAGTGCGGCCGCGTCGTAGTACGCGGTACGTGCGACGTGGGCACGAGCCTCCATACGCGCGATCTTGAACGCGATGGCCTGGTTGTGTCCGATGGGGCGACCGAACGCCTCGCGCTCCTTGGCGTACTTGATCGACTCGTCGACGCAGCCCTGGGCGGCACCGACGCTCAACGCGGAGATGGCGATGCGGCCTTCGTCGAGGATGCGCAGGAAGTTCGCGTAGCCGCGGCCGCGCTCACCGAGCAGATTCTCTTCGGGGACACGAACATCGGCGAACGTGAGCGGATGGGTGTCGGATGCGTTCCAACCGACTTTGTTGTACGCCGGTTCGGCCGTGAAGCCGGGCGTCGTGGTCGGCACGAGGATCGTCGAGATCTCCTTCTTGCCGCCGTCCTTGACACCCGTGACCGCGGTGACCGTCACGAGCTTGGTGATGTCGGTGCCCGAGTTGGTGATGAACTGCTTGTTGCCGTTGATGATCCACTCACCGCTGTCGAACTTCGCGGTGGTCTTGGTGCCGCCGGCGTCGCTACCCGCACCGGGTTCGGTCAGGCCGAAGGCAGCCAACGACTTGCCGCTGGTGAGCTGCGGAAGCCACTCCTGCTTCTGTGCCTCGTTACCGAAACGGTAGATCGGCATGGCACCAAGGGACACACCAGCTTCGAGAGTGATCGCGACGCTCTGGTCGACCTTGCCCAGCTCTTCGAGCGCCAGGCAGAGTGCGAAGTAGTCGCCGCCCATTCCGCCGTACTCCTCGGGAAACGGCAGGCCGAACAGTCCCATGTCGGCCATCCCGGCCACTACCTCGTACGGGAAGGTGTGGTTGGCGTCGTGCTCGGCAGCAACCGGTGCCACTACGGTCTTCGCGAAATCCGCAACCGTCTTGGCGAGCTGCTGGTATTCGTCCGGAAGCGCTCCGGTGGCAAGGTAATCGGACATCAGGCGTCTTCCTTCTGCGTCGTGTTCTCGGTCTTTACTTCTGCAGTCTCTTCGTCCGCGACAGGTACCACGCGGGCCAGAACCTGATCCACCATCACCTGATCGCCCTGACGGACAAGCACTTCCACGATCCCGTCGATCGGGGACGTCAAGGAGTGCTCCATCTTCATGGCCTCGACCACGACGAGTGGTTGTCCCGCGCTCACTGCCGCGCCGTTCTCGACGTTGACTGCGATGACGGCACCGGGCATGGGGCTGGCGATTTCGGCGTCACCGGCATGCTTGTCCTCACCGCGAACGCTGACTTCGGCTACCTCGCGCACGTGCCAGGTTCCGCCGCCTGCCAGCCACAGACCGCCATCGGTCTGGGCGACGACAAACGTGCGTCGACGTCCGTCGATCACCACCGCCAGTTCGGATCCCGTCAGGGTCGCGCTGAATGCGCGAGGCTGTGAACCTTCGACCTCGACCTTTGCATCCGCGGGAACGCCGACGATCGCAACGTGCGCCGTTCGGGTGCCGGCGGAGAGCCTGATGCTGGTCGGAGCGGGAGTTCCGACGCGCCACCCACTCGGGACGTCCCAGGGATCAACGGATTCCGAAGTTGTCCACCGCGAGAGCCAGCGATACGCCGCGGCAGCAATGAGCACCTCGTCGGAGGCGTCGGCTGCGACAAAGTCTTCGACGCGACGATCGAGCAGACCGGTGTCGAGGTTGCCCGCGATCACATCCGGATCAGCGAGGAGGAACCGTGCGAATTCGATGTTGGTCACGACTCCGAGCACTGCGGTGTCACCGAGTGCGCGATCGAGCTTGCGCAGTGCGCCCGCGCGGTCGGGAGCGTGGGCGATGACCTTGCTGAGCATCGGGTCGTAGTCACTGCCGACGACGGTGCCCGCGAGCAGTCCGGAATCGACGCGCACGCCGGAACCTGACGGCTCGACCAGATCGACGACGCGGCCGCCCGTCGGCAGGAATCCACGGCCCGGATCCTCCGCGTACACACGAGCTTCGATGGCGTGCCCGGTCAGCGTGATGTCACTCTGGGAGAAGGCCAACTTCTCCCCTGCTGCCACACGGACCTGCCATTCGACCAGATCCAGTCCGGTCACCATTTCGGTGACGGGATGCTCGACCTGCAGTCGGGTATTCATCTCCATGAAGAAGAACTCGTCCGGCTTGTCGGCGGAGACGATGAACTCCACGGTGCCGGCGCCGGTGTAATCGACGCTTCGAGCGGTGTTGCAGGCTGCCGCGCCGATCCGGTCACGGGTCACCTGATCGAGCAGCGGCGACGGAGCCTCTTCGATGACCTTCTGGTGACGCCGCTGCAGGCTGCATTCGCGCTCACCGAGGTGAACGACGTTGCCGTGCTGGTCGGCGAGAACCTGGACCTCGATGTGCCGGGGCCGCAGGACGAATCGCTCGAGGAACAGGGTGTCGTCGCCGAACGACGACGCGGCCTCACGGCGGGCACTGCGAAGAGCCTCGGCCAGATTGGCCGGATCCTCGACCAGACGCATTCCCTTGCCGCCTCCGCCGGCCGAAGGCTTGACCAACACCGGGTAGCCGATGTCCTCGGCCGCTGCGATCAGTTCTTCGTCGGTCAGATTGGGGCGAGCGATACCCGGGACCACCGGTACGTCGAACGCGGCAACGGCGTTCTTCGCGGTGATCTTGTCACCCATCACCTCGATGGCGTGCTCGGAGGGGCCGAGGAAGGCGATTCCGGCAGCCGCACAGGCAGCCGAGAACGCCGAGTTCTCCGACAGGAAGCCGTAACCGGGGTGAATACCCTGAGCACCGGTGGACTTGGCAGCGTCGATGACCTTGTCGATGACGAGGTAGCTTTCACGCGCCGCGGCCGGTCCGATGTTGACGGCAGTGTCGGCCTCGCGGACGTGGCGAGCATTCGCGTCGGCGTCGCTGTAGACGGCGACGCTGCGAATTCCCAACTCACGCAACGTGCGGATCACGCGAACCGCGATCTCACCGCGGTTGGCCACGAGAACAGTATCGATAGTGCGCAACTCAGTCATTTCGCTCACATCCGGAAGACGCCGTAGGAGACCGGCTCGATCGGCGCGTTCGCGCACACCGAAAGGGCCAGGCCGAGAACAGTTCTGGTATCTGCGGGATCGATGACACCGTCATCCCACAGCCGCGCAGTGGAGTAGTACGGATTGCCCTGAGCCTCGTACTGCTCGCGGATCGGCGCCTTGAAGGATTCTTCGTCCTCGGCCGACCACGGATTACCCGCGCTGTCGAGCTGGTCACTACGAACCGTCGAGAGCACCGACGCGGCCTGCTCGCCGCCCATGACCGAGATGCGCGCGTTCGGCCACATCCACAGGAAGCGAGGTGAATACGCGCGTCCACACATGGAGTAGTTGCCGGCGCCGTACGAGCCGCCGATGACGACTGTCAGCTTGGGGACCCGTGCACACGCGACTGCCGTGACCATCTTGGCGCCGTGCTTGGCGATGCCGCCGGCCTCGTAGTCGCGTCCCACCATGAAGCCTGCGATGTTCTGCAGGAACAGCAGCGGCACACTGCGCTTGTCGCACAGTTCGATGAAATGTGCTCCCTTCATGGCGGATTCGCCGAAGAGCACGCCGTTGTTGGCGATGATGCCGACCGGGTGGCCCTCGATGTGGGCGAAACCGGTGACGAGCGTCTTGCCGTATTCAGCCTTGAACTCCTGGAACGCGCCACCGTCAACGAGCTTGGTGATGACCTCGTGCACGTCGTACGGAGTACGGGGATCAGTCGGAACGACGTCGTACAGCTCGCTCTGATCGGCGACGGGCGGAACCGTGGAGATGACGTCCCACGGGCGCTCGGAGCGGGGGCCGAGCGTGGCAATGATGTTGCGCACGATCCGAAGTGCGTCGCGGTCATCCTCGGCCAAGTGATCGGTGACGCCGGAAACCTTGGAGTGCAGGTCGCCGCCGCCGAGCTCTTCGGCCGTCACGATCTCACCGGTGGCAGCCTTCACGAGCGGCGGTCCGCCGAGGAAGATGGTGCCCTGGTTGCGGACGATCACTGCTTCGTCGCTCATCGCGGGCACGTAGGCGCCTCCCGCGGTGCATGAACCGAGAACTGCGGCGATCTGGGGAATCCCCTTGGCGCTCATGGTCGCCTGGTTGTAGAAGATCCGGCCGAAGTGCTCACGGTCCGGGAAGACCTCGTCCTGGCGCGGCAGGAAGGCGCCGCCGGAGTCGACGAGGTAGATGCAGGGAAGGTTGTTCTGCAGCGCAACTTCCTGCGCGCGCAGGTGCTTCTTCACCGTCATCGGGTAGTAGGTGCCGCCCTTGACCGTCGCGTCGTTGGCAACGATGACGCACTCGCGACCCGACACACGGCCGATACCGGTGATGACGCCGGCGCCCGGGCACTCGTCGTCGTACAGGCCGTTGGCCGCCAGTGGGGACAGCTCGAGGAAGGGGCTGCCCTGGTCGAGCAGCGAGTCGACGCGATCTCGCGGCAGCAACTTCCCTCTGCTCACGTGACGCTCGCGAGAGCGCTCGTTGCCACCCAGCGCTGCTTGCGCCAGTTTCTTCTTCAGTTCGTCCACCAGAACGGTGTGATCGGACCGGTAGCCCGATCCTTGCGTGATTCCACTGGGAGTCATCCCGCCGCCTTCGCCATGAGTTAATGCTCGATAACTGAAACTAGATTAACTATGATTAACTGAGTTGTCCAGAACACAAGCGAAGAAAGATCGAGAGAATGACCTCTGAGCAGGTAGCAGCTCCGACGCGACGCGATCAGATGAAGGCCGACCGTCGACGTCAGCTCTTGGACGCCGCCGCACGGTTGATCGCCGAACGCGGATTCGTGAGTGTGCGACTCGAAGACCTCGGCGCGGCCGTCGGTATCAGCGGCCCGGCCGTGTACCGGCACTTTCCGAACAAGGACGCCGTCCTCGTGGAACTTCTCGTCGGCATCAGCACGCGCCTGCACGAAGGAGGTTCTGCGGCAGCGGAGGCAGCGGACTCACCGAGCGCCGCACTCGACGCACTGGTGGAGTTCCACCTCGACTTCGCACTGGGCGAGCCGGACCTGATCCGCATCCAGGACCGCGACCTCGAAAGCTTGCCGGCCGACGCGCGTCGACAGGTACGCCAGACGCAGCGCAAGTACGTCGAGGTCTGGGTCGGGGTGCTCGAGCAACTCGATCCCCAACTCGATCAGGCGGACGCACGAATCAAAGCGCATGCCACCTTCGGTCTGATCAACTCGACCCCTCACAGCGCCAACCCCGCTTCGCCGGCACGCGCGCGTCGAGTCCTGCGGGATATGACGCTCGCCGCACTGCGCACCCACTGAAACCGGACACGGCACAATCGGTGGCAGACTGGTTACACCAGCTAACAGATGAGGGTGCCGAACGTGGAAGACAGCAGTGGGGTCAGCAGGGCCGATTTCGCCGAACTGCGGACCGAGTTCTCCCGCTTCATGATGTTGTACCAATTCGGAATCTCCGAACTTATGACCAAGGTGAACATCCTCAAGGACGAGTTCACTCACATCAATCAGTACAGCCCTATCGAACACGTCACGTCACGGGTCAAGTCACCGGACAGCATCCTGCGAAAGGCTCAACGCCTGAACGTCCCGCTGACGATCGACGACATCTCGAAGAACATCTTCGACATCGCTGGAGTACGTATCACCTGCAGCTTCATTTCCGACACGTACCGAATCGCCGAGATGCTCACCAGCCAGACGGACCTTCGGGTGATCGAGCGCGAGGACTACATCGCCGATCCGAAACCCAACGGCTACAAGAGCTTGCACTTGATCGTCGAGGTCCCGGTTTTCATGAGTGACCGCGTCAGGCACGTACCGATCGAACTTCAGATCCGCACGATCGCGATGGATTTCTGGGCGAGCCTCGAACACAAGATCTACTACAAGTACAACCGCGAGGTTCCCGTCGAACTCCTCGACGAACTCACCGAGGCTGCAGCCGCGGCACACCGCCTGGACGTCAAGATGGAACGACTCAACGACGAGTTCGCCAAAATCAAAGCGCTACCGCATCCTGACGACGAAATCCTCGAGCAGGATCTGCCGGCGCAGTTCCTCGAGGCGCTGCATCTTCAGCGACGGGCGCTCTGAATTCGGTCCCCCTCCCCTGAGCGAACGCGCCTTTCGGCGCATCTGAGGCGACGAAAGTGCCGTTCGCTCACAACTGGGGTCGGACAACTAGGGCAAACAAAAAGAAGTGCGCCCTCCCGAACTTCGGGAGGGCGCACTTCTCGAATTGGGTCGGCTTGCTATTTCTTGCCAGTGACGGCGCTGTAGCCGATCGAGAGCACGGCCGCCGCGGCGATGCTGATGATCCAGCGGATCCAGTCGATTCCACCCGTGTCGCCCTTGTCCGAGATCGCTCCCCAGACCCAGTACCCGATAAGCGCTCCGGCGATACCCAGCACGACGGTCACGATCATGCCGTACTGCTGCTTACCTGGCAGTACGAGACGAGCCAGGATTCCGATGACTGCGCCGAAAATGATGGTTCCGATAATTTGCCCCATGACAGCCCCTCTCACACGTCGTGCATGCACGCGGACGGAAGATCACCGCTCAGGGAAACAATAACCACAGTCACACACAACTGTCGCTTGTTGACCGAATTGTTGTCCGAGATGCAACCTCGACGCGTTACATCCACGACATTCGCGAGTTATTTTTTCGCAATCAAGCGGACCTACCGTTCCCATCCATGCCAACTTCCGTAAAACTGCCGAACAGCGAGCTCGCGCGACTCGCCAACAAGCCGCCCTGGTACCGATCACTGTTCGTGCAATTGATCGCCGCTATCGTCATCGGTGTTCTCATCGGCTGGTTGTGGCCGGAATTCGGCGCGAACCTCAAGCCCCTCGCCGACGGGTTCATCAAGCTGATCAAAATGCTGATCGCGCCGATCATCTTCTGCACCGTTGTGATCGGGATCGCCCACGTCGGGGATCTGAAGGCCGTGGGGCGTATCGGCGTCAAAGCACTCATCTACTTCGAGGTCGTGACCACCTTCGCCCTGTTGTTCGGGCTGCTCATCGGAAATCTGATGAAGCCGGGTGCGGGATTCGACATCGATCCGGAGACGCTGGCGAACGGTGCGGACGCCGTGGCAGCCAAGACCGGAAGTGGCGAACTTCCCCACACCGTCGAATTCCTGCTCAATATCATTCCGGTGTCGATAGTTTCGGCCTTCGCCGAGAACGCACTCCTCCAAGTCCTCTTCTTCGCCGTACTGTTCGGGCTCGCATTGGCCAAGGCGGGTGAGAGTGGACCACCGATCGTGTTCGAACTCGTCGATCGTCTGAGCCATCTGTTCTTCACGATCATCGGCTGGATCATGAGACTGGCGCCGTTGGGCGCTTTGGGCGCGATGGCGTACATCGTCGGTCAGTACGGGATCGCTTCGCTCGGAAGTTACGGAAAGCTGATCGCCGCATGCTATCTCGCCGCCGTCCTGTTCATCCTCATCCTGGCCGCGATAGTCAGGTACTTCGCGGGCGTGAACCTGTGGAAATTCGTCAAGTACATCAAGGACGAACTCTTCCTCGCTTTGGGAACGGCGTCGACCGAAGTAGTTCTGCCCCGAATCATGGTCAAGCTCACCAACGCCGGATGCTCGCGCACTACAACAGGATTGGTGGTGCCTACCGGCTACTCGTTCAATCTCGACGGCGCAACGCTGTACCTGTCGATCTGCATGCTGTTTCTGGCGCAGGCACTCGGCGTGGACCTGACACTCGGTGAACAGATCACTGCCGTCCTGGTTCTGATGCTCACCTCGAAGGGAATGGCCGGCGTGCCGGGATCGTCATTCCTGGCGCTGTCGGCCACCGTGGCCGCAATCGGTCACGGCGCAATTCCCGTCGCCGCAGTCGCTCTCCTACTGGGCGCCGATCGAATCATGGATTCGATGCGGGTGTCGGTGAACCTGCTCGGGAACTGTGTCGCAACCTTCGTGGTCGCCAATTGGGAGGGGCAGCTCGACAAGGAGCGCATGCGCCGAGTGCTCGACGGAGAAGACGTTCCACCGCTCGAGGAAGTCGATCCGATCGCGGGGAAAACCGTTCCGGCACCCGAAACCGAAAGCATCCTGACCCGATAGGTAGGTGCCGGCTGCTGTTTGCACATCGGAAATCGGTGCTGAAGAGTCGCGGGGGGCAGACTTCACTGGAAAATCCAGACCGACAGCTATAAAAGCAAATATTTGCAGATGGCGACAACCCGGCCGACGAGGGACCGTTGAATCTACAAATACGACACTTACGCTGCACCGACTCCACTTCACTGAAAAGCAACTTGCGACATCCAGATATTGCCCGGCGGTTGCCGCAGTGGCGATTCACCATTCAGCGAACGGGCAGCATTATATTTGCCGGAATTAGAAGGACTAAAGTCCGGTGTTCGACCGACAAATAGACTCGAGTGGGTAAAAATCAATCAGTTCCGAAAGGCTTATTCTGCATGCATTTATGCCATGCCAGCTGCACTTATGCTGATAGTTTCCCGCAATAAGCTGTTGCGGGATTGATCATATGGCCCTCGGTTCAAATTGTCCGAATGGTCACCTATTGCTATCGTAACCTTTGCGAAGGACTGGACCCGATTGCCCAGCAAAGGAATACAGTGACCGCATCCATGCAGGATATTGAACACTTGTCCACTAATCGACTTTCGGTGGTTGTTCCGGTATTCAACGAAGAGAACGCGGTTTCCGGCTGCATCGAGCGTCTACTGACCCAGTCGGAAATCGATGAGATTCTGATTGTCGACAACAACTCGACGGATGGTACTGCATCGATCATCCAGGAGTTCGCCGAGAAGTACGACAAAGTCAGATATGTCTTCGAGGCCCGCCAAGGCGTCGTACACGCCCGGAACGCGGGCTTCGACGCCTCGACCGGCAACATCATCGGTCGTATCGACGCGGACACACGGGTACAACCGGGATGGGCAGATGCGGTCAAGGGTTTCTTCCAACGCAGCACCGCTCATTCAGCAGTTGCCGGACTCACCTACCTCTTCGAATCGCCGTTTGCTCGAATCCACCGCTACGCACTGGACAGGCAGGTGAAGCAGGGGAAGTTCGGTTGCGAACGTCAAGTACTCGCTGTCGCCGGAGCGAACATGGCGATCAGAAAAAGCGCATGGTTGTCGGTCCGCGAGCAAGTCAGTGACCGGCCGGACATCCACGAAGATATCGACCTTTCACTGTGCCTTCGGGAGGAAGGGATGACGATCGGTCAGATCGCCGACATGCGAGCAGAAACGTCCGGTCGACGCGGTGAAACCCCTCCGTTGGAGTACCTGAAGTACAACCAAGCATCCGAATCGGTTCTGCACCTTCACAACATCATGAATTGGCGCCTCAAACTGACCATCTGGGGCGACTCGATGCTCCACGCGCTCGTGTGGCCCGTCTACCGCATCTACAACTTCGAGCAGGAGCGCCTGGAGTTCAGGCGCTTGTTCGGCATGTCGAAGGGTCGAATCATGCCGGTTCACCAGTAGCCGATCGAGTTCCGCTACTCACCACAGATTCGAAGTTATAGCGCAGCAGACGGTCTCGCAGCTGATCCGCACGATCGTCCGCCGTGTCCTCAGCGAGGTGCACCGACGCGCGGTCGCCGTCGATGACCGTCCGACCGCGAAGGCCGAGTTCGATCAACTCTGCGTCGACCACCTGCATTGTTGCATCACGAATCAGCGGAACCTTGAACACCTTTCCGACAGCAGTGAGTGGAAGCTCGTCGATTTCATGAATGAAGACCGGAGCTGCCGCCGGTTCCGGCGCGTGGGCTCGAGCCCACGCGAGCAGGGAGTCGGTGTCTCGTGGGGCGTCACCTCTCAGCACGACGTAGGCGACCGGGACCTCTCCGGAATGTGCATGGGGTCGTCCCACCACGGCCACCGCCTCGACGTCCGGGTGCTGCAGGAGGACCTCCTCGACGATTCGCGGATCGATATTGTGCCCGCCCCGGATGATGAGATCTTTCGCCCGCCCGCCGAGGCTCACGAATCCTTGTCCGTCGACAGATCCTCGATCACCGGTCACGAGCCAGCCGTCGAAAACAGATCCCGAGGAATCCAGCCTGACGCCCTGCGAATGGCGTCGCAAATATCCAGGAAAGACACATGGCCCCTTGATCGCAAGGATGCCTACCTCTCCGGCCGAGCAGTCGCGAATCGGTACACCTCCAGCGTCCACGTCGACAGCCTTGACGTGCTGATACGGCAGACGGAGACCGGTGGCGCCGAGAACCCGACCACCCAATGGTTCCAGCACACTGGCGCACGTGGCTTCGGTCAGTCCGTACCCCTCGATCATCGGGACGCCGGTGTTCGACTCGAAATCTCGACGCACTTGGGCTGGCAAGGGTGCCGCGCCGACAATTCCGCATCTCAGCGAGGAGATGTCGACCCCGGTCGGAATCTCTGGGAGGGACGAGAAAACCGTTGGAACGCCGGAGAACAATGACACTTCGAAATGCTCGACGATTCGCCAGAATTCATCGACCGCAGCCCTGTCCCGATAGCCGAGTGGACCGAGAGCCACAATCGTGCCGCCTCCGTAGAGCGGAGCCAAACCGGTGACGTGGACGGCATTGACGTGAAACAACGGAAGACCGGTCAGCACAACAGCATCGACAAACTCTGCGCGCTGCGCGAGCGACCATGCCAACGAGACTTCATTGAGGTGAGTGTGAGCGGCGACTTTAGGAGCACCCGTGGTTCCCCCGGTGTGAAAGTACGCCGCCACATCGGTGATAGTCCGGCGTTCTTCGAACACCAGGTTCGAACCTGATTGGTCGGCACACAACAGATCGAAGTCCCCGGTCGCAATCTCGCTGTCGGGCTGGGGTGGTCCACCGACAGCGAGGACCATACGCAAAGTCGGTACAGCGGCAGCGATGTCGAGCGCCTTCTCCCAGAGCAACCGATCAACGCCCGGGGCCGGGGCCAACAAGATCTCGGCCTCTGTCAGTGTGAAGATGTCGATCAGATGCTCACGCGCGAGCATTGGGTTGACCGGGTTCACGATGCCGAGCGCTTGAGCGCCCCACAGTGCGGCGTACGCGGACCCGGAATTGGGCAACATCACCGCCACTACTCCGCCCAACGGAACCTCCAACGCGGCGAACAGATTCGCGGCTTGGTTCACTCGACTCAGCAACTGCAAGTACGACCAGGAATCCGGCTCGCGCCAAACAGATCCACCCGGCAGCAGGTGCAGGGCGACTTTGTCTGCGTGGCGTTTGGCGGATCGTACGATCAACTCGTAAATACTCGCCGGCAGATTCCGATCAGACAAGGCGACAGATTCGAGTCGCGCCAACTCCTCGAGGGCACTCATCGTGCCGACACCACGGGATTACGCAACACCCCGATACCCTCGATCTCAACCTCAACGACGTCACCCGGCGAGAGGAACCGTCCGCAAAAGATTCCGGCACCGGCGGGCGTCCCGGTGCAGATGACGTCACCGGGTTCGAGCGTCTGAAATGCCGACAGATACGCGATCAATGACGGGATGTCGTGGATGAGATTACCTGTCCGGTCACTTTGGCGTAGTTCACCATTCACGCGGGTGGTAATACGCAAGTCCACTGCGGGTCCGAATTCATCGGCCGTGACAAGGCAGGGGCCGAAGGGCGCAAAGCTGTCGAAGCTCTTGGCGACGCCGATCGATGCAACGGGATCGCCTGCCATGGCTCGCTTCTGGATGTCTCGCGCCGACACATCGTTCACCACGCTCAGGCCGGCGACGTGTGACCACGCATTTTCGATCGACACGTCCTTCGCAACGCTGCCGATGACGACAGCCAATTCCCCCTCGTAGTCCACCTGTGCCGGGGCAATCCTCGGCAGCACGATAGGTGACTGCGCGGCGGTCACCGCAGAGCCCGCGGTGACTTGAAAATTGGGTTCGGTAGGGAGATTGCTGACGGTTTTACCCAACGAAGCGAGCATGTCCAACGCTTCGTCCCCATGCGAGGAATAGTTGAGTCCGACGATCAGCACTTTGCCCGGACGGAGCACGGGCGCCAACAACGCCACTTCGACAAAGTCCACCCGCCGCAGAACCGAAGCAGCATGCGCCGCCTCGATGCCCGGTCCACGAAGCAGCGCCCCGATGTCTTCGAACGGTAAATCGAGCACAGACAGGCACCCAGGTTCGTCTTCGCGAGCAAGTCCGTTGTCGGTACTGAACAATCGCATGATGGCTCCTCGTCGTTGACAGGTAGTGAATGCTCTTAACTCATAGTTAAGAGCATCTCATGACCAAGAGTCAAGAGCGGGCGCGAGCCCATAGACTCGAAGGCATGCCGAAGAATCGACAAGACATACCCAAGGCCGAGCGTCAGGCCGAGGTCGTCGAGTGCGCCCGAGAGCTGTTCGTCACCAACGGATTCAAAGGAACGAGCGTGGCAGCGGTGGGCAGAGCGGCCGGTATTGCACCCGCCGCCGTGCACTGGTACTTCCCCACCAAGGATGATCTGTTCGCAGCAGCGCTCGAACAACTCTTCACGAACGCACGTTTTGCAGTCCAATCCGATCCTGAGATCGCCGGCAACCCTCGCGGCGAGCTTCTGGCACTCCTCGCTGCGATGCAGCCTTACCGCGGCCTACATCGGGAGGCTTACGAGCGCATCGAGTCATCCAGCGCAGTCGGCGAAGCGTACGCGAAGATGCAGAACTGGCTCGACGAACACCTGCTTGCGATCATCGGCAACCAACTTCCTGCCGGCGCCGACACCTCACTGATCGCCGACACTGCCCATGTCCTCTTCGAGGGGCTGCTAATCAGCTCCAGACGACTCGACCGACCTACCAGCGATCTGGTCGACTTGCTGACGGAAGCTCTTGTCGCAGTAGCAAAGACGAAAGCCCTCTGACTTTCGAGGCAAATCTTCACACTCTCTTGACTTCCAATCAAGAACCCGTACCTTCTCTTATATGGCATTCAAGAGAGATGCCCCATACGAGGAGGTTTCGTCATGGCGTCACCCGACAAGCTCGCCCACATCGTCTTCAAAACAGGTCAACTCACGCAGATGACGGAGTGGTACACCCACGTACTCGAAGGCAGTGTCACGTTCGGAAATGACTTTCTTGCCTTCATCACGTACGACGAGGAGCATCATCGAGTCGCATTCATCGCCAGTGGCGCGACCGACAAGCCGGAACCGCATCACAGCGGCCTCCATCATGTTGCGTTCACCTACGCCACACTCGGAGATCTGATCGGCACGTATCGTCGGCTTGCCGCGGACGATGTTCGACCCTTCTGGTGCATCAACCACGGACCGACTACGTCGATGTACTTCGAGGATCCCGACGGCAACCACGTCGAACTGCAGATCGACAACTTCGCCACGGAGGCCGAACTCGACGATTTCTTCCGCTCGGGCGCCTTCGAGGCCAATCCGATCGGTACAGAGTTCGATCCGGACGAACTCGGTCGACGTTTCGACAACGGCGTGCCGTTCGCCGAGCTGGTCAAGCAGTCATGACCGGGCCCGACTCCTCGCCGGTCGTCATCATCGGCGGAGGACCCGTCGGCCTGGCGACGGCCTTGGTTCTCGCCCGCCACGGTGTCCGGAGCATCGTCTGCGAGCAGTACTCCGGAATCAATCCGCACCCGCGCGCCCACGTCGTCAACACCCGTTCGATGGAGTTGTTCAGGACATGGGGCATCGCCGACGCGGTACTGCGCGACGCAGTGGATCCCATGTGGATGATGAACATCTTGTGGAAGAGCACCCTCTCCGGCGAAGAATTCGGCCGCGTGAGCATGCTGGAAGTTCCGGAAGACCAGATTCTTGCTCGCCTGAATTCTTCTCCGGTCACAATCACCTCCTGCGCGCAGGACCGCGTACAAGAGCATCTGCTCGAGGCTGTCCGTGCGACAGGGCTCACCGAGGTCCGATACGACACCACTGTCACGGCAATCGACAACCTGAAACAACAGGTACATCTCACGACCCGGTCGCAGGCCGGTACCGACACTCTCACCGCCCAGTTCGTCGTCGTGGCAGATGGTGCCACGGGCAAGTTCCGCGACTCGCTCGGGATAGGAATGAACGGACAACCCGATCTCGGCCATCAGCTCAACATCTACTTCCATGCAGATCTGTCACCGTGGACCGATCACTCACCCGCGCTTCTCGTCTGGGCGATCAATTCCCTCTCGCCCGGCGTTTTCATCGGAATGGACGGGCACAACCGCTGGACGTTCAACAGGAATTTCGATCCCGCTACCGAGTCGATCGAACAGTTCACACCCGAGCACTGCCGCACGTTGATTCGAGACGCAATCGGAGACCACAGCGTCGATGTCGAGGTCTGCTCGGTGGGGACGTGGACGATGTCGGCGCGAACAGCGACGAATTATCGCAAGGATCGGGTACTGCTGGCAGGCGATGCAGCGCACCAGTTCCCACCTACCGGCGGCCTCGGCATGAACACCGGGCTAGCCGATGCAGACAATCTCGGATGGAAGCTTGCGGCCGTCGTGCAGGGATGGGCTTCTGACGCTCTTCTCGACACGTACGAATCAGACCGCCGGCCCGTCGCCGAATCCAATACAGCGCACAGCGTCCGCAACGCGATTTCCATGGCGCAGAGCGGAATCGGTCCAGGAAGCGCTGATGTGGCTCGTCAACTCGAGAGCCACGACCCGTCGGTGGCTTCGCAGGCCCGCATCAACCTCGGCGTTTCCATTCCGCTGCAGCGCGCGCACTTCGATTGTCTGGCGCAAGAACTCGGCTACGCCTACGACAGTACGTATGACGCTCCGGTCGCCGAGTCTCACGTACAATCGAATCGAGTAGGCGCCCGGCTCCCTCATGTGTGGATCCAACGCGAAGGATCCCAAATATCGTCGCACGATCTCCTAAAAGTGGGCTTCACCCTGATCGCGGGTCCTGCCGGCACAATGTGGGTGGAGGAGTTGAACCGATCCAGCACTGCGGTCCCACACTCGTCAGTCGTGTTCGGTAGCGATGCACATGCCGACCCTCTGGCACTCGCCACACTTGGCCTGGACGACGATTCGGCGATCCTCATCCGTCCGGACGGCCATATCGCCTGGCGCAGCAACGAGTCCGATGTGCCGTTGACCGTGGGACTCGCGTACGCCGTAGCAGGCGCCCCTACGAGACAGGCGACGCAGGCATGACCGATACTCCCTCCGCCCTGAGTCTCACCGACCGCTACCGTGAGGAGCCTGGACGTCTGCATCTCACCGGAATCCAGGCACTTGCGAGACTCCCCATCGACCTTCGCAGGATCGACCGTCAGGCCGGGCGCGATACGGCCGCTTTCATCTCCGGATATGAAGGTTCCCCTCTTGCGGGCTACGACATGGAACTCGAGCGCAATCGAACACTTCTGGACGAGTTCGACATAGTCTTCCGGCCTGGCGTCAACGAAGAACTGGCGGCCACCGCTGTCCAGGGCACCCAACTCGCTGGGATGCAACCGGACAAGCGTGTCGAGGGAATCATCGGCATCTGGTACGGCAAGTCCCCCGGCCTGGACCGAGCTTCGGATGCGTTCCGCCACAACAACATGATGGGAACACATCCCGAAGGCGGAGCGCTCGCGCTGGTCGGAGACGATCCCGCGGCAAAGTCGTCAACTGTTCCGGGCGCATCCGAGTTACTGCTGGCCGACCTAGGAATCCCGACGCTCTACCCTTCGGACCCACAAGAAGCACTCGATTTCGGGATCCACGGAATCGCGATGTCGAGGGCTTGCGGACTGTGGGTTGCACTGAAGATCGCCACCAACGTTGCCGACGGCTCGGGCACCGTCGACATCGACCCGCAGCGCGTTCAGCCCGTCATTCCGGATCGTGTGGTCGACGGCGCCCCGTACCGCCACGAAGTAACCGCACAGATTCTTCAACCAACCCTCGGAAGGCTCGAGAAAAGCCGTGACGGAGCACGATTGGAGATCGCTCGCCGCTACGCCGCAGACAACGGACTCAATCGCATCACTCACAGCACGCCGAGCGACACGGTCGGCATCATCGCACCGGGTAAAACGTATCTTGATCTACGCCAAGCACTACGAACACTGGGCCTCGACGACGACGAGTTGGCACGGCGTGGCGTTCGCTTGCTTCACCTCGGAATGATCTTCCCTCTCGAACCAACGGTGATCGCAAAGTTCTCGGATGGGCTGAGCCACATCATCGTTGTGGAGGAAAAGCGGCCGATCATCGAAACCGCGGTGAAGGACCTGCTGTACGGCACCGAGAACCCGCCCACCGTCGTCGGCAAGAGGTTGCCGAACGGCCGACCGTTCTTTCCGCTCGACGGCGAACTCGACCCCGACTCCATCACCACCCGTCTGGCGGGTCGACTGATTTCGTTCGGATCGTTCCCGACTGTCGATCGTTGGCTACTGGATTCTCGCCCGTCGAGCGCTCGCATAGAACTCCCGCTACTCGCCCGGACGCCGTACTTCTGCTCGGGATGTCCCCACAACGTATCGACGAAAGCGCCGGAAGGTGCGACAGTTGGTGCCGGAATCGGTTGCCACGGAATGGTATCCCTCATGGATCCGGTGCAGGTGGGATCAGTCATAGGTATGACCCAGATGGGCGGCGAGGGGGCACAGTGGATCGGCATGGCTCCCTTTCTGTCCCGGAAGCATCTCATCCAGAACCTAGGCGACGGGACCTTTCACCACTCCGGCAGTCTCGCCATTCGCGCCTCCATAGCGGCTGGCACGAACATCACTTACAAGATCCTCTACAACTCGGCCGTCGCCATGACCGGAGGACAGCAACCCGGCGGGGTCATGTCGGTTCATGCGATCTGTGCCGCCCTGACAGCCGAGGGAGTTCGGCGCATCATCGTCACTGCCGACGACACCAAACGCTACCGCAAGGCGAAACTACCTCGGAACGTAGAATTCTGGCATCGAGACCGGTTGATCGAAGCGCAGCAAGAACTCGCGAAAATCTCGGGAGTTACGGTTCTGATTCACGATCAGGAATGCGCGACCGAACTGCGACGCAAACGTAAGCGTGGGCTGGTTGCCGAACCGGTGGAGCGTATCGTGATCAACGAGCGTGTTTGCGAAGGCTGCGGTGACTGCGGACAGAAGTCCAATTGCCTCTCCGTTCAACCTGTCGGAACGGAATTCGGGCGCAAGACGCGGATCGATCAGTCGTCGTGCAACAAGGACTACTCATGCCTCGACGGCGACTGCCCATCATTCCTGTCAGTAGTGCCGGGTGCGAAGCCACCAGTGCGTCCATCCTCCGAGTCGCTCGACACCGCCGATCTACCCGAGCCTGAATACGAACTCCCTTCGTCGTACACCGTCCGGATCACCGGAGTGGGAGGCTCCGGTGTGGTCACACTGTCCCAAATCATCAGCACGGCAGCCACACTTGCCGGCAGGCACGTACGCACCCTCGATCAGACTGGCCTCGCGCAGAAAGGAGGTGCGGTTGTCTCGGACGTCAAGTTCACGCTCGACCCACTCGATCAGGGCAGCAAAGCAAGTAACGCGGGGTGCGATCTGTACCTCGGTTGCGATCTGCTCGTCGCAGCCGACGCGAGGTATCTCACGGCCACGAATGCTTTACGCACCACCGCGGTGGTCTCGACCTCCGAGGTTCCTACCGGTCAAATGGTGATCGACACCTCGGTGGACTTCCCCGATGTAACGAAGGTATCGGAGAGGATTTCTAGAGAGGTCGCTCAGCACAGGCTGTTGGACGCGCGAGATCTTGCCGTGCAGCTCCTGGGAGAGGATCAGTTCGCAAACCTCCTGCTGACCGGCGTTGCCTACCAAATCGGAGCACTGCCCGTGTCATTCGAATTCATCGAGGAGGCAATAGCTCTCAACGGGGTCAAGGTCGAATCGAACCTCCGCGCCTTCCGATACGGTCGCCTGTTCGTTGCGGATCCGTCACGATTGAGCGGCAGCCTTCGCTCGGCAACGGGTGCATCGAGACGACAGACACCTGCCGACGATCGATCCGTCGCACTTGCACGCACTGTTACAGCGACGCCAGGCTCTGAACTCGAAAGGGTGATGTCGATACGTGTTCCCGAGCTGGTTGCCTACCAAAGCTTTTCCTATGCAACGAAGTACACCGAGTTCGTCGAGCACGTGCGTGAAATCGAGGCACGCCGCGCCGCAGGTACCGACGAGTTGACGCAGTCCGTTGCCCGCAATCTGTACAAGCTGATGGCATACAAGGACGAGTACGAAGTCGCGAGACTGTCCCTCGATCCCGAGGTCCGGCACACCATTGCTGCTCAATTCGGTCCGGATGCGAAGGTTTCGTATCGCCTTCATCCGCCTGCGCTGCGCGCACTGGGTATGAAGAAGAAGATCGTGCTGGGGCCGTGGTTCACACCGGCATTTCGCGCTCTGGCCGGGATGCGACGCATCAGAGGTACACGCGCCGACCTCTTCGGGATGGCTCACGTGCGAAGAGTCGAACGTGAGCTGATCGTCGAGTATCAGGCACTTATCCGGAAACTGTTGAAAGAACTGACAACTGAAAACCTCCACCTTGCAGTCGAAATAGCTGAACTACCCGATATGGTCCGCGGATATGAGGGCATCAAACTCGCTGCGGTCGAGCGCTATCGCTCGCGGATCGGCGAGTTGAGCCACGGGTTCACTCGAGACTGAATCGTGGCCGGTGTGGTGTGCTGCGACGGACGTGCACGCCACACCGGGTCTCACGAAGATTTCAACGCTGTGATCCTATCTTCACTGGAGCGCAACAGCACCTTGTCCCCCGCCCACAGCTCCCGCGGCATCGCCCAGGGGGTGAACTCGTCGTCCCCGTCCTGGTCCACCTGAACCTCCCAACTACGTTGGCCTGTAAGGACATCCGTTCCGTAGACCTTTCCCTCGTCGATAACGACATCGCCGTGCCAGGCGATCTCCCCGGCGCGCTCAGCGTTCGATCGCCACAGGACCTCCCCGGTGAAGAGGTCCACGAACTGGACCTCGGGCTCGGGACCGGAACGGGTCGCAGCGACCACGTTGCCGATCACCGCCAATGACCGCGCGGAGCCGAACATCTCACTGTTGGTCCACAGCATCTCGCCGGACTTCCGGTCGAAACCGCTGTGTCCCAGAATGATCGGAGTCGATCCTCCTGCGGGATTATCTCGGCTGTATCGCCCGCCGTAGTACGAGGACTCCGAGGGCAGTTCGTCCGTCCTGGCGAACTCGCGCCCGTTCTGATCGAGCGCGTACTCACTTGTCGGATGGCCGTTGCCTTCGCAACCGCCATCCGACACCAATGTCACGCCGTCCGACGATGTGTGCGCGGTCGAGCAGGTGGAGTAACCGTGCACCCAGCGCTGTTCGCCCGTCTTCAGATCGAATCCCAGAGACTCGTCGAGAGTGATCACGCCCAGATCGCCGTGCACCGACATCACCGGATCGACGTATCCGGCTTCCCACGATCCACCGACGTCGAACGCTTTGGACCAGTTCGCTTCCGGATCGTCGACGGTTCCGCTGTGCACGCGAACGTCGTTGCTCTCGATATCACCCTCGAGCGCGAGGACCGTGTCACCCGAGACAACCGCGATGATCGGTGCCCACGGCGTCTTGATGTCTCGACGCTCTCCTGTCTCGATATCGAAAAGTGAGTACGAACCACCGGATACGTACGGCCCGGAGAAACACAGCACCGAACTGCCGAGCAGAGTCTCGGAGCAACCACCGATGTCGACCGCCGACGTGCGCCAACGAACTGTGCCATCTTCGGCGTCCAATCCGACCAATTCTGCGTCATCCAACGAATACGCCTGACGATCCGGCATACCGATCATCGTGACCACGAGTGATCCGGCGTCGATGAATCCGCCCATGTCCATGTTGAATTCGGTTCCAACAAGTGGGCTCCGAAATATCGCGAACTCGCGCCCGAGAATCTCGGAGGCCTCGACGCTCCATAGCGGCGACGAGATCGCTGTCGGTTCGGAACTCGTCGACGTGACCACCGTGGCGATGGCGGCAGTGACGGTGACTACGGCTGCGGCGGCCGCGATCCGAAGGCGCGATTTCGGGGAGAATCTGGTGGTCATCGAATCTCCAGGCCTTCGGTCATCGCGAGAAACTCCAACTGCTCGAACGTCATCGGCACGTTCGGTGCCTCCGCCGACGAGCTCACCGTTACTCGCGTCCCACCGGGACGGGTAACGACTACCGATCTGTGGACCTTCTCCCCCTGACTCTCATCACGTTCGATTACGGATCCATCTTCAGTGGTCTCCATCGAGAGCGGGTGTCCGTCGTACGAAGGGTCGTACTTGTTCGGAGGTGCGGGAAGCGGTTGTCCGCTGGTGATCGAGATACTCAGACGCGACTCGTTGCTTCCCGACCGTGCAACAAGAACCTGGCACGTGGTGGTGTCGTCGTATTCGGCCAGAACCAGATCACCCAGCCGGCTGCCGAGGTCAGGCGCTTCTGGCGGTGCTGCGCGCCAACCCGATCGGAGCGCTTCACCGAGCGCCTCGACGATTCCTCGATCCAGTTCCCTCCCTGATGACTCGTCCGTCCAACCGCCACAATCAGTCTCAAGCGGGGCAGCCCCCGGCGGAGCAGGCGTCGTGATTCGCAGTTGCGGCAGGCTGACCAGAGAAACCAGTTCGTCGATGGTCAGTGGAAGCGCGCCGCTTGCCTGAACCTCGGCGCCGACTCGATCGGCAGTGTCATCGAGATAGGCGTGAACTCGTGTGCCATCGATACCGTAAAGGAACGCCGAACGAGAAAGAGTGCGTTGTCCGTTGATTTCACTCCACGAGTCCTGCACGTCCACAACTGAACCATCCGCGAGTGAGCGACGTTCGACGAGAGAACCGGCAATGCACGGAGGAACCGGCGCCTTACTGCTGTTGACCGAGACCGACAGTCCACCACTGGCCTCGCCTCGAAGTATTGTCGCCGACGCATCAGTGGACGCCAGATCCTCGATCGTCCATCCCTCGGACAACTCGTCCGAGGTCGACGGTGCCGAGATCGGACCGAACTGGAGTGATCGGCTCGGACTGGCGAACTTGATCTCGACGCCGTCCGGAATCGCATCGGCGACCGCATCCGACATCGATACAGCTTTGGCGCCGGAAAACCACGGAAAACGTGGGTCGTCGTACGCGTCGTCGCCACCTGTCGATGTGAAGATCGAGATTCCGTGTTCGTCGTCCGGCGCTTCGACGCTTTCACAACCCGGAATCGTGGTCGGGTACACCGCGCTCGGCGTGACGTACGAGAATTCAGGCAGGTCCTCCGGCGCCATCTCTTCCGGTGTGGACGTTATGCTGATCGACGAAGTCGCAGCTACCGAGATGTCATCGGACGGCGAACTGCTCCACCGATCCACCAGCCCGGCAACCACTGTCCCACCGGCGATCAGGGAGACGACCGTCAGCGCGAAGGTCCACTTCTCCGCCCGCTTCGAATCGGTTTGCTCCTTCGACACGTACCCTCGCAGTCACCGTCACGGCTCGCCCCCGATGCGCGTCGCCTCTGGAATTCCTGTCGCGATCACAGCAATTTCTGTTACCAACCGGATGGTTTCCTATCGCGCGGGCTCCGTATGAACACAGAAGAACGGGGTGCCAGTTGCTGTGCAACCGGCACCCCGTTCTGACTGCCTGAGTGCTTACACCCTCACAGGCACCTGATTCGGGTCTGGATCGGAATCCGGATCCTGCTCGATCGGAATCCGTCGAATCGCTTCACCCTCGATGTCGACGTTCGGCAGGATCTTGTCGAGCCACGCCGGCAACTTCCATGCCGAATCACCGAGAATCGACATGACCGCAGGGATCACGATCATGCGGATGATGAAGGCGTCGAAGAAGACTGCAGCCGCGAGGCCGAAGCCCATCATCTTGCTTGTCGTCTCCGAGGACAGCATGAATGCGCCGAACACGGAGATCATGATGATGGCCGCCGACGCGACCACGCGAGCACCATGGGTGTAGCCGGAGATGATGGCGTCCTTGGCCGACAATCCGTGCACGTATTCCTCGCGCATTCGCGTCACGAGGAACACTTGATAGTCCATCGCCAACCCGAAGACCACACCGATCATGAAGATCGGCAGGAACGAGATGATGGGTTGTGTGTGCTCGATCAGCCCGAAGTCGCCCTCCTGGAAGATGGCCACCGTGGCGCCGAAGGTCGCACAGACGGAAAACAGGAATCCGAGAGTTGCGGTCAGCGGCACCAGGATCGAGCGGAAGACGACCATCATGATGATGAACGCCAGCCCCACAACCACGATGAGATACGGGATGAGCGCGGAACTGAGCTTCGACGACATGTCGGCTACGATCGCGGTTTGCCCCGCTACACCGAGTTCTGCGCCTTCCGATTTCACCGTCGATCCGTAATCCCGGATCTGATTCATCAGCTCGTGAGTTTCGGGGCCGCTCGGTGACATCTGCGGGGTGACCGCGATGAGCGCAGAGTTGGCGCCCGCCATCGGGTTTGCCGCGTCGGGTCCGTTTCCGACCCACATCAACTGATCCGGAGTTGCGACGTTGTCGAGGCCCTTGATGTGCGCGACAGTGCCTTCGGCAATCGCGGTGATATCGGTGCCGTCAGGCGCGTCGAGCACGACGAACAATTCGCCATTGACGCCTTCACCGAACCCGCGTTGCAGCAGGGCAAGTGCCGGCCGCTCTTCGTCCTGAGTGAACGAGAGTCCGAGTTCGAGCTTCGTCATCGGAATAGCCGCGATCACCAGAAGCACCAGCGCAGCACCCGCGATCGGCCACGGGTACTTGGTGACTATCTTGGCCCAGCGATGTCCGTTGGATTCCATCGTCTCGGGCTCGTCACCGTGGCGAAGCCCGGGGATACGAGGCGAGAACGCGAATCTGCCGAAGATACCCAGGACAGCCGGGATCAACGTGATTGCGCCGAGGACGGCGATGATGACGGCAACCGCTGCAGAGATTCCCATCTGGGTGATCATCGGAACCCCGACCACCGCCAGGGCTGCCAGCGCGACCACAACCGTCAGGCCGGCGAAGACGACGGACGAACCGGCAGTACCCACTGCGCGCCCGGCAGCGGCTTCCCTCGTTCCGCCCAAATTGAGCTCACTGCGGTAACGCGAAACGATGAACAACGCGTAGTCGATCGAGACTGCGATGCCGATCATCGTGACGATTCCCGTGACGCCTTCGTTGATGTCGAAGAAGCCCGAACCGAGGGTGACAGTCAGAGTGGCCAGCGCAATTCCCAGAATTGCGGTGAACAGCGGAATAAAGGCCGCAATGAGCGCGCCGAACGCCACGATCATCACGATGAACGCCACCGCGAAGCCGAGCATCTCCGACAGACCACCTGCGGCCTGTACCTGCATCATCGAACCGGTGCCTTCGACTTGCAGGCCACCGGTGCGGAATTTTGCCATCAAGTCGAGGAACGCCGTCTTGTTGGCCTGTGTCTGATCCTCGATGCGAATCGACTGATTGAGCTGGATCAGCCCGACCTTGCCGTTGTCGCCGAGAACGGCCGACGCCACCGCCGGATTTGCCTCCGCGAGGGTCACCGGATTGACGATCTTCTCGGGATCGACGATATCCGGCAACGTCTTCGCCTGCGCGATCAACTGGTCGATCTGATCGCTGTGTGCGGCAAGTCCGTCGTCTGCCGCGATGAGAATGCTGGTCGACGCCTGAGTTTGTTGCTCTGCTGCCGCTGCAAAGTTCTCGTTCATCAACTCGGTCGCACGTTGGGAATCAGTGCCCGGAAGATTGAATTCTTTGGAGAACGTCGGATTTGTGGCGCTGATTGCGCCCCCCACCACCGCGATCACGATAATCCACGCGGCCACCACAAGATACTTGTGGCGGAAAGCAAACTTCCCCAACCTGTAAAGATACGTAGCCAACGTAGGCCTCTCTCGCCGTGGACTGGTCTGTCCGAAGGACACGGAGTCTTTCGGTGCCAGGGACATACGGTACGGACCGATCGGCCTGTTGGCACCCGGTATATCTGCGAAAACGGCATATCCGACGCGCCTTCGTCCCGTTTTCAGACCGCTCGGTACCGTGGACACGACACGGGCAGGCGCCTCGCCAGAGCAGACGCCACGTAGTACGAAAGGCAATCCCATGAATCACGGCCAGGCCGTCGATCGCGATCTCCTCCTTGCCGGCCAACAGCGACTCGACGCGCTGGGCCCACGATTGACGGGCTCTCCTGCACACCACGAGGTGGTGGAAGAAGTCGCGAACGAACTGACCGAACTGGGCCTCGACGTCCGGCGTGATTCACACACTTTCGAACGCTGGGATCTGCCGGCGACACCTGACGGACTTCGCATCGAATTGCCGACGGGACCGATCAGAGTTTCGTCCGCATTCCCCTACTCCGGATTGACCGGGCCACAGGGAATCTCCGCTCCCCTGGTCTACGTCAGCGCGCGACGCCCCAAGTGGTCGGCGGCCAAGGGCGCGATCGCAGTGATCGAGGTCCCGCACATCGATCTCCCCCGCAAGCTACTGGTCAGCGAGTGGGGCCCGATCGCCACCGACGAGACACTTCGAAATCCGGTTCTCTCCGCAACACTTCTGGGCCCGAAGCTCGACAAGGCCCGCAAGGCCGGTGTCCTCGGCGTGATCGCGGTGTGGCGTGACATCGCTCCGGACAACGCACTGGGACAATATCTTCCGTTCACGCAGCCATATCACGACATCCCCGCCGTCTGGGTGGCCGGCGACGAGGGCGCGAAGGTTGTCGCTGCAGCTCGCTCCGGTCAGCTGGCGACTCTGGTACTGGATGCGACTCTCCATCCGGACACCCGGACCGACACGGTGTGGGCGGTGTCCCCCGGAACCTCACCCGAAGAGACGATTCTGCTCATCACTCACAGCGACGGAACCAACGGTGTCGAGGAGAACGGCCATCTGGGAATGTTGGCGTTGGCGCGGCACGCCGTGGCGCAGCCGCATCGACGGTCGTACGTTTTTGTCCTGACGACTGGCCACCTTCGTATTCCAGCGGTGTCCAAGCACGGACAGGCAACGTCCACCTGGCTCGAAGCGCACCCCGAGATGTGGAAGGGCGAAGCCGGTCAGGCGCGCGCCGTAGCGGGGATCGCCATCGAGCACCTCGGCGCACTGGGTGATACCGAGGACAACTCGACCGGCGGCTATGCCTTGGAGACCACTCCGGAACCGGAACTGCTCTACGCGACGAGTCGGGAAGTGCACGACATCGTTGCACCGCTGTGGCGCGACATTGGAGCGGGCGATCGCCGAATCGTGGCGCCAGGACCGGTCATTCATTTCGGTGAGGGCGAACCACTGTTCGAGCGGAAGATCCCGGCGGTCGCCTTGGTGACGGCGCCGCAGTACCTGCTCGCTCTGCGCGAAGCCGACGCCGTCACGCACGTCGACCTGGACGCGATGATCAAGCAGATCGAAAGCTTTCGGGATCTGCTCGACGCCTTCGACGCAACCGACACCGCGGCTTTCGGTCCGGTGGTCTCGCGCTCGGTGTTCGCGAAGTTCTCGGCGCTACTTCAGTTGATGCAGATTTTGTCGAAAGCCAAGAAATAGTGCTGTGCGCCTTTATTAACCGCGGGCGGTTAATAAAGGCGCACAGCACTTGGGGTTACTTGTCGTGAATGATCACGCCCCGGATGTTCTTGCCGTCACGTAGATCCTGGTAGCCCTTGTTGACGTCTTCGAGGCTGTAGGTGTTGGTGATCAGTTCGTCGAGCTTGAGCTGACCGGCATCGTAGAGACGCAGCAGTCGCACGATGTCGTACTGCGGATTCATGGACCCGAACAACGTGCCCTTGATCGTCTTCTGATTCAGCGTCAGGTCGGTACCCGACACGTGAACGGTCAGCTTGGCGGGGTCGGCGAGTCCCGTGATCACCACGGTGCCACCCTTGCCGATCACTGCCGTCGCTGCACTGACCACGTCCTCGTCGACGGTGCCGACAAGGATGAGCGCAGCGTCGGCACCCTGTCCCCACGTCAGCTCGTTGACCTTGGCAGCAGCGCTCTCGGCGTCTGCAAAGGCATGGGTTGCACCGAACTTCAGTGCGGTCTCACGCTTGAGAGCAACCGGATCGACCACAACGACGTACTTGCAGCCGGCCGAAACGGCGCCCTGGACGGCGTTGATGCCGAGACCACCGATGCCGTAGATCACAGCGGTGTCACCGGCGCGAAGGTTACCGGCATTTACTGCCGTTCCCCAACCCGAAGGCACACCGCAGCCGACGACCACTGCCGTCTCCAAGGGAAGCCAGTCGTCGATCTTGACTACCGAGTGCTGAGAAATGGTGGCGCGCTCGGAGAACGTTCCCAACATGCACATTCCGCCGAAATCCATTCCGTTGCCGTGGAAACGGAAGGAACCGTCGGGCATCGAGCCTTCGAGGATGGTGGCACCCATGTCGCAGAGGTTCTGGCGACCGGTCGAGCAGTAGCGACAGGTGCCGCAGTTGGGGATGAAGCTACACACGACATGGTCGCCCGGCTTGACCTTCGTGACGCCTGGGCCGACCTCTTCGATGATGCCCGAGCCTTCGTGTCCGCCGACGATCGGGTAACGCGGCGGGAGATCACCGTCGGTCAGGTGCAGATCCGAATGGCACAGTCCGGCAGCGGTGTAATTGATCAGTACCTCACCCACACCCGGGCCGTCGAGGTCGAGTTCCATGATCTCGAAAGGCTTTCCGGGCTCGAGCAGTACAGCAGCTTTGGTCTTCACTGGTGATCTCCTTGGTTGTCGGACGAGAGAATGAGCGATGGGGTCGGTCAGAGAGCGATGTTGACGGCCTTGGTCTGGGTGTAGAGATCGATAGCCGAAGCGCCGAGCTCGCGGCCCCAGCCGGACTGCTTGTATCCACCGAAGGGCATTGCAGTGTCGAAGCCGTTGTACTGGTTGATCCACACCGAACCGGCCTTCAAGCGCTTCGCCGTGCGGTGAGCCTTGGAAATGTCCCGGGTCCAGATGCCGGCGGCCAAGCCGTAGATGGAATCGTTTGCGGCAGTGATCGGTCCGTCGTCCGCATTGAACGGCAGCGCCGCCACGACGGGTCCGAAGATCTCCTCCTGAACGATGGAGAATTCGGGCTTGACGTCAACGAAGACGGTCGGCTCGACGAAGTAGCCCTGATCGCCCCAGCGGTTGCCGCCCGTCAGTGCACGTGCGCCGTCGGCGATTCCCTCACGCAGGTAGCCGGTCACCTTGTCGAACTGCTCCTGCGAGACCAGCGGTCCGAGCTGGGTGGTCGGATCGAGGCCGGGTCCGATCTTGACCTGGCTCGCTGCGTGCGCGACGGCCTCGGTGAACTTCTCGAAGATGGTGTCCTCGACGTACAGACGAGTACCCGCAACGCAGCACTGTCCGTGGTTGAACAGCCACGCGTTGAGCGAACCCTCCACCGCGGAATCGAAATCGGCGTCGGCGAACACGATATTGGGGCTCTTGCCACCGAGCTCGAGCGTAACCTTCTTCAGATTGCCCTTGGCGGCGTCGACGATCTTCTTACCCACCTCGGTGGAACCGGTGAACGCAACCTTGTCCACGTCGTCGTGGCCGGACAGAGCAGCACCTGCATCGCCGAAGCCGGGAACGATGTTGACGACGCCGGGCGGGAAGCCTGCTTCTTCGAAGACCTCCGCGAGAAGCAGTGCGGTGAGCGGGGTCTGCTCAGCGGGCTTGAGGATCACCGTGTTGCCGGCGGCGAGCGCGGGGGCGAGCTTCCACGACGACATCAGCAGCGGGAAGTTCCACGGCACGATCAGTCCACAGACGCCGATCGCCTCACGCAGGGTGTAGGCGTGGAACTCGCCGCCCGGAGAGAAGGGCATCGACACGTTGACGGTGCTGCCTTCGATCTTGGTGGCCCAACCCGCGTAGTAGCGGAAAACGTCTGCGGCCCAAGCCACGTCGACGGCGGTGGCGATGGCAACGGACTTGCCGTTGTCGAGAGCTTCGAGCTGACCGAATTCCTCGGCACGAGCACTGAGAATGTCGCCGACGCGCCAGATCATCCGCTCGCGCTCGTTTGCCTTCATACGTGACCAGGGGCCGTCCTCGAAAGCCGTTCGAGCGGCACGTACCGCGCGGTCGATGTCTTCGGCCTGACCGTGTGCCACGTCTGCGAGCTTCTGTCCGTCAGCCGGGTTGTACGTCGCGAAGGTCTGACCCGAAGCGGCGTCGACGAATTCGCCGCCGATGTAGAGCTTCTTCGGTCCGTTCAGGAAACCCTGTACCGCGGAACTGATGGTGTGTTCGGCTACTGCCGTCATCGGAAACTCCCCTGAAGTAGTGAGGTGCGAATGTGATGCACGCCATACTTCCGCGCTTCCAGGGGTGCTAACTGTCCGAACTTTGTACAACTGAAGTCGGACAGCAAACTACACAGTGATGTCGAGCGCCCGCATCCGTGTATAGAGAGTGCTTCGGCTGATTCCGAGTTGCGCCGACGCGTGAACCTTGTTGCCGCCGCAGTCTTTCAACGCTCCGATGATCGCCTGGCGCTCGGCTTTCTCCCGCCCTGCCAACCGCGACACCTTGGTCGTGGTGCGATAGTCCTCGGGCAGATCAGCGACGTCGATGCGATTGCTCGAGCGTTCATCCGAGGCGCGATTCAACACGACGCGCAATTCGGCCAGGTTGCCCGGCCAGTTGGCCGCCGCGAGTGCTTCGGCAGCGCTGGCGGTCAACCTCAGTTCTGGCGAGATCCCCTCCAACATGACTTGTGCCAACTCGGCGATCTCAGCCTGTCGCTCGCGCAGTGGGGTGATGACAACCCGGGAGGCGCATCGTGAGAGCAGCGCGGCGATGGTCGGCGGAAGATCAACTGCCGCTCCGCTGGTCAGTACGATTTTCGGCCCCTCGGCGCTGGCGTCGATCAGGTCTGCGACCAGCGGCAACACCGAGTCAGGAAGGAGTTGTACCTGTTCGATCACGACCACGCCCGAACGCTTACGGGCTGCTCGCACGAGATCGGTGACCCACTGCTCACGGCCGTCGAACGCGATTCGCGTGGCATCGAGCCAACTCGCATCGACACTGCCGACGACATCCGATGCTGCCGAGGTTCGGCCGGATCCCGCTTCACCATAGATCGCCACGGCGGCAGAGGTTGCCCGCGCCCGCATCAGGTCGCGCCGCAGTCGTTCGCCCGGAGACGGTGCCCGCTCGTGCGTTCTGCGGATCGGTGCCCGTTCCCGTTGGAGTGGTTCGACCAGGAAGAGCGCACCACCGTCAGCCCCGGAAATCCGGTCGGCTTGAACTCGCGCCAGAGCGCCGGACGCCAATTCGACTGTCACCAATCGTGATTGGTCCGGATTCAGGTCGGCAATCAAGGAACGGAGCGATACATGGTCTGCGGTGTCGAGCAAATCCAAAGCGGTTCGGTTGCTCAGCAGGATGTCGTCGCCGATGGCCGCGACGGCAATGTGGCGCTGATGTGAAACTCGCTGGAATGCGTCGACCAGCCGCTGCTCCGATGCTTTCGAGCCTTCGAGCAGCCGTTTCTCGATGTCCGCTGCAGCACGCGCAAGGAAGGGCGCGAACAGTGGGTTGGCCTGCGAGACAACGCCGGTCATGTCGAGAATGCCTTCGACACGACGTGTGACGGGATGCAGGATCGGCTGTCCGTAGCAGCTCAAACCCTTGAGGCTGTCGAGGAAATGCTCGTCACCGTGGATCACCACGCTTCGTCCGACCTCGAGGGGCGTACCGAGCGCGTTGGTGCCGGCGTGCTCTTCGCCGAAGCGTGAACCGTTGACGACGCCCAACCGCTCGATCGTTCGCTCGACGCGACTGTCGGAGTACACCGAAGCGACGACGCGGCATTCTCGATCGGCAAGCAGCACGCAGAAACCGGTGCCCGCGATCTGTTGCGAAACTTCGTCGAGCACGGGTGCGGCTGCCCGGAGCAGACGAGACTCACCGTCCTGCTCCTCGGTGTCCACGGCGATGGCCGACGACGGGTCGAGGCCACTGAGTCGAGAACGCTTCCAGGAGAGCGCGATCTCGGGGCGTACCGGCTCACGCTCCCCTGGGTTCGCGGACATACTCTCAGGCCTGACCGATCAATTCGATCGCCTGTTCTCGCATCGCGATCTTGCGGACCTTGCCCGTGACTGTCATCGGGAACTCGTCGACGACATGGACGTACCGCGGAATCTTGTAGTGCGCGAGCTTGCCGGTGCAGAACGCGCGGACCGAATCGGCGTCGAGATCGTCTGCACCTTCGCGCATCTGGACCCACACCATCAATTCCTCGCCGTACTTTGCGTCGGGTACACCGATGACCTGCGCATCGAGAATGTCGGGGTGGGTGTAGAGGAACTCCTCGATCTCACGCGGATAGACGTTCTCGCCACCGCGGATGACCATGTCCTTGATGCGTCCCGTGATGGCGACGTATCCGGCCTCGTCCATGACTCCGATGTCTCCGGTGTGCATCCACCGGGCAGCGTCGATCGCCTCGGCGGTCTTCTCCGGGTTCTCCCAGTATCCGAGCATGACCGAGTAACCACGCGTGCACAGTTCACCCGGCTCGCCACGGGGCACCGTCAATCCGGTTGCCGGATCGACGATCTTGATCTCGAGATGCGGCCCTACCCGTCCGACCGTTTCGGTGCGCTGCTCGATCGAATCGTCCGAGCGGGTCTGCAACGACACCGGCGAGGTCTCCGTCATGCCGTAGCAGATGGACACCTCCGACATGCCCATGCGATCGATGACCTGCTTCATCACCTCGACCGGGCAGGGCGAGCCCGCCATGATGCCGGTGCGAAGGGACGACAGATCGAAGCTGTCGAAGTCCGGCAACGCCAACTCCGCGATGAACATCGTCGGAACGCCGTAGAGGGACGTGCACTTTTCGGCCTGAACGGCTTCGAGCGAAGCACGCGGATCGAAAGCCGGACCCGGAATGACCATGGCAGCACCGTGACTGGTGCACGCAAGGTTGCCCATTACCATGCCGAAACAGTGGTAGAACGGCACCGGGATGCACACCCGATCGACCTCGCTGTAGTGGCACAACTCGCCGACGAAATAGCCGTTGTTGAGGATGTTGTGGTGACTGAGCGTCGCGCCCTTCGGGAAACCGGTAGTACCCGAGGTGTATTGGATGTTGATCGCGTCGTCGGCCGACAACGCGGCCTGGGCTGCGGCGAGCGGAGCCGGATCGCTTGCCTGCGCCGCCAAGCCGTCTGCAAGCACCGCGTCCCACTCGGGTGAACCGAGCAGGAGCACCGACGTCAGATCCGGGCACTGCGGCCGCACCGTCTCGATCATCGACGCGTAGTCCGAGGTCTTGAAGCTGGCCGCAGACACCAGCGTCGAGATCCCGGCCTGCTCGAGTACGTACTGCAACTCGTGCGAGCGGTACGCCGGATTGATGTTGACCAGGATCGCGCCGACCTTTGCCGTCGCGTATTGCGTGAACGTCCATTCCGGACAGTTGGGAGCCCAGATTCCTACCCGATCGCCCTTCCCCACACCACGGGAAAGTAGTCCGGCAGCGAGCCCGTTCACCTGCTCGGCGAACTCCCGGTACGTCCATCGTCGACCGCTGGCGTGGTCGATCAACGCATCGCGGTCGCCGTGTGCGGCAACCGTGCGATCGAGGTTGTCTCCGATGGTGTCGCCCAGCATCGGACCGTCCCATACTCCGGACGTATAGCTGGGCAGCGGCGTACTCATGTGTTCTGTCCTCTCCGGTTACCTGTTCAGGCACCTATGAGAGGGGCCGCCGCAGCGGACCCTCTCATCTACGAATTTACTCGATTCGGTGTGATGCACGACATACTTCCCGGTGCGGGGTGGCCGTAACTGTTCAGAGTCCGGACACCCCACCCGCCTGCTGTGCGCCTTTATTAACCGCCGGCGGTTAATAAAGGCGCACAGTGGTTACAGCGCGTGGTCCTTGGTCTCGACGAGCGCCCAGGTGCAGACCAGACTCACCACACCGAGGATTGCCAACATGATTCCGATGGCCATACTCCCGTAGGCCGAGGCCAGCGGTGCGGCGATCAGCGGCGGCACTGCCCCACCGAGCACTCCGGCGAGGTTGTAGCCGAGGCCGGCACCGGTGTAGCGGTAGCGGGTCTGGAACATTTCCGGAAGCAGCGCACCGCAGGGGCCGTACGCGATTCCGAAGATCATCAGCGTGCCGAACATTCCGAGGATGAACGCGATCGGTGTTCCGGTGTCCAGGAGCGGGAACAGAATGAGCGCCCACACCACAGCCAGACCACAAGAGATCATGATGACCTTGCGACGCCCGATGCGGTCCGAGTACAGGGCGGAGACGATGATCGCGGCACCGAAGACGAAGGCGGAAGCGATACCGACCGACAGGACGAACGGGCGGGAGAAGCCGAGGGTCTTGGTTCCGTAGCTCGTGAGGAACGCCGTGCCCATGTAGAAGAACGCGAACAGGCAAGCGAGGGCGCCTGCCGAGAGGAGGATTTCCTTGGTCTGGAACCGCCAGGCATCCAGGAACGGGAGGGTGCGAGGTGCTTCGTTCTTCTGCTCCGCGACGCGCTCTGCCTGCTCCGCCTTGAAGACGGGAGTCTCCTCGATAGCGAGTCGCATGTAGAGGCCGATGCCGACCAACACGATGGAGAACAGGAACGGGATACGCCAGCCGTAATCGAGGAAAGCCTGGTTGGTGTCGCCGAGAACTGCGCCGGTGATGAGGAAGGTGCTGCTCGAGAGAACGAAGGCGATTGCAGGGCCGAGCTGCGGGAACATCGCATACAGACCACGTTTGCCCGGTGGAGCGTATTCCGCCGTGAGCAAGGTTGCGCCTGCCCACTCACCACCGACCGCGAAACCTTGGCCGAATCGCAAGAGCACCAAGATGATCGGGGCCGCGACACCGATGGTTGCAGCACCCGGCAGCAAGCCGATCAGGAGCGTCGAGATACCCATGAGCAGGAGCGTCGAGATCAGCGTCTTCTTGCGACCGATGCGATCACCGAAGTGTCCGAACAACATTGCGCCGACGGGCCGGGCGATGAATGCGACTGCGAAAGTCGCAAACGATGCGACAGTTCCCGCAGTGGCACCGAGCGCGGGGAAGAACACCGTCGGAAAGACAAGTGCCGCAGCGGTTCCGTAGATGAAGAAGTCGTAGAACTCGATAGTCGTGCCGATACAACTCGCGATTGCGACGCGCCGCACACTGGTGGTGTTCTGCGGGGGCTGCGTCGCACCTGCGGCACTCGCACCCCCGGCGCCGGCGGCACTGGTGCCGCCTGTGGGAGAGACTGTGGTCACTCGATTCCTCCGTGGTCCCGTGGTGTCGCCCTGTGGGCATCACCGTCGATAGGAGGAAAGGTAGTGATGTGGCTCACCCCCGCACTACCCCCGAAAGGGGGTAGGAGTGATCTCTGTCACGACTTGTATGCAATGGTAACGAGTTTCACGACCCTCGACATGCCGCAGGCCGTCCGATTCGTTCTCACGAATCGGACGGCCCTCGAGAAACGGCGTCACGGTGCAACGCTACGGATCAAGCCTTTCCGGCAGCCCCGAACAGTTCCTGACGGATCTCGCCCCACACCGTGGCGTAGGAGTCGATGATCGGTTCGGAAATCCACTTGGACTCCCCCGCTTGCACTTTCGCGAGAGCATCCGAGAAGAGATCCTGGTAACGAGACAACCGCGGAACGAATGCCGACAGATCGTCGAACAGGTTTGCCGCCCGGCGATCCAACTCTGCAAGGGAATCCGAATCTGCGTCGTCGATGAGCGCGGCGAACTCCTCGTCCAAGGGAAGGAACGCCTCGTACACCTCAGCGATGGAGTCCTCGTCGATCGAGACGCGCTCGGCGTCCAACTGATCTTCGAGTTCTGCCAAACCTCTCTCGGTCAGGCTGATGGCGTTTTCCGCTTCGACCGCTTTGCCCTGCGCGACAAGTGCGTCGTACGCAGCTTGACCGGAAGCCGAGCTGACGCCCAGGTGCTCGGCCAGGACGACCGCTCCGACCCGCTCCTTGAGACGTACTGCTTGGAGCAGTGCCAACTCGTCCACATTGCCAGCGAAGGCCATCGATTTCTCCTACTCACGTGCCGCCTCTGCGGCTCCAGCATCACAGCGGACACCCGTGGGTTTCCGCAGCCCGACAAAGGGCTCGACAGAATCAGATCACACCCCGATCGATCGTTGTGAAGTCACCGCGACAAGTCGACCGTCACGCGACGGTATCGGCCTGATCGGGGATCACGCTGCCGTCTGGGCGGGTCACGGCACCTTTTGCCCCGGCCGCGTCGGTGTAAGCATCGGTCGAGCAGTGATAGGGAGCGTCCGCCCGGGACTTCGGTTCGATGAACATGGGGTTGACCAGCCATTTCCCGTCACTGTTGTCGTAGGCATTGCACATCAGTTCGGGATTGTTGCGGTTGATCACCAGGCGCGCACCGGTCGCATCTCCGAGGAACGTCACGTCGGTGACAGAATCACCGGCAGCAAATACCTGACGTCGATCGGCGGCCAACTGCTCGAACGCCGTAGGCCCTTGAACCCCGTAGACAACCTCGTTGACCTGGCACCGTTTGCCGTCGATGTACGGAATGACCGAGTCGTCGCCGTCCGCAACGCCACCACACCCACGCAGGCGCCCGGTGAGAACCCCGCCCTCGACGATGGGCCGAACTCCCATCACGTGATCGGCGTCCAATCCCAGCTGTTCCGCCCAGACTCGAACGACCGGTTCGGCCGACGCGGAGATGATCCGCACGTCGAATCCATGAGCGCCGAGGGATTTCACCAAATCTTCGATTTGCGCGTAGTACCGCACCGAGCCGTCGACTTCCGTCGTACCGACGGTCTGATCGGATCCTTCTGCAGCAGCGAGATTCTCGACACGCGCTGCGCGGGCGTACTCGGTGACCTCGTCCTCGGTGTGCCCTGCCATCAACTGCACGGCCCACGCGTATGCGGCTTTTGTCCGGCGGTGATCGTAACCGTCGAATGCGGCCTGCCCGTCGCGAGTCTTCTCTTCGAGTACCGCAACGATCTCGTCCGCGCAGTCCAAGTCGGTGCTGGTTGCCAACGGTTGCCCCGGCGCGGTCTCGGAGCCGCACGCGGCGGAAAGTGCGGCAACGCCGGCTGGCGTCATGAAGCGGCTGGTGGTTGCCCAGTCCCCTCCGGCAGGCTGTAACACCTTGTTGTTCTTGATCATCCAGAATGCGGTGGCGCTTCCGATGTCGTTCTTGACAACTGTGTTGTCCCAGTCGAAGAGCGCCAACGGAGCTCCGTCATCGACATCACCTGCAGCTCCACACGTTCCGAACTCCGTCATCATGGCATCCAACGTCACACGGTTGTCGCCGTACCACGCAAGACTGGGATCCAACGCCGCGCAGGATGAACCACTCTGCGCCACATCTTCTTTCGGGGCGCTCTCGGCCGAACTACATGCAGTTGCACTCAACAGGACACTACCTACCGCCAACGCGCACAGGGCGCGGGAATGCAGCGAACGGAACATCGATTCCCTCGTTTTCGTCGTGATTCGGGTACGACGGCATACCCGGGTCGATCGACCCGGGTATGCCGTGCAGTTGTCAATTAATCGAGCGTCAGCACTTCTCCCGACGCAACGGCGTCGGCGCGAGAGGTGTCCTTGAGGTCGACGCCGGAGCGGCCCAACTGGCGCGCTCCCGTCACCAATCCCAGGACGACACGAGCAGCCTGCTCGTATCCGAGTCCCTCGGGTGGGTGGACATTGGAAATGCAGTTTCGATCCGCGTCGGTACGACCGACGCGCGGAAGATGAGTCAGATAGATCCCGACGCTGTCCGCAACGGAGAGCCCTGGACGTTCGCCGATCAGGACGATCGCCGTCTGCACTCCCATCGCGGCAGCGATGTGATCACCCAGTGCCACACGGGCATTCGTGGCGATCACGGGCGGCGCGATCGAGTACCGCTCCCCCAACACCGTGACCAACGCGGACAGCAATTGCTCACCGTGGTCCATCAGTGCGCGCGGCGAGAGTCCGTCGGCGAGGATGAACCCGATTTCCTTGTCGGAACTCGAGATCGCACCCAGGTCAGCCGGTTGGCGCCCCAGGTCGGGTCTCCGGAGATACTCACTGCGGGTGGAGACGCTGCTCGCGACCACCACCGGCGCCCCGATGCCCACCCCTTCGACCCGACTGGCAAGCGTCTCGGAGTCGAGTGGCTCGTGGACCGCGTCGCGAGCTGCAGCGTGCGCTGCCTTGAATTCGAGAACCCGCTTGGTGGGCAACGAATCACCGGCGCGGCCCAACCCGATACGCGATTGTGTGGTCTTGCGCAGTGGACCCCAGAAATCGAGGATCGGTGCCTGATCTTCGGTCATGAGTTCACCGTCAAAGCCCGCAGCGGCGACATTTCGGCATCGATCGGAAGAACCCGACCGTTTGCGTCGGTCATCCCCAAATTGTGGAGCCAGGTCTCGAATTCCGGGGCGGGCTGCAAACCGAGAACCTTACGCACGTACAGCGCGTCGTGGAACGCCAGACTTTGATAGCCGAGCATCACGTCGTCGGCGCCGGGCACCGCGATCACGAACGCCGCGCCGGCGACGCCCAGCAAGGTGAGCAGGTTGTCCATGTCGTCTTGATCGGCTTCGGCGTGGTTGGTGTAGCAGACGTCCACTCCCATCGGCAACCCGAGGAGTTTTCCGCAGAAGTGATCCTCCAAGCCCGCGCGAATGATCTGCTTGCCGTCGTAGAGATACTCGGGACCGATGAAGCCGACCACCGTGTTGACCAGCAGCGGTTCGAGATCACGTGCCACTGCGTATGCCCTGGTCTCGAGTGTCTGCTGATCGACCGGGGCTCCGCCGGTGCCGTAGTGGGCACCTGAGCTGAGGGCGGACCCCTGCCCCGTCTCCAGGTACATGACATTGTTGCCGACCGTTCCGCGGTTCAAGGAGCGCCCGGCCTCGTTGCCCTCACGCAGGAGCGGAATGTTCACTCCGAAACCGGAATTGGCGCCTTCGGTACCGGCAATCGACTGGAAGACAAGATCGACCGGCACCCCCGATTCGATCAGCCCGATCGTGGTGGTCACGTGCGAGAGCACGCACGACTGAGTCGGGATCTCGAATCGCTGACGGATGTCGTCGAGCAGGTGGAGCAGATCCGAGGTGGCCTGGGGTGAATCCGTCGCGGGGTTGATACCGATGACGGCGTCGCCACATCCCATCAGGAGACCGTCCAATGTGGCCGCCGCGATGCCGCGTGGATCGTCTGTCGGGTGGTTTGGCTGGAGTCGGGTGCTCAGCCGGCCGGGCAGTCCGATGGTCGTACGGAACCCCGCGGTCACGGTGATGGCCTTCGCGACGGCGATCAGGTCCTGATTGCGCATGATCTTGCTGACCGCCGCAACCATCTCGGGGGTGAGCCCGGGACTTACGGCGGACAAGCGTGCTGAAGCTTCCGGCGCCGACGCGGTCTCGAGCAACCAGTCTCGTAGTCCGCCAACAGTCAGGTGGGCCACCGGCGCAAAGGCCAGGCGATCGTGGCTGTCGATGATGAGCCTGGTTACCTCGTCGTCCTCGTACGGAACCAACAGATCTTCGAGGAACACCGTCAACGGAAGATCAGCCAGAACCCATTGAGCAGCAGCACGTTCGGCGTCGGAGCTTGCCGCGCAACCGGCTAGTTCGTCACCCGACCGCAGTGGTGTCGCTTTTGCCATCAGATCGACGAGACCGTCGAACGAGTAGTTGGTTCCGGATACCTGCTGGTGATACTTGGCCATCCCGCGACTCATCCCAATTCTTCTTCCGCCTGTGCAAGTACAGCAAACTCCTCGTCCGGCGAGTTGGCAACAAGGTGGTGACGACTGTAGAGACCGAAGTACGCCATCAGAACTCCGAAGGCAACCAACGTCAGCAATGCCGCAACGGGATCGACCAGGAAGGTGGCCACCACCGACACTGCCGCGATCACGAGCGCAAACGAGGTGGTGGCGATACCGCCGGGCGTGCGGTACGGGCGCGGCATGTTCGGCTCACGCTTACGAAGAACGATGTGACTCACCATCATCAGGACGTAGCTTACTGCCGCGCCGAACACCGCCATGTTGAGCAACATTGCACCTTCACCGGTGAGTGAGAGCGCGAAGCCGATGATTCCGGGTACGACGAGCGCGAGAGTGGGGGCCTTGCGCTTGTTGGTCACCGACAGGTTCTTCGGCAGATAGCCGGCGCGGGAGAGCGCAAACGTCTGGCGTGAGTAGGCGTACATGATCGAGAAGAAGCTCGCGACCAGACCGGCAAGTCCGATGTAGTTGACGGCCTTTGCCGCTCCGCTGTCCCCCAGAGCCTCGACGAGCGGATTTCCGGAGGTGGACAGGGCGTCTGCGCCGAGCGCACCGGTGGCGAGGAAGAGAACCGTTGCGCCTGTGACGATCAGGATCAACATGCTGATGATGATGCCGCGGGGGACGTTCTTCTCCGGCTCACGTGCTTCCTCGGCGGCCAGCGGTACACCTTCGACCGCAAGGAAGAACCAGATCGCGAAGGGCACGGCGGCCCAGATTCCGAGCAGACCGAATGGCAGGAACGACGACGATCCGACTGCGCTGGTGTCGACGGCGATATCGGTGAGGTTGGACGAATCGAAAAGGCCGACAGCCGAAACCGCGAACACGACCAGGCCGACGAGTGCAATGGCGGTGATGATGAACATCGCCTTGAGTGCCTCACCGGCGCCGGTGAGGTGAATGCCGATGAAGATCGCGTACACCGCGAGGTACACCCACCAGCCGTCGGTGATCCCGAACAGGTTCAGGGACTCGACGTACGCACCGATGAAGGTCGCGATCGCTGCGGGTGCTATCGAGTACTCGATGAGAATTGCTGTGCCGGTGGCAAATCCGCCCCAGGGCCCCATGGCACGTCTGGCAAACGTGTATCCACCACCAGCGGCAGGAAGTGCCGACGACATCTCGGCCATACCGAGCACCATCGCCAGGTACATACCCGCGATGACGACGGCCGCGATGAGAAGGCCACCGAAACCACCTTCGGCCAGACCGTTGTTCCAGCCGGCGTAGTCACCGGAAATCACATAGCTGACACCCAACCCCGCAAGCAGCACCCACCCTGCTGTTCCCTTTCGGAGTGTTCGTTTCTCCAGATACGAATTGTCTTCCGCATGGAAGTCTGCGCCGTCGTGGTGTGCACCCGCGGCACCGGCGTTTTTGCCGGTTGCGTGGTCGGAAAGAGACATGTCCATCCTCTGAATCGGTCAAGAATGAGACGACGCACGGTGGATGCGTCGCGTGAAATGAACGGTATGTGGGCGATGTACGGAGAAGGTCGCCTGGAGATGACCGTGCTGTTAACTGGCTGTCATGTGAGCGGCCCCGAGTCTGTTCAGATCTTCTTCAGGCTGCCGTTCTCAGGATCGGGCGGCCGCGCCCGGCACCGGGCAGGCGTCGACGGCCTCGGCGACCACCTGGGGAACCGTCGGGGGCAAAGGACGCACGCCCGCTTCCCAATCAGCGCCCACGAGAATGCTCGACGCGCGAAGTGCTTCGTTTTCGTCCGGTGTGAATGCCCTTGCTCGACTGAGGAATCTGAATCCTTCAGGAGACTCCAGGCTGAATCCACTGCCGCGGCCGGGCACGACGTCCAGTACCAACTGGGTGTGCTTCCAGGCTTCGAACTGTGATCCGGAAATCCAGACCTGTACAGCGTCGGTTCCGGTGGGAAGATCTTCGGGAGTCTCTCCGACAGCAAGTCGGAGATCGACGATTCCGAGTAGTACGTCACGGTCCCCGACGATGAATTCGCCTGAGGGATAACACATCGGGGCCGAGCCGTCGCAGCATCCGCCGGATTGATGCATCATCAGTTCGCCGTGAGTCCCGCTGAGGCGGCGCAGGAGGTCAGCCGCCCCAGCGGTGGTCACCAACCGGGGTGGAAAGGCGCCGGTATCGGGTGTGTCCGTGGCGCTCATTCCAACCTCCGTGTGTTTGTGCAGGTTTCGCGTGTTGCAGTCTTGCTCACCGGCACCCGCAGCGAGGGGCTCACGGGTGCCGGTGGGTAGATCAGAAGAAGCCCTGAGCCTTCTGGGCGTAGCTGACCAGGAGGTTCTTGGTCTGCTGGTAGTGCGAGAGCATCATCAGGTGGTTCTCGCGGCCGATGCCGGACTGCTTGTATCCACCGAAAGCGGCGTGTGCCGGGTACTGGTGGTACGTGTTGGTCCAGACGCGACCGGCTTGGATGTCGCGGCCTGCGCGGTAAGCAACTCCGCCGTCGCGGGACCAGACACCGGCGCCCAAACCGTAGAGCGTGTCGTTGGCGATTTCGATGGCCTCGTCGTAGTCCTTGAACGAGGTGACCGAGACGACGGGTCCGAAGATCTCTTCCTGGAAGATGCGCATCTTGTTGTTGCCGGTGAACACCGTCGGCTGGACGTAGTAACCGCCGGACAGGTCTCCGCCGAGTTCGGCTCGCTCACCACCGGTGATGACCTTGGCGCCTTCGGCCTTGCCGATCTCGATGTACGAGAGGATCTTCTCGAGCTGATCGTTGCTGGCCTGGGCACCGATCATGGTGTCGGTGTCGAGCGGATCCCCTTGGCGCACAGCCTTGGTGCGGATGGCTGCCATCGCCAGGAACTCGTCGAAGATGTCTTCCTGGATCAGCGAACGTGACGGGCAGGTGCAGACCTCGCCCTGATTGAGGGCGAACATCGTGAAGCCCTCGAGTGCCTTGTCCTGGTAGTCGTCGTTGGAGGCAAGGACGTCGGAGAAGAAGATGTTGGGGCTCTTGCCACCGAGTTCGAGGGTGACGGGGATAAGGTTCTGCGACGCGTACTGCATGATCAGGCGACCGGTGGTGGTCTCACCGGTGAACGCGATCTTCTTGATACGCGGGCTGGATGCGAGCGGCTTTCCGGCCTCGACGCCGAAGCCGTTGACGATGTTGAGAACACCGGCAGGCAGCAGGTCACCGATGATGCCGATGAGGTGCAGGATCGAGACTGGCGTCTGCTCGGCAGGCTTGAGCACGATGGCATTACCGGCAGCGAGGGCGGGGGCAAGCTTCCACACGGCCATGAGGATCGGGAAGTTCCACGGAATGATCTGGCCGACTACGCCGAGCGGCTCGTGAAAGTGGTACGCCACGGTGTCGGAGTTGATCTCCGAGAGCGAACCTTCCTGTGCGCGAATAGCTCCCGCGAAGTATCGGAAGTGATCGATGGCGAGCGGAATGTCGGCGTTGAGGGTCTCGCGGATCGGCTTGCCGTTGTCCCACGACTCGGCGAGTGCGATGGATTCGAGGTTCTCCTCCATACGATCAGCGATCTTGTTCAAGATGATCGCGCGCTCGGCGACCGAGGTCTTGCCCCAGGCCGGAGCTGCTGCGTGCGCTGCGTCGAGAGCGAGTTCGATGTCTTCTGCGGTGGAACGAGCCACATCACAGAAATTCTGTCCGGTCACCGGTGTCGGGTTCTCGAAGTACTGACCCTTGACCGGAGCAACCCATTCGTTGCCGATCCAGTTGTCGTATCGAGACTGGAAGGACATGATCGCGTCGGCGGTACCTGGGCGGGCGTACACGGTCATTGCAAGCTCCTATGTAAACGTGTTCTTCCTGGGCGCACCCACCAAATCGGTGACTGCAATCCCACCCCCCGGTGGGGTGTGATTCACAACACTAGGAGTTGCAACGTTGCAAGTACGTTGCGTGCGAGAAACGCGGATGATTCTCAGATGCCCAATTGGCGGTCGAGGAGATCAATTCTTGCCTGGACCTGCGAATACAGCGGAGATTGAGGATCCAACGTGGACAGGTAGGCCTCCCACACGACGGAGTCTTCGCGGCCGTGTACCGACGTGGTCCACCGGGCCAGAAGGTTGGCGTCACCTCCACGCAGCAGAGCTGCCTGGACCCTGGTGCGTAGTTCTTCCCGCACCTCTTCGATGCCGGGTGACGCCGAGCCCGCCAGCACCGGGCCCGAATACAGTTTCATCGCCGTCGCTGCGTCGCCTCGATCCAACGCTGCCCGCACCTCGCCGACATCTGTCGTGAACTCCGTGATGATCCGATAGGGGCGCGAAGCCAGCCGGTCGGCGCCGAAAACCTTACGAAGCCGCGACATTTCCGCGCGAATGGTCACTGCGTCGAGTTCGCCCTCGTCGAGCAGGACCGCAAGGTGGTCGGAGCTGAGACCCTCCGGGTGTTCGGAAAGCAGAAGGAGAATCTCGGCGTGACGCTGCGAAATCGGGATGCGGTCACCGCCGCGAACCAGGGTCGGCCGGCCGGCACCGAATGTTTCGAGGCGCGGAGCCGTGGCACTGAGTGGGATGGGCGAGTTCAAGAGATGGAATCGCAATTCCGATTCGGCGGCCGCGACAGTTGCACGGATCAGTGACAGCACTTCGGGAACCGCAACCCTGGGACCACCGGTGATGTCGATGGCACCAAGGATTTGCCCAGTGGTGGGATCGTGGACGGGTGCGGCCGAACAACTCCAGTCGTGCACGGTTCGGTTGAAATGCTCGGATCCGAAAATCTGTACGGAGTGATCGAGAGCAAGCGCCGTTCCCGGCGCATTGGTGCCGACACGATCTTCGCTCCAGTCGGCGCCTTCGACGAAGTTCATGGACAACGCCTTGTCCTTGGCCGAGTTGTCACCCTCCACCCAGAGCAGTCGACCGTGTGCGTCACTGATCGCGATCAGTAGTCCGGTTTCGGCAGCATCTTCCACCAGGAGTTTCCGAATCACCGGACGGATCAGTGACATGGGATGCGCGGAGCGATACTTTTCGAGCTCCAACCCTTCGAGCATCTCAGGGTTGCCGACCACATCGGGATTTACCCCCTTGTTGCGGCTCCGCATCCAGGACTCGAGTACGACCGAACGGACATGCGAGTCGTCGGTCAGCCCCTGGCCGGGCACGCCGCGGGCATCGATGAACGACTGATGGGCAGACGAAAGTCGCCGCGCGAGTAACGCGACGTCATCGCCTGGCCTGACCGCCACCCACGGGTTGCCGGGCACAGCCTGTTCACGTGCCATATTTTGCGTTCCTCCGCTCCGTGGACCACTGTAACGCCGATCACAGCCCATAGGCGAGAACGACCATTCGGTATGACTGCCGAGCCAGCCTGCCGCCCCTCGCGGTCACTCGTCACCGAGCAGAATGGCGCTTGCTCGTTCCGCGACCATCACCGCGGTCGCATGCGGGCCGCGGGTCGGGATCGTCGGCAGGATTGACGTGTCAACAATACTGAGTCCTTGCGCGCCGATCACACGGCACCGACCGTCGACGACTGCGAACGGGTCCGCCTCGGCACCCATCACGCAACTACCGGACATATGCAGCGACGTTCCCAGGCGGGATTCGACCCACTCATCGGTGTACTCCACGACGGGGCGATCGATCAACCCCGTCTCGGCGATCGACTCGAGAAGATTCTCGGCGATCCGCATCCCTTCCCGAATGGCAGCTCGATCGTGCGCCGACGCGACGTAGTTGTACCGAATACGCGGCGCCTCAGCGGGATCCCCCGATGCCAGTTCGATACTTCCCCGGCTGCGCGGCGCCATCAGGACCACTCCGACGCCGTGGTCCATGCGAGGCGCACCGGGAACCAGGTCTGTGAAAGATGCGGTGTACGGACGGATTTCGATCTCAGCGAGGTTGAGGGCTGTCTCCAGCACCGGAGTCTGCGATCGAATCGTGCGGGGCTTCGAAAAATGGTACGGCAGCAGCACTTCCGGGTGGTCGACGAAGTTCTGTCCGACGCCCGGTCGATCGAGAACGACGGAAACTCCTTGCTCTACAAGTTGTTCCGCTGGACCAACACCGGAATTGAGGAGAATGTGCGGTGTCGCCACCGCGCCCGAACACACGACCACATGGTCGGCACGAATGCGTCGGACATTGCCGTCGTCGAGAACGTCGACGCCGATCGCACGGGTACCCGAGAACGCGATGCGAATGACGTTCACTCCGGATTCCACCCGCAGATTCGGCCGGTGCAACGCCGGCATCAGATACCCGATCGCCGTACTGATCCGACGATGATCCGACACGTTCAGTGGCACTCGGCCCACCCCGAACGAGTCCGGCGCATTCTTGTCGACGTCGTCGGGAAAGCCTGCTCCGAGCGCTGCCGCATGAAACTCGCCGCTCAGTGGATGTAGTTGGTCCCACGCTCGACGCTCGACCGGGATCGGTCCGGCGGTCCCGTGGAACTCGCCCTCGAAATCACGATCCGTTTCGGACTTCTTGAAGTACGGCAAGACGTCGTCGTATCGCCATGAACTCGGCCAGTTCTCGAAATCAGCACGGGTCGCGCGGGTGAAGTACGCACCGTTGACGGCTCCGGATCCACCGAGTGTCCGCCCCCGCGCAATTGTGGACGCCCGCCGCGGCGTCAGTTCGACCGGATAGGTCCACGTGTATTCGCTCGCAGGTCCGACCGGCAGTCGGTACGGATCACCCAGGACGTCCGGGAGTTCGAGCGCCGATCGATATCCGCTTCCCGATTCGAGGAGCATCACCGTGGCGGATGGATCTTCACTGAGCCTGGCTGCGACCACGCAACCACACGTGCCACCACCGACAACCAGGAAATCTGCGTAGTCGGCTTCTGTCACTTGGTGATTCGAGGTTTCAGCGCCGCCCAGTCGCGGGCGTCGAATGCGCCACGCCAGAGTCCGGCCCCATACGCGATGTCGTCGGCTCGTTTGAAGAAGACGTACCGAACCGGTCCCAGCCCGCCTGGCTCACGGTGGCGATACCAGTCCACCAAACCTTCGGTGACTGCTGCAGCGACGGCCAGCCGCCGAATTCGCCTGGAGGCGATCACCGCCAGGAGCGTCACGGGCCAGTAGTGACGACACATTGCCGAGGCGAGTTGCCAGAATCCGCCGACAACTCCCTGCGCGGTGAGGATCGCCGCGATCCGGGTGGGTTGACTCAGGCCGGTGAACATCTTTCGCAGCCGGTAAACGGTAAACAGCAAAGCGCCGAGTGCGCCGGCAAGACCGGAACGGGTCAGTGTTGCAGCGGCGATACACGCGAAGAGCGTCGAGAACGACATCGCCATCGGCGGAACCGAACCCTCGTGTCTTGCAGCCAACGGCGCCGCACCCGTGCCGTAGAACGCTCTCCTGGCGAACCACTTGTCGAACTGAACTCGATGATCGTGGGCGACATGCGCAACCGGTTCGTACCTCAGTCGCCAACCCGCAGCCTGCAGTCGCCAGCAGAAATCGACGTCCTCGGCTACTTCGAGACTCTCGTCGAAACCGTTGCATTCGAGTGCCACGTCGCGCCGGACGATCACGGCGGCGCTGGGGACATAGGCGACCGGACTGCCCGACTTCACCGCAGCTTCCTTGCGTCCGAGGTCGAGAGACGATCGCATGTTCTCGTACCGCGCCAGCGCCGTCCCGTACGGATCGAGGGCGACGATGCGGGGTGCAACAAGGGCAACCCCCGGATCGCTGAAGTGGCCCAACATCAACTCGAGCCAACCGGCACGCGGTATGACGTCGGAGTCCAGAAAAGCTACGAAACGTGTTTGGGCCGAACGCAATCCCGAGTTTCTCGCTGCCGAGGGACCGCGGGCACTCTCGTGCCGGACCACTGTGATGGTGCCGGTGCCCGGGCAGGCGCGACGGGGCTCCACCGGCACTTCCGAACCGTCGTCGACAACGATGACGGTCAGATCCTTGAGGACGGGCAATAGGCGTTCGACGCCGGCCTGGTTGTCCTTGACCGGAATCACGACCGTGACATCGGCAGCGGACGGCGTCGACATCGGACGAGGATTCGCGACACCTGAATCGAGAAGGTGTCGCGCAACCGCAGCGCTCTGCTGATCGACCACCTCGAGGAAGCCGTCGCCGATCATCGCCGCAGCCGTCGGCGCCAGCTTGAGCATCCGCGTCGGAGATCCGCCGATGAGTACCCGGCCACCCGAGTACGTGCGCACCTTGGGGTCCAACCGAATGCCGAAGCCGTCGGGGAGTCTTGCTGGTCGCATCAGATGATCGTAAGGGACGTAGCCCGTCGTGCTGCAACTCGTCGCAGCCTCGAAAGCCGTCGCAGGTGGACCGTCCGCCCCCACTCGGTCGTGGTCGTCACCGAAGCCTCCCATCTGGACCAGGCTCCCACCGGGCCAGTCCATCCGTCACGCGTCCTACCAACTCACCGAAGATGTATGCGCCGTCTTCGGCGGTAGCCCCGACTGGATTGCCGAGAACGCCGTTTTGCGACACAGCGACCATACCGCCCGAACGCATTCCTGGCATCAGGTCCGCGATAGGAGACAAATTTCCTGTCTCAGCAAGGCTCATGTGCACCAAATCGGGCGAAAGGTGCAGCAATAGGCTCGTTTCAGTGTGTCCGGCATGAGCGTCGGCACCCGCAACAGCGCACGGCACCCAAGCAGCATCACGCCCCTCATACCGCAGAAGTGCCACCGCTTTGGCCAATGCGGGACCATTTCCGCCGTGGCCGTTGACGAACAGCACCCGCTTCGTCCATCTGAACGCCGACCTTCCGTATTCGACGACGACGGTTTCCATAGCCTCGGCACCGATCGAAATCGTGCCGGCAAACCCTTCGTGTTCGCCGCTCGCCCCGTATTCGATGGCCGGGGCCACGACGACGTCGGGCAGAGCCTCTGCGACTGCTCTCGCGATCCGAGTGTCGGTATCGAGAGGCAGGTGCGGTCCGTGTTGTTCGAAAGAACCGACCGGGACCACGACGGTGAGCGCAGTGCCCTCGAGCGAAGGACTCGGGATGGCAGCAAGGTCACGCGGAGAACTCATCCCCCGATCGTATTGGTGCGGGCCCCTCCCACCGACATCGGCGGATAGAACACCGATTTACGATCCGGACCGATCTCCACCCGCCACTCCGTGTGGTGCACCCACCGGAACGCCGTCCTCACGCTTGCCGTACTGCTTCTCGATCCGCCGAATCGCCGCCCGCACCGCATCACAATCCGCAATGTTCTTCGACGCCAACCCCAACAGAATCCCGCGAGCCTTGCCCACATCCGCCGGCGTCATGTTCTTCGGTGGATGCTGACAGAATGACGCCACCTGACGGGCTTTCAACGCATCCACGTCACCGCGATGGAATGCATCCGCGACAACAGGTTCGAGCATCAACAACCGCGCCAACCCGACGAGCAGGCTGCACTCACCGATCTCCAGATTCGTCGACCCGTGCAACCACTGCGCGATCGCCCGAAAACCCTTCCCGACCACAGTCTCCCGGGAAAACATCTCCACGATCAGCAACACCATCCGCGACTGCAACTCGTGCCGGGCGCGCACCAGATCGAGAACCTCACTCTTGAGGCCCTCACCATCCAGCTGCCACGCATCCCGACTGTCCATGCTCAAAGTTTAATCGAACATACTTTCGAGAACCAGAGACAAAACGGACGACTTATATCGCCAACGCGGCCCGATGCCCCTCGATGACGGCCGCGTGCGAACGCCTCGGAGACAAGGCGTCACCGATGCGAAATTTCTCGAAACAGCTTCCCTGCAACATGTTCCACAACTCGTCGACAGGTTCCTGCTGTGTCGCGAAGACCACCCAGTCGACTGCAACTTCCTCGGTCACACCCGTCGGAAGGTGAACCAAGCTCACGAGCGGCGAGGCCCCAGCGCTCACCGAAGTCACCATCAGATCTGTCCGTTGACCGATCGACTTCTCGAACGCTCGGCGGTTCCACCCCTCGAAATCCAGGGTGATGCTCAGGTCCTGCGCGACCACCATGCCGTTGGTCGCGATCGTGACGGCACAGCCTCGATCAGCGAGGAACTCCGCCACCGACGTACCTTGATGGAATCCCAGTTCGTCGTAGACGAGCACCGTTCCACTCGGCAGAATCTTGCCGTCGAGAACGTCTCGAACACCCACCACACGCTCTGATCCACCCGCCCACGCCGGTCGCACAGGCCGCGCTCCGGTTGCAATCACGACCACCTCGGGCGCGCGCTCCTCCACGATCGCGAGATCAGCTCCAGCACCCAGCTCGATCGTCACACCGCTTCGGCGACACTCAGATTCGAGATTCCGGACGAGGTCGGCGAGCTCACGGCGAGCCGGTACCACCGAGGCGGTAAGAATCTGTCCCCCAAGTCTTCGTTCACGCTCGAACAGCGTCACCGCATGACCTAGCTGGGCCGCTGTAGCCGCAGCTTGCAGGCCGGCGGGGCCGCCACCGACCACCACCACCGTGCGGCCCCGTCGCCGCGGCATCGGCAGCGGTACCGATTCCCGACCGGCGCGCGGATTTTCGGTGCACCCCAACCAACGTCCCAAACCCATCCGCCCGACGCATTCCTGGTTGCAGGACAGGCAGGTTCGCACCTGTACCGATTGACCAGCACGCGCCTTGTTCACAAAATCCGGATCGGCGATCTGCCCGCGAACTACTCCCACCAGATCGCATACACCGTCCTCGAGTGCGGCTTCGGCTTGCTCCGGCGTCTTGAAACGGCCCACTCCGACGACTGGAAGATCGACGACCTCCCTGATCGCAGACGGGACGAAGTTGGCGTAGCCGGTGGGTACAGCCATCGATGCTTCGACCAGATGCAGTGTTTCCGTGGCCATTCCGACTGTGGTGTTGATGTAGTCGACGTGACCGTCAGCTTCGATCAGTTGAGCGGTGGCTACTGCGTCGGACAGTTCGATGCCACCCGGCGTTCCTTCGTATCCACTCAGGCGCACACCGAGGACACGATCCGGGCCGATGGCTTTACGCAGTACCCCGAGCACCTCGAGAAGGAACCGTGCACGATGTGCCACGCCCCCGCCGTAGCGATCGGTGCGCAGGTTGGTCGAGGGTGCGAGAAACGCGCGCACGATGGACGACTGCGACGCCTGCAATTCCACCCCGTCGAAGCCACCGGCAACGCAGTTGCGCGCAACAAGGGCGAACCCTGCGAGAATCTCGGCGATGTCCGCGTCGTCGACAGCCTTGGGCACCTCGCGGAACAACGGATCCGCAACGGCGCTCGGCGCCAACAGCGGCGATCGCGAATAGGTTCCAGCGCCCTGACCCCCATTGTGGTTGATCTGCGCGAGAATCGACGAACCATGCGCATGAACGGCGTCGGTGATCCGCCGGTATCCCTCGATCGCTTCCGGCCGATAGCCCGCAATCATCTTCTCGTACGGTCGATCCGAAGGATGCGTCGAGTGCTCCTCGGTGATGATCAGACCCGCACCGCCGCGTGCCCGCGCCTCGTAGTAGCTCGCGTGCTGCTCCGTCGGCAACCCGTTCTCCGCGTAATTGGTCAGGTGTGCGGAGAACACGACCCGATTGCGGAGTGTCAGGTTGCCCAGGCGCAGTGGCGCGAAGAGGCGCGGGTACGGCGTCATCAGACCTTGGAGTTTCCTTGATCGAGCGCGATATGACTTGCCGTGACGGTGCGGGAACCGTCACCGGCGAGCCACAGAACGGTATCGGCGATCTCGTCGGGTTCGGCGAACGCGATGTCCGAGAGGATCGGAGTGAAGTTGGGAAGGTACTGCGGAAACTTTGCGAATACCTCGAGCGCGCCCTGGTCGACCCCCATCGGCGTATTTACTCCGTAAGGGTGGATCGAGTTGACCCTGATCTTGTACTCCCCCAGTTCCTTTGCCGCGGCCTGCGTCAGACCGACGAGACCGAACTTGGCGCTCGCGTAGTGCGCCTGTCCGGGCAGCGCCTTGAGTCCGGCCACCGAACTGACCACGATGATCGATCCACCGCGCCCACCCTCGATGATCGCCGGCACCGAGGCCTTGAGGGTTTTCCAGACTCCGGTCAGGTTGATGTCGATCAGAGTTTCCCACTGCTCGTCCGACATTTCCCAGAATCGATTCCAGTTGCAGACCCCGGCGTTGGCGACCACGATGTCGAGACGTCCGAACTGTTCGACGCCGTCCTTGACCACCGCGGTGAGCGCTGCGCCGTCACGGACATCGACCTCGCGGGCGAGGATCTTCCCGCCCTCCGCTTCCACCAGACGTATCGTCTCGGCAAAGTCCTCGGAAGTTGCTGCGTCGTAGGAATTGTCCGACGCCACCGACGCGCATACGTCGACCGCGATGATCGCTGCCCCCTCGCGCGCCATCTTGACCGCGTGCGCACGTCCTTGACCGCGCGCTGCGCCGGTGATGAAAGCAACGCGACCTTCGAGCGAACGAACTGAACCCTGTGTCATGAGATAGCCCTCTCTGCAGAATTGAAACTCGTTCTAGTAGTAAACCCTGCAAAGCGCCCTTCGCGGATGGATTCGAGAACAGTTCTCGGGGCAACCGAGTCGCCCACCTGAATGTCGGCCTCTTCCTTCAGCGTTTCGTTCGGCAGACGAGGCGAGCAGTCGATCACCACTTCGCACTCGAGCTGTGACCGCTCGCCGGTATGGACGTGTTCGACGCAGACGGCCCCTCGAGCGATTTCGGTGACACGTGACGCGAGCACCCTGGTGATCCCGGCCTGCTGGATGCGCGTGTTGGCGCCGACCAGATCCCCACTCGCGCCGAGCCTCGAACCGACGATGCGGTCGGGAGTCACAATCGAGACGGAGATGCCATGGGCCGCGAGTGCTTCTGCGAGCGCCACCGCGATCGGTCCACCGAGGGGATCGATCAGCGCGACCGGACCCGGCCCCACGGTGCTCAACTTCTCGAAGGCTTCCGACGCATCCAACCACCGAACCGAATCGTCGACCGGATACGTCGGCGGCCTCGCAGCACTACCGGTGGCAACGACAACAAACTCGCCCCGGCTGCGTGCGTCACCCAGGTCTTGGGCGTCGAGCGCCGCCCCGGTCCGCATCGTCACGCCGCTACGACGGCATTCGTCCTCCAACCACTGCGCGAGGAGTGCGAACCGGCTACGGCCGTCACCTCGCGCAAAAGTTCGGATCATGCCGCCGAACTGCGATGAACTCTCGACGAGTGTGACCGAGTGCCCCGCCACCGCCGAGATCCGTGCGGCTTCCATCCCAGCGGGGCCACCCCCCACGACCAGCACGGCTCCCGGTGTCGAAATCTGCTCTCGCTCATCGGGGTCCACCGTCTCGAAACCCGCGCTCGGATTCCCGACGCATGTCACGACAGGATTGCGAGGATCACGCACGAGGCACGTCTGATTGCAGAGCACACACGGCCGGGGACGATCGCCGCGCGCGGCTTTCACGACCAGGTCCGGGTCTGCGATCTGGGCCCGGGTCATCTCGACGAACTCACCTACTTCCAGCGCCGCGTGAGCGTCGGCGATGTCCACGACGCTCCCCTGCACGACAACAGGAATCGACAGAGCGGCCTTGATCTCACGGCACAGATCGAGGTTGAAGTTCGGCGGGCAGTGAAAATCGGGGCGGTACCGGTCGGACGAATAGAGTCCGCCACGAACGACGACAAGGAGATCGAGGAACGGAGACACTTCACGCGCGATACCGATGGCAAGATCGGGCGTCAGGCCCGCCCATGGAGCTTCCTCGTCACAGGACAACCGCAGGGAGACAACGTGATCCGACCCGACTTCCTCGCGCACTGCCGAGATGACCTCGCGAACAAGAGCAACGCGATCGCTACCGTATCGGTCTTGCCGAGTGTTGGTCAGACCCGAAAGGAATTGTCGCAGAATGCTTCGAGGACCGGCATCGAGTTCCACTCCGTCCATTCCCGAAGCGACGGCCAGCGCCGACGCCTCACGGAAGCCGACTATCAGCTGGTCGATTTCCGGCTGCCCCATTGCCATCGGCAACTCACGCGTCGCCGGGTCGGCCACTCTTGACGGTCCCCACAGCACCGACTGGGAGTATGCGCTCGATCCCTGCATGCCGGTATGACCGAGCCCGGCCAGAACCAGCGTTCCGTACGGAGCACATGCAGCCGCGATCGACTGCCACCCCGGGCCACATTGCGACGCCAACGGCGCCCGCTCGTACGGCCAGTCGTTCTCCGATACCGAGGCCACTTCGGTGACGACGATCCCGGTTCCGCCCTCGGCGCGGCGCTGGTAGTACGCACGGTGCCGATCGGAAAGCGAGCGTCCCACAGCAAGATTGGTCTCGTGCGGACCGAAAACAACCCTGGACCGGACGAGGCGTCCGGCCAGGGTCGTGTGTTCGTCGAGTGTCAACTCACAGCTCTATCGGAGCCGTAATCTCAGCTGGCACCCAATGTGCGTGTGAAGCCTTCCGGTATCACCAGGTCCGCCGGGCTCAGTTCGGTGATGGACGAGTGGCCGAGGCCCATCAGCCCCGAGTCGATGCCCATCCGCATGAGGTCGAGCACGTTCTCGACACCGGCCTGGCCGTTGGCCGAGAGGCCCCACAGGTAGGCGCGCCCGAGCATGACGGCCTTGGCTCCGAGTGCGAGCGCCTTGACGACGTCGCCGCCGCGTCGAATGCCGCCGTCGAGAACAACTTCCACCTGATCGCCCACGGCCTCGGCAATGCCCGGGAGCACACGGATCGGCGCCGGGGTGCCGTCGAGGTTGTTACCACCGTGGTTGGAGACCGAGATAGCGGAGACACCGGCGTCGACAGCTCGCTTGGCGTCGTCGATGCGCATGATGCCCTTGAGCATGAACGGTCCACCCCACTGCTCACGAAGCCAGGCGATGTCTTCCCACGTCGGAAGCGGAGTCTGCATCCACTCGCCGTATGCGCCGAAGAACGTCGGTGCAGGCTGGCCGGGAGCCGCGAGGTTGGGGGTGGTCAGGTCCGGGATCTTGCCGGTCTTGGCGAACTCGAGCAACCACTTCGGGCGCATGATTCCCTCGGGTGCGAACTGGAACATCGCCTTGAGGTCCATCTTTTCGGGGATGGACGGGCTGCCCCAGTCGCGACCGTACGAGAAGGACCAGTCGGTGGTGATGATCAGGCCCTTGGCACCGGCAGCGCGAGCGCGCTCCATACGCTGCAGGAGCACGTCGCGGCTGCCGACCCAATACATCTGGAAGAAGACCTGCGGGTTGGCCGCGGCAACTTCTTCGATGGACTTGCTGGCAAAAGAACTCAGTCCGATGGCTGTTCCCCGTGCTGCAGCCGCACGGGCTACCGCTACTTCACCGTCGGGGTGCACTGCCTGCACACCGGTCGGTGAAATCATGACGGGCAACGAAATGTCCTGGCCCATAATGGTGGTGGACATCTCGCGCTTGTCCGACAGCCCGGCAGCGTGGGGAGCGAAACCCAATTCGCTGAATGCCGCGACGTTGTCGTCGACCGTCAGCCCTTTCTCGGATCCCGCCACCAACGCCGCGTACACGGACTTGGGCAACCTCTTCTTCGCACGGCGCTGTGCTTCTGCCACCGTCTCGAAGAAAGCATTCTTAGCCATTGAACTGACCTCTCTGGGGTGCAGCTTTCGCCGCACTGTCGGTATCGCGCAGTAGTTACTGCATTCCCGCAAGCGGGTTTTCGTCACAAATCTTGGCGGGCGGACGCATCATCAGTGTCAGTGGCACCGATGCACGTGGGGTCTTGCGTTGACCGGAACGGGAGTGGTCGACACTGGACTTCGGGACCTCGCCCGCCGACGCCAGTGCCATTTCACCGTTACCGATGACGCACTCGGGGTCAGGTCCGTCCATCGGCAGTCCGGTGAAGAACTTGGCCGCCATGCAGCCGCCGCGGCAGGAGTCGTAGTGGTTGCACTTGCTGCAGGCGCCACCGGTTTGGGGCGAGCGCAGCTCCTCGAACAGGTCCGAGTGCTGCCAGACTTCCTGGAATCCACCGTCTTTCACGATGTTTCCGGCGAGGAACTGCTCGTGAATCGCGAAGGGGCATGCGTACACGTCACCGACCGGGTCGATCAGGCACACGACGCGGCCCGCGCCACAGAGATTGAGACCGGGCAGTGCATCGCCGAAGGCGGAGAGGTGGAAGAACGAGTCGCCCGTCAGGACGCCTTCGCCATTGGCGACCAGCCAGTTGTAGAGCTCACGCTGCTGCTCCGGACGCGGGTGCAGGTCGTCCCACACGTCGGCGCCGCGGCCCGAAGGACGCAGTCGAGTGATGCGCAGGGTCGCGTCGTACTTGTCCGCGAGAGCCTTGAACTCGTCGAGCTGACTGACGTTGTGCCGCGTGACGACCACCGAAATCTTGGCGTCCTTGAAGCCGGCTTCCTTCAGGTTCGCGAGAGCGCGCTCGGCCATCGCGAACGAACCAGGCCCGCGCACAGCGTCATTGACCTCAGCGGTGGCACCGTCGATGGAAATCTGCACGTCGACGTAGTCACTGGCTGCGAGGCGCGCCGCGACCTTCTTGTCGATCTTCACGCCGTTGGTGGAGAACTTCACACCAACCTGGTGGTCGGTCGCGTAGTCGACGAGCTCCCAGAAGTCGGAGCGTACCGTCGGCTCGCCGCCACCGATGTTGACGTAGAAAACCTGCATACGCTGCAGCTCGTCGATGATGGACTTGCACTGTTCGGTGCTCAGCTCGTTGGGGTCACGACGACCCGACGACGAAAGGCAGTGCACGCAGGACAGGTTGCAGGCGTAGGTGAGTTCCCACGTCAGGCAGATGGGGGCGTCGAGTCCGAGTTCGAACTGATCGACGAGGCGACCCACCTTGGCGGGCGGGGAGGGCTGTTCAAGAACTGAGGTCATGGCTGTGTCCTCGCGAAGAAATGAAGCGGGCGAACGTGCGGAAGGGCTGTTCCGCACGTGGGGGCGAGCGTCTGGCTCAGACAGGCACGATCATGTGCGAGTCGGCGAGAGTGCTCAGCGCGCGGGCATATTGGGGAGCCGCGTCATCTTCGATGCCTTGCGCACGTAGTGCGGACCGGACATCAGGATGGTCTGGCAACGCCTTGACCACCGCAACGATGGTCGTGTTCTTCAGGAACGACAGCTTGCGTGTTCCGAAGTGGTAGAGCAACGCCCCGAAAGGTTCGGGGCGAAGCGCTACCTGCGGGTGGAGTTTCCACCCCGCATCGAGATCCAAAGCAGACACGGTCAGTACACGCCGCACATGCCGTCGATGGAAACTTCCTCCACGAGGGACTCCTCGACGAGGTCGTTCTCGAGCGCCTTGTTGTCACGATCTGACATGGATTCCTCCTGCGGTCGCACTCCGTCTGGAAGTCTGTAGATCAGACTTCCAACCTGGGAGTTGGTGGTCACTAGTGGGACTTCACTGTGACTCGGTTCACCACTGTAATGGCATCGAGTGCAGAATGACACACATGGAGCGAAAAAAGTATGCGTAGCCGCAAGAAACCGTCCGCTCGGATAGGTCGTCGCCCCTCCACAACGAAGGAGGGAATCAGCACGATCGGGATCGAACTGTTCTCGACAGTCGGCTTCAACGAGGTGAGCGTCGACCAGATAGCCGACGCCGCCGGCATCGCGCGTCGGACCTTCTTTCGCTACTTCCCGTCCAAGAACGCCGTCCCCTGGGGAGACTTCGACGGACATCTCGACGAGATGCGCGAGCACCTGGATTCACTGCCCGCTGATATTCCGTTGGTCGACGCACTCGAATCCGCATTGTTGACGTTCAACACCTTCCCACCGGAAGAGACTGCGGTACATCGCAAACGGATGGAATTGATCCTCGAAGTTCCGACGCTTCAGGCATACTCTGTGGTGATGTACGAAGGTTGGCGACAGGTGGTCGCCGACTACGTCGCACGCCGAATGAATCTCGAGCCGAGCGATCACGGCCCACGCACGGTCGGCTATCTTCTGCTCGGGGTCGCGATGTCGGCGTACGAGCAGTGGCTCACCGACGATTCACTCGAGCTACCGGAACTCTTGAAAACAGGTACGCAGTCCCTGCGGACCGGTATCAGCACCTGAGAAAGCATCACCACCTGAGAAAGGCGATCATGTCCACCATCACGAACGAACCCGTCCTGGATTCCCTGGCGCCGTCGACGCCGGGCTTGTGGTCGTTCGGGCATGTCACCGTCGAACGCGTCGAGTCCGGTCCGATCTCGCTCGATCGCCGAGGCGGTCGCCTCCACGTCAGGCACTCCCTCACTCCCGCCGATCTGAGTGAGCGACTCGTCGCCGGAGTCACCTCGTCGATCCAGGACGCGGAGTTCGGTCAGGACGAATTCGAGTTGACGATGGTCGGCCTGGTTCGCTCCACCGTGGACGGCGCTCTCGAATCCTGGACCACCTACTACCGGAACTCCCTTGCCGAACTACTGGACGGCACTGCAGATTTCGCGCCGATTCACGACAAAGCCGAAGAGCTGGTCCGCGGTTCCGTGCTCGATCTGGGTTCCTGCTTCGGTTTCCTGCCCCTGCGGCTCGCGCGCGCCGGAATGGACGTGACCGCCACGGACATCCTGCCCGGAACGATGATCCTGCTCGACGCGGTTGCCCCCGAACTCGGCATCACGATCGACACGGTGATCTGCGACGCGGGTGAAGTACCGGCACCGGACAACAGCGCCGACACCGTCACCGCGATTCATCTCCTCGAACACGTCGACGACGCAGTCGGCGAGGCCGTGATCGCGCAAGCACTCCGGATCGCGCGTCAACGGGTCGTCCTTGCCGTCCCCTTCGAAGACGAAGCCACCGCGTGCCACGGCCACATCCGCACTTTCGATCTCGAGTCACTGCGTGCGGTCGGCCGGCAGAGCCGTGTGCCGTTCGAGGTATTCGAGCATCACGGCGGCTGGTTGGTGCTGGACGCATCGGCCGCCTGAAAAGAACTACCCTTCTTTCAGCGTATGGGCGACAAGCGCATTCGCGTGCCAATGACCCATACCGTGCTCCGACTTCAACCAGTTGACCAATTCCATGTGCTTCGTGAGGTCTGAGCTTCTGATCAGCTCTTGCCATTCACCGATCGGCCGACCGTACTTCTTCTCGATCGACGGAAAATACGACGCCGGGCCTTTCACGGGTTCAGTCATGACCGGAATCTACCTCCACCGCCCGACAATATTCGCGCACCGGCGGCGCCCGCATGTCCGCACCTGCGGAATCGCTGGGTAGATACGCGACCATCGCATTATGGTCGAAGAACACCCACCCGAGAGCACAGGAGTTCAGCGATGCGACTGTCCACACGAAATCAACTCACCGGCACCATAACCGAGGTCAACCTCGGCACCGTCATGGCGACGGTCAAGGTGAAGTTGGACGGCGGGAATCAGATTGTGACCTCGTCGATCACCCGCGATGCCGCACTGGATCTCGATCTTGAACCAGGCCAAGCCGCAACGGTATTCGTGAAGTCCACCGAGGTGACGATCGGCGTCGAGTAACTGGCGAGCGATGTGATCAGGGCCGGGTGAGATGCGTGGTCATCGTGTAGTCCTTGCTCGGCCCCGTCACGGTCCAGACGACAGTCCAGGTCGATCGATCTCCGGCAGTGACGTCGATTCGCCCGCGGTAGGTATCCGCACCGCACAGGTGCTCGACTTCCTCCCCCGGCGCCCAGTCGTGGAACTCTCTGCCGTCTTCGAATGTCACGGCCCACTCGAGGCCGCGCTCGGCAACGAACAGAGTTCGGAACACGGGTAATTCCAGGTCGCCGTCACGCAGCGTGCCGCTCTCGTACCAGCGCATCCGACCGTCACCGGCGTCGGAGATAGTGGTCTCGCCGAATACATGCTTGGTGGAACCAGAAAGGCGGTCGACGATGTCCCGCTCGAAGTGCCACTTTCCTACCAGCGCCCTCGGCTCGATTTTCGCGTCGTCGACCATGTGGCGATTCTAGTGACCCTGCATTGCCCGACGACACCGGAGACCGACTCGAACACACTGCGAGAGTATGTTCCGAGTACACCCGGAACACGCAGGAGATTTTCACAACCATGAACGATTCGGCCGCCCTTCACAAACGCGCAGTGTTCGCCGAGGATCTCGAGATCGGCCAAGTGATCCCATTGGGTTCGTATTCGGTGACCGAAGAGGAAATCGTCGAGTTCGCAACTCAGTGGGATCCCCAGTGGTTTCACGTCGACAAGGAAGCCGCCGAGTCCGGCGTCTTCGGCGGGTTGATCGCCAGCGGGCTGCACACCCTGTCGATCTGCCAGAAGTTGGTGGTCGCCAGTCTCTACGACCAGTGGAACGTGATCGCCGGGAAAACCATGCGCGACGTGAGCTTCCTCCGTCCACTTCGCCCCGGTGACACCCTGAGCGGAAAGGTCACCGTCGACAACGTCATGTTCGACAATCGCGCGCGAGGATTGGTGACCATCACAGCGAAATTGGTCGATGCACACGGCAATCGCGTTCTCGACGTGGTCACTGACGCCTACCTGCACTGCCGCTCGACTCGCGGACAGTGAATTATCGGTAAATTTCGCACCACACCGTCCGAATTGCCGTACTTTCAGTGACGTTGCGACGCAACAATACCCATCCCTGCAATCAGGAGTTCCTCACACATGAGCAGCCTCGGCGAGATCAATCCTCTCGGCATTCTTCAGATCCTCATCTACATGCTCTTCGGTGGGTCGTCCAGCACTCCCGAATAAACCCTAGCTTGCCATAGCCATAGTCAGCATCTAGGGTGCTGACTATGGCAATTACTAGTCAGGCATCAGTGGCGGCCGCTCCGTCGACCGACGCAGCGCGTCATCACACCGAATTCGACTCCAGTTGGCGGAGTTTCGACGGCATCCAGGGCGGACTCGCAATTGCACGGATGCTGCGGGTGGCGGTCGACGCGTCCGGAGCCGAACCGCTGGCAGTCACGGCGCATCTGGACCGCCCCGTTCCTCCTGGGCCGGCCGAGTTGACTGTCGGCGAGATGCGGGGCGGGCGGACCGTCAGTTGCCACGTCACGCTGACCGGTTCGGGATTCGCTCTCGTTCGGTTGGCCCGCGACATAGGAGCTACAACAATGTCCGCCCCTGTCGCCGAACCGGCTCCGGCCGACCCGTCAACCCTGCCGCCGCTGGAGATCCCGGTGGATTTTGTGCCGTTCGCCCAGCACCTCGACATCCGGCCGATCAATTCCGCGAGGCCGTTCGCCGGTGGCGACTCCCCTGAATTCGACGTCTGGATCCGCCTGCTCACAGACCTCGATTTCACGGCCCAAGAGCGTGCCGCGGTCCTTCTCGACGCGCTTCCGCCCGGACTGTTCGCGACACTGACGATGCCCGTGGCCATACCGACCATCGAGTTCACCGCGCATTTCACACCGGAGCACCTCACGGCAGATCCCCGAACGCTGTCACCGTGGTATCGCCTACGCCACGGGACTGCCTGGGCGACGGACACTCTCTGTGTTGACGAATCCGAACTATTCGACTCGACCGGACGACTTGCTGCTCGGGCTCGCCAGCTTCGTCGAATTCTTAGTTGAGTTCAGCTCTCCTACACCTGGAGGTCGCGAGCACGGAACGCAACAAGTGATGCTGTCGAAAGTGCTACTGCCACAACGATCATTGCCAGCAGTGGCAGAACTGTCACCGGCTCGGCAGGGGCACCCGGCACGTGAGTATAGGGCGACAGATCCAGCACTACCTGCGGAAGCTTCAGCAACGTGCCGAGTTGCCCGAGCACGATGCATGCCGCCAAGATTCCCCAGGAGAGCGCCGACGCGTACGTCGGAAACAGTCCGAAAGCCAACGACACCAACCCCACGACTACGAGCACCGCAGGCAGATAGGCCAACGCGGCGCCAGTCATGCGAAGTGTGTTGCCGCCGATGTCGTCCGTGACGAGCCCGAAGGCAAAACCGGTGAAGGCACCCATCAAGACGTGCGCGAGGATCACGCCGCCCACAACCACACCCAGGTGGGAAAGCATCCACCTCCACCGCGACAAAGACGTTGCCAGCAACGGTTCGAGCCGTCCCGAAGTTTCCTCGCCCCGCATCCGGAGAAGACTCTGGACCGAGTACGCCGCGATGACTATCGACGTGAGCCCCAGAGCAGTGGCCAAGTAGGAATCCACCAGATCCGATCCGCCGCCGCCAAGTTTCGCGAACATCTCCGCGGTCTGCTGCGACGATCCCACCATCGCGTCGATCTCGTTGCCCACAGCGCCGTACGCGAACCCGAGTATGACAACGGCAAAGATCCACCAGAACATCGTCATTCGCTGCATGCGCCACGCCAGGCCCCAAGCCGACGGTAGCCACGATGCCGCGACTGGCGGGCCGGGTCGGGGCTGAACGAGTCCCGCTCCCTGATCGCGATGGCCGATGAGAACAAAAGCCACCACCACGTGCACAGCCGCGAATCCGATCAGCAACAACAGGATCCACCAGGCGTCGTCGTCGAAAGGTCTGATCTGTTGTGCCCATCCGATCGGCGAGAGCCACGACAACCAGCCACTGACCACGCGAGTTCCGTCGTCGACGACCGTACTGTTCACGTCGCCGATCGCGCGCAGCATGAACGCAACGCCGATCGCGGCACCCGCCAGGCCGTTGGCCGTACGAGCACCGTCGGTGATCTGCGCCGTCACGGCTGCCACTCCGGCAAACGCGATTCCGGTCCCACCTATCGAGGCGCCCAACGCGAACGAACCGACGACAGGCAAACCGACGGCGATCGATCCCAGTGCAATTCCCAGTGCAAGAACGACGTTCGCACCGACCGTTACGATCAGTGCGGAGGTCAGGAGCGCTCGTCGACCTACCACCGCTGCACCGATCATCTCGGCTCGGCCGGTCTCCTCGTTCTGTCGCGTATGGCGAACCACCGCAAGGGTGCTCATCAATGCGGCCACCAACGCGAACACGAGCACCGACTGACTGGCGACTATCGCGCCCTGCGAATCACCGGACACGATCCCGTTGGTCGCCAGCGCGACCGGCGATACCGCGGAACTGACTGCGATGTTTCGTAATTCCTCGGGTGTCGAGTACAGCCCGGTCACACTGGCGACAACCAGCAGCATGAACAAGACGATGGAGATAACCCACACGGAGAGCTGAATTCGGTCCCGCCGCAAAGCCAGCCGAACCAGTCGGCGTGTGCCGGTGAATTGACTTGCCGAGGCCGGTACCGGTGGAGCGGCCTCGACAACAACGGTCACGGCCGTACTCCGGTCTCGGCTCGCAGGTGTACCGAAGTCTCCCTGGCCCGTTCGTCACCGTAATGCCGCAAGAAAAGTTCTTCGAGAGTCGGCGGAGTGGAAGTGAGCGCCACGATTCCGAATCCGACCAAGTACGTCATGAGTGGTCCGAGTTGCGCGCTGTCGACTTCGCAGGTGACGTGGTTACCGTCGATCACCGCGTCGTGGACACCGCCGAGTCCGTCGAGTCCACCGATCGGACGCTGCGTCTCCGCCGCGACGGACGTGCGCGTGAGATGCCTGAGTTCGGACAGTGTTCCCTCTTCCACCGTCCGCCCGTCGCGGATGATGCTCACACGATCGCACAGCGCTTCGACCTCGGCGAGGATATGGCTCGACAGCAGTACCGTCTTTCCGGCGTGAGCCACCTCCTCGACGCAGTCCTGGAATACCGCCTCCATCAACGGGTCGAGCCCCGATGTGGGTTCGTCGAGGACGTAAAGGTCGACGTCGGACGAGAACGCGGCCACGAGTGCAACCTTCTGCCGGTTACCTTTCGAGTACGTGCGCGCCTTCTTGGTCGGGTCCAATTCGAAGCGATCGAGCAACTCGCTGCGGCGTTTTCGGTCCAGGCCACCGCGCAGGCCCGCCAACAGATCGATAGCCTCACCGCCGGTGAGGCTGGGCCACAGATTCACGTCGCCAGGCACATAGGCGAGACGTCGATGCAAAGTGACAGCGTCTCGCCACGGATCGCCGCCGAGAACGGTTGCGTCTCCGGAGTCCGAGCGGAGCAGGCCGAGGAGCACCCGAATAGTGGTGGACTTTCCGGAACCGTTCGGCCCCAGGAATCCGTGCACTTCACCCGTCGAGACGTCGAGGTCGAGGCCGTCCAGCGCGCGGGTGGTACCGAAGGTCTTGACGAGGCTTTTCACTGAAATTGCCGCACCCATGAATTTGACCGTACGCCGATTTCACAAATGTGTGAAGATAGAAAAGACGGAAAGATCGAAGGGTTCCGATGACCGACACCAGCCACACCGTTGCACCGGACGAGAGCCGACACTATGTCGAGCGACTCTCACTCGTACTGAGCAACATGGGTTTTCCGCCGATGCCCGCCCGCGTCTGGGCCGCGTTGATGACCAGCGAGGCACCCTCGTCCACGCCAGGAGATCTCGGATCTCGGTTGGGAGTGAGCCCCGCCGCCATTTCCGGAGCCGTCAGATACCTCCAGCAAGTCGGATTGATCGAGCGTGTGGCCGTCCCCGGATCGCGGCGTCAGCACTACTGCGTCAGCGTCGACATGTGGGCCGACGCGTTTGTCACGAAACAGTCCTCGCTCTACCAGGTCTCGGCAGTTGCGGACGAGGGCATACGAGTCCTCGGTGAAGGAACAACAGCCGGCGATCGAATGGCAGATCTGCGCGACTTCTTCGACTTCATGGCCGCGGAAATGCCGCGAATGCTCGCGGACTGGCGCTCCCGGCGAAAAGACCGGACACCTGGCAGGTAACTTCAGGTTTACCCGCAATTTCGGCGGGGTACCTCAATTCTCGTTCCAGCATGGTCAGGTGCGGTGTAATCGAGGAGTTGCTGATGAAGCTGTCGATCAGGGGCGCGAACACTTCACCGACTCCACCCTTCGCGCGTACCGCTTCACCCGAAACCTGTGAACGATCGATTTCCCTGAATCGCACCGCCGCCGAGGCATTCGCCGGTGATCACCATGCATTGTCGAAACTACTGGCCCGGTTGCACCCTCGCGTCGTTCTCTACTATCGCGCCAGACTCCTCGGGACGCCCGTCGCGACGTTCGCCGACGATCTCGCCCACCAATGCACCCTGGACGTCGTCACACGAATGTCCGACACGATCTCGGCCGACACACGCATCGAGACCTTCGCGTACGAGTTGGCCTCTCGACGAATTGCGTCAATTCCCCAGTCACGCAACATCGACGGACAATTCAAACGCCCGCGCCGCCTGACCGACGACCAACGTGAGGTTCTGGTACTACGAATCGCAGTGGGTCTGACTGCCGAGATGACCGCATCGACTCTGCGCACAACTCGTTCGAGCGTGCTCCTCCTACAGCATCAAGCGCTGCGCGCCTGGACGGTCTCCGAGCAGATCTAGATCAGACCTTGCTTACTCGCGGCGTAGACGGCCTCTGCTCGACGGCTCACCTCGAGTTTGCGCATGATGTTGCTGACGTGAAACTTGACGGTGGTCGGTGAGATGAACAATCTCTCACCGATTTTGATGTTGGACAAGCCGTTTGCGAGGAGTCTGAGCACTTCGAGTTCGCGATCGGTCAATCGTTCTTTCGACGACGACTGCCCGTTGAGCGATCGCACGACAGCTGACGCGCTGCGCGAATCGAACGCACTCTCACCCCGCGAGACCGCCCTGATCGCACGCACCAATTCGGTGGTGTCGACGTCTTTGACGACATAGCCGCGAGCACCCGCGTGCACCGCTCGCACCACCAGTTGATCGTCGAGAAACGTGGTGAGAACCAACAGTCCGAGGCCGGGATGCGCCGAGGACAGCTGGCCACACAGGGTCAGTCCCTCGTAGTCGGAACTGGCGGAGAGTTTGAGATCCATCAGGACGATGTCCGGGCCGACCTTGTCGACCACGGCGAGTGCCTCGGCGAGGGACGAAGCCTCCCCCACGATCTCGAGATCGCTTTCGCGCTCGAGAACCGAGCGGAGCCCTTGCCGCAGAATTGCATGGTCGTCGACCAGGACGATTCGAACCAATCCCTGAACCGGCGATGCTCCGCGGGTGATGACGGGACGCGCAGTGGTCATGATTCCTCGCTCTCGATTTCAGTTGTGGAGCAAAGGTTTTCCATGCCCGAGTCGAACGGCAGTGGTAGTCGCACGAGAATCTGAATCCCACCGATCCGCGCGCGCCGTACTTCGAGCGCACCACCCAACTCGAGTGTTCGCGCCTGCATGTTCGCGAGACCGCGATGGCGGCCGTCGACGTCGTTGGTGGCTGCGAGTTTGAGGATCAGACGCATTCGCGCAGGGTCGCCGTCACCGTCGTCGGAGACCGACAGCAACACGGAGTCCGCCCGATAGGTCAGACGTAGCACCGCCCGATTCGCGTGAGCATGGACCGCTGCATTGAAGAGAGCTTCCCCCGCGATCCGGAGAAGAGCGTGTTCGGCATCGCCCGGAAGTTCGGTCGGGGTACCGCCGACGCGAACGCTCACCGCCAACTCGTCCGGCATGTGAACCACGCCGAGTTGCTCGAGCATCTCGGGCAACGACGTCCGGTCCGCGTCCGACGAATGATTGAGCGCGTAGATCGCCGAACGAAGCTGCTCGACCGCCCTCCTGGTCAAATCCTTTGCCAAGTCCAGTCTTTCACTGCGTTCAGCCTCCGGGATGTCACTCCGGCAGACCTCGATCTGCATGCCGGCCGACAACACCGCCTGTGTCACACTGTCGTGCAGTTCGCGGGCGATCCGGTGACGTTCGTCGTCGACCACTTGGTGCCGGTGCGCCACTCCGAGTTGACGCTGAGTGGACTCCAATTCGCTGTTGCGCACCGCAAGGTCGGCTGCAGTACGATTGGCCTCCGCATACGCATCTTCGGCACGCTCGAGCAGTAGTTGTCCGCGCTGATAGAGCGCCGAATTCTGCAGAGCCACAGCAGTCTGGCTGGCCAGAATGCTGAGCACGGCTCCGTCCGTCGTGTCGAGGGTTCGGTTGGCCGGCGTCCAGGCTGCAAAGGCACCTACCACGCCGCCACCGAGCACGATCGGCACAAACGCGTAGTGCGCGTCGATCACCGAGTTGGATTCGATTCTTCCGTACCGGATGTCGTCGAGGCATTCGACGACATCCTCCGGAAGTGGCGGTCCCTCCACATTGTCGACCAGAAAAGGGGTGGCGTCCGGGCCGAGAACCAGTCGCCGTGGTCCGGCGTCGGGCAAAGTTCCGTCAGCCAAGGCGAAGACAATCCAGTTGGCACTCAGATGCGCACGGGCAGCTTCCGCGACCGCGCAGACGAGGGTTTCCGGCCCCTCGACGGTGCGCACCAAAGCCCGCGAGATCAACTCCAAGGCATGCACGACGCGTTCGAGGCGCTCGGCCGCACCGCGATACTGCGGGTAGAACGAACTCTTACCCGATCGTAATCCGGTGAGCCGGGACAGGTCCGCGGTCATCGCCTGCACCAATTCACAGCGGCCCTCTTCACAGCGTCCATCTTCACAGCGTCCATCTTCACAAGGCACCTCGGAACAACGCCACCATCTGTTCCTGCGTCGCTTCCCTGGGATTGGTGGACATGCAGGCGTCGAGCAACGCGAAGCTGGCGAGCCTACTCAGGTCTTCCTCGCGAACACCCAACTCCCCCAGCCCCTTCGGCACACCGACCTCCCGTGCGAGACGTTCGACACGGTCGGCCACTGCCAGCGCTGCTTCCTCCGGGGTGCCGCGCTGCTCGGGAAGACTCAGTGCCGCAGCGATGGCGACAAAGGGGGCGGCGTCCGTGGTGGAATTGAACCGGATGACGTGGGGCAAGAGAATTCCGTTGATGACGCCGTGCGGAAGGTCGAGCATGCCGCCCACCTGATGGCTCATGGCGTGCGCGGCTCCGAGTATCGCGTTGGTGAACGCCAACCCGGCTTCGAGGCTCGCCTGCGCCATCACCGATCGAGCTTCCATCTCCATCGGGTCCTGGATCGTGTGCACCAGATTCTCGGTCACGAGGCCGACAGCGCGGAGCGCGTGATGATCGGTCAACGGATTGTGCGCCAGTGAGACGAAGGCTTCGATTCCGTGCGTCAGTGCGTCCAATCCTGTTGCCGCATTGAGCCACTCGGGCATCGTCGTGAGCAACCGCGGATCGATGACCGTCACATCGGGAACCAGCGCCCGGCCGATAATGGTGATCTTGGTGCCGCGGGTCGTGTCCGTGACGATGCAGAACTGCGACACGTCCGCGCCCGTGCCGGACGTGGTGGGAACCATCACCAACGGCGGGATCGGTTTGGTCGCCTGATCTACCCCCTCGTAGTCGAGTATGTTGCCACCGTTGGCAGCGAGGACCGCTACACCCTTAGCCGCGTCGATGACGGAACCGCCTCCGAGCGCGATGATGACGTCACACTCGCCTTCCTGGTACACCTCGAAACCGGCCGCGATCTCGAAGTCCTTGGGATTGGGCGTCAGCCCTGACCACACCGTCGCGGTCAATCCCTGCTCCGTGAGATGGTCTTCGAGTTCGCTGACCCATCCCGCGTCGATCAGACCGGGATCGGTGACCAGGAATGGTCGGAACCCGCCGAACCTCAGAGTCGCGTGTGCTGCCTCGACCAGGGAACCGATACCGAAGACGATCTCGGGGGCGTGAAATTTGACCAGTCGAGCAGCAGTGCCGCGGCGATGAACACCGTGGTTCACAGCATCCGGGTATGCCACGGACACGACCCCACTCTCCTCTCGCTGCTCTGAGATCTCCGGTCGGGATTTCGCATCCGTCGCTCTCAGCGCATCAACTCCCACGTGCACAAACTGGTGTGATCCACCTTACAATCGCTGGCCCCGAGCCTACGCGGACAGCAGTCGGGGCACACCCACCGAAGGAGAGGCGCTTACCTACCCGTTCGGGCAGGTAAGGCGTCTCGGGAAAATGAATGGCGCGGCGAGAAGGTCCCGCTGTACTTTCGGTTGCGGCCAGAGTGGCCCGTAGAACCGATTCAGAAGGTGTTTATGACCCAGCCCGCGCCGAGCGCGCCTCCCGCCCCTGCACTGCCGGCAACCTCGAGGGTCACATGCTGATCCTCGAAACGTCGGACTGACAGCCGCGAGGCCCCCTCGGCCTGCTCCTACTGCTTTGTTCACTCAGCTAGGAGTTCTCCAGTGCCTCAATCACACAATTCCATCTCGAAAACCGACACCTTCTCGTGCATTCAGTGCGGACTCACAGTCATGACGTACGGCCCCGATGGTGATCGCCGAAACCACTGCCCCAGTTGCCTGCATTCCCGACACCTGTTCGACCAGGTGGAAGGTGGACCGTCGGACTGCGGAATGCGGATGGCTCCCATTTCGATCGCAGTACTGCGCAGTGGCGATTGGATGATCATCCACCGCTGCGCACAGTGCCTCGAGCTCACCTCCAACCCCGTCAGCCGAGACGACAACCAGTTGTTGTTGATGAGAATGGCAGTGCGGCCGCTCGCGCAACCGCCCTTCCCGCTCGAAGCCTTCGGCGACTTGTGAGGAGGAATCAGATGCCACGTAGGAATCCCAGCACCCGCCCGCGGCGGGCACCGCAACGGGCCAAGCACGTACTGCACGGAATCGGCGGAGAACAAGGATCGAGCTTCCGTTGTCTCACATGCCGTTTGGACATCTCCACTGCGGCGCCGGGTACCGCTCATCGGAACCACTGCCCGAACTGTCTGGCCAGCCGCCACGTGGACGGTCGCGTTCCGGGCGACCGAGCACAACAGTGCCGAGGTGCCATGGCGGCGCTCTGCCTGTCGGTCCGGCAAGACGGTGAATGGATGCTCGTTCACCAGTGTGTCGAGTGCAATACGTTGAAAGTCAACAGGATTGCCGGCGACGACAACGTCTTGGTCTTGCTGCGCTTGGCGCTACGTCCGTTGGCAGACCCTCGCCTGCGCTCGCGCGCGTTGCTAGCGCTCTGATGATTCGTCCGGTGCAATCGTGCGGTTCTGCGCGCGATTACACCGGACGAACACCACGAACACGATCCCGGCGAGCAAGCCGACCGCCGTCGGTCCGAGGACCAGTCCCGAGTACAGCCACGGGGCAGGTTCTGCCGGAAAGATGTCCATGAATATGGGTCCGGTGTATGTCGGTTCGGAAAACGGCTCCCGATAGGATCCTCCGGTGAGAATGTGCGGTGACGCCAACGACTTCCACCACCACTGAAACACGCCGAGCGCCACAACCCCACACACGGCGCCGAGCACTGTCAGCGCCGCGATCGGTCGCCAGATCGATCCCCTGATTTCGGACATGAGATCAAACTAGTTCACGACAGATCGCGCAGTGACATCGGTGAAGTGCACTGACATCAGCGAAGTGCGTGCCCCAACTCGGCGGCCTTTGCCATCAGTTGCGCGGCATCTCGGGCAACAACAACCTCGTCGCAGATCTCCGAATACTCCGGCATCGCGCACGATGCCTGGTTCCAGTAACGCTGTGGTTCAGGCGTGATCCAGGCCAGACGGTGGACCTTTCGGCGGAGTTCCTCGAGCTTGTCCGCCCGCGGGGGCAACCCGTTGCACCGACCGTCGCCCACGATGATGACAGACGTCCGTGAGTTCAAGGTGTTTCCGTGCTCGTCCAACAATTCTGTGAGCACCCGCCCGTAATCGCTGCTGGCTTCCAGATCCAGACCCGGGTGCGCGAGTACCGCGGCCAGTGCGCCGTCACCACTACTGGCGAGAAGGGTGTCGGTCACGTCGACCGGACGATCGACGAAGGCGAGGACTTCACAACGATCTGCTCGGCGATGCATTGCCTGAGCCAAGCGCAGAGTGAACGCGGTGATGGGGCGCACGGACAGCGACACGTCGGCGATGAGAAGTAGTCGAACACGATCGGGGCGAGGAGCTTTCACGACGAGATGGAAGGGTATCCCGTCGGTGCGCAGGCTCGAACGCACCGTGCGCCGCATGTCGAGATGCCCACGAGAGCGCTCACGGGGCCGAGGTCTGGACGGTCCTCTCATCCGCCGAAGCACTTCGTGGCACGCGAGTTCGATGTCGTTGTGCGTTGCGCCCGCGGCAGATTCACTGTCGGGCGCATCGGGAGCGGTTTCGGCGAGTGCAGCTGCCGAGAGTGCTTGCACGAACGCTTCGACCGCCTCGACGAGCCGGTTCAATTGTGCTTGCGTCAACGGCCCGTCGTCGGAGACATCTGCATACGCTTTGCTCGGGTCGTAGGCATCCAGCCAGGCGAGGATCGACGTCGGATCGTCCCAGGACAACGAGCCGACCACTGCTGCAGCAACACTGGTGCTCAGGTCACCGACCACCGCCGATGCTGCACGGTCCACGTCGACCGTGTAACTGACTCCGCGTCGACCGGTCTCCGAACCGGTATCGACCGACAGTTCGGCATCGCTCGACGTCATCGACACATCGTCGTCGTCCTTGTGCGGGTTGAAGCCCTTCTCCGCTTCCGGAGTCTCGAAGTAGTCGCCGACCTCGGCCGCACGCTCGTTGTACTCGGCGTACCGACCAACTTCTTGATCCTCGTCGATCCCCAGCGCGGTAGGCAGACCGTCCGCTACCTCGGCGCGCGAAGCCATCCGCTCGCCGTGCGCTTTGCCTGCGGCCGGCCGGAACAGCGCGTCGAACGCCCGATCGAAACCGGCCTGCTCGTGAGAGTACTTGGCGCACACTGCCCGAAGACATGCTCGCAACGTCTCACGATCCGAAGCGCCGACCATCGCGAGAACACGCCGAACCTCGATGACCTCGGCCGGTGACGCGGAAACTCCGGCCGCCCTCAGCAATCGGCCGAAACTCGCGGACACCACGTCGAGAACAAACGACGGTTGCCACACAGCAAGGCCACCGAGCGTCGTCATCGCGTCGAACGGATTCCGCTGCCGCCGCGGATTCCCTGTTGATGTGGGTCACGCCCACCCGTGCCCCGGAACACGGCCGTCGTCGTGTTGGCGGGTTTGCTTGCCACCGTGGACCGCTCGATCGGCTCGCCGCCGTCACGCGACGGTGATTCGAGACGCTTTCCGTCGAATCGTTCCTTGGCCAGCGTCACATCGGACGAGTACTTGAGCAACGCCGTGAGCAGGATGTCGCGCACCTTGGCGTCGGAGGCGGTGTCGAATCCGCCGGCCGCGAGCACTGTTGCCGCCCTGGCCGCGTCGATGACCTCCGAGATGGACGGACTCTTGCGCAGCGGGAGGTCACGCAGGATGCGAGCCAATTCGACGACCTCGGTGGCCGTAGCCGAATCCACCTCCGGCGCTCGGGCTGTGACGATCTCGCGTTCACGCTCCGACGTCGGATAGCCGAGATGGTAATGCAGACAACGACGCTTGAGTGCGGGTGAGAGCTCGCGGGTGTCGTTGGACGTCAGGATGACCCAGGGCTGCGAGCGGGCAACGAACGTACCGACCTCGGGAATGGTGATCTGCTGTTCGGCGAGAATCTCCAGGAGCAGTGCTTCCATCGATTCCTCGGTGCGGTCTACCTCGTCGACCAGAAGCACTACCGGATCGGGTGAGAGGATTGCTTCGAGCAGCGGCCGTACGGACAGGAAGTTCTCGGAGTACAAACCGAAATCCTGATCGGCCAGAAACTTGGACGCTTCGGCGACGCTGTCGAATTCGGAAACCTGATCGCTGATCCGGTCGCGGAGCATCTGCACGTGCAGGAGTTGCTTCGCGTAGTCCCATTCGTACAGGGCGCGATTGTCGTCCAGCCCTTCGTAGCACTGCAATCGCACCAGTTTGCGGCCGCCGATCGCAGCCAGAGACTTCGCCAGTTCCGTCTTGCCGACACCGGCCGGACCTTCGAGCAGGAGCGGACGCCCCAGCGCCGTCGCCAGATGAACGACTACCGCGAACTCGTCATCGGCAATGTAGTCCTGCTCTCGCAGAGCATCTTTCACTTCGATTCCGCTGGAGAAACTGCGACCGGACATGGAATACCTTTCGATAGGGGCACAGCCCATGTGCGCCTTTTTGGTAGTGCGGGCTACCAAAAAGGCGCACGGGGCCGAAGGCCCTGCTAGAAGTACGACTTGTTGATCGCGTGATCGACAACCGGGATCATCGACTCCACGGTGACCTCACGGGGATTGCCCGGGGTGCACCAGTCGTCCTGAATGTGCTCGGAGATGGCGCGCACAGTCTTCTCGTCACCCTTGATGACATCACCACGGCCCTCGTACTTCTTGGTGTTCATCTGGTTCTTCGCGTACGAGTCGGTGCGAACCTGACCGAAGTTGTCGGGGATACCGACGTCCTTGGCCAGACGGATGGCAGCCTCGACGGCAGCATCTGCGGCCTGAACCGTGGTGAGGTTGCGAGTGTCGACACCGAGTGCGCCGGCCAACTGGGCGTAGCGCTCGTAGCGCGAAGGCAGGTTGTACTCCCACACACGCGGCAACGCGATTGCGTTGTTCAGACCGTGGTGGCTGTCGAAGAAGGCACTGACCGCGTGCGAGATCGAGTGAACGATGCCGAGGCCACCGGAGTTGAAGGCCTGCCCGGCAATGTACTGCGCGTTCATCATTCCCTCGCGGGCCTTGAGGTTGCGCGGCTCGAAGACGGCCTCGCGCAGGTTCTTCGCGACCAACTCGACCGAGTAGATCGCGTTACCGAGCGAAGGTGCGAAATCGAGACGAGACACGAAAGGCTCACTGCCGTGCGCGAGTACGTCGAAGCCGCAGTACGCGGTGAAATGCTGAGGGCAGGTGTAGTAGAGCAGCGGATCGTCGATCGCCAGGGTGACGATGGTCGCCTCGTCGAAACCCACCCACTTGTGCGGGTTGTTCATGTCCGACGTGTCGGTGATGACGTACGCCCACGACGTCTCGGAACCCGTTCCGGCCGTGGTTGATACGGCGATATGGGGCGGGTTCTCCTTGTTGGTGGACTTGGCGAAGCCCTCGAACTCGTTGATGTTGCGACCGTCGTGTGCGATCACGACGCGAGCGCCCTTGGCGGCGTCGTGGCTCGAACCACCGCCGATCGAGATGATCGAGTCGCACTTCTCCTTCTGGTAGAGAGCCGCGGCCTCCATGACGTTGTAGTCCTTGGGATTCGACTCGACCTTGTCGTAGAGCACGACCTCGACACCCTGGTACTCGATCTTGCCGACGAGTTCCTCGATGATGCCCGAACCGCGCAGACCGGTCGTCATCAGAAGGGTGCGCTTGAAGCCGAGGTTCTTGGCCTCCACCCCGATGATGTCGTGAGCGCCCACACCCATCAGGGCGCGAGGGAAGGGGTGGAACTCCTTGATGGGAAAGTCCCAGATCTGGTTGAGCTCGATAGCCATCGGTATCTCCTCAGGGATGTGCACGAATGTGACTGCGGGAGGGATTCGAGCCGATTCTTTGTGACCGGCGTCTCACCTGGTTCCCACTGTGTACCGACAAACAGCCCGTGCACAGACTTCGGCAGCTCAACCGCCCGGACGCCGCCCACGAACCGCCCGTTCGGGCAGGTCGACGCCACCCCGGACTGCCAGGACGGCTGGATCAGACCGCCGTGGTTCCCGCTGATCGGGAACGTGTTGCTCGGCGACTACGATCCCCAGTAGCTTTTCATCACTGCTAACATTGAACTAGAACACGTTCTAGATGTTGCACTTCACTGACCTGCGCTTTACCCAGCTTCACGAGAGGACTAGCTTCGCGATGACGACAGTCGAGGTACCGCACAGCTCGCGATCGGCGGTACTCACCGTGTCCGGAGTCATCGAAGAGACTTCCGACGCCCGGTCGCTGGTGTTCGAGATTCCCGCAGAACTGAAGGACAAGTTCGACTACAAGCCAGGTCAATTCCTGACCCTGCGCATCCCGAGTGATCAGACCGGCTCGGTCGCACGCTGCTACTCGCTGGCCAGTTCACCCTTCACCGACGACGCCCCCAAGGTGACCGTCAAGCGAACCGTCGACGGCTACGGTTCCAACTGGTTGTGCGACAAGCTCCAGGTCGGCGACACCATCGAAGTGCTGCCGCCGTCAGGTGTCTTCACGCCCAAGTCGCTCGATCACGACTTCCTGCTCTTCGGTGCAGGCAGCGGTATCACTCCGGTGATCTCGATCCTCAAGTCCGCCCTCACGCAGGGCAGCGGCAACGTCGTGCTGATCTACGCGAATCGCGACGAGAAGTCCGTCATCTTTGGCGCCGAACTTCGCGAATTGGCAGCGCAACACCCCGGCCGCCTCACCGTTGTCCACTGGATCGAAACCGTGCAGGGACTCCCCGCCGTCTCACAGTTGGCGACACTGGCCAAGCCATTTGTCGCGTACGAGGCCTTCATGTGCGGTCCGGGCCCCTTCATGGACGCCGTCCACAAGGCACTGGCAGAGGCCGGCATGCCCCGCACGCAGGTTCACGCCGAGGTCTTCAATTCACTCGCGGGTGACCCGTTCCGTGACGTCGAGGTAGCCGAGGTCTCCGACGAGGAAGCAGCCGACGCCGCAACCGTCGAGGTCGAACTGGACGGTGAAACCCACACCCTCGTCTGGCCGCGCAAGCAGACGCTCGTCGACATCATGCTCGCCAAGGGCCTCGACGTGCCGTACTCCTGCCAGGAAGGCGAGTGCGGGTCGTGTGCCTGCACCGTCACCGAAGGCGAAGTTCAGATGGACAACTCCGAAATCCTCGACGCCGAGGACGTGGCGAACGGCTACATCCTCGGTTGCCAGGCGAAGCCGATCACCGATCACCTGAAGATCGAGTTCTGAACCCTGCTTCGATGCATGACGGCCCCTGATTCCCTGCGGAATCGGGGGCTTTGTCATGTTCGGAGTCTCCCGAGTCATCTCCCGAGTCATCTTCCGAGTCCCGCCGCGAAACCCACGCAGGCGCCGTTGTGGGCAACCTCCACAGCGCAAGAATCAGTGCGAGGGTCACGATCAGGAAACCCTCACGAAGGACCAACCCGAACGGCAGCAGGAGCGGTGACGTCTCGATGAACTGCTGTCCCATACTCGGCCCGCAGTAGACGATGGCCAACCCCAGAGCGGCCGCACCGAACTGCAGCGGCGATCGAAGCCGAAAAAGAACCGTGACGGCGGCAGGCACGAGATACACCCAGTGGTGAATCCAGCTGATCGGCGAAAGAATCGGCGCGCTCAATCCGATCACCAACGCCGCATCGACCGCTCGCCCGACGCGATAGACATCTCGGGCGATCCATAGCGCTACCCCCGCGCACAGCACGGTCGACGGCATCGCCAGAGACGCTGTCCATGGGCCCAGCGCGGCAAGTCCGCCCTGCAGCGAACTGTTGCCGGCACTCGCGATCGCCTGCCCGCTCAAATCCACCCGGTCGCTGAGGTTCCAGACGACGTCCGACCAAAAGGTCCAGCTGACGGCCGGGTCCACCACTGCTGCGACGGCGGTCGCCGCGGCAAATCCGATCGAACTCCAGATCGCGAGTCGCCACTGCTTCGTGACGACGAAGTAGACGATGAAGAGAGCCGGAGTCAGCTTGATCGCGGCCGCGACGCCAATCAGCAGTCCTCGCGGAAACCACCGGCCGAATCTCGAATCCTCTCGGCGAGTCACGTCGAGCAGTACGAGCACCATCAGCACCAAGTTCACCTGGCCGAATGAGATGTGCGCACTGACGATGGGGGTCACCGACACGGCCAGGACCAATGCCGCCATGACGAGCGGCCGCTTGGGGACGCGAGCGGGAGTGAACCTCGCAACCGTCCACACCAACGCCGCGATGCACAATCCCGACCACAGCAGATAGGCAGTCCACCAGTCGAAGAGGACAGTCGGCCAGAGGAAGATCACCGCGAATGGGGTGTAGGTGAACGGCATACCCTCGTCGACGATCAACGGGCCGGACAGATTGCCCTCGTAGATGTTCGATCCCGCTGCGAACGCCTGGGCAGCGTAGCGGTAGACGAGAAAATCAACGGGTTCGACGGCTCGAACGGAGTACACGAGATAACACAGAGCTGCGACGCCGGCAGCGATCAGTGAACCGATCGTCACAATTCGAGACGCCTCGACACGGGTGGCGGGCATACCGAGAATCGTCCCACAACCTACCGAGCGGTACTTCGCTAGCGGGCCGCCCGGAAGTGCGCTCGCTCGTCTGCGGTCAGGTGTTCGCACGCGTAGCTCAGCGCCGTGCGTCCCATGTCTGCTGCATTCTTCGCGAGGAAACCGGTCAACAAATCCCGGTCCACCCGCTTGCCCACCTCGCGGAGCATCCAGCCCATCGCTTTCTGGGTCAAGTCTCGTCGATCACCCAGCACCTGCGCGGCAAGCTCGAGCGTGGTCGACCCGTCGCCGCGAGTGATGAATCCGTAAGTCGTCAGCAGCGCCACCCGTCGTCGCCACAGGTCACCCGAATCGGAAAGCTCGAAGATCAGCCGGCGATCTCGGTCGTACAGCCAGCCGCCGAGGATCTGTCCGGCGGACGAATCCACGAGATCCCAATTGTTCACCCGCCCGTCCTCGACAGCGCTGAGATAGAAGTCGGCGATGCGGGCGCGACTCTCGTCGTCGAAAAATTTTGGGCGACTGACCTTTTCGAATCGAGCAACCAGGATCAACAGACCGGCCAACCGATGCTCGTGGACGTCGCTGTCGAGAAGGAGGCGTACCTGAGGCAACTCGAGACCGACATGCTTCTTCACCACCGAACGCGTCTTCGGTACTCGCACGCCGATGAAGACGTCACCCTCGCCGTACTCCCCCGGCGCTGTCTTGAAGAACTTCTGTAGCTGGACGGCATCCGCGGGATCCGCGAGGTCGGCCAACTGTTCGATCACGTCCTGGGCACTCGATTGCGTCACCCCAGAACCTTCTCACGGGTCGTCTGTGCGGACTCTTCGATTCTCTCAGCGTCCTCACACCGTGTGCCCTGCTCGGCCACAGGTCGGCAGACGACACTCGAGGACAGTCAGTGAAAGGACCACCCATGATCACCGCCGCTATCGCATTCACCACTCTCACCCTCATGGCACTCTCGGGACATATCGCGGCCAGCGCTCCGCGCGGGCTCGTGGCAATCCGGACGAATAGTCACAAATCTTGATATTCGAGCCTCCACATCGCCTCTAACTGCAACGCGAATGCAATTGGCGGAGAGTTGATCTCGATCTGCCGCGGGCGTGTACTACAGGTGGACACACTCTCGTCTTTGGAGGTCTCGTCATGAAGTCGTGGAATCGAATGCAAGATGCCGTCGCGGTGGTTCTCGGCGTCTTTGCGGCTCTCTCGCCGATGTGGCTCGACACCACCGATCGGGCAATGTGGTCACTCGTCGTCCTGGGTGTCCTGGTTGCTCTGTCGGGTCTGGCGCACATGGCACGTCCGGACATGGCCATGGCGGATTACGCGATGGGCGTTTTCGGCGTCTTGATGTTCATTTCACCCTGGGTCATGAGCTTCGACGCTCTACGCGGTGCGTCGTGGACGGCCTGGGTGGTCGGGGTCCTGACCGTTGTGGTCGCGGTGAGTGCGATGCCGGTGATGAGTGCGCGGATGCATCACGGGGGTCACGGCGGCGTAGCCGCACATTGACGGAGCGGCGTAGCCGCACATTGACGGAGCGGAGTAGCTGCCCATTGATGAATGGCTGGCTGCAGGCTGGATCAGGCTTTGATCGCGCCCAACAACCGCCCGGCGTCGAAGGCTTCGGCGCTGGGCGGTAGCGCGCCCGGACGTCCACTCACGAAAACCTCGACGGTTCCCGATCCTTCACCCGCGTCACCGAGCCCGTCGATCCGCCGCAGGGTCTGTCGTGCAACGGCTTCGGCACTGTCGAAGAGTGTGACACCGGCGGGTAGCCGCGCTGCGATTTCGTCCGCGAGCAGTGGGTAGTGCGTGCAGCCGAGGACAACGCCGTTGACGTCGTCCGGCGTCCGGGCCACTGCGGATTCGATGGCTGCAAGTGCGGCTGCACGATCACCGAGGTCTATCGAATCGGCCAGGCCGTGGCACGGCACCCCGACGACCTTGGCGCCGTTGCCGAACTGTTCGATCAGATCGGCTTGGTACCGGCTGGCAGTCGTCGCGGCGGTAGCCCAGATCGCCACTGAATCGCACGCGGCGGCCGCGGGCTTGATCGCGGGCACCGTTCCGATGACCGGCACACCCGGTCCGACCAGTTCGCGGACGTGTGGGAGAGCGGTGACGCTCGCGGTATTGCATGGAAGAACGATGACCTGAGCCCCGCGATCGAGGCTCCGCCGCACCGCACCGAGTACCCGGTCGACGACCCACTGCTCGGGCTTGGGTCCCCAGGGGGCGCCGTCCGGATCGAGGGACAGCACAAGATCGAGATCCGGGCGCAGGCGTCTGAGCCACGCAGAGGTAGGGAGCAGGCCCAGTCCCGAGTCGATGAGTGCAACGATCACCGCACAAATCTATCGCCTCGGAACCGGTCCTGCCTCATCCGTTCAGGCCGGTGTGGACTCCAACACGTCCGAGATGGGCGTGCCGGCTGCGATCTTCGCGCGCATCTTCATCACAGCTCCCGCGCTACCGCCGCCGACGACAGCTGCCAGCACACCGTCGCGCTCGTAGTAGGCGACGAACTTTCGGCCGTCGTCCTTCACGATGTGAACGGTGTCCGTGGGTGCGACGGTCCCCAATGCCTGGATCTTGACGTCGTACTGATCGCTCCAGAAGTACGGAACCTGCGCCGGCGCATCCGGATCACCCGTTCCGGTGATCGCTCCCGCCAGGATCTTGGCCTGGTCCCCAGCATTGGTCCAGTGTTCGACACGCTTGCGTCGATCTCCGATCTGCCAGGACGCGACGTCGCCGACCGCCCAGACGTGTTCGGTGCTGGTGCGGCCGACGCCGTCGCAGAGCACTCCGTTGTCGAGTTCGATCCCCGAACCGTCGAGCCATTCCGTGACCGGCACCGAACCGACTCCGATCGCGACCACGTCGACCGGGATTTCCGAACCGTCGCTCAAGGTCGCAGCGGCAACCGCTCCGTCGCCGGACAACGAGGTCAAGCCCGTACCAACTCGGACGTCGATGCCCTCGTTCCGATGCAGACGTTCGACGAGGGCGCCGACGGTGGGTCCGAGCACCGACGCCAGTGGCGTCGGCTGTGGTTCGAGCAACACGACGTCGACGCCGTGAGACTTCATGCTCGCGGCCAGTTCGCAGCCGATGAAGCCGGCCCCGACGATCAGCGCACGCTTACCGGGAGCAAGGTCGGCGCGGAGGGCCAACGCTTCCTCGATGGAGCGCAGAACGTGCACTCCGGACAACTCCGGAAGGCCGGCGATGCGACGCGGAGTCAGTCCGGTCGCGAGGACCAACTCGTCGTAGTCCAGGGTGGATCCGTCCGCGAACGCCACCGACTTGGCGACCGTGTCCACCGAGGTTGCCGGCGAACCGAGCTTGAGATCGACCTTGTTCTCGACGTAGAACTCGGCCGGACGCAAGGTCGTCTCGTCCTTGTCGCCGCGGATCACTTCCTTCGACAACGGAGGCCTGTCGTAGGGCAGATGCGTTTCCCCACCCGCGAGCGTCAATTCACCTTCGAAACCAGCTCGTCGCAGTTCCTCGACGGTCCGCAGTCCCGACAAACCCGCACCCACGATCACTATCCGTGCCACCACGTACCACCCTGTCCGACCCATGTCACTTGCAGCGCTCACTATGAACGCCGTCACTATTTGCCTCCGACTCTGCCATACCAAATGCCGGAGTAGGTGTGGTGCATCCCGCATGGTCACCTACCAGTCACTACAGTTGGAGGTACTTCAGACGCACGCACTGACACATGAGCAGGGAGCCCCCATGACCAGCGATTCCAGTGAAAAGAACAGCGTCCGATTCGGCGCCGACGGTGGCGCGGAACTAGTCAGCACCCAGGGTAAGACGATCATCGCCGACGCCGTGGTCGCCAAGATCGCCGGTATCGCGACCCGCGAGATCAACGGCGTGTACGACGTCGGCGGGGGCACAGCGCGTGCGGTGGGGGCACTTCGCGACCGCATACCGGGCGCCCGCGTCAACCATGCCCAGGGCGTGGCGGTGGAGGTAGGCGAGAAACAAGCCGCCATCGACATCGGCATTGTCGCCGAGTACGGCGTCGCACTCCACGAACTGGCGGTAGGTATCCGCCGCAACGTCATTGCCGCAGTGGAAAGCATGACGGGTCTCGAGGTCACCGAGGTCAACATCACCGTCTTCGACGTCATGCTCTTCGAGGATGCAGAGAGCGGCGGCAGTACCGATCCGGAAGCCAAGCCGAGGGTTCAGTGAGTACCGCCGACGCCGGCCGCGAGATCGACGCGGCCGAGGTAGTCGCCGACGCGGTTCTTGCCATCCCGGAAGTGGCAGATCTGCACGGAGGACAGTTCGGCGAAGTGGGAACCTACCTCCCCGGACGCCGCATCACCGGTGTCGTCGTCGACGAAAACTCTTGTGCTGTACACATTTCCGTTCACTATCCGGCAGACGTTCGCAGCGTCGCCGAACGCGTACGAGCGGTGGTGGCGAGATTGGTCGACGTACCGGTGAACGTGACCGTCGGCGACCTGTCGACAGCGGGATATCTACCCGTTGATGCCGAAAATGCAGTCACCGAGCCTGCCACCGTCACAGACATTGCACCGAACATTCGAGAAGGGAACTGACATGAACAGCACCACCGTCGGACTGCTGGTCGGTCTGCTCCTCGCACTCGCCGGAATCATGGGTGGGTTCAGCGGTTTCGTCTTCGCAGTCCTGCTCGGCGCCGCCGGTATGGCGATCGGAGCACACCGCGACGGATATCTCGACCTCGGCGCGATCCTCCGAAGCCGTGGCCGTGGCTGAGCCGTCCGATCCCAGCGCAGCGGACGATCCTGGCCTACGCGGCTCCTTGGTCATCAAGGACCGTGCGATGGCCAAGATCGCCACGGCCGCAGCGGTGAACGTCCCGGGGGTGGTCCGCCAGTCCGGTGGCTTGACTCGCCTGACCGGACGCGACCTTCCGCGAGCCGACATCTCGATGGGTAGCGACGCCGTCGCCATCAATCTCTTCCTCGCCGTGTCCTGGCCGTGTTCGGTCACCGAGTTGACCGGCCGGGTGCGAACGGAAGTCGGACGCAGCGTCGAATCGCTGACCGGGCTTCCACTCCACGACATGAACGTGATGATCGCGGCAACCGAGGGTTCTGACGACTCCTGTGTTTCCGGCGTCGAGATCGCGGAGGGCCCGGCACAGCAGGCACTCTCGGATCCGATTCCGCCGCGGGTCCCCTCTGCGAACCCGGCGGCCGCGGTTTCGGCCGTCGTCATCGCGTGTGGTCTACTCGCACTCGCCTTCGTCGTCTCGCGCGAATGGTTCATCAACCGTGGAACTTTCGAATCGGCACCCTGGATCCGAAACTCCGTGGAGTGGACGTCTCGTCTGCACTGGCAACCGTGGCTACTTCCGGTGGCGATCGCTGCCGTTGTCGCGGGTGTTGTCCTGATAATGTCGGCGATCAAACGCCGTGCGAAAACCCATGTCCCACTCGGGAACCCGAGCGCATCGACGGTGTGGATGCGGCCGACTGACATTGCACGTCTGTGCAGTAGCCACGCAGCGGTCGTTCCCGGCGTCGGCTCGGCTCACACCAGCGTCGACCGTAAACACGTCAAGGTCCACATCGAATCGACCGGTGGCGATCGAGTTGAACTTGCCGCAGCCGTCGACGCGGCGGTTCGGCCCCACCTCGCGATACTGCAGCGGCCACTGCAACTTTCGGTTGTCGTGCGAGAAACTGTAGTACGACGAAAGGACGCCTCGTGAACCGTTGGATCTCCGCGGTCGATCGGATCATCGTCCTCATCGTCGGAATCGCACTCCTCGCGGCGGGCGCATACGCCATCGCGTGGGACGCGGGCGCGTCGCTGATTCGAACCTGGGTGTCACGCCTCGATCGGGAGGTCCTCTTCGGCCTTCCGGAGGAGCCGTGGTGGCACTGGGTACTGTCGGGCACCTTCGTCCTCTGTGTCTTCGCCGGTTTCGGGCTGTTGTACCTGAACCTTCGCCGGCGCCGTACAAGCGCAGTCACATTGCGGCACAACGAATCCGGTACCGACGTCAGCGTGGATCTCGGACCCGTCGCAGACGGCGTAGCGGCCGAACTCGCTCAGCTGACCGGCGTGCGGAGCACCAAGAGCAAAGCGACGGTCGATCGCGGACTGCCGACGCTGTCGATTGTCGTCACTGCAGATCCGTCGATCGACGTCGCCGGATTCACCGCTTCGGCCGAACGCATCGCCGGCGCAACCAGGCGCAGCCTCGACGGCTCGACCGTCGCAGTACAGGTTCTGCTGCACCTCGACCGGGTGGAAGCCAACAAGTAAGTAAGAACCACGCAGGCACCCGATCACCGAACACTCGATCACAGGCCACTCGATCACAGACACAGAAAAGGCGCTCACTCCCCGAAGGGAATGAGCGCCTTTTTCAGTGCTGTGAATCAGCTAGCGAGACAAGAGTCTCACTTGATGATCTTGGCAACCTTGCCGGCGCCGACCGTACGGCCGCCTTCGCGAATTGCGAAGCGCAGGCCCTCGTCCATGGCGACAGGCTGGATCAGCTTGACGGACATCTCGGTGTTGTCACCGGGCATGACCATCTCGGTGCCCTCAGGCAGCGTCACGACGCCCGTAACGTCCGTGGTACGGAAGTAGAACTGCGGGCGGTAGTTGTTGAAGAACGGGGTGTGGCGGCCGCCCTCGTCCTTCGACAGGATGTATGCCTGGCCCTCGAACTCCGTGTGGGGAGTCGTGGTGCCCGGCTTGACGACAACCTGTCCACGCTCGACATCTTCGCGCTTGATGCCACGAACGAGCAGTCCGACGTTGTCGCCGGCCTGGCCCGAGTCGAGCAGCTTGCGGAACATCTCGATACCCGTGACCGTGGTCTTGGTCGAGGTTTCCTTGATGCCGACGATCTCGACCTCTTCGTTGACGTTGACAACGCCACGCTCGATACGACCGGTGACAACGGTGCCACGGCCGGTGATCGTGAAGACGTCCTCGACGGGCATGAGGAAGGGCTTCTCGGTCTCACGAATCGGGTCCGGGATGGACTCGTCGACAGCAGCCATCAGGTCGAGAATGGACTGCGTCCACTTCGGGTCACCCTCGAGTGCCTTGAGTGCCGAGATCGGAATGACGGGGGCTTCCTCGTCGAATTCCTGAGCGGCCAGCAGTTCGCGGACCTCCATTTCGACGAGCTCGAGGATCTCGTCGTCGTCAACCATGTCGGCCTTGTTCAGGGCGACGAGGATGTAAGGAACGCCAACCTGGCGAGCGAGCAGGACATGCTCGCGCGTCTGGGGCATCGGGCCGTCGGTAGCTGCGACGACGAGGATAGCGCCGTCCATCTGAGCTGCGCCGGTGATCATGTTCTTGATGTAGTCGGCGTGACCCGGTGCATCGACGTGCGCGTAGTGGCGCTTTTCCGTCTGGTACTCAACATGCGAGATGTTGATCGTGATGCCACGAGCCTTTTCCTCGGGAGCCTTGTCGATCTGATCGAAGGCCGAAGCCTCGTTCAGGTCGGGGAATGCATCCGCGAGAACCTTGGTGATGGCCGCCGTCGTCGTGGTCTTGCCGTGGTCGACGTGACCAATGGTGCCGATGTTCACGTGCGGCTTCGTCCGCTCGAACTTCGCCTTCGCCACTTTGTGTCCTCCTGGACTGTTGTTGCTTGCCGTATGCAGCAGTGCGGTTGGTTGTTACTAGGTCGTGCTTCGTGCCGGAAGAAACCGAGGTTACTTGCCGACGCGGGCTGGGGAGCTCGCTGTGCTTACTCGCCCGTCGCCTTGGCGATGATTTCCTTCGAGACGTTCGCGGGAACCTCTGCGTAGGAATCGAACACCATGGAGAAGTTCGCTCGGCCCTGGGTCTTCGACCGCAGGTCACCGATGTAACCGAACATCTCCGAGAGCGGAACCAGCGCCTTCACGACACGGGCACCACTGCGTTCCTCCATGGCCTGGATCTGGCCACGGCGGGAGTTGAGGTCGCCGATCACGTCGCCCATGTACTCCTCGGGCGTTGTGACCTCGACAGCCATGAGCGGCTCGAGAATGACGGGGCCGGCCTTGCGGGCGGCTTCCTTCAGTGCCTGCGAACCGGCAACCTTGAACGCCATTTCCGAGGAGTCGACGTCGTGGTAAGCACCATCGAGCAGCGACAGCTTCAGGTTCACGAGCGGGTAGCCGGCGAGAACACCGTACTGCATCGCGTCCTGCGCACCGGCATCCACGGAGGGGATGTACTCGCGCGGGATACGTCCGCCGGAGACCTTGTTCTCGAACTCGTAGGTAGCACCGTCTTCGCCCACGAAAGGCTCCAGAGCGATGATGACCTTTGCGAACTGGCCCGAGCCACCCGTCTGCTTCTTGTGGGTGTAGTCGTGCTTCTCGACCTTCTTGGTGATGGTCTCGCGGTACGCAACCTGCGGCTTACCGACGTTCGCCTCGACCTTGAACTCGCGACGCATGCGGTCGACGAGGATGTCGAGGTGGAGTTCGCCCATACCGCCGATGACGGTCTGACCGGTCTCTTCGTCGAGCTCGACCGAGAAGGTCGGGTCCTCTTCGGCGAGCTTCTGGATCGCGACGCCCAGCTTTTCCTGGTCGGACTTGGTCTTGGGCTCGATGGAGACCTGGATGACCGGCGCGGGGAACGACATCGACTCGAGGACGATGGGGCTCGCCTGATCGCACAAGGTGTCACCGGTGGTGGTGTCCTTGAGGCCGATCATTGCGTAGATGTGGCCGGCTACGGCCTCGTCTACCGGGTTCTCCTTGTTGGCGTGCATCTGGAAGAGCTTTCCGATGCGCTCCTTCTTGCCCTTGGTTGCGTTGAGCACCTGAGCACCCGGATCGATACGACCCGAGTACACGCGGACGAAGGTCAGCTTGCCGAAGAACGGGTGAGCAGCGATCTTGAAGGCGAGAGCCGAGAACGGCTCGTCCTTGCTCGGCTTGCGAGTGATCTCTACTTCTTCGTCACCGAGCTTGTGGCCGATGACCTCGCCGATGTCCAGCGGGTTCGGAAGGTAGTCGATGACAGCGTCGAGCATGGGCTGAACGCCCTTGTTCTTGAACGCGGAGCCACAGAGAACCGGGTACAGCTCGGAGGCGACCGTCATCTTGCGGATGGCGCCCTTGATCTCCTCGATGGTGAGCTCTTCGCCGCCGAAGTACTTCTCCATGAGAGCTTCGTCGGACTCTGCAACCGTCTCGAGCAGCTTCTCGCGGTACTCGGCAGCTTTCTCGACGAGATCCGCGGGGATCTCCTCGATGGTCGGAGCGGTTCCCGTCGGGACCACGCCGCGCCAGGTGATGGCCTTCATCTCGACCAGGTCGACGACGCCGTCGAAGTCGTCCTCAGCGCCGATGGGCAGCTGGAGAACGAGCGGCTTCGCGCCCAAGCGGTCGATGATGGTCTGGACTGTGAAGTAGAAGTCCGCGCCCATCTTGTCCATCTTGTTGACGAAGCAGATGCGCGGAACGTCGTACTTGGCAGCCTGACGCCAAACCTGCTCGGACTGCGGCTCGACACCCTCTTTACCGTCGAAGACAGCAACTGCGCCGTCGAGCACGCGCAGCGACCGCTCCACCTCGACCGTGAAGTCGACGTGGCCGGGGGTGTCGATGATGTTGATCTGGTTGTTGTTCCAGAAGCAAGTCACGGCGGCAGACGTGATCGTGATGCCGCGTTCCTTCTCCTGCTCCATCCAGTCCGTCGTCGACGCACCGTCGTGCGTCTCACCGATCTTGTAATTGACACCGGTGTAGAACAGGATGCGCTCGGTGGTGGTGGTCTTGCCGGCATCGATGTGCGCCATGATGCCGATGTTGCGGACCTTGTTCAGGTCAGTCAGCACTTCCTGTGCCACAGGTTTCTTCCCCGCTCGTTGCTTGGTTTTCGGGTGTCGGCCTTATCGGTGTGTTCCACCGTCAGGGCCATGGTCTTTCAATTATGTCTCTGCCGAGGCGAACCTGGCCACCTGCGTCCGGAATCCGTCGCGATGATCAGGCCGCCAACGGCGACAAGCGTCGGAGCCCCACCCGATGGCAGTTGCTCCGACGCTTTACATCACCAGCGGTAGTGGGCGAATGCCTTGTTGGCTTCGGCCATCTTGTGAGTGTCTTCGCGACGCTTCACAGCTGCACCGAGGCCATTGCTGGCATCGAGGAGCTCGTTGGCGAGACGCTCGACCATGGTCTTCTCACGACGTGCACGCGAGAAGGTGACCAGCCAGCGCAGTGCCAGCGTGGTGGAACGACCGGGGCGAACCTCGACCGGCACCTGGTAGGTAGCGCCACCGACGCGGCGGCTACGAACCTCGAGTGCAGGCTTGACGTTGTCCAGGGCGCGCTTGAGGGTGACGACCGGATCGGTGCCGGTCTTCTCGCGTGCCTGCTCGAGAGCCTGGTACACGATTCGCTCTGCGGTGGACTTCTTGCCGTCCAGCAGGATCTTGTTGACGAGCTGCGTCACCAACGGGGAACCGTAAACCGGGTCGTTGATGAGCGGGCGCTTCGGAGCGGGGCCCTTACGTGGCATTAGCTCTTCTCCTTCTTGGCGCCGTAGCGGCTGCGTGCCTGCTTGCGACCCTTGACACCCTGGGTGTCGAGGGAGCCGCGGATGATCTTGTAACGGACACCCGGGAGGTCCTTCACACGACCGCCACGGACGAGCACCATGGAGTGCTCCTGAAGGTTGTGACCTTCACCGGGGATGTACGCGGTGACCTCGACCGAAGTCGTGAGGCGAACACGTGCGACCTTACGGAGCGCGGAGTTCGGCTTCTTGGGGGTGGTGGTGTACACGCGAGTGCACACGCCACGACGCTGCGGGCTGCCCTTGAGGGCTGCCGTCTTGACCTTGGCGGTCTTGTCGCGGCGACCCTTGCGGACCAGCTGGTTGATGGTTGGCATTTACCGGCTTTCTTGTGACGAACAGACTGCTCGAGCGAACTCGGGCCGTTCGAAAACGTGGCTGTTCTGAAATTAGGGATCTAGCAGTTGGAGCAAGAGAGCTGCTGCTCCTCACCCACCTCAGAGTCTGTACTCAGCACTTTCATGCCGCGCACTGCCCCCGAGGTCGGGCGTGTCGCATACCCCCACACAGGCAGCCGGATGCTCGTTCATCAGCAGTTTCTGCTCGAACGCGCGCACGGCAATACCTAGCTAGGCACACAGATCGGCCCGGGCATGCCGGACACGACCCATAACGATACCTGTCGGCGCGCCACGAGGTCAAAGCGAGGCCACGGTGATAGTGACCTCACGCTCTGACCAGACACTCTGGCTGCACACTCAGACCACGCAGCCGGACCGGTCGCGATCAGATGCTGCGGTTCAACGTCAACGCGCCGAGCTTTGCCGCAGCCTCGCACGGATCCGCGCCGCCTTGCGGCTCGGTGACCCACCAACCGAACACTCCCCCGGCCGGTGCGCTCGCGCTCACCCCGCAGCTCTGCGGATCGGCCGGCTGGCGAACCTGGTACCCGCCACTGCCGTTGATGTCGATTTTCGCCACCACGTATCCCAGGTGCTCGAATGCAGCGCGCTCGTGATCGAGGGTGCCCGTCTCGAACCAGTTGAAGGTGATCTTGATCGGACCCGCGGCTCCGATGCCGTCCCAACGGCAGATAGCGCCGAAGAACCCACGCCCGACGGCGTCGGCACCCACTGCGCCGGCGATCTGCTCGTCGGTGACGGCTTCGCATTCTTGGAGGACGTTCGCGAATTCCTGGCTGTCACTACCGCCGTAGCTGCCCTCCGCACGAGGAGTCCCGGTGACCACCGAGCCGCAGCCTGTCAGCAGAACCAGCGACCCCGCCAAGGCGAGTCCGATCCTTATGCGCTTCACGGCGCCCTCGAACTTCACTGTGCCCTCGAAACTGTTTTTTCCATCAGATCCCGCGCCACCGTGCATGGATCCGCGGTCGGTGGCAGCAAACCGTAGGTGATCGACCAGTGCACGAAGTCTCCGCCGAACGCGATACCCAACTCGCACAACGAACCTGCGGTGGACGCGATGAAGCCCTGGTGTCCACCGATCGTGATGTCGTCGGCAGGACGTCCGAGCAGGTCGGACCCGGCCCGTTCGCGGCCGATCGGGCTACCGCGGTACCAGGAGAAACTGACGCTCGGACCGTTCGAACCGGCGACTTCCCACTGGCACCCGACGCCGTTGCGCGTCGTCGTCGCAAAAGCGCCGAGATTGAAGGCGTTGACAACTTCCTCGTCGGTCACCGAGCCGCATTCGGCGAACATCGGGCCGGGATCCGTAGGTGCGAGTGCCTGCGAACCCGCACCGTCGCCCGGCTGATCGACGGACCCGTCGCCGGAGCTGCAGCCGACCACGGCCGAGAGCACGGCAGCCGAGACCAATACCGAAGTCCCGATCGAAGTGAGAGTGCGTGCGGCCATGGAGCCGACTGTACTTCTCGGTGGCCCCCGACACACGCCACGTGCGCGTCGCGCGCATCGGTGGCGGCCCCGCCGCTACCGATTCAGGGAGTTGCCACCGGTACCCGAACAAGTGTGGAATCCAATTGCGCCGCCCACTGTTTGACCACCTCGGTGCGTCGGCGCGAGTCGTCTGTCAAGACATCAGCCAGCCCCAGCCCGCGGGCCAGGTCCAGGGTCGCCTGTACCAAGCGGTGCGTCACCGGGTCGGAGTCGTCGACACCCAGACTCTCGACGGCCATGCGGTGCGCGATGCGCCCGAATCGTTCCTCGAGGGGCAGTACGCGGGCACGCAGGTCGGGGTCGGAGGCAGCGGCCGTCCACACCTGCAGTGCTGCTTTGAACAGAGTCCCGGTGTAGTACTCCACCAACCGCGAAATGATCGCCTCGGTTCGTCCGGCACCCACCGGAAGGTCGGTCGATTCCTTTCGTGCCTGATCCATCCGGGCGTCGAACATCACCTCGAGCGCCGCGGTGATGAGGTCCTCGCGGGTCGGGAAGTGATGCTGCATGGCGCCTCTGGACACCCCGGCACGCTGCGCGACGACGCTCATCGTCGTTGCGCTCCACCCGAGTTCGGCGAGACACTCCACAGTCACTTCGAGCAGGTGGGAGCGCGTGACTCGACTTCGGTCCTGCTTGGGCTCTCGAGTCATCGCGCCGCCATCCCTTCTACTTCTGTGTTCCAGCGCTTCTGTGTCCCAGCTGCGCAGTTTCTACTGCGCCCAGGCCGCTGGACGCTTCTGCAAGAAAGACATCATGCCCTCACGAGCCTCGTCAGAGGAAAACAGCCGAGCCGACTGCGCGATCATCTCCTCGCCGTCCCGGTCGAATCCGGCCAGGACCGAACGCGTCGTGATCCACTTCGATTCGGCAAGTCCCTGCGGTGAACATTGGCGCAGGGTGCCGAGCAGTTCGGTGATCGACTCCTCCGTGTCCTGCGACGCGGCGGTGACGAGTCCGATGGATTCGGCCTCGTGCTGGCCGAACTTCTCTCCGGTGAGCAGATAGCGGCTCGCAGATCGCTGGTCGAGCCTCGGCAGGACCGTGAGCGAGATGATGGACGCTGCCAAACCCAACCGTGATTCCGTCACCGCGAAGGTGCTCGCCGGTCCGGCGACGACGATGTCGCACGCCCCGACAAGACCCATGCCTCCTGCCCGGACGTGACCGTCGATCCGCCCGATCACCGGCTTGGGAAGCTCGAGAATGCTGCGCAAGAGTGTCAGCATCCCCCGTCCTCGCTCCTTGACGGCGTCCTCCGGTGATGCGGACGAACCGGAGGCCTCACTGAGATCGGCTCCCGCACAGAATGTTCCACCGGTGTGGGTGAGTACCACCGCTCGAACTGCCGGATCGGCGGCAGCCGCCGTCAACCCAGCCTGCAACTCCGTGACCAACCGCGTCGAAATCGCGTTGCGGTTGTGGGGTGAGTCGAGAGTGATCGTGGCAGCACCGCCCGATACTTCGTACCGTACGTATGGCTTGTCCTGATCCGTCATGAGTCGCCTCTTCCTAGTAGGACCGTGGCAGACCGAGGGAATGCTGTGAGACGAAGTTGAGGATCATCTCGCGGCTCACCGGCGCGACGCGGGCGATACGAGCCGCACCGAGCATGGCGGCCAGTCCGTATTCCTTCGTCAGTCCTGCGCCGCCATGCGTCTGGATCGCCTGATCGAGCGCCTTGATGCTGGCTTCGGCGGCGGCGTACTTTGCCATGTTCGCGGCTTCGGCAGCACCGAAATCGTCACCGCTGTCGTAGAGCACCGCGGCCTTCTGCATCATCAGCTTGGCGAGCTCGAGTTCGATCTTCACCTGCGCGAGTGGATGCGAAATACCTTGGTGCGCACCGATCGGCGTCTTCCACACCGTGCGCTCGTTGGCGAACTTCACTGCGGCGTTCAGGGCGTAACGGCCCATGCCGATGGCCATCGACGCACCCAGGATACGCTCGGGGTTGAGGCCGGCGAACAACTGCATCAAGGCGGCATCGGCTTCGCCGACCAGAGCGTCGGCCGGCAGACGGACGTCGTCGAGGAAGAGGATGAACTGGTGGTCCGGTTCGATGATGTCCATCTCCATCTGCGTCTTCACGAATCCGGGAGAATCCGTGGGGACGATGAACAGAGCGGGCTTGAGCTTGCCCGTCTTGGAGTCCTCGGTCCGCGCAACGACGAGGACCGCGTCAGCCTGATCGACACCCGAGATGTAGATCTTGTTGCCGCTCAGGATCCAGTCGTCGCCATCCCTGCGTGCCGTCGTGGTGATCTGATGAGAGTTGGAACCAGCGTCGGCCTCGGTGATTCCGAACGCCATGATCTTGGAGCCGTCGGCGAGGCTGGGTAGCCACTGCTGCTTCTGCTCCGCCGTGCCGTACTTGCCGATGATGGTGCCGCAGATGGCCGGGGATACGACAACCAGGAGCAGACCGGCACCCTGCGCCGCCAATTCCTCCTGCACCAGCGCGAGTTCGTAGATGCCTGCACCGCCGCCGCCGTATTCCTCCGGCAGGTTGACGCCCAGGAATCCGAGTTTGCCCGCCTCGTTCCACAATTCGGTGAGCGGCTCCCCCTTTCGCGCCTTGGGCAGCACGTAGTCGACGTAGTTGAAGCGCTCACCCAGTTTGGAAACGGATGCCCGCAGTTCCTTCTGCTCTTCGGTTTCGATGAAACTCATCATGCTTCCTCTTCTGTAGCGGGTTCTTCCACACGTGCGAGTACCGATCCGACCTCGACCTGCTGGCCGACGGCGACCGGAAGTTCCACCAGGACACCGGCAGTCGGCGCGGTGACGGTGTGTTCCATCTTCATGGCCTCCAGCCACAGAATCGGCTGGCCGGCGGTGACGGTGTCACCGAGTGCGGCACCGAGGCGGATGACCGATCCCGGCATCGGAGCGAGCAACGAACCGGCGGCGACTTCTGCCGACGGATCCACGAAGCGCGGTGCTGCCGTCAACGCGACGGGTCCGAGCGAGGAGTCGACAAAAATCTCACTCCCGTAGGCCGCAACGTCGAACGAGCGCTGTACTCCGCTCTGCTCGAGCACTACCCGGGTCGCAGTTGCCGATACCAGGCGCACGTCGTCGAAGCCTTCTGCACTCAGCACGCCGCTTCGGCTCAGGGAGTAGCGGACGTCGTACTCGCCCGACGCAGTGGAGTAGCTCTTGCTCTGCGGCTGCGACGGGAGGTTGCGCCACCCGCTGGGCAAGCGGCCGATGACGCGGGCCGACGCCCGGTTGTGCGCGGCATCGGCAAGTGCCGCCGCCAGCGCCGAGAGTCTTTCGGCGGCGGTATCGGCCAAGGGCGTAGACAGCTTCTCGAGGTCGTGAGTCTCGAAGAAGGCAGTGTCGGTGTCTCCGGCAATGAAGGCGGGGTGGGCCAGGACGTTGACGAGCAGGTCGCGGTTGGTGCGCAGCCCGTGAATCCTGGTGCGCGCCAGCGTCGATGCGAGCAGCCGGGCAGCTGCGGTCCGCGTCGGCGCGTACGAGATGACCTTGGCCAACATCGGGTCGTAGTGGACGCCGACAACACTGCCGTCGACGACGCCGGAGTCGAGGCGAACGCCCTGCTCACGCAGAACACTGAATTCTTGCGGGTCACCGGGCAACTCGATGTGGTGGACGGTTCCGCTCTGCGGCTGCCAGTTCTTGGCGGGGTCCTCGGCGTACAGGCGCACTTCGATCGAATGCCCACGGATCTCCGGCTGATCGTCCGGAAGTGCTTCACCTGAAGCGACCTGCAATTGCAGTTCCACCAGATCGAGTCCAGTGGTGCACTCGGTGACCGGATGCTCCACCTGCAAACGCGTGTTCATTTCGAGGAAGAAGAAGTCGCCTTTTTCGTCAGCCAGGAATTCAACGGTTCCTGCCCCCTCGTAACCGATGGCGTTGGCGGCGAGCCGCGAGGCGTCGAACAGCTTGTCGCGCATGGCGGGGATGCGTTGCACGAGCGGCGACGGGGCCTCTTCGACCACCTTCTGATGCCGACGCTGGATCGAGCACTCGCGCTCCCCCACCGCCCACACCGCACCGTGGCGGTCGGCCATGACCTGAACCTCGATGTGCCGACCGGTCTCGAGGTAACGCTCACAGAAGACTGTCGGGTCGCCGAAAGCGGACTGCGCCTCACGCCGCGCCGCTTCCAGTTCGCCGTCCAGCGCCGACAATTCACGAACGACACGCATTCCGCGTCCGCCGCCGCCCGCCGACGCCTTGATCAGCACCGGCAGATGAGCCTCGGTCACCGCGGCGGGATCGAGTTCGGAGAGCACCGGCACTCCGGCGGCGTCCATGATCTTCTTGGACTCGACCTTCGACCCCATGAGCTCGATGGATTCGACGGGCGGGCCGATCCACGTCAGTCCCGCGTCGATGACGCTGCGCGCGAACTCCGCGTTCTCGGAGAGGAATCCGTATCCAGGGTGAATCGCGTCGGCGCCCGAAGCCTTGGCGGCGGCGATGACGAGCTCACCCCGCAAGTAGGTCTCGGCAGGCGTGTTACCCGGTAGGCGAACCGAAGCATCGGCTTCGGCGACGTGCGGGCTGTCGGCATCTGCGTCGGAAAATACCGCGACCGTGCCGATTCCGTTCTTGCGGCAGGTTGCAAAGACACGGCGGGCGATTTCGCCACGATTGGCGACCAGTACTGAAGTGATTGTCACGGCGTGCCTCACATACGGAAGACGCCGAAGTTCTCGGTGCCTTCGATCGGGGCGGTGGCGATGGCCGACAGGCACATTCCCACCACGGTGCGGGTGTCTCGGGGATCGATGACGCCGTCGTCGTACAGACGACCCGACAGGAACATCGGGAGTGACTCGGCCTCGATCTGGTTCTCGATCATCGCGCGCATGCCGGCGTCGGCCTGCTCGTCGAAGACCTGGCCGCGGGCCTCGGCAGCAGCGCGTCCCACGATGGAGATGACGCCGGCGAGCTGCGCACCGCCCATGACGGCGGACTTGGAACTGGGCCAGGCAAAGAGGAACCGCGGATCGAACGCGCGTCCGCACATACCGTAGTGACCGGCGCCGTACGACGCTCCGAGCAGGATCGAGATGTGCGGAACCTTGGAGTTGGCAACCGCATTGATCATCATCGATCCGTGCTTGATCATGCCGCCCTCCTCGTATTCCTTACCGACCATGTAGCCGGTGGTGTTGTGCAGGAACAGCAACGGCGTGTTGGAACGATTGGCGAGCTGGATGAACTGCGTGGCCTTCTGTGATTCCTCACTGAAGAGCACTCCACGTGCGTTCGCCAGGATGCCGATCGGGTAGCCGTTGAGCTCGGCCCACCCGGTCACGAGGGAGGAGCCGTAGAGCGGCTTGAACTCGTCGAAGTCGGAACCGTCGACGATACGGGCGATGACCTCACGCGGATCGAACGGGATCTTCAGGTCGGCCGGAACGATGCCGAGCAACTCTTCCGGATCCTCGAGCGGTTCGATGATCTCCGCGCGCGGCGCCGGCCCCTTCTTGGTCCAGTTGAGCCGCTTGACGATCGAGCGCCCGATGCGGATCGCGTCCTGCTCGTCGGCGGCGAAGTAGTCGGCCAACCCGGACTTGCGAGCGTGCATTTCGGCGCCGCCGAGTGCCTCGTCGTCGGATTCCTCACCGGTGGCCATCTTGACCAGCGGCGGGCCTGCGAGGAACACCTTGGAGCGTTCCTTGATCATCACGACGTGGTCGGACATGCCCGGGATGTACGCACCGCCGGCCGTCGAGTTACCGAAGACCAGTGCAATGGTGGGGATTCCGGCTGCGGACAGCTGAGTGAGGTCACGGAACATACGCCCGCCCGGGATGAACACCTCTTTCTGCGTCGGCAAGTCTGCGCCGCCGGACTCTACGAGGGAGATCACCGGGAGGCGGTTCTGCATGGCGATGTCGTTGGCCCGGAATCCCTTACGCAGCGTCCACGGATTGCTGGTGCCGCCGCGCACGGTGGGATCGTTGGCGACGATCAGGCATTCGACACCTTCGACGACGCCGATACCGACCACGGTGCTGGCGCCGACCGGGAAGTCACTCCCCCACGCAGCGAGGGGACACAGTTCGAGGAACGGTGAATCCTGATCGAGCAGGAGTTCGATCCGCTCGCGTGCCAGGAGCTTTCCCCGCTTGTGGTGCCGCTCGGTGTACTTCTCGCCGCCACCCGCCAACGCCTTGGCGTGCTCGACCTCGATCTCGGCGAGCTTGGTGTTCATGGTCGATGTTGCGGTCTTGTACACCTCGGAATTGGTGTCCAGTGTTGACCGGATGACACTCATGACTGATACCCCAATCGCTTGGCCGCGAGGCCGGTGAGGATTTCGGTGGTTCCGCCACCGATTCCCAGAATTCGCATGTCCCGGTACTGCCTCTCCACTTCGCTTTCCTGCATGTATCCGAGGCCGCCGAACAGCTGAACAGCTTGGTTCGCAACCCATTCGCCCGTCTCGACTGCCGTGTTCTTCGCAAAGCACACCTCGGCGATCAGATCGCCGTCACCGGCCATGTACCGCTCGATCACCGAGTGCGTGTACACCTTGGCGACGTCGATCTTGCGGGCCATCTCGGTGACGGTGTTCTGGACGGCCTGCCGACTGATCAGGGGGCGACCGAAAGTCTCACGGGCGCGGCACCATTCGAGCGTCAGCTCCAGGCAACGTTCTGCACTGGCATACGCCTGCGCGGCGAGCGCTACCCGCTCGGAGACAAATGCCTGGGCGATCTGCGCGAAGCCGCTGTTCTCTGCACCGACCAGATTCTCCACCGGAACCCGGGCGTCGACAAAGGAGAGTTCCGCGGTATCGGATGCGCGCCAGCCCATCTTCTCGAGTTTGCGCGAGACGGTGAATCCCGGTGTGCCCTTCTCGATCACGAGCAGTGAGACACCACCCGCGCCGGGACCACCGGTGCGCACCGCTGTAACGACGAAGTCCGCTCGAACGCCGGAGGTGATGAACGTCTTGGCGCCGTTCACGACGTAATGATCGCCGTCGCGCTTGGCTGTAGTTGTCAGGTGCCCGACGTCGCTGCCTCCGCCGGGCTCGGTGATGGCGAGCGAGCCGATCTTGTCGCCGCGCAGGGTCGGCTTGACCCACTTCTCGATCTGCGCCTCGTCGCCGGCCGCGATCAGGTGCGGCACCGCGATGCCGCAGGTGAAGAGCGATGCGAACAGCCCGCCCGACGCACCTGCATGATGCATCTCCTCACAGATCACGATGGAGTCGACGGCGTCGCCGCCCTCACCACCGGCCGATTCGGGTGCACTGGCCCCGAGGAGTCCGAGAGCGCCTGCCTTGCGGTGCAATTCGCGCGGAATCTCGCCGTCGCGCTCCCACTGCGTCAGATGCGGCAGAATCTCCTGGTTCACGAATCCGCGTACGGTCTCGCGAAGCGCAAGCCTTTCCGGTGTGGTCCACACGGTCACCGTGAATCCTCTTTCTCGTCAGTTACGGGGAGTAGCGAAATCGGGATGTCGATGTGGCGCGAACGCAGCCATTCACCAATTCCCTTGGCCTGCGGATCGAACCGCGCCTGCGAGGCGACACCCTGACCGAGAATTCCCTCGATCACGAAGTTGACGGCACGAAGGTGCGGAAGCTGGTAGCGAGTGACGTTCAGGTCTACTGCTTCCGGTAGCAGTTCCTTGAGCATCTCGACGGTCAGTGTGTGCGCCAACCACTTCCACTGATCGTCCGTGCGAACCCAGACGCCGACGTTGGCATTTCCGCCCTTGTCGCCGCTACGGGCACCGGCGATCGTGCCGAGTGGTACCGACAGCGACGTCTGTGGCGGCAACGACTCCGGACGCTCCGGTTCGCCGACGGGTTCGAGGTCCTGCGTCAACGTGGACGGAGCGATGTCCACGCGCGTGCCGTCCGGCAGTACGGCCACGTGCGGCACCGATCCCGCGTCGACGTAGCCGGGGGTGAACACTCCGTACGGTTGGCCGTTGCTCGGCGGAGCCGTCAGCGAGAAGCCGGGGTAGCTGGCAAGTGCCATTTCCACCGCAACCGCGGAGAAAGGGCGACCGATCACCTTGGGGTCGGAATCGCGAACCACGCAGCGCAGCAACGCACTCGCGGTTTCCTCGGTGTCGGAATCCGGATGATCCGTGCGAGCGAGAGTCCAGACCAGTTCGGCGGGCTTCTTCGTCAGCCAGGATTCGAGCTGAGTCTTCGCCAGATCGGCCTTGGCCTCGATGTCGAGACCCGTGAGGATGAAGGTGGCCTCGTTACGGAACCCGGCCAGCGTGTTCAGGGAGACCTTGTACTGCGGCGGCGGAGCCTCGCCCGTGACGCCGCTGATCAACACCCGGTCCGGGCCTTCCTGGGTGAGCACTGCGTTGTCGATGCGGGTCGTCACGTCCGGGCCTGCATAGCGTCCACCGGTGATCTCGTACAGCAGCTGCGCCGTCACCGTGCCGACGCTCACCTCGCCGTCCGTTCCGGCGTGCTTGGTGATGACCGAGGTTCCGTCCGCGTTGATCTCGGCGATCGGGAAGCCAGGCCGGCCCAGATTGGGAATCTCTGTGAAGAACGCGTAGTTGCCGCCGGTGGCCTGGGTTCCGCACTCGATGACGTGGCCCGCCGCGACAGCACCGGCAAGCTGATCGAAATCATCTCGCTTCCAACCGAAATGGTGAGCGGCCGGACCGACGATCACCGACGCATCGGTGACCCGTCCGGTGACCACGACATCGGCGTCGGCCGACAATGCTTCGACGATGCCCCAGGCGCCGAGGTACGCATTGGCCGTCAGTGGGGAGCCGAGTCCGAGTTCGTCTGCCCGAGAGATCAAATCGTCGCCCTCGACGTGGGCGATCTTCGCGTTCAACCCCAGCTTGGTGTTGACCTCGCGCAACGCGTCGGCCAGTCCGGCGGGATTGAGACCGCCTGCATTCGCGACGATCTTCACCCCCTTGTCGAGCGCAAGGCCGAGCGTGTCCTCCACCTGCCGCAGGAACGTCTTCGCGTAGCCGAGCGACGGGTCCTTCATCCGATCCCGCCCGAGGATCAACATCGTCAGTTCGGCCAGGTAGTCGCCGGTCAGGTAGTCGAGTTCGCCGCCCTCGAGCATCTCGCGCATCGCCGAGACGCGGTCGCCGTAGAACCCGGAGCAGTTACCGATCCGTACCGAACTCATTTGCCCACCTTCGATGCTCGTCCCTCACCGCTGGATCCGACGGCGGCTCGTCCCTCACCGCTGGGTCCGGCAAAGGCCTGCGCGAACCCGAGCCACTCGTCCGCATCGGCACCCACGGCGACCAGATCGAGATCGGCGCGATTGGCACGCTGGGTGACCAGCAAGCAGAAGTCCAACGCCGGCCCGGTGACCTTCTGCGGCGCATCTTCCGGCCCCCAGGTCCAGAGCGACCCGTCCGGCGCGGTCAACTCAACCCGGAAATCGTCGGCGGGCGGCGCCTTCTCGTTGACCGAGTACGCGAAGTTTCGCGTCCGCACACCCAGGTGAGCGATGTTCTTGATGCGCGCCGTCGGAGCGCGTTCGACGCCGAGTGCGTCGGCAACGTCCTGCCCGTGCGCCCACGTCTCCATCAGTCGCGCGGTAGCCATGGAGACACCGCCCATGGGCGGGCCGTACCAGGGGAACTTGGTTCCGGCCGGGGCGGCGGTGAGCGCCTCGACGAGAGCGGTGCGCCCCGCTCGCCAATCGGCGAGCAACTCCGCCGGCTGGCGGGCCGCCTGTTCGGCAGCACCGTCGTCGACAAACCCTGCCGGGTTCACGAACGCCGCCTTCAACTGCTCCGCGAACCCGTCCGGGTCGGTGATCGCCAGGATCGCTGCACTGTCCGTCCAGTGCAGGTGCCCGATCTGATGTGCGATGGTCCACCCTTCCGCAGGCGTCATTGTCGCCCATTTCTCCTCGGGCAGATCCGCAACCAGGGCGTCGAGGCTCTCACCTTCGGCCCGCAAGTCATCGATGAACGTCTGAAGTTCGGCCATGCGACCAGCATCACACCCACATCCATAAAAATCAAGCACGAATGATTGTTATTGCGAAATCCTGTGGTGAGAGACTGAGTTCAACTGCCATCGACAACCAGGAGCACCCATGAGCGACGCCGTACTGATCTCGCGAACCGGCGATGTGGTCACGTGGACCCTCAATCGCCCGGACACCCGCAATGCGATCTCCGAGATCGACATGATCGAGGCCCTCGAAGACGCAGTCACCGCGGTCAACCGAGATCAGAGTGTGCGCACGGTCATTCTGACGGGGGCCGGATCGGCCTTCTCCTCCGGCGGCAACGTCAAGCACATGCGAGACAAGGAGGGCATGTTCGGTGGCGCACCCGGCGAGATCCGCCAGGGCTACCGGCACGGCATCCAACGCATCCCGCTCGCGCTGTACACGTGTGAGGTGCCGACCATCGCGGCGGTCAACGGCCCGGCCATCGGAGCGGGCTGCGACCTCTCACTCATGTGCGACCTCCGCATCGCCTCGACCGCCGCAGTCTTCGCCGAGAGTTTCGTCAAGGTAGGACTCATTCCCGGCGACGGCGGAGCGTGGCTGCTCCCCCGCGCGATCGGCAACGCCCGCGCGGCCGAGATGGCGTTCACCGGTGAACCGATCGATGCTGCGAGAGCACTCGACTGGGGTCTGGTCTCGCAGGTGACCGAGCCCGAGGAATTGCTTTCCGCTGCGCACGCTTTGGCAGCTCGAGTAGCCGCCAATCCCCCGCAGGTACTCCGCATGACCAAAAAGCTCCTCCGCGAGGGCCAGCACCAGAGCCTCGAGAGCTTGCTCGAACTCTCGGCCGCCATGCAGTCGATCGCCCACCACACCCGAGATCACCACGAAGCCGTCGCCGCGATGCTCGAGCGTCGAAGTCCCGAGTTCACCGGAGAATGAAGGCCGGCAGTCAGCTACTGCCGGTCGGAGCAGTCCTCACGTCGATACTGTCGCTCCAGTTCGGAGCGGCATTCGCGACGACACTGTTCTCGCAGATCGGGCCGGCCGGAGCCACGACGCTGCGGCTGACGATCGCCGCGATCATCCTCGGCGTCATCGTCCGCCCGCGATGGAGCAGATGGTCGAACCGGCAGCGCAAAGGCATCTTCGCGCTGGGCATCGCCCTCGCCGTGATGAACGGCGCCTTCTACCTCGCCCTCGACACGGTGCCCATCGGAACGGCCGTCACCATCGAGTTCCTCGGACCGCTCACCCTGGCCGCAGTTCTGTCTCGTCGGTGGGCCGACGGAGCATGGGTGCTGCTCGCCTTCGGCGGAGTGTTGCTGCTCGGGTTGGGCGATCACGGCGAATCCGGTTTGGACCCGATCGGGGTGATGTTCGCGTTGATCGCCGCTACTGCGTGGGCCGGATACATCGTGGCCGGTTCCCACCTGGCCGCGACGCTCCCGAGCGCCGACGGGTTGGCAGGCGCAAGCATCGTCGCGGCCGTATTGACGCTACCCTTCGGCGTCGTCTCGGGCGGAAGTGAACTGCTGGATCCGACGATGCTCGCCGCAGGCGCAGCCGTCGCCGTCCTCTCGTCCGTCATCCCGTACAGCTTGGAAATGTGGGCGCTGCGCTCTCTAGCCAAGAAAGTCTTTGCCGTCCTCATCGCCCTCGAACCCGCAGCGGCCGCACTGGCCGGAGTCCTCGTGATCGGGCAAACGCTCGACGCGTTCACACTCGTGGCCATCGCACTGGTGGTGGCCGCGGGCGTCGGCACAGTCGTCATGAATCGAAAACCCACAGCGAAGTAGTCCAGGTACCGTCAGAGCACGTCATTCCAACGCACAGGAGAACCATGACCAACCCGATCATCGCCACCGTTCTCGGTAACACCCCGCAGATCGACGAAAGTGCGTTCATCGCACCCAACGCCACCGTTGTCGGCGCGGTGACCATCGCTGCGGGAGCCAGCATCTGGTACGGCGCGGTTATCCGCGGCGACGCAGAATCGATCTCCATCGGCGCTGACACCAACATTCAGGACAACTGCACCGTGCACGCCGACCCGACGTTCCCCGCAGTGCTGGGCGAACGAATCTCGGTCGGCCACAACGCAGTGCTGCACGGGTGCACCGTCGAAGACGACGTTCTCGTCGGCATGGGTGCCGTGGTGCTCAACGGCGCACACATCGGCTCGGGGTCACTGATTGCAGCCGGCGCCGTCGTGTCTCAGGGGATGCAAATCCCGCCTGGATCACTGGTCGCCGGCGTGCCCGCCAAGGTCAAACGTGAACTCTCCGAAGGCGAAAAGGCCGGTATCACCGCCAACGGCGCCGGCTACATCATGCTCGCGAAGGCTCACCAGGACATCGAACAAGCCTGATCGAAACGACGCTCGCGGCCGGTAGCAGCAAGAGCAACGACTAGCCTCGGGGCCGCAACGTACTGTTCGGCAACTCGGGTGCCGGGAGCGCCGGACCGTCGTATCCCGGCACGACGCCGAAACGCCGGTCCGGGACGCTGCCGTCGAATCCGGAGGCAAGCTCGGCCTGCCACTTGCGTCGATACTCGACGATCTCTTCGTGTGTACGGCCCATGAAGTTCCACCACATGATGACCTGCTCGCCCAACGGTTTCCCGCCGAGAAGTAGCAGTCGAGCCGGTTCGGATCCCGGATTGCGCAAAGTCAGTTTTCCGAAACCCGGTGCTTGATAACCCAACTCGGCCCAGCCGACAGTGGTACCACGCAGAACAACCGATCCTTGATCGACGATCACGCCGTGCTCATGTGAACGATCGACATCGAGGGCGATCTCGGCCCCAGGATCGAGAATCACCTCGGCACCGAGTAATTCGGTGAAGGTAGACACCGGAGACGTTTCACCGGCGAGCGAACCGAGGAACACACTGAGCGTGACACCATCGGTGGTCACCGGCTCCGGTCGATAGTGAACGAACGCGGGTGCGGTATCGCGCGCCGCATCCGGCAGGGCCACCCACAACTGCATCCCGTGCAGAACCTTCGTATTCGGCGTCGACACCTCGGAGTGCGCGATCCCACTCCCGGCCGTCATCAGATTCAGTTCACCCGGCCGCACCATCGCATGGGAACCGATGCTGTCACGGTGCTCGATCTCTCCGGTGAACAGCCAACTCACCGTCTGCAAACCGGTATGCGGATGCGGCGGCACATGCATGCCCGGTCCTGAGCCGACGTCATCCGGACCGTAATGATCTGCAAAACACCATCCCCCGATCAGCGAACGCTCGCGTTGCGGGAGGGTGCGTCGCACTCGCATGGCCCGCGGGCCACCGAGCGGTACGTCGCGCGGGGTGAGGATCTGAATCTCGCTCTCCGCCGGATGGCCTTCGCATTCCTGCTCGACGGGCTGCGCTTCGAGGTTGCTCATATCGTCCATCCTGCCTCCAGTCATGACTGCGCGAGACGCAGACGCGTGCACAATTCGGCCAACAGTCGAAGTTCATCCGCGTCCAGGGCCGGTCCGACGTGGCGGCGGATGCTCGCGGCATGACGGCGACCCACTGATTTCTGCAGCGCTGCACCCGTTTCGGTGAGTTGCACGATCGTCCCGCGGCGATCCTGTGGATCAACACTTCTCGTTACCAGACCTTCGCCCTCCAACCGTTCCACCAGGCGACTGAGCGAAGGCTGGCTCAGCAATATCTCCCGATTCAGGTCATGCAGGCGAAGGGAACTACTCGGCGCAAGACTCAGCGTGAACAGCACGTCGTACTCGCGCATCGACACCTGATCCCAGACGTCGTCGGCAGAGAGCCGCCGCAGCACCGACACCTGGGCGCGAAACAAGGCTTCCCAGGCGTCGGTGGCGAGTTCGGTGGTGCTGACCGGAACCTCAGGCAGTTGCTCGTCAGGCAGTGACACTGCTTGCCTCACGAGCCGCCTTCATCGACGCGTGAGTGGGCGGGTTGTCCGGCACATGTGCTGGCCGCCTGGCCGCGAACTCACGGCGCAGAACCGGAACAACTTCCTCACCGAGCAGATCGAGCTGCTCGAGCACCGTCTTCAGCGGCAGTCCGGCGTGATCCATCAGGAACAGCTGGCGCTGGTAGTCACCGAAGAAATCGGCAAACGCCAACGTCTTCTCGATGACCTGTTCAGGGGAACCGACGGTCAGCGGCGTCTGCTCGGTGAACTCTTCGAGTGAGGGCCCGTGGCCGTACACCGGAGCATTGTCGAAATACGGACGGAATTCCTTGACCGCGTCCTGACTGTTCTTGCGCATGAAGACCTGACCACCGAGACCGACGATCGCCTGATCCGCGGACCCGTGGCCGTAATGCTCGTAACGCCGGCGGTAAAGATTGATCAGCTCGATGTAGTGCTCTTTCGGCCAGAAGATGTTGTTCGCGAAGAATCCGTCGCCGTGATACGCCGCGATCTCCGCGATCTCGGGGCTGCGGATCGAGCCGTGCCACACGAACGGCGCGACGCCGTCCAGCGGGCGCGGTGTGGACGTGAATCCCTGGAGTGGAGTGCGGTACTCCCCTTGCCAGTTCACGACCTCCTCGTCCCAGAGCCGGCGAAGAAGTTGATAGTTCTCGAGCGCCAACGGGATACCGGCGCGAATGTCCTTGCCGAACCACGGGTACACAGGCGCGGTGTTTCCGCGACCCATCATCAGATCGACGCGCCCCTCGGCGAGGTGTTGAAGCATCGCGTAATCCTCGGCGATCTTCACCGGGTCATTGGTGGTGATCAGCGTCGTGGACGTGGAGAGCGTGATCTTCTCGGTCTGGGCCGCGATGTATCCGAGCATCGTGGTCGGAGATGACGGCACGAACGGCTTGTTGTGATGCTCGCCGGTCGCGAAGACGTCGAGACCGACTTCCTCGGCGTGCTTGGCGATGGTCGTCATGGCCTTGATGCGCTCGTGCTCTGTCGGGGTCGCCCCCGTCGTGGGATCAGTGGTGACGTCACCGACCGTGAAGATTCCGAACTGCATGGTTGCTCCTCCGCGAACTAGATCCATGCGTTTGCATGTAACTGATCAAACATTCAACCATCCAGCTGTATTCCACGGCAAAAAGGTGAGGGCGGCACACAAGATGTGTGCCGCCCTCACCTGGACGAACGATCTACCGAAAAGCGGTCAGTGCATAACGATCGGCGTTGCCGTCTCGCCCTCGGCCACCGGCCTGGTGGTCTTGCTCCGCGGCAGGAAGAACGCCGGGATGAGGGTCAGGACGATCAGCACAGTGGCAACGAGGAAGGTGTTACCGAAGGCATCCGACGCCGCACTGAGAATCGAATTCGCAGCAGACTCCTGCGGACTTCCCGGTTCGGTCGGAATGTGCGAGGCCGCACCGACCATCGTCGTATCGAGGCCACGATCGAGAAGCTGGTTGGTCAAGACCACCGACATCACGGCGGTACCGATCGAACCTGCGGTCTGCTGAACGATGTTCATCAGGGTGGAGCCGCGAGCAATCTGCTCGTTGGAGAGCGTCACGATAGCTGCGGTCATCAGCGGCATCATGGTGCAACCCATACCGAGGCCCATGACGAACAAGGCACCCATCAGCAGCCACGTCGGGGAATCCGAGGCAACCTGTGTGAACACACCCAAGCCGATCAGAATCAACGGCAAACCGGTCAGGACGATCTTGCCCGGGCCGATCTTGTCGACCAGTCGACCAGCGATCGGCATGGTGACCATAGCGCCGAGACCCTGCGGAGCCATCAACAATCCGGCAGCGAGCGTGGTGTGACCGCCGACCTGGATGAAGTAGCTCGGGAACAGCAACCCGGCGCCCATGAAGGCGACGATGAACAGCGACGTCGTGATGACGGCGGTGGTCAACTGACGGTTCTTGAACAGGTGCAGGTCGATCAGCGGGTGATCCTTGTTGAGCGCGTGGAACACGAAGGCGATGATCAGCGCCAGACCGATACCGGCCGACACCAGAACCCGAGCCGACGCAACCGTTCCCACCTCAGGGATGGACGACACACCGAACAAGAACAGCGCGAGGCCGGGTGACAGCAGGATCATGCCGAGGAAGTCGAAGGACTCCGAAGGCTTCGCCTTGTCGGACGGCAGAATGATGAATGCTGCTGCCAACGCGATGATGCCGATCGGCAGGTTGATCAGGAAGATCCAGTGCCAGCTCGCGGCCTCGATCAGCCAACCACCGAGGATCGGGCCACCGATGGGGCCGAGCAGCATCGGGATTCCGAGAACTGCCATGACGCGACCGACGCGGTCCGGACCGGCGGCCCGGGTCATGATGGTCATACCGAGCGGCATCAACATGCCGCCGCCGAGGCCCTGGAGCACACGGAAGCCGATGAGCGAGGTGATGTCCCACGCCATCGCACAGGCGACCGAACCGAGCACGAACAGCACCAGGGCCGTCATGTAGAGGCGCTTGGTGCCGAAACGGTCGGCAGCCCAACCGGTAACCGGAATGACCGTCGCCAAAGCGAGGGTGTAGGCCGTCATCGTCCACGCGACGGTGGCGTACGAAGTTTCGAAGTCCTCGGCAAAGGTGGTGAGCGCGACGCTCACCACGGTTACGTCGAGAATCGACATGATGGCGCCGAGCACCACCACGGAAGCGATCTTGAGGACCGCCCCGTCAAGTTTGTCGGACGCCGGTGCCGGCGCGTTCGGCGATGTCATCGCGAAGTCTCCTGGTTAAGTGCTCGCAGATAGTCACCCGCGAGAATGGGCTTGAGAGCCTCGAACAAACGAATCCGCTCTGGCTCAGGAACACGCGACGCGAATTCGCGAAGCTGGCCGCGCTTGCACTCGATGTGGTTGGTCGTCACCTTACGACCGGCCTCCGACAAGGAAACCCGCTTGACGCGTCGGTCCCGCTCGTCTTCACGGCGATCGACCAGACCCATGTTCACGAGCTGATCGATGTTCCGCCCCGTAGCTGCCACCGAGAGCCGAAGCTCGTCGGCAACCTCGTTGATCGGGATCGCCGCATCACGTTGTGCAAGTACGAACAGCACACGCACCTGAGAGAACGAGAGATCCAGTTCGATCAACGCATCGATCGACTCCGAATCACCGGCGCTCATCAGGCGAGTGAACAACTCGTCGAGTGCTCCATACAGGTCATCAGAATCGGAAGCGATCACCTGGCAAATGGTAGTGCGGTTGCAACTATTGCCCAAATGAAAACATGTTGCAACTTATTATTTGGTGACCACCATCACGTTGCGAAGAATCATTCCTGCAGCAAGATGGCCTTTCCGAGAACTTTGCCGCTTTCGAGATCAGCCAGGGCAACTGCTGCGTCGGCAAGCGGATACCGTGCCTTGACCAGCGGACGCAAGCCGTTTCGGACGTGTTCTACCAGCGATGCGTGTACCTCGGCTACCGCCTCGGGATTGGTACGCGTGAACTCACCCCATGCCGCGCCGACAATGCTGATATTGCGAAACAGCACCCGGTTCACCTTTACCTCGGGAATACCGCCGCCGGCGAATCCGATCACCACGAGTCGTCCTTCGGGTGCCAGAACCCGGACCGCGTCGTCGAACGCATCGCCGCCCACCGGATCCACCACGATCTGAGCGCCGACGCCGTCGGTCAGTTCCCGAATCCGCTCTCCCCATCCCGGAGCCAGCGCGACCACCTCGTCGGCACCGAGCTCACGCAAGAAGTCATCGACGCCCTCGCGTCGTACCACGGCGATCACCCGGGCACCGTGCGCCTTGGCCAGCTGGATGGTTGCCGTTCCGACTCCGCCTGCAGCGCCGAGCACGACGACAGTCTCCCCCGCGACGATCTTCGCGCGACGAGCGAGCGCGAACTCCATCGTCTGATAGTTGATGATCAGCGAGGCCGCCTCGTCGAAGGCGAGTCCGTCCGGAATTCGGAGTACCTGCGCCGGGTTGACGGCAATCCGCTCTGCATACCCACCCAGATACGCGGCCGCGAGAACACGATCGCCCGGAGCGAAACTCGACCCTTCCGGCGCGGAGACCACGACGCCCGAGATCTCCGCGCCGGGAATGAACGGCGGTTCCGGGCGGATCTGATACTTGCCGTAGGTGATGAGCAGGTCCGGAAAGCAGACGCCACTTGCCTTCACATCGATGAGAACAAGACCTTCGGCTGCGGGCTCGGGAACCTCTTGCGCGACAATTCCTTCGGGACCGGACAGTTCCGTAACCACCATGGCGCGCACAGAAAGCTCCTCTTCGGGACATCTGAAGTCTGGACCGGTAACCCGGTTTTCTCGACTTTAACCCGGTACTCACGTCAGATCATCGTTCGCTCCCGATGTGCAGACGTTCGAGTCCGTCGAGAATCAGATCGAGACCGAAAGCGAATTCGGCGGCGTAGCTGTATCCCGGAGCAAGGACGTGCTCGGTGGTCAACTCGGCCAGGTGCGGATACTGACCGCTCTCGAACGAGCCCATGATCGCCTTCGCCAGTTCCGTCGTTTCCTGCGCTGTTTCGAACGGCAAGCTCACTTCTTGCAGCACGAAGCCGTAGATGTACGCATCCATGATCGAAAAGGCATGCGCAGCAAGGGCGACGGGAAAGTCGGCGGCGCGTAGCGTTCCGATGACGGCATCGTGGTGGCGCAGGGTCGCGGGACCAGGCGTCGTTCGGGACTCCATCAACGGAGTTGCCCACGGGTGCCTCCCCAACACTTCCCTTGTCGATACCGCTCGCACATGAAGTTCCGTGCGCCACGGGCGTCCCGGCGTCGGCAGATCGATCTCCGCGAAGACCGCATCGACCATTCCGTCGAGCAGATCCCCCTTGTCCGAAACATGGTTGTACAGAGACATCGCTTCGACGCCCAGTTCGGTGCCCAGCTTCCGCATGGTCATCGAATCGATTCCGACGGAATCGGCAAGCGCGACAGCAGCGTGTACGACGTCGTCTCGGGTCAATCTTGCGCGCTTCTCCACGTTGACAGAACTTACACCGTAAGTGCAATACTTACGCTGTAAGTATTCGACGAACGGAGACTCGCATGCCGAAGGAACTGATGACCGCCGTCGTACAGGATCGCTACGGCGAGGCCGACGTTCTCTACGTCGACCACATTCCGCGCCCCACTGTCGCCGACAACGAAGTGCTGATACGCGTCGAGGCCGCGTCCGTCGACCGCGGGGCATGGCATCTCATGGCCGGACTGCCATATCCGTTGCGCCTCGCGGGTTTCGGGCTGCGCAGACCTAGGAACCGGGTACGCGGACTGGACGTATCCGGCCGAGTCGAGGCCGTCGGCAGTTCGGTGACCCGCGTGGCAGTCGGCCAGGAGGTATACGGGATCGCGGTCGGTTCGTTCGCGGAGTACGCACGCGCACTCGAGACGAAGATTGCCGCAAAACCTGCCCGGTTGTCGTTCGCACAAGCAGCAGCGGTGCCGGTCTCCGCCCTCACAGCGTTGCAAGCCGTGCGCGACCACGGCCGCGTGCAGGCGGGCCAATCCGTCCTCGTACTCGGCGCATCCGGTGGCGTCGGGATCTACGCGGTGCAGGTGGCAAAAGCCATGGGCGCTCACGTCACCGGCGTGTGCAGCACCTCGAAAACCGATACCGTCCGCTCCATCGGTGCCGACGAGGTTCTCGACTACCGCGTCGACGACGCCACCGACGGATCGCATCGGTACGACGTCATCATCGACACCGGCGGCAACCGCCGACTGCGAGATCTTCGACGGGCGCTCACACGCACCGGAACGCTGGTGATCGTCGGCGGCGAGAACGGCGGACGGTGGCTCGGCGGAACCGATCGCCAAATACGCGCACAGTGCTTGTCTCCGTTCATATCTCAGAAAATGGGCACCTTCATCGCTTCGGAGAACGCCGACGATCTGGAGGTCCTGACGCAGATGATCGACGCAGGTGACATCACCCCGGTGATCGACTCCGTTCATCCCCTTGCCGACACCGCCGTCGCCGTGGCACGAATGGTCGACGGCTCCGGCTGCGGAAAGCAGATAATCGCCACTCGCTGAAAAGCCTGACAGAATCGGCTCACTCCAGCGAACAGGAATCTCACGTGAACCCAGATCTCACGCTCGCGCAACAGCCGGACCGAGGACCGATCTTCGTCAAGTCCCGCCCGGTCCGCACCGGCGACATCGACGTCGCCAAGCAGGTCAGGCTCGACGCCGTCGCCCGCTACCTGCAGGACATCGGCAACGACAACATCGAGGCCGCGGGAGCCATCGACACCCATCCGCTCTGGATAGTGCGTCGTACGGTCGTCGACGTCGTACGCCCGGCGATCTGGCCGGAAGAGTTGACGATGACTCGCTGGTGCTCCGGCTTCTCCACGAGGTGGGCGAACATGCGTGTGCGCTTCGACGGCAGCAACGGCGCGCTGATGGAAACCGAAGGCTTCTGGATCAACATCAGCGCCGAGTCGGGCATGCCCACGCGGATGAGTGACGACTTCATGCGGCCACTGGAGGAATCCACCGACGAGCATCGCCTGAAGTGGAAGCGGGTACTCGCCGAGAACGCACCGGAGGCGGACGGCGCGGGTGTCCTGGACACGCCGTTCGCTCTGCGCGCCACGGATATCGACCCGTTCGACCACGTCAACAACGCCGTCTACTGGCAGGCGGTCGAAGAGGTCCTCAGCGCTCGCACCGAACTACGGACAGTTCCGCATCGAGCACTGATCGAGTACCTCTCCCCCATCGTCTCCAGCGACGACGTCGTCCTGCGCAGCCGCGTCGACGACAAGACCGTCACGGTCTGGTTCCTGGTCGGCGAAGCGCTCCGCGCAGTTGCGCAGGTGAGCGCCCTCTAACGCAGTTTCTGGGTCGCGACAGCCGCGACACCGAACACCAACGCAAGAAGAATCGCGGCCCAGAAACCGAAGAGCCACCACACCACGCCGAACACGACCACTGCCGGGGCAACGGTGATGAAAGCGATGGTGGGGCTTTCGCGTACCACCTCGAGTGCAGTTCGGGCATTAGTTCGATCGAGCTTCTTACCGGCCATCGAAAACCTCCTTCAAGGTCCTGACCATCCAGAGTAACCGGACTGACGGGCACAAAGCGGATACCGTGAACGCATGGCCGACCACCGCACCCTCGTCCTCATGCGACACGGCAAGTCCAGCTACCCCGAGGGCATCCGTGATCACGAGCGTCCGCTCGCCGAACGGGGCCTGCGCGAGGCCCGCATCGGCGGCGAATGGATCCGCGAAAACGTCCCGCCCGTCGACGCCGTTCTGTGCTCCACCTCCCGGCGGACCGTCGAAACCCTTGCCTCGACGGGAATCGAAGCTCCCGCCGGGTTCGAGAAGTCCATCTACGGCGGCTCACCCGCAGACGTCATTGCAGCTGCGCGAACCACGTCCGACCACGTCAAGACGCTCCTGATCGTCGGACACGAACCCGGAATTCCTTGGACTGCACTCGATCTCGCATCGAACGAAAACTCCGAAGCGGCCCAACGTATCCGCGACAAGTTCCCCACTTCGGCGATCGCCGTCCTCTCCGTACCGGTGCCGTGGACCGAACTCGACGACTCCGTCGCCACTCTGCTCGAGTTTCACGTGCCCCGTTAGATCAACGACACCGCTAAAGCACCTCACGTAGCAGGCGGTCCGAAAGTGCAAGCGCGTCACGGTCGTACGTCGATGTCGACGCCAACACTTCGTCGGCACCGGTCCGTTCGGCGAGATCGTGAAGTTGCTGTTTCACCTCGACGGGCGTCCCGTGCAGCGCCGACGCCATGAACGACTCGATCCGCCTGGCGTTTCGATCACTGCGCGGGGCAAGCCTGATCTTGTCCAGCGACGCGAGCGGCGGAAACTCCCCCGTCCGTGACGATTCTGCGAGCGCGTACGCCTCCGGGATCAGCAACTCACGCGCCGCGTCGGTGGAATCGGCAACCGCCACTTCGAGAGAAACCACCACATAGGGTTCGGGATGAGCGTCGGTGGCCCGGAAAGCTCGGCGGTACTCGTCCAACGCCTCCACCCGATCGGTGCTACCGATTCCCAGTATCGGCCCACCCACGACCACCGGAAGCCCCAGCTGCGCTGCCACTTTCAGACCTGTGCGCGTCGCCAGCACGAAGATCGGGACTCCAGACTGCGACGCCGGCCGTGCCGTCACTGCGGCGGAACCGTCCAGATAACGCCTCACCTCGTCCAGGTCCGACACAAACGTGTCCGGAGCGTCCTTGCTGCGTCGTAGTGCCTGACGTACGGGCTCCGTGAATCCCAGCGATCGGCCGAGGCCGAGATCGATTCGCCCCGGGTACAGAGCCTCCAGCATCAAGAACTGCTCGGCGACGATCAGCGGTTGGTGATTCGGCAGCATGACCCCACCGCTGCCGAGTCTGATATCGCGCGTATGCGCGCCGATCGCGGCAAGCAGTACTGCCGGCGACCCGCTCCCGATCCCGGGCACCGCGTGATGCTCGGCCACCCAGAACCGGTGGTAGCCGAGAGCGTCGGCGTGCGCGGCACGTTCGACGGAATGCGTCAGAGCTGCGGAGTCGGGGTATCCGCTCCTGGTTCGGGATCGGTCGAGCAGTGAGAGAAGCACCCTCGGAGCAACACGGAATTCGGAAAGTTTCATCCGGACGCCGAACGAGGACCGTTTCTGACCGCAATACCCGCAACACTGGACCTGTCGCCGGAATTCACCATCACATGAAGGGCACGTCATGGACATCAAGCTCGAACTGGTCGCCATTCCCGTCACCGACATCGACCGCGCCAAGGACTTCTACGTCCGCCTCGGATTCAACGCCGACCACGATCACACGGTCAGCGAAGACCTGCGATTCGTCCAGCTGACCCCACCCGGTTCGGCCTGCTCGATCTGCATCGGCAAGGGAATCACCGACGCCGAGCCCGGTTCCGTCGTCGGCATGCAGGTAGTGGTCAAGGACATCGAAGAGGCTGAGCGCGAGTTCAAGAGCCGCGGCATCGACATCAGCCCGATCGACGACCAGGCCTGGGGCAGATTCATCTACTTCGCCGACCCCGACGGCAACAAGTGGGCCGTCCAGGAGATCGTCATCCCGGACCTCAGCGGCAGCAACTCCTGAAAACGTCCCACTGGTCCGCGAGATACTGCTACACGGGCAAAAATCCCCCCACCTCTTTCGAAGTGGGGGGATTTTCTACGAACTAACGCTTAGCGGTAGTCGTTGCTGAAGCCGTAGTCGTCCAGCGGAACTGCAGCACCGGTGTTCTGGCCGAAGCCGTCCGGGCTGTAGTACTGGTCGTCGTACGACGGCACTGCGTAAGCAGCGGCGCGTGCCTCTTCGGTGGGCTGAACCTGGATGTTGCGGTAACGGTTGATACCGGTACCGGCAGGGATCAGCTTGCCGATGATGACATTTTCCTTCAGACCGATCAGCTTGTCCGAGCGGCAGTTGATAGCCGCGTCGGTCAAGACACGAGTGGTCTCCTGGAACGATGCCGCGGACAGCCACGAATCCGTCGCGAGCGACGCCTTCGTGATACCCATGAGCACCGGACGGCCGGCTGCGGGCTCGCCACCCTCGGCGACAACGCGGCGGTTTGCCGACTCGAACTCGGCGCGCTCGGTGAGCGAACCGGGCAGGAACTCGGTGGCACCGGAATCGATGATCGTCACGCGACGAAGCATCTGGCGCACGATGACCTCGATGTGCTTGTCGTGGATCGACACACCCTGGCTCCGGTACACCTCCTGGACCTCGTTGACCAAGTGGATCTGAACCTGACGCGGACCCATGACTCGCAGGACCTCGTGGGGATCGGCAGCACCTTCCATGAGCTGCTGTCCGACCTCGACGTGGTCACCGTCAGCCAAGAGGCTTTCGCGACCGTCGGCGTGCTTGAAGACACGCAGACGCTGACGCTTGCTGAGCTTGTCGTAGACAACCTCTTCGCCGCCGTCGTCCGGAACGATGGTGATCTTGTAGAAACGATCGCCGTCTTCGAGCTGTACCCGACCGGTGACGTCCGCGATAGGAGCCTTGCCCTTGGGCACACGTGCCTCGAACAGCTCCTGGACACGCGGCAGACCGCCGGTGATGTCATCTCCTGCGACACCACCCTGGTGGAAGGTACGCATGGTCAGCTGGGTACCGGGCTCACCGATCGACTGTGCGGCGACGATACCGACAGCCTCACCGATGTCGACCAGCTTGCCGGTGGCCATCGAGCGGCCGTAGCAAGTGGCGCAAACGCCGGTGCCGGTGGTGCAGGTCAGGACCGAGCGGACCTTGACCGTCGTGATGCCGGCTTCGAGCAGAGCATCGATCGCGGGGTCACCGAGATCGTGGCCACGCTCGACGATGACGGTGCCGTTCGCGTCGACTGCATCGGCCGCCAAGGTACGGGCGTACGTGCTGGTCTCCACGTGAGCATCGCGGATCATCGTGCCGTCGGCCTGCTTCTCAGCGATCGTGGTGACGATGCCGCGCTCTGTTCCACAGTCGACCTCGCGGACGATGACGTCCTGCGAAACGTCCACCAGACGACGGGTCAGGTAACCCGAGTCGGCGGTGCGGAGTGCGGTATCGGCCAGACCCTTACGAGCACCGTGCGTGTTGATGAAGTACTCGAGAACGGTCAGGCCTTCCTTGAAGGAAGACTTGATCGGACGCGGGATGAACTCACCCTTCGGGTTTGTCACCAGGCCCTTCATACCGGCGAGCGAGCGAACCTGAGTCATGTTGCCGGCTGCGCCGGACTTCACGATCATCGGGATCGGGTTGCTGTCGGGGAAGTGAGCCTCCATGGCCTTGCCGACCTTGTCGGTCGCTTCCTGCCAAATGGTGACCAGAGCGCTGTTGCGCTCCTTCTTGTCCAGAGCACCACGCTGGTACTGCTTCTCGATCTTGTCGGCCTGAGCCTCGAAGTCCTCGATGATGGCAGGCTTCTCCGGCGGCACGAGCACGTCGGAGATCGAGACCGTGACACCCGAACGGGTGGCCCAGTAGAACCCGACGTCCTTGAGCTTGTCGACGGTCTGAGCAACCACGATCATCGGGTACCGCTCGGCGAGATCGTTGATGATCGTCGCCTGGCGCTTCTTCGGCATCTGCTCGTTGACGAACGGGTAGTCCGCCGGAAGCAGCTCGTTGAAGAGCACACGGCCGAGTGTCGTGGTGGCGGTCCAGCCGTCACCGTAGTTCCAGCCCTCGGGGAACAGTTCGTTCTCGAGGTCGCGCGGCGGACGCTGCTGCGTCAGACGCACCTTGATCTGAGCCTGAACCGAGAGCGCGCCGCGATCGACTGCCATCTGAGCCTCGGCGGGCGAGGAGTACACGCCCTGCTCTGCCTCGTCGTTGGTCGGAGCAACGAGCTCACCGGTGACACCCTCGTCGAGACGGGTCAGGTGGAACAGACCCGTGACCATGTCCAGACGCGGCATGGCGAGCGGGCGACCCGAAGCAGGCGAGAGGATGTTGTTCGAGGACAGCATCAGGATGCGTGCCTCGGCCTGAGCCTCTGCCGACAGCGGGAGGTGAACAGCCATCTGGTCACCGTCGAAGTCGGCGTTGAAGGCCTCACACACCAGCGGGTGGAGCTGAATGGCCTTGCCCTCGACGAGCTGCGGCTCGAATGCCTGGATACCCAGACGGTGCAGCGTAGGTGCACGGTTGAGCAGCACGGGGTGCTCGGCGATGACCTCTTCGAGGACGTCCCACACCTGGACGCGCTTGCGCTCGACCATGCGCTTTGCCGACTTGATGTTCTGCGCGTGGTTCAGATCGACCAGACGCTTCATCACGAACGGCTTGAACAGCTCGAGAGCCATCAGCTTGGGCAGACCACACTGGTGCAGCTTGAGCTGAGGACCGACGACGATGACGGAACGACCCGAGTAGTCGACGCGCTTACCGAGCAGGTTCTGACGGAAGCGACCCTGCTTGCCCTTGAGCAGATCGCTCAGGGACTTCAGCGGGCGGTTACCCGGTCCGGTGACCGGACGTCCACGACGACCGTTGTCGAACAGGGCGTCGACCGACTCCTGCAGCATCCGCTTCTCGTTGTTGACGATGATCTCGGGAGCACCGAGGTCGATCAGTCGCTTGAGGCGGTTGTTGCGGTTGATGACGCGGCGGTACAGGTCGTTGAGGTCGGACGTCGCGAAACGTCCACCGTCGAGCTGAACCATCGGGCGAAGCTCCGGCGGGATCACCGGAACAGCGTTGAGGACCATGCCCATCGGCGAGTTGCCGTTGGTCTGGAATGCCGCAACCACCTTGAGGCGCTTGAGTGCACGCAGCTTCTTCTGGCCCTTGCCGCTGCGGATGGTCTCGCGGAGAGACTCTGCCTCGGCGTCGAGGTCGAAGTTCTGCATCAGGATCTGGATGGACTCTGCGCCCATCGCACCCGTGAAGTACTCGCCGTAACGGTCGACCAGCTCGCGGTACAGGAGCTCGTCGATGATGAGCTGCTTGACGCTCAGCTTGGTGAAGGTGGTCCAGATCTCGTCGAGACGATCCAGCTCACGCTGCGCGCGGTCACGGAGCTGACGCATTTCGCGCTCGCCGCCGTCCTTGACCTTGCGGCGGACATCGGACTTCGCGCCCTCTGCCTCGAGCTCGGCGATGTCGGCTTCGAGCTTCTGCGCACGTGCCTCGAGATCGGCGTCGCGCTGATCTGCGACGGTCTTCTTCTCGACCTGCATCTCGGCTTCGAGGGTGGACAGCTCGTTGTGACGGAGCTCCTCGTCGACACCGACGATGACGTAGGCAGCGAAGTAGATGATCTTTTCGAGATCCTTCGGAGCCAGGTCGAGCAGGTAACCGAGACGGCTCGGAACACCCTTGAAGTACCAGATGTGCGTGACCGGTGCGGCCAGTTCGATGTGACCCATGCGCTCACGACGAACCTTGGCGCGAGTGACCTCGACGCCACAGCGCTCACAGATGATGCCCTTGAAGCGGACACGCTTGTACTTACCGCAGTAGCACTCCCAGTCCCGAGTGGGGCCGAAGATCTTCTCGCAGAAGAGGCCGTCCTTCTCGGGCTTGAGCGTGCGGTAGTTGATGGTCTCCGGCTTCTTGACCTCGCCGTAGGACCAATTGCGGATGTCCTCTGCACTGGCCAAGCCAATGCGGAGTTCATCGAAGAAGTTGACGTCGAGCACGTAACTTCCTTTCCCCGTTGGGGTTACGGTTGCCGGTCACCCGGCAACCTGACTGCCAATTCAAATGTGAACTACGCCCCCGGGCCGCTCTTTCAAGAGCAACCCGGGGACCGAAACCTAGTTCGCGAGGTCGTCGACCGTCGCAGCTTCGTTCCTGGACAGGTTGATGCCCAGGTTCGCTGCGGCCCGCTCCAAGTCCTCGTCGTCGCCGTCCGCCATCGTGATGGCCGCGCCGTCCGAGGACAGCACCTCCACGTTGAGGCAGAGCGACTGGAGCTCCTTGAGGAGCACCTTGAACGACTCGGGGATGCCGGGTTCGGGGATGTTCTCGCCCTTGACGATGGCTTCGTACACCTTGACTCGACCGACCACGTCGTCAGACTTGATGGTCAGCAGTTCCTGCAGCGTGTAAGCCGCGCCGTAGGCCTGCATCGCCCAGCACTCCATCTCACCGAAGCGCTGGCCACCGAACTGGGCCTTACCACCGAGAGGCTGCTGCGTGATCATCGAGTACGGACCGGTCGAACGAGCGTGGATCTTGTCGTCGACCAAGTGGTGCAGCTTGATGATGTACATGTAACCGACCGAGACCGGGTACGGGAACGGCTCGCCGGAGCGGCCGTCGAACAAGGTGGCCTTTCCGTCGGGTCCGACCATCTGCTCGCCGTCACGGTTCGGCAGCGTCGCGCCGAGGAGACCGGTGAGCTCGTCTTCCTTCGCACCGTCGAACACCGGGGTGGCGATGTTCGAGTCGGCCGGAGCGGACAGCATCTCTTCCGGCAGGGTCGCAGCCCAGTCGGGACGAGAGCCGTCGGACGCGATCTGAACGTTCCAGCCGGTCTTGCCGATCCACCCGAGGTGGGTCTCCAAGACCTGACCGATGTTCATACGACGCGGGACGCCGTGCGTGTTCAAGATGATGTCGACAGGCGTGCCGTCCGAGAGGAACGGCATGTCTTCCTGCGGCAGGATCTTGCCGATGACGCCCTTGTTACCGTGGCGGCCGGCGAGCTTGTCGCCGTCCTGGATCTTGCGCTTCTGTGCCACGTAGACGCGGACCAGCTCGTTGACACCGGGAGGCAGATCGTCGTCTTCGTCACGTGAGAACACGCGGATTCCGATGACCTTGCCGGTCTCACCGTGAGGAACCTTGAGGGACGTGTCACGAACCTCGCGAGCCTTCTCACCGAAGATGGCGCGAAGGAGGCGCTCTTCGGGGGTCAGCTCGGTCTCGCCCTTCGGCGTGACCTTTCCGACCAGCACGTCGCCGTCACGAACCTCGGCACCGATACGGATGATGCCGCGCTCGTCGAGGTCGGCGAGGACCTCGTCGGAGACGTTCGGGATGTCGCGAGTGATTTCCTCGGCACCGAGCTTGGTGTCGCGGGCATCGATCTCGTGCTCCTCGATGTGAATCGAGGTCAGGACGTCCTCTTCCACGAGACGCTGCGACAGAATGATCGCGTCCTCGTAGTTGTGGCCTTCCCACGGCATGATCGCGACGAGCAAGTTCTTACCCAGCGCCATCTCACCGTTCTCGGTGCAAGGACCGTCGGCCAGAACCTGGCCGGCCTCGACACGCTGTCCCTCGTCCACGATCGGACGCTGGTTGGCGCACGTGCCCTGGTTGGAACGCGCGAACTTGCGCATCCGGTACGTCTTGCGGCTTCCGTCGTCAGCCATCACCGTGACGTAGTCCGCGGAGATCTCCTCCACGACACCGGTCTTCTCGGTGATGATGACGTCGCCGGCATCCACAGCTGCACGCAGCTCCATGCCGGTACCGACGAGAGGTGCCTCGCTGCGAACCAGCGGGACAGCCTGACGCTGCATGTTCGCGCCCATCAGGGCACGGTTTGCATCGTCGTGCTCGAGGAACGGAATCATCGCGGTTGCGACGGACACCATCTGACGCGGCGAAACGTCCATGTAGTCGATGTCGGAGGACGCGACGAACTCGACCTCGCCACCCTTACGGCGGACGAGAATCTTCGAGTCGGTGAAGCGACCCTCGCGGTCGATGGCCGAGTTGGCCTGCGCGACCACGTGGCGGTCTTCTTCGTCAGCGGTCAGGTAGTCGACCTCGTCGGTCACCTGTCCGTCGACGACGCGACGGTACGGGGTCTCGATGAAACCGAACGGGTTGACGCGGGCGTAGACCGACAGCGAACCGATCAGGCCGATGTTCGGGCCTTCCGGGGTCTCGATCGGGCACATGCGGCCGTAGTGCGACGGGTGAACGTCGCGAACCTCGAGGCCGGCGCGCTCACGGGACAGACCACCCGGGCCGAGGGCGGACAGACGACGCTTGTGCGTCAGCCCCGACAGCGGGTTGTTCTGGTCCATGAACTGCGACAGCTGGGAGGTTCCGAAGAACTCCCTGATCGCAGCGACGACGGGACGGATGTTGATCAGCGTCTGAGGCGTGATTGCCTCGACGTCCTGTGTGGTCATGCGCTCACGAACCACACGCTCCATGCGGGACAGGCCCACGCGGATCTGGTTCTGGATGAGCTCGCCGACGGTACGCAGACGACGGTTGCCGAAGTGGTCGATGTCGTCGACCTCGACGGGAACCTCGACGCCGCCCGGAGCCGTCATCGAGGTGTCACCTGCGTGCAGACGCACGAGGTACTCGACGGTGGCGACGATGTCTTCTTCGGTGAGCGTGGATGCAACGATCGGCTGACCCGCGTTCAGGCCGAGCTTCTTGTTGATCTTGTAACGACCCACGCGAGCGAGGTCGTAGCGCTTGTCCTTGAAGAACAGGTTCTCCAGCAGGGTCTGCGCGCTCTCCTTGGTGGGGGGCTCGCCCGGACGCAGCTTGCGGTAGATGTCGAGCAACGCCTCATCGGTGCCGGCGGTGTTGTCCTTCTCCAGCGTGGCCATGAGGATCTCGGAGAAGCCGAAGCGCTCCGTGATCTGCTCGGTGGTCCAGCCGAGTGCCTTGAGCAGGACGGTGACAGGCTGACGACGCTTGCGGTCGATACGGACACCAACGGTGTCGCGCTTGTCGACGTCGAACTCGAGCCATGCGCCGCGACCCGGGATCACCTTGACGCTGTGCAGATCCTTCTCGGTGCTCTTGTCGACGCTCATGTCGAAGTACACACCGGGGGAACGCACGAGCTGCGAGACGACCACACGCTCGGTGCCGTTGATGATGAAGGTGCCCTTGTCGGTCATCATCGGGAAATCTCCCATGAAGACCGTCTGGCTCTTGATCTCACCAGTGTTGTTGTTGATGAACTCCGCGGTGACGAACAACGGCGCCGCGTAGGTCATGTCCTTGTCTTTGCACTCGTCCGTCGAGGCCTTGACCTCGTCGAATCGAGGGTCGGAGAAGGACAGCGACATAGTGCCGTTGAAATCCTCGATCGGAGAAAGCTCCGCGAGGATGTCCTCGAGACCACCGGACACTGCATTGTCGCCGAGTGCCGCTGCTCGTTCACGCCAACTCTGCGCGCCGATCAGCCACTCGAACGAATCTGTCTGTACGTCAAGAAGCCCGGGAACTTCGAGGGGTTCGCGAACTTTCGCGAACGAAACCCTCTTCGGGGCTCCGGGGATTCCGGAAACTGCCTTGGTCTGGCTAGAGACTGCCAAGATGCGTCCTTCCAGCACCTCACGCGGGCCGCTCCGTGCTGTTGCGACCGCCGCTGTATCTGCTTCGAATTTCGCTGGTTACAACCCGAACGAAACCCGTCGCAGAAAGCAAGAAGTACTTGACTTCGCAGCGGTTGAGACGAGGGGTGGACAGGAGGCAGCCAGCGCAACGTCCAAAAGTACACCCTTACTCTGGAAATGTCGAGTCGGGTGTAACTGAGGGTCGAATTCAGATACTGACGTGAGACTGCCGATCACTCGTCCGTGCATGTTCACCGATCAGAGTGGACCTTGCGGACCGCTCCGTCAAGGGCGAGAGCGCGTGTCGCAGCATTCGAACATTCGTGACGCGCATTCGAACACTGCCACCGGGAGTGTAGCCAGCAGCGGCGTCACATACGAAAAATCTGGACCGACATCGTGCGTCGATCCAGATCTTCGCGCTGGTGCGCAGGGTGCTACTGGTCGCGAATCTCCGAGCTACTGGTCGCGAATCTCCGAGATCAGCCAGTTTCCGTCCTGCTTCTCCAGACTCACGATGACCATTCCGGAGCGAGAGTCTGCCGCCACGCCGTTCTGCGTCGAGCTGACGTTCAGTTGGGCGAGCAACTGTGCTCGGTCCTTCTCGAGCCGTGTGATCCCGATCAGCGGGACATCAGCGGTCGTTGCCGTCTGGGTTTGTTCGACGCCGGCCTTCTGCGTGTCCTTGTACTGCGTCAGCTGATCGCGCATCGACTGGTTCAGGCCCTGGACACCCTTGTCGAAATCGGCGTCGAACGTGTCGGGAGAGAACGTGAAGACTGCAGCCAACGCCGACGGCGTCACACGAAGAACCTCAGCCGTGGCGCCTTCGTCCACCCAGGCGATGTCGTCCGTCTTCGCGCCGACTTTGAAGAAGGCGATGCCGGCGAGGATCGCGACGATGACCGCTGCGGCCCCCAGGATCGCGACCAGGCGCCAACCGGCCTTGGATTGTGTAGGTGTTGTCGCCGACTCCCCCGCGCCCGTCTCCGAGGTAGCAGGGGCCTTGGGCTCGTCTGCGACGGTTTTCGCCGGTTTGGTCAGATCGGGGCCCGGTGTGGATTCCGGAGCGTCGGTTTCCGTCTTCGGCGGCTCGATGTCTCCGGACTCTGCCTTCGTGAGCGTCGGCTTCGCAACCTCCGGCTTCGCAACCTCCGGCTTCACAGCCTCCTGTGTTTCCTCTTCCGGCTGTTCGATCGTGGGCTCGACCGGATCCGAATCGGACGTCCCCGCGGGGACGTTGAGCGAGCGAGCGCTTCCCGCGATCTTCGGCCGACGGTTCTGCGGGGAGGACGGTCCGCCGGTACGACGTTTGGGTGGCATTACGCGCTTCTCCTTCGAGGGATGTCGGTGTGCAGGTTCGACGAACTACTGGCCACCGGAATCACCACCCTCGGTTGTCGGTGCGGGAGCACCGGAGGCAGGTGCCTCGGTCCCCGAACCGGGTGCGGGCGTTGCGTCAGGAGCAGGCGTGGAGCCGTCGGTGGCCGGCAGGGTGCCGGAGCCGAGATCGAGCCGAGAGCCGATCGGATCAGCCGACTGAGCCTTCCAGACCCCGTCGACCTCGACCATGCCCAGCCGCATGCCGAGCTGATTCTTGACGAACTGGTTGCCCTGGGTCGTGGTGACTCGAACGACGACCAGTGCCGTGGCGGTCCGGTCATCGGTATTGAGCTCGGTCAGCGCGGACTGAACGACTTCGGTGTCAGCCTTCGAGCCCGAGTTACGCAACTCGTCTGTGATGGAATCCTGAACGGTCTGCAGATACGTCGTCATCTCGTCACCGGTCACCGAAGAACGCATGTTCTCGATCGACTGGTCGAGATTGGCCGAATCCGCGTTGTTGAGGTTGATCGCGACTTGCTGCGCACCGATAAGCGCGTCGTCACGCATCTCGGCGGTGGTGCGGTCGGTGGTGAGCGCCCGAACGTACGGGACGCCGAACACACCGAGCACAACCACGGCCGCCAGAAGCAGGACACCGACCGCAATCAGAGACGCTGTCAGCCCCTTCGGTCTACCGGTTGTCGGCGCTCCCGATTCGACTTGCTCGGGCCCGCCGGACTGCGGGGAACTGTTTCTCTGAATCACACTCACTACCCTACTTACCTGTTTTGCCCAGCCTCTGGCCGCGAATCGTCAACTGCCACAACTCAGTAGCCTGAACTGCACAAACTCGACCACATTCGGATCGGTCTACTTCGGTGTCACTCCGAGCAACGGCGCCAACTGCGTCGCGATCGGGTTGAGGTTCAACTTGTCCGGATCGACCTTCGGCTTGAAGTCCCAAGGCTGGATCGTGTCGGGATCGGCGTACACCACGCGGTTGGCACTGCGGACGCCCGTCTCGCTGCCCAGCGGCGTCTCACACGACGCGGCGGTGTTGAGCGGGAAGTCCTGCTGGGTGTCGTCGAAATTGGGATTCTGACGCTTCATCTCGTCCAGGATCGCCATGGTGCCTTCGTAACCCACCGTGCACGAGAGCGGATTGTTGGTCTCCAGCACCAAGCCCTGATGGACCGTTCCGTCGCCGGGAGCAACCGTCGGTGCGGCAGCGGCCAGACCGGGAAGGAAGATCAGGAACGGCTGCAGCGCGATCGTTCGCGGCGCAAGCGTCTTGGTGGTCGCGGCAAGATTGGTCAGGTCAGTCGTCAGGCTCGGGCCCGCCTCGTTGATGAGGGCACCGATCTGATCGCTGGCCGGGATGCCGTTGTCGATCAAGCGACGGATGTCCGGATCACTGGTCCGCAACTGCGCCGTGACAGCATCGAGATCGGTACTGAACTGCTTGATCGCGGAGGACTGATCCGACTGCGTCGTCAATACCGTCTCACTGTTCCGAATCAGCGCGAGCGTCTGAGGCAGAGTGTCGAGCCCGGACTGCGAGAGACCGGACAGCGAATCGGCCAGGACCTGAATGTCCTCGCCCTTGCCGTTGAACGCTGCACCGAGTTCGACGGCGACGGTGTGGAGCGCGTCGACGGGCACGGACTTGACCAAGCCGTTGGCACTGGTCAGCACATCCTCGATCGGGATCGGAGTTGTGGTGTCCCCCACCGCGATCACCGAGCCGTCCTCGAGAAACGGTCCCTGGTCGGTATCGGGCTGAAGGTCGACGTACTGCTCACCGATGGCGGAGCGGTTGGCCACGACGGCACGGGCCGACGCGGGAATCTCCGGAGCACTGTTGTCGATCTTCAGGTCGACCTGAATTCCGTCCTCGGTCAACGACATGTCGCCCACTCGCCCGACCGGCACGCCGCGATACGTCACCTCGGCGTTGGTGAAAATTCCACCGGACGTGGCCAATTCGGTCTTGACCGTGTACTGACCGAACCCCATGAGGTTGTCCAGGCGCACGTACTTGGCGCCGACGTAGATGAGACCCAGGAGCGCAACCACGACAAAGCCGACGAGCTGCCATCTGACCAGAGCTGATCTCACTGTCCATCACCGCCGATTCCGAACTGTTCCAGCATTCCCTGGATGGGGTTGAGTGGGTTCGCCGCGGGCGCCGGCGTTGCCGGGTCACCCGCTGTTGTGGCGGGAAGGCCGGCGACAACGGGAACCTGCGGCAGGATCGGAGCGATCGGCAGCAGTGACACTGTCGGCCAGCCCGGTCGCGGTCCGTTGCCGTTGTAGTACGGGTTGGAGGGGTCGACCACCGGCTTGGGATTGCCGAACTTGGGCTGGCGGTATTCCGGTTCTCCCTGCCCGACACCGAGACCCGAGAGTGTATTGCCGATCTGCAGGTCGACACTCAGGAAGAGGTTGACGGAACCACCCTGTGCAATCTTCTCGACACCGTCCGGGAACGGGAACGTCGGAAGGAACGGAAGTGCCCCCACGAAGTCGTCACCGGAGTCTGCGAGCGCCTGCAGCGTCGGACGCAGAGCCTGAAGATCAGCGATCAGATCGTCCTTGGACTGTGTGAGGACGTCGGTTCCCACTGTTCCGAGTCGATCCACCTGAGCGAGCATCTGCGTCAGCTGCGGACGCTGCTCGTTGAGAACCTGTGTCGCAACGGGGAGTTCCTCGAGAATCTTCCCGATCTTCTCGTTCTGATCGTTGACGCGAGTCGAGAGCACATCCAGGCCGTCGAGGGCGCGTGTGATGTCGTCACGCTGCTCGTTGAGTCCACCGATGAGTGTGTTCGCCTGCTCCAGAAGACTTCTCGTCTTGCCTTCGCGACCGTCGAACGCGGCACCGAGTTCTTCGACGATGGGCTGCAACTGGCCCACACCGCCGCCGTTGAGCAGCAGCGACAATGCGCCGAGAACCTGCTCGATCTCCGTGGCGTGGCGAGTGCGATCCAGCGGAATGAGGTCACCGTCGGCCAGCTTCGCAGAGTCCGGTCCGGACGGCGGGGCCGACAGCTGGATGAACTTCTCGCCGAGCAGGTTGGTCTGCTCGACCGCGGCAATTGCGTTGGCGGGCAGATCAACCGACGAGTCGAGGATGATGCCGACGTCCGCGGTCCATCCGTCCGGTCCGACCGACACGTCGTCGACGCGACCGACGGGAACGCCGTCGACCTTCACAGCGGACTGCGGAACCAAGTCGAGCACGTCGTCGAACTGAATGGTCAAGTGCATCGGATCGGAACCCACATCAGGACCGCCGGGAAGCGGGACAGCGTAGATCCCCTCGGACGAGCAGGCTGTTGCCGAGATCAGGACGGCGCACAGTCCGGCGCCGACTATCAATGAACGCTTCACTCGCCCTCCCCGTTTCCACTGGTCAGTCGCGGTGACACGACGCCGGGCACAGTGCCCGGAACTACCTGCATCTGTCGTTCGGAACCGGCAAGGATGCCGAAGGGAAGGTTCAGGCCTGCAGCCTGATTGGCTGCGTCGGTCATCGCAGCGACGTTTGCGCACTGGTCGATAGCCGGTTGCATCTGCCTTCCCAATGCCTCGAACCGCGGATCACCGGGCAACAGCTTGCCGAGGTCCATCAACTTGCAGAGCACGCCGGCCGGGTTCTGAAGATCAGGGAACGCCAGACGTGAAGCCAGCACACCTGATTCGGCGTCGTACGAGTTGACCAGGTTGGAGATCGCCAGCGGAAGCATGGTGAGCGTGTTGGCCAGGGCTTCCTTGTTGTTCGCCAATGTCTGTGTCGGTTCGACGAGACCTTCGGTTGTCTGGACCAACTGATCGCGGTTGTCGGCCACGAACTTCGCGACGTCGCCGAGAGCAATCGAGAGCTGGTTCAGAGCGGCACCGAGATCGTCGCGCTCACCTGCCAGGAATCCGGTCAGGTCCGACAACTGCGTGTTGAACTGGCGCACCTGCTGATCGTTGGCCGCGAGAGCGCCCACAAAAGTATCCAGGTTCTTGATGGTGAGCGAGATGTTGTCACGCGAATCGTTGAGCGTCCGTGCGGCATCCGAGAGGTTGGTGATGCTGTCTCCCAACGCTTCACCGTTGCCCTCGAGGTTGGCCGCACCTGTCTCGACGAAATCGGACAGTGCTCCGTTCTTGTTGGCACCTTCAGGACCGAGAGCCGACGCGAGTTCGTCGATGCTGGAGTACAACTGGTCGACCTCGACAGGCGTCGCCGTCTTCTCGATCGGAATTACTGCACCGCTGGCCATCTTGTCGCCGCCGGTGAAGACCGGTGTCAGCTGGATGTAGCGGTCGGCAACCACCGACGGCGTGATCTGAGCGGCACTGGCACCCGCGGGAATGTCGATCCCACGATCGACACGCAGCTCGACCTTGACCTGATCTCCCTGGGGTTCGACGGATTCGACGGTGCCGACCTTGACACCGAGAACACGAACGTCGGAGCCGTCGTAGATACCCACCGACTTGTCGAAGTAGGCGGTGATCTTGGTGGTACCGGCGCGAGTGAACACCCACCACAGCGCGCCACCGATTACGAGTAACCCGATCAGAACAGCGGCGATGATCGCGACCGAGCGCTTCTTGGAGCCGCTTCCGGCTTCGGCAGTATCAGCCATCAGTTGCCTCCCAACGTACGAACGGGGTCACGGTAGCCCGGAATGTCCGGCAGACCCGGCGGAAGGAGGTTCACGACGACCTGGTCGAACCAACGGCCGTTGCCGACCACGTTGGCGTACAAGCGAATGAAGGGTTCGTAGAGCTTCAGTGCCTTGTCCAAGTTCTCGTTGTTGGCCTTCAAGATGTCGATGACGCCGTTGAGCTGCGTCAGCGCCGGCCCGATTGCCGCCTCGTTGTCACGAACGAGACCGGTGAGCTGCTGAGAGACGCGCTGAGTTCCGGTGAGCAGCTGCGAAATCGCTTGCTGGCGATTGTTGAGTTCCTGCACCAAAAGTCCGCCGTCTCGGATCAGCTGGGTGAATTCCTTGTTGCGGTCAGCAAGAATCTGCGACGTCTTCCCGGTGGCGGCGAAGAGCTTCTGCAAGTCCTGATCGCGGCTCGCGATCGTCTGCGACAGCCGACTGACACCGTCGAGCGAAGCGCGGACATCGCCAGGTGTCTCGGAAAATGCCTGGGACAACGTCTCCATGCTCTTCGCCAACTGGTCGGTGTCGATGTCGCCGACTGTGTCCGCCGCGGCCGAGAAGGCCTGAACGACGTCGTACGGAGAGGTGGTGCGCTCTAGCGGAATCCGATCCTTGGGATCGAGGTTGTCGGTTCCGCGCGGATCTAGTGCGAGGTACTTCTGTCCCAGAATGGTCTTGATCTGAATGGACGCAGAGGTTTGATCTCCCACCCACGCGTCACTGACCTTGAAGTCGACGAGAACACGGTCACCGTCGAGATCGACAGAAGTGACCTTGCCGACCTTCACGCCGGCGATACGAACCTCGTTACCAGGCTTGAGACCCGCGGCTTCGGAGAACTCGGCGGAATAGGACGAGCCTGCTCCCACGAACGGAAGCGAATCGAGGAAGAACGCGGACAAAGTGGCCAGCAGCACCACGAAGATACCGATGGCTCCGGCCATTGCCGGACTGCGACGTTTACTCATCGACCTTGCAACTCCCTCATACCGTCTTGAGTGCATCGCGTGGCCGCGTTGGTGTAAATCGGCTGATTGACCGTCGGCAGGCCGGTGGGCAGATTCAGCGACGCAGACTGTCCTGGACCGGCAACGATGTCGATTCCACACAGATAGAACTGGAACCAGGAACCGTAGCTCGCTACGCGTGCGAGCTTCTCGAGCTTGACCGGCAAGGTCTCGAGCACCGCGTTGACGTCGTCACTCCGACGATTGAGTGTGGTCGCCAATGTGTTGAGCGCCGTGATCGAGCCCTGAATCGACGGCCGCGTCGGCTCGAGCAGGTCTGCCGTCGCGTCGGTCAGGCCGGCGAGTGAGGTGACGGCCGAACCGACCACCCCACGCTCGTTGGCCAACCCGGTGACGAGTTGCTGGGTGTTGACGATAAGTGAATCGAGGTTCTTGTCGTTCGCGTTGACGGTGTCGAGAACGTCGTTGAGGTTCTTGATCACCGCGCCGATGACCGCGTCCTTGTCCGCGACGGTGTTGGTCAGGCTCGCGGTGTTGCGCACGAGCTCACTGATGGTGCCCGATTCGCCTTGGAAGACCTGGATGATCTGGTACGACAGCTTGTTGACGTCGTCCGCGCTCAGGGTGGTGAACAGCGGCTTGAAGCCGTTGAAGAGTGTCGTGAGGTTGACTGCCGGGCGCGTCTGAGACAGCGGCAGGGTATCGCCGCCGGTGATCTTCTTGCCTTGGCTGCCTTCACCTTGCGAGAGCGAGATGTACCGCTGCCCCACCAGGTTGCGGAACCGGATGGTGGCGATGGAACTGGCCGGCAACCAATCACGATCGGACACCGAGAACTGGACCTCGGCCTGGTTGTCGTTGACGATGGCAATCTTCTCGACCTGGCCGACACGAACACCGGCAATGCGGACCTCGTCGCCCTCGTTCAACGAAGTGACGTCGGAGAAGACGGCGTTGAACTTGGTGCCGCCACCGCCGCCGAGGTTGGCGATACTGGCTGCCAGCAGTCCTGTCGCCAGGACCGTCACCACAACGAAGATGATGAGCTTTGTCAGCGGAGCTGCGAGTCCTCTCATTGGACGCTCACCTCCGCACCTGCGAATGCCGGAGCGCTGACCATCGTGGTCCACGCCGGAACATCGTCCGGCGCAACACCGTTGGCCTGTCCGTAGATCACCTTCAACGTATCCTCTTCGAGTTTCGAGCCCGCGTAGCCGGCCTGCTGAGCAGGACCGCTGTTGTTGGTCGAGAACAACTGAGGTCCGGAGCCCTCGGGTGCAGGCAGGAATTCCATGGTGGCGGGACCTGGATTGCGGGAAGGAACCTGGTAGGAACCGTCACCGTACGAACCGCCGGGGTACTGCGGGAACGGACGACCGGGCTCGGTGACGTTGTCGTAGCAAACCGGGCCGCGGTTGTCGACGAGCCGTGGCTCGTCCTGGTTGGGCAGGTAGCGACCCTTGGGGTTCACGATCTGAATACTCGCACGCACACCAGGATTGGGCGCGTCGGTGGACAGGATCTTGGCAGCTTCCGGAGCGGTGTCCGAGAAGCCCTTGAACGTGCACCCGAAGGTCGGAGAGTACTGGGCCAGAAGCTGGAGAGCTTCCTTCGAATCCGCAGCGAGCGTGATGATCGAGGACGAGTTCGCTTCGAGGAAGGCTGCGGTGTCCGACGATGTCACGGTGAGCGACGCCAGCAGTGTCCGCAACTGGTCCTGCTTCTGCACCACCGTGTTACCCGTGGTCCGCAGATTGTCGAGAGCGTTGATCAGATCGGGCGCAGCGTCCGAGTACGTCTGGGAGAAGTCCGCGAACTTGCGCAGATCCTCTTGCACCGCGGGCAGTTCGGTATTGACGCCGCGGAAGATCTCCTCGAGACGATCGACCGTCAGACCGAGCTCGGCGCCGCGTCCCGTCAGACCCTGCGCGAGAGAACCGAGAGTGTTCGCCAGATCCTGCGGCGGAATCGCCTGCAGAAGTGGGAGCAGTCCGTCCAGAACGTCGCCGACCTCGACAGCATTGCCGCTCTTGTCCTGGTGGATCACCGTTCCCGCGGAAATCGGGGTCGCGGTGGTTCCCTCCGGAATGATCAGGGAGACGTAGCGCTCACCGAAAAGCGTCTTCGGGAGCAGACGCGCCGTGACGTTGGACGGAATGAGATCAGCCTTGTCCGGCTCGATCGCGAGGACCGAGGTGACCTGGCCGTCTTTCGTCGACGCGGATCGCACCTCGCCGACCAGCAGCCCACGGACCTTGACGTCCGCGTTGGGTGGCAACGCATTTCCGACTGTGTCGGTCACGAGGTCGATCTTCACGACGTCCTTGAACGTCTTGTTGAAGGTTCCGATGGTGAAGGCCAGGAACAATGCCAACACCACGAAGAACACGAGTCCGAGCACACGGCGGCGCAGGACTGACGGAGCCTCGATCATCCGGCCACCCTCACTGTCGTCGTGGTGCCCCAGATTGCGAGGCTGAGGAAGAAGTCGAGAACGGCGATCGTCACGATTGCGGCGCGAACAGCGCGGCCGACGGCCACGCCGACACCTGCGGGACCACCTGAGGCATGGAACCCGTAGTAGCAGTGGATCAGGATCAGCACGAAGGCGAATACCAGGACTTTCGCAAACGAATACAGCACGTCCTGCGGTGGCAGGAACAGGTTGAAGTAGTGGTCGTAGGAACCCGTCGACTGCCCGTTGAAGACCGTGCTGATCACTCTCGAGGCGAGGTACGCCGCAAGCAGACCCACGATGTACAGCGGGATGACGGCGACGAAGCCGGCGATCATGCGCGTCGTGACCAGGAACGGCACCGACGGAACTGCCATGACCTCGAGCGCGTCGATCTCTTCGGAGATACGCATGGCACCGAGTTGGGCGGTGAAGCCACAACCAACCGTGGCCGAGAGCGCAAGAGCCGCAACGATCGGAGCGATCTCACGGGTGTTGACGTATGCGGAGAGGAAGCCGGTCAGGACCGAGCTACCCAACTGCTCCAGAGCGGCGAAGCCCTGGAGGCCGACGACGACACCGGTGAATCCGGACATCATCGCGATGACGCCGATGGTTCCGCCGATCACTGCGAGCGCACCGCTACCGAAGGTCACTTCGGCGAGTAGTCGAAGCGTCTCCTTCCGGTACCGATGCAGGGTGCGCGGGGTCCACGCGATGGCGCGCGCGTAGAACGACATCTGCTCGCCCGCGCGGTCCAACGCGTTCACTGGAATTCTGGCTACTTTGCGACTCTTCAGCAGGAACTGATCGCCGCGGCCTCGTGCGATGGTCATTTAGGTCAAGATCCCTTCGCCGGCACGATCTGGAGGTACACCATCGTCAGAATCAGATTGGCGAAGAACAACAGCAGGAACGTGATGACGACGGCCTGGTTCACCGCCTCACCGACGCCCTTCGGGCCACCGGACGGGTGGAGTCCCTTGTACGCGGAGATCACACCAGCGATGACACCGAACACCGCGGCTTTGATCTCACCGCTCCAAATGTCCGGTAGCTGCGCAAAAGCTGAGAACGACGAGATGTAGGCACCGGGGTTACCGCCCTGCAGGATCACGTTGAAGAAGTAACCACCCGCGATACCGACGACGGACACCAGTCCGTTGAGCAGAACAGCGATCAGCACCATCGCGAGGACACGCGGAACCACCAGGCGCTGAATCGGATTGATTCCGAGGACTTCCATCGCGTCGATCTCTTCACGGATGGTTCGAGAACCGAGATCGGCCGTCACGGCCGATCCGGCCGCACCGGCGACCAGCAACGCTGTCACCAGGGGGCTACCCTGCTGGATCACCGCCAGGACGCTGGCAGCGCCAGTGAACGATTCTGCACCCAACTGCTTGATCAGCGAACCGGTCTGCAGTGAGACGACGGCGCCGAAAGGGATGGCTACCAATGCCGTCGGCAAAATTGTCACGCTGGCGATGAACCAGGCCTGCTCGATGAACTCACGGAACTGAAATGGACGCCGGAACGTATTCCTGACGACGTCGACAAACAGTTCGACGATGTTTCCGGCCTGAGTTAATGCTCCGTTGACCGGACTCAGAACCGAGTTGCGGGTAACCCCCATCCGATATGCCTACCCTTGCCCGTGTGTCGTGTTTCCGTAGGGATCGCCCTCGTATGCAGGAATGACCTGCGTGTCTTGCGAGTTGTCGTTCCACTCCCCCTGATAGCCGCTCGCTTCGGCGTACTGGGGATCGTACTGCCCAGTTCCGTCAACCTCGTCGAGGCTGTCCTGAATCGCCGCCTGTGCGTTAGCTGGGAGGGTGTGCATGATCTGACGGACGCGCTCCTGGCGACGACGAACAGCCTGACGCTCCGGGTTTCCGGGGGTGGCCTTCATCTGCGGCACGATGCCCTCGACGTCGTCGACACCACCGGCGTGGTGACCGGCGTCGACGAGCGCCTGCTCGTGCGCCATCTGAGCCTCGTCCTTCTCCTCCGACATACCGATCGGACCGATCATCGTTCCGTTGAGGAACTGCTTGACGACGGGCTCGTCCGAGGTGAGCAGCACCTCACGAGGACCGAACATCACCAACTGACGACGGAAGAGCATGCCGATGTTGTCCGGCACCGTGCGTGCGAGGTTGATGTTGTGCGAGACGATCAGAATCGTCGCGTCCGACTGGGCGTTGATGTCGATCAGCGTTTGGCTGATGTACGTCGTACGCACCGGATCCAGACCGGAGTCGGGCTCGTCGACGAGGATGATCTCGGGATCGAGAACGAGTGCACGCGCCAGACCGGCACGCTTGCGCATACCGCCGGAGATCTCACCGGGAAGCTTGTCCTCGGCGCCGACCAGACCCGTGAGGTCCAACTTCTCCATCACGATCTTGCGGATATCGGATTCCGACTTCTTGGTGTGCTCACGAAGCGGGAAGGCGATGTTGTCGTACAAGTTCATCGAGCCGAACAGTGCGCCGTCCTGGAAGAGAACGCCGAACAGCTTGCGGATCTCGTAGAGCTCCTTGGAGGAGCACTGCAGGATGTCCGTGCCGTCGATGACGATGGAGCCTTGTTCAGGGCGGAGCAGTCCGATCAGGGACTTCAGGAACACCGACTTACCGGTACCCGAAGGCCCGAGCAGTGCGCTGACCTCACCCGCGGGAAGTGTCAACGACACGTCCTGCCAAATCCTCTGCGACCCGAAAGACTTTGTCAGTCCTTGTACCGCTACCTCGACTCCCACCATTACCTCCGCGACGTCCGTTGCATGCATGCACCCGTGTGGGTTGGGTCACTCTATCGCATGGGAGTGGTACCCGTGACTGCGAATACTACTAACGAGTAGGGAAGAAGCATAATTCAGATCACAGCCTAGTTCGGACACCCCTCCCACCTGCATGAATTCCGGCATATCACCCGCGAAAAAAGTTCAAAAAAAGAGGGCCACTCCCCGTGGGGAGTGGCCCTCTTCGTTACTACTCGCGAAGAGCAGCGGGAAAACCGTCTTACTTGATGACGATCTTTGCGCCGGCAGCTTCGAGCTTTTCCTTGGCAGCCTCTGCGGCATCCTTGGCAACCTTCTCGAGGATGGCCTTCGGAGCGCTCTCGACGAGATCCTTGGCTTCCTTCAGGCCGAGGCCGGAAACGACCTCACGGACGACCTTGATGACCTGGATCTTCTTGTCGCCAGCCGACTCGAGGACGACGTCGAACTCGTCCTGCTCTTCAGCAGCTTCTGCGCCGGCAGCCGGTGCGCCTGCAGCGGCGACGGCGACGGGAGCAGCAGCGGTGACCTCGAAGGTCTCCTCGAATGCCTTAACGAACTCCGAGAGCTCGAGGAGGGTGAGCTCCTTGAACTGGTCCAACAACTCTTCGGTGCTGAGCTTCGCCATTGTGGCGGTCCTTCCTGTAAGTCCCATGTCGCTGATCCGCGACCGGGCGGGGTTATAGCAGTGATGCGCGGGTGCGGATCAGCTTTCGGCTTCGGCCTCGGCCGGAGCCTCGGTGGCAGCCTCTGCGGGGGCCTCTGCGGCTCCGCCTTCTGCAGCCTTCTTCTCCTGCAGGGCAGCGGCCAGACGGGCCATCTGCGAAGCGGGAGCATTGAACAGGCCTGCGGCCTTTGCCAAGTTGCCCTTCATCGCGCCGGCAAGCTTTGCCAACAGGATTTCGCGGGATTCGAGATCCGCGATCTTGTTGACCTCTTCCACGGACAGCGCAGCGCCGTCCATGTAGCCGCCCTTGATGATGAGCGCCTTGTTGTCCTTAGCGAAGTTCTTCAGAGCCTTCGCAGCGTCGACCGGTTCGCCCTTGATGAATGCAATGGCGGTCGGACCAACGAACAGGTCATCAAGGCCCTCGATGCCAGCCTCTGCGGCGGCACGCTTGACCAGGGTGTTCTTGGCGACGGAGTAGGTGGCACCTTCTCCGAGAGCGCGTCGCAGTGTCGTGATGTTGCCAACCGAAAGGCCACGGTATTCCGTGACCACAGCGGCGGTCGAACCCTTGAACTGCTCGGTGATTTCCGCAACTGCGGAAACCTTCTCAGGCTTTGCCATACTTCGCCTCCTCTCGTGACAGTCGTTGTCCCACTCAGGAACCGCTGCACCTCATCGGGGTGAACCCGAGAAGACACAGTCCGCGACATGCAAAACGCCCCGGCGCAAGCGCACGGGGCGTACAGAGGAAACATGAAGAAGAGGCTTACGAATCAGCGTAACGATGCAAAGCGAGGCAGTGCATAACCAGGCAAACTGTAGAACCACTACATCAAGCTATCCCCCTACCTCGTTCACCTACGTGGGCCGCCGGGCACTCCCGGACTTTCAACCACACCCATCACTGAGTGCAATCACCAACGGTCTTGGGTAGAACATGATTTTGGGGTGAAGTTCATATCCAGCACTGAACTCCGCGTCGAAGACTACCTGACTGCTCGCTGCATAACCAAATCGGGTTCGTCACGCACCCGGTTTCTTCAAGCACCGATGGCCCTGGCGATCTTGTGTTCGATTGCTGCCCGAGCTCGGTCCGGCAACACCAGCAGTCCATCGAGTTCCTTGTGGGCCTTCCGATACGCACTCTGACGTTCCTGTGGCGTCGCGCCCTCGTCCATGGCCAGTCGCAGCAGACGTTGCGCCCTTACCAGGCGCTCTTGTTCGTCGAGGGTGAATCCGCTCCGTCGGCGGCGCTTCGCCTCAGCTTCCGCGATTTCGAAGGCGATCGCGTAAGCGTGCACCGCCTCGCGGTACTCGGTTTTTGCCTGCTGGTTGCCGATCATCGTCTCCGGATTGCCTGGGCGAAGCAGATCGGCACGATATTTGGCTCTATGAAACTCGGCGGTCAAAGGCTCGCGCATGTCCGTCATCATCGGGGTGTCGAGCAGTGTGACCGGGTCGAGCTCGTACGCGAACCATCGGACGTCGACCGCATCGTGCTGCTCGATGGCCTTGGCCAGCTCTCGGCGCTGTGTTTCTTCGTCGGCGTGATGTTGCGCGTTGGCCTGCGCGATGGCGACCTTGGTCTGCTGCTTGAGCCGGAAGCGCTCTTGCCGGCGCTCGATCCGCCTTTCGTTGGCAACCGCGACACCCTTCAGCGCCCCACCGATGGTGCCGCCGAAAACGAAGATCAGCCACCAAAAGTTTCCGAGGAACTGGAACGCTTCGTGCATACCCCGATGATGCCACCGTTAGATCGATACCACCGTTGGACCGATACCACCGATGGACCGATACCACCGGCAGGGATCACACTCTCCCGAAACGGCAAGAAGGCCGGCAGGGAGTGATCCCTGCCGGCCTTCTTGTTCGTATGCGGACTGCTTACGCGTCTGCAGCATCCTCGAGGAGGTTGCGAGTACGGTTCGGATCCACCGGGATGCCCGGACCGGTGGTGGTCGAGACCGTGATCTTCTTCACGTAGCGACCCTTGGCCGACGAGGGCTTCGCACGCAGGATCTCGTCCAGGGCTGCGCCGTAGTTCTCCACCAGCTTCTCATCGTCGAACGATGCCTTGCCGATGACGAAGTGCAGGTTGGCCTGCTTGTCGACGCGGAAGTTGATCTTTCCGCCCTTGATGTCGTTGACAGCCTTGGTGACATCCGCCGTGACGGTGCCCGTCTTCGGGTTCGGCATCAGGCCACGCGGTCCGAGGACACGGGCGATGCGGCCGACCTTGGCCATCTGATCAGGAGTCGCGATTGCGGCGTCGAAATCGACCCATCCACCCTGGATGCGCTCGATCAGGTCTTCTGCACCGACTACGTCAGCGCCTGCAGCCTCGGCTTCTGCTGCCTTCTCGCCAACAGCGAACACGATGACGCGAGCGGTCTTACCGGTGCCGTGGGGCAGGTTGACCGTTCCGCGGACCATCTGGTCAGCCTTACGGGGGTCGACGCCCAGACGAACTGCAACCTCAACGGTTGCATCCATCTTGGTGGACGACGTCTCCTTGGCGAGCTTTGCAGCCTGAAGCGGGCTGTAGAGCTTGTCTGCGTCGATCTTCTCAGCGGCGGCGAGGTACGCCTTGCTGCGCTTTGCCATTTGTTCTGTCCTTACTTGTCACTGCAGCGAATTACCTGTGCAGTGGTGAATGGTTCAGTTGTGGTCGGGGCCTGGCCGGCCCTCCCACGTAATGCTGTGGAGCGGACTATCAGCCCTGGACCGTGATGCCCATGGAACGAGCGGTGCCGGCGATGATCTTCGCGGCCTGCTCGATGTCATTGGCATTGAGGTCTTCAGCCTTGGTCTTCGCGATTTCGCGCACCTGATCCATGGTCACCGAGGCAACCTTGGTCTTGTGCGGTTCGCCGGAGCCCTTGGCGACGCCGGCTGCCTTGAGGAGCAGCTTGGCGGCGGGAGGGGTCTTCAGCTTGAAATCGAAGGTCCGGTCTTCGTAGACCGAGATCTCGACCGGCACAACGTTGCCGCGCTGGGACTCAGTCGCCGCGTTGTAGGCCTTGCAGAACTCCATGATGTTCACGCCGTGCTGACCGAGCGCGGGACCCACGGGAGGTGCAGGGTTAGCCTGACCTGCCTGGATCTGCAGCTTGATGAGCCCGGCGAGCTTCTTCTTCTTTGGGGGCATCTCTAGTTCCTAGTTTCTAGCTTGGGTGTGTGTCTTGCGTCGAACAAATTGCAAGTTTTGGGGTGGTCAGATCTTCGCGACCTGGTTGAAGTTGAGCTCAACCGGGGTTTCACGACCGAAGATCGACACGAGAACCTTGAGCTTCTGCTGCTCGCCGTTGACCTCGCTGATGCTGGCCGGAAGGGTTGCGAACGGGCCGTCCATGACGGTGACCGACTCGCCGACCTCGAAGTCGACCTCGATGAGGGGCTTGCCGAAGGACTCGGACGGTGCCTCGCCTGCTGCGACGGCGGCCGCTGCAGCCTGCTGCTTCTTCTGCTCCTGCTGCGGGAGCAGGAACTTGACGACCTCGTTGAGGGTCAGCGGCGAGGGACGCGACGTGGCACCGACAAAACCGGTGACACCAGGCGTGTTGCGCACGGCGCCCCACGACTCGTCGTTGAGCTCCATGCGAACGAGGATGTATCCGGGCAGAACCTTGCGGTTGACCTGCTTGCGCTGGCCGTTCTTGATCTCGGTGACCTCTTCGGTGGGAACTTCCACCTGGAAGATGTAGTCGCCGACATCGAGGTTCTGAACGCGAGTCTCGAGGTTGGTCTTGACCTTGTTCTCGTAACCGGCGTACGAGTGGATGACGTACCAGTCACCCGGGGCGCGGCGCAGCGCAGCCTTGAGTTCGGCAACGGGATCCTCGACCTCGAGCTCGGCGGCGGGAGCGGCCTCGTCGGAGTTCTCGGCATCGTCGGAGATGACGTCCTCGGTCGCTGCAGCGTCTGCATCAGTGCCTTCGGCAACGTCTGCATCGGTGCCTTCGGCAACCACGACGTCTACTTCGGCTGCCGCCTCGGCAGAAACACGCTCTTCGGCCAAAGCCTCATTCGTGTCGTTCTCGGGGGTGCTCACTGGGGCACTCGCTTCCTCTCGTTACTCGGACCCGGGTCGGGTCTTGTCGCGCTCGCAGGCAAAGACGCCCGACTGCTACGGCGATCAGCCGAACAGCCAGGTGACACCCTTGATCACAGCGATATCGACGCCGCTGATGAAAGCGACCATGAAGACCACGAACGTCAGCACGACGCTGGTGTAGGTGATCATCTGCTTGCGGTTCGGCCAGATGACCTTACGGAGTTCTGCGATGACCTCGCGGAAGAATTTGCGCAGGCGCTTGAAGATGTTGTCCTTCTTCGCCTTGGGCTTCTTGCCGGGGTTCGTTGCAGTCGGCTTGGCCGAAGATGTCCGGGATGCCGTCCGGGCCGGAGTCTTCACGGTGGACGCGCTGACCGAGGCGCCGCGTGCAGCGCGCTTGCCGGTCGGCTTGTTGGAAACCCCACTGGATGCGGAGGGAGCCTTCTCGGCACCGTCCTTGTCCAACGAAAGATCGGAACGCGTAGTCGCGTCAGCTGCAGTGTCGTCGACACCGGTCGAATCGGCAGACAGTGAAGTCTCCGCATCCGAAGTGTCGGCGTCGCGCTTGGCGCGCTCCTCGCTCACGTCGTTCCTCTCAGTCGCTGGCATCCGGGGGCAGGGGCGACAGGACTTGAACCTGCAACCTGCGGTTTTGGAGACCGCTGCTCTGCCAGTTGAGCTACGCCCCTTTGGTTGACCTCGACAGGTAGACCCTGCCTGAATCAACCGTTCTGCGATCACACAACATACGCGCTACCCGAGGTGAATGTCTTGCAACATTCAGGGCAGCGCGCAGCGCTGAGGAATCCCAGAAATCTCAGTGTACTTCAAAGCCCCGGAACAAACACAATCCGCCCTGCGATCAGGCTAGACGGACCGTGGCAGTGGCACGACCGAAGATCTTCTTACCTTCGGACTTGGCCACAATTGCCAGTACTGCGGTCTTGCTTTCTTCGTCGATCGACTTCACCTTGGCGGTGAACTCGATCTCGGCAGCCTTGTCGGCTGCCACGATCACCGGGCTCGTGAACCGTACGTTGTACTCGGTCACTGCGCCCGGATCTCCCAGCCATTCGGTGACGTAGCCGGCACCGATGCCCATGGAGAGCATGCCGTGCGCGACGACGTCCGGCAAGCCGGCAAGTCGTGCGACCTCGTCACTGAAGTGAATCGGATTGGGATCTCCCGAAACACCCGCGTAGTTGGCGAGGTTTCCACGCGTCAGGGTGACGGACTTCTCGGGGAGAAGTTCGCCGACACTCACGTCGGAAAATTTACGAAGCGACATGCATCATCACGTCCTTGACTGCGTGGGCGATGTTCTCGTCCACTTCCCCACCCGTTCGAGCAACAAGCGTCGTCCACGTGGTGACGACGGCTTCGTCGTTCTGATCGGTGATGATGTTCTTGGTCACGATGATGTCGCTACCTGCGGCCTGCCTGAACGAATCCAGGAAGACGTCGCAGAAGAGTCGGTCACCGACCTGCATGGGCTTGTGCAGCACCAAGCGCTGATCGGTCTGAAGAATCTGACTCAGGTCGTAGCCTGTGACGATCTCTTCGAACAGACGTCGCTGAGCAATGGCACCCACGATGGCGACGAACGTGATGGGAGCGATCAGGCCGTCGTATCCGAGGCCCTTGGCTGCCGACTCGTCGTAGTGCGCGGGATGGGCGTCCTGGACGGCGCGAGCGAACTCGCGCACCTTCTCGCGTCCGACCTCGTAGAAGTCTTCGACACGATAGTGGTGACCGACCATCTGGACGGCATGAGCGGCCGGGTCCGTAGGGACCTCGGCCGCTGCCTGGTTCTCTTGCAAATCTGTCACGCGGTGAGACTCTCTTCTAGCTAGGACCCGAAGACGCAGGCCCAGAGAGGGTCTTCCGCGAAAATCGTCGTCCTGTTAAGGACTTACTACTTCGACTCGCGATGCGACTGGTGGGTTCCGCAGTTGGGGCAGAACTTCTTGAGCTCCAGGCGATCGGGGTCGTTGCGCCGATTCTTCTTGGTGATGTAGTTGCGGTGCTTGCATACCTCGCAGGCCAAGGTGATCTTGGGCCGAACGTCGGTCGAGGAGGCCACGGGATGCCTTCTTTCGGGTGTATCTGATTACGAGCAATCAGGGTGGATCATGCATATTGTGTAGCGGTGACCGGACTTGAACCGGCGACGCAACGATTATGAGTCGTTTGCTCTACCAACTGAGCTACACCGCCTCGGTGTCGAGTGTCGCGCGGAAAGCACGGCACCACAATCCAGCGAGCCCCCTAACGGAATCGAACCGTTGACCTTTTCCTTACCATGGAAACGCTCTACCGACTGAGCTAAGGGGGCGTGGCTCAGGAGCGCGTTGCCGCTCTCTTGAAGCCTCCGAAAGATTACACACGAACGAGCGCCAGCACCAAATCCGCTGGTCATCGGGGCAAAAATGGTGCCGGAGCCCATTGTTGCACCGATCGGGGCCGCTGGCGAGGGCTTTGCGGGAACCAGTCTCGACCCTGCACTCCCCCTGAAACCATCCCCCGGTGCCCATCCCGAGGCCCCTGAGCCCCCGACACCCCCGACACCCCTGAGCCGAAGCCGGCGCCTGCGTCGCCAACGCGCGCTCGACCTCGGTACACGCACAAAAAAAGTCAGCCCCGACTCTCGCGAAGAGAATCGGGGCTGACTTGGTGTGGCAGATGTAGGATTCGAACCTACGTAGGCATAAGCCGACGGATTTACAGTCCGCTCCCATTGGCCGCTCGGGCAATCTGCCGTGCTTGCACCAGGCTTCGATCCGGCGCATTCGCAAGTATATCGCGACGTGCGGCGGCCGAAAACGGCTTCCTCGGTGCGGTGAGAAGAATACAACGAACACACCCCCATTTTGCAAACCGGGTGGTAACGGGCGGTGCCGACCCGATAACGTCGAGGTGTCCACCGGTATGGAAGGTGGGCGGAACTCGATGTTCGTGAACTACCGGAAAGCGGGAGTGTGAAGTGGCTGATTCGTCCTTCGACGTGGTGAGCAAGGTTGACCGTCAAGAGGTGGACAACGCCCTGCATCAGGCTGCCAAGGAGTTGACCACGCGTTTCGACTTCCGAAACACGGGAGCGTCGATCGAGTGGTCTGGTGAAGAGACGATCACGTTGAACGCCGACACCGAGGAGCGACTGCTGGCCGCCCTCGACGTGTTCAAGGAGAAGTTGATCCGTCGTGACATCTCGCTGAAGGCATTCGATGCCGGCGAGCCGGCGCAGTCCGGAAAGATCTACAAGCTGTCCGGAACCTTGGTCCAGGGCATCAGCAGCGAGAACGCGAAGAAGATCACCAAGAAGATTCGCGACGAGGGCCCCAAGGGTGTCAAGGCGCAGATCCAGGGTGAGGAACTTCGTGTGAGCAGCAAGAAGCGCGACGACCTCCAGGGCGTCATCTCCCTGCTCAAGGGTGAGGACTTCGGGATCGCCCTGCAGTTCGTGAACTACCGGTAGTAGGGGCTGTGCCCCTGTGCGCCTTTTTGGTAGTTCCGACGACCAGAAAGGCTCACAGGGGCCGAAGGCCCCTACATCCCCGCCATCTTCTCCAAACGCTCGATCCGGTCCGCCATGGGCGGATGCGTCGAGAACAGCTTGCTGACCTTGTCGCCCGCTCTGAAGGGGTTGGCGATCATCAGGTGGGACTGCGCCGCGAGCTTGGGCTCAGGCGGCAACGGCGCGGCTGCGACGCCCGACTCGAGCTTGCGCAGCGCCGACGCCAACGCCAGCGGGTCACCGGTGAGCTCGGCTCCTGATTGATCCGCCTGGTACTCGCGAGAGCGCGAGACGGCCAGCTTGACCACGGTTGCCGCGATCGGTCCCAGTAGGGAGACGAGCAGCAGCGCGATCGGATTGCTTCCCTGCCCGTTCCCTCGGCCGCCGAAGATGCTCGCGTACATCGCGAAGTTGGCCAGGCCAGAGATGACGCTGGCCATCGCGCCGGCCACGGACGAGATCAAAATGTCCCGGTTGTAGACGTGGGAGAGTTCGTGCCCGAGCACGGCACGCAGTTCGCGTTCGTTCAGGATCTGCATGATGCCGCTGGTCACGCACACCGCGGCATGCCGAGGGCTACGACCGGTGGCAAACGCGTTCGGGGCGTTCGTGGGGCTGACGTACAGCCTGGGCATCGGTTGGTGCGCCGTCGTGGCGAGTTCGCGCACGATCCGGTAGATCGCCGGTGCCTCGACCTCGGTGATGGGCTGGGCGCGCATCGATCGAAGCGCCAGCTTGTCGCTGTTGAAGTACACGTAGGCATTCATGCCGACGGCAAACAGAACGGATCCCCACAGAAGGAACGGGCTGTTGAACAGCGAGCCGATGAAGACGATCAGCGCCGACATCCCCACCAACAAGCCGAATGTCTTCGCACCGTTCGCGTAGCCGTGCAAACCGCTCACCTCTTGCCTCGCTGGAGCCGAAGGCTCACCCGAACTCCCCGGTGTATGCACCGGTTCTGTTCAGTCAACGAAGGACAGGGGCATCAGGGTTCCCACCCAGTGACTGTCGGGGTTTCCACCCGGTAGCCCCGATTCGCCGAGGTGTCAGCCGACTCGTTCGATCGTGTAATCGACGAGACGCACGAGCGCTTCGTTGGCCGGTCCCTGCGGGAGCTCAGCCAACTGAGCTTTCGCCGCGACGGCATACTCGCCCAGCTTTGCCTTCGCCTTGACCATGCCCGGCGAACGCTCGAGCAGTTCGAGAGCTTCTTCTACCAGGGCATCTTCGGTAACCGGGCCCGCGAGCAGCTCCCGCAGGCGATCTGCGTCGGCCCCTTCTTCGCGGAACGCGTACAGGACGGGCAGGGTGTGGACACCCTCGCGCAGGTCGGTGCCCGGAGTCTTGCCGGACTGCGCCGATACGGACGAGATGTCGATGATGTCGTCGGAGATCTGGAACGCGGTGCCGACGGCGTCACCCAGGCGCTCGAGGCGCTCGATGTGAGCTGCGTCGGCGCCGGAGAAGGTGCCGCCGAAGCGTCCCGAAGCAGCGATCAGCGAACCGGTCTTCTCCCACACGACCTTGAGGTAGTGCTCGACCGGATCCTGCTCCTTCTTGACACCGATCGTCTCGCGCATCTGGCCGGTGACCAGTTCGGCGAATGTTTCGGCGATGATCCGAACGGCCTCGGGTCCGAGCGTCGACACCAGGCGTGATGCGTGCGCGAACAGATAGTCGCCGGCCAGGATCGCCACACTGTTTCCCCAGCGGGCGTTGGCGCTGGGTGCTCCGCGCCGCATGGACGCCTCGTCCATGACGTCGTCGTGATAGAGCGTCGCCAGGTGAACGAGTTCGGTGACAGTCGCTGCGGTGATGATCGACGGATCGTTCGGCACCGGTCCGAGTTGCGCGGTCAGGATCGTGAACAACGGACGGAAGCGCTTTCCCCCGGCTCGCGCGAGATGCAGCGCGGCCTCGGTGAGGAAGTCTTCGCCGTCGGACAGCTCGCTGACCAACAACTCCTCGACATCGGAGAGTCCACCACGCACTACTGCGGCGAGCTGTTCGTCGCCCAGGTCGATGCCTGCAACGACGGTGCTCGATGCGGTTGCGTCGGCAGCAGTCTTTTCGGTGCTCACGATGTCAGTACCCATTCCTGTCGTCAGTGACGGCTCGGTTCCCACGGTAGTGAACCTAGCGGTTCGCACTCGGGACGGCCTCGCCACGGTGGCGATCGCGAGCCTGGGAAGATGTGAGTGTGTCCGTAGAAGAGCAGTCCCCCGTCGTCGATTCGCTTCCGAACGAAACCGACATTGTGGTCATCGGCGCAGGTCCCGCGGGTTCTTCGGCCGCTGCATGGGCCGCCCGCAGCGGCCGAGACGTCGTCCTCGTGGACGCTGCCGTCTTCCCGCGAGACAAGACTTGTGGTGATGGACTCACTCCGCGCGCCGTGGCCGAACTAGATCTCCTCGGCCTCGGCGAGTGGGTTCGGTCACACACGACGAACAAGGGCCTGCGGTTGTCCGGCTTCGGACAAGAACTCGAACTCGAGTGGCCGGGGACGTCGTTCCCGCCGATCGGCAGCGCCATCCCCCGCACCGAACTCGACGACGCCATTCGCCGGTGCGCCGTCGAATCGGGCGCGGTCATGGTCGAGGGCACCAAGGCCGTCGACGTCGAACTCGACGGTGATCGAGTAGCCGCCGTCGTACTCGCCGGCCCCTCGGGACGAAGCACCCTTCGTTGTCGGACGCTGATCATCGCCGACGGCGTTCGCTCGACGCTCGGCAAGAAGCTGGGACGGCAGTGGCACCGGGACACCGCGTACGGCGTCGCGGCACGCGCGTATGTCGCGACGCCGCGCAGCGCCGACCCGTGGATCACCTCGCATCTGGAACTGCGGGACACCGAGGGCACGTTGCAGGCGGGGTACGGCTGGATCTTCCCGCTCGGTACCGGCGAGGTGAACATCGGCGTCGGGACACTGGCGACGTCCAGGCGCCCGGCGCCGGGTGCCCTGCGTCCCTTGCTCGACTTGTACACCGACCAGCGCCGAAGCGAGTGGCAGTGGAGCAGCGAGATACATTCCGTCGCTTCGGCTTTGCTACCCATGGGCGGCGCCGTCTCCAACATCGCCGGACGCAACTGGGCCGTGATCGGCGACGCCGCAGCGTGCGTGAACCCGCTCAACGGTGAGGGCATCGACTACGGCCTCGAAGGCGGACGTCTGGTGGTCGAACAGCTCGGCGCCGACGATCTGACGGAGCTGTGGCCGACCGTGCTTCGGGAGCACTACGGGCAGGCGTTCTCGGTCGCGCGCCGGCTCGCAGGCCTGCTGACGGTTCCGCAGTTCCTGCCCGCGTCGGGTCCGATCGCGATGCGCTCACGGGCACTGATGACGGTCGCCGTTCGGGTGATGGGGAACCTCGTCACCGACGCCGACGTCGATCTGACGGCGAAGGCATGGCGTGCGTCGGGGGCCGCGTCGAGAAAGATCGACTCCCGACCGCTGTTCGGTTGAGCAAGTGCTGTGCGCCTTTATTAACCGCCGGGGGTTAATAAAGGCGCACAGCAGTTCAGGCAGTGGCGTAATGCAGCGCCACGATGCCGCCGGTGAGGTTGCGCCACTTGACGTTCTTCCAGCCGGCAGCCTCGATCTTGCGGGCCAACTCTTCCTGGGTCGGCCAGGCGCGGATCGATTCGGCGAGGTAGACGTAGGCGTCGGGGTTGCTGCTGACGGTGCGTGCGACCTGCGGGAGCGCCTTCATCAGGTACTCCATGTAGACCGTGCGGAAGGGCCCGAAGACGGGCGTCGAGAACTCGCTGACGACGAGACGTCCGCCCGGCTTGGTGACGCGGGCGATCTCACGCAGTCCGGCTTCGAAGTCGGAGACGTTGCGCAGGCCGAAGGAAATCGTCGCGGCGTCGAACACGTTGTCGGCATAGGGCAGGTACATCGCGTCACCTGCGACCATCGGAACCTTGCGCGAGATTCCGGCCTTGAGCATTCCCTTGGAGAAGTCGGTGGCGACGCACCAGGCACCGGAGCGCCCCAGTTCGACGGTCGAGACTCCGGTTCCGGCGGCGAGGTCGAGCACCTTCTCGCCCGGCTTGAGGTCGAGGGCTTCGCGGGTGGCCTTGCGCCAACCCTTGTCCTGGCCGAAGGACAGCACGGTGTTGGTGAGGTCGTATCGCTCCGCGACGTCGTCGAACATCGACGCGACTTCGTGCGGTTGCTTCTCGAGAGTTGCTCGGGTTCCGTGTGTAGTGGCCACACCCGAAACGCTACCAACCCTCGGGCAGCGAGGGCGTTCAGGCTGCGCTGGCACCCGTTCGCCGCCCGAGGCCCCGCACGTCCTCGTAGTGACGGAGCAACTCTTCGCAGATTGCCGGCCAGGTCCGGTGCAGCACCGAGCGCCTCGCCGCGGAGCCGAACTGCACCCGCAGATCACGCTGACGAAGTGCGTCGACTGCGCTTGGCAGGAGTTCGGTGAACCTGTCCGTCGGCAGGAGGTAGCCGTTGCGGCAATGCGAGATCAGGTCACGTGGTCCGCCGGCGTCCGGTCCGACGACAGGCACACCGCTCGCGAGGGCTTCCTGGACCGCCTGGCAAAAGGTCTCGTGCTCGCCGGGGTGAACGAACACGTCCAGGCTCGCGTAGGCGTCGGCCAGCGCGGTACCGCCCAGTTGTCCGGTGAAGATCGCGTCCGGCATCAGTCGTCGTAGGTTCTCGCGATCCGGGCCGTCTCCGACGATCACGATCTGCACGCTGGGATCGGCCGCCAGCACCGCCAGTCGCTCGACGTGCTTTTCGGGCGCGAGGCGACCGACGAAGCCGACCACCAACCGGTCGCTGTCACCGATCCAGGACCGCCGCAACACCGAGCTACGACGCGAAGGCGCGAATCGTTGTGCGTCGACGCCGCGGGCCCATCGGTGCACGCGCGGAATGCCGTGCTCTTCGAGGGCGTCGACTGCCGACGTGGAGGGCGCGAGTGTCCTGTTGCAGCTCTTGTGGATTCGACGGGTCCACGCCCATGCGGCGCGGCTGGTGACGCCGAGACCGTAGCTTTCGGCAAATCCGGCGACGTCGGTCTGGTAGACCGCGACGGTCGGGATCCCGAGCCGCTTCGCGACGGCCACTCCCCCGGCGCCGAGCAGGAACGGTGACGCCAGATGGACGACGTCGGGCGCGAAGGTCCGCACGGCCGTGGTCAATCGTGGTTGCGGCAGGCCGACGGGAAGTGAACTGACTTTGGGCACCATGACGGCTGGCACCCGAACCACCTGAACGCCTTCGTGTTCGGTGGCGGCAGAGGTGTCGGATCCGACAGTGTCCGGCGCAATGACCATGGCGTCGTGGCCAGTGCGATCGAGGTGTTCGAGCACGCGTAGTACCGAGTTGGTGACGCCGTTCATGTTGGGCAGGAATGACTCCGCAACGATGGCTACTCTCACACCGAGAACGGTGACAGGGCCAGGAAAAGTCCACGTCATGTTCGTGTGAAGTTCGGGCGAAGCGCGAACTAACTCGAGGCGACCGGCGCCGAACTTGCCGCCTGCGCTTCCCGCTTGCGCAGGTACCAGATCGACGGTCCAGCCAGGAGCCACGTCACGACGATCACCGATCCTGCCGGGATCAGCGCCACCGTCGCGTTGCGTCCCGCTACCCGGACCAAATCAGGGTCGGCTTTGGAGTACTCCACCTCGATGCGTTGTCCCACAGTCAGATTGGTGGGGTAGAGCACGCCGAGTTCAGGGTTGTGGTTGGCGCCGTCCGGTGTCACGAAGCTGATCGCCGAACGTAGCGAGCCTGCCGAGAGCACCTCGGCAGTTGCGGTACCCATGTTCGATTCGATGGTCCGATCGTTGCGCCAGGCACCGAGAACCAGGATCACCGCGAGCACGGAAATGCCGACCGCAACCACCAGCACACCGATGCGGAGGCGACGCAGAACTGTTTGCGTCACAGCTGTGCCCGCACGGAAGCGTGGAGTTCGCGCAGCCCACTGCGATCCGTCGCGACCTCGAGCACACGAATGCCGTTGGCCGGTTGCGCCAGCGTCGTTGCCAGGGCGTCGACGGTGACCGCTGCGTGCGGCACGCGGTAGGCCGCGCACAGCGCAGCGAGGTCCATGCCGTGTGGTGTTCCGAACACTCGCTCGAAGACTCCGGCGTACTGCGGGTCGCCTTGTTCGAGGAGCTCGAAGATACCGCCGCCGTCGTCGTTGGCCACGACGATGGTGAGATCGCTCGGCCTCGGCTCACCGGTCCCGATCAGCAGCCCGGACGCGTCGTGCAGGAAGGTCAGGTCGCCCATGAGCGCGACGGTCCGGCCGCCCTCGTACGCCAACGCGGCGCCCACCGCCGCCGAGACGGTGCCGTCGATACCTGCGACGCCGCGATTCGACAGCACCCGTACGGCGGGCTTGGGATAGCTCACGAGTGCCGCGTCGCGAACAGGGTTGGATGCGCCGAGCAGAAGCTGGTCGCCGTCCGCGAGAGCATCCATCACAGCAGCTGCCACGTGCAGGCCGGTGGCCTTGGGGTGGGCGTCGAGTTGCTTGCGGACGGCAGTTTCGGCGTGTTCGGTCAGCGCGGCACATCGAGCGATCCAGGCGGGATCGGGAGTCCCGGTGACCACTGCTCTGGTTCCGGTGGCGAGTACGTTGCCGGATACGTCCGGCCAGCGCGGCCCGGTAGTCAGCGCGTAGACGTCGACGCCCGGGTCGGCCAGCACCTTCGAGACCTGACGATGCAACGTCGGGCGGCCGGTGATGATCGCCTGCTTGGGCTTGAGTTGCGAGAGCGCGAGTGGATGCAGTGCGATCCCGTGCATCGGAGCCGTCGGCTCGGCCACCGTCGGCAGGCCGGCCAGCTCAGGCCGAAGTGCGCTGCCGTGTCCGGAAATGACCACCGTATCTGCGGTCAGATCCAGATCGACGGGAACGTCGAGCGTCGCATTCTGGGTGGTGGTCCAGGCCGCACCGCCGGGACGGCCCTCCGGGACCGGTCCCTGCACGTGCACGTCCGGCACCAGCGGCTCACGAAGTGGAATGTCGAAATGCACCGGACCCGCGTTTCCGGATCGGGTTCCGCGGGCAGCGGCGAGGACCCGGCAGACCGCCGAGCGCCACTGGCTGTTCTGCGTCGAATCGTCCTCCGCCAGGCCCAGGCTGATGGTTGCGCGGACTTGACTGCCGAAGAGCCCGAGTTGCTCGACGGTCTGGTTGGCGCCGGTGCCGAGCATCTCGTACGGCCGGTTGGCGCTCAGGACCACCAGCGGCACTCGCGCGTAGTTGGCCTCGAGGACAGCGGGTCCGAGATTCGCGACGGCGGTCCCGGAAGTCATCACGATGGGGACCGGTCGTTTCCCGGCGATTGCCAGTCCGAGTGCCAGAAAGCCTGCTGTCCGCTCGTCGATCCGCATGTGCAGACGCAACCGGCCGTCGAGATCGGCGGCCTGGAGGGCAAATGCGAGGGGCGCGTTGCGAGAGCCTGGACACAGCACGACTTCACGCACGCCACCACGAACCAGTTCGTCGACGACGGCTGTGGCTTGTGCAGTGGACGGATTCACGCCTTCAAGAGTGTCAGATGTTCGGGCACAAGCATGCCCAGGGGCGGGGACAGCGGCATTATGTGTGGGTGCGCACACTCTTCGATCCAGCCGAGCTCGAACCCCGTCGGTTCTATCAGTTACTCACCGCTTCGGTGGTCCCCCGGCCGATTGCCTGGGTGTCCACCCTGTCGGCGGACGGCGTCGGCAATCTGGCTCCGTACAGCTTTTTCACCGTGGCAAGTTCGGCGCCGCCGATCGTGCAGTTCACGTCGGTCGGACGCAAGGACAGTCTGCGCAACATCGAAGCGACCGGCGAATTCGTGATCAACCTGGCGACTGCCAGGCTTGCCGACGTGGTGAACCAGAGTTCCGCCTTCTACGACGCCCAGGCCGACGAGTTTCTCGAGTTGAACATCCGTAGCGAGCCGAGCGAGCGGGTTCGCCCCGTCCGGGTCGCCGACTCCCCGATCGCCATCGAATGCACGCTCCACCAGGTCATCGAGGTCGGTAATTCATTTGTCGTGATGGGAAATGTGGTCGCGGTCGCAGTACGTCCCGAGGCTGTCGCCGACGACGGCCTACCGGACTTCGCGGCAATCGCACCGATGAGCCGACTTGGCCGAGCGCAGTGGGGCCTTCCTCCCGAAGTCGTCGAAAAGGACAGACCCACCACTCCACAGCGACCGTAAATCAGGTTAGGGTTACCTGATTAGGTACGAGTAACAGATAATCAGGGAGCAACCAGTCATGGCCAAGCGCGCCAAGTTCGTGAAACCGGCCTCACGCAGCATCGTGTCGGCGCGGGTCGTGGCGAACAAACGAATCAGCCCCAGCTTCATCCGGGTGACCATTGCCGGCGAAGAGCTGTCCACCATCGCTCCGATGGGTGCCGATCAGTGGTTCCGCATGTTCATCCCGCAGGTCGGCCAGAGTGAACTCCGGTTGCCGAGCGCGGCCAGCAATCTCTGGTATGCGCAGTACCTGTTGATGTCCAAGGACACGCGACCCGTCGTGCGCAACTACACGATTCGCGCCTACCGTGCCGCCGGATCCGGTCTCTTCGGCGAGACCACGGAGATCGACATCGACTTCGCTTATCACGGCGACATCGGCCCGGCATCCGCGTGGGCGGACACCGCGTCGGCCGGCGACGAGGTCGCCCTCTTGGACGAAGGCTGCATCTACAACCCCACACCCGAGGCCAAGTGGCAACTGCTCGTCGGCGACGAGAGTGCACTTCCCGCGATCATCGGCATTCTGGAATCCGCGCCCGCAGACCTGCGTGCCGAGGTCTTCGTCGAGATTCCGAACATCGAAGACAAGCAAGACATTCCGGAGTTGGCGAACGTCAACGTGCATTGGCTCGTTCGCGAGGACGAACACGCGACGCCGGGTGTTCTGACCCTCGAGACCGTCCGCGCCGCCGAACTGCCCGAGGGGCCGTCGTACACCTTTGTCGCCGGCGAACAGGCACTCACCACCGGGCTGCGTCGGCACCTCGTGAACGACCGGAAGTTCGCCAAAACCGACATCACCTTCACCGGCTTCTGGCGCCACGGACATTCGGCTCACTGACAAACGCACCGAAAACGACGAGTGGCCCGAGAGAAACTCCCGGGCCACTCGTCGTTTTACGTTCGCTTATGCAGCGTGCTTCTGGATCACATCGCCCAGACGCGGCAGAGCTGCAGTCACATGCTTCTTCGCCGAACCGCGCAGCTTCGAGTACATCGACTTGACGACGGCCTTGTCGCTGCCCTCGATACGCTCGTCCGTCACCTCGAGGAGGGAATCGGCAACCGCGTCACCGCGGGCGCTGATGAAATCGGCGAAGCTGCCTTCGCCGGAAGCCGAGAATTCCTGCCAGTACGGCTCGAGCTTTGCCACGAAAGCCGGCAGAAGCGCGGTGACGGCGTCCGGCACGATGGACGGGCTCACCTTCTTGACCGCGCCGTAGCCACCCTTGAGAGCCAGCCCTGAGGCCCCCGACTTATCCGAAACCTCTGCGTCGATCAAGGTCTGCACGTCCGCGACGACCGCGGGAACCCGTGATTCCTCGAGCAGGGTTTCGTTCAGAGCTGCAACCACTTTCGATCCCTTCATTCTTCACTGATGTTCATCAGGTCGCGCCCGAGACTATACGAAATTCGGCTGGTCTCTACTGCCGAGTATCCGATGGCAGCGCCTGGCCCTCTCCAACCACCAGTCGCGCCGGTCTGCGGGCGCGGCCAGCGTCTCGAGCAGAACCGGATCAGGCTCGACGGCACCGACGGATAAAGCCCCGTCGACGGCTGCTCCGGTGACCGCGACATCCCGGACGAACAGGCCGCCTGTACCGAGACCGCAGGCAAACGGAAGCGAAGGCAACGCTGCCGCGGCCGCCAGTCCCGCGGACATCCCCACAGCCGTGTCCAGAGCACTCGAGACCACCACCGGCACCCCGTAGTCCACCAGCTGCGCCGACAGCGCCACCACAGCACGCATTCCGCCCAGCGGCGGCACCTTCACGACGGCGACGTCCGCTCCCCCGGCTCGTACGACGCGCAACGGGTCCTCGGCACGGCGAATGCTCTCGTCGGCAGCGATCCGCACACCGGTCCCCGCGGCGCGGACCCTGACCAGTTCCTCGACGCTTGCACAAGGCTGCTCGGCGTATTCGAGTTCACCGTCATCGGTGATCGCTCGCAAGGCCGTGATCGCCTCGTCCACGCTCCACCCGCCGTTGGCGTCGACGCGTACGTTCGGGATGTGCCGACGCACCTCGTTCACCCGGGCGACGTCCTGCGCCAGCGACTGTCCCTTCTCGGCGACCTTGACCTTGGCGGTCCGGGCCCCGGGGAAGCGCTCCAGCAATTCCGGAACGGCAGACGCGTCGATCGCCGGCACGGTCGCGTTGACGGGAACTGCGTCACGAAGCGCCAGCGGCGGACCCAGCCACGCCGCCTCGATCCCGGCGAGCAGCCACTGCGACGCCTCGTCGTCGTCGTACTCCACGAACGGGGCGAATTCTCCCCACCCGGCCGGGCCGCGAACGAGCAGGGCCTCACGAGTCGTGATGCCGCGAAAGCGAACTCGCATCGGTAGTGCGAGCACCACGGCGTCCGCGATCAGATCGTCGAACGAGGGGAACATGTCAGGGCTGTCCCGGAAGCAGTTCGATCATGAGCGCCTCACCGTCGGCGAGGAGCTTGCCGTCGAGATCGGTCAGGCGCGCGCTGACAAAAGTCTTGCGACCCTCGACCCGATCCACCTGCCCCTCGATCACCAGTTGTTGATTGAGCGGAGTGATCGCGCGGTAATTGATGTGGAGGTAGCCGGTGCGGGAGATCGGACGGCCACCCGCGTGGACCGTCATCCCGAAGACGTCGTCGAACAGCAAGGGCAGGACACCGCCGTGAGCGGCGCCGTTACCGCCCAGGTGGTAGCGGCGGAAGACGCCGGTACTGCGGACTCCTTCGGTGTCGAACTTCTCGACCATCCACGGGAGCATGAGGAGGCTGCCGCGTCCGGGCAGTTGGATGTTCGAGCCTGCGGGCGACTTGCCTTCCGGGACCTCGTACGGAGTCAACCGATCGGCAAGCTCTTCGGCTTGCGTAGCGATGTCTGCGAGTACGTCGTCGGGAACATTGGTCGAGACGGCAAGGTCCTGCAACCTGCGCATCGCTTCGACGAAGCGGCCGAAGTCCGGACCTGCGGGAGTGTGCCGGAACCGTGGAAATCCGCCCCGCTTCTCACCGTCTGTGACGATCTCCGTGCCGTCTGCGGTTTGTTCGCTCATGACCTGCACGTTAGCGCGCCCGGGAACGTGTTCTACCTCAGGTATCCGTTAGACGCGCGAGCCGTGCCTCTATCGTGGCTCAGGTGACCTTCAACCCGCAGCTCTGGCGCCCTGTCCCCGGATTCGAGAACCTCACCGACATCACCTACCACCGGCATGTCAGCCAAGGCACCGTTCGCGTCGCCTTCGACCGACCGGAAGTGCGTAATGCGTTCCGCCCGCACACCGTCGACGAGTTGTACCGCGCGCTCGATCACGCCCGGATGACCTCCGACGTGGGAGCGGTGCTCCTGACCGGCAACGGACCGAGCGAGAAGGACGGCGGTTGGGCGTTCTGCTCCGGCGGAGACCAGCGCATCCGTGGTCGCAGCGGCTACCAGTACGCCGAAGGAGAAACGGCGGACACCGTCGACAAAGCACGCGCCGGGCGCCTGCACATCCTCGAGGTCCAGCGCTTGATCCGCTTCATGCCGAAGGTCGTGATCTGCCTGGTCAACGGCTGGGCTGCGGGCGGCGGCCACAGCCTGCACGTGGTGTGCGACCTGACGCTCGCCAGCCGCGAGCACGCACGGTTCAAGCAGACCGACGCCGACGTCGGAAGCTTCGACGGCGGCTACGGCAGCGCCTATCTGGCAAAGATGGTGGGCCAGAAGTTCGCTCGCGAGATCTTCTTCCTGGGTGAGACGTACACCGCCGAGGAAATGCATCAGATGGGCGCGGTCAACAAGGTTGTCGACCACGCGGAACTCGAAAACGTCGCGATCGACTGGGCCGGCAAGATCAACGGCAAGTCGCCGCAGGCACAGCGGATGCTCAAGTACGCGTTCAACCTGCAGGACGACGGGTTGGTCGGCCAGCAGCTGTTCGCCGGTGAGGCAACACGTTTGGCGTACATGACCGACGAGGCCGTCGAGGGTCGTGACTCGTTCCTCGAAAAGCGTGATCCCGACTGGTCACCATATCCCTGGTATTTCTGACACAGTAGGTGCGAGAGGGAGGTCGGACGTGGAGATTCTGAGCAGTCGGACGATTTTGCGCCCGAGCGAGTACGAACGAACGCTGAGCTTCTACCGAGACACCCTCGGTCTGGCGATCGCTCGTGAATATCCCGGCGGCACAGTCTTCTTCGCCGGCCAAGGGCTGATCGAAGTCGCTGCGCACGGCGGCACCGGTGAGGGCGGCTTTCGCGGCGCGATCTGGCTGCAGGTCCGGGACCTCACTGCCGTTCAGACCGAACTGGTTCTCGCCGGGGTCAAGATCGCGCGCGAGGCAAGACAGGAACCGTGGGGTCTACACGAGATGTGGATCGCCGACCCGGACGGGACACCGATCGTGATGGTGCAGATCCCGGAGGACCATCCCATCCGACGCGATTCCCGGCCACCGTCCGCGTAGTCGAGACACCGCTGTAGCCGAGACACCGCTGTAGCCGAGCAATGACAGATGCCCGCCACGACTTTCGTGGCGGGCATCGTTCGGTTCTTCACAAAGATCAGTTGCGCGTGCTCAACGCCTGCGAGATCTGATCTGTCTGGGCCTGGCCCTCGAGCAGTTGGCGAACCAGCCACAGCCGCAGCACCTTTGCCACCGATGCGGCCAGGAAGAGAGCGGCACCGACCACTGTCAGGGCGAGGAAAACCACGGTGAGGATCTGGTACGACACCAGATCCCGCAGGTCCGAGAGCGTCAGCGAAGAGATGTAGACGACGAAGGCGCCGACCACTCCGACGACCATGAGCACCAGGCCCGCGATGCGCGTCGCCGCGTCGCCACCTGCCTGCTTCTTGTCCAGCTTCAACTCTGCGATGTTCTTCTTGAATTCCTCACGGCGATCTTCGGCGAGAGTAGTCATCGTCATCCTCCTAGATAACTGGTAGAAAGTTCGTTTTCGATGTCGTGTGGATCGCCGGTCTTGACGACGCGTCCCTGCAACATCAGTGCGGCCGAGGTCGCGATGGGCAGCACCGCTCGCGCGAACTGCTCGGCGACGAGAATGGAAATGCCTTCGGCTGCAAGCGAGCCGACGACGTCGTACATCTGCGAGACGATTCGAGGTGCGAGACCCATCGACAGCTCGTCGAGCAGGAGCACCGTCGGGTGAGTGCCGAGTGCCCGTGACAGCGCCAGCATCTGCTGCTCACCACCGGACATCGATCCGGCCAACTGTCCGCGCCGCTCCCCCAGGATCGGGAACCTGCCGTACGCAACCTCTTCGAGTTCGGCCAGCCCGACGCCCGTTCCGGTGGCGATCCACAGGTTTTCCCGCACAGTGAGGTTGGCGAAGATCCCGCGTCCTTCGGGGATGGAGCAGACCCCCAGCCGAGCCAACTCCGAAGGCTCGACTCCGTTCACGACCTGGCCCGCGAGCCGGAACTCGCCGCGGGTGACCGGAAGGACGCCCGAGCAGATCTTGAGCGTCGACGTCTTGCCGCCGCCGTTGGGTCCGAGCAGCGCCACCACGGCGCCCGGTTCCAGAATCAGGTCCACCCCGTGCAGAACTTCGATGGATCCGTAACCGGCGCGGACACCGGACAGTTCGAGCAACGGTTCGGCGCGGTCGGGGCTGCGTATACCCTCGTCGATTTTCGCCTCGCCAATTTTCGCTGACGTCATACCGCCTCCTCCTCGGTCCCGATGTAGGCCGCGATCACTTCCGGATCCGTCCGGATCTTCTCCGGATCACCCGAGGCGAGGACTGCGCCGTAGTCGAGCACGTGGATGGTCGAGCACACTTTCATCACCAGCGGAATGTCGTGCTCCACCAGACAGATTCCGAGTCCACCCGCAGCAAGTTCGGTGAGCATCTCGGCAAAGACCTCGGTTTCCTGCTCGGTCTGACCCGAGGCCGGTTCGTCGAGCAGAAGCACTCGCGGGTCGGTCATGAGGGCTCGTGCAACTTCGACGACGCGAGCCCGTCCGGTGGGGATGTCCGCGACGTCCTTGTCCGCGACATCCGTGAGCCCGGTCAGCTCCAGCAGGCGATCGGTCTCGCCGTCCACGTCGATCTTGTTGCGGCCGTTCGCCTTGTGGATGTCTCCCGCGACGCGCAGGTTGTCTCGCACCGACAGCGAGACGAACAGTTCGAGCCGCTGGAAGGTACGTGCCAGCCCGCGCCCCGCCCGCTTGTGCGGCGGCAGCTTCGTCACGTCGACGCCACCGAGGAACACCTGACCGGAGGTGGGTTTCTGCAGCCCGGTGATGGTGTTGAAGAGCGTCGTCTTGCCGGCACCGTTCGGTCCGATGAGTCCTGTCACCGTTCCGGGTTGCACGGTGAGCGAAACGTCCTTGACCGCGACGTGTCCACCGAAACGAACGCTCACACCGCGCGTTTCGAGAAGTGGTGTATCAGACATGGACGGTCAACTCCTTCGGCGAGCCACCCTGGTACTGAGGAATCCCCAGTTCGCGGTCGATCTCGTCACGGATCTCGGGGCTGTAAGGGACATCGATCCCGATGTCCTCGGGAACGACTGTCGCTTTGGCGGCCAGTTCCTCCGGAGTGAGAACCGCGCTGGGCATGACCATCTCACCGATCACCGGCAGCATGAACACCACCGCGATCGTGATGGACGCGAACCACCAGTTGCCGAGTACACCGGTCAGAGCAAGGACGTAGGTCAGCAGAACGACTGCGGCGCCGCCGATCAGAACAGGCTTGGCACCGGCGAGCCGTCGGTAGCCCTCGATCACGCTGTGGACCGTTCCGCTGGGGTTCGCGCCGACGCCGATGCCGATCAGTGCCGGGCTGACTGCCGCGATGTTGCCGAAGAGCAGCCACATTCCCTCCAACTCCGGTTGCGCCGAAGCCAGATTGGTGAACGAGACCATGATGACCGCAAACCCGATTCCGGCCATCAGTCCTCCGAACAGGGCGCCGGTGACGTATCCGATACCCGCGACGACGGTCAGCATGAGCAGCGAGAGGCTGACCATGATGGCAAAGCTCTCGCCCGAGACGGACCCCATGGCGCTCGACATCAGAATGCCGCCGAGACCGGCGATCCCCGAAGAGATCATGAAGACACTCAGCTTGAGCCGAACCAGGCTCTGTCCGAGCATGGCCGAACCGGCCGGGCTGTCCTTCATCGCAGCGAGTCGGCGCCCGTAGCCGCTGTTACGCAACGCGATGACGCCGACGCCGAGTATCGAGAACAGCGCGGTCACGGTCATCAGGAACACCGTCTCGTTGCTCAGATCGAGCGGACCGATCTTCAGCGGAGGGAGGGCGATGTTCCCGTCCTTGAACAGCGAGTACTTCATGCCGAACATCTCGTGTTCGGTGGTGTCACGAAGAACCATGTTGGAGAGGAACACTCCGAAGGCCATGGTTGCCAGCGCGAGATACAGCCCTCTCAGCCGCAGCGCCGGTAGGGCGACGAGGCCACCGATCACGGCGGTGACGAGGACTCCGACGACGATGCCCCACAGGTTGAGGTGCGCAGCCAACCCGGAACCGGAGATCCCGAAGTGGAAGGCCACGATGGTAGCGATAGCGCCGAAAGACACCGGCGCCAAGTTCAATTCACCCGCGTAACCGGTGAGGAGTGTGAGCGAGAGCGCGATGATCGCGAACGTCATTCCGATGGTCAGTGTGGTGACGGCGGAGGTCACCATCAGCAGACGGATCAGGTACACGATGACGATCAGTGCCACGCCCCAGACGACGGCCTTGCGCACGCTCGGAACGTGGTACCGCTCACGGGTGCGAGTGACCGCACCACGCAGGCGGTCCTGAGGTAGGACGATGAGTACGACGAACAGCGCGATCATCGGTAGGGAGACACGGAAATTCGACGTCCAACTCCAACTTGTCGGGAAGTACGCCAATACGTACGTACCGGCAAGCCCGAGAACCACGGCGCCGACAAACGTGCGTGGGATGCTGCGCAACCGGCCGAACATGGCCGCGGCAAACGCGTCGATCACCAAGAGTGTCAACATGTTCGCCTCGAGTGTGCCGCCACTGATCGGGGTGATCAGGATGCCGGCCAGGACTGCGAGCGTCGAACCCATCGCCCAGGACAGTGCCGCAAGACGCTCCGGATTGTGGCCGTTGAGGCGCAACAGTTCCGGATCGTCGACGACGCCGCGCATCGCGACACCGGCGCGGGTGCGCGTGAACAGGATGCGCAGGCCGACGGCGATGGCGATCGCAACGAGGATGCAGATCAACTCGTGGTAGCGGATGCTCGCGCCGAACACCGTGATCTTGGACTGGTCGCCGAAGAACATCTGCATCGTCCGAGCGGTCTCGGGGTGCCAGAACCAGTGCGAGATCGAGAGCATTCCGAGCAGGATCGAGACCGTCACAACGATTTTGGTGACCTCGGCGGTATCGCGCAGACCCTTCATGATCAGGACGTAGAGGCCGAGGCCCATCAGTGGCCCGACCAGGACGAGTGAAATCAGCAAGGCGACGACGGTGGGAAGTTCCCAGCCGTAGCGCAACTGCCAGTAGATGAACGCACCGAGCATTGCCTGTGCACCGTGCGCGAAGTTGAAGATGCCTGACGTGTTGTACGTGAGTACCAGCCCGGAGGCGGCGATCGCGTACACCGACCCCAGGACCAGGCCCAGGATCGTGAAAGTGACAAAAGTGTTCATGGCTGAACCCTCGTTAGGGACTCGGGCGGCGGTTGGCGCTCGCCGCCCGAGTCGGAAGAATCAGGACTGCGGCTTGATGACGTTGGCGTTCTGGTACTTCGTCGACACGCGGTCAGCCCCGAGTTCGGTTCCCCAGGTGCTCTTGTCGGTCGCGACGAGGTACTTGGGGTCGCACTTGAATTCGCCCGCGGTGGACGGGAATGCCTGCGCGTAGGTACTGCCCTTCAGCGAGGTCATGAGTCCGCAGGTGGCCGGCATGTTCTTGCCGGGATCGGTGACGGCATGCAATCCGCCGCCGTCCCACTCGTGAATGTTCGAGAGTTCGTTCACCATGCACTGACGCGTCAGATCGCTACCGCACTCGTCCGCGGCGGCCGCCCACAGCAGGAACGACGACGCCGCCTGCATACCGAGGAGCGCGGTCTTGCCACCCTGCTCGGAGACCAGATCCACGTACTTCTTCACTGCGGGCACCTTGTCCGCGTTCTCGAGCATCTGGAAGGTCATGCCCGCGTTGAGGTTGTCGAGCAGTCCGGTGTCCTTGTTCCAATCGGAGACGGTCGCGCCGTACCAGGTGGCTTCACCGAAGAAGATGGGATCGATCCCGACCTGATCGAGCGCCTTCACGAAGTTCAGCTCCGACGGGCTCGCCGATCGTGACGTCCAGATCCCCTTCGCGCCGCACTCCTTGTACTTCTCGGCGAACGGCACATAGCTCGATTCCCCCTCGTAGTTGAGGGTGACGCCGCAATCCTTGAGCTTGAAACCCGCAGCCTCGGCGATCGAGCGAATCTTCGTGGTGGAGCTGATGATCGTGGGCATCGTGCTGTTGACGACGTCGAAGTCGTTTACCAGATCGGGGTGCATCTCGGCCATCTGGAACCACTGCGAACCGTTCGCGTAGTCGACCGGGAACGGGACACCCTGGAATGTCATCGGTCCGTTGGCTGCGTCGGGTGACACGGTGAAGCCTGGCACGGACACCAGGTTGCACGCGACACGCGTCTGCTCGGCGGTCTGATCCATCGCGAAGCCGTAGCCGACCATCATGAACTGGCTCGCGCACGCTTCCTGCATGACCGAGTTGGCCTGCGTCATCGCGGCGTCGTAGTCGGTACCGACAACCTTGCGGCCGTTGATGCCGCCCTGATCGTTGCACCAAGAGATGAGCGCGTTCACCGCATCGCTCATTTCCTTGTTCAGCCCAGGAGACTTCACATAACCGCGGTCGTCACCGAACCCGATCTTGATCTCGGTGTCGCTGACGCCTTGATCGGTTGCGCCGGTGGCGTCGCCTTCACCACAGGGCGAATCGAGGGTGCCGAACTTCGCGTCGGATGTGCTCGACGCAAGGTCTGCGCTGACGCCGGGTCCGCCGACAGCGACGGCGTAGGGATCGTCACCACGATTCGATGCGCAGGCTGACGCCAGAACGGCGGTCGCGGCGAGTGCCACGATCAGCTTCGTGGACTTGTTGGGCTTCACGGTCGGAGCTCTCCTTCTCACTGACAGACACCGAGAAACAGGGGTGAAACCCCTGTTCCGGTGCGCTCGGTGCCCGTAGGTAATCAGCGTTTAAAACGGTCCGAATGTGCCTTCCCGGTGAGTGAGACCAAAAAGTGAGGTCCCACACAGGGTTCCGATTTCGTGGCGCTGAACACATCGCGAACGGCAGCGCCGCAGCCCACGCGCGGGGACGTACTCCGCGGAGCCCCTGTTCGCATCCCGTTCGCTGTACTTTTACGCGTTCGATACGCACAATTCACGTTGTGACCGCAGAGCTCGTAATCCTCCTGGTGGTAGTTGTCACCGCCCTCGCGTTCGATTTCACGAATGGTTTTCACGACACCGGTAACGCAATGGCCACCTCCATCGCGACCGGAGCACTCAAGCCCAAAGTTGCGGTCACACTTTCCGCGATCCTGAACCTGGTCGGTGCGTTCCTGTCCGTCGAGGTCGCTGCGACCGTGGCCAAAGGCGTCGTCAACCTCGGCGCGGTCAGTGGGCAGGATCTGCTGCTGATCGTCTTCGCCGGTCTCGTCGGCGGAATCATCTGGAATCTGGCGACCTGGCTGCTCGGATTGCCGTCGAGCTCCTCACACGCACTGTTCGGCGGATTGATCGGCGCCGCAATCGCCTCCATCGGTATGGGCGGCGTCGAGTGGGGTGGAGTTCTGACCAAGGTCGTCGTCCCCGCGATCCTCGCGCCGGTCGTCGCGGCCCTGGTCGCAGGCGTCGGTACCAAGCTCGTGTACCGAATCACCGCATCCGTCAAGGAAGACGAGCGTGAGCGCGGTTTCCGTTTCGGCCAGATCGGCACCGCCTCATTGATCTCACTTGCGCACGGCACCAATGACGCCCAGAAGACTATGGGCGTCATCTTTTTGGCCCTGGTCGCTCACGGCACCATCACCGCCGAGACCGAGATGCCGTTCTGGGTGAAGTTCACCTGTGCCGTCGCGATCGCTCTCGGCACCTACCTGGGCGGTTGGCGCATCATCCGCACCCTGGGCAAGGGCCTTGTCGAGATCGCAGCGCCGCAGGGTCTGGCAGCCGAAGCGTCGTCCGCAGCCATCATTCTCACGTCGAGCCACCTCGGACTCCCCCTCTCGACCACCCACGTCGCCACCGGATCGATCCTCGGTACCGGCATCGGGCGCAAGGGCGCCGAGGTCCGCTGGGGCGTCGCAGGCCGGATGGCCGCCGCCTGGTTGATCACCTTGCCGTCGGCCGCAGTGGTCGGCGCCATCTGCTGGGCACTCGCGCATCTGATCGGCGGCCTGGCCGGCGTTCTCGTCGTCTTCGCTGCCCTCATCGCGTTCGCGATCTTCATGTACCTGCGTTCGCGTAAGGAACCCGTAGACGCCGCCAACGTGACCGCCGAATGGGACGAGAATCCGGATGCGACGGCTCGCGAGATTCCGACTGCTGATCCCACTCCGTCCACCGAACCCACTCGCAACTCCTGAAAGGGGCGCAAGAGAATGCATCTACTCACCGATACCCTCGATTCGCTCTGGCAGGTAGTGGCAGTCGGACTGCTCTTCGGAGCCGGACTGCCGGCGATCTTCGCCTTCGGCCTCAAGTCGCTGAGTCTGCCGAACGCCGACGGCACCGAAGGACCGTCCACCCTGGGTAAAATGGGTGCGTACCTCTGTTTTGCGGTCGTGCTCGTCACGATCTTCGCCGGAATACTGTTGTTGATGAAGAACTTCTTGGCCAGCACGTTCGGAATCCACGTCTTCTGAGTGGTCGTCGCGGCACACCACTGAAACCACCGAAACGAAAATGAGGCCGAGGATTTGAGCAAGTATTCATTGCGCAGCGTGCTCGACTGGCTGCGTGCCGGGTATCCCGAGGGCATCCCGGACAAGGATCATTTTGCGCTGCTCGCCGTTCTCCGTCGTCGTCTGACGGACGAGGAGATCGAGCAGGTCGTTTCGATGTCCATCGAGTCGGCACACGAAGTGCCGGACCGCCATGTCGACTACGACACCATCCGCGCCATCATCGAGGGAATCCTCAACGAGGAGCCGTCCGAGGACGACGTCGATCGTGTCACCGAAAGGCTGCGCGCAGGTGGGTGGCCGGTCATCGAAGACGTGGACACCGACAACGAAGTTCGAGACGTGAGCTGACGTCATGGCCCTTCCGCCCTTCCTCACGTCGATAGTCGGCTGGTTGCGGGCCGGCTATCCCAATGGCGTCCCCGAGCAGGACTACATCCCACTTTTCGCGCTCCTCACTCGCAGACTCTCCGAAACCGAGGTCGACGCCGTCGCCGATGCGTTGATCGAGGACGGCGATCTGCCCATCGAGAAGACCGACATCCAGGTCCTCATCACGAAGATCACCAACGAGATGCCACTCGAAACCGACGTCGACCGCGTACGAAGCCATCTGGCTGCCGGTGGTTGGCCGCTGGCCGGGCCGGACGTCCGGTGAACGTTCTTCGCACACTGGCCGTTCCACAGGGTGAGGCGGTCTTCGAGGTACTGCCTGCCATCGCGCAGATCCTGGACGGCGTGCACGACGCCGTGCTTCCCGTCCCGGCGGCCGACGCACGCGAGACGGCCCGACTGAGCGACGCTCTGCACCCCGATCAGCCAATCGACGACGGCATCTCGCTGGTGGTCGCCACGTCGGGGACCACCGGAACCCCGAAGGGCGCGATGCTCACCGCGAGCGCACTGCGAGCCAGCGGCGACGCGACCCACGAACGCCTCGGCGGCACCGGATCCTGGTTACTGGTTCTCCCCCCGCACCACATCGCCGGGATGCAAGTTCTGTTGCGCAGTGTCCTCGCCGGAACACAACCGGTGATCGTCGACGTCAGTGCGGGTTTCGACCCTGCCGCATTGCCGGGCGCTGTCGCCGCGATGAGCGGACCGCGCCGCTACACCTCGTTGGTGCCGACGCAGTTGGTCAAGGCACTCGGTGATCGCGCCGCGGTCGAGGCTCTGGCTTCGCTCGACGCGGTTCTGCTCGGCGGCGCTGCTACTCCCGCACCGGTACTCGCGCAGGCCACCGAAGCGGGCATCACCGTCGTCCGCACCTACGGGATGAGCGAAACGTCCGGCGGTTGCGTCTACGACGGAATCCCGTTGTCCGGAGCACAGATTCGTATCGACGACGGGCGAGTACTGCTGGGCGGTCCGATGCTCGCGTCCGGGTACCGCGGGCTTCCCGACCACCCTGCCTTCGCCGAACCCGGATGGTTCCGGACCGACGACGCCGGATCAGTGGTCGACGGGGTCCTTCGCATCAGCGGCCGGTTGGACGAGGCAATCTCCACCGGCGGGCTGACCGTCGTACCGCAGGTGGTCGAGGCCGCGCTGGCCGATCACCCCGCCGTTCGCGAGTGCGCGGTGATCGGCATCGAGGACCCGCGGCTGGGGCAGCGGGTGGTGGCCGTCGTCGTACCCGAGGGCGAAGCTCCGACGCTCGACGAACTACGCGCACATGCTCAGCGGACACTCGACGTCACCGCAGCGCCGCGCGAGCTGTTCGTCGTGGACGCACTGCCGCTCCGGGGGCCAGGCAAGCTCGACCGCGCCGCCCTGGTGGCTCGGTTCAGCTAGCAGCCGCAGCCCGATTGTTCAGCCGCAGGCCTGATCAGCGCCGCGGCTGCACAATCAGCGCGCGGCTCCGCGGAGGCAAGCCCGCTCGAACCTTTCGCGGACACGTTCGAAGTCGCGAAGATCCGCCCATACCCACCGGAACACCTCGAACCCCGCGTCCCGGATCGCGTCCTCCCGCAGTTTCTCGCGCTCTACCGCCCTCCCTGGATTGTCGCCGCGATACTTGACCATCCCGTCGAACTCGCCCACCACACCGTGCTCTTTCCAGAAGAAATCGACTCTCCCGATGAACCGGCCACCGTGACGGATCTCGTGCTGCAGGGTCGGCATCGGCCAACCGTCGTCGCGCATGCGTACCCGGCTGATGGACTCCCCCGGACTCTCGGCACCTGGTTCGATGAACGTCGCCGCCACTCGAGCGCGACTCATTCCCAGCCGTCCGCGCGCATGATCGAGCGAAGCGTCGACGTTCTCACGCCTCATCCCACGTCGCAGGGCGCAATCACCGATCACCACGGCGGTCTCGAACGGCGTCGTCCGTGCGAGGTCGACGAACGTTCGCGCAAGCGACGTGGTTGCGACGCCGTCGATCAGCACGACCTCCTCGGCCGGGACCACTGCCGGATGAAGATGCAAGGTTTGACTCTTCCGCCCACCCGAGCACCGGTTACGCGTCATGTGCACGGTGTCCAATCGCAATCCGCCGCAATCCAATCCGTGCATGACCGCTGCCGAAGCGTGGCTCACGATTGCGCCTGGTCCACAGCTTTCGGTGGCTACCATGACAGCGCAGCGGTGGCGTGCTCTCGCATCGAGTTCGCGGAAGTGATCGGCGCGCATGTAGATCCCCGCTGCGATTCGGTGCAGCTCGCCGCGCCTGACCGCTCGCTGCAACTGCGCGTCGCTGGTGCCGTCCCGGTGAGCCTGTGCCCGCGTAAGAATCTCCATGCAGCGAGCGTGATGCCGCCGCGCCCGCACACCGACAAGCAAGATCCGTCTGGGGATTGTTTGCCGGTTGTGGAGCACCGACCTCGCGCACTGTGCAAGTAACCGCAAGTTCCACGCAAGGTCCATGCAAGATCGGTCTGCCAAGCTTCATCCCATGAACCACACAGCTTCGCCTCTTGCCATCGAGGCCGACGGACTCGTCAAGAAGTTCGGCGAGCACCGCGCGGTCGACGGCGTCAGCCTCACCGTCCCCACCGGCTCGGTGTTCGGCGTCCTCGGGCCGAACGGCGCCGGCAAGACCACCACCGTCCGCATGCTCGCCACTCTCCTTCGCCCCGACGGCGGTGAGGCGCGCATCTTCGGCCACGACGTCAGCCGTGAACCCACCGCGGTCCGATCCCTGATCGGCGTCACCGGTCAGTACGCCTCCGTCGACGAGGATCTGACGGCGACCGAGAACCTCGTGATCTTCTCGCGGTTGCTCGGCCTGAGCCGCCGCGATGCGCGCACCAAGTCCCTGGAACTCCTCGAGGAGTTCGATCTGGTCGAGGCCGCGACCAAACCGCTGAAGAACTTCTCCGGCGGCATGCGTCGACGCCTGGATCTGGCGGCAAGCCTGATCGCGCGCCCGCCGCTGCTGTTTCTCGACGAGCCCACCACCGGCCTCGATCCGCGCACCCGCGCCCAGATGTGGGTGACCATCCGGCGACTCGTCGCCGAGGGTTCGACGGTGTTGCTCACCACGCAGTACCTCGACGAAGCCGATCAACTGGCCGATCGCATCGCGGTGATCGACCGCGGCCGCGTGATCGCCAACGGCACCGCCGACGAACTCAAGGCTTCGGTCGGGATCTCCTCGCTCCAACTCAAGCTGGTCGATCGTGATCGCACCGAGGAGGCTCGCTCGCTCATCGCCGCTGCGCTGAGCGTCGAGGTGGGTGTCACTCCCGAGGTCGGGCGGATCACCGCACCACTGAGCGACCCGTCGATCACGGCGGACCTGTTGATCCGTCTGCGTGAGCAAGGTATCGCCGTCGACGAGATCAACGTACAGAAACCCAGCCTGGACGAAGTGTTCCTGACCATCACCGGGCACCAGCCCGAAGACGGTGGACGCAACGACGCCCAGTCCGACAACGACTCCGATCGGAGCGTCGCATGACAACCACCCTCACCAAACCCCGGTCGCCGATAGCCCAGCCGGATGCCGCACCCCGCCGCATCAGCCTGCAGCAGAGCTTCGCGAACACGTTCACGATGGCGTACCGCGGAATTCTCAAGATCAAGCACAACCCCGAGCAACTGTTCGACGTCGTCATCCAGCCGATCATCTTCACGTTGATGTTCACTTACATCTTCGGCGGCGCGATCGCCGGTGACGTGACGGCATATCTGCCGACGATCATCCCCGGCATCCTCGTCCAGACCGTCATCACCGGTTCCATCGTCACGGGCACTCAGCTTCGTGAGGACATGGACAAGGGCGTGTTCGACCGCTTCAAGTCCCTTCCCATCGCTCGTATCGCCCCGCTGTCCGGTGCATTGCTCGCCGACGTCGTGCGCTACGGCATCGCCACGACCATCACGTTCATCGTCGGTTTCGCGATGGGTTACCGCCCCGCAGGCGGCGTGGTCGGCATTCTGTCTGCCGCGATCCTGGTCATGGTGTGCGCCTTCTCCATCAGCTGGATCTTCGCTCTCATGGGCGTGCTGATGAACAAAGCGTCCACGGTGCAGGGTGTTTCGATGCTCGTGCTGTTCCCGCTGACGTTCCTGTCGAATGCGTTCGTCGATCCTGCCACCATGCCGAGTTGGCTTCAGAAGTTCGTGAACGTCAATCCGGTCTCACACCTGGTGACCGCGGTTCGCGAGCTGGCCAACGACGGCCACTTCGGTATCCACGTCGTGTGGTCGCTGGTGGGCGCCGCGGTGATCGTTGCCGTCATGGCACCTTTGACCGTGCGGATGTACATGCGCAAGACATAAGTCCCGCACCATCGTCCAGACCTAATCCAGCACCGGTCCGCGAAGCGCAGCCAACACTGCTTCGCGGACCGCTCTGCGTGAGTAACCCGATACCTTCTCGGTTTCCACAGACCACCTGTCGGCTCCGACCAGACCAACCGCGAAGTCGGAGAGGCGCGCGTGATGGAGCGAGACGAAGTCTTGTCTCCCCGGCATTTTCAACGACAAAGCCATCAGTTCGACTCCGCGTTCGATGTTGCCCGTGACAAGATCGAACGACCCGATCGCCGACGCCAACGAACCCGCGAGCGGCAGGTCCGCGTAACCGTTGGGATCGAGCTTGAGTGCACTCGACTCCTTCATCTGCAGAACGCGGCCTGCCACCAGTTCGTGCCTGCCGTGAACTGCGTGAGCGCACACAGCCGCGGCACCGAGCAGAACGACGAAGGGATCACCGAAGATGTTCTCGATCGCAGAACCCAACAGCTCCAGCGCTTCTCGATACCGAGCCAAGCCCTCGTCGATACGGCCGTCCGCGAGATCCGCCTCGGCGATACTCGCTATGAGCGCTGCGCGCCGTTGATCGGTTTCGATGGCCCCGGTCCCACCCGAGTGCGCCAATGCCGGACGTGCACGATCGAGAAGCACCCGACCACCAGCGGTGTCACCGGCCGCGATCATTGCTCCGGCTTGAAAGCAGATGAGCTGCATCGCCTCGTCACGCGCACCGAGGCGTTCCATCGACGCCGCCGCGATCGCGTAGAACTCGATGGCCTCGCCATAGCGGGCGGATTGGCTGTGAACCGACCCGACATGTTGGGCCGCCATCGCCAGACCCCACTCGTCACCGATGCTGGTGGCGTAGTCGAACAGAGTCTCCCCGTCCAGCAACGCACCGCGCAGATCTCCGATGTTCTCCCGCATGTTCGAACGCGCGGACAACGCCGCCATGCGGGTCTCGGGATCGGAACTGCGAACGCCTTCGGCCACCAACCGCGCAAGTTTGTGGTTGGCGATCCCACTCGTGGTCAGCTTGATCAGAAATGCGAACAACGGACCGAGATCATCGCGCTCACGCAACAGCTTTCGAAGTCGGATCCGCGCACGGGCATGGTTTCGATCGGCCTCTCCGAAGAAGAGATGCATCGCCACCAGGATGAACGTAGCGCCCACCAGTTCTGCATTCACGTCGCGCAGATCGTTGTCCGCGGTCGCCCCGACGATCTTCGACGCCCAGTTCGAGATTTCCGAGTTCGATCCTCGTACGGCCCACAGAATCGCAAGGACGGGGAAGACGTTGGCTACGGTCACCGCGTCGCCGCGTTCCACGGCCCAGCGCAGTACAGCCAGAAGGTTGTCGTGCTCGGCGTCGAGGTCGGCAATCAGACGGAGCTGATCCGTCCGTGCACGCACGACGGCATCCTCGGCGATCGCAATCGCCCAGTCGTCGAGGCGCCGAATCACTTCCGGTCCCTCCCCGGACGCGGCGAGTTGCTCCTCGCCGTATTCACGGACAGTCTCGAGCATGTAGTACCGAAGATCTCCCTGCCCGTCGCTGACGGAAAGAAGTGACTGATTCACCAGCGCTTCGACGGCACTTGCCACATCGGTCAACTCGCCCCACCCGGCAACGGCTTGCGCCGAAGAAAGGGTGAAGCCGGCCGGGAATCGGCACAATCGACGCAACGCAATCTGATCCCCGCTGCCCAACAGATTCCAGCTCCAGTCGATCACCGCGTGCAGGGTGCGATGCCGATCCGGAGACGTCGGATCATCGGAGCGCAACAACGCGAACCTGTCTCGCAGTCTCGAACCGATTTCGTCGACGCTCATGGTGCGGACCCGCGCGGCAGCGAGCTCGATCGCCAGCGGGAGTCCGTCGAGCGTCGTACACAGCTTGACGACCGCGTCGACGTCCAGATGAACAGACGGCCGCACCGCACGGGCTCTCGCCGAGAAGAGTTCGACTGCCGAGCCGGTTCCGTCTTCGATCGCCAACGGCGGCAACGGGTACACCGCCTCGGCACTGATCATGAGCGGAGAACGACTGGTGGTCAGTACCGTCAGCTGACGACCGGCCGCGATCATCTCGGCCACGATCTCCGAACACGCGCCGATCACGTGCTCACAATTGTCGAGGATGAGCAACATCGGACCGGCGGACAGCGCCTCTTTGAGTCGCTCTCTCGCCGAATGCGTTCGGCCGACGGTCAATTTGCCTGGCGCCAGATCGGATTCGCTGATTCCGAGGGTGCCTCCGATGGCCGCGATGACATCTTCGCTGCTGCGCAACGACGCCAACTCCACGAGGACCACCGAGACGCCCGGCTGGTTCACGGATCCGCGCAGGCCCAATTCGTGTGCGAGACGGGTCTTTCCGGCGCCACCAGGTCCGAGAATGGTGACGACGCGCGAGCGGGCGAGCAAGGATTCGATCTGGTCGATGTCGTTGTCGCGACCGAGCAAGGTGTTGGGGGCAGCGCGCAGACCGATCGCACGCGCGGCCCGCGGTGTAGCCGCAGGTGCCCCGAGAAGTTCCGCGTTGAGAGTCACCAGTGCGGGTGACGGATCAGCGCCCAGGCGATTGGCGAGGTGGTTGCGGAACTCCGCGAACACTTCGAGTGCCTCGTTGACTCGGCCTGCTCCGGCGAGCGCACGCATCAACGCCTCGGCCGCTGTGTCGTCGAATGGGCTCGCCAGATGGCGTCCGCGCACCAGGGGAATGGCTGCCGCGTACTCCCCCAATGTGAGCAACGCGTCGATCTGCGCCGTCTCCAGTTCGTCGTACACCCGGCCTGCGTCGAGCGCCAGACGATCTGCAACGTCGCCGACGACGTCACTCCCGGGGGTACCGCGCCACAGGCGCAATGACGCGGTCGTGACGGCGAGCGCTTCGGACGCGTCGGCGCCGACGGTGCGCATACCACGGGCGGCGTCCGCTGCCCTGGCCAGGTCGACACGCTCCCGAGCGAGAGTGAGCCGGTATCCGGCCGCCGTGACTTCGAGGGCCCCGTCCGGGAGTGCAGATCGCAGGCGCGAGACCTGAGTGTGGAGGGCGTTCATCGGTGAGCGCGGCGGCTCCAGCCCCCAGACGTCGTCGATCAGGCTCTGCGCGGTACGTGGCTCACCCGGATTGCGAGCCAGCGCAACCAGCAGAGTTCGAGCTCGCGGACCCGGCAACGGAACCAGACGATCGCCCACTTTGGTCGAAACGGGTCCGAGCAAGGCAATGTCTGCCAGGTCTTCGCCCGACTGCGCGTACCTGGCGCGCTCACTCACGTCTCGAGTCATGTGCTGATCCACCGCGTTCGATCGTATTGCACAGTGCAAAGATCGTTGTATGGCAACAGCTGCTCAATGGATCGAAGGCGCGAGGCCGCGCACACTCCCGAACGCGATTGCGCCCGTGCTGGTCGGCACCGGAGCCGCGGCGTCCCTGGACCTCGCAGTGTGGTGGAAGGCGCTCCTGGCACTGATCGTCTCCTTGGCCTTGATCGTCGGGGTGAATTTCGCGAACGACTACTCCGACGGAATCCGCGGAACGGACGACGACCGCGTCGGGCCACTGCGCTTGGTCGGATCGAAGTTGGTCAGTCCCGGAGCCGTGAAGGCCGCGGCGATCAGCTGCTTCACCGTTGCCGCGGTAGCCGGGTTCGTTCTGGCAGCGACCACAGCCTGGTGGCTGGTTGCGGTCGGCGTGTTCTGCATCATCGGTGCCTGGTTCTACACCGGCGGCAAGAAGCCGTACGGATACAGCGGGTTCGGCGAGATCGCCGTGTTCATCTTCTTCGGACTGATTGCAGTGCTGGGAACTCAGTTCGTACAGGCCGAACGGGTGGATCTGGCCGGGCTGGCCGGCGCGATCGCCATCGGTTCGTTCTCGAGTGCGGTGCTCGTTGCCAACAATCTTCGAGACATCCCGACCGACACCGAGTCCGGAAAGATCACTCTCGCAGTCCGGCTCGGCGACGCCAGGACCCGCACACTGCACGTGATCCTGCTGGCCGTCCCGTTCGTCGCGACCCTGCTGCTGATCCTGCGCACTCCGTGGGCATTGCTCGGATTGCTGGCGTTGCCACTGGCAATCCGAGCCAACGCCCCACTGCGTTCGGGCGGGCAGGGTATGGCCCTGATCCCCGCGTTGCGCGACACCGGGCTCGCCATGCTCGTCTGGGGTGCCGCGACCGCAGTTGCGCTCAGTCTCGCCTGAAAGTCGACGGACTCAACGGTTGTCCGGGACGAACGCGCTGAGCAGGAAGTTCACGATCGAGATGATCAGCGCGCCCCAGACTGCCGTCCAGAAGCCGTCGACCGTCAAGCCGTAGGACGTTCCAGACGAGATCCACGCCGTCAGCATCAGCATGAGGGCGTTGATCACGAGCGTGAACAATCCGAGAGTCAGGATGAGCAGCGGTAGCGAGAGAAGCTGCACTACCGGCTTGATGAACGCGTTGACCACCGTGAAGATCAAAGCGATCACCGCGATCACGAGAACCGTGCCCCAGGTGCCGTTGTCGTGGTTGGCGATCGTGATGCCGGTGACCCACGCCGACGCCAGCCAGATGGCTATGCCGTTGATGATGAGACGTGCCAGAAATGTCATGTCTGAATGCTGGCACATCCCGCCCCGTGCATGCGGAGCCGTGCCGAATCTAGGCGGCGCGATTCATCTTCGCTTCCAAGCGCTCACGGATCACCGACATCGTGACCTGCGTTTCGAGGGCCTGACGGGTAGGCCCGTCGGCGACACGCAGGATGCCGAGCAGGATGTGTTCGGCACCGATTCGATTGTCCTTGTGCGCGAGCGCTTCACGGAGCGAGAGTTCCAACACCTTCTTGGAGTCCTTCTCGAATCGTGAACGAGGGAACCCGAATCGGCTCTTGCGAGAAGTGTCGACGCCGTCCGGCACAGGAGTCTCGTCCAGCACACCTTCGCCGAAGGACTGCTCGAGACTCTCCCGAACCGCATCGAGATCGATGCCGATCGACTTGAGTATCTCGGCGTCGTCGTCGACATTGTTGGAGCTACCTTCGTTCGATCCGGCGCCGGCGTGGCGGATCACGTCGAGCGTGACACCAGACTCGGTGAGCACCTCGGTGGCGATGCCCCGATCAGAGGTGAGCAGCGCGGTCAGAAGTTCCATCGGCGTGACAGGACCGGAGCCGGCGACAGCATCGACAACGACGCCTCGAGCCTGTGCGGAGAACCTTTCGAACATGGCAATTACCTGCCCTTCTCGCGCAGTGAACGCAGCATCGATTCCGACTGCGCGGACGCGTATTTCTTGTGGACGGCTTGACGGCTGACCTCGAGAGCTTCCGCGATCGCCTGCCAGGACCATCCGTGACGGCGCGCATTAGCGACCTGAATGGCCTCGAGTTTTTCGAGAAGACGACGCAGCGCTCGAACAGCACGCAATCCCTCGGTGGGATCCGGGCTACCGGCGGCAGCAGCGAGAGAGGTTGCTTCGGTCATGATGTCAATTTAGGTTGACAACCGGAATCTGTCAACCAAAATTGACAGGCGCGCCTAGTATCCGGCGACGGCCCCGTTCACTGCCACCTGCAAATCCGCCTGCACAGTTCGGGCGATATCCATCGGCTTGTCCGGAAGTTCGGTCACCGGCATTCCGACAAAGACACTCGCAGCCTTGACGTCGCCGGCCACCGGACCGTAGTTGATGCCGATCGACACCAGAGCCGGTGAGCATCCCAATTTCTCGGCGCGCGCGATGATGTGGCCGATTCCACTGTTGACATGCTGCAACCGCGTCGGATCTTCGGTGTTGCACGTCCCTTCCGGGAAAATCGCCAGACAATCCCCGTTGCCCAGACGCTCGGCCGCGACGTCCATCATCACTCGGCCGGCATCCGAAACAGCCCGGAGGCCGTAGTTCTTGCTGCGAAAAACCGGGATGCTGCCCATCATGTCGACCTTCTTGCGCTGTGAAGGATCAACGAAGAGTTCGTCTTTGGCGAGGACCCGGGTCCGTCCGATCACTCGACGCAACGGAGTACGCCACGCGGTCGCGGCGAGCGTGATCTGGTCGCTCTCGGTCAGATGATTGACCGCCACGACCAACTGCGTCTTACGTTCCAGCAGAGTCTTCAGCGCAGCTTCCGCACCCGGCGCGTACCTCACTCGCGGGCGGTACTTCAGCGCCAATGCGGCATAAGCGAGCTTCGCCACGAATCGGTTCTGCTGATGACTGCGGTAGTACTCGTACACAGCCTCGTAATTGTCGAGTGAAACTTCAGGATTGCCCATGGTCCGCCCTCGCTGGAGAAGTGCCCCTTGACCAAACGATACACAACCTACGGTTGCGTAGGTTTGCGTTACAGAAGGCGTAGCGCTGGGAGAAACTCCACTCTCGAGGTAAAACGGTTTCTGTGATCCGCTCGGCCATATCCACCGACCTACCCGCACTGCAACAGATCGAGATCGCCGCGGGCGAACCGTTCCGAGACATCGGGATGGACGCCATCGCAGACGATCCACCGCCGACGCTCGACGAGTTGAACGATTTTCTCGCAGCCGAGCACATCTGGGTTCAGACCGACGCAAACGACGTACCCGTTGCGTACGCGCTCGTCGAGATCGTGGACGGCGGTGCGCATATCGAACAGGTCTCCGTTCACCCCGATCATGCCCGCAAAGGCCTCGGAGCTCAGCTGATCGACGCCGTCACCGAATGGGCGGCGGACCATCACCACGATCTCGTGACTCTGACGACGTTCGTCGACGTTCCGTGGAACGCGCCGTACTACGAGCGACTCGGGTTCGTGCGTCTGGCCGAGAACACGCTCTCTCCCGGCCTGATACGCATCAGAACGGACGAGCAGTCGTCCGGGCTGGACGCCTGGCCGCGGGTGACGATGAGCCGCCCGTCACACGGTCCGGCGCCGGCGATTCAGGAACTGGCCGTCCACGCACCCGAACGGACGAACTCGTCCAGCACTGCCGTCGGACCGAGCAGGTCGATCCCTTCCGACGCCACCCATTCGTCGTTGTAGTACGTCCCCGAGTAACGCTCTCCGCCGTCGCACAGGAGGGTGACGACGCTGCCGCTGCGCCCGGCCGCCATCATTTCGGCAATCAACGCAAAAGCTCCCCACAGGTTCGTCCCCGTCGAGCCGCCCACTTTGCGCCCCAGGGCCGCGCTGGCGTGCCGTGCGGCCGCGATCGAGCCTGCGTCCGGCACCTTGATCATTCGGTCGACCACCTGACCGACAAACGACGGTTCGACGCGCGGACGGCCGATGCCCTCGATCCGGGAACCTCGAGTACCGACGATCGACGGATCGCTCGCTCGCCACGCGTCGAAAAACACGGAGTGCTCCGGGTCCACCACGCACAGCCCCGTGTCGAATTTCCGGTAACGAAGAAAGCGGCCGATCGTGGCACCGGTTCCGCCCGTCCCGGCTCCGACGACCACCCAGTCGGGAATCGGATGTTCCTCGTGTTCGAGCTGAGTGAAGATCGATTCGGCGATGTTGTTGTTTCCGCGCCAATCCGTCGCGCGCTCGGCGTGGGTGAACTGGTCCATGTAGTGACCGTTCAACTCACTCGCGAGCCGATGCGATTCCGAGTAGATCGACGACGGATCGCTCACGAAATGACAACGTCCCCCCTGCGCCTCGATCAACGCGATCTTGGCGGGACTCGTGCTCGCGGGCATCACCGCGACAAAATCCAGGCCCAGCAACTTCGCGAAATACGCCTCGCTGACAGCAGTCGATCCGGACGACGCTTCGATGACAGTGGTCTCTTCGGTAACCCAGCCGTTGCAGATCGCGTAGAGGAAAAGCGACCGTGCGAGTCGATGCTTGAGACTCCCCGTGATGTGGGTCGACTCGTCCTTCAGATAAAGCTGGACGGTCCAGTTACTCGGCAGCGGATAGCGCAGCAGGTGAGTGTCCGCGCTGCGTTGCGCGTCGGCTTCGATCAACCGCACCGCGTTGTCGACCCACTGGCGTGAGGTCCGACGGTCGACGTCGAGCGAGCCCGTGGTCACCGCCCGTCTCCGCGCAGCTTGGAGCGAAGATCGTCACGATCGGACCGACGCTGGGCGTCGACCGCCGCAATGCCCGCATTGACACGCTTGCGCAGTTTCGCGAAGAGCAGCAACGACAGCGGCAGCGCGATCAGAACTGCGAACAGCGCCGCGACGATCAAGGGAACGTCCGTGCCGGCGAGCTTTCCGCCACCGATGATGACGGCACCGATCACGACGACAAGCAGCAGCCGAGCGACCGAGTACAGCACCACGTCGCGGGCCAGTTGACCCTTGGTCACCGGCCCGGAAGCCGACTTTGCTTGCCCAGAGTTTGCGGAAGGTTTACTGGCCTTGACCGGCTCAGAAGGAACATTTTCGGGGTTTTCAGACAACTGACTCACCCTCTCAGGTTACCCATTCCGAATACGGGTGGGACCGAGCCCGCTATATCCATTTTGTCCTTTACTTAAACATTACTTTTTCTTGAAAGATCGACTACCCGGCTATATCTGTGCAAACATTGCGCTACCACTCAGAAAACGGTCGAATGTGAGCGAAGGACTTCGAAACAAACTCGACGCAGGTTTTTGGCAACTGGTCGACACACCGGTTCGGAACCAAAGTTCGGAATCACTGCTCGGTTCGGAATCACTGTTCGTCAAACGTTCGACATCAACATGGAGGACCTCACAATGAGCGCACCAACCTTCAATACCGCCGCAGACGCACTCATGACGCCCGGACAGGTAGCGGCATTGTTTCATGTCGATCCCAAGACCGTGACCCGCTGGGCACACGCAGGACGACTGGGCTCGCTTCGCACGCCAGGAGGACATCGTCGATTCCGTGAGACCGAGGTCATGCAGCTTCTGCGCTCGCTGACCACCGAAGCAGACAACAACTGAGCAAACTCGGCTCACTTCGAAGCACTTTGCAGTACCCGACAGATCTTGCAGTACCCGACAGATCTTGCAGTACCCGACAGATACAGCACTAGCGCACTGAGCCGAAACGCTTGTCCGCACCACTTCTGGTGAAGCGGGGCGGAGACTGAGTAGGCTCGACTTCAGTTCCCTGAGGAGGTGCGCCGTGTTGTATCTGTTGGCGTTGGTGGGTTTGGTGACATTGATCGTTCTGATGTGGAAGGCATTCGGGCCCGATCCGTCGACGCGCACCCCGGTGAGCGGTGTACGCGGGCCGGATGACGATCCCGAATTCCTGTGGAATGTGAACCAGCAAACACGACGCAAGCGCACGGAAGGTCCGGACGTACCGCCGACTGACGCGTCGACGTAGCGTCCGGGCTCACCCGGCTATCCGATTACCGCCCCGTCAACGCGAACGGGGAGGCCGGAAAGTCCTGCGCAACCACCGCAGCCAACTCCAGCACCGCTTCCCGAGTACCTGGACGCAGCCGGTCCAGATCGATTTCGGCGCCCTCTTCCAAATGCGGATCGAACGGAATCAGTTTCACCGCTCGACAGCGCTGCTCGAAGTGCTCGACGACCCGCGGCAGATCAACCTTGCCCGAGCGAGGCCGTACCGCGTTGATGACAGCTACGGACGTGGCGACCAGCCTGCTGTAACCGTGAGCGTCGAGCCAGTCAAGTGTTGCGGAGGCGCTACGTGCACCGTCGACGGAACCGGAACTGACGACGATCAACGAATCTGCACCTTCGAGAATGGCCTGCATCGCCGAGTGCATCAATCCGGTGCCGCAGTCGGTCAGAACTATGCTGTAGAACTTCTCGAGCATGTCGACCGTGCGCGTGTAGTCCCCACCGCTGAAGGCCTCTGAAACTGCTGGATCGCTGTCGGAGGCAAGCACTTCGAGCCGGTGTCGATTTTGCGATGTGTAGCCACGGACGTCGCTGTACTTCTCGATGCTGTTCTCGTCGCGCAGCAGGTTTCGCACTGTTGCCGGAGTTTCGAGCGGGATCTTCTGGCTCAGCGTTCCCCGGTCGGGGTTTGCATCGACAGCGACGACGCGATCGCCGCGGATCGAGCCGAACATCGACCCCAGTGTCGCTGTGGTCGTGGTTTTTCCGACGCCGCCTTTGAGACTGAGCACCGCAACCTTGTAGCAGCCCTGCAGCGGCTGGTTGATCTGGCGCGTCAACTCGACGAGGTGCTGCTCCTTTGCACCGTTTCCGAGGTTCACCGATCGGCCGGACAACGTGTACAGCGCCTTGCGCCAGCCACCCACCGGGGCAGGCCGGACAGGCCGCTTGACGAGGAGCGCAGCCGAGAGATCTTGCGCAGTCATCGGGAGAGCGGACTCGAAGCGACTGTCCGGAGCCGAGGTCAGTCCGGTCTGCGGCATCGGAGCGCGAGTAGGTGGCGCCGTCGGCGGGGCCATCGGCACGGCCTGACCATTCTGGAGGGCGTGGCCGTTCTGCACCGGCGCAGCGCCGGGATGACCGAACTGCCGAATCGCGGGATTGGGCGGATGGACGCCGGGCGAAAAAGGTGCCTGCGGTTGCTGAAGCGGTCTCGCGGATGAATGCGCCGTCGGGCCGGGCTGCGAATTCTGAACAGGCTGCGAATTCTGAACAGGCTGCGGAACGCCAGTTCGTGAATCCGGAAGCGACCCTCCACGATTCGTAGGTTCGTAGGTCTGCATCGGCATCGCAGGCGAGGTCGAGAACTGACCGTTGATCGGGCCTGGCTGCGCTGCCGGATACTGGATGACCGGAGTCTTGGGACCTGGTAGCGGAGCCGCTGGGGTCGTCGTCGGCGGAGCGGCGGGTGCACTGGGCGCCTGGCCGGCGACTTGCTGGAGCGGCCCGGAGTCGACCGGGGCCACGAAGAGACTACGAACGTCGCTGGGAACCGAGTCCGATGACGGCTCGGGCGCGGATGCGCGCGGCTCGCGCCGCGTCGGCTCGGCTGGGCGCACCGGCTCCCACAATCCTGCTCCGGCGTCTTCAATCTTGTCGGCCATCTCGCCGCTCCCCCTCGTCGATCCCACAGCTACCAGACAGCTAGTAATTCGCCAAGCTGCATCGTAACTGTTGCCCGCCCCTGACGTACCTACCGGTAATACCTACAGACCGGTCGGCAGCCACCCACGGTACCTCGAGAGGATCAGGTGAGTCCCGCGTAGGAGTGCAAGCCGGAGACGACCATGTTGATGATGAAGAGATTGAACAGCATCGCAACAAAACCGGCGATGTTGATCCAGGCGGCCTTCGTCTCCCGCCACCCGGACGTTGCCCTCGCATGCAGGTAGGCCGCGTAGATCACCCAGGCGATGAAGGACATCGTCTCCTTCGGATCCCAACCCCAGAAGCGTCCCCACGCAGCTTCCGCCCAGATGGCACCGAGGATGACGCCGGCGCCGAACAGCGGAAACGCGATGATCGTGCTCTTGTACGCCAAGCGGTCGAGAGTCTGGGCATCCGGCAGTCGCTCTGCGATCCGGCCACCGATGCTCGTGCCTTCCTCACCGGGCGGGAACTTCAGTCGCAGCAGGAACAGAAGGCTCGCGATACCGCCGATCATGAAGATTCCGGAGCCGACGCTGACGATCGTCACGTGAATCGGAAGCCAGTACGAGCGTAGCGCCGGCACCACGGGAGCCGCGTCGGCGTAGAGGACCGTGCCGGCGAGGAACATCAAGATCAGAACCGGCACCAGCAGGAAGACCCACATCGGACGGTACGCCGGCTTGATCAACAGGACGTGCCCGACCAGCAACGACGCCGCACACGCCATCGCCACGAATTCGTACATGTTGCCGAGCGGGAATCGTTCCGTCGCAAATCCGCGGAGCACGATCGACGCGATGATCAGCACCGTTCCGACGACCAGGACAGCTCGGCCCATTCCGCCGAATCGTTCCGAGAGCGACTTGCTCGGAGTCTCCGCGACCCTGCCAGGCACGGATGCGTCGACACCGCCGGCGGAGACCAGTTCCTTGTCCTGAACCGCCTTTGCTCTGGCCGACGCGTACTGCACGATGAGCAGCACAAACGCCAGCACGAGCACGGTGAAGGCGGACTTGAAGGCCCAGTCGCTGTACTGCGCGAGTGTCTCGTTCGTTGTCATCGGGCGTTCTCCTGCGCGTGCGGTTGGTTCACCGCGGTGGTCGGATTGCTTTTCAGCAAGCGGTCGGCGAGGCGGTCGAACTCGTCGCCCCAGCCTGCGTGGTCGGTGCGGGCAAGCCCACCAAGTTCTACTACAGTACGTCGTTCGTCATCTGGATAGATACGTGCCCAGACGCGGCGACGCTTGATCACGAGCGAGACGAGTAGGCCCGCCATCATGGTCAACGCCGAAACCAACACCCACACCTGAGCGGGATCGTGGGAGACCTGCAGGTTCACGAAGTCGACGGCGCCATCGAATCGCACCTGGGTTCCGTCGGCAAGCGTCGCGCTCTCCCCCGGAAACAGATTGACTCGATCCTGCTTGACCAGTCGGCCCTGATTGATCAGTTCGGTGTTGAGTTCGAACAGCGATTGCGGGTTACCGGTATCGAGTCCGGTGTCGCCCTTGTAGATGTCGATGGCGACTGCCGGATCGTTCATCGCCGGGTAGCTCGACGACAGCAGGTTGCCGTGGAACAGCGCGGTGGGCGCGAACAATCCTTCGATGGCAATCTGATTCTTCCGACGCTCGTCCGCATCGGGATACATGCCGCCCGGCGGGTCGAAGCGCATCGCGCCACTGCTCAGGAACGTCGTGGCGTCGTCCGGACGCCACTGGAGCGTCTCGGTGCGGGTCTCACCGTTCGGGAACGTGACGGTGAACGTCGGCGCATATCCGTGTCCCTGCAGGTACACACGATCGCCGGCGATCCGCAGTGGGTGGTTCACCTGGATGGTCGTGTCCCGCCAGGTATCGGACTCGAGGTCGTCGCCTGCCTGGTACGAGATGTCCGAGGTGAACATCTCGGCCTGACCGGTCTCGAGGTAGTCGGCCTGGAAATTCTTCACACGTACACACAGCGGGGTCATGCCGGTGCCGTCGAGGCTCAGACCGGCGACGAAGGAGTCGAACACTGCCGGCGAGGTCGTGCAGAACCCGGGGCCGTCGTTGGCGATGACGATGCGATTACCCTCGTAGCCGAACAACTTGCCCGCGGCGATCGCGATCAACAATCCGACCAGCGAGAGGTGGAACACGAGGTTGCCGAACTCGCGGAGGTATCCCTTCTCCGCCGAGATGGTGATCTCGCCTTCGCGTCGTGATTTCGAATCGCCGCGACGCGTTTCGACGCGCCACCCGCGCAGTTCTTTCGACACCCGGGCAGCAAGTTCGTCGGGAGTCTCGCCGTCCACAACGCTCGTGGTGTGGTGCGGCAGGCGAGCAAGATTGCGCGGCGCATTCACCGGACGGGTGCGCAGCGCCTTCGCGTGCTCCACGCAACGCGGCAGGATGCAGCCGACCAGCGAGATGAAGAGCAGTGCGTAGATCGCGGTGAACCAGAAACTGCTGAACACGTCGAACAATTCGAGGCGGTCCATCCACGGACCGAGCGTCGGACGCGCGGCGATGTAGTCGGTGACCTTGCCCTCGTTGAGGGTTCGCTGTGGCAGCAGGGCGCCGGGGATCGCAGCGAGCGCGAGGAGGAACAGCAGTACCAGCGCGGTCCGCATCGAGGTGAGCCCGCGCCAGGTGTTGCGCCCGAGTGCAACGACTCGACCGATCACCGACTGCTTCGGCAGCACGGGTTTCGGGTGGTCGTTATTGTCGTCAGCTGTCATATCGGCAGCGTCACCTCCGAGATAAATGCGTCGCGAACCCAGCCGACGAACTGGTCCCACGCGCCGGTGACGAGGGCGATTCCCACTGCCACCAACATGATTCCGCCGAAAATTTGAATGGTGCGTGCATTACGACGCAACCAGCCGACGCCGGTCAGCGCGCGCGCCGATCCCAGCGCCAAGATGATGAACGGCAGGCCGAGTCCGATGCAGTACGCGACGATCAACGTGACACCACGCGCGGCGGTCATCCCGTCGGTTCCCGCCGCCACGGACATCACGCCTGCCAATGTCGGACCGAGGCACGGCGTCCAGCCCAGAGCGAACACTCCCCCGAGCAGCGGCGCACCCACCAGTGACGACACGCGACGCGGTTCGAAACGAACGTCCTTCTGCAGCGCCGGAATCAGCCCGATGAAGACGAGACCCATCGCGATGGTGACGACACCGCCCACTCGCATCAGGACCTCGCGGTTGACGAGCAGCGTGGAGATCACGCCGAACACCGACGCGGTCGCGAGGACGAACACAACGGTGAAGCCCGCGACGAACAGTCCGGCCGCACCGGCCACCCTCAGTCGACTGCTCCGGGTGATCGTCCGCGTCTTCGCCTCTTCTGCGGTGATCGCGGGGGCGTCGGCACCGACGACGCCGGCCAGGTAGGACAGGTAGCCGGGAACGAGCGGCACGACGCACGGCGAAGCGAACGACACCAGACCGGCGAGCACACAGGCGCCGAGGGCGAGCAGAAGCGGACCGGACGACGCCGCGTTCTGAAACGCTTCGCCCACACCGGCACTCAATGTGTCGCTGCCGGCCAGCAGCGTAGTGGTCGTGGTTGTCATCTTTACTGCGCGTCTTCCTGAGCTACTCGCTGGACGACGGGCAGCAAATCCTCGGCGAGAAGTTCTTGGAGGAACACCGCGGCGACGCGATGCTGGCGGTCCAGGACGATCGTCGTCGGAATGACCGACGTGGGGTAGCCGTCACCGAGGGCGATCAGCGAACGCATCGACGGGTCGTAGATCGACGGGTACGAGACCTTGTTGTCGACCACGAAGTCCTGCGCTTTGTTCTTGGTGTCGTCGCGGACGTTGATGCCGAGGAACTGCACGCCCGAATCCTTGGTCTGCTCGTAGACCTGTTCCAGGTCGTCGGCTTCGGCACGGCACGGTCCGCACCACTGACCCCAGACGTTGAGGACGACGACCTTGCCCTCGAAGTCGTCGACACCGACCTTCTGACCTTCGTTCATCAGATCGGGCCCGGAGAGCTTGCCGATGGTGCCTCGGTCGGACGGCGGATCGTAGAAGATCTTGGTTTGTCCGCCCGGTGAGACGAAGTCGAAAGTTCCGCCCTGTGCGACGGCGTCGTCGCCGGTCGCGCAGGACGAGAGAAGAAGCATCGCCGACGCAGCGGCTGCGAATGCTGCGGCGATGCGGCGCGAAATCATGCTCCTGTCACTCTCGGGTCGGAGGCGCCGGCAGGTTCGGAGTAGACGATGTCGACCAGGGTGTCGCCTTCGTAGACCAGTGAAGTCAACGAGGCCAGTCCACACTGACGGTGACGGGGATCGTGCCAGAGACGCTCGCCCTGCAGGAATCGACGCAGAGTCCAGACCGGAAGCTGATGGCTGACGACGACGGCTTCGTGTCCGACTGCCGCGACGCGTGCGGCATTGACGGCTGCGAGCATGCGATGCGCGATCTGCAGGTAGGGCTCGCCCCAGGACGGGGTGAACGGGTCACGCAGTTTCCACCAGTGACGCGGACGCGAGAGCGCACCGTCCCCGACGGCAACCTTGAGACCCTCGAACTCGTTGCCTGCCTCGATCAGGTTTTCGTCCGTGACGATGTCGAGCTTGTGTGCCTCGGCGATCGGAGTCGCGGTCTCTTGCGCCCGCTGCAGCGGCGACGCGACCACGTGGGTGATGTCGTGATCGGCGAGCACCGACGCGACCGCACGAGCCTGAGCTTCGCCCGCCACCGACAACCGGAAGCCCGGGAGCCGTCCGTAGAGGATCCCGCGCGGGTTGTGTACTTCGCCGTGGCGCAGGACGTGGACGATGGTGCGGGTGGACGTGTGGTCGGGGTGATCGGCGTCGGTCACAGTCGAGGGTCCTCGCTGAAGATGATGGATGTCGGAAGCGTGCGGGTGTTCTGGAATGGGAACTGGTCAGGGCTTGACGGCAGCAGCTGCGGCCTTGGCTGCGTGCGGCATGGCGTCGGCGATGATCGAGAAGGCTCGATCGTCGAGTGCTGCGGAGACGAACCACGCTTCGAACGCGCTCGGCGGCGGGTACACGCCGCGGGAGAGCAGTGCGTGGAAGAAGGCGGGGAATCGCCAGGTCTGCGCGGCTTTGGCTTCGTCGTAGTTGGTCACCGTGTTCTCGGTGAAGAACACGCTCACCAAGGTGCCTGCGTACTGCACTCGGTGTTCGACGCCTTCGGCGGTGAGTGCTTGGGTCATGAGGTCGCCGAGGGCGGTCGCGTTCCGGCCGAGCTTGGCGTACACCTCGGCGTCGGCGGCGCGCAGGCTCGCGAGTCCGGCGGCGACGGCTACGGGGTTACCCGAGAGGGTGCCTGCCTGGTAGACGGGACCGTCCGGTGCGAGGTGGCCCATGATGTCGGCGCGGCCGCCGAATGCTGCGGCGGGCAGTCCGCCGCTCATGACCTTGCCGAAGGTGTAGAGGTCGCCTGCGACGTTGTCGATGCCGTACCAACCCGAGGCACTGACGCGGAATCCGGTCATCACCTCGTCCATGATCAGGAGTGCGCCGTGCTCACGGGTGAGACGACGCAGACCCTCGTTGAAACCGGGAAGCGGTGCGACGGCGCCCATGTTTCCGGCGGCAGCTTCGGTGATGACACACGCGATGGCGCCGGGATTGGCCGCGAAGGCCGCGGTCACCGCGTCGAGATCGTTGTAGCGCACGACGATGGTGTCTTCGGCTTGAGCGCCGGTCACGCCGGGAGAGGTCGGCAGCCCGAACGTCGCGAGGCCGGATCCGGCGTCGGCGAGAAGGGCGTCGACGTGGCCGTGGTAGCAACCGGAGAACTTGACGATCTTGGTCCGCCCGGTGAATCCGCGGGCGAGGCGGACTGCGCTCATCGTGGCTTCGGTTCCGGAGTTGACCAGGCGAACCTTTTCCACGGGCGCGACGCGGGCGACGATTTCCTCGGCGAGAGCGACTTCGCCTTCGGTCGGCGCACCGAAGGAGAGACCTCCGAGCGCGGCTTCGCGAACGGCTTCGACGACTGCCGGGTGAGCGTGCCCGAGAATCATCGGACCCCAGGACGACACCAGGTCGACGTAGTTGTTTCCGTCGACATCGGTGAGGGTGTAGCCGGATGCTTCGCGAATGAATCGCGGTGTTCCGCCGACCGAACCGAACGCGCGGACGGGCGAGTTGACGCCACCCGGAATCACGTTGCCGGCACGTTCGAAGAGCCGAGCGGAGTTCGTTGCATGCACGTCGGGATCACCGGAAGACACAGTCACGGCTTCCAGTGTCCCAGTTCTGTCGAATCTGACAACGACAGGGTGTAGGACTTCGGTGCTCGAGGCGAGTTTTCCGGTCGAACCGGGCCCCGCGTGAGACGATTCCGGGCATGAAGCGACTGTTGACGACGCTGATGGTCTCGGCTGCGATTCTTCTCACATCGTGTGGTTCGGACGCTTCGAACGACGACAAGGCGACAGTTTCGTCGCCGCCGAGCGCCACCGACTCGGCTCGAACCACCGCGGCGACGAGCACCGACCCCGCGTTTCTCGGCGGGTGTTCGGCGGTGTCCGTCTACGTTCAGCAGCGTGTTCAGAGCGGCGACACGTCGACCCAGACGGCGGGCGCCGACTTCCTGAAGATCGTCGAGAACGACCCTTCGTACCAGGCTATGTCCGAGAGCGAGAAGGAACTCTTCCGCCAAGGAATCGAAGCGGGTGCCGCGGGCTCCTGCTGAATGTGAGGTTGGGATCGAACCGGGTTGCCCGCGGTGCGCTACGCGCTATCGTCGGTTCCATGGCCACCACAGCGGACCACCTCAGGACAACACTCGACGGACGCTGGCGGGAGGTGCGTGAGCGCGTTCGCGGCGAATTGAACGACGAACGTTTTGCTCCGCACTACACACCCAACACCGCCATTGCGCGCTCCAAGGCTCTCGAACAGATGCGGGTCCTCGCCGATCTCGGGTACGCCGCAAACGGTTTCGCCGTCTCTCACGGCGGAACGGGCGACGCGGGTGGCGCCGTCACCAGCATCGAGATGCTCGCGATGTCCGACCTCTCACTGATGGTCAAGGCCGGCGTCCAGTGGGGTCTGTTCGGCGGCGCCATCGAAAACCTCGGCACCGAGCGTCACCACCAGGCGTACGTCAAGCCGCTGATCGATCTGGACCTGCTCGGTTGCTTTGCGATGACCGAGACCGGTCACGGCAGCGACGTCCAGGAACTCGAAACCACGGCGACCTACGACGTCGAGACGGGCGAGTTCGTCGTCAACTCCCCCACTCCGTCCTCTCGCAAGGACTACATCGGCGGCGCTGCCCAGCACGCCACCGTCGCAGCGGTGTTCGCACAGCTGATCACCGGAGGCGAAAGTCAGGGCGTCCACTGCTTTGTCGTGCCGATTCGTGACGACGCCGGCAACGACCTCCCCGGCGTCACGACGTCCGACTGCGGGCTCAAGGGTGGACTGCCCGGAGTCGACAACGGCCGCATCGTCTTCGACCAGGTCCGCATCCCGCGTGAGAATCTACTCAACCGTTACGCCGACGTCGCCGAGGACGGCACGTACAGCTCGGCGATCGAGAACCCGAACCGTCGTTTCTTCACGATGGTCGGCACACTGGTTCGTGGACGTGTCACCGTCGGTGGTTCCGCGGCAGCGGCCGCCCGCGTCGGATTGGCCATCGCCGGTCGATACGCCCTGCAGCGCAGGCAGTTCAGTGCTCCGAAGAGTGACGACGAAGTCCTGATCATGGACTACCTCGTCCACCAGAAGCGTCTGCTGCCGTTGATCGCCCGCTCGTACGCTCTGCAGTTCGCACAGAACGAACTCGTAGCCGCGATGCACGACATCCAGAGCAGCGACGACCCGGATCCGCAGGAGCAGCGCGAACTCGAAGGTCGCGCCGCCGGACTCAAGGCCGCCAACACCTGGCATGCCACTCGGGCCATCCAGGAGGCACGCGAAGCCTGCGGCGGCGCAGGCTATCTCGCCGAGAACCGCCTCACCGCACTCAAGGCGGACACCGACGTCTTCACCACGTTCGAGGGTGACAACCACGTTCTGACGCAGTTGGTCGCAAAAGAACTCCTCACCTCCTACGCCGACGAAGTCCGCGGCATGAGCCCGGTCGACTGGATGCGCTTCGCCGCTACGACGGTCTCCGACGTGGTCAAGAAACGCACGGCAGCGCAGCAGATCCTGCAGACGATCGTCGACACTCGCCAGGACAACGAAGAGGACGGCAGCCTCTTCAATCGCGGCACCCAGATGAAGATGTTCGAAGACCGCGAAGAGTACCTACTCGCCACTGCGGCAAGGCGATTGCAGGCAGCGCAGAAGCGCGAGGAGAACCCGTTCGACGCGTTCAACTTCGTGCAGGACCACGTACTCAAAGCCGCTCAGGCGCACATCGAGCGCGTCATCCTGGAAGCATTCGTCGCCGGCATCGACTCGTGTGAGGACGAGACCGCAAAGGAACTCTTCGGCGAGGTGTGCGATCTCTACGCACTGTCCGTGATCGAAGAGGACAAGGCCTGGTTCATGGAGCACCGGCATCTGTCGGTGGAGCGTTCGAAGGCCGTGACGCGCGGAATCAACGAGCGTTGCCGCACCCTGCGCCCCCACGTCGAGACACTGATCGACGGGTTCGGCATTCCGGACATCCTGCTGGGGTCCGCGATGCTCGACGGACCGGGCACCGACGCGGTACGGCTGAAGTAAAGGGTTCGGGTGGGGTCGGCAATCGCCGGCCCCACCACACTCAGTGCGCTGCTGCCTTTTTCGACTGGCGAGAGGCGAGCAGTCCGGTCAGGCCGAGTGCCGCGACCAGCCAGATCCCCAGAACGAGCAGGTGCGGTCCGGCGCCGTTGCCACTGAAGTAGATGACGGAGCGGATGGGCTCCATGGCTGCCGATCCGAGCCAGAACGAATGGATGTGCTGCCAGAATCCGGGCAGGAACGACACCGGAATGGCACCACCCGAACTCGGGAAGTTGATGAAAACGAGCACCGTCAGCACCGCGAAGATCGCGGCTTGGCCGAGCAGTCGATTGAGCAGAATGCTCACCGCACCGACGGTGAACGTGTAAACCATCGAGATTCCCAGCAGTTGCAGGATCTGGCCGAATGACGCCCCGAAGGCGTGCATGAAGATGCTGGTGATGCCGAAGGCTATGAGCGGGGTGAGTATCGCCGCACCGGCCAGGATCGAATACTGCTCTCGCAACCGCATTCTCGGCGCAACCTGACTGAGCACCGTGATGGTCAGGTAGCCACCGAGGGTGCAGACGATCAGGAAGTAGAAGAGTCCGACAGTCGAGGAGTCGCGCGCCGTGACAGGCGCCGAGTCGATCACCGTGACCTGCTGCCCCGTCTGCTCCGCAACCGAATGCGCCAAGCTGCTCACCACGGAAACCGTCGAGGCGCCCGCGCCGGTGGCGATATGTGCGGTCACGGCGTCACCGATCTCGATGGCGCCGATCGCATCGCGGTTGTCGATCCGAGAGAGTGCGTCGGCGGCGTTGGCTGTGGCAACGATGTCGAACTTGTCACCCGACGAAGCCTGGATTCCGTCGATCAGCGGGGCCGTGACGGACGGCGACCCGACCACCACGATCGGTGCCTGATTCGGCGTCGGCGAATGGAAGGCGCTGACGTAGCACAAGCAGAACATGATGACGAAGAACAACGGAAATGCGAGTCCACTGCCCACCATCTTCCAATTGGTCGGCGGATCGACAACTTCTTCGCTGGGTGCTCGGACGTCGGTATCTGTCATATTCCACGCTCTCTTCACTAACCGCATCTAGCTGTCAACACCGTTGACAGACTCAACAGTCAACACCGTTGACACGTTATAGTCAACGCCGTTGACAACGCGGTCGGCGAGCGAGCACAGAGGTCGATGTCGTGACACCCACGAGGCACACGCCAGAGCAGGAGCACCCCTCGACATCCGAGGCGATTCGCGCGGCGGCGTTCCAACTGTTCGGCGAGCACGGGTTCGGCGGCACGTCAGTTCGCGCCATCGCCAAAGTTGCCGGAATCGATCCGGCCCTGGTCATCCGGCATTTCGGGTCCAAAGAAGCACTGTTCCTGGAAACCACGCCGGTTGCGGACTACTTCGAAGGCCAGTTCGACGGCCCACTCGACACCCTCGGTGAGCGAATCGCCGCCTTCGTCCTGGGCAAGGCCGACGCCCGGATGCTGTCGGTGTACACAGCGCTCATGCGAGCATCGGACAGTCCACGCATCCGGGAGCGACTCCGAGACATGACCGGAGTATTCGCCACCAATCTCGCCGCTCGTCTAGACGGCGAAGACGCGTACACCCGCGCACTCCTGGTCTCCGCCCAGGTGTCCGGGCTGTTGAGCGTCCTCAGCGACGAAAGTATCCCCCAGTCCGCAGATCGCGACGAGTTGGCAAAACTCTACGGCCGGGCGATGCAGACGCTGATCGATCAGTACTGAGCGATGACCTCCTCGGCAAACCGCCGAACGGAGTCGAGTCGTCCCTGACGATCACCGGCGTCAACTCCGTAGCGATACCAGGGCAAAACTCTGATTTCCGTGACTCCGAGAGTCTCGAGTTCGCGATATCCGTCCAGATCACGAACATCCGTCGGCGAGACGTTGATGCCGAAAGGAACATCGGCACGACCGTACTCGACCCGCAATTCCGTGAGACGATCGATGGCGCAGGCTAATTCGGCTTTGGTCGTGTTCACCGACATCCAACCGTCGGCCAGCCTGGCTGCACGGCGCAACCCCGGTTCGCTGTGCCCACCGATGTAGATCGGAACCGGAATCTCCGGAGCAGGACTGATCATCAGAGCGTCGAAATCGTAGTGCTTGCCGTGGTATTCGACCCATTCCGGCCCACGTCCCGCACACACCGCCTTGATGATCTCGATGGCTTCGTCGGTACGCGCACCGCGGGTGCGCATCTCGGTACCGGTGAAGGTGAATTCCTCGGGAATCCAGGACAAACCGACGCCGAGAGCGACGCGGTTCCTCGACATCACGGCCATGGTCGCGACCTGCTTGGCTACCAACAGCGGATCGCGCAGTGGAAGTTTGAACACGTTGGTGTAGAAATGAATTCGCGATGTGACGGCCGCCATCGCCGCCATGGCAATGAACGGATCAGGCATCGGCGTCTCGGGCGCCCACATCCGCTTCCCGTCAGCAGTGTACGGGTACGGCGCCGACACCTGCTCCGGATAGAACACGGAATCCGGCATCGCGATTCCGTCGAACCCCACCTCTTCGGCGACCTGCGCCAACTCGCACAGTTCCAGGGCGTCGATCATCGCACCGGCCAAGGACCACTTCATCGTTCCACCGTTTCGCCGTTGGGCGAGATCCAAGCGCCGCCCAAGAACATGATGTCGGTGATGTTGCGTACGACGCCGTGAACATTGCCGTCCCATGCGGTCAACACCGACGCCGGCCCCCAGATCACGTAAGGCACAGTCGCGTTGGCGTACTCCTGCACCTTGCTGATCGCCTCACGGACAGCATCGTCCGTCGATGCCGTCTGCACAGCTGTGATCATCGCGTCCATCTCCGGGTCCGCGAAGCCGGACGGGTTGTTCTTCGAATCACTGGCCATACTGTTGTACAAATTGAGGTACGGCGCTTCTTCTCCGACCGGAGCGCCACCTCTGGTCATGTCGAAATCGTGGTCCTTGTATACCCGTCGAACCAGATCGGTCACATCGGTCGCGTAGTCGATGGTGACGTCGAAACCGATCGCGTTCAGCGACGCCTGAACCGTCAGTGCCGTCGCCTGTTGGCTCGGCTCCGAGGTGGTGAGGTAGCGGAGTTTCCCGTCGTACCCGTCGGACTTCGCTTGATCGAGCAGCGCCTTTGCCTTCACCTGATCGAACGGAATGCCTGCTGTGTTGTTGTACCAACGTGACGTCTGCGGGACCAGTTCGGAACTGGCGGTGCCCAATCCGTTGTTCGCCCGGGTATTGACCGCCGCCGGATCCACCCCGTAGGCGATCGCCTGACGGACGCGAACATCGGCCCCGGGCTTGCCCTCACGGTTGTTGATCGTGCCGATCCCGTTCTGTCCGGTCGGACTGAGGTAACCCGAGTATCCGTCGTCGAGAGCTTGTTCGATCACGGCCTCGTCGCGGAGGATGTACGTCATGTCGATCTGGCCGCTCTTCAACGATTCATACTGAGACTGCGCACCCGACGTGGGAACAAACCGCACTGTGTCCAGTGGAGGTTTACCGCCCTGATAATCCGTGCGTGCGGCGAGTACCAGTTCTTCGTGCGGGGCGAACTTGGCCAAGGTGAACGGACCCGCCCCGATCGGTGTGAACGCTCTCTCCCCGGTTCCTGAAACCGACCCTGCCTCTCCCCCTGAACTTCGCGCAACGATCATTCCGGGCCCGAGCGACAACAGCGCCGGGAATTGACGCCAGGGCCGCTCGAGCACGAATTCGACTGTGGTGGCGTCGGGCGTCTCGATCCGATCCACGATGTTGAGCCAGGTCTGCGATACATCACCCTTGCCTGCCACGAATCGATCGATACTCCACTTCACCGCTTCCGCGTCGAGCGGACTTCCGTCGCTGAAGGTGAGGCCATCAGCCAAAGTGACGGTGTACGAGGTGAAGTCGCTGTTGTTCGACAGTGTCTTCGCGAGTTGTGGCACGAAGCTCCCGTTTGTGGAGTCGCTGCGTACCAGCGTGTCGTAAATCGCGGCCATTTCGGTTCCGCCGGTCGAACCGGCGGCTTGCGTTCTCGTGGGGTCCAACGAGGAAGGGAACGAATAGGACCCGAAGGTGAGAACACCGCCGTCGATCCGCTCCCCCACATCTGGGGCGCCCACAAAACCAGCTGCGCCACTACTGCTCGGTGAAGCCGATCCCGAGTTGTCCCCACTGCTCGACGCGCAGCCGGCCAACATCAATGCACCGGCAAGCCCGAGCGCGACAAAGCGAGGGCCGAACCTAATCTTCCTGGTGTACATACGTTCCCAATCTCCGTCAGCGTGTCAGATCTTGACTACCTTCGACGTCGGGATCGGGTGCGAGTCCGCCTTGATCCAGCGCAGCGCCCATGTCCCCTCGGCATGCGAATCGGTGTCGATCCAGTTGCCATAACCCGGATCCTTCGCCGCCACGACGATTGTCATGGTGCCGTCGTCGTTGAGCTTCGCGGTGTGATTGTTGATGTAGATGTTCGTGCGGTTGTAGTCGAGGGACTCGACCCAGAAGTTCTGCAGCACGAAGTTGAAGTACTCGCAGTTCGGAACCTCGGTCTCGATGACCCACGCCTCGTCTTCGGCGAGCTTCCAGTAACCGTGGAAGTAGAAGATCGTCGGATCGCCGCCGGCGTCCTGGAAGTAGTCCTGTCCCCAGTCGAAGATCTCGTTGGTGTGCGGCTGGAATTTGCGCGACCATTCCAGGAAGGTCTCCGCCATCCCCTTCACGATCCCGACGGACTTGGTGAGGCGCTCGCCGATCTCTTCCGGAGTCAGCGGGACGAACTCCCCGTCCGGGTTCAGGCATTCGATGGTCAGATCACCGATGACCTCGTTGCGCCGATCCTGGTGAGTTTGCCGAACGGAGATGAGGTTGCTGTCGGGCGCCAAAGGCAGCCAAGCGCCCTCATCGGGCTTGTCGACGCTCGCGATGAACTCGAAACGGCCGTTCTCGTCGACCTCGAGGTCGTGGATATGCAGATCGCCGGTCTGCAGCATGGTGCCGTCGATGTGGTACCGATTTACGCGCGAGCCGAAGGTGATCAGCGGGACGGTGCCTCGGGTGCCGATGATCCGGTAGTTGTACTTACCGGAGATGTTGGCGCGCATGTAGACGTTGTCCGGGTTGTCGGCACCGATCTTCGTCATCATGTTCGGGTTCGGAGCCGACGAGAACTGCGGCCACCGCGGATCGGTGTACTCGACACAGTTGATCGTGCCGTACCGAAGCAACCGACTCAGGTAGCGGACGCCCTCGGCTTGAGTCAGCGGATCCTGAGGGACGATCTCGTCTTCCAGGACCTTTCCGACCTCGAGCAGATCTGCGCAGAACTTTTCCCAAACAGCATTCATGTGAATCTCCTTGTTTCGGTTGGGGCTTCGCCCTGTGCGCCTTTTTGGTAGTCGGCACTACCAAAAAGGCGCACAGGGCCGGAGGCCTTCAGGATGTGGTGGCGAACTTCGCTTCGACGTCGGCAGCGCTCACGCCGAAATCCTCGAGCGAATAGCGATGCGACGGACGACGGTGCTCGGCAAGGCTGGCCTGATGCGACGCCTCCACCGCGGCGCGGGCGTCGTCTGTGAAGGGCAGGGCGAACTGTGCATAGATCTTCTCGACGGTGCCGACCGCATCGGCGATGAAGTCCTTGTAGTCGACGTCGATGAACTGATCGGGGTTGTAACGGCTACGGGCATTGTTGAAGTTCGCATTCCCTCGCGCCCACAACTCCAGTTGCGTGCGCCCGATGGCCGGACGATCGAAGGCCCTCGACATGTCGTGTCCGCCCTGCTCTACGAGGCTGAAGGTGGACGCCATCGATGTCACCGGGTCCCGGAAGGTCCGAACGAACAGTGCATCCGGATAGACCGACATGATCTCGTCGATCGCGAAGACATGGCTCGGGCTTTTGAGCACCCACCGTCTGTCCTGGTCGTGCAGCCCGATCAACTGCAGGTTCTTCTTGTGCCGCGCATATGTTTCGGTCCAGTCCTGCTCCGCCAGCCACCGGGTGTAACTCGGCACGTACGCCACCGTCTCGAACGCGGTCGAGAGCATCGTCTGCTGCAGCAGCCGCCAGCATTCCTCGACCTCCTCCGCCCCCATGAAATGAACCTTCATCAGGTCTGCCTCGTTACGCTGGCGAGCACGGTAGAAGGCGTCGGAGCGAACGTAATCTTCGTTCTCCGACCACGTGTCGCGCTCGGGGCGCGGCTGCGGCGTCTCGGCGAGCCACATCTCGGCGCCCTGATGCGCTGGGTCGGCACCGAGCAAGCGGTGCAGCGCGGTGCTGCCGGTGCGGGTCAACCCGACCACGAAGATCGGGCGTTCGATCGGAACATCTACGTGCTCTGGATATTTCGCGAATCCGGCCTCACTGGTCAGGCGACCCGCGAGCGCTCCGACGATCATCTTGCGAGCGATCACCTTGCCGTGAGGAGTGAGGTCGGCCTCGTTCTGGAACGACTCGAGGAGAACTCGAAGTCCTTCGAGATAGCCTTCGCTGCCGAAGTTTTCGTACCCGGCCGCCTCGCGCGCAGCCTGGTGCAGGTGATCGATGGAACCGATGCCGTCGTAATCCTGTGTCATGGCTAGTCCTTGTATGAGTTGATCAGTGATGCGTGTGACCGCAGTTGACGTCGAGACATTGCCCTGTGATGGCCCTGGCTGAATCGGACAGGAGGAAGACGACAGCGTTTGCGATGTCATCTGGCTCCGGCAATCGGCGCAGATCGGCGCCCGCTGCGATCTCGTCGTAGATCACCTTGGGGTCGACTCCTGCCTCCGCCGCCTTCTTCTCGAACATGTTCTTGACCGAGTCCGCCCAGATATAGCCGGGAGCAACCGAATTGACTCGAACGCCCTTGGGACCGAGATCGATCGACAAACTGCGTGCCATTGCCAGGAGCCCGGATTTCATGATGCGGTAGGCCCCGAACCCGGGAAGCTGGTTGCGCAACACCATGGACGTGACCATCACGACGGACCCGTGCGACTCGATCAATGCCGGAGCAAATTCTCTGGTGACGTTCAACGCCGCGAGCAAGTTGATGTCGATGCCCGACTGGATGGACGCCACGTCGGCGTCCAGGAGCGGGACCTGCGCGGGTTGAACAAATGCGTTGTTCACCAAGCAATGCACCGCACCGAACTCAGCGACAGTTGTCTCCGCCAACGAAGCGATCGAATCGACGTCGGTGAGGTTCGTCGGGACGGCCAACGCGATTCCGCCGCGGTCTCGAATCTCCGTTGCCACCGATTCCAAGCGCTCGGGTGTGCGGGCAGCCAGAACAACCTTCGCTCCGGCCGCCGCACTCTGCAGCGCAATCGAACGACCCAGCGCCGGGCCCACTCCCGAGACGACGACAACCTTGCCTGCCAGCAGGCCCTGATGGGTCAGCACAGCGCCTGCGGATCGAGAACAACACTCAGGGAGATGATCTTGCCGTTCTCGTCGAACTCGAACACATCGGTGGCAGCGAAGTCAGGGATACCGGCGCGCTGCACCCGAAGCTGCATGGCTGCGTACTTTCCCGTCACCGAAATCGGACCGAGCAGGCTGACTGTGAAATCGACCTGCGCGTTCGCGGTATCGAATTCGCGAATCTCGTCGATGCCGCGGTAGGTCTGGACCCCCAGCGGTTCGTGTTGAACTGCGTCGGGCGCAAACAGCGCAACCAGTCCGTCGACGTCGTGACTTCCGAGACACTTGACGTAATCTTCTACGGCAGAAACTATTTCAGCCCTGTCAGGCATGGATGCTCCTCGTGTTCAGGCGGATCAAGAAATGGTTCCGCGAGCGCGGAGATGGTCGACGATCGCGATCGCAGCGTCCTCGGTCGTCGTGACACTGGTGTCGATGTGAATGTCAGGGTTCTGCGGCGGTTCGTACGGCGAATCGATTCCGGTGAAGTTCACCAACTCGCCCCGTCGAGCCTTCTTGTACAGACCCTTGGGATCTCGCTCCTCTGCGACGGCAAGAGCGGTGTCGACGAAGATTTCGACGAACTGTTCGTCGCCGATCAATTCACGGGCGGCATGACGCTCGGCCTCGAACGGTGAAATGAAGGACGCGAGCACGATCAGGCCGGCGTCCGCCATCAGTCGGGTGACCTCGGTGACGCGACGGATGTTCTCGACGCGGTCGGCTTCGGTGAATCCGAGGTCTCGATTCAGCCCGTGACGGACGTTGTCTCCGTCGAGGAGGTAGGTGTGCGCGCCGAGTGCGTGCAGTTGACGCTCGACATCGTTCGCGATGGTCGACTTTCCCGAACCGGAGAGACCGGTGAACCACAGAACTGCGGGTTGGTGTCCCTTGAGCCTGGTGTGCGCGGCCTCGTCGACGTCGACGGATTGCCAGTGAATGTTGTCCGATCGACGCAGCGAGTGCGTGATCATGCCCGCACCGACAGTGCCGTTGGTGAGGCGGTCGATGAGGATGAAGCTACCGGTGTCACGGTTGCCGACGTACGGGTCGAACGGGACCGGTCGATCGAAACTGAGGTTGCACACACCGATTTCGTTGAGCGCGAGAGTAGTCGTTGCGGTCTTCTCGAGAGTGTTGACGTTGATCTTGTGTTTCGGTTTGGTGATGCGCGCAGTGACTGTGACGGTACCGATCTGGCACAGGAACGGCCGTTCGGGCAGCATGGGAGCCTCACCCATCCAGACGATGCAGGCCTCGAACTGATCGGCTACGGCCGGCGGATTGTCGCCGATGGACAGCACATCACCGCGACTGATGTCGATCTCGTCGGCGAGCGTGATGGTGACCGAGCGGCCCGCACCGGCAACGTCGAGGTCGCCACCCATGGTCACGATGCGCTCGACTGTGGACGTCTTTCCACTGGGGAGCACGCGGATGGGATCTCCGGGAGATACGGTGCCTGAAACGATCTGGCCGGAGAATCCGCGGAAGTCGAGGTCCGGCCGGTTGACCCACTGCACCGGCATCCGGAACGGAGCCGCGGCGGCAGCATCGTCGATGTCCACGGTTTCGAGATGCTCGATCAGGCTTGGTCCGGAGTACCACGGGGTATTCGCACTGCGCTCGGTGAGATTGTCACCCATGTATGCCGACATCGGGATGGCGACGAACCCGTCCAGACCGATCTCGTGAGCGAACTCTGCATAATCCGCGGTAATGGCATCGAAGACCTCTTGCGAGTAGTCGACGAGGTCGAGTTTGTTCACGGCAAGCACCACGTGCTTGATCCCCAGCAACGACACCAGATACGAGTGCCGGCGGGTCTGAGTCAGTATCCCCTTGCGGGAATCGACAAGGATCACAGCAAGATCGGCGGTCGACGCGCCCGTCACCATGTTTCGGGTGTACTGCTCGTGCCCCGGAGTATCGGCGACGACGAACTTGCGTCGCTCGGTCGTGAAGTAGCGATATGCGACGTCGATCGTGATGCCCTGCTCACGTTCGGCGGCGAGACCGTCGACCAGGAGCGCGAAATCGAGCCCCTCCCCCTGGGTTCCGCTCTTGCGCGAATCGGCTTCGAGCGCCGTCAACTGGTCGTCGAAGACGAGTTTCGATTCGTAGAGCAGACGGCCGATCAAGGTGCTCTTGCCGTCGTCGACGCTGCCGCACGTGATGAATCGCAGCATGCTCTTGTTTGCATGACGTTCGAGGTACGCCTCGATGTCGTCAGCGATCAGATCCGAGGAAACAGTCATCAGAAGTACCCCTCTTGCTTCTTCTTTTCCATCGACGCGCTGGAGTCGTGGTCGATGACCCGTCCCTGGCGTTCGGAAGTGGTGGTGAGCAACATTTCCGAGATGATCTCGGTCAGGCTCGTTGCGGTCGATTCGACGGCTCCGGTCAGCGGGTAGCAGCCGAGGGTGCGGAAACGAACGCTCTTGAGTTCCGGGGTCTCTCCCGGCAGTAACGGCATCCGGTCGTCGTCGACCATGATCAGCGCACCGTCCCGCTCTACGACGGGCCGCTTGTCGGCGAAATACAGCGGAACGATCGGAATCTCTTCCTGGCGTATGTATTCCCACACATCCAGCTCGGTCCAGTTCGAGAGAGGGAAGACGCGCAGGCTCTCGCCCGGCGCTTTGCGGACGTTGTACATCCGCCACAGTTCCGGTCGCTGCTGCTTGGGATCCCAACGGTGCGCAGCTGATCGGATCGAGAAGATGCGTTCCTTGGCGCGGGATTTTTCTTCGTCACGGCGGGCGCCGCCGAATGCAGCGTCGAACTTGTAGTGATCGAGGGCTTGTTTGAGGCCTTCGGTTTTCCACATGTCGGTATGGACAGCGCTGCCGTGAGTGAACGGGTTGATCCCCTGCTTCACGCAGTCCGGGTTGGTGTGGACGATCAGATCGAGATCGCCTGCAGCAGCGGTACTGTCACGAAGTTTGTACATTTCACGGAACTTCCACGTGGTATCGACGTGCAGAAGCGGAAACGGCAGCTTCGACGGATAGAAGGCCTTGCGCGCCAGATGCAGCATCACGGCGGAGTCCTTGCCCACCGAGTACAACATCACCGGGTTCTCGCTCTGGGCAACAGCTTCACGCATGATGTGAATGCTCTCGGCTTCGAGTCGTTCGAGGTGCGTCAGTGTCGCGGTCATCGGCCCAGTTCCTCCAGTGCTTTCGGGGCGAGTTCGGGTCGGCAGATCAGCAGATCCGGCAACCACGGGTTTTCCTGGTTGTAGCGCAGTTCGCTGCCATCGATACGCGAAACATGCAGTCCCGCAGCACGTGCGACAGCAGCGGGCGCCGCCGAATCCCATTCGTACTGTCCGCCCGCATGTGCGTAGATGTCTGCCTCACCCGAGACGACCGCCATTGCTTTGGCTCCGGCGGATCCCATTTCGATCAACTCCGCGCCCATCGAGTCGGCCATGCGCATGACCGGTTCCGGACGACGCGTCCGCGATACGACGACTCGAACCGGCGTTGCGGCATCCCGTTCGGTTCGATCATCGCTGCTCGAATAGGTGACGCCAAGGGCAGGCATTGCGACCGCACCGGTTGTGAGGACACCGTTTTCGGTCAGCGCAACATGAACGGCCCAGTCCGATCGTCCGGCCTCGCCGTACTCACGGGTGCCGTCGAGAGGGTCGACGATCCACACCCGATCCGCAGCCAGCCTCGCGAGTTCGTCAGCCCCTTCCTCCGACAGCACTGCATCCGCAGGAAAGCGTCGGGCAAGTTCGGCGACGATGAATTCATGACTGAGCCGATCGGCCGCGTTCTTGAAAGTCGCGACATCACCGTCGTTTTCGCCGAGGGATTTCCGATGGTCGAGCAGAAGTTCTCCAGCCGCAGCGGCGATGTCGATCGCCGCGCGTTCATCGTTAGTGCGTGTCATAGGTACTCCACAACTGTGTAGACCTCCCGATCGATACGGGAAGAAAGGTCAGGCAGACCGCAGAGTGTCCAGCGCTTTGCACTGGCCTCGATGTGGTCTGCGCCATACCGTAACACCAGAATGAACGATGTTCATTCTATTTCGAACAATGTTCATTCTATGATTTGAGTCACATCGAATTCTGGGCGGCGTTCGACAACGAACAGTGTTCGATGTGAATTGAGGATGCCGACCACCGCGACTACGGTGATCAAATGAGCAGTACCAGCAGCAAGTCGATCTACGGCGACGCCGAAGTGCGTCGACGCCGAACTCTCGACGCGGCGATCTCGCTTCTGGACGAAGGAGGCTACTCCGCGCTCACGATCCGCGCTGTCGCCAAACGAGCCGGCACCAGTACTGGCCTGATCTACCAGTACTTCGTCGACAAGCAGGACATCTTCGCCGCCCTCCTCAGCGAAAGTCAGCTGGAAATGGCGGACTTCGTGAACTCGCTCCCCCGCGAGCAGGGACTGAGCGCCTTACTCGAGTCCATGATTTCCGAGTTTGCTCGGCACTGGGCACGGGTGGGTCGACTCACCACCACTTGGCGCGACATCGAAGGCATGGCCGGGTCCGACCGAGAAAGCATGCGGGAACTTCACGCATCCGTAGCGGTCTACAACTCGGCATTGATTCGCGCGCTCACCGAATCTGCTGCAGCCGAAGGGAGCCGGTTGATCGACGACCCCGCGTTGATCCATCTCGTGCTCTCCGGACTCAAAGGCCTGTCGGACACCATCGTCATCAACATCGCCAAAGAAGTCACACCCGAGTACTTCGTGAGCTTCTCCGCCCGGGCGCTCGCGCGGTCCATCACGGAGTGACGGACCGACACCTTACGAACGAACGAGGCGAGCGATGGCCGCCTGAGCTTCCTTGATCTTGACGTCCGCTTCCGGACCACCCTGCTTGGCAGCTTCAACGACGCAACCCGCAAGGTGGGCGTCGAGAAGCTTCAGGGACACGGACTGCAACGCGCTCGTCGCGGCGGATACCTGGGTGAGCACGTCGATGCAGTACCGGTCGTCTGCGACCATGCGTGAAATTCCGGCTACCTGACCTTCGATACGACGAAGGCGCTTGAGCAGATCGTCCTGCTCGGGGCTGTAACTACTCATACCGCAACTATACCCCCTACCCGTATGAGGGCTACTGCGATGCGACGAAGCCCACCCGGACGCGGCGCACGACATCGATGGCCATCAGCCCCGCAACCAGAATCGACAACCCGGCGCCCGAGATCCAGAGACCGTCGTAGTGCGTGCTCTCGAACGGTGGAGCGCCCTCCAGTATCGGTCCGAAGTCGGACGTCGTCGTACCCGCTCGCCAGCACACGACCGCCAGAATCGTTGCGGCGACGATACCGAGTACACCGATCCACGTCTTCACGTCGACACGCGGGGATGGCTGTGGCTCAGTCATCGGCAGACCCGTCCGGTTCGACACCAACCACAACGACCTGACTCAACGCCTCGCGAAGTGCCTGATCGTCCTTTGCCCACGCCCGCACCAATCCCCCGGTGGTCAAACGTAAGCCGATACCGTGCCGACGCCTGGGCACTCCGGACAGCTCACCGAGCGCGCGTGCCGTTTCCCACGGTTCCATTTCGTCCTCGTAGGCAGCGTCGTCGGACTCCGGGAACACCTCGGCGATCTCGGTGATCGGCACCTCTTCGGTTCCCTGACGCAACGTGGTCGCGGTCAGAAGTACGCTCGCGTGCCGCCGTGCTGCGATCACCTGCACGTAGACCAATCCGGTGAGGATCACGGCGAACATCGCCAGACCGAACCAATGCACCACCGGGCCGGTGAACAGTTCGATGACCAAGGCGATCAGGCAGAAGATCGGACCGAACGCGATGGCCCACCACCGAGAACCCGGTTCGTAGTACAGAACGTCCGGGCCGATTTCCGGCGCGCGATCAGCCACGGGCAAACCAACTTCGGGTGGTGTCGCGGTAGATCGCGACGCAGGCACAGATCAGCATGACGGGAACAACCAGCGCGAGCACGGTACTGATCCCGGCGACGACCAGCGCGATCTGCAGCACCGCGAACACTCCGGACACGATCACCAGGATCCGTCGGCACAACGCCCTTCCGGCGCGAGTGGGACCGGCGAGGCCGCCGATCGCGAGGCCGGTCAACAGCAGAACCAGCCCTGACACCCGCACGAAGGTGACGTAGATGTCGATGTTTCCGGCCGAAACGCCTTGATCGGTGAACTGCTCACGCAACGAATACGAAGCGCTGGTGACATTGATCAGGCCGAAGAGTATGAGCAGGAACGCGCTGGCGATCCACAGCCAGAATGCTGCCTCGACAGCCGTCGGGCGCCTGACCTTCGTAGAGATACTCACGGGTTCAAGTGTGCGCTATCCGCTGACGATGCCCGGAATCATGAGCATCAGGAGTGTCACCAGCACAGAGGCTCCGAGGATCGCGAACAAGATCACTTCGGTGCGTGAACCACGTTGGCGCAGTGGCGCGTCGTGGGTGCTTTCCGTACGCAGGGCTTCCTGAGAACTCATCGCGTCCGACCTCTCCCCTACTACTTCAGTGACCCGTTTCACAGTACCCCGAGCTACCTACCGGTTCCCCGCCGGGGGGAAACGAAGAAAGTACGGATTGGACTCTTTTCGGTGCATCATCACGATCGCCCCGACAGCAGCAACTGCCTGCAGGATTTCCGCTCCGCCGAACAGCAGAGTGGCCGCGCCGCCGTCTCCGCCGAGCCCGAAGATCACCGGGATCGCGGAGACCAGCATGAAGACGCCACAGAACGTCAGCAACATTCGAGCCCAGTTCTTGCCGCGACTCATCGCGCGCACGAACAGAAGGAACACCGCGGTGACGATCACGACCAAAACCGCAGAGAACACGATGACCAGTGGGAACATGCCCTCCACGTCGGAACGCGTCAGACCGGCGTCGACAGCTGCCTGATTTCTGAGCATCTCGTCGACGAACATCGACTTCTGCCCGAGCAGCATCCAGATCATCGCGCCACCCTGGACCAACCCCAGCGCCGTCACAGCCCACCACAACTGAATCGCAGTCACGACGTCCGTCGGCGGCTCGGGTTTCGGCGCAGGTCCCGGGTATCCGTTGTAACCGGGGCCGTATCCCGGGATCTGACCCGTCGGCATCGGTCCGAGTTCGCGGTACGGCTGATTCTCGAACGGCTGGTTCTCGTAGGGAGGTTCCCGGCGGGGCGGTTCCTGGCGCGACGGCGGCCACTGCTCGGTCATGACACCAGCGTATCGGTCGATACCGGCGCAGCCACCATGCGTGACTCCGTCACAGCCATCCGGCAACTTCCGACGCCCAGTACGTGAGGACCACGTCGGCACCGGCGCGGCGAATGCTGATGAGCGATTCGAGAATCGCCGCGTCCCGATCGATCCACCCGTTCTGCGCGGCCGCGGTGATCATCGAGTACTCCCCCGAGATCTGGTACGCAGCGACCGGAACCGGGGACCGGTCGGCGGTCTCACGCAGAATGTCCAGGTAGGACATTGCAGGCTTGACCATCACCATGTCGGCGCCCTCGGCGACGTCGAGGTCTACCTCGCGCATCGACTCGCGGCGATTGGCGCCGTCCTGCTGATACGTACGACGGTCGCCTTGCAGTGAGGATCCGACGGCTTCACGGAACGGCCCGTAGAACGCTGACGCATATTTCGCGGCATAGGCGAGCTGGCCGACATCGACATACCCCGAAGCATCGAGTGCACCGCGGATCGCAGCCACCTGACCGTCCATCATGCCGCTGGGACCGAGCAGGTGCGCACCCGATTCAGCTTGTGCGAGAGCCATTTCGACGTATCGGATCAAGGTCGCGTCGTTGTCGACAGCGCCGCCGGCAGTCAACACGCCGCAGTGGCCGTGATCGGTGAACTCGTCGAGGCAGGTATCGGCCATGATAACCGTCGAATCGCCGAGTTCGTCTGCCAGAGCGCGCAATCCGACGTTGAGGATTCCGTCGGGATCGGAGGCACCGGACCCCTGGGGATCCTTGTCCTCCGCCTTCGGGACACCGAACAGCATCAGGCCACCGACGCCGGCTTCCACTGCTTCCACCGCTGCGGACCGCAGCGAATCGAGAGTGTGCTGGAAAACGCCTGGCATGGAACTGATCTCACGCGGTGCGTCGATGCCGTCGGCGACGAACATCGGCAAAACGAGGTGCCGGGGTTCGAGCGAGGTCTCTGCCACGAGTCGCCGGAGCGCAGGAGTGCGCCGGAGCCGGCGAGGGCGATGAGTAGGAAACACGAGAAGTAGCCCTCCTTCGTCGGAACCTGTGAGCGGTTGAGGAGTCCACAGACTCCTCAACCCCTCACGGGTGCGCTAGCGCCTTCGAGACTTCTTGCGCGGGGGCGGCAAAGCACCTTCGGCGCGCAGACGAGCAGCATGCTCGGCGAGAGCCTCCACCAGCGGTCCCACCTGCGAGGTCTCGGGCTGCACGTCGACGCGCAGACCGAACTCGATAGCGGTTTCGGCCGTCTTCGGGCCGATGCACGCGACCAACGTGCGGGCGTGCGGCTTGCCGGCGATGCCGACGAGGTTGCGCACGGTCGAGGACGAGGTGAAGCAGACGGCGTCGAATCCACCGGTCTTGATCATCTCGCGGGTCTCGGCCGGCGGCGGCGCTGCCCGGACGGTGCGGTAGGCGGTGACGTCGTCGATCTCCCAACCGCGTTCGCGCAGGCCCTCTGCGAGGGTTTCGGTCGCAATGTCCGCCCGCGGCAACAGAACCCGGTTGACCGGATCGAAAACGTCGTCGTACGGGGCGAATTCGGCCAACAGGCCTTCGCTGGACTGCTCACCGGTCGGGATCAGCTCGGGGTTGATGCCGAACGAGCGCACCTTGGCTGCGGTTGCTTCACCGATGCAGGCGATCTTCACACCGGAGAAGGCGCGAGCGTCGAGGCCGAACTCTTCGAACTTCTCCCACACTGCGCGAACAGCATTGGTGGAAGTGAAGACGACCCACTGGTAGCGACCGTCGACGAGTCCCTTGACCGAACGCTCCATCTGAGCCGGGCTGCGAGGCGGCTCGACGGCGATGGTCGGAACCTCGATCGGGATCGCTCCGTGAGTGACCAGACGGTCGCTCATCTCGCCGGCCTGATCCTTGGTGCGCGGCACGAGGACGGTCCAGCCGTACAGAGCGCGCGATTCCCACCACGACATCTTGTTGCGCTGCGCGACAACCTTGCCGACGGTGACGATGAGCGAGCCCACCAGTTCGGATCCGGCTTCGTTGAGCGTCGCGAGAGTTGCCTCGACGGTTCGCTGCTGACGAGTGGTACCGCGGACGGTGATCGCAGCAGGCGTCTGCGGGGCCAAGCCGTTCTCGACCAGCGCGCTGGCGGTCTCGGCGAGATGTCCGGACGTCGCGTGCAGGACAAGCGGTCCCGGTGCAGCGGCCAGAGCAGCCCAGTCGACTTCACCGCGAACGTCGGCCTCGGTGTGACCCGAGCCGAGCGCCATGCCGGCGTAGCTCGGCACAGCCGAACCGGAAGGCAGACCCGGGAGAACCTCGAACTGAACCTGCGTACGGGCGACTGCGGTGACCTCTGCGATCACGGAATCCGTGGTCAGCGGGTCGCCGGAGACCAGACGCACGACGTCGTGGCCGTTCTTGGCCTCGTGCACCAATGTCTTTGCAACCTCGGCAGGCTCGCCGAGTGCCGGACGCACGTCCGCGATCAGCTCGCCGGTCTCCTCGTCGCGGCCCATGTCGATGCCGACGAGTGCGACGACGCCCTTGTCGACATCCGGATCGGTGAATGCCATTGCGGCGCCGGTGAGGACGTCACGTGCGCGAACGGTGAGCAGGGCGGGGTCGCCCGGTCCCGATCCCACGAACAGGATCCGTCCGGGAGTGTTCTTTCGGACTCGGGTCATCGGTGATTCTCCAGTGCGCTGTATCGAAATGGGAACTTGGTGCAAGTGCAAAGTGGGGCGTCAAACATCGGCTGCCTCGCCTGTAGTCACGTTCATCAACTCTCGGGCGCCGAGTTCGAGTAACTCGCGCGCTACCGCTCGGCCGAGTTCCTCGGCCTTGTCCGGCGCACCCACTGCGCCGGTACGGATGACGTCCGAACCGTCGATGGCGGCTGCGCAGCCGCGTACCGACAGTTCGTCGAAGATTCTGCCGTCGTCGTCGAGGGATTCGACGATCTCCGCGATCGCTCCCACCGGAGCGGTGCAGCCGGCTTCCAACTCGGCGAGCAGGGCGCGCTCGGCAGTAACTGCCGCCCGGGTACCCGCGTCGTCGTGCTCGGCGAGGATCGCCGCCAATTCCACATTGGCAGAAAGGCATTCGACGGCCAGAGCACCCTGCGCCGGAGCGGGGAGCATCTGCACGGGCTCGATGTTCTCGGTGATGAGATCGAGCAGACCGATACGAGACAGGCCGGCGCGAGCGAGGATCACGGCGTCGAGTTCACCGGATTCGACCTTGCCGAGACGGCGCTGCAGGTTGCCCCGCAACGGCACGATGTCGAGGCCGAGACCGAGTGCCTTCAGCTGCGAAACACGGCGCGGCGCCGAGGTTCCCACCTTGGAACCGGCCGGAAGCTCCCCGAGGACCAGACCGTCACGGGCGACCAGCGCGTCACGCGGATCTTCGCGTGGCGGAATCGCCGCGATGACGAAACGCGGGTCCTGCGCGGTCGGTAAGTCCTTGTAGGAATGCACCGCAACGTCGACGCGGTTGTCCAGCAAGGCTTCTCGAAGCTCTGCCGTGAACACTCCGACGCCGATCTTCTGGACGGGATCGGTGGACTGGTCGCCCTTGGTCTTGATGATGACCAACTCGGCGGGATGTCCGGCCGCAATGAGGGCATCGCGCACGGTACCGGCTTGCGTGGTCGCGAGAAGACTTCCGCGAGTGCCGATCCGCAGCGGGCTCCCCGATCGAGGGGTGGTGACGCTCATGCCTGCAGGTCCCTTCCAGTGCGGTCGCCGTCCACCAGATCGGTGGGTGTGGCCACGGCCGCGGGAGATCCGGGGCTGAGTTCGAAGAGTTCGCGCAGCGCTGCTGCGTAGGAGTCGCCGCCGGGGGCCGACGCCAGTTGCTTGACGCGCACGGTCGGGGCGTGGAGCAGCTTGTCCACGACGCGTCGCACGGTGCGTGCAACCTCGTCGCGCTGCGGATCGTCCAGGCCGGGCAGACGCGAATCGAGTCGCATCAGTTCGGCTTCGACGACGTCGGCGGCGCGCTGACGCAAAGCCGTCACGGTCGGAGTGACCTCGGCGAGGCGCTGTCCGGCAAGGTAGGTCGCAAGCTCGCCGGCGACGATGGTGCGTGCGGCATCTGCGTCAGAGGCGGCGGCGCCTGCCGCTGGATCACGCTGCAGCGTCTCCATGTCGAGAACGGTCACACCCGGCAGGCCGGCGACGGCGGGATCGATGTCGCGCGGCAGCCCGAGGTCGCAGATGACGAGGTGCTTGGTGTTGTCGCGATCGGGCTCGGCGAGTGCGCGGTGCACATCCGCCAGGGTGACCACTGCCCCGACCGCGCCGGTACAGGTGACCATGACATCTGCCTGCGCCATCGCGGCCGAAAGCTGATCGAAGGCAACACCGTCGGCGTCGACGCCGTTGGAGCGTGCCGTCTCTGCCAGGTGCTCGGCGCGTTCCTGTGTCCGGTTGACGACGACGATGCGTGCGATTCCGGCGCGGGTGAGATGCGCAACCGACAGACCGCCCATCGAGCCTGCACCGACAACCACGGCAGTGCGGCCGACCAGGCCGCCCTCACCGATGATGCCCGCTGCACGATCGAGAGCCACGGACACGACTGATGCTCCGGCGGAGTCGATTTTGGTTTCGGAATGCACTCGCTTGCCGACGCGCAGTGCCTGCTGAGCCAGTTCGTGGACGACGCGTCCGGCGGCCTGCTGCGCATCCGAAGATGCGTAGGCCGAACGGATCTGGCCGAGGATCTGCTGTTCGCCGATCACCATGGAATCGAGGCCGCTGGCCACCGCGAAGAGGTGCTCGACGGCTGCTTCGCTGTAGCGGACGTACGCGTGAGCGTGCAGCGCTGTCAGGTCGAGACCCGAATGGTCGGCCAGGATTTCACCGACCTCGGTGAGTGCACCGTGGAACGCGTCCACCACCGCGTAGACCTCCACCCGGTTACAGGTGGAGACGATCATCGCTTCGGAGATGTGCGAAGACGCCAGAAGCTTGTCGATCAGCTTCGGACGATCGGTGTCGGTGACAGCTACTCGCTCGAGCACCGGGACGGGCGCGGTTCGATGCGAGACCCCGACAAGCAGAACACTCACGGCGCGATCACTGATCCGTTTCTTGTCGAACCTGCTCCGACCGGAGCGGGTGAACTGGTGGATGGGACTGACGAAGCGGATGCGGCGTGAGCCACTCGTACTCGCGGCGCGCTGGATGCCTGATCGGCATTGCGCGCACTGTTGAAGGAGAGAACCTGCATCTCGACGGCTAGATCTACACGTCGCAGTTCCACGTGATCGGGAACGTCGAGGGCGATCGGCGAAAAACTCATGATGCAGCGCAGCCCGGCGCTGACGAACTGGTCGCACACGCCCTGAGCTGCCTCGTCCGGTGTGGAGATGACGCCGATGGTCGCATTCAGTTCACGGCAGGCGACGGTCAGTTCCTCGGTACTGCGCACGACGAGATCCCCGACTCTGCTTCCGATTCGATCTGCATCACTGTCGAAGAGTCCGACCATCTCGAAACCGCGGCGGCTGAATCCGCCGTAGCCGACCAGCGCCTTGCCGAGGTTTCCGACTCCGACGAGAACGACCTTGTGCCCACGATCGAGTCCGAGTGCACGCTCGATGCGGATGCGGAGCCTGTTGACGTCGTACCCGACGCCACGGACACCGTTGGGTCCGAGGAACGACAGATCCTTACGCAACTTCGCTGATCCGACACCTGACGCCTGCGCGAGTTCCTCGCTCGAGACGATGGAGGTACCCCGGTCGGACATCACTCCGAGGACCCGCAGGTATGCGGCCAAGCGCGTCACCGTAGCCTGGGGGATGACGCGATCCTGAGCGATCGGGTCGGTAACCGAGGCGCTGGAAGCGTCGGTGACGGAAGAGCCCGCAGCGCCGGTGACGCGCTGAGCCACAGGCTCATGCGTCTGGTGCGGTTCGGTCACGTCGCTGGCTCCTCGTCCGGTCGACACGACTGTCGACCTCCACGATGCTCCGGGGGAATGTTCACACCACGGTAACCGCTTGTGAACCCATGCACAAAGTTGCTCGAGACGGGTTCGATGTGCCGTTCACCTGCAAAGCGGCTCCGCGGACAACTTTGAGGGTTGCCTTACTTGCGTAAATCGTCACGAAGGCGCTCCTCGTCGACTTCCCAGTAACCGTGCTCGCGTCCGTCGAGAAGAATGACGGGCAATCTGTCTCCGTACTCCGCTCTCAGCTCTGGATCCGTCGCGGCAGCTTCGTCCACGTCGATGCACGTCAATTCCAGCTCGAACTCGGAACAGACCCGTCGCAGGACCTCCGCCGCGCCGACGCAGGACGCGCATCCTGCGCGTGTCAACAGGGTCACTTCATGCGTAGCTGCAGTCATCGACGCATACCTTTCTTCTACGGGGACGCCATCTACTTGATCGGTCGAGTGTGCCTCCGGAGCCCCACTCGGTGCCAAATCGGCGGAGAGGAACGTCACACACCACAGGGAAGGTCACCATCCAACCCATCGGGCCTCATCGCGGAGGATAGGCTGACTCGAAGAGTTCTCTGCTCGAGAATGCAACACGGGAGGTGCGGGTGCCTGCGCGATCACTACCGAACGGCTCCGGATTCGGATCAGGGCTTGCCGGGGTCATTCTCCCCGGACGTCGCCATGTGAAGAATCCGCTGGGCCCGAGTGAGTCGGAAGTTCGAGCCAATCTCGCCGGCGAGGCGAGCGCTGACGCAGCTCTGGCATTGCACGAAGCTGCCAACCCCACAGAACCGGAAACCGGCGAAGAGCCCCCGGCCGTTCCGCGCGACCTCACGGCCGCCGCATTCTTCGACGTCGACAACACCATGGTGCAGGGTGCGTCGATCATCCACTTCGCCCGTGGTCTCGCTGCACGAAAGTATCTCAAGACCTCGGATCTGGTGGATTTCGCGTGGAAGCAGATCAAGTTCCGAGTCACCGGCCGAGAAAGTAGCGACGACGTCGCCGAAGGCCGCGAGAAAGCACTGTCCTTCGTGGCCGGTCGATCCACCGCCGAACTCGCCCGCCTCGGCGAGGAGATCTACGACGAGGTCATCGCCGACAAGATCTGGCCAGGCACGAGGGCGTTGGCCCAGATGCACCTCGACGCCGGACAACAGGTGTGGTTGGTGACGGCAACTCCGGTCGAACTGGCTCAGGTCATCGCCGAGAAACTGGGATTGACCGGCGCCTTGGGCACTGTCGCCGAGAGTGAGGACGGCGTCTTCACCGGCCGACTCGTCGGCGACATCCTGCACGGCATGGGCAAGGCGCACGCCGTACGGACGTTGGCGGTGCGTGAAGGACTCAATCTCAAGCGCTGTTCCGCCTACTCCGACAGCCACAACGACGTTCCGATGCTCTCGTTGGTGGGGACACCGGTGGCGATCAATCCCGACGCAGATCTTCGTGAACTCGCGAAGAACCGCGGGTGGGAAGTTCGCGATTTCCGCACCGGACGAAAGGCCGCCAAGATCGGCGTACCGACGGCGCTGGTGCTCGGAGCGGTCGGCGGGGCGCTCGCGGCAATTCTCGCCAGGCGCAAAGAACAGAACGTCTGAGCGGGTTCGGTCCGGATCGAGCAGCGATCCGGACCGAACTCAGCCGAGAAAGACGTTGCGACGCTTGGCCAACAGTCGATACAGCGTCTGCTGAATGGTTTCCCGGACGTGGTCCGTGACCTCGAACAGGACCATCGGATCGTCGGCGGCACCGCTCTCGAAGGTGTCGGTGACGATGGGCTTTCCGAACTCGATGTACCACTTCGACGGCAACGGAACCAGGCCGAGCGGCCCGAAGTGTGGAAACAGCGGTGTCACCGGGAAATACGGAAGACCGAGAACGCGTGCGAGTGTGGTGAGATCACCGATTTTGGGATAGATCTCCTCCGAACCCACGATCGAGCACGGAATGATCGGAACACCGGTTCGCATTGCGGCCGACACGAAGCCACCGCGCCCGAACCGCTGCAACTTGTACCGCTCACTGAACGGTTTCCCGATGCCCTTGAATCCTTCCGGGAACACGGCCGCGACTTCACCGTCGTTGAGCAGACGCTCGGCGTCGGGGTTGCAGGCCAACGTATGACCGGCTTTGCGCGCCAGTCCACCCACCACTGGCATCTCGAATGCCATGTCCGCAGCCAACATTCGCAGTGGACGATGCGCTGGATGGTGATCGTGCACGGCAACCGACGTCATCAGTCCGTCGATCGGGATCACACCGGCGTGGTTGGCGACCACAAGCGCTCCCCCGGTGAGGGGAATGTTCTCGATCCCACTGACCTCGACGCGAAACCACTTCTCGAACAACGGGCGCAACATCGGCATGACGACGTTGTCCGCGAAATGCGGGTCGAATCCGAACTCGTCGACCTCGTAGTCGCCCGACACCCGACGTCGGAAGAATTCTGCTGCCGAGGCGATCTGGTCGACGATCGCCGACCTGGCCGAATCGACGAACGTGCTCTCACCGCCGTGGTCGGCCGCCGAGGACACTCCGGACGGATGCCGACGTTCACTTTGTTCACGGATGTCACGCTCCGCACCGGTGACGGACTCACGCGAACGGGAAGTTGCCGACTTTCCGGTGTGAGTTGCGCTGGGCCGCAGGGGAATTACCTTCGCCACGTCAGTCACCCCTTCACCGCACTTCGTCCCGACAGCGGCATGTGCATCACGTCTGCACTTGTTGCCGCCGCGGCGGTGTCACCGCCGAGGATGGTGGTCAACGCATTCTCCGCCCGATCGATCCACTCGGACTTGATGATCCGGCGCGTCTGCATCGCACGCATGAAATCGTCGAGTGCTTGCATGGTGGTCCATCGCGGCTCGAACCCCAGCTCGCTGCGCATGCGAGTGGTGTCGAGTCCGCAGCCGAACCGGAAGTACTCGAGTTGCTCGTCGGTGTACAGCCTCATGGACGACCCCACCAACGCGCTCCCGACGCTGCGGAACAGAGCGAGCGGCATGGGAACTTCCACCCTGCCTGCCCGGCGGATCGCCTGCGACATCATGACCACTCCGTCGCCGGCGATGTTGTACGTACCCGAAGCGTGTCCGATGGTCGCCTTCTCCAGCGCCGCGAGGGCATCCTCGACGTGGAGCAATTGCAGGCGCGCGTTGCGCCCGACGATGGTGGGCACGAGTGGGGCGGTGACGTAGTGCCCGACGGTTGCAGTCAGCTGAGGTCCGATCAACGGCGCCAACCGCAGAATCCCGACCGAGATGTCCGGGCGCCGACGCCCCATTCCGCGGAGGTATCCCTCGATCTCGAGGCTGTCGCGGGCATATCCGCCCGGCGGCCGGCGGCGCGCACTCATTTCTTCGGTGAACTGAGCGGGATCCTTGGCACTGCACCCGTAGACGACCGAAGCCGAGCGCAGGATCACCTTGCGAACCGTCGGCGCTTTCTGGCAGACCGCGAACAGTTGCATGGCGCCGATGACGTTCATGTCCTTCATCGCGGCGCGGCTGCCGGCTTTGGGGGCTTTCTGAAGCGTCGACGCGTGCACGACGGTGTCGACCTCGGCGTTTCGGATCACTTTGCCGATCAGCGGATTGCGGATGTCTGCTCGCACGAATTCCGCGCGGCCCATTCTGCGCATCATGTCCTTGCTCGGACTGACGGCGTCGACGGCGATGACACGCTCGATCGACGGATTCTGCGCAAGCCTGGTCACCAGGTAGCCGCCGAGAAATCTGCTCGCCCCGGTCACCAGTACGACGCGAGGCGTCGTGCCCCCTGAAGTGTTGTCACCTTCAACCACCAAGTACCCCCATATCCAGTAGAAACGCGCTCTGCCGAAGCGTCCCTCCCGCGATTTTCCCCCACTTTACGGGCAGAGGGGGTCCCGCGCTGACTACCCAAATTTCGGCCATTCAAGACAAACCGCCCAGCCAATGAGACGTGGCACACATCGCTTCCCCCCGAATATGCTGATGCCCGCCACCCCGGAAGGGGTGGCGGGCATCAACAGGTACTGCTTATTTACCGAGTTTCCTGCGCTGTACTCGGGTACGACGAAGCAGCTTGCGGTGCTTCTTCTTCGACATGCGCTTGCGACGCTTCTTGATCACTGAACCCATAGCGGGTGTCCCTCACGTTCTTCTCTAGCGTTCCTGCGCACGCCGGTCACGTACGCCTGCGCCAAGCAATTGGCGCCTGGCCCTCGTTTTAACTAGCTCAGCGCCTTACGACACCAGCTTGCTGGTACGACAGTGACTCATCGTACCGGTGTGGAGTCACTCGGCATAAACCGAGCCTCCGGCACAGCAACCGCTGTGCCCGCGACTCGGCTCACGCCGAGGTCATCCTCTTCGAACCGGCTGGTCAGCCGGCATCGAAGTACGAGGTTTCGAGGTAATCGTGTACTGCCTTCGCATGTACACGGAACGAACGGCCCACTCGTACAGCAGGCAATTCGCCACTGTGTACCAACCGGTACACAGTCATTTTCGACACCCTCATCAAAGTTGCTACCTCAGCAACAGTGAGGAATTGCGTGCCGGCCACTGCCGGCTTTCCGTCGTGGGACGAACCCATGGACGGCTTGTTTGCAGACACCATTAATCCACATACCTCCAGCACGACTCGCGCCGCCGGCTTCCCCTCCGGCGGAACAGACACGTACGTACTAAGTCGAGCTTAGCTGTACTGGTGGGGTTAAAGCGACGGGTGTGGCTAAACGGACGACTAATCCGCAGCTGCACCCATCGCGGCCGAGCGCGACTTGGCGGCATCCAAGGCATCGAAGAACGCCGTCCGCAGGCCGCCCGCTTCGAGCTGACGCAGTGCCGCAGCCGTCGTTCCGCCCGGTGACGTCACCGCGGCGCGAAGATCCGTCGCGCTGTCGCCGGTGCGATCGAGCATCGCTGCGGAACCGACCATCGTCTGCACCACCAATTCGGTAGCGACCGGGCGCGTCAGGCCGAGACCGACTCCCGCGTCGATCATCGCTTCGGCGACCAGAAAGAAGTAGGCCGGGCCGGAACCGGAGACAGCCGTGACCGCGTCGATCTGCGATTCGGGAACCGTGACCACCTTGCCGACGCTGCCGAGGATGCCGCGTACGAGCTCGAGATGCTCGGCCTTGACGTGCCGTCCGGGCGAGAGCACGCTCACGCCCTCCCCGACCAACATGGGGGTGTTCGGCATGACGCGGATGACCGGGAACCCTGCGGGCAGACGCGTTTCGAAGAATCCCGTGGGGATTCCCGCCGCAAGGGAAACGATCAATTGTTCGAGGTCGCCGTCCAGATCGACCTTCGTCAACGCCGTGAGCGCTGACTCGACGTCGTTCGGCTTCACCGCGATGACGATGACGTCCGCACCCTCGGCGGCATCGGCGACCGTGCTGACGCGGATGGAGTATTCGGCGATCAATTCGTCTGCGCGAGGCTGATATTGCTCGGCGACGACCAGATCCTTGATGGCGTGGCCGGCCTGCAACAGCCCGGAGATCAGCGCCTCGCCGATCTTGCCGCCACCGATAATCGCAATTCTTGTCATGGCGAACAGCCTGCCACGACCGCAGCGATCGACCCTAGCGGGGCATCATCGCCAATTGACGACTCTGGACGACGACTGCGCCCGTCGAATCGAGAACAGCATGATCCTCTTCGAACCACGTGCTGCCCAGAACATCCGAGCTCGCCCGCACGCGAAGCCATCCCGGCGTCGGCAGTCGGCGCAGGTACGTCGTCAACTGCACGGTCGGCGCCCACCCGAACAGGCCGCGGTTCATCGTCACCGGCGCGCTGATGTCACCCGCCATGATCGCGAACAGCACAGCGGTGTCGAGGTCGTTTTCGTCCTCGGGTCGAGGACGGACCCACATCCTGACCTCGGCCTCGCCTTGGCTGCCGGTCAGGAAGTGCGCCGAGGTGGTGTCGATTCGCATGTCGCAACCCTGACCGACATGCACGACCTGCGCCATCGGGTGATCGCCGATGACTGCCACCGCACTCTCCGGCGGTTCCGGTGACATGTCGTCGATCGACGAGGCCGTGACGAAGGTGGGGTCGCCGTCATCGGGGAATCCGAGCGTGACCGCCGCGCGAACAGCGCTGCGGCCCGCCTGGCTCAACTCGACGTCGAACAACGCGACCTGGCGTCCCTGCTTTCGGACGATCACCTCCAGTTCGACTTCACCCGGATCTGGGGCCGACAGATAGTTGGCGCTCACCGCGAGTGGCTGCATCTTCAGAAGCGAGTCGTTCTCACCTGCGCCGTCTCGCAGACATCGACGCGCGGCAGCGGCGCACACAGCCATCATGGAGCCGCCGTGCACTTTCGGCCCGATGGTCCAGATCGAATCGATCGTTGCGGTGTATCGCCCGTCGCCGAGCGAGGTGAGGCGATTGAGATCTTGAAAGGGACTGGTGCTCATCGATTTTCCTGTTCGGTGCTTTCTCGGTGTTGCGGGAAATGTCGTGCGGCCAAATCTTGGTGCGCCAGGCGTCGCAAAGCTGTCAGGACGGGTTCGTACATGGCGGTTCCGAGGACCGCATAGCGAATGCCGTCCTCGGTCGAACTGGTAGGCATCAGCTCGATTTCCACTTCGGCAATCCCTCGGATGTGGTCGCCGTAGGCGCGCAGGCGCTCGTCCGAGAGACTCAGTCCTGCATCCTCGAGGCCGATCAGTGCCCGCTCGAGGTGCGCGACCGCCACGTACCTCGGCTCGAAAACCTGACCGAGAAACTCCAGAACCTTGCGAGCTCTGGGGAACTCTGGATCCGGTTCAGGTTCGACGTACGGGGGTAGTTGCGCGATTGCGCGGCCGAAAGTCTCGAATTCGGATCGCTCGTCAGTGTCCACCAGTTCGAGCACCGCGCGAATCCGTGGAATCGCGAGTCCCGCCCCGGCCAGGGCCCTGATCAACGCGAGTCGCCGGACGTGCTGTTCGCCGTACCTCGCTCCCGTTGCGCTGGTCGGCTCACCAGGCATCAGCAGACCTTCACGGAGGTAGTACTTGATAGTGGCCAGTGCAACGCCGGACTGTGCGGCCAGTTCGGAAACCTTCACCGCTCCTCCGTCCAACTCGCTCGACCCTTTACTGGATAGTGATGCTATCCAATGGTGGCCGAGCATCGGTAAGGAGGACACGCCTTGCGCTAGGGTTGAACCTTCTTTGCGCACATCACCAGAAATTTCCGAACGGAGCGAACAGGCGGAATGACGGATTTGCAGTCGGAGGCTCAGCCCGACGAACAGTGGCGCATCGTGGAACCACTGACGCTGACTCCCCTGCTCACCGCCGCACTCGAGGTGTTCCACGAACTCGGTTACCACGGAGCGTCGGTTCGTGACATCGCAAAACGTGCCGGTGTCACCGTGCCGACGCTGTATTACCACCACGGCAACAAACAGGGCATCCTCGTCGCGCTGATGGAACCGGGCATCGAGAACGTCACCGCACGCGCGAGCGCTGCGGTCGACGCTGCCAGACCGTCGCCGACGGCACAGTTCGGCAATCTCGTCGAGGCGTGTGTTCTGCACATGACCAGTCGCTCCGACATAGCCTTCCTCGATTCCGAACTGCGGTACCTCGAGGACGCGGAACGAAAGAGCTACGCCGCCAAGCGAAAGAAGCTCGAGAACCTACTCGTCGACGTACTGACGGCAGGCGTCGAGAGCGGTGAGTTCACGGTCCCGGACATCACCGGAACGGGCCGTGCACTACTGGGAATGTGTCAGTCCGTCGTCCTCTGGTATCGACTCGACGGGCCGCAGACTCCGCGCGAAGTCAGTGTTCTCTACCGCGAGATAGCCCTGAAAGCCGTCGGCGTCACTTCTTGAGCACTGAACTTCCCGGCATGTCCGATTAGCCCTTAACTGACGAACGTCACACCTGTCGGCTGACACCGAAACCGGGACGCGCCCACGGTCGCGGGTCCACACTTAGAAGCAGAGATGCGCGGGGTGGATCCGCAGACCGAGGGAGTTCTTGACGTATGGCCAACAGCAATCCATTTGTTCCTCCTAGCGCGGTCGACGTCGACCTTTCCGCGGTCGCCTGGGGGGCGAACCGCACGATGTCCGACTTCGAGACTGGAATGTGGCGGATGGAAGAGGCGCAGCCGCAACTGCGCTCACCGATCGTTGCGGTGGAGGTTCTCGATCGTGCCCCGGACTGGGATCGACTTCTCGACGCAGTCGAGTGGGCATCGCACGTGGTTCCGCGTATTCGTATGCGAGCAGTGGAACCGGCAATGCAGCTGGGCAACCCGGTGTGGTCCGTCGATCCCGAGTTCGACATCGGCTACCACCTACGACGCGTCCGCTTACCTGCACCGGCGGACTTCGATCACGCACTGCGCATGTGTCGTCACCTTGCGACGGAACCTTTCGACAAGGCTCGACCGCCGTGGAGCGCGCTGCTCATCGAAGGTCTCGACGACGGTCGCGCCGTGTTCGTGGTCAAGACTCACCACTCCATCACCGACGGCATGGGCGGCATCCAGATGATGACGCTCCTGCACAGCAGACGCCCGGACCCCACTCCGAACAAGCCCGACCGCACACCGCCTGCTCCTGAGCATCTGTCATCGGTGGGCGCCTTCGGCGAGGAGGTCGTCAGCGAGATCCGGCGTGCGCCCTCGCGTATCGCCAAGCTGGTCCGCGGTGCCACCAATGTTGCGACCACGGCGATCTCGAGTCCGATCACGACAGCTTCCGAGGTCCTCGGTTACGCCAATTCACTCCGCAAGATCGTCACTCCCCCAGCTCGTTCCGGTTCCCCTCTGCTCCACGATCGTGGTCTCGGACGATGGTTCGGAACTCTCGAGGTGGGTGTCCCCGAGCTCAAGGCCGGGGCGAAAGCTGCCGGTGGCTCACTCAACGACGCGTACGTCGCCGCTTTGCTCGGCGGCTTCCGTCGCTACCACGAAGCCTTCGGACAGTCCGTCGACAGCATTCCGATGGGTATGCCGATCAGCATGCGTACGGGCGCAGACGCCAACGGCGGCAACAGGTTTGCAGCCGTTCGCTTCAACGGCCCGGTCTCCGAAACCGATCCGGCCAAACGCATCAGGCAGGTGCGAGAGATCGTACTGGGTCTCCGGGAGGAGCCCGCGTTGGACGCTCTCGACGTCGCCGCCCCGATCCTCGCCCGCCTGCCGAATTATCTACTCGCGAACTGGTATCTGTCACAGTCGACGGGTCTGGACCTGCAGGCCAGCAACGTCGCCGGCGTACCGGTACCGGTCTATCTCGCCGGAGCGAAGATCGAGCGGATGTTCCCGTTCGGCCCGGCGCCCGGTTGCGCGGCAATGGCGACACTGGTCTCCCACGTCGGGGTGTGCTGTATCGGAATCAATCTCGACACCGCCGCGATCACAAAACCCGCGCTGCTGATGCAGTGCTTGCAGGAGAGCCTGGACGAGATCGTCGCTCTCGGAGTCACAACGGAAGGTGCGTGAGTCATGAGCGAGAACACGACCAACCCGCGCGTGTACCTCACCGAAACCATGACAGAGGCCGAAGCCGGCGTGCTGCGAAAGTGGCTTGCCGACAAGGCAAGCTCATCCGAAACTCGGCCGGTCACCGTCAACATCACCGACAAGACCCTGGCAGAACTGGCGGCACGGACCGACGACCCGATGCTCGCACCGCTTCGCGTGGTGTGGATTCCGGACACCCACACCAAGCACAACGTCGCGGTGCGACTACGTGATGCGCTGGCACCACGCGATCCTCTCCACCCCGGACGCGGTGCACAACGCAGAACCCTGCGCACCGACCCCTCACGGTGCCAGGTCATCGAAGGTGAACCCGCACCACTGAGCGATCTCGAGCGTCGCCTCGAAAAGAGCGGTGGCGGTTCGCTACCGGAGTTCATCCGACGGCAGGCCGCTCTGGCACTCGAACGCGCCGAATTGGGCCTTCTGGGTGGCCAGTACAAGGTGTCGCGGTTCGTCGTCGACGAGATCACCGACACCCGCCGGTTCACCACCGAGGTGATGGCTTTGGCCGACCGGTTGAACATCGCCGTCGCCGAGGTCGACCGCCGCGCCCGTGAAGCTCTCGAAGAAATGGTTGCCACCCAGAGTCGCCAAGCCATCGCGGTGTGGGATCGCCTGGGCCGCTACTTCGCTCGCGCCTACAAGCTGGACGTGGACACGAGCCGCTTCGAGGAACTCCGTGAGCTGAACAAGGAACACTCACTGGTCTTCCTCCCGAGTCACCGTTCGTACCTCGATCCCCTCGTCCTGCGTCCGGCGTTGATCGCGAACGGCTTGCCGCTCAATCACGTCATGGGCGGCCTCAACATCAGCTTCTGGCCCATGGGCTCGATCCTCAAGCGCAGCGGCACCGTCTTCATTCGTCGAAGCATCGGCAACGACGAGGTCTACAAGTGGTCGATGCACGAGTACATGCGCTACCTGCTCACCAAACGCTTCAATCTGGAGTGGTACATCGAAGGTGGACGCGGGCGTACCGGGAAACTACGCCCGCCGCGCTTCGGTCTCCTGACCTACCTGACCAAGGCATTTCAGGTCAGCGGAGCGTCCGACGTGTACCTCGTCCCGGTTGCGCTGAGCTACGACCAACTCTACGAGGTCGGGGCCATGGCTGCCGAGGCGCTCGGCGCCGAGAAGACACCGGAAGGCCTGCGCTGGATGGTGGGTTACGTACGCGCCCAGGGAAAACGCAACGGTGTCGCGCACGTGACCATCGGCCGGCCGCTCTCACTCGCGGACGCACTCAGCCAGGAAACCGATCAGCGCCTCGCCATTCAGAAGGCCGGCATCGAGGTGTGTCACCGCATCAACGAGGTCACCCCGGTGACCGTGTCTTCACTGGCGATGTTGGCGTTCCTCGGAATCGAAGACCGGGCGTTGACAGTTCGTGAACTCACCGCGATTCTCACGCCGCTGTTCGGCTACATCACCGCGCGAAATCTTCCGATCGCCGGCGACGTCGAACTGTCCGATCCGCGTGTCATCGAGAAGGCATTGCAGACACACGTCGATTCCGGGGTGCTCGAGCGCTTCGATCGGGGCGGCGAGCAGGTCTTCTACCTCGGCAAGGACCAGCATCTTGTCGCTGCCTTCTACCGCAACAACACGATTCACTTTCTTGTCGTGCGTGCCATCACCGAACTCGTACTTCAGGCAGCCGTCGAAGAGCGGTTCGAGGACCCCATCGGGGACGGGTGGGCAGAGGCCAAGCGCATCCGAGATTTGTTGAAATTCGAGTTCTTCTTCAGTGACCGGGACACGTTCGAGCAGGAGATGCGGACCGAGCTGACGCTGATCGACCCCGAGTGGGAAACCGTCATGGCCGACGACAAACGAACCGAGCACATGATCGAGACGGTTCGCCCGTACCTCGCGCACCGCGTGCTCCAACCGTTCCTCGAGGCGTACCAGGTTGTCGCCGATCAGCTTGTGCTCGCGCCGATTTCGACATCGTTCGACGAAAAGTCGTTCATCAGCAACTGCATCGACGTCGCACATCAGCGTCGACTGCGGCAGCAGATCGCCAGCAACGAATCCGTCTCCGGTGAGTTGTTCGCCACCGCACTGAATTTGGCGCGCAACCGTAACTTGATCGAAGTCGACGACGACGGAGTCCGGGCCCGGCGCCTGGCATTCGCTGCCGAGATCAAGGTTCAGGTCGAGCGCCTGCGTCACCTTCGCGCACTCGCGCATGCACGACTCGATCAGGTGGCGATGCCGGTACCGGACGCCGCTGCGGTAGTGACCATTCCAGAAGCAAACCGAGCGCCCGCCGCGAACGAGGAAGTAGGACTGTGACCGGACTCGAGCGTCTGCACTCCGCCATCGAAGCCGCCCCGCCCGGGCCCGGAACGATCGCCGCCTTCGACCTCGACGGCACCTTGATCAGCGGGTACTCGGCCAGCGTTGTGTACCGAGACCGCCTGCGACGCTTGGATATCAGCGTCGGCGAACTCTTGCGCACCACCGGTGCCGCGATCGACACCCAATTCCGCGGCGCTGACGTCGGAGCACTGATGGACATCGGCGTTCGAGCCTTGGGCGGCCGTACCGTCGAGGAACTGAACGACTGGGGCCGACGGCTGTTCAAGCAGGAGATCGCCGCGATGATCTACCCGGAAGCCCGCGGGCTACTGGCGGCACACCGGCGAGCCGGCCACACGATCGTGATGGCTACGTCGGCGACTCCGTTCCAGGCCAAGTACGTCGCCGAAGATCTCGACATCGAAGACGTGCTGTGCACCGAGCCCGAAGTCGTGGACGGCATGCTCACCGGCGAACTGTCTTCGCCCGCACTGTGGGGGCCGGCCAAGGCCAATGCCCTTGCAGGCTATGCCGAGAAGATGGGCGCCGATCTGAAGAACGCGTTTGCGTACTCCAACGGTGTCGAAGACGTCTTCATGCTCGAGGCCGTCGGGCGACCTGTCGCGTTGAATCCCGATCGTGGTCTGGCCAAGATCGCGTTGCGCAATCACTGGCCTTCGGTCAGCCTGCGTAAACCGCAACGAGGCGCAACACCGATCTCCACGATCCGAACGGCGACGGCCATGGGCGCGCTTGCTGCCACCGCCGCCCTCGGTGCGTCGGCAGGCATTGTCACCGGGAACCGTCAACTGGGTGCGAACCTGGTCGGCACGTACGGCCCCGACATCTCGCTCTCACTGCTGGGCATCGACGTCGAGATCGACGGCGAGCACAACGTGTGGGATCACCGCCCGGCGGTGTTCATGTTCAACCATCAGAGTTCCCTGGACATGTTGGTCCTGGGCACCGTGATCAAGCGTGACGTGACCGGCGTCGCGAAGAAGGAAGCGGCAAGCGATCCGCGGTTCATGCCCGTCGGTGCACTGCTCGACGTCGCCTACATCGACCGCACCGACACCACGAAGGCGAAGGCTGCACTGCAACCGGCAGTCGACAAGCTGAAGAATGGTGTCTCGATAGTCATAGCTCCGGAGGGCACCCGTTCTCCGACGCCACGTCTGGGCCCTTTCAAGAAGGGTGGATTCCACTTGGCGATCCAAGCCGGTGTGCCGATCGTGCCCGTGGTGATTCACAACGCGGGTGAACGGATGTGGCGGAATTCGCTTGTCGCCCATCCAGGCCCGGTCTACGTCTCGGTGCTCGATCCCATCTCGACCGAAGGCTGGGAGACCAAAGACCTCGACGCACACGTCGAGAAGGTACGCGCGCAGTTCGAAGCTGCGCTACTTGCCGGCCACCGCTGAGCGTGCCAGGTGCTCGCGTGCAAACGCGAGCGCCTGCGCCAGCATCGACGACCGCTCCCGCCGGGTGCGCGCGTTCTGCGTGTTGATCTCGATGACAGCCTGGCCGCTGAATTCGCTCGCAGCCAATTGCTGACACAACTCCGCGCACGGCTGTGAGCCATGCCCCGGAATCAGGTGCTCGTCCATCGACGCCCCGCGACCGTCGGCCAGGTGCAGGTGCTCGAGCCCCTTGCCCATACGGGAGGCCAACTCCAGGGCATCCATGCCCGCCGTCGCGGTGTGCGACAGGTCGAGTGTGTAGTGAGCATGATCGGAATCGGTCGGGTCGTACGACGGACTGAACGCGGACAACGCTGCCCCTGGACCGCCACGTTTACGCAGACGCTCCGCGGACTTGTCCTTGCCGCCGAAGAAGCTGTCGGCGCGCATGGGGAACATGTTCTCCACCGCCACCACGACGCTGCTCTTCGATTCGAGATCGACAACCTGTTCCGCGAAGCCTTCGGCGTACTTGCGCTGCCACCGGAACGGCGGGTGGACGACCACCGTCGTCGCTCCCAAGGTTTCGGCCGTGCGCACCGAACGCTCGAGCTTCTCGACCGGATCGGAACCCCACACGCGCTGCGAAATCAGCAGACACGGCGCATGCACGGCCTGCACCGGAATCGCATACTTGCGAACGAGGGCAGCGACAGCACCGATGTCCTGACTCACGGATTCGGCCCACACCATCAGTTCGACGCCGTCGTATCCGAGATCAGCGGCGTAGCGAAATGCCGCTTCCGTATTCTCCGGATACACCGAAGCCGTCGACAGGCCGACGGCTATCGGCCGACGAATCATGCGCTGCGATCCCCCGATCATCGTCCGATCAACCCGAGGTCAACAAGAACGCCAGTGGACCGAGCGTCACGATCATGCCGACGACCACCGCGATCACGAAACTCGTGATGTCGTCCGTCTTCCGCAGAACCCGCACGACAGCAACCAGGCCGACGATCACGATCAGCGCGAGCACCAACGCCACCCACGGCAGCATGTCCCACAGCTTCTCGAAGCCCTTGAACATCGCGCCGCCGACGATCAGTGCAACAACCACCTGACCGGCAAGCACTGCCCATTCACGGATCGAGTTACGCTCGCCTGCCTCTTCCGCTGCCGGTTCGGCTTCGACATCGGACTCCGCGGCGGCACTGGTCTTTTTTGCACCGTCATCGACAGCCGGCGCCTTGACCAGATCGACCACGGCGGTGGGTTCGGCCTCGCCGGCATCCGCGTCTGCAATCTTGTCGATCAGTTCGGTGCTCTCTTCCGGCGCGGCCGGAGCGGGAGCGGTCTGTGCAGGTGCCTTGGCGACGGGAGTGGGGACACGCGGCGGCAGGATCGGCGGACGCAACGACGGCGACTGCGTTGCGGCGCGCTCCTGACGCATCAGGTCGCCCGCCAGGGTCTGACCCGACAGCAGGGCTGGTTCCTGCGTTACCTGCGTCGGTGACGAGGAGTTGAGCGGTGCCCGGCTCACCCACTGCCCGGGCGAGGACTTCGAGGTCTGTCCCGGCGAAGGTGTGGAAGTCGGCTTCGGAGTGGTGACCGGCGGCGCAGCAACCGGCTTCGACTCACCCTTGGGTGCCTGCGGCTCGTCATCGTCATCGTCGAACGAGACGGCGAAGGCTGCGGTGCGATCAGCGGGAACCTTCGGTGCCGGTTCGGCTGACTTGGCGGTTTCCGCGACAGCCTCGGCCGGCGCTGAAGGCGCAGAGTTTTCCGGCGCAGCGGCTTCGGGCTGGGCTGCTGGTTCGTCGGACTCGGGCTCGGCGGCCGCGCGCGATCCCGACTGGCGAACGATCGGGATCTCACCCGTCAGTTCGGCGACGGAGATGCCACCGGCTACGCCGCGCCGGCGTCGTCCACCTCGGGATTCGACGCTCTGACCGTTCCGCTTGAGCAGTTCCGCTACGGAAATCTGCTGACTGTCCTCGGTCATCAAGCACTCACCACCAATTCACCGCCCATTTCTGTGTCGAGCTTTCGCAGAATCAGACCCTCACGCAGTGCCCAGGGACAAATTTCCAGTTCGTCCACTCCGAGCGCCCGCATGGTTGCCTCTGCGATGAGCGCGCCGGCCACAATCTGCTGTGACCGATCCGAGCTCACTCCTTCCAATTCTGCACGGTCCGCCGCCGTCATCCTGGATATGAAGGCTATGAGTTGCCTGAGTCCGCTGGAAGTCAGGGTCCGTTTTGCCCGGGGGCCTGCGGCAGAAGGGGCCGCGCCGGTGAGCCGAGCCAACGATCGGAAGGTCTTCGAAGTCCCGACCGTGCGGTCCCAGTCGCCGGCGGCGCGCAGTTCCTTGGCTGGTCCGACCAACTCCGCGTCCAGCCAGTCACGCAACACAGCGACCCGGCGCTTGCCCGGCGGATCGGCCTGTAGCCAGTCGCGCGTCAACCGTCCGGCACCGAGTTGCAGTGAGAAGGCGACGTCCGGATCCTCGTCACCACCTGCTGTGAGTTCGAGCGAGCCGCCGCCGATGTCCAGGTTCAGGATGCGTCCGGCGCTCCAGCCGTACCAGCGGCGCACGGCCAGAAAGGTCAAGCGGGCTTCGTCGACCCCGGACAGAACCTCGAGGTTGACTCCGGTCTCGGCGCGGACGCGGGCGAGTACGGCTTCGGAATTGTTGGCGTCACGGACCGCGGAAGTGGCAAAAGCCATCATTTCCTCGCACCCGGACGTCTTGGCGATACCGGCGAATTCGGAAACCGTCGACACCAACCGATCGGCTCCTGACGTGGTGATATCGCCGCGGTCGTCAGTGTTTTCTGCCAGCCTCAACGTGGACTTGGTCGAGCTCATGGGTGTTGGGTGGCCGCCCCGATGGGCGTCCACAACCAATAGATGGACGGTATTGCTTCCGACGTCGAGTACCCCTAGTCGCACATCGCCACGTTACTGGGTCTACGGTCGGCCCTTGTGACAGCAGGTAACCCAGACCGGTCCCACAAGATGACTCCGAGCCCCGAGGTCGATCTCGATTTCCCTCGCGAATGGGTCGAATTTGTCGATCCGGATAACTCCGAACACCTCATTTCCGCTGATATGACGTGGTTGCTCTCGCATTGGACCTGCGTGTTCGGCACGCCGGCGTGTCAGGGCATCATCGGAGACCGCCCGGACGACGGTTGCTGCTCGCACGGCGCTTTCCTCTCCGATCAGGAAGATCAGGACAAGCTCGATGCGTCAGTGAAAATGCTCACAGCCGAAGACTGGCAGTTCATGGAAAAGGGTCTCGGCAAGAAGGGCTACGTCGAAGAAGACGACCTCGAGGACGAGCCCGCGCTGCGCACCCGCCGCTACAAAGGAGCGTGCATCTTCCTCAACCGGCCGGGTTTTGCCGGAGGCGAGGGCTGCGCTCTGCATTCCATGGCGCTCAAGAAGGGCATCGAGCCGCTCGAGGTGAAACCGGACGTGTGCTGGCAGCTACCGATCCGCCGCACCCAGGACTGGGTCGACCGGCCGGACGGCGTCCAGATCCTCAAGACCACGATCACCGAGTACGACCGCCGCGGCTGGGGTGAGGGCGGCGACGACCTCGCCTGGTACTGCTCCGGCTCCCCCGACGCTCATGTCGGGGAGCGGCAGGTCTGGCAGTCCTACGGGCCCGAGTTGACGGAACTTCTCGGAAAGCGCGCGTACGACGAGCTGGCTCGCCTCTGCAGACGTCGCGCGGGCCTCGGCCTCATCGCAGTCCATCCGGCGACCACGATCGCTCAGAACAAAGCTCAGGGCTGACTCCGCCTAGACAAAAGAATTCAGCCGCTCACACGATCGTGTGAGCGGCTGAATTCTCCTCGACATTTCTTCTCGACATTTCTTCTCGACGAGGTTCGATCACGCTTCGAGCTTGTAACCCAATCCACGGACCGTGACCAGATGTTCCGGCTTGGCCGGATCCGATTCGATCTTCGAACGCAACCGCTTCACGTGTACGTCAAGGGTTTTGGTGTCACCGACGTAGTCGGCGCCCCAGACGCGGTCGATCAACTGTCCGCGGGTCAGCACCCGACCGGAGTTGCGGAGCAGGTACTCGAGGAGGTCGAACTCCTTGAGCGGCAACGTCACCGGGTTACCCGCGACCTGCACGACGTGGCGCTCGACGTCCATCCGTACCGGTCCGGCCTCGAGCACCCCGTTGTCGGAGGCGAGGTCCGCCTCGTTCTCCACCCCGCGGCGCAGCACCGCACGGATGCGAGCGATCAGCTCGCGCGCCGAATACGGTTTGGTCACATAGTCGTCCGCACCGAGTTCCAGGCCGACAACCTTGTCGATCTCACTGTCACGCGCCGTCACCATGATGACGGGGACGCCGGAGCGCGACCGCAGCGCCTTGCAGACGTCCGTGCCACTCATGCCGGGCAGCATGAGGTCGAGCAGGACGATGTCCGCTCCGGAGCGATCGAATTCCGCCAACGCCGACGGTCCGTCGTTGACGATGGTGGTCTCGAAGCCTTCCTTGCGGAGCAGGAACGCCAGCGGGTCCGCCAAGGACTCCTCGTCCTCCACGATCAGCACACTCGTCATCGTTTGGCCTCCATGCCGTTTTCTCTACTGCCTTGTTCTCGTCTGCCGATCCGCGTGGAACCGGCGGTTCCCGCGTCGTCAGAGTCGATGTCGTCGTCCGACTCCACGTGTGCCGGTATCTGCAACGTGAAGGTAGACCCTGTTCCCGGTTTGCTCCACAGTTCGATGGAGCCGTTGTGATTGGCCGCGACGTGTTTGACGATCGCCAGCCCCAGACCGGTTCCACCGGTCTGCCGTGACCGCGCCTTGTCCACGCGGAAGAATCTCTCGAACACTCGCTCCTGGTCCGCTTTCGCGATGCCTTCTCCTCGGTCGGTGACTGCGATCGCGACATTGTCGCCGCGTACCGAACGACTGACGGACACCGGAGAACCCTTGGGCGAGTACGCAATAGCGTTCTCGATGAGGTTGGACAATGCTGTGACGAGGAGAGTCTGATCCCCGAGCACTTCCAGCCCACTCGGATGGTCGGTGGTGACCGTGATCCCGGCGGCCTCGGCCGACAGATTCGACCTCGACAGTGCTTCGGACACCACGGTGTCGACGTCGACCACGTCGAGATCCGGCAGCTTCTCGGCACCTTGCAGACGCGAGAGTGCGATCAACTCGGTGACCATCTTGCCCAGACGAATCGACTCACCGAGCACCCGTTCGCCGAAGTGGCGCACCGATTCCGGGTCGTCAGCGGACTCGAGCAGCGCCTCCGCGAGCAGGCTCATCGCACCGACCGGCGTCTTGAGTTCGTGGCTGACGTTCGCGACGAAATCGCGTCGGGTCGCCTCCATGCGGACCTGCTCGGAATCGTCGTCGGCGAACAGGACCACGAAGTTGCGATCGTCCTTGCTGAGCAACCGGGCCGTGCCACGTACCGCGATCTTGTCGCGGCCCCGCTGAGCGGTCTGCGCCGTCAGATCGACCTCGACGGGTTGACCCGTCCGCAGAACTTCCTGAGCAGCCCGCCAAGCTCGCTCGTCGACCAGACGATTCTTGACGAGACCGAGTTCCTCGGCGCGAGGATTGAAGAGCACGACGTCGTGAAAACCGTCGACGACGGCGATACCGCTTTCCGAAGCCAACACGATGAGGTCGAGAACCTGGGACATCGTGAGCCCGGTCTGTTCGTCCGAGCGCTGACTCTGGCGCGACGACAGCCTGGGGACCAGCACCCCGCCGACGTGGTAGCCGACCAAGCCGGCGACCACGACCAGCAGCACTGCAATCACGACACTCACGGCGCAATCGTACGTTCGCGCGAAGAGTCGGTTACGGCGGGTTCGGACGTTCCCACCCGTGTAATCCGCCAGGTGGACGGCGTTGGTTCGTCGTTCATCTGCTGTTGGCCGAGGCCCCCCGAAATCACTGTTCGGGGGGCCTCGACGCACATCATCGGGTTGCTACTTTCCGCCCTGATTCGCCACCGCGGCGGCGCCGGCAGCTGCGGCCTCCGGATCCAGGTAGGTGCCGCCGGGATTGAGCGGCTTCAGGTTCTCGTCGAGGTCGTAACGCAGCGGGATTCCGGTCGGGATGTTCAGGCCCGCGATGTCCTCGTCCGAGATGCCGTCGAGGTGCTTGACCAACGCACGCAGCGAGTTGCCGTGCGCGGTGACCAGCACGTTCCGACCGGCGAGCAGCTCCTGGGAGATGGTGTCCTCCCAGTACGGGATCAGACGCTTGACGACGTCGAGCAGGCACTCGGTCAAGGGAACCTCGTCGAGGTTCGCGTACCGGGGATCGGTGTCCTGGCTGTACTCGCTGCCGGCTTCGATGGCGGGCGGCGGGGTGTCGTAGCTACGACGCCAGAGCATGAACTGCTCGTTTCCGTACTCTTCCTTGGTCTGCGCCTTGTTCTTGCCCTGCAGAGCGCCGTAGTGACGCTCGTTGAGACGCCAGTCGCGCACTACCGGGATCCAGTGGCGATCGGCGGCGTCGAGCGCGAGGTTGGCTGTGCTGATCGCGCGGCGCAGCAGAGACGTGTAGAGAACGTCGGGCAACAGGTTGTGCTCGGCGAGCAGTTCGCCGGCGCGCTTGCCCTCGGCCATGCCCTTGTCTGTCAGGTGTACGTCCACCCAGCCGGTGAACAGATTGAGTGCATTCCATTCGCTCTCGCCGTGGCGGAGCAGGACCAGGGTTCCGATACTCATGGCGTTCATCCTGGCACGAGTACCGGAACCCTTCTTGATCAACCCTGTCCGGAAATCAGCTCGGGGCAACTTCCGCAGTTCGCAGATCCTTGCGGAGGATCTTTCCGGCCGCGGATTTCGGCACGGTGCTGATGAACGAAACCTGGCGGACCTTCTTGTGCGGCGAGACGCGCTCGGCGACGAAGGTGATCACGTCGGCTTCGGTCAACTCGGCGCCGTCCTGGAGCACGACGAATGCCTTCGGGACCTCTTCGCCCTCGGCGTCGAGCACACCGATCACTGCGGCGTCGGCGATCTGCGGATGGGTCAGCAGCAAGGCCTCGAGTTCCGCCGGGGGAACCTGGTAGCCCTTGTACTTGATCAGTTCCTTGAGGCGGTCGACGATCTTGACGACGCCGTCGCCGTCGACGGTCGCGATGTCACCGGTGTGCAGGTAACCGTCGTCGTCGAGGGTGTCCTTGGTGGCCTGGTCGTTGCCGAGGTAGCCGAGCATGATGTTCGGGCCCTTGCACCACAGTTCGCCGGGCTCGCTGACGCCGTCCGAGCCGAGAGGCGGGTACGCGACCTCTTCGCCCGTTCCGGGGTCGACGAGCTTGCATTCCATGTTGGCGATGGTCGGACCGCACGTGTCGAGGGCGATGTCGTCACGATCGAACGGGATCGCGTGCGAGACCGGGCTCATCTCGGACATGCCGTAGCCCTGGCGGACGTGGCAGTTCAACCGGTCGGCGACGGCCTTGCCGAGCGCCGCGTCGAGCGGGGCCGCACCGGAGAAGATGGTGTGCACGCTCGAGAGGTCGTACTGATCGACGAGCGGATGCTTGGCCAGCGCGACGGCAACGGGCGGTGCGACGAAGATGTACGTCGACTTCTGCTCGGCGACGATCCGCAGGAACTCGACGAGATCGAACTTCGGCATCGTGATGAGGCTCGCGCGGCGATAGAGCGCAGCGTTGAGCAGGACCGTCATGCCGTAGATGTGGAAGAACGGCAGGACCGCGAGAATCTTGTCGTCGGTCTCGATACCCATCCGCGGAATGATCTGGCAGACGTTGGCCACGAGGTTGCGATGAGTGAGCATGACCCCCTTGGGTCGGCCGGTGGTGCCCGAGGAGTACGGCAGCACCGCGAGTTGGGTGGCCGGATCGAAGGAGACCTCGGGCGCCGCTGCACCCTCGCCGAGCAGATCACGCAGCGAGAGGTGGCCTTCGGCCCCGTCGAGCACGAACACGTTCTCGGCCGGGATACCGACCAGGTCAGCAGCGGCCTTTGCCTGCGGCAGGAGCGGCGAGACGGTGAAGAGGAACTTGGCCTTGGAATCGGTGAGCTGCTTGGCGATGTCCTCGGCGGTGTAGAGCGCGTTGATCGTGGTCGCGACGCCACCGGCACGAAGGATGCCGTGGAAGACGGAACCGAAGGCCGGGACGTTGGGCGAATGCAGTCCGACCACGTCGCCGACGGCGAGTCCGCGCGCTGCGAGAGCGCCTGCAACGCCGTTGATCTGTGCGATCAGCGAAGCGTATGAGGTGACTGCGCCCGAACTGCCCTCGACGAATGCCGTCTTGTCGAGGTCTGCGGGGTCGGTATTTCCGAACAGGAAGTCATAGACGCTGAGGTTGGGGATTTCAACGTCGGGGAACGGACTCTTGAAGCTCACTGTGCTCCTCGAAAAGTTGCGCGGCGGGGTGGTGTGACCAACTTACTGTGACTCACGGGAACAGTATTATTCCGTGACGACAGTCACAAGTAAAGGCCACTTTACGTGACACATCCGCGATGTGTCTCACCCCGCTCGATCAGCTCTGCGCGGGCTCCTCCTCGATGAGGTGCTTGAACGGTTCGAGATTCGCCAGCGACTCGCCTCGCGACACCCGCCACGCCCACTCACGCTTGATGGACGAGGAGAAGCCGAGTTCGAGGATGACGTTGAAATCGCCGTCGGCGGCTTCGAGAACCTGACCGAGCACTCGGTCGAGTTCATCGCCGGTCACGGCATGCTCCGCGATCTTGCCGACCAGGTAGATGTCCCCGACCTTGTCGAGTGTGTACGCCACCCCGTACAGACGGCGGTTGCGCTTGAGCAGGAACTTGTAGACGCCTTCGAAGTTCTCGTCCACCTTGCGGCACACGAAGGCCTCGACCCGCACACCGTGATTGCCAACGGTGAGCAGAGTCGACGTCTTGAGTTTGTGTTCACCGGGAAGTTCGACGATGAAATGCGCGTCGTCTTTTCTGGTGAAGTCGAGTTCACGCTCGGTGAGGGCCTGCTCGATGGTGTCCGAAATGCTGCTCATGTACGCACTCCCCCGGTCCGGCGCAGACGCCACAGACCCCGCGCACGGCGGGGCGAGAAGTCGCTGGGACCGGTTCCGTTGTTGTAGTTGACTGCGGCTTTGCGATAGCTCTCGAGCAAACCGTCCGCGGTGTGTTCCCACGAGAAATTTTCGGCGTGACGCGGTGCCTGCGCGGCGAGTTCGGCCAAGCGCGTCGGTGCTGTCACCAAAGATTCGAGGGCGCCGGCCCAGTCTTCGGTGCGGTGTCCTTGAACCAGCAGGCCTGTCTCCCCGTTGCGTACGGCTACTCCCAGTCCGCCGACGTCGGCGGCGATCACGGGAGTTCCGCAGGCTTGAGCTTCGATGGCGACCAATCCGAAGGACTCCGAATAGCTCGGCACCGCAACCAGATCCGAGGCACGGTAGACATCGGCGAGACGCTCAGGAGCCTGCGGCGGCAAGAACGTCACCTGCGCTGTGATGCCGAGTGAGCGTGCCAGTTCGATCAGCACGTCCGGCCGCGCGAGGCCAGTTCCGGACGGCCCGCCGACGACGAGGATGCGCAACGGCAACTCGGGGCGACGGCTGATCACTTCGGCGGCAGCACGCAGCAGAACGTCCGGCGCTTTCAGAGGTTGGATCCGGCCGACGAAAGTCACGACGACCTCGCCCGGGTCCAACCCCAACGACGCGCGGGCGGAATCGCGATCGCCCGGTCGGTAGCGGGTGAGATCGGCGCCGGGAGCCACGACGTCGATACGCGTGGGATCTGCGCCGTACAACTCGTGCAGCGCCTTGGCTTCGTCGGTGGTGTTGGCGACCAGGCGATCGGACTCGGCGACTACTTGCTGCTCGCCGATCTGACGTGCTGCCGGCTCCGGGGTGTCTCCCTCGGCAAGCGAAAGATTCTTCACCGCCGCGAGGGTGTGGGCGGTGTGTACGAGGGGCACGCCCCAGCGGTCGCGGGCCAGCCAGCCGACCTGACCGGACAACCAGTAGTGCGAGTGAATCAGGCTGTAGTACCCGGGCTCGTGGCGCGCTTCCTCCCGCAGAACTCCTGCGACGAAGGCACACAGTTGAGTCGGCAGATCCGCCTTGTCCAGCCCTTCGAAGGGACCAGCAGCAATGTTCCGAACCCGCACTCCGGGAGCGGCGTCCACCACGGGTGCGTCGGCCGAGGACGTCGCGCGGGTGAATATCTCCACCTCGACGCCACGTTTGGCGAGCTGAATGGCGGATTGCAGAACGTAGACGTTCATCCCACCCGCGTCACCGGTGCCGGGTTGCGCCAATGGCGAGGTGTGGACCGAGAGAACGGCCACCCGGCGAGGGCGCGAAATGTGCATGGGCGTCACGACTCCATACTGCCCCCTCACCGGGCGCGAACTCTAACCGAGGCTCGAGATGAAGGTTCGCACTTCGGACACGAATCGTGTCGGATCCTCCACGAACGGGCCGTGATTGCAGCCTTCCCAGTACGACGCCTGGGACTTGGGAATCAGTTCCTCGGCGTGCTTACCTGCGCTCACGTCGACGACGGAGTCGTCGGTTCCGTGCAGAACGAGGACCGGGATGTCCAGGTTGCGAAGCAACTCGTCGTGACCGACAGCACGGTTGAACAGTGCTGCGCGCACCCGCGGACGCGTCGAGAGGCTGTACCCGAACAAGGCCTGCGACGCTGCACCCTTGCCCTCGGGTGGGCCGGTGAGAGCATTGCCGAAAGCGCCGAGTGCACGGATCGCCTCGCGGGGATCTTCGGACATCGCGCCGGGAACTGCGCTACGCATCGCCGAGCCGACCTTGCCACCTTTTTCGCCGCGCCCGATGCTGGTGATCGCCCCGACCAGAACCGCACCCGCCACCGCGCCGGTGCCGTGCGCTGCCAGGTAATCGCAGATCACCAGACCGCCGTACGACCAGCCGAGCAGGATCGCGTTCTCGGTGACGCCTTCGGCCGCAAGAACAGCCGCGACGTCGCCGGCCCAGTTCGCGGAATCGTCGTATCCGGATTCGGGCGCATCGGAGTAACCGTGGCCGCGCAGATCGACGGCGATCAGCCGATAGTCCGCGGCCAGGTCCGCGAGGACCTGCTCGCCCCAGCACTGCGAGGACTGAGCCCAGCCGTGCAGCAACACCAGCGGGGTCCCCGCCGAATTTCCGGTTACTCGATAGACGATGGACGTGCCGTCGACGCTGACGGCTTCACGAATAGACATGCCGTCACGATAGAGGCTGCGACTGCGGCGCCGACGGCGAGTATGTAGGCCGACGGGACGCCGTAGCGATCGATCAGCTGTCCGGCCAGCGCAGACCCGAGCGCCACGCCGACGCCGAGGCCGGTAACCGTCAGGGTCATTCCCTCGGTGAGCTTTTCCGGCGGGACGATCTGTTCGACCAGGGCTGTCGCGATGATGAGCGTCGGTGCGATGGTCGCGCCCGCCAGCACGTAGGCACCCGCAAGTGCGGCCACGTTTCCGACCAACAGAAGCGGGACGCTGAGAACGGCGACCGCCGAGGACGCGATCATCAACTGCCCGCGCAGCGATCGCGCCGGGTGCATCGACCCGAAGATCAGTCCCGCGATTCCCGAACCGCCGGCGAACAGCGCGAGGACCAGCGTCGCCGACCCCGGCGAATTCTGTTCCTTGGTGAACGCGATGGCGCCGACGTCGATGACGCCGAAGATCGTTCCGAGCATCACCATGATCACGATGACGATCCACATCACGTGGTTACCGAGAACCGATCGTCCGCGGCCGGGTCGACGCGGATGCACCTTCGGTTCGGTTCTGCGCTGTATGACCAGCAGCAGGGTTCCGGTGACCAGCAGGATCAACCCTGCCAGTGGTCCAGCCTCGGGGAAGAGCCCGATGCTCAGACCTACCGAGATGACCGGGCCCGCCACGAAGCAGAGCTCGTCCACCACCGATTCGAAGGCGAAGGCGGTGCGCATCTGAGGTTTTCCGACGTAGATCGCGACCCATCGGGCGCGAATCATCGCCCCGATCGTCGGCGTGGCGCCGCCAGGCACAATCAGCACGAACAGCAGCCAGTCGGGAGCTTCCATCCGGACTGCGAGCAGGAGCGCCCCGATCGCGGTGACGCTCACGGCTGCGGCAATCGGCAGGACCGCTCGCTGTCCGAAGCGGTCGACCGCACGCGAGACCGCGGGCGCGATGATCGCCGACGAGAGCGCAAAAACCGCGGCGAGCGCGCCGGCGAGCGCGTAGTCACCACGAAGTTGCGAGATCATCGTCACGATTCCGATACCGATCATGGCGATCGGCAGCCTTGCGACAAATCCGGCGGCCGAGAAGGCGACCGATCCGGGGGCGGCAAAGATCTCGCGGTAGGCGCTCAGCAGGCCTTTGTTGGTGGATTCGCTCATGTCAGCTTCTCGTGCACTGAACAAGGTTCACAGAGCCGAGGCCGACTCGACAAATCGTTTTCACTGTGCGCTCGGGTTGACCTGTCGGTAACTTGCCTTACGATTGCGCGAATGAGTGTCCTGGTGTGTTTCCACGCCCATCCCGATGACGAAGTTTTCACTACGGGCGGCGTGATGAGAATGGCCGCCGACGCAGGTCACCGCGTCGTAGTCGTCACCGCTACCGACGGTGCTCTCGGTGAATTCCCCGACGGACTGTTGGACGAATACGAGACGTTGGCTCAGCGCCGCAGCCGTGAGCTCGAGGCGTCCACCGACGCGTTGGGTGCCAGTCGCGTCGTGTCCCTGCACTACCCGGATTCGGGGATGGTGGGTACGCCCGAGAACGAGAATCCGGAAGCGTTCTGCAACGTCGACGTCGAGAAGGCCGCCGAGCGTCTGGCCGAGGTTCTTCGTGAAGAGAACGCCGATGTCCTGACCATCTACGACCCCAACGGCGGATACGGCCACCCGGATCACATCCAGGTCCACCACGTCGGCGTTCGTGCTGCAGAACTCGCGGGCACGCCGTTCGTCTACGAGGCGTCCACCAACCGCGATCACATGAAGATGCTGATGCAGGCCAACCCCGAGTGGACCGAGGAGGCGCAGCCGCCGGACATCGAATCGTTCGGGCTTCCGGCTGACCAACTCACCACCGCGGTCGATGTCAGTTCGGTGATCTCGTCCAAGCGCGCGGCCATGTACGCGCACGCAACGCAGGTCGGCGATTTCGGCCCGTTCCTCGAAATGCCGACGGAGCAACTCGCCGCGGCATTCGGCACCGAGTGGTTCCGTCGTCGCAACGCGCCGGAAGGGCTGTCGGAAACCGCCCTGCCCCTGTGAGTCACCGCCCTCGATAAACCGAAGTCCCGACGGAGGTTTCGGCGGCTCGTTACCATCGGTAGGCATGGACCTCGAACAACTTGTCGCGAGCATGCCTTTTGCAGTTCACACCGGTATTCAGTTGGACAGCGCGGCACCCGAACAGGTTGTCGGCCATCTGGATTGGGACAGCCACCGCACCACCGCCGGCAACGGAATGCACGGCGGCGCCTTGATGACGCTGGCAGACAGCGTCGGCGCCGTCTGTGCATTCCTCAATCTGCCGCCCGGCGCAAGTACGTCCACCACCAGTTCGTCGACCGTCTTCACTCGCGGCGTGCGCAAGGGCACGGTCACCGCAACCGCCCGGCCACTGCATGCGGGGCGCAGCACCGTCGCGGTGGTGACCGAGATCCGCGACGACGAGGGCCGCCTCGTCGCTCAGGTCACCGCATCACAGGCAGTACTGGGACCGTGAAGCTTCCCGCGTACCGCGCTTCGGGTGCCACCCTGCCGTACGGCAATCTGCTTGCCTCCCATGACGTTGCGATGGAGGGTTACTTCTGGCGATTCACGATGCCAGACAGCGGACGGGTGGTGATCGCGCTCGCCGGAATCAACAAGGCCGACGGCGACAGCTGGTCGACGCTCGGTCTCGCGGCACACCCAGGCGGATTCCTCCGCACTGCTGAGCATCCGAATGGATCGGCCGATCCCCGTATCCTGGGGGCCTACGCCGACAACGCTTTCCGCGGCAATGCCGATCGACTCCAGGTCGATTTCGGCGACAGTCATCTCGACGTACGCATCAGTAATCAGCGATTCTGGCCGCACCGCCGCTTCGGGGGGTCGAGTTACTTCCAATCAGTTCCCGCACTCAATCAGTACTGGCATCCGTGGCTGCTCGGCGGCCGGGTCGAGGGAAGCGCCGTCATCGACGGACAGAGCTGGGATCTCACCGGAGCGCAGGTGTACGGCGAGAAGAACTGGGGAAAGGGAGGATTCCCGGAATCCTGGTGGTGGGGACAGGCACAGGGGTTCACCGATCCTCGAGCCTGCGTGGCGTTTGCCGGCGGACAGGTCAGCGCCGGACCTCTGCGCACCGAAGTCACCGCCGTCGTTGCCGCGCTACCGGACGGAACGGTGTTGCGGCTGGGTAATCCTCTGACGTCACAGGTGGAGACGACGGTGTCCGACGATCGCTGGACGCTTCGGGGTTACAGCCGGAAGTGGAGCGTCGACATCGACGGGACCGCACCCATCGCCGACGCACACATACTTCCTGTTCCGATACCTGCCGAGCGTCGAAACGTGCCAGGAGCGCTCGAGCATCTCGGTGGAACGATGTCGGTCATCGTCCGGCGACGCGGCACCATCGTCTGGAAGGACAGGTCGAGGTTGGCTGCTCTCGAGCACGGCGGATTGGATCGGGCGCAGGCCGAACTCACTCGGCGGGAACAGCTCTCGCAAGATCGATGAGAGCGGAGGCCGCAGGATTCTTGCCGCCCGACGAACGCCAGACCAATTCCAGCCGAGATCGCGCCTCCGGTTCGAGATCGATCCGATGCAACTCCCCCACTGCCGACTCGGGAAGCACGGCCATTCCCAGCCCCTGCGCGGCCAATGAAACGATGATGCCGAGGTTGCTTGCCTCGAGCGCAACCGTCGGCGTGGTGCCGGCCGCGGCGCACGCGAAGTTCAGACACGTCCTGATACCGGTTCCCTCCGGCAGACAGATGACCGATCGCGTGGCGAGCTCGGCAAACGGTAGAGACGACACCTCGGCCAGCGGATGATCCGTTGCCACTCCGGCCACCAGTCGTTCGTCGGTGATCACCCTCGATTCGAGCCCTTCCGGCAGCTCTCCCGCCACCCCGATGACGGCTATGTCGAAGGTTCCGTCCGACACTCCGGCAAGCAGACTGCGCGAATCGTCCTCGGCCAGCGAGATGTCCAGGCCGGGGTGTCTGGTGTGCAACCGACTGAGCAGATCGGTCAGATCGGCGGAGGCACAGGCGGTGACCATCCCGACCGAAACGGAGCCGCGAACAAGTCCGTTCAGGGCATCGACAGCGTCGCGGGTGCTCTGAACGGAAGCAAGTGCAGCGTAGGCGTGTGGGAGGACAGCTCGCCCGGCGTCGGTCAGACGAACGGTTCGACCACTACGGTCGAGCAATTCCTGCCCCAGCTCACGTTCCAGCCTTTTGACCTGCGCACTCACACCCGGCTGGGCTACGTGAAGCCGCTCGGCGGCGCGAGTGAAATTAGCTTCCTCAACGACAGCGACAAAGTACTCGAGTTGCCGAAGTTCCATAACTGCTAATTCTAGCTGCGAGACAAACTAGATCTTGGACTTATCGCCGGTGCGGTAGAACGATGGAAGCATGACAACAACAGATGACGTTCAGAAGGCCGGAACCCCGGAAGACATCGCGAAGCTTTTCGTGCAGTTCGCCAACGCTGGTGACGCAGACGCCGTCGCCGCACTTTACGAGGAGGATGCGGTGATGGCCTTCCCGCCCGGGTCCCTCACCGTGGGCCGCCAAGCCATCCGCGAGGTGATCTCTCAGATGCTGGCAGCTGCACCGAGATTCACCGTCGAGGAATCTCTACCGACGGTGATCAGCGGCGACCTGGCAATGACCTCGACCAAACCTTCCGACGGAACCGGCGGGCGCACGCAGGTCGCGCGCCGCCAGCCCGACGGATCTTGGTTGCGAGTCTTGGATCGACCGGAACTCTGACTACCCTCTTCGCAGTCAGACGGCCGACGCGCGGCGCATAGCCGCAGCGGGATCAGCAAACAGTGAACTCAGTGACACGACCGTGGAAGCGTATTCCTGAACCCGATTGCCGAAACCGGTAATTCGAATGTCCTTACGCTCCAAGGAGGATGCCGTCGAGAAGGCCTCGGCGACATGGGGCACCCCGGCGGGATAGTCGGTAAATGCCTGACCACCCAGAATCACCCGATCCGGGTTGAACAGGTCACGCAGCATCGCCACTGTCCGGCCGAGGACGCGTGCTCGATCAACCAGAAGCTCGTGTGCCGGAATGGAACCCGACGACGCGGCCCGGTAGACGTCCGCGATCGTGACACGCTCGCTGCCCTGGATCACGGCGCCCGAAGACAAAGCCTGCGCGACTACGGCGCGGTCACTGATCGTCGCTTCAAGGCAACCCACGGCTCCGCAGGTGCACCGTGCGGACGAACCGGTGGGGAGGTGCGCGATCGAACCGGGTCCGCTGGACGGCGTGTGTACTCGCCCTTCGAAAGTGATTGCGATGCCGGCAGTTTCACGAGCGTAGAAGTACAAGCCGGTAGTGCCCGGCGTCGGGGCTTCGGCACGATCGGTGCTGAGCAGAAGTTCCGACGCGGCCATCGCCTCGACGTGGGCGGCTACCGATACAGGGAGATCCAAGCCGGCTCCGATGATGGACCCGACCTTGGCGCCCTTCCATCCCAGACGCGGGTGATCGACGACTCCGGTCGCTGAATCGACGCGACCGCCGATGGCCACGCCGACGGCAAGCGGACGACGCTTGTGCCACCGCGAGGCAAAGGATTTGGCCGAGCGCGCAATCGTGGCAAGCGCGACAGCAGAATTGGTGGCAGGCGTCGGAATCTCGACGGCGCCGAGCACCTTTCCTCGAATGTCGCTGGCGATGATGCTGGTGACGACGGCACCGATGTGGATGCCGACTGTCAGATAAGGCTCGTGGTTGACCTCGAACGGAACTCGCGGACGCCCGATTGCTCCGGAGGCCGTCAGGTCCGCGCGTTCGCGCAGGATCCCGAGGTCCAGCAGGCTCGTGACCTGCCGGTTCACGGTGGCGATGCTCAGCCCTGATGCCTTTGCCGCAGTGTCACGTGAGAGCGGCCCACGGGATCGAGCAATGCGCAACACAGTCGCAGACGGACCGTCGGCGATGCGTAGTTCGGGCGCAACTATCTGGGTACGGGTCCGGGTTCCCGAGAGCGCGGTTCGCGATCGGATATTCGGAATGGCGGAGATTGTGGGTGTCGACATGGCTGTCCCTTGCAGAAGGAGGAGAAGGCGCATATCTCTGTCGACCGAGAAATCAGCGTTTCCACTGGTCACACGAAGAAATAGACAGAAAAGGCGCAGAAATTAGCTGCAGAAAGAACGGCGGCGACAACACAGCTCTCGCGCCAGAGGCAGACGCGAACCAAGCGCAGCGGTCACATAGGTGACCCGCAAAGCGGCAGGCTGGTCGGTCGACATGGCTCCAAAAGTAGCAGCTTCACCGAGATTCACAAATCAGGTGCGGTAACGATCACACTGAACGCAACCCTGTCGGGGCGAAATCTCGCGTGTTTGGGTGGGCACACTCCCCACGAAAGGTGCACCATGTCTACAGCTTTCGCCAAGCCGACCCTCACGAATTCGGCATCAACGAACGGAGCGGCCGTTGACGCCGCTCGCGGCACTGTCACCACCCTCGGCGCGCATATCGGCGCCCGAATCGACGGAATCACTCTCGGCGGGCATCTCGACCCGGCGACGATTTCCCTCATCCGGCAAGCACTTCTCGAACACAAGGTGATCTTCTTTCGCGGGCAAGACCACCTCGACAACGATTCGCAGTACGAGTTCGCCCAACTGCTGGGTACCCCGACCACTGCCCACCCCACCGTGAAGTCGCACGGCGCAAAAGTTCTGCCCATCGACTCGGACCTGGGCAAGGCCAACAGCTGGCACACCGACGTCACCTTCGTCGACCGCATCCCCAAGGCTTCGATCCTGCGCGCGGTGCAGCTACCCGAATACGGCGGTTCCACGACGTGGGCGTCAGGGGTAGCCGCCTACAACGGACTGCCGGATCCGCTCAAGGCGCTCGCGGAGAACCTCTGGGCTCGCCACACGAACGTCTACGACTATGCGGCAACCAGCGCCGAGCGGCTCACCGAAGATCGCACGGCCGCCTACCGCGAGGAGTTCCAGTCCACGTACTTCGAGACGGAACACCCGGTGGTGCGGGTCCACCCCGAAACCGGAGAACGCACGCTCGTCCTCGGACATTTTGTCAAGAACTTCGTCGGGTTGAGCACCGAACAGTCGAACGGTGTATTCAAGCTCTTGCAGGATCACGCCATCAAGCTCGAGTACACGACGCGGTGGAACTGGGAAGCGGGTGACGTCGCGATCTGGGACAACCGCGCCACCCAGCACTACGCGATCGCCGACTACGACGATCAGTACCGGCGGCTGGAGCGCATCACCCTTGCCGGCGACATCCCGGTCAACATCCACGGGGAACGAAGCCGCAGCATCGCCGGCGACGCTTCCGAATACTCGATCATCGAAGGCGCCTCGACTCTCCCATGACTTCACCGGATTCCGCCCCTCCTCCGCACGCCCGCGGATACGAAGGCTTCGAGGGTCGAATCGGCCGCACCGCAGCCGATTCGACCCCGTCGTGGCCCACCTCCACGACCCCGATTCCCGGATCACCCAACATCGTCGTGGTTCTGATCGACGACATGGGGTACAGCGACATCGGGCCGTTCGGCTCCGAGATCGAGACTCCCACCCTCGACCGCCTTGCCGCGCAGGGCATTCGGATGACCAACTATCACACGACGCCCCTCTGCTCTCCGTCGCGCGCAGCTCTTCTCACCGGCCTGAATCCGCACCGCGCCGGGTACGGTTTTGTCGCCAACGCCGATCCCGGCTACCCCGGACTGCGTCTGGAATTGGCCGACGACGTCCAGACACTCCCCGAAATCCTCCGCGGCGCGGGCTATGCGACCTATGCCGTCGGCAAGTGGCACCTCGTACGCGACGCCAACCTGGCCCCGGGACGAAGTCGTGACTCCTGGCCGACGCAGCGCGGTTTCGATCGCTACTACGGCTCACTCGAAGGCCTCAACTCCTTCTACTATCCCAATCAACTGATCTCCGACAATTCTGTGGTCGACGTGGACGAGTACCCCGAGGGGTACTACCTCACCGACGATCTGACCGACAAAGCGGTCGGGTACATCAAGGACCTCCGCGCCCACGATCAGGACAAGCCGTTCTTCCTCTACTTCGCACACGTCGCCATGCACGGACCGTTGCAGGCCAAGCCTGCCGACCAGGAAAAGTACCGCGGCCGCTACGACGAAGGGTGGGATCGAATCCGCGAGTCGCGGTTCGCCTCTCAGCTCGTGCAAGGCCTCTTTCCGGAAGGTACGCAACAAGCACCGCGAAACTCCGAACCCGGCTTCGACGTCCCCGAATGGGAATCACTCACGCCGGAAGTGCAGTCCAGGTTCGCCCGCTACATGGAGGTGTACGCGGCGATGGTCGACTCGATCGATCAGAGCGTCGGACGCATCGTCGACACCCTGGACGAACTCGGCGAGCTCGACAACACGATCATCGTCTTCACCTCCGACAACGGCGGCACCGCCGAGGGCGGTTCGGACGGGACCCGAAGCTACTTCGCACAGTTCGCGCATATTCAGGATCCGGACTGGGTGGGCGATGTCCCCCACGACGAATCCCTCATCGGCGGACCTGAATTGGGCGTCCACTATCCACGTGGATGGGGACAGACGTCCAACACCCCGTTCCGGTTCTACAAAGGGCAATCCTTTGCCGGCGGGATCCGTGTTCCTTTTCTCCTGTCCTGGCCCGCTGGACTGAAACCCGGAGCAGACGACAACGGGATTCGCGACCAGTTCGCGTACGTCACCGACCTGACCCCTACGCTGCTCGAACTGGCCGGAATCGACGCACCCAGTGTGCGAAACGGGCTCCCGGTGAAAGAGTTCGACGGGGTGTCTTCCGCGTCCGTTCTGCGTTCGTCTGCCGCTCCGAGCACTCACACCGAGCAGTACACCGAGATGACCGGCAACCGTGGCTACTACAAGGACGGCTGGAAACTGCTGGCTCTCACCCCGGCGGACATCGACAAACCGCACTGGCAGTTGTTCGACGTCCGCACCGACCCGACCGAGCTCGACGACCTGGCATCACGGTTTCCCGACAAGGTTCGCGAACTCGCCGAGGCCTGGGACCACTCGGCGTGGGCGAACACCGTGTTTCCTCTACTCGGCAATACCGTCGGCGCGGTTCGCCGTCCGGAGGAAGGAGCACTCTCACACCCGGTGCGACTACTTGCCGGAACGCCCCCGCTGGAGCGCTACCGCTCATCCAAGCTGATCGGGTTCCGCGACTTCGACATCACGGTCGAACTCGACGGTTACCGCGAAGGTGACGCCGGTGTCCTTGTCGCCCATGGCGATCCGCAGGGTGGGTACCTTCTCTACGTCGAGGACGGGCATCTGCATCTCGGGTACAACGCGTTCGGTTCCTACTCCGTTGTCGACGCCGGACCGCTGGCGCTCGGCACCGAACGCATCGAGCTGTCGGTGACGGTGGTACCGCGGTTGCGTTGGGATCTCCACGTCAGCGTCGACGGCATTCACGCGGGCCAGCTGCTCGGGCAAGTACAACTGGTGGGAATGGCGCCGTGGACCGGTATCTCGGTCGGTGTCGACGCCAGGGGACCTGTGTCGTGGGAGGTACGACGACGCCATGGTCCCTTCCGGTACAGCGGCGCGCTGCGCGCCGTCACCTACACACCCGGCCGGATACAAGTACCGCGTCGTCACATCGAATCCATCGAACGGGAAGCAGAGTATGCCGCCGACTAGCCCTACGATTGCATCATGACCATTTCTTCCGATGCCCGCATCGCCGTAGTCACCGGAGCCAGCTCCGGAATCGGTGAGGCCACCGCCCGCACCCTGGCAGCTCAGGGATTCCACCTCGTGATCGGTGCTCGCCGCGTCGATCGTCTCGAGAAGATCGCCGAGGAAATCGGTGGTACCGCTCTCGAACTCGACGTCACCGACGAGGATTCCGTCGACGCGTTTGCGGCCGTGGTCCCACGTGTCGACGTGTTGGTCAACAACGCGGGTGGTGCAAAGGGTCTGGCAACAGTCCTGGACGCGGATCTGGACGACTGGCGGTGGATGTGGGAGACCAATGTTCTGGGCACGTTGCGTGTGACGAAGGCACTGCTGCCCAAGCTGATCGATTCGGGTGACGGTCTGGTCGTGACCATCACCTCGGTGGCCGCGCTGGAGGCATACGACAACGGCTCGGGCTACACCACCGCCAAGCACGCTCAAGCCGTCCTTCATCGGACATTGCGTGGTGAACTGTTGGGCAAGCCCGTTCGACTGACCGAAATCGCGCCGGGAGCCGTCGAGACGGAGTTCTCACTCGTCCGGTTCGAGGGCGATCAGGACAAGGCCGACAAGGTGTACGAGGGAATCACACCGTTGGTGGCGCAGGACATCGCCGAGATCATCGGTTTTGTCGCGTCGCGGCCGTCACATGTGAACCTCGATCAGATCATCGTCAAGCCGAGGGATCAGGCAAGCCCCGGTCGGTTCCACCGCACCACCAGCTAGTTCGAATCGTTCTGACTAACCAGTGCGAATCACCCGGTGCAGGACGAGGCCGAGATTGCGTGCAATCTCGGCCTCCGTCATTTCCGTGGAAGCGCTACGGGCACTTACGGTTTCACCAGCGGTGACGATGTACCGACCATCTCCGGCATAGTCGTACCAGTGGAACGTTATTCCGTCGTCTGTCGGTCTGCTGTCCAGCGCTCCTCCCGGGTATGTGGTGACTTCACCTATCGAGGTCCGCTCTCGGCCGAAGAATCTGCTCACTTCCTCGCTCCCGCGCGCACCGGCAGCACTGCTCAGAAAGCTCGCTCTACCGGAAGTTTTCGGCCTTTCGATGCTCACACCACGCTCCGATCCAGCGGGGCAGGTCGGCAGGTGATCGACGAGCATCCGTGGAATTGCCGATGGGCGTACCACGGTGAAAACCACGTCGGAGCCACAGTCGACAGTCCTGCCGGGCAGTTGAGTCAGGAGCACCCCCAGGTCGCCGGCAACAACGCCGTGCAATCGCGTCACCGTACTCATGTTCTGCCCGTGAAAACCGGAAACCTCAACGCGAGCATCAGGATTCGCAAGAGCACCGAGAACGTGATGCAGCCGATCGTCGAGCAACCAAGCCAGGTGTGCTCCCGCTCGACGTCGCTCTTCTGTCAGCTCGTTCATGGTTTCGGCCGTCGGACGAAACCGCAGCGGGTACGGGAGTCGGTCACGTCCGACCGCTTCCCAGAGAATCTGGAATTCGAGGCCGGTGAACTGCCACTGCATGGTGGTCATTCGCCCAGCACCGCCGGGGAGACCATCGGTAGGTCGCCGACCAGGGCATTGCCGTTCTCGACTGTGACGAGGTAGCCGGGGGTGTCGTGAACGTTGTCTTCGTCTTGCCCTTGCCCTCGTCCCGGTGCCATGCCGCCGACGCCACCCATCGCGCCCCGACCGCTCTGCGCGCCCGTCGCCGAGGTACCGCCAGTTCCGTTGACGCCCCCACGCCCGCCATTGGCGAGGCCGCCCACGCCGCCAGGGCCGAGAGCGCCACCTCCGGTTCCACCTGGCCCGAAGCCTCCGGTACCGATTCCACCTGCGGAACCACCACCCGAACCGCTACCCATGAGGCCTGAAGGCACTCCGGAACCGAGCTGAGCACCATTCGGAGTTGCACGAGCTAGGCCATCTGGCGCTGCACCGGCGGACAGTGGACCGGCATATGCCGCCGTGGTCCCGGCCGGGTCGGAATCGGTTCCGGATCGAACTGCATCGACGTTCGGATTCCCTTGGGCATCAACGCCGCTACGGTTGTCACCATTTCCGGAATCGGTGCCGGATGGATTCTGACCGGAACCGTGTCCGGGCGGGTTTGCCCCGCCGGAGTTTCCACCGTCCGCTCCCCCGCCAATTCCGCCACCCGATGTAGATGGCGTGCCGAGCCCGTTTCCTGGACCCGAAAAGTTCCCGCCGTCGGCACCACCACCACCGAATGCGCCGCCACTTCCAGCCCCGCCACTTCCAGCCCCTCCACCGCCGGTGACCGGATTGAATGCGGCCGGGAGGATCGGCACCTGATCGTCCGCACGCTTCATGGACGGCAGATACACGTCCTTCATCACCTGGCGCGCTTGACGTTCGGCTTCTTCCGCTTCGTATTGGGCCTGCTTCCATGTAGCCCCGGGAACCATGCTGAGAAACCTCTCGACCGTCGAGGCGCCGTCGGGGGCCGGAATCGAGCGTTTGGCCTCGTCGAGTGCGATCTTCGCCTCCTCGATCTTGTTCGAGATCAGATCGACCCGCACCTTCAGCTCACCCGCATCAGCCGAGTAGACCAGCACTGCTTCCAGCGCAGCCGAGCCGCCGCGCCCCTGCCAGCCTTCGGTGATCGCACCGTTCACGTCGTTCTGGAACTTCCCGATGCCGGCTTCGACCCGGCCTGCAATGGCCTTCCAAGCCTCACCGATCGCACTCAGGGTTGCCGGATTCATCTCGTTGACGTGGTCGAAGATTTCGGAGTGCGACATCGCATCGAACGGATCGTCGTCCACGATTGCGTGTTCGCTGTACTCGAGCGACGACGTCTGAGCGGTGAGGGCATCGCGCTCACCCCAGGCTCGTGCGCGCTCCACATCGGCGTCGACGGTCGCAGCAGCCATCTCGTCGTCGAACGCGCCGCGGTCGTCGGTTATGGATTGCACCAGAGCAGATGTAGCGATTGCGCTCGCGATGGGAGTGCCGACAACTGGCAATGCCGCCACGCCAGCAGGCACGGCCTGCGTCGCTTCGGAGATTCTTCCCAGCACGTCTTCCAGAAATGGAATGCCCACCGCTGTCCCCCTGAAGTCGAAAACCCCCGTCGGACTCCCCCGAGCCGACAGCACTTACCTGTACAGACGCAAGCAGAGCCCGGACGGTTCCCTCATCCACGGATTTACCGCAGTACAGAGTTACGGCAGTGCCGACATCGACTTCCAGGTCGGCAGATCGATTGCCCAGTCGTAGATGTCGCCGTCCGCAGGAGACAGGTCGATCGACGTGCCGGTCACCTCTACGGGGTCACCGTAGAGGGCGGTTCCGAAGTATTCCTGCGCGTCGGATGTCGACAGGTTGATGCAACCGTTCGTGACGTTCGACGAGCCCTGCACCCCGGTGGTCTCAGGATTGGCGTGGATGAATTCGCCGTTGTTGGAGATGCGCACGGCCCAACGCTCACGCACGTTCTCGTAGAACGGCGGATTGGACATCATGAAGTCTTCGTACTTCTCCGTCACCATGTGAATGCCGCTGCGCGTGACGTTGCGAGGTTCGTTTCCCTCGCCGTAGCTGACGGGAATGTCCATGATCGTCTGACCGTCGCGCACCACCTGCATGCGGTGGCTGGGCGCATTCGCCTTCACGATCTGGCTACGACCGATCGTGAAGTCGAGCGTGAGATCCTGGTCGCCGAAGGCGCCACCGCCGTAGTTCAAGCCGTATAGCTTGGCGTCCAGATGGACAGTCGTGCCCGGCACCCAGTAATCGGCCGGACGCCAATGGGCCCGCGATCCGCCGTTGTCGTCGGCCAGCCAAGCCCACGATCCGGCGGTGGGCGGCACGGTGGTCACGACAAGCGCCTTCTCGACGGCCGCCTTGTCGACGACGGAGTTGTCGAACTGCAACGTGATCGGTGCCGCGATACCAACTTCTTGGCCGTCGGCGATGTTGAGGGTGGCGCCGGTGGTCGACTCCGGGGCAACCGTCGTAAAGCTCCCTTGGACTGGCACGGATTTACCGTCGGTCCCGGTTGCCGAGCCCGACCACGAATACGTGGTGCCGTAGCCGAGTGCCTCACTGACGGTGAACGATGTCTTGTCAGGCGACAATTGTCCTGCAACGGCTTTACCGGCCGCATTGCTGAGGCTGACGTCGGACAGCGTTCCCTGGGTCACGGCTACCGAGACGGGGGCGACCGGGCTGACATCTTTGGTGCCGGGCGCCGGCGTCGACACCACGGTCGCCACCGGTGCTGGCTCGGCGGCCGCCGCGCCGCCCTGTCCGTCCTTGCCACCGATCGTGCAGCCGACGACGGCCACCATCACAGCGAGCAATACAGCTACCAACGCAACAAGACGCGAACGACTTCTCCTACCACCCAGCTCATGCACTTCAACAGGCTACCTGCGGGCTCTGTCAGGAATCAGACGGTGCAGCCCACAGTTACCGGTTCCGGTTCCAGGCGGACGCCGAACGCGGCCTCGACTCCGTCGCGCACTGCCCGCGCGAGCGAGACCACATCCGCACTCGTTGCGGACCCTCTGTTGGTCAACGCCAAGGTGTGTTTGGTCGACAGCCTGGCCGGTGCATCTTCGCCGGGATAACCCTTCGAGAATCCGGCCCGTTCGATCAACCATCCGGCCGAGAGCTTGGTTCCACCACTGCCGGGGAACTGCGGCACGGTGACGTCGCCGAGCTGTTCGGCGATGGCTGCGAGCACGGCAGGCAGCTTGTCGTCGGGCACCACGGGGTTGGTGAAGAAGGAACCCGCGCTCCAGGTGTCGTGGTCGTACGGATCGAGCACCATCGCCTTACCCGTCCGAAGTCCCAGAACTGCCTCGCGGACCTGCGACGCAGGTAACCGCTCGCCTTCTTCTGCCCCCAGTGCGGTGAACAGTTCGCGGTACGCGAGCGGGGCGCTCAATCCGTCGGTCGACGCGTCGAATTCGACGGCGAGAACCAGTGCTGCGTCCGAATGCTTGAGGACGCTCGACCGGTAACCCAAGTCGAGTTTCGACGGTTCGACCCACGACACTTCGCTACTGCGTCGGTCGAGCAATTGAACCCGCCGGAGCCGCGAGCCCACCTCGACGCCGTACGCGCCGACGTTCTGCACCGGCGTCGCACCGGTCGAGCCCGGAATCCCGGACAGGCACTCGAGGCCACCCAGTTCCGCGGCGACCGATTGACCGACTACTTCGTCCCACACGGCACCCGCTTCGGCAACGACGCGGTCCGTGTCGAGGCTCACGGTGGTGTTGGCCACACGAACGACAACTCCGTCGAATCCCGAGTCGGAGATCACGAGATTGGATCCGCCGGCGAGAATCAGCGTCGGGATCTGCTCGCGATCGAGCAGCGTCACGACGTCGATCAACGACTGCGTCGTCGGACATTCGGCGAGCAGCCGCGCCGGTCCCCCGATTCGGAGCGTCGTCAATCCCGACAAGTCAACGTTCTCGGACACGAAAGCGCCTGATTCCACGACGCGTCTGCCAATGGTTACGTCCCACACATCGATAAACGGTAGCCTCCACAATCGTGAGCCGTCGCATCGAGCATTCGTCGAAGTACACAGTCCCCGCCGAGAAGGTCCATGAGGCGGTGACCTCCGAGCAGTACTGGCGCGACCGAATCGTCGCTGTCGGTGGTCCCGGCGCAACGATCGAAGAGCTGACCGTTCGCGACGAGACCGTCGCGGTCACGATGTCGCAGATCATTGCCGCAGAGCATCTCCCCAGCATGGTGTCGAAAGTCGTCAACGGCGACATCGTCATCAAGCGCAGTGAAACGATGGCGCCTTTCAAGGACGGCAAGGCCACCGGCACCTTCTCCGCCCACGTCGACGGCGTTCCCGCCCGTGTCGAGGGCACGCAGGTGCTGACAGGTGACGAGAACTCCGCCACTCTCGAGATCGACGGTGAGGTCGAGGTCAAGATCCCGTTCCTCGGCGGAAAGATCGAAAGTGCGATTGTCGACGAGGTTGTCCGGCTCATCCAAGCCGAACAGGACTTCACCCGGGAGTGGATCACGAAGTAAAACCCTGCGGGCGGCGGCAGTTGTGGATACAGCCAATTTGGCTTGTCACAGCGTGTAACCGGTATTCTTTCCGATCATGGCTCGCCGCATCGACTACTCCGCCCGCTATCAGCACTCCCCCGAGCAGGTCTATGCGGCGCTGGCGGACCGCTCGTACTGGGAGGCCCGTGTCGAGGAGATGCGCAAGCATTCCGAGAACCATGTGGAACATTTCGAGGTCACCGATTCCGGAATCGATCTCGTGCTGCACCACATTCTCCCGCGCACCGATTTGCCGGACATTGCTCAGACGGTGATGAAGAAGGATCTGGTCATCACCCGTAAGGAGTCGTACGGCGCCTTCGGTGACACCGTGACCGGAACGTACGAAGCGTCCATCCCGGCCGGGCCGGGGAGTTTGTCCGGCACCATGGAGTTGTTCGCGACCGATACCGGGTCCACGCTGCGAACCACGTCCGAGGCCAAGGTCTTCATACCGTTCATCGGCGCGAAGTTGGAGCAACTGATGCTCATCAACCTCGTAGATCTGTTCCGCACCGAAGCCCAGGTCACCGCGACCTGGCTCGCTGCACGCTGAACCCGCCGTGAAGAAAGCTCCACCCCCGAAGATCGAGGGGGTCATCACCCGTGGCACGACGGGAATCAACAGACTGCGACGTAGTGACCGGTGGATCGTGCACAACCGCACTATCGCGCACGCCCTGAACAACGCGACCGATCCGTTGATCGTCGACCTCGGGTACGGGGCGAGGCCCGACACCACCTTCGAGATGGCAAGCCGCCTCACCGCTGTCCGGCGGGATCGACGCGTCATCGGGCTCGAGATCGACCCCGCCCGCGTGGTCGAGAGTCGTGACGGTGTCAGCTTCGCCCGTGGTGGATTCGAACTTGCCGGTCTCACACCCGTCTTCGTACGCGCCTTCAACGTGCTCCGGCAGTACCCGGAGGAGGCTGTGGACTCTGCGTGGTCACACATTCAGTCCGGTCTCGCACCGGGCGGGCTGCTACTCGACGGAACCTGCGACGAACTCGGAAGGCGTTGCGCTTGGGTGCTTCTCGACGCTGATCGTCCATTGACCCTGACACTGGCCTGGGACCCCTTCGACATCGAGCGTCCTTCCGACATCGCGGAACGTCTCCCGAAGGCTCTCATCCACCGCAACGTTCCCGGTGAGCCGATCCACGCGTTGCTCAGCGCGGCCGATCGAGCCTGGGCCACCGCCGCGCCGCACGCCTCGTTCGGACCTCGCCATCGTTGGGCTGCCGCATTGGAAATTCTTCGGGCGCAGGGAATTCCCGTGCAACCCGCGCGGCGACGTCTTCGTGACTGCATCCTGACCGTGCCCTGGCACGTCGTAGCGCCGAATCCCTGAACTCACAGACGGGAAACGCCCCGCCGCGGAGGTGTTCTCCGCAGCGAGGCGTCTGTGTGCAGGCGTCGGGCTAGGACCCGAAGATGTTTTCCAGGCTTCCCAGTGAACCGGTCGAACTGCCGCCGTTGCCGGGATCCCCGCCGTCGGACGCTGCCGTTACCCTGACAGTGACTGCGGCCTGGGTCTCGGAACCGAGATAGCCGTCAGTTCCACTGAACACCGCGGTGATTCGGCGATCTCCGAGTTCGGTGAAGGTGTGCGAGAGCGTGGCCTTACCGTTCACCACGGCAACCGGTCCACCGATCGGGGTGGTTCCGTCCATGAACTGGACCGTTCCTGCGCTGAGCGTAGGTACCACTGCCGCAACGAGATCAACCTTCGCGCCCTTGACCGCTGACGCCGGAGCGCTCACGGTGATGGACGTTTCCTGATCCTCCGCGGCCGGAGCCGTGACCGAAACCGACTGAGCGGCCGAGGTAGAGGTGAGGAATCCTGTTGCACCCGAGTAGACGGCCGTGATGTCGTGCGTACCGACGCTCGCGAACTCGTGCATGATCGACGCCTTGCCCTCGACGACCGGCACCGGCGAGCCGAGATTGCCCGAGCCGTCCTTGAACTGCACTGTGCCGCCCACCGGCGTCGGCGTAACGGTTACGGACAGACCAACTGCCGTACCGGTTTTTGCATCCGCCGGAACGGTCAAGACCGTCTGGGTCTGCTGGTCGGTGGGAGCCGGCGCCTTGACGTTCACGGTCTGGGCGTTCGATGTCGAGCCCAGGTAGTTACCCGAACCCGAGAACACTGCGGTGATGCTGTACTCACCCGCCACGTTGAAGATCGGCGTGGTTGTCGCTTTTCCGGTTGCGTCCACGGGAATCGGGGAGCCCAGATCCCTGCCACTTTCCTTGAACTGCACGGTGCCACCTGCAACACCGGTCGAGACCGAGGCAGTGAACGACAATGTCTCTCCGGTCGAAGCGGTCGACGGGCCGACGAGGGTGGTCGTTGTGTTCTCCTCGACCACCACCGGAGCGACTGTCAGCGCATGCGGCGCTGACGTCGAAGTCTGGTAGACACCGGAACCGGAGTACACCGCCACGATCGAATGCGCTCCGACTGCATAGGAATTCGTCAGCGAGGCTTTGCCGTTGGCATCGACGGTAACGGCGCCGCCGAGGTCGGTTGCACCGTCTTTGAACTGCACCGTGCCACCCGCCGGAGTGGGCGACACCGTAGCCTCGACGGTCACGGACTCACCTGCAACTGCACTTGCGGGACCGGTGATCGCGGTTGCAGTGCTCTTGTCCGCTTCGGACACGACGACGTCGACAGCCGACGACGTGGAGGTCGCCACCTTTGCATTACCGAGATACTTGGCCGTCACGCTGTGGGTTCGGACGTCAGCCGGTGTCCAGGCAAGTGTTGCAACACCATTACCGAGCGCGCCCGCACCGATCTTGGTGGCACCGTCGAAGAACTCCACCGAATCACCGTCGGCACCACCGGTCACCGTCGCGCTCAGCGGAACAGCTTGTCCCAACTTCACGCCACTGGTCGGTGACAGCGTCGTCGTCGAAATGTTCTTCGACACCGTCACCGCCGGGCCCTTGTTCTGGAAATCGGAACTCGTCACTGACGCGTTGTAATGCACCGAAGTATCCAACGGCACCTCACGCGCACAATCCGCGCCCACCGTGTACTTGAACTCGAAAGTCTTCGAGTCGTTGTTGTACAGCGGCCACTCTGTCAGTGACCCCTTCACACGAACAAAATCAGCACCCTTGGACTCGACACTCCGCGTCGAACCATTCACCTTCGCTGAACCCTCGACGTACGTCAGACATGTCGGATGAACATCCTTGATCGCATACAGGTAATCCACGACGATGTTCTTCCGCTTGAACACAGTCTTCACGGTGATCGTCTCGCCCTCGGACGGAGTCACATTGCTGATCGTCCGCGTGTATTCGTAGTTGTTCGCATTCCACGTCAACGAACCCGGTGTCTCCGGCGCAGCTCCCGCAACCCCGACACCCGCAACCACCGCGAAACCCGCAGCAACAGCAAACACACTCAGACCTGCAACTGCACGACGTGCAGAACCTACAGACATAGATTTTCCTTCTCGAGAAGTGAGGGATATGGGTGATGCCCCACCACCTGAAGCGGGCGGGGCATCACCGGGTATCGATTGCTAGGAGCCGAAGATGTTGCCGAGGCTGCCGAGCGAACCGGTGCCGTTGCCTGGTTCTTCACCGTCGACGGGTGCGGCGATCTGGACGGAGACCTGATCGGACGATGCCGTCACCGTGCCGGCGCCCGAGTACTCCGCCGCGACAACTCGCTGCCCTTGAGTTGCGGGCTTCCACGAAAGGCTGGCCTTTCCGGATGAATCGACCGTGGCCGTGCCGATGACGGTCTCGCCGTCCTTGAAGGTGACTGTGCCACCCGCATTGGCGGGGCTGATTTGAGCGGAGATCGTCTGGGCAACGCCGACCTGGCCCGCTACTACGCTGAGATCTGTTGTGGAGCTTGTTGTTCCGGCGGGCTGTTCGGCGACTGTCACATTCGCGGTGGTACTCGACCCGGTGACACCGGATCGACCGGCGAATACGGCTTCCACCGTCTGTGCACCGGCGACCGTCGGAACCCAGGCATAGGTCGCTTCACCGTTGCCTGCCACCGGCACCGAAGCGAGCACCGTTCCGCCGACCTTGAACGTGACCGTTCCACCGGTGCCCGACGCGGACACAGTCGCTTTGAGATTGGTCGACTTGCCGACCTGCGCGCCCGAGATCGGCGCCAGAGTCGTGCTGGACTGAGCATCGGCCTGCGAAACGTTCACGATCAGCGCTGCCGAAGCGGAGCCGACGGCACGCGCCGTGTCGGCGAACTTCGCTGTGATCGAGTGGTCTCCACGGGTGGTCGGTGTCCAGGCAAGTGTTGCAACACCATTGGCGAGGGTACCCGCACCAATCTTGGTGGCGGCGTCGAAGAACTCCACCGAATCACCGTCGGCACCACCGGTCACCGTCGCGCTCAGCGTCACCGGTTGCCCCACCTGAGCGCCACCGACGGGCGCAAGTGCTGTCGTCGAGACGTTCTTCTGAATGTTGACCGAAGGACCACGACCATTTGTCGTGTCATTCACCCAAGCCGAACCGTCGAAATGCACTGTGCTTGCCAGATCGGTCCCGCGCTCACATCCTGCGCCGACCCGATACTGAAACTCGAACGACTTCGTATTGTTCTGATACAACGGCCAATCCGTGATGCTCGCGCTCACACGCACAGAATCAGCGCTCACCGGCGTTTCCGGGGAATAGGCCTTCCCGTTCACCTTCGCCGAGCCCTCGACATACGTCATGCACGACGGATGAAAATCCCGAACCGCGTAGAGGTAATTGACCACAAAGTCGGTCCGCTTGAACACTGTCGTAGAGGTGATCACATCACCTTCCGACGGCGTCGCGTTACTGATCGTTCGTGTGATCTTGTAACCACTCGAATTGAACTCCGCCGTCACCGGAGCCGCACCAGCAACCCCGACGCCCGCAACCACCGCGAAGCCCGCAGAAACAGCAAAAACACTCAACCCACCGACAACACGACGAACACCACTCACGGACATCCAGATCCCTCTCGACAACGGGGCAGACAGGCGTCCAGGACAAGCGTCCGTCTGCTTTCGATGCCGTGACGTTATCCCATTGACTGTAAAGTAACTACGCTTTTCGCCGATTTAGTTCATCGGCGACATCGCCGAACGGCAGTAACAGTGGGCTGAACGTCCCGAACCGCACATCTGGATGCGTTCTTACCTGCGCTAAAGACAAAACAGTCGCCCGAAAATAGCGAAATACAAATCTCTGATATCGGCGTCATATTCGATTTCGGGCGTGATGCCAGAAGGTCGCAGGAGCCTCGAAGATCTCTCTCGGCTACAGGCTTGCGGCCAGAGCCAACTCGACCCGAACAGCAACGTCGACGCTCGCGTTCTCACACGAGAGATACAACTCGTGCGCGTCCAGTCGACCTATCGCGACCGCATCGGCGACTACTTCGTTGAGCAGGACTTGAGAAATTCCACCGGAAGCGAGGTCGTGCACTGTACGCAAAGGCGTGGTGATGCGGATGGGCCCGATCTGTTCACACTCGTCGTCCGCGAGCGGCAGTCGGTGCAGTGCCACCTGGCGGGTCGGCGCCGCGAGAGGGTGCGCAACGGAGAGGTGAATGAAGCGAGGTTGCAGGTGCCCGAGGCCATGCAGATCTGCGGCACTGTAGTGCGAGACGGTGGCGCTACCGGCGAACCACGTGCACCACTTCGCGAACTCGTCCAAGGCGGTATGTCTGACGCGTTCGAGGCGAAAAAGCCCGCGGCACTCACATGTCCATGTTCCGGATTCCGTCATTTCTTCCATCAACGCCAGACCGAAACCCAGTTCGGATGCCTGGAGAGCCGTGACAAATCCGCACTGTCGCAGCGCCAGCAGCTCGAGTGATTCGTAGTCCGAAGCCATGACCACCTCCGGTGACCGTCGAAAACGCCGTTTCGAACAGACTACGGGCGAGTGTGTCGCGCATCACAGGAATGAGGAAGTGCGTATTCACAGAGTTCGTTCAGACTCGTCGGGAAGAATCTGGCGAATGACTGTCGCAGCGAACAACCCTCGTCCGCGCAACCGAGTGCTCATCATCCTTCTCGTGGTGATCGCCGTGCTCGTCGCGGCGCTCGTCGGTGGAGAACTGTACGTACGCAACCAGGTGAAGACCTGCATGGCCGATCAGTTCCAGAGCGAACTGGGATCCCAGGTCGACGTCGGGTTGAGCTGGAAGCCCGTACTCCTGCAGGCAGTCGACAAGAAGGTGCCGTACATCAGCATCGACAGTGACGACTCTTCGTTCGGCCCCGCAACGGGAATGCAGGTTCACGCGAAGGTGAACGACATCAACTTGCAGCCCTCGGCGGGCAACAGCGGCACCATCGGCAGCTCCAGCGCCGACGTCACCTGGTCTACCGCAGGCATTCTCGCCACCTTGCAGGAACAGACCTTCGGCGGGCTCGTCTCCGGCGTCACCGCCGACTCGAGCGCCGGAACACTCGCGTTCGACGTCGGTCCGGTCGGGCTCGCGAAGCTCACGGTCAAGCCCACCGTCACCAACGGTGTGGTCGACGTCCAGACCGTCGGCGCCGAGATTCTCGGATTGGGTCTGCCGACCGATCTGGTCGACGGCATCGTCCAGACACTCACCGACAGCCTGCAGACCTACCCGCTGGACATGAAGCCCACGAAGCTGACCGTCACCGACGACGCTATCCAGATCTCGTTGGAGGGCGGCGCTTACGCCATGCCCGTCGCCGACGCGAACAACCAGAACACCTCGGCGGTTCCGGACAGCTGCGGCCTGCTGACCTAGTCGGCCAGACCGTCCAATACTGCTCGACTTCCGGATAGTCCGAGGCGGGTGGCGCCGGCCGCGATCATGTCGAGCGCTGCCTGCGTCGTACGTATTCCGCCACTGGCCTTGACTCCCACGCCCGGGCCGACCGTCTGCGCCATCAGTGCGACGGCCTCGACCGTCGCTCCACCCGCGGGGTGGAAGCCGGTGGAGGTCTTGACGAAGTTCGCCCCGGCACGCACAGCTGCGCGGCAACATTCGACGATGGCCTCGTCGGACAGCGCTGCGGTTTCGAGGATCACTTTGAGGATCGCACTCTCCCCCATCGCCTCGCGGACGGTGAGGATATCGGCCAACACCGCGCTGTAGTCGCCGGCGACCGCCGCTCCTACGTCGATGACCATGTCGATCTCGGCTGCGCCTTGATCGACGGCCAGTCGCGCTTCAGCACCCTTGACCAGCGAATGATGCTTCCCCGACGGGAATCCGACGACGGCCGCCGTCACAAGTCCCTCGGCGCGAATCGGCAACATCGACGGCGAGACACAGACAGCCAGCACACCGAGGCTGCGTGCTTCGTCGATCAGGGCGGTCACATCGGCCGCGGTGGCTTCGGGTTTGAGGAGAGTGTGGTCCACCATCGCGGCAACCTGGGAACGAGTGAGTGCAGCTTCAGACATGTTGGAAAGCTTGGCACACCACCACGCGACCGTCGCTGCAGCCGCACCTGAGAGACTAGGCCGCATGACCGCTGCACCATCGATCGATGATCGTCGCTATGTTCTGTCCCTCGGCTGCCCCGACACCACGGGCATCGTCGCACGCATCTCGACCTTTCTCACCGACGTCGGTGGATGGATCGTGGAGGCCGCATACCACGCCGATGCCGACACCGGATGGTTCTTCACGCGTCAGGCGGTCCGTGCATCGTCGGTGAGTATGAGCATCGACGAGCTTCGTGAACGGTTCAAAGCTGTTGCGGCCGAGATCGGTCCGGAAACCGAGTGGACTCTTCACGACTCCGGCGCACCCAAGAAGATCGTGTTGCTCGTGAGCAAGGAAGGTCACTGCTTGCATGACCTCCTTGGCCGCGCCGCGGGCGGGGAACTCCCCGCAGAAATCAGCGCCGTCATCGGAAACCACGAAGATCTGCGCAGTGTCACCGAGCGCCACGGGATCGACTTCCACCATGTTCCGTTCGCCAAGGACCCGGCAGAACGGGGACCGTCCTTCGAGAAGGTCCGCGCCCTGGTCGACGCTCACAATCCCGACGCCGTGGTTCTTGCCCGATTCATGCAGGTGCTGCCCGAATCACTGTGCGAGCACTGGGCCGGGCGCGCGATCAACATTCACCACAGCTTCTTGCCGTCGTTCATCGGTGCCCGCCCCTATCACCAGGCGTTCGCCCGCGGCGTGAAGTTGATCGGCGCCACCTGCCACTACGTGACCGCCGAACTCGATGCCGGTCCGATCATCGAGCAGGACGTGATCCGTGTGGACCACGCCGACGATGTCGCCGACATGGTCCGTCAGGGTCGAGACATCGAAAAGCTCGTGCTCTCCCGCGGACTGCGCTGGCACCTCGAGGATCGTGTGCTGGTCCACGGGCGCAAGACGGTCGTCTTCAGCTAAGGCTGATCAGCAGGCAAGAGGGCAAGGACCTCCGGTACCGGCCGGAGATGTGCGGCCAGAATTTCGAGAGCCTTGTCTGCATCGGATTCGTCCAGCGCCGCAACCAAGGCGCGGTGCTGGGCATTGATCGTGTCGAGGCGGTGCGGTCCCACGTTGAGTGCGCGCACCGCAACTCTCTGCTGCCGTGACCGCAGCGACTCGTAGAGTTCGGTCAGTACCGAGTTCTGAGCAGCTCTGACCATCGCAAGATGGAACTGCCGGTCGAGACCGGAAACCTCGAACCAATCACGTTCGCGCCCTGCTGCTTCCATCGGTTCGATCAGCTCGATCATCGACGTCGGTGCGCCGAAGCCTCGGGCGCACAGCACAGTCACCGCGTGACCCTCGATCAGTTGCCGGCTCTGGTAGACCTCTTCGAGCTCTCGGGCCGTCACCGTGCGTACCTGCGCACCCTTGCGCGGCAGGAGGGTGATGAACTTTTCGGCGGCGAGCCGATGGAATGCCTCTCTGACCGGTGTTCGGGACACTCCCATGGTTCCGGAGACCCACAGCTCGTCCAGGAATCGGCCGCCCTCGATCGATCCACGAATGATCTCGTCCCGCAACCAGACGTAGACACGGTCGCGTGCCGGCCCCTGGGCGGCTGACGGGTCGGCAGTTGCCGGTGTCGACATCACAATCCCTTCGCACTGGCGTCCGCCGGGTTGACGAACTTGTAACAAATTCATCATACCGACTCTGGACACACCAAGTATTCACTGTGTATACATGACGTATACGACAGCTGTGCGGGTCGTCACACCGATCAGATCAGTCGTAAAATCCCTACTGCCAAGGAGCCCACCAGCATGTTCAGCACTCCCGCCGACCGCCGTCACGCGATCTGGCTGTCCGATCCAAGCTTTGCCGCAGCAGAAATTGCGCGTGGGCTCGGCTACGGCGCGGCGATCCTCGACATCGAACACGGGTCGTTCGACCTTGCCGACCTCGAGCGATTCATCCCCTTCCTTCGCGGCCTGGAAATGGAGGTTCTCGCGAAAGTACTGGGACCCGAGCGCGGACCCATTCAGCAGGCTCTCGACTTCGGCGCCACTGCCGTTGTCATTCCGCACATCGAAAATGCTTCCCATGCAAAGGAAGTCACTGCGTTCGCCAAATTCCCACCGCTAGGCGACCGTAGTTTCGCCGGCGGGCGCACGACCAACTACGGCGGTTTCACCGACGACTGGGTCCGTCGCCAGGACACCTTCACCCGTTGCTACCCGATGATCGAGGATGCCGGAGCAATCGAGAACATCGCAGACATCCTGGCACTGGACACCGTCGACGGTGTCTTCGTGGGCCCGTCTGATCTTTCGCTGCGCCGAGAACGCGGTGCATACACACGTAACGAGGGCGATTTTGCCGACCTCGCTATCGTTGCCGCAGCGGCAGCCGAAGCAGGCAAGCCGTGGGTACTGCCGGCGTGGAGCGTGGAAGAGAAAGAATTTGCCGTCCGACACGGCGCTGATCAGATGGCGTTGATCATGCAGCACGGTGCCCTCGCTGCCGGCTTTGCCGGACCGCTCGATCAGATCACTCGGATTCGGGAGTCTCTATGACAACACAAACCTCGGAACCCGGCTCGTCACCGATAAAGGCGGCCGTCCCGCCGAAGATCGGCCGTGCCCGTTGGGGTATCGCCGGAGTTCTCGGCGTCGGCATGTTCGTCAACTACATCGACCGCGTGAACCTCTCCATTGCCGCACCGGAGATCATGCGCGACTTCGACATCAGCGCTTCGCAAATGGGAATGGTCTCGTCCGCGTTCCTGTGGACGTACGCCATGCTCCAGATGCCGATCGGTTCGTTCATCGACCGCATCGGCGTGCGGTGGGTCAATCGAGCTGCCGCGTTTCTCTGGGCCGTGGCGTCGTTCGCCTCCGCTGCGGCAGGTGGACTGGGAATGCTCCTGGTCGCCCGACTCGTCCTCGGTGTCGGCGAAGCGCCTACTGTCCCGGCCGGCTGGAAAGCAATCGGCCAATGGTTCCCGAAGCAGGAGCGCGGGACCGCGACTTCCATCTTCGACGGGTGCGCCAAGATCTCGAACGTGATCGGCATCCCGATCATGGCGTTCTTGGTCACGACGTTCAGCTGGCACGCGGCCTTCATCTTCACCGGCATCCTCTCCGTGGCCTACCTCGCGATTTGGTGGCTGCTGTATCTGACGCCCAAAGAGGCACTGGCGAAAGGTCGGCTGAGCCAAGCGGAGTTCGACTACATCCGCGAGGGCGGCGCCGAAGACGAGGACGCAGAAACCAGCGGTTCGCTCAATGGTTTGGGCTACCTCCTGCGGCGACGCAAGACTTGGGGACTCGCACTCGGGTACGCGTCCTATACGTACGCCTACTACGTGCTCTTGACCTGGCTCCCCGCCTACTTGGAGAAGAGTTTCGGGGTCAACCTCCTCAAGGGCGGCATCTACACGATGATCCCGTGGCTCGTCGCCGTGATCGCACAGTTCCTCATCGCCGGCATCCTGATGGACAGGTGGTTGGCCAAAACGGGTGACGTCACCAAGGTCCGCCGTACGGTCCTCGTGGTCAGCCTCCTGGCATCACTTGCTGTCACGGGAGCGGCATACGCGGGATCGATCGCAGTCGCCCTGATCTTCCTCTCGATCGGAGCCGCAGGACTGGCAGTGTCGGTCCCCGCAGGTTCGTCCATCGTGGCGCTCATCGCGCCGGAGGGATACACCGGGTCGCTCGGCGGCATCGTCAATTTCGTGGCGAATCTGCTCGGAATCGCGGCGCCCATCGTGACCGGCATGGTGGTCGACGCCACCGGTTCGTTCGCCGGCGCGTTCATCGCGACCGGTGCGGTACTCATCGGCGGAATCTTCTGTTACACCGTGGTGCTCGGCAAGATCGAGAGAATGCCGGCGCCCCAAGCCCAGAAAGGCACAACCACATGGTCGACGTAGCAATCGCACAGTACGCCCCAGGACTCGACAAGCAGTCGAATCTCGAGCAACTCACGAAACTGGCAAGCGAAGCGGCGGAATCCGGTGCTCGCATCGTGGTCGCTCCCGAGTACGCGATGTTCACGGCTCCGAGCATGGACTCACGTTTCGTCTTGACCGCCGAGTCGCTCGACGGCGAATTCGTCTCAGCACTGGCAGACCTCGCAACAACTCTCGGCATTCACATAGTCGCCGGGATCAACGAGGCAGTTACGGGCTCCGACAAGATCTCGAACACCTTGGTCGCCCTGGCCCCGAAACTCGGTGTCGTTGCGATCTACCGAAAGCTGCACCTGTACGACGCTTTCGGTTACAAGGAATCGGACGTCGTCCGTGCCGGTGAGATTCACGGCCCCGAAACCTTTGTCGTGGAAGACGTCCGGTTCGGTCTTCAGACTTGCTACGACCTTCGCTTCCCGGAAACGACACGACGGATCGTCGATGCAGGCGCCGACGTTCTCCTCCTTCCGGCAGAGTGGGTGCCCGGCCCGTTGAAGGAAGATCACTGGACAACTCTCGTCCGCGCCCGCGCGATCGAGAACACGATCTACGTCGCGGCGGCCGACCAATGCGCACCGGCGGGATCAGGCGCGAGCATGATTGTGGATCCGATGGGCGTCATCGTCGCATCTCTGGGAGAACGCGTGGGTATGGCGACCGCAACCGTCTCCCTCGAACGAATCGCGGAGGTTCGGATGAAGAATCCGGCTCTCGAACTACGCAGATTCGGAGTCACCGCGCGCTAGAGATTGCGCAGTCGCACGATTTCCTTGTCGAACTCGTCGATGTTCTCGATCGACGACATGTGACCGACGCCCGGCAACACGATCAACCGTTCGAGGTTGCCGGCGTCGTCGAGGACTTGCGCAAGCTTGCGCGCATGGACCGGCGGAGTGAGCCGATCGAGCGAACCGACGAGCACGGTGGTCGGCACTTCGAGATTGTCGAGTCCCTCGTGAATGTCGAGGGTGCTCAGCGCTGCTCCCCAACCTCCACGAATGCGGGGCTTGCACTCACGAACGATGTTCTCGCAGAACTGAATCTCGGCCTTGGTCGCGTTCGGTGACATCGAGACGTACTGGATCGCCTTCGTCATGGCGCCCGAGGAGACGAACGGAACGGGCGAACTGAGGATGGCGCGGCCCACGGGGACCGGCACGCGAGGGAAACGATTGGGCAGTGGGATGACCGTGGTCTCGGCGATCAACCTTTCGCTCGCGGTGCTCGCGAGCATGACCGCCGACGCGTACTTCTTGACCTCGTCGGGGTGACGACCCGCCCAGGCGATGATGCTCATCCCGCCCATGCTGTGACCGACGATGACGGCCTTCTTGTCCTCGCGAACCGTGGCCGCCAGCACTGCAGAGAGATCGTCGGCAAGGACGTCCGGGCCGAGCGGAAGATTGCCGACGGTGCTGCGGCCGTGACCGCGCTGATCGTAGGTGATGACGCGATATTCGCCGGCAAGCGCATTGACCTGCGGGTACCAGAATTCGGTGGAGCACGTCCAGCCGTGACTGAGAACGATCGGATCGCCGTCGACGGGACCGTAAGCCCGGACATTGATGATCGCACCGTCGTCGGTGGTCAGTTCGCTGATGTCAGCTTTGAGCGTCGGAGTCTTCAGGAGTGCATTGGGCTCGACGTCGCTCGAAAGAGTCAACCCACGCGTGGATCGCCGATGACGGATCCCAGCGACGGCCGCGACGAGTGCTCCCACTCCGACGGCGCCTGCCAGTACTCGAAGCTCTGTGGTGCGCGAACGACTGGACATGCATTTACCCCTGACTGCTGCTGACGACAGACGGATGCAATCTATGTGTGACTGCCGTTAACCGACACTATCACTCGAACAACGCCCGTTGTCAGCGTTGGAGAGAAGAGTGGGGCAGCACACCATGAGCCGGGAACCACGGCTCGGAATGAGCGGGAGTGCGGCAAACTACCAGCGAGAACCGCCGTGCTGAATGTCGTCCACGCGCGGGCGAACGTCGACGAGATACACGCACACTGCAACGACCGCGATGATGCCCAGGAGCCCGACAGGGGACGTCGCCAAGAGAATCAACGCCGCGACGATCAGAATTCCCAGCCAGATCGGCTTGGTCAATTTGTTGACCGCGGTGAAAGCGTCAGGACGCTGCCTGACGGCATGAACGATCGCGTAGACAGCACCCACCAATGCGAGCACTTTGAGTGCGAGAAAGATCAGACCGACTAGCCCATCGACTTGAGTCACAACTACATCCTAAGTTCTCATCCGGTTCCCGACGAACACGAAGGCTCCCACACTCGGCTGAGCGCGGGAGCCTTCGTCAGGTGGAGCTGGGCAAATCAGGCCTTCTTGGCCGGAGCAGCCTTCTTGGCCGGAGCCGGTGCGGTGGCCTTGGCCGGAGCAGCCTTGGCGGGTGCAGCCTTGGCCGGAGCGGCCTTCTTCGCGGCGGTGGTCGCGCGCTCCTGGACGTCGGAAGCAGCAGCAGTCACGCGAGCGGCAGCTTCCTTGGAAGCCTCGTCAGCCTGGTCACCGAGGTCGAGGACCTTCAGTGCAGCCTCGTCGCCTGCGTCGGCGATCTTCTCACCGGCGTCAGAGATCTTCTCGCCGACCTCTTCTGCGGTGTCGGAGATGCGTCCGGCAGCGCGGCCGGCCAGCTTGGCAGCCTGCTCGCCTACGGCGCGCGTCTGACGAGCAACGGTTCCGAGTGCGTCTTCGGTCAGCTCGACGGCGTCGCCGAGTGCCGACTCTGCAGCAGCGATGCCTTCTTCGACTGCGGGCTGCTTGCGGATGCGCTCGACTGCGTCTTCGCCACGTTCTGCGAGGGAGTTGTACAGATCTCCGGCAACCTTGAGGTATGCCTCGGCGACCTTGCGGAGTTCCTCGGGTGAGAACTTCTCGCGCAGCTCGGCGAGCTCTTCGGGCAGCTCGGACGGCAGGCCGGCGAGACGCTCGCGCAGCGCATCGACGCTCTCGGCAACGTCACCCTGGACGGAAGCGAGCTTCTCGCGAGCACCGTCGACACGGCCGTTGACATCGCCCTGGGTGTTCTCGGCGCGCTCACGAACCTGAGCAACTACATCGGCCACGGCCTGGACAACCAGGTCGCCTGCGCCGACGGCGGCGTAGAGCGAGGTCTTGACGCTGTCGATGGCGTTCTTGTCAGTCATCTTGTTCTCCTAGTGAAGTCTCGGTGTCTGGAATTGCGGCCGATTCAGCGAAATCGGGCGCTGCGGCTGGTCTTGACGACTCGTTCTCGCGACAGAACGAGTCGTAGATTTCGAGCAGTACTTGCTTCTGCCGTTCGTTGATGGCCGTCTCGGCCAACACCGCGTCCCTGATGGGACTGTGCGGGCGTTGCTCGAGATATCCCGCTTGGACGTACAGCACTTCTGATGAGACTCGAAGGCCCTTGGCGATTTGCGCCAGTACGTCCGCCGACGGTTTGCGCAATCCGCGTTCGATCTGACTCAGATACGGATTGCTGACGCCGGCGAGTTGAGCGAGTTGGCGCATCGAAACTTGGGCGGCTTCCCGCTGTGCACGAATGAACCCCCCGATGTCGTGTGCCGCAGAGCTGACGACGCGAGCTGCCAAGTCGCTTGCTCCGGCTGCGGCACCGGATGATTCACGATCTCCGTCATCGGAGTTCGTCGACTTCGCTGGCATTGCGTCCTCCCTTTCCAGTGGACATTTCCCAGGATAGGAGAGGGTGCTAACTATTGCAAGCACTACTGCTAGCACTCGTGGTGGACGTCACATACCGGACAGCTCAGCCGAAGATGAGCGTCGAAATCGTGTAGATCAGCAGTCCGGCGATCGAGCCCACAACGGTGCCGTTGATACGGATGAACTGAAGATCTCGACCGACCTGCAACTCGATCTTCTGGCTCGCTTCGTCGGCGTCCCACCGCTCGACGGTGTCACTGATGACTCCAGTGATCTCGTCGGTGTAGTTCTCCGCGATGTACTTGGTGCCCTGCACCAGCCAGCCGTCGACCTTCTCACGCATGGACTCGTCGTCACGCAGCCTGACTCCGAAGCCGGCGACGTTCTCGGCGACCTTGGTCCGCAGGGTGCTGTTCGGATCGTCGACGGACTCCATGATGAGCCGCTTGGCAACCTGCCATGTCGACGACGCCAGACCCGTCACTTCCTCGCGACCCATGATCTCGGCCTTGATCCCCTCGGCCTTCTTGATGGTCTCCGGGTCGTTCTGCAGATCATCGGCGAAGTCGATCAGGAAGCGGTTGGCGGCGAGGCGTACCTCGTGTTCGGGGTTGGAACGGACCTTCCAGGTGAACTCGACGAGTTCCTTGTAGATCTTCTCCCCCAGCATGGCGTCGACGAACTTCGGCGACCACGCGGGCGAATCGCGAACGATCACACGATCGATCGTCTCCTGGCTGCCGAGAGCCCACTGATGTGCCCGCTCGGCAAGCAATTCGATGATCGGCAGTTGCTTGTTGTCCTTGAGAAGTTCACCGAGCACTCGGCCGATCGGCGGTCCCCACATGGGCTCGGCCAGACGCTTCACGATCGTGTTGTCGATGATCTGGGCGATGTCCTCGTCGCGAAGAACCTCGACCATGCCGCGCAAGACCGTCGACGTCTCGGCGGCGACGCGAGCGGCGTTGGCAGGTTCGGCCATCCACGTGCCGAGCCGCAGCGGAATCTGCGCCTGCTGCACCTTGGCCGACACAACCTCGGGAGCCAGGAAGTTTTGACCGACGAATGAGCTCAGGCTGGCTCCGAGCTGGTCTTTCTTACGCTTGATGATGGCAGTGTGCGGGATGGGAAGGCCCATCGGATGACGGAAGAGCGCGGTGACGGCAAACCAGTCGGCAAGCGCGCCGACCATGCCCGCCTCGGACGCGGCCCGGACGTACCCGACCCACTCTCCGGCGCCGCGGGATTCCTGCCACCGGCAGAAGATGTAGACCACCGTCGCGAAGCCCAGAAGGCCAGTAGCGAAGACCTTCATCTTGCGAAGGTCCCGACGCTTGGCGGCGTCGTCGAAGGCGGAGAGGCTCAGTTGCTGCACCCTCGCCATTGTGCCGAAAGGTGTGACGCGGCGTAGCGCGAGCGACACGAAGTCCGATTCTGCAGGACCTAATCCCCCGAACTGCGGATGTGAGTGCCCGAGATAAAGGCGCGGACATTAAGCTGGACCGGAAAGTAGACCGATCGGACGTGGCTCGCACCACAGATATGAGATGACTCGTGGCCAAGAATGCCGTGCAGGACAACGAGCAGGTAGACGGCCCAGTCGTTGCTGATGCGAAGCCCGAGAAATCCGACGGTCGGAAGCGTCGTTGGCGTGAGCACAAGATCGCTCGCCGCGAGGAACTCGTCGACGGCACCATCGCCGCCATCCGCGCGCGCGGCCGTGAGATCGGCATGGACGAGATCGCGTCCGAGATCGGTGTCTCCAAGACCGTGCTCTACCGATACTTCGCCGACAAGAGCGACCTCACGACCGCCACGATGATGCGGTACGTCGAGACCATCCTGTCGCCGCGTATCTACGAAGCGATCAGTGGCGATCTCGACGATTTCGAACTCACCCAGGCGAGCATCACCGCATACGTCGAGACGGTGGCATCCGACCCCGACATCTACCTCTACGTCATGGCCAACGGCGCCGGCGCCAACCGCGACGTCGTTGCCGATTCCGAGCGCATGATCGCCGAATTGCTCTCCACGGTGTTGGGCAATCGTCTTCGCGAGATGGAGATGGATTCCGGCGGTTCGCTGCCGTGGGCGTTCGGGATCGTGGGCGGAATTCAGCTCGCGACGCACTGGTGGATCTCCAACAAGTCGATGTCCGCGGAATCGCTGATCGACTACCTCACGATGATGACGTGGGGCGGCATCACCGGCATAGCGGCGGTCAACGGATCACCGGCCAAGTTCAAGTCGGTTCCGCATCCCCTCGTCAAGCCTGCCGAGGACTGACTCGCCCGAGACCGAACTTTCGAGCCGCCGGGCGCGATCCTGTGGCACTCTTTCGGCATGGCACAAGACTCGCTGTGGGAAACACCGGCCGCCAAGACCCTGCGGGCGGAGCCCGGGTTCGAACTCGATCAACTCGATCGCAACAGCACTCCGGGATTCACCGGAAACAAAGCTGACGGCGAACGTCTGCTCGAGGAGCGCGGCGCGGTTCTGTCCGACCTGCAGGAGTTGCTGTACGCCAACGGCCGGTCAGGGGACAGTCGTTCAGTCCTGCTGGTTCTGCAAGGAATGGACACCGCAGGCAAGGGCGGCATGGTCCGACACGTGATCGGTCACGTGGATCCTTCGGGAGTTCAGCACGCGGCCTTCGGCGTCCCGACCGAAGAGGAAAAGCAACATCACTACCTTTGGCGGATCAAGAAGGAACTCCCCCGCGGCGGCTATCTCGGTGTGTTCGATCGCTCCCACTACGAGGACGTCCTGGTAGTGCGCGTCCACGATCTTGTCCCGGAGGATGTCTGGAGCAAGCGCTACGACGAGATCAACCAGTTCGAAAAGGAACTCGTCGACGCCGGAACCACTATCGTGAAAGTCGCGATGTTCGTCTCGCTCGACGAGCAGAAGAAGCGACTCGAAGAACGTCTCGACCGCCCGGACAAGTATTGGAAGTACAACCCCGGCGACGTGACCGAACGCGGTTTGTGGCCTGCATATCAACAGGCTTATCAGGCAATGCTCGACAAGACGTCGACCGAGCACGCGCCGTGGTACGTCGTGCCGTGTGATCGGAAGTGGTACAGCCGCATTGCGGTCACGGAGCTACTGATCGACGCTCTGGAAAAGCTCGATCTCGACTGGCCCCCTGCCGACTTCGACATCGAGGTGGAGAAGGCACGACTCGCACAGTCTTGATCAGAAGCAGGCCCGATCAGAACAGGTGTGGGGATTCGCGGTGCACTTTGTGATCGTGACGCACAGTACTGGCGTACAGGGCTACCGCGAGGCCGATGCACGCGACGCCGGCGAGGCCGGCGATCAATGCCCAACCACCCTGGCCTGAACCTGCCGCCACCAGAAAACTGCCGAGGCAGACCACTGTGGCCAGCACCAGGAAATACGACGCCCACGCTGCAAAGAGATTGAGCTTCATCGTTCGCTCCTCCGGTCGGATCTCTTTCGTTTCGACCGTACGCCGGAGCATGACGGTCGACAAGACACCGCCGTCGCGAGGTTTCCCGACGTCTACGCCGGGTAGCCGAATTACATGGACATCGGAACTCTTTATCGCGGAATCGAATCCGCTCGCGGACTGGACGGTCCGTCCACTGGCATCAGGCGCAGAATCCTCGAGATCACGGAGCGATCCGACCGATCGCGCACTGTCGCCGCACTTCTCCGCGGCGCCGCCGTCGGGCACCCCATCCATCCTGCCCTCGTGACCATTCCCGCGGGCGCGTGGACGGCTTCGTTGATCTTCGATGTTCTAGGCGATCCGCAGACTGCACGACGGCTGATCGGGCTCGGATTGGTTTCGACTCCGCCGGCTTTGCTGACGGGATGGCTGGACTGGTCCGAACGTGGCGACGTCGCACGCCGAGTGGGGCTGGTGCACGCGGCGTCGAATGCAGTGGGGATCTGGTCTTTTGCGGCGTCGTACAGGCTACGCGGAAAGGACTCACTCGCGCTGGCGCGAGTGCTGTCGGTGCTGGGGCTCACCGCGGTCGGTGTCGGTGGCGCGCTCGGTGGTCACATCGTTTTCAAGCTCATGGACGATCCGGCCGTGGAGGCTGCAGCGACTCCGGTTCTCGATCCCATCCTGGATGTAGTCAACTGAGCCGATCGGACCTCGATACTGTTCAGGCGTAAGCACTTCCGGAGTAGCTCCGCAGTTCTCGCGCGGTCTCGTCCGAATCCGCCAATGGTCTGTTCATGACCCAGTGTGGGCTGCGCGTGCCCAGTGTCGCGGCAAAATCGGCGACGGCGTCCGGGGTCGGCACTGCGTGTTCGCCCAGATATCCGAGAACGATGAGGTCCTCCCCTGATCTGGTCTCCACGGCCAGGGCCCAACCGCACGTCTCCTCCCACAGCAAAGCCACCTCGCGCCCGGGGAAACGCGGCACAGTTCGGTCCAATGCGATGTAAGCCTCCAGAGGGTGCTCGCGCCTGCAACACCACTGCTCGATGCCGGCCCCCACACCGACCGCCACCCGTTGTACGTACCGCTCGAACCCGAGTCCGACGGTTGCGTCGACCAGCATTTGTTCTGTCATCGAACCTCACTCCTCGCCATCGTGTTTGGAATGTGCCCAGCGCTGACCGCGTCGAAACCCGGTTCAGATCACGGACTCCGGGTATCCCCAGACGAACCGATCAAGTGGAGAGGGGACCCGATGAAGTACTCGCCCGCTATGGCTCCCGGACGAATGCTGAAGATCTCCATGGTGTCGGTGAACGCCGATCCACTCGCACCGGTGGGCTGCTCGGCAGCCGGTGCACAGAACCTGCACGTCGACGAACTGTCTGCCGCCTTGGTTCGTGCCGGACACGACGTCACCGTCTTCACCAGGCGTGCCCACGTCGGTGGGCCGGACCGCGTTCGCGCCCGCGCCGGGTACTCCGTCGACTATCTCGAGGCCGGCCCGACGCAGGCTCTTCCGGATGCCGACATCCTCCCTCACCTGGGAACCTTTGCCAGCATTCTGCGCGCTCAGTGGAGTACCGACCGACCCGATGTGGTGCACTCGCACTTCTGGATGTCCGGTGTGGCAACGGAACTCGCGACCCGATCGCTCGGCATCCCCGTACTTCAGACATTCCATTCCCTGGGATCTGCGGCGCACCGCCACCTCGGAGCAGCCGACGACAGCCCCTCGGAGCGGACTCACCTGGAACCGTTGATCGCCAGGGGCGCAACCCATGTCATCGCGACCAGTTCGGACGAAATCTTCGATCTGGTCCGGCAGGGATCACCACGATCACGGACCACGATGGTGCCCTCGGGCGTGGACACCGAAGCATTCACCCCGGAGGGACCCGCCGCGAAGAAAACCGCACCGCATCGATTGATCTGCGTCGGAAGACTGGTGGAGCAGAAGGGCTTCGATGTTGCCGTCGCCGCGCTGGCTTCGCTGCCGGATACGGAGTTGGTGGTGATCGGCGGGCCACCCGTCGCGCAACTGAGCACCGACGAAGTGGCGATCCGCTTGGTCAAGCTCGCCGAGCGCCTCGGCGTCGCAGATCGCGTCCAATTGTTGGGACGGGTTCCGCACCGCCAACTACCGAAACTGATGCGATCGGCCGACGCCCTCGTGTGCACCCCTCGATACGAACCGTTCGGAATCGCGGCGCTGGAAGCAATGGCGTGCGGAGTTCCCGTAGTCGCGACTCCTGTTGGCGGACTGCGGGATACGGTGATCGACGGACTCACCGGGCGTCGGGTCCCGGTCAACAACCCGGTGGAAACCGCGCGCGCAGTCCGCCATCTTCTCGACGACGAGGACGAAGGCGCGGCGTTCGCACGGCAGAGCCGGGCCCGAGCGTGCGAATCGTATTCGTGGGATCACGTCGCCACCGAAGTGGTCCGCACCTACGGCCGCTGCGTCACAGCACCGCCGAGAGCCCGCCAACACAAGGGCACTCACCGAAGTGAAGTGCACTGACGCTGACGGGCTCTACGAAACTGAATTTCACGAAGCTTGGACTGAAACTGCGTGATCAAGCGGGGAAACGTCGGGTCTCTTCGAGTCCGATTGCATGATCGAGCGACTCGTAGCAGGCAAACATCGACTCCTGACCAGCTGCTTTGAGCAACCTTTGCACCGGGCGGGCGCAGACGAGCGCGAGTGTGCCGCCCACGTCGCGTGATCGCGTCGACAGGACCGACAGTACGGACAAGCCGCACGTCCCCATGAATTCGAGTTCGGATAGATCGACGACCAGCGTCCGGTCCGCGGCCACGTGGTACGTCAAGAAGTCACGAAAAGCATTGGCGCTCATCAGATCGATCTCACCACGAACTTTGATCACAGCGGTGTGTGCACTGATGCGGTGCGCGTGAAACGATGCGGTCGCTGTCCCGGTCGCGGGAGGTCCGTAGTCTACCGATCCCTTCGCCGCGTTCGTAAAGCCTGAAATAGATGATCCTGGAACAACAGTCATGGTTCTCCCATCCCGCAACGGTTTACACTCTGCAAAAGAGAAGGGACCTCCGAAGGAGACGCACGATGAACGGGTCTCCAGAAATACGGATAAATCCCTCATCGGCTGTGTGCTCAACCTCGGTTTGAAACAGTACGCCAGCATGACGGACGTCACAAGTGCGTTGCGACCATTCGTTTCGGTGTTCCGAACAAAAATGTGGTTTGGTCTGCGGTTCCGCGAGGTAATCCGATGTTGCGATCGCCAACGGTCGTGAGCAGAATCGTGTCGTTTACCCCGGCACCACCATCGACCAAATTTCGTGTTCGGGGGTCACTGTGAAGGTCGGGATGGGTATCGTTCTCGGCACCAGACTTCACCGCGACCCCTGGTACGACGATCCGGAGAACTTATGGCACACCTCAGCGCACTCGAGCCCGATCAGGATCAGACTCAGCCAGTTGTGGAGTTGAGGATTCAAGCGACTCTCGATCAGCTGTCGATTTTGCGTGCACTGGCCGCCACCGTTGCCATTCAGGAAAACTTCGACCTCGACGCCATCGCCGACATCAAACTGGCCATGGACGAAATCTGTACGCATCTGATCGTTCGCGCTGCGCCTGATTCGGTTCTGGTGTGTCGGTTCGTCTTCACGCCCCCGCAATTGCACGTGTCCGTGTCCACGACGACCACGGAGTACGAGGACAGCAGTCAGCGTTCGTTCGGGTGGCACATCCTCACCGAACTCACCGATTCGATTTCGCTCGACCAGGAAGAGAACCTCGGCGGCGTCGGCTACATCACCACCATGAAGTTCACCAAGGCCCTCAGCGGGCGCCTGTGACCGCTTCCGCAGACGGCCCGTCACGCCCGCGTCGGCGGTCCACCGACGAATATCGGGACGTAATACCAGTTTTCGAGGAACTGCGGACCCTCGAGCCCCACAGCCCGGAGTACGAACGAGTGCGCACTGCACTCATCACCAGATGCCTACCGTTGGCCGAGCACATCGCCAGACGATTCGACGGTCGTGGCGAGGCACACGACGATCTGGTTCAGGTGGCGCGTCTCGGTCTGGTCAACGCCGTCGACCGTTTCGATTCCACGCGCGGATCCGATTTCGTCTCGTTCGCAGTTCCCACCGTGATGGGCGAGGTTCGACGACACTTCCGCGACACCGGCTGGGCATTGCGGGTTCCCCGCCGGATGAAGGAGTTGCACTTCCAACTCGGGCAGGCCATCAGCGAGCTGTCACAACAGCTCGGGCACGCGCCGACCGTCGACGAGTTGGCCGAGACGTTGGGGATCGAACGCGAAGAAGTTGCCCAGGCCTTGATCGCCGGCAACGCGTATCAGACGGTCTCGGTCGACGGTGCCGCGTCCAATCACACCGACGATCTCCCGCTCGTGGAAACACTCGGTGACTACGACGCAGCACTCGAGAACGTCGAGAATCACGAGGCGTTGCGTCCGCTTCTCGACAAGCTTCCCGAACGAGAGCGGACGGTGTTGATGCTCAGATTCTTCGGAAATCTGACGCAGACACAGATCGCCGAGAAGGTCGGTGTGTCCCAGATGCACGTGTCGAGGTTGCTCGCGAAGACACTGAGTAATCTTCGCGAGCAACTCGACTGAGCTCCGCGAACAATTCGACTGAGCAGGATCGAGCGGGTCAGATTGTTGCGGTGTCGATCACGAATCGGTATCGGACGTCGCTCTTGATCACGCGCTCGTAAGCGTCGTTGATGTCGCTCGCCGGGATCAGTTCGATTTCTGCGCCGATGCCGTGCTCGGCGCAGAAGTCGAGCATCTCCTGTGTCTGCGGGATACCTCCGACCATGGAACCGGCGAGGCTACGACGGTTTGCGGCGAGCGAGAATGCTCGAACTTCGATCGGCTTCTCGGGCAGGCCGAGTTCGACGAGAGTGCCGTTGATGGCAAGCAAGGACATGTAGGCGTCGATGTCGAGGTTGACCGAGACCGTGTTGAGGATCAGGTCGAACTCGCCGCGAAGAGCCTTGAACGTCTCACGGTCGTTGGTCGCGTAGTAGTGATCGGCGCCGAGGCGAAGCCCGTCGTCTTTCTTGCCGAGCGTCTGGCTCAGGACGGTGACTTCCGCTCCGAGCGCCTTGGCGATCTTCACGCCGACGTGCCCGAGGCCGCCGAAACCGATGATGGCGACCTTCTTGCCGGGGCCGGCGTTCCAGTGCCGCAGCGGTGAGTACAAGGTGATGCCCGCGCACAGGAGCGGCGCTGCAACGTCGAGTTCGATGCCCTCCGGGATCGAGAGCACGAAGTGCTCGGTGACGACGATGTGCGTCGAGTAGCCACCCTGAGTGCGCTCGCCGTCGCGGTCGGTGGCGTTGTACGTACCTGTCACACCCTTGCGGCAGTACTGCTCTTCACCGGCGGTGCAGGCGTCGCACTCCCCGCACGAGTCGACGAAGCAGCCGACGCCCACTCGGTCGCCGACCTTGTGCTTGGTGACATCGGAACCCACGGCGGCGACGACGCCGGCGATTTCATGTCCGGGGACGATCGGGTACTTGGCTCCGCCCCACTCGTTGCGAGCGGTGTGGATGTCGGAATGGCAGATGCCGGCAAATTTGATGTCGATGAGAATGTCCAGTGGACCGAGCTCGCGGCGTTCGACAGTGGTCTTCTCGAGGGGACCGTCAGCGGACGTCGCGGCATAAGCAGCAGCAGTAACCATGCACACATGCCTACCCGTGCATGGAGGGACCTGCAACTCGCAGGCCCCTCCATGACTTGTTCTTTACGTGACTTACCCGGCGTCGCGCTCGGCTTGCTCGGCCCGACGACGCAGGCGCCTCGCGGCCGCAACCATATTGCGCAGCGAAGGCTCGAGTTGCCACGGATGGCGGGTCTTGAGGCCGCCGTCCGGGTTTGCCCACAAGCGATCGAGAGAGATCGATTCGCTTGCCTCAGTAAGCAATTCGTCGAGTTCGTCGATGTCGGGAATCCGAGCCGAGCGAGATTCGTAGACACCGGGGCCGACGCCGTGCGTGAGCGCGCCTTCCTTGAGTGCTTCGAGAACCCACGTGATGGAGCGGGTCGCGACGATAGCCGTCACATCGGCGTCCAACCGTTCGATGGCGTCGACCACCGACGACCGAGCGGAGTACGTCAGATGTGTGTGGATCTGTGTTTCCGGCTTCGCTCCACCTGTTGCCAGACGGAACGCGTCGACGGCCCACTCCAGGTAGGCCTCCCGGCCGTCCTCACGCAGTGGCAGCAGTTCACGAATTGCCGGTTCGTCCACCTGGATGATGGCGATTCCGGCAGCTTCGAGATCCGCGATTTCGTCTCGAATGACAAGTGCCAGTTGCTCTGCCGTTTCGTAGAGCGGCTGATCCTGGCGAACGAACGAACGGGCGATCATGGTGACCGGACCCGTCAGCATGCCCTTGACCGGCTTGTCGGTCAGCGACTGCGCGTACGCGATCCACTCGACCGTCATCGGCTTCGGACGTGCGATGTCGCCGTAGAGAATCGGCGGACGCGTGCAACGAGATCCGTAGGCCTGAACCCAACCGTTGTGCGTGAAGGCATAGCCCTCGAGCAGTTCGGCGAAGTACTGGACCATGTCGTTGCGCTCGTGCTCGCCGTGCACGAAAACATCGAGACCGATGTCCTCTTGCAGACGGATTGTGCGCTCGATCTCTTCCTGGATGCGCTTGTAGTAGTCGTCCCACTCCAAACGCCCCTGGCCGAGTTCGTAACGAGCCTGGCGAATCGCGTCGGTCTGCGGGAACGAACCCAGTGTCTGAGCCGGCACCAAGGGCAGATTCAACCGTTCCTGCTGAGCCTTACGACGCTCCTCGTACGGTGCACGCACACGATCTTCGGGCTTGATCGCGTTCACCCGAGCACGGACAGCGTGCTTGAGCTTGAAGTGCACCTTCGTCGGACGCTTACGCCACTTGTCCGAAGGACCTTCGGTGAGCGCCTTCGCCAGTGAGACGACTTCGCCGACCTTCTGCTTCGCAAAAGCCAGACGGTCTGCGACGTCTCCCGGAATGTCGTACTCGGAGAGCACGTCGTACGGCACGTGCAGCAGCGACGACGACGTGGAGACGACGAGGTCAGGCACAACGTCTTTGAGTTCGTTCAGGTACGTCAAGGTGTTGAACCGGTCGACGCGCCAGACGTTGCGACCGTCGACGACGCCCGCGTAGATGCGCTTGCGCTTGATGTTCGGCACCGCGGCCAGTTCCTCGGCCGTGATCTTGCCGTGCACCAGGTCCAGACCGAAGGCTTCGATCTTGGTGGGCGCCAAGATGTTGAGGGCTTCGCCGAACTTGCCGTACGGACCCGTCACCAACAGGCGCGGGCGCAGCGGGGCCGTCGAAAGCTTCTCGTACGCACGTCCCAGAGCGGCTAGCTCCTCGGGGGTGCGGTCCTCGGTGACCGAAGGCTCGTCCAACTGAACACAGGTCGCACCGGCCTTGGCGAGCTGCTCGAAGAGCTTCTCGTACTCGGGCAGGAGCGCGTCCAACAGGTCGAGCGGGGTGAAGTTCGGATCGGACTTCTCGGTGGCAGGTCCGACCTTCGAAAGCAGAAGCAGCGAGACGGGCCCCATGATGACGGGGCGCAATTCGATGCCGCGCGCCTTCGCACGTTCGAATTCGTCGAGAAGTGCATCCGAGTTGAGCGCGAACACAGTGTTCGCGTCGATCTCGGGCTGACGGTAGTAGTAGTTCGTACCGAAGAAGCGCACCAGCTCGAGAGGCGGGAAGTCCGGGCGGCCGCGGGCCATCGTGAAGTAGAAATCGAGCGGCTCGAGGGCGCCCTCGAGCGGCTTGAACCGCTCCGGCACTGCGCCGAAGAGCAGCGCATTGTCGAGCACGTGATCGTAGAAGGAGAAGGTGTTGCCGGGAACCTGGCTCAATCCCGTCGCAGCCAATTCGCTCCAGGTCGATTCCTGGAGTTCCTTGGCGACCGCGAGAAGTGCGTCCTTGTCCGAAGTGCCGTGCCAGTAGGACTCGAGGGCGCGCTTGAGCTCACGGCGCGGCCCGATGCGCGGATACCCCAGGACGCTGGAGCCGAATGCTGCAGTGCTGCTGGACATGCGGTCGACCTTTCTAACCGAGGGGCGCGAGCGCCCTGTGCGCCTTTGTGGTAGCCGGAACTACCAGAAAGGCGCACAGGGGCGTTGGGCCTTAGCTTGCCTGCTTGGTGGAGCGACCGTTGTCGGCGTATTCGTAGAAGCCCGCGCCGGACTTCTTGCCGGTCAATCCGGCTTCGACCATACGCAGGAGCAGCGGCGGAGCGGAGTACAGCGGCTCCTTGAACTCTTCGTACATGGAGTCGGCGATGGACTTGACGGTGTCGAGTCCGACCAGGTCCGTCAGAGCCAGCGGACCCATGGGGTGCGCGAGGCCGAGAACCGTTGCCTTGTCGATGTCTTCCTTGGTCGCGAAGCCCGACTCGACCATGCGGATCGCCGAGAGCAGGTACGGCACCAGGAGTGCGTTGACGACGAAGCCGGAGCGGTCGGCACTGCGGACGACCTGCTTGCCGAGGATGTCGCTGGCAAAAGCCTCGGCGCGCTGCGAGACGGAGGCACTGGTCTTGAGCGTCGTCACCAATTCGACGAGCGGCAGAACCGGAACCGGGTTGAAGAAGTGCATGCCGATGACTCGCTCGGGACGCTTGGTCGAGATGCCGAGCTTCATGATCGGGATCGACGACGTGTTGGACGCGAGAACCGCATCCGGGTCCGTCACGACCGCGTCGAGCTCGGCGAAGATTTCGCTCTTGATCTTCTCGTCTTCGACGACGGCCTCCACGACGAGCTGGCGGTCCGCGAAATCTCCCAGATCGGAGGTGAAACGCAGACGCCATGCGGCCTGCTCACGCTCACGTTCTGTGATCTTTCCGCTGCTCACGCCGCGGTCGAGCGAACGCAGGATGCGTGAACGCCCGGCTGCTGCAAGCTCGCGAGTCTGCTCGAAGACCAGAACATCGACATGTGCGCGGGCGCACACCTCGGCGATTCCGGCACCCATGATTCCGGCGCCGATAACGCCGACGCGCTGAATTTTTTCGCTGGTCACGTCAGCTCCTTGTTTGTCTCGTGGAGTTTGTCTGGTGAAGGTGTTGCAAAACAAGCACTTCGAACTGCGTCGACGCTGGTGGCCGACGCAATCGGAACTGCCTTGAAGACGAGAGAAAGTAGTGCGGTGATACAAGCAGGGGAGAGACCCGAAGCCGAGCCTCTCCCCCACCCGAAGTCAGTTCTTAGTGGAACTGTCCCTCTTCGGTGGAGCCCTTGAGAGCTGCCGTCGAGGTGTTGGGGTCAACGGTGGTGGCGATGGTGTCGAAGTAGCCGGCGCCAACCTCACGCTGGTGCTTGATGGCGGTGAAGCCACGCTCTTCGGCAGCCTTGAACTCGCGCTCCTGCAGGTCGACGAATGCCGTCATGCCTTCGCGGGCGTAGCCGTAGGCAAGGTCGAACATGCCGTAGTTGAGCGAGTGGAAGCCGGCCAGCGTGATGAACTGGAACTTGAAGCCCATTGCGCCGAGCTCCTTCTGGAACTTCGCGATGGTCGCGTCGTCCAGGTGCGCCTTCCAGTTGAAGGAAGGGGAGCAGTTGTAGGCCAGTAGCTGGTCCGGGAATTCGCTGCGAACGGACTCGGCGAACTTCTTTGCAACCTCGAGATCCGGCACGCCGGTCTCCATCCAGATGAGGTCTGCGTACGGTGCGTAAGCCTTGGCGCGAGCGATGCAGGGCTCGATGCCGTTCTTGACGCCGTAGAAGCCTTCAGCCGTGCGGGTTCCGTCGAGGAACGGGCGGTCGCGCTCGTCCACGTCGGAGGTGATGAGGGTTGCAGCCTCAGCGTCGGTGCGGGCGATGATGACGGACGGAACGTCCGCGACGTCGGAAGCCAGGCGAGCCGAGGTCAGGGTGCGGATGTGCTGCTGCGTGGGGATGAGCACCTTGCCACCGAGGTGGCCGCACTTCTTCTCCGAAGCGAGCTGATCCTCCCAGTGGACACCGGCAGCGCCGGCGCCGATCATGGCCTTCTGCAGCTCGTAAGCGTTGAGAGCGCCACCGAAGCCGGCTTCGGCGTCGGCAACGATCGGAGCGAGCCAGTTGCTGACGGAGGTGTCACCCTCGGTCTTGGCGATCTCGTCGGCGCGCAGCAGTGCGTTGTTGATGCGACGGACGACGGTCGGAACCGAGTTGGCCGGGTAGAGGCTCTGGTCCGGGTACGTGTGGCCCGAGAGGTTCGCATCGCCGGCAACCTGCCAACCGGAGAGGTAGATGGCCTTCAGGCCGGCGCGAACCTGCTGCACAGCCATGTTGCCGGTAAGTGCACCGAGGGAGTTGATGTAGTCCTCGTTGTTCACGAGATCCCACAGGATCTCGGATCCGCGACGAGCGAGGGTCTGCTCCTCGACGACGGTGCCCTGGAGCTTGACGACCTGATCGGCCGTGTAGTTACGAGTAACGCCCTTCCAGCGAGGGTTGGTGTCCCAATCCTGCTGGAGCTCAGCTGCGGTCTTCGGGGTGCCGGTGGTCGACATCAAGACTCCATCTCTTTGATCTGCTGGTCCGGCCTGTTGTGAGCAGTACGTGCGTACTACTTCACATACTTGCCAGGCCCTTCTTGTGTACTTACCGAGAATGGCACATCGAAAAAGTGCCGTCTACCTGTTGCTAATGCCAATCTTCGCTACCTTTTCAACACACTTTGCTAAGTCTGTGAAGATTCCTACGCGGCTGGTACTACCCAATCGGACAGGTTCCGTACTGGCGAGTAGGAAAGAAACCGCAGGCTGTGAACGAAATGCACTCAACTCCGCCGCTTGCGAATTCCGGCAGTTCGCACGCCACTCGGAACAGGCCCGTCCGCTACTTCGGAGCCAACTTCACTACCCGCGAGTGACCGCAATCACTCCTCGGCAACAGCCTTCGCTAGGACAATTCCGGGATCTACCCCTGGGAAAGCCGGAGACAACCCGTTCGCCGGCCATATGCTGTCGAACCATGACTTGTCGTTCGACGCCCCCGACCGGGCGATAAAGCGGTGCCGGACAACTATCAGCGGCCACCGAACAACCAGGCATGGTCGCAATCCGGTCCACAGCCGCCGCAGTTGGGCTACCGAGCCGCGCCGCAGTCGTATCCCCCGCCCCAGGGATTCCCGCCTGCACCGCCACGTGGAAATCCGCCGCCGCGTCGGCCCGGCTGGGTGATTCCGGTATCCGTAATCGGAGTCATCACTGTGTTGGCTCTCTTCGGCGGGCTTGCCTGGGTCCTCTGGCCGAAGGACGTCCCCAACTCGGCCGCCGGTGGCGCCGCCCACACCACCATCAGCGCCGCGAACACACCCGGCACCACGACAACCGCTCCCAGCACGACATCCCCGACGACCACACGCGCCGCGAACTTCCCGGCCGGTGCGTCCGCCTGCCCCGGCGGGCAGCCGGCCGGAAGTTACAAGGAGTCCGCGACAAGTGGGGGCAAAACTTCATGTGAGTTTGCCGAGGCGGTTCGGATCGCCTACGGGAACTCCGGTGCAACCGGTGCATCCAGCACCGTGTCCGCACGTAGTCCGGTGACCGGCAAGGAGTACACGATGGCATGCAAGGTGACCTCCGGCATCGTCACCTGTACCGGCGGAGACAACGCGGTTGTGTACTTGCGCTGACGGGCGCAATTGCGGCATCGGCAACCCGGTGCGTGTCGTTCCAGTGTCGCACTTACGGATCCTCCGATAGCGTGACCGCATGCCTCTGTACGAGTTTCGCTGTACCGGCTGCGGCCCGCTCGAGCGGTCGTTCGCGATGGCCGAAGTGCCCCAGTCGATTACTTGCCCCCAGTGCAGTCTCGAGTCCAAGCGGGTGGTCTCGTCTCCCCGGTTGAGTCACGCGTCGTCGGCCGCGATGGGTCTACTGGACAGCACTGCTCGATCGGCTCACGAGCCTGCCGTGGTCAGTGGGTCGCTACCGGGCCGCGGCCGGCAATCTGCGCCGACGACATCCAATCCGTTGCACCGCAAGCTGCCTCGCCCCTGAGCGTCCTCACCGCGCGCCCTCGCCGTGAGTCCCGATCCGACACGAAAGTCCTGCCGCCACGAGTTTTCCGTTTCTTCGAGAATGAGGAGTGCATATGCCTGAACTGCTGTTTCCACTCGATTCCGCCAAGAAATTCACCGACCAGGCAATCGTCGGCCACAATCGGTGGCACCCGGACATCCCAGCGGCGGTGACGGTGAAACCCGGTGATGCGTTTCGTGTCCATTGCCGCGAATGGTTCGACGGCGCAATACACAACGACGACTCGGCCGACGACATTCTCAATGCACCACTGACCACGGTCCACACGCTGTCCGGCCCCTTTGCCGTCGAAGGCGCGAAGCCCGGCGACCTCTTGATCGTCGACATCTTGGATATCGGGCCTATCCCCCAAGAAGATTCGGGTCCGTTGGCCGGCCAAGGCTGGGGGTACACCGGCATCTTCCCTCGGAACAACGGCGGTGGCTTCCTCACCGAACAGTTCCCCGACGCGTACAAGGCCGTCTGGGATTTCTCCGGCCAAACGGCGACGTCGCGTCACATTCCGCACGTCTCGTTCACGGGCATCGTCCACCCGGGACTCATGGGCACGGCTCCGTCGGCAGCCTTGCTCGCCAAGTGGAATGCCCGCGAGGGCGCCCTCATTGCCACCGATCCCAATCGGGTTCCCCCGCTTGCACTTCCGCCCGAGCCCCGCGATGCAGTACTGGGAACCTTGACCGGTGACGAGTACACACGCGTGGCCGGCGAGGCGGCTCGTACCGCTCCCCCGCGTGAGAACGGCGGAAACCAGGACATCAAGAACCTCACCAAGGGCAGCCGAATCTTCTATCCGGTGTTCGTGGACGGTGCGAATCTGTCGGTCGGCGATCTTCACTTCTCCCAGGGCGACGGTGAGATCACTTTCTGCGGTGCCATCGAGATGGGCGGCTTCATCGATCTTCGTGTGGACATCATCAAGGGCGGAATGGATACCTACGGTGTTTCCGAGAACGCCATCTTCATGCCGGGCAACACGGATCCGCAGTATTCCGAGTGGCTTGCGTTCTCGGGCACTTCCGTCACGTTGGACGGCGAACAGAAGTACCTGGATTCACATCTGTCCTACCAGCGTGCGTGCCTGCATGCGATCGAGTATCTGACCAAGTTCGGGTACGCGCCAGAGCAGGCGTACCTGCTACTCGGCGCGGCGCCGATCGAGGGCCGCCTGTCGGGTGTCGTGGATATCCCCAACTCGTGTTCGACGGTCTATCTCCCGACTGCGATCTTCGACTTCCCCCTTGCACCCTCGTCGAGCGGGCCGTTCCAGATCGATCCCGGAATCGGCGCCCCGCGTTCGGAGAACAGGGTCTAGGCCTCCGGCCCCGTGAGTGGTTAGGGAGTGCCGAGGCTCCTCAACCACTCACGGGGGCGGAGTCCCTGTGCGAAGACTGCGAACCCACCTTTGCGAAGCCGGACTGTCACTCGTATCCTGGGAAAATGTCGAAAACCTTTGTCGGTGTCCGGCTCCGCCAACTGCGGACCGAGCGCGGGTTGAGTCAGGCTTCGCTGGCCAAGACGCTCGAGATCTCGGCAAGCTATCTCAATCAGATCGAGCACGACGTCCGGCCACTCACCGTGCCGGTGCTCCTGCGAATCAGTGAAGTCTTCGGTGTCGACACCACCTTCTTCTCCCCGCAGGACGACACACGCCTGATCGCGGAAATGCGTGAAGTTGCCCTCGATCAGGAGATGGGTATCGACGCCGACGCCCACGAAATCGCGGAGATGGTCTCCACCCACCCGGGCCTGGCCAAGGCGATGGTGAACATGCATCGCCGCTTCCGCAACACGACGGCCCAGCTCGCCGCAGCTACGGAGGACCGTTTCTCGGACGGCAGCGGCAGCGGTTCGATCACCATGCCGCACGAGGAAGTGCGCGACTACTTCTATCAGCGACAGAACTACATCCACGATCTCGACACCGCAGCCGAAGAACTCACGGCCCGGATGCGCTTTCACCGTGGCGACGTCGCCGGCGAGATCGCCAGACGCCTCGAGTCCGTCCATGACGTGCAGATCGTTCGACGAGTCGACTTGGGCGAGAACATACTTCACCGTTACGACCCGGACACCAGGGTCCTGGAAATTTCCGCAAGGCTCTCCGGCGGGCAACAGGTCTTCAAGTTCGCGACAGAACTCGCATACCTCGAGCATGGCGACCTGCTCGACTCGTTGGTGGCCGAGGGCAACTTCACCAGCGAAGCGTCGGTCTCCCTGGCGAAGCTTGGTTTGGCCAACTATTTCGCCGCGGCCACCGTGCTGCCCTACAGCCAGTTTCACGAGGTTGCCGAGGACTTTCGGTACGACATCGAGCGCATGTCCGCCTTCTATTCCGCGAGCTACGAGACGATCTGCCACCGCCTCTCGACCCTGCAGCGCCCCAAACTTCGCGGGGTTCCGTTCATGTTCGTGCGTGTCGATCGTGCCGGAAACATGTCGAAGCGTCAGTCCGCCACCGGATTCCACTTCTCCACCAGCGGCGGTACGTGCCCGCTGTGGAACGTCTACGAGACGTTCTCGTATCCGGGCAAGATCATGCCTCAGATCGCGCAGATGCCCGACGGTCGTCGATACCTCTGGGTTGCGCGCACGGTCGAACGTCGAGCGGCTCGATACGGACAGCCCGCAAAGATCTTCGCCATCGGATTGGGATGCGAGATTCGACACGCCCACCGACTCGTCTACAGCGACGGTCTGGATCTGGACGAGTCGAATCCGGGAACGCCGATCGGCTCGGGCTGCCGTGTCTGCGAACGCCTCAATTGTCCGCAGCGTGCCTTCCCTCCGTTGGGTAAAGACCTCGACATCAGCGAGCACCGGAGTTCGATTTCGCCGTACGTGATTCGCTGACCGCGCTAACGCACGTGGTCGCGTAGGAACGCGACTGTGCGATCGAACGCGATCACCCCGTCGACGGTGTCGAGGTCGAACTGATATTCGTGGTCGAGTGCAGGCTCGTGATCGTCCGGGTAGAACAGTGCATCGACCTCGACGCCCAGATCGGCGAGCCGTTCTGCCATGGGTTTCGACTGGCTGGCGGTCAGTGGGTCGACATTTCCGCCGGTGATGAACGTCGCTGGAAAGTCCGAGGTCACATGACCCAGTGTCGACATCTGACGCACTGCAGTCGACCCGTCGAAGTCCCTCGTTCCGAGGTACCCCCACAGCGATTGCTTGTCGACGCCCCAACCGAAGTACTTCCCCTGTGACAGCAGCGGTTTCAGATCGAAGACCCCACAGTCGAGGACAACTCCGCGTATCTGCTCGGGACGTAATGCCGGCTCCACACCCATTTCCGACGCGTAGTCAGGGCTGGTCATGACGGTCGCCAACTGACTGGACAACTGCGCGCCTGCCGAATCTCCGGCAAGAAAGAGGTTGTTCGAATCGACATGCAACCTGTCCGCATTGCTCACGATGAATCGATACGCGTCGTTAAGCTGATTCACTGCGGTGGGGTAATACGCGTCCGGCCCCAGTGAATAGTCCACCGAAATCACAGTGAACCCTTGATCGGCCAGTAGTTTGAAGTAACCGTCGGTGTCGGTTTTCGAACCCGCTATCCAGCCGCCGCCGTGCACCCAGACCACCGTCGGTAGCGCCGAAGTGGACTCCGACGGGTAGTAGACGTCGAGTTGTGCATCGTCGTCGCCTTCGCGGTACGACTGATCGAGGACCGAGACGATTCCTGATGGTGCATGTCTGTCGAGTTGTGCGTGTGTCGCTTCGGAGCCACCCGCTGACATCCACCGTACGACGAGAACTCCTGGCCACGGACTGACGAGTGCCGCGGTTACCCCGGACAGCAGAATGACGACGAATACCGCCGCGGTTCCGACAATGCGCCTTCGCCGTCTGTCGGGGGAAGACGCGCGCACAACAACTCCTGGGGTCGGATCGGATTCACCCAGGCTAGATCAAAAGGACTAGTTGAGAATTCCCTGGCAACGCACCCGCGGAGCTTTGTCCAAAATGACCATTTTCGCAGTGGTTCACCACAATCCGACATTTAGCCGGTATGAGCCTCGAGAAACTGAACCGTGCGATCGAGCGCAGTGAGACCGTCGGCATTGTCCAGATCGAACTGATACTCGTGACCGAGCGCCGGAACGTGATCGGCCGGATAGAACAGTGTGTCGACCGCAACTCCCAACCCGGTCAATTTGTCAGCCATCGGTTTCGACTGAGAATCCGTCAACGGATCGGCGTTGCCGCCGCTGATGTAGGCAGGCGGAAATCGATCGCTGACGTAGTTCAAGGTCGACATCTGATCCGCTGCGTCGGTACTCATGAAGTCACGCACGCCGGTATACGCCCAGAGGGACCGATCAACTCCCCAACCGATGATGCCGGGTCCGCCGACCATGTTCCCGACGTCGTAGATTCCACAGTTCAGGATTACTCCACGTAACTGATCCGGCCGCAGCGACGGGACCACGCCCACACGGTTCGCATAGGCGGGATCAGTGATGAGAGTGGCGAGCTGACTCGAGAGTTGCGCTCCCGCAGAATCACCCGCCAGAACGACCGTCGTCGGATCAACATGCAGCCGTTCCGCATTCGCGACGACGTACGCGTGAGCGTCGTTGAGCTGCCGCACTGCCGTCGGATAGTGGTGCTCAGGTCCGAGTGAGTAGTCCAGGGACACAACTGTGTAGCCACGCGAGGCCAGCAACTCGTAGTACGGCGCGTAGTTGGACTTGCTTCCCGAGATCCAGGCACCGCCATGAGTCCAGATCACCGTAGGCAATGCGGTCGTCGTCGCTGCGGGAAAGTAGACATCCAGGTATGCGTCGTCGTCATCGGCGCGGTACTGCTGGTCCTTGATCGAGTCGACGCCTTCGGGCGCGTGCTTCTCGAGCGCCTCGGTGACTTTCACCGCATCACGATCGAAGACCCATCGCACGGTGAGTGCGCCAGGTCTCGGGCTCAGAACGAAGGCCAGAACCACGGCTCCGACCAGAACGAACACAATTGCCAGAGCCCACAGCAAGCGCCTGCGCCACCGATGCGGTGAAGGGTTCGTCATCGGGTTTCCTTCACTCTCGGCACAATGTCCGGATCAGCGTAACGCGAAGCCGGTACCGCCAAGTGCGATCAGCCGAGTTCAGCGATCCGCCTCTGCGCGAGTGCCTTGACTTCACCCTTGGCTACTTTGCCGCCTGCCGCCATCGGCAATTCGGCGACCGTCATCACGTACTCGGGTATGTACTCGCGGGTCACTCCTCGGCTCTGCAGCCAGGCGGTCAGATCCTCCGAACTCAGATCGTCATCGGCGGACACGACGACCGCACAGACCTTCTCACCGAACAGCGGATCGTCGACCCCGACCACGGCGACCAACTCCACCGAAGGGTGCGCGCGCACGTACTCCTCGACTTCGACCGCGGAGATGTTCTTGCCGCCACGAATGATGATGTCGGCTTTGCGCCCGACCACACGCACCCGTCCTGTCTCGTCGATCTCGACGATGTCGCCGAGAAGCATCCAACCGTCATCGGTGTACAACTCGTCGTTCGCATCGGTGTCCCCCCAATAGCCCTGACACATCAGCGGTCCGTTCACCCCAGGCTGACCGCGGCGGACGGAGCCGGTCATTTCCTTTGCCGCATCGTCGAATACACGAACTTGCATGCGATCGATGACGTGGCCGCACGTCTTCAGTCGGGTGTCGGAATCGTCCGAAACCGTCGTCACCGAGACGGCGCCGGTTTCGTTCGATCCGTAGAACTGCAGGACAGCCGCTCCGGTACGTTGTTCGAATGCCAGCGCCTCCGAATAGGGCACGGCTTCACCACCGGTGAACATGAAACGAAGTGACGAGAGATCGGCCGATTCCGCGGCCTCCGAACGCAACAGCATCTTGAATTGTGTACTCACACAATTCAAAGCAGTCACCCGTTCGCGCTCAATCAACTCGATCATCACCGAAACGTCGAAGCGTTCCATGACGACATTGCGAGCACCGAGTAGTGCCGGCAGGAAATGCGAAGTCCAGAGGCCGAATCCGAAAGGTGCTGGAACCGCGCCGAGGAACACCTCATCCGAACCGATCGCCGCCGCCTCGGCGGCAATCTCGGAGAAACCAACCCAACGATCCTCGGTTTGTGTGACCAGTTTGGGTAGGCCCGTTGTGCCGGAGGTCGAGTTCAGCATCGAAACGGCTGACGTGACAAAACACGGACTGGTTGCGGGGAACTGCTTTAACTCGACCGGCAACGAGGTGAGTTCGCCGTTTGCGCTCACGCGTTCGAAACTCACGTCGGCGCGTTCGTCGGCGAAGACGACGTCCAGTCCGGGATGCTCTGCCCGCAGACTCGCCACGAGTTCGGCGGTACCGACGCCGCGCAGCGTGCGAGTGGTGACGAGAACGGAGGCTTCCGAGCGGGCGATCAGATGAGAGATCTCGCGAATGCCCGAGCGCGAACCGATTCCGACGGCGACGCGGCCGGTACGAAATGCTGCGCAGAGAGCCGCATGGAATACAGCGGTGTCGGGGAGCAACACGGCTACATGTCCGTATCCCTCACCAGCTAGATCCAGCGCCGACGCGATCGCATCGGCAGCCGCGTCGTACTGCTTCCACGACACCCTCGATTCCGGAGTGACAAAGGCGGTTTCGTCCGGGATGGTCTCAGACCAATGCCTGACCATTTCGCTGATGCTGACGCCGGCGAAGCGGTCCGGATTCGTGGCGAATTCACCGACGGTGAAGTCGAGTGTCTTCGTTTCAAGCATGATCGTCGATCATCTCCCGTCGGCGCTGAGGACGCCCATCGATTGTTTGTACGCGTTGTCCAGTGTCGCTGCGGAATCGCATTCGTGGACGAGTTCGCCGCGCTGCATGACATATCCGCGGTCGACAACCGATTTCAGTGCAGTAAGTGCCGGTTCCGTCACGATGACGGTCACACCCTCGGCGGCCAGACCCCCGACCAATGCTCGCAGCTCCGCGACGATTTTCGGTGCCAGTCCTGTCATCATCTCGTCGAGGAGCAACACCTTCGGGGTTTCCAGAAGGGCCCGCCCCAGAACCAACATCTGCTGCTCACCACCGCTGAGGACCCCGGCATAACTCTCCGAGCGTTCACGCAGGATCGGGAACCTCTCGAAAGCTGTTTCCACGGCTTCGGCTTTCAATCCCAGCAGGTCTGCGCCGACGCGTAGGTTCTCGCGAACGGACATTCGCATGAACAGTTGCCTGCCTTGGGGAACGTAGGCAAATCCGCTGCGGACACGATCCAGTGCCGATAATTTCTGGATCTCTCGACCATCGAATTTGATTGTCCCGGTGGCGGGAACCGAGCCGTAGATGGATCCCGCCAAGCTGGTCTTGCCCGCACCGTTCGGCCCGACGATCGCTGTCACTTCACCGGCGGGGGCGACAAGGGAGACTTCCCGGACGGCGACAGCGGATCCGTATCGAACTGTGACTCTGTCGAGTTCGAGCATGTCAGGCGCCTTCCTCGTATTCGGAACCGAAATAGACTTCTCGCATCGCGTCGCTGGCCAAGCACTCCTGCGGTGGTCCGTAGAACGCCACTGATCCGAAATTGAGCAGCACGATCTTGGTGGCGAGCGCCGCGATGAGATCGACGTTGTGATCGACCAGGACTACTCCCTTGCCCTGCGCGGCAATCGATCGCACGGCACCGGAGATGGCAGCGATGCCGTCGTGATCCGCACCGGCAAACGGTTCGTCCAACAGGAGGACTTCGGGTTCGGTCGCCATCGCCCGCGCCACCTCGACCAGACGCTGCGCGCCCAAACTGAGATCCCCGCAAGCACTCTCGACGTCGGTGACCGAGTATCGCGCAGCAATCTCTCGGGCCCGCTGTGCTGTCCGGTCCCAGTTCTCGAAAGGTCCTTTGATCGCCCACCACAGCGAGTGCAGAGGTGAGGTGATCTTGTGCCCGTACAGTCCCGGGATGATGTTGTCGACGGCGTCGAGTTCCGCCGCGAGCTGCGGATGTTGAAACGTGCGCGAGAGCCCTTGCCGTGCACGGCGCTCCGACGGCCCGGTCAAGGGAGCACCGGCGAGCGCGACGGTTCCGGAGTCTGCTTGCTGTGTGCCGAAGATGCAGTCCACCAGTGTGGTCTTGCCTGCCCCGTTCGGGCCGACCAGGCCGATCACCTCTCCCGGTCCGACGCTGAACGAGACATCGTCGACAGCGCGGACGCCGCCGTAGGACTTGTGGAGCCCGCTCACTTCGAGTAGCCGAGTCATCGATTGCCACGCTCCTTGTACAGACGGTTCACTCGACCCAGAACGTTCTGACTCCACCCGATCACCCCACCAGGCGCGACGATGAGGATCACCAGGACGGCTCCGGCAAGCAGGAGTTCGCCACTTCCCTGGTACCCGGGCATGTTCAGCGTCACGATCACCACGATCAATGCACCGAGCGGAGCACCCCACGCCGAACCGCGACCGCCGATGATCGGCATGAAGATTGCGAGGAAAACAATACTGAGAGTGAAGGTTTCAGGAGTGACAGCTTGCACCGACACGGTGAACAGCGATCCGCTGGTCGACGCGATCGCAGCACCGATCGCCAGCGCCACGCCGGTAAGGTGCGCAGGATTGACGCCGGAAGACCGTGCGACATTACGATTGTCGCGGGCAGCTTGCAACATCAGCCCCCACACCGATTTCCGGAGTCGATCGACAGCGACCGCGATCAGACACACGAACAAGATCGCGAACACGACCAATGCGTAGCGCGGTGGCTCCCAGCCGAACATCGTCACAGTCTCGACGCCCGAGATCCCGGCCGATCCGCCGGTGAAACTCGGCCCGTCGATCAACCAGTGCTCGAAAGCGATACCGAACAACAAGGTCACCGCGGCAAGGTAGAAGCCGGAGAGTTTCTGCGTTGCCAAGCTGAGGAGTACTGCAACCGCTGCAGCGGCGAGGGCGCCGAGAATCCATCCCCACCACATCGACAACCCGGTCCGAACCGAGATCAGCGCAACGGCATACGCGCCGATCGCCGCATACGCGCTGTACGCCATCGACAGTGATCCCGCGAGCACGAATGGCACGTACATGCCGAGTGCGATCAGCGAATACGTCGCAGCGAGGAACACCAGATCCTGCCGGTACAGACTCGGCCCCATCCACAGCAGCACGGCAGCAACCACGACCACGGTGATCAGCGCTTCTCGTGACAGGGCGAGCATCCTCGTCCGGGAACGGCCGGATGTAGCGGGCGGATTTGACGTCAGCGGACTGGTAGAAAGCGAGGCCATCAGACGCGAACCTTCCTCGAGAGCAAGCCTTCCGGACGGAAAGCGAAGAACACCAGGGCAATCAGCAGAATCGCGGTTTGCGCAGCACTCGCACCGAAGTAGTACGGGGCGAATACCTGGACGACGCCCAACACCATTCCGCCGATCAGCGGAGCCCAACTCCGGCCGGTACCACCGATGACGAGTGCGATGAATGCCGTCAGCGTCCATGACAGACCGCTCGTGAACTGAACACCAGCCTTGGGAGCGAACAGAAGTCCGGCGACGGCGGCAATCACACCCGCGAGGGTGAACGCGATGAGGCGTACCCGATCCACCGGCAAGCCCAGGACGCGGGCGGCATCCGGACTGTCGCCGACGGCGCGTAGCAGACGGCCCGAGGTGGACCGGTTCAGCCACAGTCCGATACCGACGAAGATCACGGCAGTTCCGACGACGAGTACAACGGTCGAACTGTCGACGGTGGCACCGAGCACCGATATCGGATCGAAGTCGAAGATCTTCTGTCCGGGAAGTGGTGTTCGGCCGAAGACCGTGCCGGCGAGCTGCTGGATCCCGAACAGTACTGCGGTCACCGCCACCAACGCCGGTAGTTCCCCACGACCCGAACGCTTCTGAACCTGTTTGACCACAAGCTTTTCCGTCAGCATCGACAGCGCCACCGCTACCGCGATCCCCAGCGGCATGGCAATCCAGAGAGCGAGCCCGTAATTGATCGCGACCCAACTCGACGCCATGGCCGCAGCCATCGCGTACGGGCCCATCGCAAAGTTGAAGAAATCGGCGCCGACCACCACGAGATACATTCCGAGGGCTATCAGTGAGAAGAATGCACCGATCTCGATGGCTGCGAGCCACAGTTGTGCGTCTGTCATGTCAAGGCTCCTCGGTTATCCGCACGGGGGTTGGTAGGAATCCCACGGATGGGCCGGCTTGTTGTCCTCACCGAATTCGACGAGCACCAGTCCGCAGAGGCTGTCCGGAGCCAGGTGATCCTGCGAAGAAAACGACAGTGTCAATCCGTCCTGGCCGAAGCTGGCGGGAAGTGCCGAAACCTGTTGAAGAGCATCACGAACGGCCGTCCGATCTCGGTGGTCGCCGGCAATTTCGATTGCCTCGGCCAACATCATGACGGCGTCGTACGCCTGTGCGTCGTAGGCGGTCAGTTGATAATCAGGCCCCTTCACCGCCTGCACCTTGCGACGCAGTTCGGCGGTTCTCGGGTTGTTCTCACTGAGCGAGCCCATGTACACCATGCCGCTCAACGCCTTCGGGTCCGCCAAAGCCCAAGATGCGGGCTGGTTTCCGATGGAAGCGAGTGAGAAGCGTTGCGTCTGCGGGGTGACCTTCGACAAGGTGTTGTGCGCGAGGATTTCGAAGTGCCCGCCGATACTGGCGACCAGAATCGCGTCCGGTTCGGTTTCCGCGAGACGTGAGACCTGTGCGGTGATGTCCGCGGCATCGACCGGCGCCTTTTCGACGCCCGTCACTCTCGCGCACTTCTCGAGCGCCGGCCGCAGGGTCTTGATGATTCCGTCGATGGACGCACTCGCGTCACCGAGAATTCCCAGGGACTTGTACCCCATCTTCTCGAAAGCCCCGCAGTACACCTGGGCGTACTGCTTCAACGAGTTCGGAATCATGAACGAGAAGTCGTTGTCGGGCGCCGAGGCAAAGGCGTCGCTGAGAACGACCGGAGCTATCGCAGGAATCTTCGACTGCTGGAGAATCGACTTGGCCTGCAGCACCGACCCGCTGCCCGTGGCGAGGATGACCGCACTGGACCCGTGATCGACCAACTTCCGAATGATCGACGGGGTCTTGGTGGGACTGCTCTCGTCGTTCTCGACAACCAATTCGACTTGCTTACCGTTGATTCCGCCCGCCTGGTTGATCAGGTCGACGGTCATCCGCACCGTCTTGCCGGCGATCGTGCTGTACGACGCACCGGGCCCGGTGGAGTCCTCGTCCAAACCGATGACGATGGTGTCTTCGGGAATGACACCGGCAGATGCGCACGCGCTCGCCCCGAGGACCACTGCCGCGCAGACGGCGATCGCCTTTCCGAGTCTCACATCGAACTCCCGTCCAAACTGTGCTTGGTAAATCAAACAAGCGCTTGATTTACGAGTGTGGACAGAAGTATGCACTGGGTCACACTGATAGTCAAAATCCGAACTACACGCGCAGGAACTGCGGTGTTACGGCTTCTGCAGCTGCCTGATCGACGAGCTGAGTTCGCGAATGACGGACTTCAATTCGTCGACATCAGAGCGGAGTTCGGCAAGGTCCGAGTCGGGAGATTCGGTCTGCGCTTCCTTCTTCGCCGTGCGCCGCGCAATGCGTGCCACCGGCTCGCCGTCGACGGAACGTGCGGCAAAGCCGTCCAGGAAAACCGAAATCAGATTGCGCTGCAGATCTTCGGCCAATTCGGAAAGCTGCGGGCGATACTGCGCGACGGTGGACCAGACGGATTCACGCAGGAGACGGTGAAACTGTTCGGGATCGATGTCTTCCCGAAACTCCGCGTCGGCAATTCCGCGAGCGATAGCCGATCGCCAGTAGCTGTGTGCCTTCTGAACCAGGATGGTGATGGGCGCGTCCGCCGGTTGCGACGAAAGTATGGCTTCTCCCTGATAGACCTCCGTGGCATACGGGTGATCCACCGCCGAGGCAAAAGAGACCGACACCATCGTGGCCAGGCGATTTCGAGCCGAACCTTCCGGTTCGATCGAGTCCTCGTACCGGACGTTGAGATCTTCGAGGAACCGGACGACGATCTCGTTGGCTATCGCATCCTTGGAGTCGAAGTAGTGATAGAGGCTGCCGGAGAGGATCCCGACTTCGTCGGCGATGTCTCGCACCGTCGTCGCGGCGATTCCCCGCTCACTGAACAGCTTGGCCGCATGAGCGAGTATTTCGTCGCGTCGGGTCGAGCGCACGAGAAGATCCTTCCGACGTTCCGATCGTCAAGCGAGTGCTTGATCAATTTCTCGTCGATGCTAACACCGCACCCTCGCTGACCTGCGGTGTGAGGTCCTGGACACCCAATCGAAACACCGGACACACACTTGTCACCGACAGTCATTCCACCGCAACAACTTCCACCTACTCTGTGCACTCGACGAATACAGCGTTGTATACGCACTCCGGATACAGATCTGTCAGAGCCATTGTCTGCCAGAGCCATCGACACGAAAGGCCCGTACATGCGAACCTTCTCGAAGCGCACCCTTGCCGCGCCGGCCGCTCTCGCCGCGCTGGGCTTGGTTCTCACCGGCTGCGGAAGCAAGGCAACAGACACCGCATCGGGAGATTCGACGGCTACGTCGTGCGTCGACACCTCGGGGGACACGATCAAGGTCGGTTCCCTGAATTCACTCTCGGGCACCATGGCCATCAGTGAAGTGACGGTCCGCGACTCCATCTCGTTGGCGGTGCAGGAGATCAACGATTCCGGCGGTGTGCTGGGCAAGAAGATCCAGATCGTGGCAGAGGACGGCGCGTCGGAGCCGACAGTGTTCGCCGAGAAGGCCGAGAAACTGATCAGCAGCGATTGCGTCGCAGCAGTTTTCGGTGGCTGGACCTCCTCGAGCCGCAAGGCCATGCTGCCCGTGTTCGAGGACAACAACTCTTTGCTCTACTACCCGGTCCAGTACGAGGGACTGGAAGATTCGAAGAACATCTTCTACACGGGTGCAACGACCAACCAGCAGATCATCCCGGCTCTGGATTACCTGAAGGAGAAGGGTGTCAAGTCGCTGTATCTGGTCGGCAGCGACTACGTGTTCCCGCAGACCGCCAACCGCATCATCAAGGCGTACGCGGCAGCGAACGGCATCGAGATCAAGGGCGAGGATTACACGCCTCTGGGTTCGACCGACTTCTCCACCATCGTGAACAAGGTCCGCACAGCCGACGCCGATGCCGTGTTCAACACACTCAACGGCGATTCCAACGTCGCATTCTTCCGTGAATACTCGAATGTCGGCCTGAAGCCCGCCGACATGCCCGTCGTCTCCGTCTCCATTGCGGAGGAAGAGGTCGGTGGTATCGGAGTCCAGAACGTCGAAGGCCAGCTGACGGCGTGGAACTACTACCAGACCATCGACTCCCCCGAGAACAAGAAGTTCGTCGCGGCGTACAAGGCAAAGTTCGGCCAGGACAAGCCCACGTCCGATCCGATGGAAGCGGCATACACCTCCGTCTACCTCTGGAAGAACACCGTCGAGAAGGCCAACTCGTTTGCGGTCAAGGATATTCAGGACAACGCCGACGGTGTGACCTTCCAGGCGCCCGAAGGACTCGTCACCATCGACGGCGACAACCACCACATCACCAAGACTGCCCGGATCGGCGAAATCCGTTCCGACGGACTGATCTACACGGTCTGGGATTCGGGACAGCCGATCGAGCCGGATCCGTACCTGAAGAACTACCCCTGGGCTGAGGGGCTCGGTAGCTGATCGACAAAAGGCGGAATTGACGGAATCGACGAGTAGAGAGGTGGAGCGTCTGTCATGGATGTTGTGATCGGGCAGTTGTTCACGGGTTTGAGTATCGGATCGATTCTCCTGTTGGCAGCGTTGGGGTTGTCTCTCACGTTCGGGCAGATGGGTGTCATCAACATGGCACACGGCGAGTTCATCATGGCCGGCTCGTACACCGCATACGTAGTTCAGCAGGTGATCTCGAATGCAACGGGATCGTTGATCATTTCTCTGCTCGTCGGTTTCATCGTCGGCGGACTGATGGGTGTCGTGCTCGAAGTGGTCCTGGTATCGCGGATGTACCACCGACCCCTCGACACGCTGTTGGTGACATTCGGCGTCGGATTGATCCTTCAGCAGTTGGCGCGCGACATCTTCGGCGCGCCGGCAGTCAATGTTTCGGCGCCGAGCTGGCTTTCGGGCGGGGTCGATATTTTCGGCGCCGTGGTGCCGAAAACCCGCATCTTCATTCTGGTGTTGGCGATCGCAGCGGTGATCGCACTTTCGGTCGCACTGAAGCAGTCGTCGATGGGTAGACGCATCCGGGCGGTCGTCCAGAATCGCGATCTGGCCGAGACGAGCGGAATCTCCTCTCGTCGTACGGACATCACGACCTTCTTCCTCGGTTCCGGGCTCGCCGGCGTCGCGGGTGTCGCGTTGACGCTCATCGGTTCCACCAGCCCGACCATCGGCCAGTCCTATCTGATCGACGCCTTCCTGGTTGTTGTCGTCGGCGGTCTCGGTCAGATGAAGGGAGCCGTGATCGCAGCCTTCGCCCTCGGCATCTTGAACTCGTTCATCGAGTACTCGACGACAGCGTCGATCGCGAAGGTGATCGTGTTCGTCATCATCGTCGTCTTCCTTCAAGTTCGGCCGCAGGGCCTGTTCGCAGTCAAGACGAGGAGCCTCGTATGAGCATCCTGAACAATTCCCGAATTCGGGTGTGGGGCGGTTTCGCACTTGCCGCGATCGTGCTGTTCGCCGTCGCTCCGGCTGTGCTCTCGGACTTCAGGCTGTCACTGTTGGCCAAATTCCTGTGCTTCGCCATAGTCGCTGTCGGTATCGGTTTGGCTTGGGGCAGAGGCGGAATGCTCACGCTCGGCCAGGGGGTGTTCTTCGGGATCGGCGCATATGTGATGGCGATGCACCTCAAGATCGCCGATGCCGAACTCAAGGGCGACGCGGTCCCGGACTTCATGTCCATCGCCGGCAAGACCGAACTGCCGGGATACTGGCAACCGTTCGCCTCGCCATTCGTGGCGATCTTCGCCATCCTTTTCCTGCCGGCCGCTGTTGCCTTTCTCCTCGGACTCGGTGTGTTCAAGCGGAGAGTCAAGGGCGCGTACTTCGCGATCCTCTCGCAAGCACTCGCCGCGGCTTTCGCGATCCTCTTGATCGGCCAGCAGTCGATCGGTGGCAGCAACGGCCTCAACCGCTTTCGCACGTTCTTCGGTTTCAACCTCAACGATCCGGCGAACAAGCAGATGTTGTTCTTCATCGCCGCCGGAGTTCTTCTCGCATCGGTCGCTCTGATTCGCCAGCTGATGAACTCCCGATACGGCGAACTCCTCGTCGCCGTCCGCGATCAAGAGGAGCGCGTACGTTTCCTCGGATACGATCCGGCGAACATCAAACTGGTCGCCTACGTGACCGCGGCGTTCCTCGCCGGTATCGCCGGTGCGCTGTTCGTTCCGATCGTGGGCATCATCTCCCCCGCCGACGTCGGGATCGTTCCGTCAATCGCCTTTCTCATCGGGGTCGCGATCGGTGGCCGCGCAACGCTTCTGGGTCCGGTACTCGGTGCGATCGGCGTCGCGTGGGCGCAGTCGACATTCTCGGAGAAACTCCCTTCGGGATGGATCTACGCACAAGGGTTGATGTTCATCGTCGTGGTCGGGTTCTTCCCGGCAGGTGTGGCCGGATTGTTCGCCCTGATGCGCCACCGCAAGAAGCGTGAGACCCCGGCCGACCCGCCGGTCAAGGTCTCCCAACCCGAACCAGTGGAGGTGTCGTCATGACCAACACAACCGCCACCAGCGAACCCACACCGGCACTGGGTGGCAACGCCGGAATGTCGTCCGAGTACCTCGAAGTACGGAATCTTTCGGTCAGCTTCGACGGTTTCAAGGCCGTCGACGGCGTCGACTTGACCCTCATGCAGGGCGACCTGAGGTTTCTCATCGGCCCGAACGGGGCTGGAAAGACAACGTTGGTCGACGCCATCACCGGACTCGTTCCCGCGACGGGTTCCATCACGAAGTCCGGCGAGCAACTGCTCGGCAAGAAGGTTCACAAGATCGCCCGCCTCGGCGTCGGGCGAACCTTCCAGACGGCAAGCGTCTTCGAAGAGCTCTCGGTGCTGCAGAATCTCGACATCGCGGCCGGAGCCGGCCGATCACCGTGGAACCTGCTCAGAAAACGCAAAGGTGTGCTTCCCGAGATCGAAGAGGCGCTGGAGACAACCGGGTTGGAGCACCTCAGGGACACCGCCGCAGGCATTCTGGCGCACGGACAGAAGCAGTGGCTCGAAATCGGAATGTTGTTGGTACAGAACTGTTCCGTGCTCCTGCTCGACGAGCCCGTCGCAGGCATGAGCCTCGAGGAGCGCGAGGAGACCGGGAACCTTCTGCGGCGCATCGGCGGTGCGCGAACCGTCGTCGTAGTCGAGCACGACATGGACTTCATGCGATCCTTCGCCACGTCCGTCACAGTGCTCGCCGCTGGGAAAGTGCTTGCCGAAGGAACTGTGGCGGAGGTCCAAGCCGACCCCAAGGTGCAAGAGGTCTACCTCGGCACAGCCGCTGCCGGAACCGATCTCGGCGCCGACACCGAACCGACCCCGGAGGACTGAATCATGCTCGAGCTCGTCGACATCCGCGCCGGCTACGGACGCACCGAAGTGATCCACGGCGTATCCCTGCTGGTTCCCAGCGACGGAGTTGCGGCAGTCATGGGTCACAACGGTGCGGGTAAAACCACCTTGCTGCGCGCCGCCGTCGGTCTGATCAAACCTACACGGGGAAAGGTACTTCTGAACGGTGAGGACATCACCGGTCTACGGCCGAGCGCCCGCGTCGCTCGCGGACTTGCCTACGTACCCCAGGGCCAGCAGTCGTTCGGACAACTGACAACTGCCGAGAATCTTCGGGTGGTCGCCGACGGGCGCAAACGCGGAAAGGCACTCATCGCAGAGGCATTGGATCTGTTTCCCGCACTCACCACGCTCCTCGACCGTCGCGCGGGACTTCTCTCCGGTGGGCAGCGACAACAGCTTGCCATCGCTCGCGCCCTGATCACCGAGCCCAAGATCCTCATTCTGGACGAGCCGACCGAGGGCATTCAACCCAACGTGGTCGCCGAAATCGAAAGGACCGTCATGGAACTCACCGAACGCGGCGATCTCGGTGTCCTCCTCGTAGAGCAGCACATCGGTTTCGCGCTCCAATCTGCGCAGCATTACAGCATTCTCGCGGCGGGACACGTGACCTCGACCGGTGAGGGCGGCACCACGTCCACCGAGGCGGTTCGTCGAGCGATGGCAATCTGACATGAGTGTGCGCCCGCCGCTGCGCGAGCAGGTCTATCGGTCGATCCGGAACGATCTGATGTCGGGTCAGATCGCGCCATCCGAACGACTCGGCGAAGAACGGTTGGCTCATCTCTACGGTGTCTCGCGAACACCGGTGCGCGAAGCGCTCGCGAAGTTGGAATCCGACGGGCTGGTCGAGCGCGACGAACACGGCCTCTTTCCGTACCGACCGCACCTCGACGAGTTGGGTGGCCTCTACGAGCTGCGCATACTCCTCGAGGTACACGGACTTCGGCGGGTACTCGACGGTGAGGCCCCCGCTCATGATCGAGACGCGCTCGGTTCCGAACTCGACAAGTGGTACACATTTCTCAAACAGATGCCGGTACCGGACGCCGGCTTCGTGACGCTCGACGAGGAGTTCCACATCGCGCTCCTCGCCTCGTCCGGAAACCACGCGTTGGTCGACGCCTTGCAGGCCGTCAACTCGAAGCTGCGCCCCGTGCGGATGTTCGACTACCTGACTCCCGACCGTATGAAGGCCACCGTGGAGGAACATATCTCCGTCGTCGAACTGGTGCTGGACGGCAAGATTCCGCAAGCACACGAGGCACTGGTGTCGCACATCGACATCTCTCGTGCGGTTGTCCTCGACCGCGCTCGGCAGGCCCTCTCGTTGGCCGCCATGGCCAACGCTGTGCGGAACTGATCGAGCGGGAGTCACCGCCCCTCCGAAAATCGCACTTGCTCAGCGTGGGAAGGCTCTCGGAAATAGGAATGGACTCACAGCGGTTGCACCTCACAACGACGCTTGCGTTCTATTCGCTGAGAAAGGCACCACATTCATGGCCGTCCCACTTTCCATCCTCGATCTCGCCCACATCGGCGACAACGAAACCGCCAAAGACAGCTTCGACGCCAGCGTGACCTTGGCGCAGCGCGCCGAGCAGTGGGGTTACAAGCGAATCTGGTATGCCGAGCACCACAACATGGGTTCCATCGCGTCTTCGGCCACCAGCGTTCTGATCAGCCACGTCGCCGCGCACACCAGCAAAATCCGCCTCGGCGCCGGTGGAATCATGCTGCCCAACCACGCGCCGCTGACGATCGCCGAGCAGTTCGGCACCCTCGAGACTCTGCACCCGGGTCGCATCGATCTCGGTCTCGGTCGCGCGCCCGGTAGTGATCAGAAGACCATGCAGGCTTTGCGACGCGACCCGAGTTCTTCGGACAGCTTCCCGCAGGACGTACTCGAGCTTCAGGGCTACCTCGGCGACACTTCGCGCGTCCCCGGAATCAATGCCGTTCCCGGTAAGGGCACTCACGTTCCGCTCTACATTCTCGGATCGTCACTGTTCGGAGCCAAGCTCGCCGCGATGCTCGGCCTGCCGTATGCATTTGCCTCGCACTTCGCCCCCAACGCCCTGCGCGACGCCGTCGCGATCTATCGACGCGAGTTCAAGCCGTCGGAGCAGTTGGCGGAGCCGTACGTCATCGCGGGCGTCAACGTCATCGCCGCCGACACCCATGAGCAGGCTCAGCAGGACTTCCTCGCGGCCAAGCGTTCGCGCGTCAGCCTTCTTCTCGGACGCGGACGCAAGTTCACGGACGACGAAGCGGACATGCTGCTCGACTCCCCCGCGGGTCAGCAGGTTCTGCAGATGACCAAGTACAGCGCCATCGGCACGCCCACGGAGGTCCGCGCCTACCTCGACGAGTTCACCGAGCATGCACAGGCCGACGAGCTGATCACGGTGTCGACCGGCACCAACCGCGAGGCTTGGTTGCGCACGTTCGAACTCCTCGCCGACGTGAGCGATCTGGTACCCGCCTAAGCTGCCGGTATGGGCGATCCATCCCGTCGCGGGTTCATCTCGGTACTGGCAGTTCTACTTTCGACGGGTTGGGCCGCCAACCACTTTGCTTCGCTCATCCCGGTTCTCCGGGTGGACGAGGGCCTTTCGCATACCGTGCTCGACGGTGTTTTCGGTATCTACGCGCTCGGACTCCTACCCGGCCTGTTGACCGGTGGAGCACTGTCGGATCGCGTCGGCCGAGCTGTAGTCGTCCTGCCCGGAGCGCTCATAGCCTCGCTCGGAACCTTGATTCTTCTTCTCTGGCACGACGCGCCCGGGCTCATGGTCGGGCGCCTCGTTGTCGGTATCGGTGCCGGTCTGGCAATCGGCGCCGGCACCGCGTGGGCGGCTGACCTTCGCGGCAAGTCCGGAACCGTGATGGCGGGCGTAGTACTCACCTCGGGTTTTGCACTGGGACCACTGTTTTCGGGTCTGTTGGCACAATTTGCCGCCTTCCCACTCGCTACGCCCTTTGTCGTCTCGGCCTTCTTGTCGGTGGGTTCGGTTACCGCGGCAGCTGTGTGGAGTCGTACACCTGTTTCCGTAGAAGCCGCGACCATCACACCCGTCCCAGACGGCGCGGAGCGCTCCGTCGCAAATGCGCCAGACGGCGCGGAGCGCTCCGTCGCAAATGCGCCAGACGGCGCGGAGCGCTCCGTCGCAAATGCGCTGCTCTGGGCACTTCCGTTGGCTCCATGGGTGTTCGCCAGCGCAACAGTGTCTTTCGTGACCATGACGGCCAGGCTCGGGGACCGCTACTCAGGTCCTCTCCTTCCGGGTTTCGCGGCGGCGCTGACTCTGGGTGCTGGAATCCTGGTTCAAACCGCTGCGCGCCATCGCAATTGGGGTCCTCAGGCCGGCACGACAGGCGCCGCACTGGCGGCACTCGGATACTGCCTGGTCGCAGTCGGCGGCGCGCACCCCGCGCTCGGGTTGTTCATCGTCTGCGCGCTCGTCCTCGGTACGGCCTACGGACTGTGTCTGCGTGAGGGACTGCTCGACCTCGAGTCGCTGGCTCCCCCGGCCTCGCGGGGCGCCCTGACCGGGATCTTCTACGTCGGCACCTATCTCGGATTCGGACTGCCGGTGCTACTGGTAGTCATCGAACCCACGATGGGTCCGTCGCTGCCGTTGGTGATCCTCGCCGCTGTTGCCGCCGTCGTTGCCGTGGTCCGATTCCGTCGATTGCGGTCGACCCAGGCTTCCGCGTCACATCCGCGTCTCGAGGTCGCATCGGTCTGAGCGTCCATTCGGACGGAGTTGGCGGTACTTGCAGTCGCAGCTACCCGGCGGTGTTAGCGTCGGAGGACCAGAAGGTCACTGCGTAGGGACACAGCAATGGGCAAGAGCGAGGCGGGCAAGGCCGAATCGGCCAAGAGTAGTGCGGACGACCTGACGGGTCGGCGCATCCTGATCACCGGCGCTGCCCGCAATATCGGTTCTTCGCTGGCCAGACGCCTGTACGACCGTGGTGCGTCCGTGGGACTGCTCGGCCTCGAGCCTGAACTTCTCGAACAAGTCGCCACTTCCTGCGGCCGCGCGCCGTGGCAGTTGTGCGACGTCGCCGACCTCGAGCAGGTATCTCGCGGCGTCGACTACATCGCTGAGAAGCTGGGAGGCATCGACGTCGTCGTCGCCAATGCCGGTGTCGAGGCGAACTCGTCGATCCTCGGCGGCGACCCTGCGGACATGCGCCGCGCCGTCGAAGTCAATCTCATGGGCACGTACTACACCCTGCGCGCAGCCGGTCCGCACATCAGTCACGAAAACGGTTACGCCCTGGTGGTCGCCTCGGCTCACGGCGCCGCCAAGCATCCGTTTCGCGGACCGTTCGGTGCTTCGCGCGCCGGCGTCGAAGCCTTGGGTGACGCGTTGCGCTTGGAAATGAAACACCTCGGCACCAAGGTGGGCGTCGCGTATATCGGCGACATCGACACCGATACCACCGCACTGTCGTTCGACGGAGCACGCGGAACCCTCGCCAGCGCCGGCACCACGACCGTCGCTGACGCCGTCGACGCGTTCGAGCGCGGTATCGTCGGCCGGAAGTCACGCGTACACGCGCCACGCCGCAGCGCCGCGGTTCGCCACATCGCGCAACGAGCTATCGACCTCCGTCCCTCTCACATCCGTGGAGTCGCATGAACCCCCGCATCCCGCCCGGCCGATTCAAGGACCTCGGTCCGATCAACTGGGGAATCTGGCGTGTCCTGTCGAAGGCTGCCGGAGCACCCGATGCGCATCTGTTCAGCACCTTGGGGCGCACGGGCGGACTCTTCCGCGGTTGGCTGCACTACTCCGGCTCACTCATGCCCGGCGGCAAGATCTCTCGCCACGACACCGAACTGATCATCCTGCGGGTCGCGCACCTGCGGGACTGCGGTTACGAGATGGATCACCACATCAGGCTCGGCCGCAAAGCCGGAATCGACGCAGAAGAACTGGCCCGAATCATCGAGGGCCCTGGCGCTTCCGAGTTGAGTCCGCGTCACCGTGCGATCTTGACTGCGGTCGACGAGTTGGTCACCACCAAGGACGTCACCGACGACACGTGGGGAACGCTCTCGCAGCATCTCGACGATCGTCGGTTGATCGAATTCACCTTGTTGGTCACTCAGTACGACGGCCTGGCCACCACGATCGGAACCTTGCGGGTTCAGCGCGACTTCTCCTGAAGTTCCGCGGCGGCCGTAACTCAGCTCTAACCCGAAGACATCTGGACGAAACACCTGATCAATAGCGTATACAGGTATGTCGACAGGGATGAATACGGCGCCGGAGCCACTGCGTGAGGTGGTCTACCGGGAACTACGCACCGAACTGGTCAACGGGACTATCGGGTTCGATCAGCGCCTGACGGAACCGAAACTCTCCACGCGTTTCGGCATTTCTCGCACACCAGTACGGGAAGCGTTGACGATGCTGTGCGCCGATGGACTCCTGCGCCGGGAAGAGTACGGGTTCTCCGCCGTGCGCCCGAGTATCCCGCGGATCCGAGATCTGTATGAACTCCGAATCACTCTGGAACTACAAGGAATTACCCGGGCGATCGCAGATCCGACGATCCGGCACGACCGAACAATCCTCGACGACGAATTGGTGCGGTGGCGTGCCCTGGCTCTCGATCCGCCCGCTCAGGAACCGGGGTTCGTCGAACTGGACGAGGAATTCCACGTCGCCGTACTGAGGGCGTCGGGAAACAATGAACTGGTCGCGTCGCTGCTGTCGGTGAATTCCCGTATCCGGCACGTTCGGATGTACGACTTCATGGTCAACGGCCGCATCGACACCTCGATCGCGGAGCACATTCGAATCCTCGAAGAACTACGTGCCGGCAATCTGCCCGAGGCCCGCACGCTTTTGCACCAGCACATCGGCGAGTCTCTCGACGTCGTCCTCGACCGGGTGACCCGCGCGATCACCGCGCTCTCACTCGCCAACATCACGGACTGATCGGAGCAGTACACACCATGACCATCGCAGCAGAAGTTTTCACCCCGACAGCCCGGGTCGAGCAGGCATTCCAGCGGATCGAGGAAGTAGATCGCCCCGAAGTCTGGATCACGTTGCGCCGCAAGGAAGATGTGCTTGCCGATGCCGCTTCGGTCGAAGCCAGAATCGCCGCGGGCGAGCATCTTCCTCTGGCTGGGCGTCTGGTCGCCGTCAAGGACAACGTCGACGTCGCCGGTCTGCCGACCACAGCGGCGTGCCCCGAATTCGCGTATTCGCCGGACGAAACCGCCAGTGCCGTTGCGCGGTTGATCGAGCACGGGGCTGTTGTTCTGGGGAAGACCAATCTGGACCAGTTCGCCACCGGACTGGTCGGAACGCGCAGTCCGTACGGAGCCGTTCGCTGCGCCTGGGACGAAGAGTTGATCTCGGGCGGTAGTAGCTCCGGATCCGCCGTCGCTGTCGCGCTGGGAATTGCAGACATCGGAATCGGCACCGACACTGCCGGTTCGGGCCGGGTGCCGGCAGCGTTCCACGGGATCTACGGACTCAAGCTCTCGCTCGGCGTCATCCCCGCCCACGGAGTAGTGCCCGCCTGCGTCGACTACGACGCTCTGACGGTATTTGCCGACGACCTCGAATCGGCAACCGCGGCAGCGGCAATCATGATCGGCCACGAACCTCGGGATCCCCGCAGCCGCGTCTGGCCTTCCGACGTTCGTCTCGCGGCGGCGCCGAATCCCCGCGTCGGCGTCCCCCGAATCGAGGATCTCGCTCAACTGAGCCCGTCGTATACAGCAGCATTTCAGGACACTGTGACAGCTCTGGTAGCCGGCGGCGCCGAGACCGAGACCGTCGACATATCCGGACTGCTCGGCGCGGCCCGATTGCTCTACGACGGCGCCGTGGTGGCGCAGCGGTACGCCGCTGCCGGCGAGTTCCTCGAAACTCGTCCTGCCGGAGCAGATCCCGCGGTGTCCGACATCGTGCTCGGTGCGAAGCACCCCACCGGATACCAGCTAGTCGACGATCTCGATGCTCTCACCCGCGCCAAGGCTGCCGCCCGGGAACTCCTCGCCGGGTTCGACGCCCTACTGCTTCCCACCACCACCGAACACCCGACGATTGCCGCCGTGACCGAGGATCCGTTCGGAATCAACCGCCGGATGGGAACTTTCACCAACTTCTGCAACCTGCTCGACATGGCGGCCGTCGCGGCGCCCGGACACCGCACTGCCGAAGATCACCCGTTCGGCGTCATGTTCGTCGTACCCGCTTTCGACGACCAGATCGCCATCGACCTCGCTGCGCGACTCGGCGGTGCGCCTTCACCCACCCTCGTCGATACCGGAATCGACCTCGCAGTATTCGGCGCTCACCTGCGCGGGCAACCCCTCAACACACAGTTGGTCGACCTCGGCGCGCGGTACGTCGAAACCGTCACGACCTCGGATGCCTACCGGCTCTTCGCTCTCGACACGACGCCACCGAAGCCCGGCCTGGTACGCCGTGGCCCTGGACTCGGCGCACCGGTCGTCGGCGAGATCTTCCGAATCTCACCGGCCGGGCTGGGAACGTTCCTCGCCGCCTTGCCTGCACCGATGGCGCTCACGAGCGTCGAGTTATCCGACGGCAGAACGACAGTCGGTTTCAGCTGCACTCATGACGCCGTAAACGGCGCAGCTGACATCACCGACTACGGCGGTTGGGCCGCGTACCTCTCTCGCTGACAGTCACGGCTTGCAGATTCGAGTGACGGCCTCGCGCACCACTTCACGGCGGCGCGCGATCTCGTCGGCGTCGACGTTCTGGTTGTCGGCCACACCGGGGGCCACCACCCAGCCGAACACGAGGCCGAACAGCATCGTGATCAGGTCCTGGGGGTCCCAGTGCTTCGAGATGAGGCCGTCTTCTTGAGCCTTGCGGATCGTGGCCATTCGCGGAACCCAGCTGGAATGTTCCTCGGCCAGCTTCTTCATCCGTGGTGCCTCACCCTGCAATTGACCCCAGATCATCATCCGTTGAATCTGTGGTTTGCCGAGCATTGCGTCGAACAGTTCGACGGCATGCGCGGGCATGTCTTCACCGGTGAACTCGACGGATTCCATCGCCTGCTCGAAGTCGACGTCGAGCACCGCGTGGAACAACGCGACCTTGTCACCGAAATAGGCGTAGAGGCGCTCCTTACTGGCGTTTCCGTTCTTCGCAATCCGATCGATGCGCGCACCGGCAAGCCCGTAGGTGCCGAATTCTTCTTGCGCAGCGTCGAGGATTCGCTGTTTCGTCGCGGTCACGTCAGTGGGAGCCATAGTGATGATGGTAACCGAACGAACTATTTCGTTTGACTCACCCGAGAAGGCTGGAATACCTTTTTCCAATGACCACCACGTCCCACGTCGACGGCGGCACTCTGCCACCGATCCCGGCTGTCTCCGAGAATCCGAATCATCAACGTCGCTGGCTGGTGCTCTGCATCGTCGCGTTCGCTCAACTCATGGTGGTGCTCGACGGCACCATCGTCTCCATCGCCCTACCGGCAGCCCAGGAGGAACTGGGCATCAGCGACCTTGACCGCGCGTGGGTGGTCACGTCGTACGCCTTGGCGTTCGGTGCGCTGCTGCTCCTCGGCGGACGTATCGCGGACTACTGGGGCCGAAAGCGATCCTTCATCGTCGGCATGGCGGGCTTCGCGGTTGCCTCCGGCATCGGCGGCATCGCGCAGAGCGGTATCGAACTGTTCATCGCTCGCGCCGGCCAGGGCGTCTTCGCAGCACTGCTCGCGCCCGCTGCGCTGTCGATGCTCACCACCACCTTCATCGGAGAGAAGGAGCGCGCCAAGGCTTTTGCCGTCTACGGCGCGATCTCCGGCGGTGGCGCTGCCATCGGCCTGCTCCTCGGTGGAGTGCTGACGCAGTACGTCGACTGGCGTTGGTGCCTGCTCGTCAACATCCCGATCGCGCTGATAGCCATCGCTGCAGCCGTCCCGATCGTCAAGGAAACCAAAGCGCACGGCGACACGAGCTACGACCTTCCCGGCGCTGTCCTCATCGCCCTGGGGCTCGGCTCACTGGTCTACGGATTCACACGCGCCGAGCACGGCTGGGGTCAGGCGGACACTTTGCTGTTCATCGCACTGGGCCTGGTCTTCCTCGCCATCTTCGTGGTCGTCGAGAGCCGCAGCAAGAATCCGCTTCTACCGCTGAGCGTTCCGTGGCATCGTGATCGCGGCGCTGCTCTGATCGGCTCCATGCTGGTGGGCGCCGCCCTGCTCGGCGGCACGTTGTACCTGACGTTCTACCTGCAGATCGTGCTCGGATTCAGCCCGGTCATGGCCGGCGTCGGATCGCTGCCGATGGCGTTCTTCATCGTCTTGGCGTCGACCATCGCAGCGCAGTTGTCCACCAAGATCGGCCCCAAGCCGCTCATGGTCGCCGGCCCGCTGGTGGCAGCAGTAGGACTGCTCATGCTGACCCAGATCGAGGTACACAGCTCCTACTGGACGCACGTGTTCCCCGGCCTCGCGATCTTCGGCTTCGGACTGGGTCTGCTGATGGTGCCGATGCAGAACCTCGCACTGATCGGTGTCCCCGACCACGACGCCGGCGCTGCCAGTGCCCTGGTCAACGCCACCCTGCAGATCGGCGGCGCACTCGGAACCGCACTGTTCACCACGATCTACGCTTCGGCCAAGTCGGCCTTCACCGCCGACAACGCGGCGCCGATCCCGCCGGAAGGCATTCCTGTCGACATGTCGAACGCGACCATCCCGACTGGTGACCAATTGGCGCTACTCCCCCAGCCGGTGCAGGACTTCGTCGCCTCGATGACGGACTACTTCTTCGGCGCCGAGGTATCCGGATACTCGGCCGCATTCGGTTGGGCGGCAGTCCTGTTGGCGATCATCGCACCGGTAGTGCTGGTTCTGGTCCGCGCCAAGAAGGGTGATCTGCCCGCCGAGGGTGCAGTCCACATGGGGTAACCCCTGTGCGCCTTTATTAACCGCCCGCGGTTAATAAAGGCGCACAGCAGGTCAGGCCTTCCTCAACACCTCAGCCACCGGAGTGCTGCTGCGGCCGATCAACTTCTGCAGGTCGCCAGACTCGGTGTCCAACGCCCCCTTGGCAATTGCAGCATCGGAATCGGCGAGGATCTGCGCAACCGGTGCAGGCAGTCCGACGCTCTCGAGAATGCCTTCGTATGCCTGCTCGTCCACGAACTGGTACGCGACGGGCTTGCCCGCGAATTCGCTGATCTTTGCGGCCAATTCGGCGTAGGTGAGCCTCTCGTCACCGCCCAACTCGTACACTGCGCCTTCGTGGCCATCGGTGGTCGCGACTACTGCTGCGGCGTCGGCGTAATCCGCACGCGCCGCAGCCGCGATCTTGCCTTCCGCTCCCGCACCGACCAGTGCGCCGCGTTCGATCACACCGGCCAGGTCGTTGGTGAAGTTCTCCCAGTACCAACCGTTGCGCAACAGCGCGAACGGAATACCGCTCCGAGTGAGCACGTCCTCGGTCGCTTTGTGCTCGGCAGCAAGCTTCATCGGCGTGTCCTGAGCATTCAAGATGCTCGTGTAGGCGATGAATCCGACCCCGGCAGCCTTCGCCGCGTCGATGATGTTGGTGTGTTGCGCGAGCCGTGACCCCACTTCACTTCCCGAGATCAGCACCAGCTTGTCGACGCCCGCCAATGCGGTTTCCAACGCCGAGGCATCGGCGTAGTCCGCTTGGCGTACAACTACTCCGCGGGCGGCAAGGCTTTCCGCCTTCTGTGGATTGCGGACCACTGCGACGATGTCGGACGCGGCGGTTCCCCGCTCGATCAACGACTCGACTACCAGTTGTCCGAGGTTTCCGGTTGCGCCGGTGACTGCAATGCTCATGCGAACTCCCGATCCAGGTTGAAGCGTAAATGCGTTCTGCAACCATCATGCACTTATTTTTCGTAAGTGCAACACGTCAAGTTAGCGCTATGGGATCGTGCAGTAGTAGCCTGGGTTCATGACCAGCACCGACTCACCTTCACGTGCTGCCCAGACTCCTGATCCGAATGCCGACGTCGTGGACCCAACCCTCGAGGCTGACGTCTTCGCTCGCGGGTGCAACTCTCGGGCGGCATTGCAGAATGCAACCGGACGCTGGGGCGCACTCGCACTGGCAGCACTGAACGAGGGTCCGTACCGGTTCAGTGCCCTGCGCCGACGCGTCGACGGAGTCAGCGAGCGCATGCTCTCGCAGACCCTGCAAACACTCGAGCGGGATGGCCTCGTGCACCGTGAGGTACTCGAAACCATCCCGCCCAAAGTGGAATACAGCCTGACCGAACTCGGCGCCGACGTCGCCGCAAAGATCACGGCCCTGATCGAACTACTCGAATCGCAGGTGCCGAAAATCGTTGCGTCACAAGCGTCGTACGACGCCCGGAATCAGCTCAACTTGTCCGAGAGCTGAGCGATGAACTCGTCGAATGCGTAGGGAACGCTCAGCACCGTCGGAGCGGACGTAGCCATCGCGTAGTCCATTCCGACCAGACGAACCAGACGGCCGTTCGACACCGAGGTCATGTTCGCGAACGGACCGAAGGACATCAGCTTGTCCAGGTTGGTGCCGTCGGCGTCGACGAGAATGAAGACGTCGGCGTCGAGTGTGTCGATGGATTCCATGCCCACGGACACCGAACTGTCGCCGGAAGTGCACACTGCGTCGACACCGGGCGAGGTCTTCACCCCGAGCTGGCCGAGAAGACGGATCCGCGGGTCGGTGCCGCAGAAGACGATCAGGCCCTCGTCGGTGCGCATTGCATACGTTGCGGTTTTGCCCTGGAACTGTGGGTGATCAGCGGCCTGCTTCTCGAAGTACGCCCCGGTCTCGTCGATCAGCGTCTGAGCCTGCTCCGGCTGTCCGAGCGCTGCACCGATCATGCTCATCTGCTTGTCCCACGCCGTATCCCACGGCTGGTCGGGGAACGCGACGGTCGGCGCGATGTCACTGAGACGCTTGTACTCGCCCTCGTCGATGCCGGAGTACACGGCGAGGATCACGTCGGGATCGAGCCCGAGGATCTGCTCGAACGGGATATCGGGATTGGTCGTCATGAGAACAGGCTTGGCACCGTTCAGACGCGAAGCGTCCCAGGGCAGGATGTTGTTCTCGATGCCGGCGCCGGAGAAGCTCTCCATGGCGACCGGAACCTTGTTCAGTGCGATCACCGCATCCTGGCCACTCCATCCGATGGTCACGATGCGCATAGGCTCCGCGTCGATCGTCGTCGAACCGTAGGCGTGGTCGACGGTCACGGGGAACGCCCCCACCTCGGCGGCACCCGAAGCTTCGGCGTCCGATCCGGAGTCACCTGAGGTTCCACAGGCGGAGAGCGTCAGCGCGACGCAAGCCGCGAGCAGTACGGAACGAGTTTTCATGAGTGGTCCTTCGAAAGCCGAATGGTCGACTCGGGACGCTAATGCGTTGCGCGCCTACACCCCGACTCGAAGGCCTCAGATGGCGGTTTCGCAACACAACTCGACACAAAAGACGAAAAACCCCGTGAGCCTTTCCGGTAGTGCGAACTACCGAAAAGGCGCACGGGGCCGAAGGCCCTGCCGTCAGAAGTTGATCATGTGGCCGGCGAGGCCGTGGATCGCTTCCTGCAGTGCCTCACTGAGCGTGGGGTGGGTGTGGACGTTGCGTGCCAACTCGTTGACCGTGAGGTCCCACTTCTGGGCCAAGGTCAGCTCGGGCAGCAGTTCCGAAACGTCCGGTCCGATGAGGTGCCCGCCGAGCAGTTCGCCGTACTTCTTGTCGGCGATCAGCTTGACGAAACCGGTCGGGTCACCGAGACCGTGTGCCTTGCCGTTGGCAGCGAACGGGAAATTCGCGACCTTGACGTCGTAGCCCTCGGCCTTGGCCTGCTCCTCGGTCAAACCGAACGAGGCGACCTGCGGCTGGCAGAACGTCGCACGCGGCATCATCCGGTAGTCACCGAGTGTCTGCGTCTCCGCGCCGCCGATGGTCTCGGCAGCGACGACAGCCTGAGCTTCTGCGACGTGCGCGAGCTGCAGCTTGGCGGTGACGTCACCGATGGCGAAGATGTGCGGGACGTTGGTGCGCATGTAGTCGTCGATCGCGATGGCGCCGCGATCGGTCAACGCGACACCGGTGTTCTCGAGACCGAAGCCCTCCACGCGCGGTGCGAAGCCGACGGACTGCAGAACCTTGTCGACGACCACGGTCTCGATCTCGCCGGACTTGTTGTCCTTGATCGAGACGGTGACCTTGCTGCCGTCGTCGCTGATGGACTGCACAGCGGCACCGGTCTTGATGGTGACGCCGAGCTTCTTGTACTGCTTGGCGATTTCCTTCGAGACGTCGGCGTCCTCGTTGGGCAGTGCCCGATCGAGGAACTCGACGATCGTGACGTCGACGCCGTAGTTCTTGAGGACGTAACCGAACTCCATGCCGATCGCGCCGGCACCGACGATGAGGATCGAACCCGGAAGGTCACGGGTGAGGATCTGCTCTTCGTAGGTCACGACGTTCTCGCTCAGCGAGGTGCCGGGCAGCAGCTTGGTGTACGAACCGGTCGCGATGATGGCGTTGTCGAACGTGATCGTCTCGGTGCCACCCTTGCTCAGCTCCACGCTGATGGTGTTGGCGTCGACGAACGTGCCCTTGCCGTCGTACTCCGGGATCTTGTTCTTCTTCATCAAGAAGTGAATGCCCTTGACTCGCCCGTCCGCGACCTTGCGGCTGCGATCGAAAGCGGAGCCGAAATCGAAGGACACGTCTCCGGACATGCCGAACGTCTTCGCTTCTTTCGTGAAGATGTGCGCGAGTTCGGCGTTACGGAGAAGCGCCTTGGACGGAATGCAGCCGACATTCAGGCATACACCGCCCCAGTACTTCTGCTCGATGATGGCGGTGCTCAGGCCCAGTTGTGCCGCGCGGATAGCAGCGACGTACCCACCGGGGCCGGCTCCGAGGACAACGACGTCATAGTGTGAGGTCACGATTCACCAGGGTAGTCCTGCATCGTTTCGCTGTCCCCAGATGGTCGTATTACCCGTCGGTAGCCCACACTTCTCGGGCAACTCGGGCGAAATTTCCGCCGTACACGGCCTCGATCGACGGCTCGTCGAAGCCCCGCTCACGCAATACCTGATCAAGTGTCAGCACCTCCTCCGGAGGAGTCCACTGCAGTGGCCCCCACGCGGTGTACGCCTCGGAGAACGACGACGGGTTCTGCTCGATCTCTTCGCGGAAGTCGTCGGCGTCGAATGAGAAGTCGGAGCCGATCCCGACATGATCGATGCCGACGAGTCCCACAGCCTCTTCGATGTGGTCGGCCATCGCGGACAGCCGAGCCTGGTCGTCATCCGGTCCGTTGACGCCGAGGAATATGCCCACGCCGTTGATCCCGACGACGCCGCCGGTCTCCGCACACGCTCTGGCCTGATCGTCGGTGATGTTGCGCGGATGCTCCCACAACCTTCGGAGGTTCGAGTGGCTGTAGATCATTGCTCGCTGGGTGATAGCTGAGATGTCCAACCCCGTCTGTACAGAACAATGTGAGCCGTCGACCGTCATTCCGACGCGATTCATCTCGGCAACCAGGTCACGGCCGTATCCACTCAACCCCGTGTCCGCCAGGTCCAAGCAGCCGCAGCCGGCAGCGTTCATGTAGTTATACGTCGGCAACATCGAGCGGACTCCGAGGTCGTAGAAGTACGAGACGTTGGCCAGGTCTCCCTCCAGCGGATTCGAGTCCTCCAGGTCGAAGGCCAGGGCGATTCCGCCGGACTCCTGAATCTCGACGACGCCGTCGACGGTGAAGACAGGGGTGATCTCCGGGAACTCGACCCGCGCCTGCCACGCGAAACTCTTGGCGATTGCCGTCGAGTCCGCGCGAGTCTGCGGCGAGTAACCGACGTTCACCGAAACGTAACTCCCCGCTGGGCGCTGATATCGGAGAAGATCTTCGACAGACGCGTTCGACTGCAGAGGTAGGCAACAATGTTGTTCCCATAGTGGATATGTCCGGTTCACTCACTAATCCCGTCGATGATCAGGGAAATTCACCTGAAACTGGTCGTACGTTCAGCAAATCTCTGGTTCACTGGCGGATAACGCACCGATGCGGTAGAACTTACAAGACTCACACGCCCTGTACCTATCGACAGAGCATGTACCCAGCATGAATTCCCGTACGGGAACAGCAACAAAGGACCGTTCACTCCTGGGCGGATTCGAAGGAATTTTAGGTGGAGGTTTCTGAACGTATGCGTGCTCGCACTTTCAAGCGTGGCCGTCTGGTCGCCGCTGTAGCCGCAGTATCCGTGCTGCCGATGCTGATCAGCCCTGCAGTGTCGTCCGCAGGCGGAGATCCGTCGACCACCACGGCAACTGTTGCCAAGGCAAACACAACGGGTTCCAAGCTCTCGAGCCGCACGGACAACGGGCGCATCGCCACCATCAAGGTGTACTCACCTTCCATGGGACGCGACATTCCGCTCGAGGTCATCCTCCCGGCAGACGGCAGCGAACCCCGCCCGACCCTCTACCTGCTCAACGGTGCAGGCGGCGGCGAAGACCGGGCGACGTGGCAGCGTCAGACCGACGTCAACGAGTTCTTCGCTGACAAGAACGTCAACGTCGTCACCCCGCTCGAAGGTGCATTCAGCTACTACACCGACTGGGTGAACGACGACCCGTCCCTCGGCCGTCAGAAGTGGCAGACGTTCCTGACCCAGGAACTCCCGCCCGTCATCGACGCCGAGTTCAACACCAACGGCGTCCAGTCGATCTCCGCGATCTCGATGACCGCGACCTCGGTCCTCAACCTCGCCATCGCAGCTCCGGGCCTCTACAAGGGCGTCGGTGCATACAGCGGATGCGCCGAGACCAGCACACCGGTCGGCCAGTCCTCCATCGAACTGGTTGTGGGCATGCGCGGCGACGCTGACGTGACCAACATGTGGGGCCCCCTCGACGGCCAGGGCTGGATCGACAACGACCCCGTCGTCAACGCCGAGAAGCTCCGCGGCACCGAGCTCTTCATCTCCACCGGCTCCGGACTCCCCGGCCCGCACGACACCCTGAACAACGAGGCGATCAACGGACAGGTCGGCACACTCGCCAACCAGGTGATCGTCGGCGGCGTCATCGAGGCAGCAGTCAACTACTGCACCCACAACCTCGCCTACCGCCTCAACGATCTCAAGATCCCGGCCACCTTCGACTTCAAGCCGACCGGCACCCACTCGTGGGGCTACTGGGAAGACGATCTCCACAACTCCTGGCCGATGCTCGCTCGTTCGATGGGCATCTGACCGAAATCGTTCCGACTCGACCCCGCTCCCTGCACTTCCGGGAGCGGGGTCGAGTGCTTGTCTGGGCCGATTCGGGGGTTGATTCGGGGGTTAATTCCGGGGCCAATTCAATTGTCAGGCAATCGAATCGCGTCACTTTCTGCGCCCGCTCTGCTTTACTGACACATAACAAAAAGTGAACCTGTTCCAGTAAGGGCTCACAGGCACTTCGATCCGTTCCGGATCCGAAGACATTCAGGTGGAGGATCCGAACGTATGCGTGCTCGAATTTTCAAGCGTGGCAGTGTGATCGCAGCTCTCGCAGTGGCCACGGTGCTGCCGATGCTGATCAGTCCGGCGACAGCTTCTGCGGGCGGTGACACGTCCGGATCGCACGTCGTGAGCAACACCAAGACCGGCGACCGCAAGGTCACCATCTCGGTCTTCTCCCCGGCGATGGATCGCAACATCCCGCTCGAGGTCATCCTCCCCGCAGATGGCAGCGAACCCCGCCCGACGCTCTACCTGCTCAACGGTGCAGGCGGCGGCGAAGACTCGGCGACCTGGCAACGCAAGACCGACGTCATGAACTTCTTCCAGGACAAGAACGTCAACGTCGTCACTCCACTCGAAGGCGCGTTCAGCTATTACACCGACTGGGTGAACGACGATCCGGTTCTCGGTCGCCAGAAGTGGCAGACGTTCCTCACCAAGGAACTCCCGCCCGTCATCGACGCCGAGTTCAACACCAACAAGGTCCAGTCGATCTCCGCGATCTCCATGACCGCGACCTCGGTCCTCAACCTCGCCATCGCGGCTCCCGGCCTCTACAAGGGCGTCGGGGCGTACAGCGGATGCGCTGAGACCAGCACCCCCGTCGGTCAGAGTGCGATCGAACTTGTCACACAGGTACCCGCGGCGGAGCTGACATCACCAACATGTGGGGCCCGCTCGACGGTCAGGGCTGGAAGGACAACGATCCGGTCCTCAACGCCGAGAAGCTCCGCGGCACCGAACTCTACGTCTCCACCGGCTCCGGACTCCCCGGCCCACACGACACTCTCGCCAATCCCGCGATCAACGGTCAGGTCGGTGCGCTCGCCAACCAGGCGATCGTCGGCGGCGTCATCGAGGCAGCGGTCAACTACTGCACCCACAACCTCGCCTACCGCCTGAGCGATCTGAAGATCCCGGCCACCTTCGACTTCAAGCCGACCGGCACCCACTCGTGGGGCTACTGGCAGGACGATCTCCACAACTCCTGGCCGATGCTCGCTCACTCCCTGGGCGTCTGACCCGATTCGTTCTCACTCGACCCCGCTCCAGTGTTTCGGGAGCGGGGTCGAGTGCTGTCGGGAGCGAGCAGTAAGAATGGACGTATGACTTCCGATCAGCAGCCCACCACCGGCGACGACCCCTACCTCTGGCTCGAAGACGTGACCGGTGAGTCTGCACTCGATTGGGTCCGTCAGCACAATGCCGTGACCGAGGAGCAGCTCACCGACAACGAGCGCTTCGATCGACTACAGAGCGACGTGCGCGAGATCCTCGATACCGACGCGCGAATCCCCTACGTCCGCCGTCGAGGTGAGTTCCTCTACAACTTCTGGCGCGACAGCACCCACGTTCGCGGATTGTGGCGACGCACGACGTTCGATCAGTACGTCACCGACGACCCGGAATGGGACGTCCTGGTCGACCTCGACGCCCTGGCCGAGGCCGAGGGCGAGAACTGGGTCTGGAAGGGCACGCAACTTCTACGGCCACACCGCAACCGTGCATTGATCAGCCTCTCCCGCGGCGGGGCAGACGCGGCGGTCGTTCGCGAGTTCGACATCGACAAGCGCGAGTTCCTCGCTCCCGAGGGCGAGAATCCCGGCTTCTACCTTCCCGAGGCCAAGACCGACATCGACTGGATCGACATCGATACCGTCTACGTCGGAACGGATATCGGACCGGGGTCGCTCACCGATTCCGGATATCCCCGTCTGGCCCAGCGGTGGAAGCGCGGCACTCCCCTCTCCAGCGCCGAGACCGTCTACGCGGGCCAGGCCACGGACGTGGCCATCTCGGCTTCGCACGATCCGACGCCCGGGTTCGAACGGGACTTCGTCACTCGCTCGGTCGATTTCTACAACTCTCAGCATTTCGAAGTTCGCCCCGACGGTGAACTGGTGCTCGTGGACGTCCCCGAGGACGCCGGGATCTCGATTCACCACGAGTGGTTGTTGATCCGCACCAAGTCCGTGTGGGCCGTCGAGGACACCGAATATCCGACCGGCGCACTGCTTGCCATCCGTTACGACGATTTCCTTGCCGGCTCACGAGCACTGACATCGATCTTCGAACCCGACGCACATTCCTCGCTCGAGCACTACACCTGGACACGCGATCATCTGATTCTGGTGGTCCTGACCGACGTGCGCACGACGCTGCGAATCCTGACGCCGGGCGAAAACGGCTGGGAGGATCGACCTTTCGAAGGGCTTCCAGAACTGACCAGTATCGAAATTCTCGACACCGACCCTGATGTCAGCAACGAGTACTTCGTCAATTCGAGTGGATACACCTCCCCTGCAACTCTTTTGCACGGCGTGATCGGCGAAACCGAACCCACTGCCCTCAAGCAGGCTCCCGCGTTCTTCGACGCCGAGGGCATCACCACGGAGCAGTTCTTCGCCACCTCTGCCGACGGCACCCAAGTTCCGTACTTCGTGGTGCGCAGTCCGCGTAGCGAGCCCGGCCCTACCCTGCTCTACGGGTACGGCGGATTCGAGATCTCGCTGACACCGTCGTACAGCGGTTCTCTGGGCCGTGCCTGGCTGACGCAGGGCGGAACCTATGTGGTTGCGAACATTCGTGGTGGCGGCGAGTACGGACCCGGTTGGCACACACAGGTTCTCAAGGCCGGGCGCCACAAGGTGCACGAAGACTTCGCTGCCGTCGCGAGAGACCTCGTCGATCGCGGAATCACGACCCCGGATCTTCTGGCAGCTCAGGGCGGTAGCAACGGCGGCCTGCTGATGGGCATCATGCTGACCAAGTACCCCGAGCTCTTCGGCGCCATCGTCTGTCAGGTCCCGCTGCTGGACATGCGCCGATTCCATCTCCTGCTGGCCGGCGCTTCGTGGATGGCCGAATACGGTGACCCCGATGTCCCGGAGGAGTGGGCATTCATCTCGGAGTACTCGCCGTATCAGAACATCGACGCCGCCGCGTCGTACCCACCGATCCTGATCGCGACGTCCACCCGCGACGACCGCGTCCACCCCGCGCATGCCCGCAAGATGGCCGCACGGCTGGAAGAGCTGGGCAAGCCGGTGCTGTATTTCGAGAACATCGAGGGTGGCCACGGCGGCGCCGCGGACAATGCTCAGCTGGCCTTCAAGACTGCGCTGACCTACGAGTTCCTCTGGCAGAAACTCGCCTGATCTTTCAGCGGTCGCGCAACCACGCGACGACGCGCTCGCTCACAGCGGTGGGATTGCGTATCCAACCGTTGTGACCGAGTGGTTCGTCGATGTGCGTCATCGTCACTTGGGCCCCGGAGAGCTTGTCCACCAGGTTCTTTGCCGACCGGCGTGGAGCGAGATCGTCCCCTTCGATCGTGATCGACAGAACCGGCAAGGTCAGGCGAGCGATCCGCTCCTCGTAGTCGATATCCGCACCGACGGGTTCCATGCGACCGGTCCTGGCGAACCGGGCCCAATCGGTGATCAGTACTTTCGACTGTCGACCGAAGCCGCCGACGTTGACCCGGTCTCCAGGCCAGAAGCCGGCGATGTTGGCTGTCACCGACATCGCGGACGAACCCAGATAGAGTCCGGGCGCACGGATTCCGGGGAATCCGCGGTGATACGGCGATCCGGAGGCAACCAGGATCAGTCCGCCGAGCCGGCCCCGAATCCTCGACGCGTACATGACCCCGATCTGGCCGCCCATGCTGTGCCCCATCAGAAATGGTGTGCTGGCCGGAAACCGCTCACGCACCACCTCGAACGTCGCCGGACAATCGATCGAGACCAGTTCCTGATATCCGAAAACACTCGACGCGCTCGGGCGCGGTTTGCTGTCACCTTGGCCACGCAGTTCACCGATGGCCGCATTGAAGCCGGCTTCGACCACGGCCTGCGCCACCGGATCGTAGAACCCGGCGGGAACTCCGAGCCCGGGCAACATCACCACCACGGGTGCGTCGTCGTTCGGTCCGGGAAACAGACGGATCGGGGTCACGGTGCCGTCGGGGAGTTGGATCGGTACGGTCTCCATTCAACTCACACTAACCACCCACGCCGCGGATGGGCAGAGCCCACGCGCCGACTATTCGAGGCTTCCCACGATCAGCGGATCCGGAGTACCCACGATCTCGTAATCCTTGTTGTCGTAATCGAACTGACTGAGCACGTGACGCATCGCGTTTATCCGTGCGCGTTTCTTGTCATTGCTCTTGATGACGGTCCACGGAGCGGTGTCGGTATCGGTGAACCGGATCATCTCTTCCTTCGCCGCCGTGTACGCATCCCACTTGTCCAGAGAAGCGATGTCCATCGGCGAAAGCTTCCACTGCCGCACGGGATCGACCTGTCTGATCGCGAACCGCGTGCGCTGCTCCAGCGGGGAAACCGAGAACCAGAACTTGATCAAGCTGATGCCGTCGTCGACGAGCATCTGCTCGAACAACGGCACCTGGCGCAGAAATCGCTCATGCTCCTCGTCGGTGCAGAAACCCATGACCCGCTCGACCCCGGCCCGGTTGTACCAAGACCGATCGAACATCACCAGTTCCCCGGCAGCCGGAAGGTGCTGCACGTAGCGCTGGAAGTACCACTGCGTCGACTCGCGGGCCGACGGCTTCTCCAATGCGACGACCCGTGCGCCGCGAGGATTGAGGTGCTCCATGAATCGTTTGATCGTTCCGCCCTTGCCGGCAGCGTCGCGTCCTTCGAACACGATGGCGTGCCGTGCGCCGGTTTCCTTCGACCAGTTCTGCAGCTTGAGGAGTTCGATCTGCAGCAGACGCTTGGACATTTCGTACTCGTCCCGAGGCATCCGTGCGTCGTACGGGTAGCCCTCCCGCCAGGTGTCGACCTCGAAACCGTCCGGCGACGTCAGCAGCACCGGATCGTCGTCGTCATTGTCGTCGACGGTGAAGGCGGCGGTGTCGGCCAGATCGACGGCGGTCGAGAGATCCGCGAAGGCGCTGAGGAACGGTCGGCGTTCTGCTAAATCGGTCACCGCCGACAAGGTAGTCTCCCGCAGCAACCGTTCGGTGAAGCTGGGATGAACTACCGGGGTATGACACGACGGGCTCAAAAGATCAGGGTGCAGATGGGGGTCGTCCCCGATGGTGCCTGATGCGATCTCGCTTCAGAATTGAAGCATGACATTCGAAAGCAACACACCTCGCCCCTTCACCCGTTCCAACGACAAGAAAATGTTCGCCGGAGTGTGCGGCGGAATTGCAGATTACTTCGGCGCCGACGTCAATCTTGTCCGTCTACTCGCCGTTATCGCCGCTATTTGCACGGGCGGAACCGCGGCTTTGGTATATCTCGCCGCCTGGATGCTCATGCCGTTAGGTTGAGGATTCCGGCACCTGACATGGCGAGAATTACGCGCCGACAAAAGGTATTTCGGGGCCTACGCGCCAACACGAGCAGGCCCCGAAATCAACAATCTACTTGGCGGCCTTCAACTCTCCACCGCTGAGCGCAGCGAGGGCCTCGAGACCCTTGACGGCCAGGCCACTGACGCTGCCCAACCCCTGACCGATGATCGCACCGACTGAGCCGGCAGCGTCCATGACAGATCCTTCAAGCATGACGTTCTCCTTTAGATGTTCAGTGGTTCACTTGGGACGAGCAAATGACGCCGATCAGAAAACTCAGGGAACGACAGGCGGCGTAAAGCTGAGGGTGTCGAGAGATCCGAAGATTCCACCGGCGGTGTCAGCCAGTGAACCGAAGAGGTTTGCACCGACATTGTCCAATCCCAGCAGCATTGTCAGCAAAGCCTGCATCGGTGCACCGTCCCCATTCGGACCACCGAGAATATCCATCAACGAACCCATGTTCAGCTCCTCGCGTAGGTGATTCTTTTTACCGTCGGTGACGATTATCGAACCAGTCCGGCGGTAGACACTCGACGTGTCGACAGTCACATTAATCCGCGAGATAACGACTCGACACCACTACGGACAATTACCTTAATTAGGATGAATTCGACAGAAATTTCCCGAACACAAATCGTCGATTCACCACAAGTTCCGACGCAAGTTGCACTTTATCGTTCGACTACCTCACGATTTTGGTCAGAAACTGCCTGCAAAAGCGTCGTGAACCCCACCCGCAACAATTCGACGTAGTGCTCGATATCCGGCATCGTCTCTTGCGAGACGATGACATTGAGCGTCAGAGAACCTCCACGCGCGGCAATGAGGAAGTGGCGCAGAATATCTCCGTCGACCGGCGCCTGCCCGCCGAGAACTGCCACCGCCGGCGCACCTTCGAAAACATTGCCGTCGACCGATACCGGGACATTGCTGATCGTCGTGTTCTGAATGACCTTGTGCGAAGGGTCCAGCTTGTTGAGCCGACGCGAGAGACCGGTGAGTCTGAGCAGAGCCGCAGGCGAGGTTTCGATGCGTGTGCCGTAACGACGGACGGCTGGGTGCGAACTCCGCCCCTTTGCCATCAGCGCCGAATCCCTGATCAGTGTCAGCCGCTCGACCGGATCTTCGACGTCCGTGTGCAGATCGACCGTCAACAGCGCCAGTTGGTTGGCCGATTCCCATTCGGCTATCTGCCGCATCGATCGGGGAACCATCGCCGCCAACCCACTGGCCGACTTCTCGCCCTTTTCCGACAGGTATGCGTCGAGAGCACCGGCGACCACGGTCAGGAAGATGTCGTTGACCGTCACGTCCGGAACGGCCGCTCGGATCGCTTTGATGTCTGCGCCGTCCAGCGTCAGGAAATCGATCGTGATGTCTCCGCCCAGCACGCCGTTGAATCGGGTCGGTAGGCGGTCGGCCGAGTACGTAGGCAGCTCTCCGGCCTCTTCCGCCTCCCGAACCGTCTCGGCCGCAACCTTTGTCACGGACAGACCCCGGCCGAAACGGATCGCCTGGCCGGGCAAACCGACGACCGTGCGCCCGATCAAATCCAGCGACGAAAGCCCCGAACCGGCACGCTTCGTCTCCGGCTTCGGCGGACCGGAGAACAGAAGGTTGGTCAGATCGCGGATCGCCAGACCGTCACCAGCCCCGTGGTGGGTCTTGAGCATGATCAGCGTCAGATTGCCCGGCAGCTCGTCGATCCCGTGCACGCCGGTCATGACGTGCAACTCCCAGGGCGGCCGGGACAGGTCCATCGGCTCCCCGAGCGAGCGCCCGAGCAATTCACGAACCGGGGCCCACCCGGCAACAGGGGCACGATGGACGTGCACGTGATCATCGACGTCGAAATCGGCCGGGACCCAATAGGGATAGTCCAGATCCAGCGGAACTCGCTGGAGTCGACTCGTGAACAGTGGCCAGTACCCGAATCTTTCGGTGATCCACCGAACCGCGTCGTCGTGCGTCATCTCTGCGAGCGGATGGCCCGTCGTGTCGAAGAAGTAGGCGCAGACCATGTGGCTCAGATGTCCGCCGGACTCGTTGTAGACGAACTCCGCGTCTCGCGGTCCCATCTGAGATACCGCGGCTGGCAACGAGTTCCGAAAGATCATGCATGCCCCTCAATTCCGACGCTGAACGAATGTCCGAATTGTAGCGAGCTGACATGCAGATCCTCTGGGTTCTGCTCGGAATCGTTGGGTGTCACCAAATCCAGCAATCGGAGAAGGTGCCTGCGATTCCGATCGATCAGGAGGCAACCTCTTGGTTAGGTGAATCCGCAGTCTGCATCGCGGCTGCCGCTGCCAAGTCATCGAAACTTGCTCGCAGTAGTTCGATGTAATGGTGGAGATCGGGCATGGTCGCGGTATCCGCGATGACGTTGAGGGTCAGTCCCCCACCTGCTGCGGCGACCATGAAATGCCGTAGCCCATCCCCGTCGATGGGCGCTTGCACTGCAAGCACAGCCGCGCCCGGGGCGCCGGCAAGCGTCAACCCTTCGACCGAGAGTGGAATGTTACTCACCATCGTGTGCTGGTAACGCGGTCGATCGAGGCTGTGATCGTTCTGCTTGCGCGCATACGCCATCAATCTCATCAAAGGCGCGGGCGTGGTCTCGACTGCGGCCCCGGCACGCCTGACCGCGGGATGGGACGTGCGCGCCTTCTCCGACCGTGCCGAACTCGAAATGAGCGCCAACCTCTCCAATGGGGACTCGACCTGGGTGTGCATATCCACCAGCAGAGCCACCAACTGATTCGCCGACTCCCACGCTTCGACCTTACGCACCGAGCGAGGAACCATCGCGATCAAGGAATCGCTTGGCCTTTCATCCTTTTCCGTGAGGTAGCGCGTCAGAGCGCCTCCGACAACGGCGAGTAGAACGTCGTTGACAGTGGCACCGGGCACCGAATCCTTGATCTCACGGACCTGCTCCCCGGACATTGTCATCGGTTCGAGTGAGGCAGCTCCACTCACCTTGCCGTTGAATCGAATTGCAGGCCTCTCGTTGAGGCTCTCCACCCATTCTCCTGCCTTCTTCGCAGCGTCAGCATCTCTCTGAGCGCGTCGGTTGCCTGGTACCTGCCTTGCGAAGCGATATATTCGGCCGGGAAACCCCAGTAGCGACTTGGTGAATATCCTCGCTCGCACAAACGGCACAGACGGTTCGGACCCAGCCTGCTGCACCTTGCCCGAAAAGATAGCCTCGCCCAACGTCCTGATGGCGATACCGTCAGCTGCACTGTGGTGAGACTTGAGCACCACCGCCGTCAGTCGGCCCGGCAATTCTTCAAGTCCCTCCAAACCTACGAAGAAGTGCAGTTCCCACGGCGGACGGCGCAGGTCCATCTTCGTGGTCAACAACGCGCTCAACGGCTTTTGCAGCGCTGCCCATCCTGTGTCGTTGATCTTGTTGACGTACACGTGCTTTCGGACGTCGAAGTCAGGGTCTGTCACCCAGTAGGGATGGTCCAGTCCCAACGGAGTCCGTTGGACTCGTTGAGTGAACATGCGATCACATCCGAGGCGTGCGGTAACCCAGTCCACTGCCTGTTCTGCCGTGAATTCCGCGCTTGGGTGCAACGATGTCTCGAAGAAGTACACAGCGATCAGATGGTTCAGGTGACCAGCGCCCTCGTGATAGATGAATTCGGCATCGCGTGGGTTCAGCTGCGCCATCCTTGCGCCTGACGTGTTGGACGCGCCCATTGAACTCCTTGTATCGCGGCTGGTTGCCCGCACATTCGCCTGAGTGCAAAGCTTGTGACTATGAGGCCAGTGATTGCAAAACCGATGGTCCCCGAAGCCAGAGGGCTACGGGGACCAAAGTTTCAAGCAAGTGCAGGTTGTGCAGGTTCGCCTGACTGCTCCGCTACGATGCTGTCCTCGACAACCGAACAATATGATGCAGTCGCTGGAGTGATCACGGCTTTTGTGGAGGATCCTTGATGATCTTGCTTCCAGTGGAAGTGAGACCAAGCATGTTCGATACCCACGTGATCATTCCGGTTAAATAAGTTTGCAGCATGACCGATTCCGTTCTTTCTATGGCGTGGGGGAAGACGACAGCGCGTTCAAATACTTCACAAACGTGCCCACGAGATCGACCGATCCGAAATCGACGATCTTGGACAGGTAGTCCAGGAAGAGATCGAACATCTTTTCTCCTTCTCCTTTTACAGGCCGGCTACGGAGCCGAGGACCGATTGGACGCTGCCCGCCGCAGCCTCACCGAGCGCACCGCCCATGTTGAGGCTTCCGGTGATCGACACGAAGATTCCGTCAACGACCTTGACCAAGTAGAACAGTGGATCCACGAGGGATCCGACGTCAACGCTTGCGAGCGCACCTATCAAACTAGCTGTGTCCACCGTATTTCACACTCCTTGAGATTGATTTCGTTCACTGGCTAAAGCAATTCACTTCTCAGTCGACGTTCGGGAACCAGCCGAAGTCAACCGAGGCGATAAACGGGGTAAACAAAGCCATCCCGAGAATGTTTTTGATCAACCCCCCGGCCTCGCCCTCGAGAACGTCCGCAATCGATCCCAGATCCATCATTCGCTCCTGTCATCAAAAACATTGGAAGAAGAACTTGCAGGTGCCGTCAACTGAGGTCGATTGCCGAAACCAACGATCCGGTGACCCCGTCGATTCCCGGCATGAGCGAACCGGACCAGACGTTACCCAGCAGGTCGGTGAACAATGCCGCCGTTGTCTGCAGGAACATGACGATCATATTGAATCCCACGCTTTCGATTGGCCGCGAATACTCACGGAACATTTACATTGGAATGCTTGATGCAGCCCACAAAGAACCGGTCCGAGCAGCAATTAAAGAATCCCAGTCGAACGATGAAGCCGAGATCCTCCGGGGCTGGTGCCCACTTTCCGCGGCTGTGACTGACATCAAGGTAGTGCAATAGGATCCGGTTTGGGTGCTTTTTGCCCAAGAATTTCAGATGGATCTGAAACCTGTTCCATATTCGCAGGTCTAGCGTCCAAGACGCCTGAAAATCGAGCAAAATGGAATAGCAACCGGAATTTACGTCGTCCGAAAGGCTTAGTACTTGAGGGTATTCAGGACAGAATTATCCACCAAAAGAACTAGACGTATCCGCACTTCACAGGTTAGCGGAGGCGAACAATCGGGACGGAAAATATCAAACATCCTTCAACATTCGGATAGATGAAGCTTCTCGTTCCCCACCTTCTCGATACACCTGTTACGCCATGAGGTTGTCCACACACACGCGGCCATCCACAAAGTGGCTTCTGAATCCGCGTCGTCAGGCTCTTGCCGCCACAGTGCATACGTGGAAGTTGTCACAAGAAACCAGTTGCTCGAGCAGGGCACTTCGCGCAGTTCGATCTCCCGATCCACGCGGTCAGGGCGACTCCATCGAATCCTGCCGTCGGTGTACTCCACCGAAGAACCTGGATACTTCGAGCGTTGCGTCGCGGTCACACTGTGGAAGCCTGAGGCCGTCCTCAGCCATACCAGCGCAGCCTGGCTGTGGGATCTCCTGCCGGAGGAACCACTCTTCGTCGAGGCCACCGTGGCTCCCAGCGTCCGAGCAGCCAGTCCGCAGTGGGTACGGCTTCACCGACGAACAGGAGTCTCGTCGGATGAGTGGATGGGTTTACCGATCGTGCCGATCGAGCAGTGCTTCATCGACGTCGCGACCACGTTGCCACGGCCCGCACTCGAGGCCTTCTTCGACGCGGCGGTATCGACCCGAGTGCCGTGGAAGTCGATAGCCCAACTGTGTGATGCGAGCCGCGGCAGGCACGGGATCCCCGCCGTACGCGAACAACTCCGCACCTGTTGCCCGCTCACTCGTTCGGAACCGGAGCGAGCAGTCGCCCGTGCACTGACTGCGCGCAACGTTCACCTGGAGATCAACGCTCGGGTCGGACCCTACTTCGGCGATCTGGTCGACACGCGAGCCCGGGTGATCGTGGAGATCGACGGGCGCGAATTCCATACCGACCCCGCAACTTTCAACAACGATCGACGGCGTCAGAACGCACTCGTTCTCGACGGATGGATGGTGTTGCGTTACTCCGCCGCCACCGCGATGGCCCATCTCGACGCTGTGGCGGACGAAATCATCACAGTGGTCCGAAGACGCCGACACAACCGGGCGTAAGCGCGGGCGTAAACGCACACAGCATCGAGCGCGCAACGGGAAACCGCGATCGCGTCGCAGTAGTGGACAAAAATGCCCGCAAATACCTCCGCACAAGCAAAAGCCCGGCCCACCGAATGGTGGGCCGGGCTCTAGGAGCTAGGTGGAGATGGACTCAGAAGTCCATGCCGCCCATGCCGCCGGTCGGATCGCCTGCAGGCGCTCCGGCCTTCTCGGGCTTGTCAGCGACAACGGCTTCGGTCGTCAGGAACAGAGCCGCGATGGACGCTGCGTTCTGCAGTGCCGAGCGGGTGACCTTGACCGGGTCGTTGATGCCTGCAGCGAGCAGGTCGCCGTACTCGTTGGTCGCAGCGTTGAGGCCGTGACCTGCGGGCAGGTTGGAGACCTTGTCCGCAACAACGCCGGGCTCGAGGCCTGCGTTGAATGCGATCTGCTTGAGCGGAGCGGACAGTGCAACGCGAACGATGTTCGCGCCGGTTGCCTCGTCACCTTCGAGCTTGAGGTCGTCCAGTGCGGGAGCTGCCTGGAGAAGTGCAACGCCACCACCGGCGACGATGCCCTCTTCGACGGCTGCCTTTGCGTTACGCACTGCATCTTCGATGCGGTGCTTGCGCTCCTTGAGCTCGACCTCGGTAGCAGCGCCGGCCTTGATGACTGCAACGCCGCCGGCCAGCTTGGCCAGACGTTCCTGCAGCTTCTCACGGTCGTAATCCGAGTCGCTGTTCTCGATCTCGGCGCGGATCTGGCTGACACGACCGGCGATTGCGTCGGCGTCGCCGGCACCCTCGACGATGGTGGTCTCGTCCTTGGTGATGACGACCTTGCGTGCCTGGCCGAGGAGCTCGAGGCCTGCGGTCTCCAAGGAGAGTCCGACCTCTTCGCTGATGACCTCGCCACCGGTGAGGATGGCGATGTCGGCGAGCTGAGCCTTACGACGGTCACCGAAGCCGGGAGCCTTGACGGCAACAGACTTGAAGGTGCCACGGATCTTGTTGACCACGAGGGTGGAGAGAGCTTCGCCCTCGACGTCCTCGGCGATGATCAGGAGCGGCTTGCCGGACTGGATGACCTTCTCCAGCAGGGGCAGCAGGTCCTTGACCGTGGAGATCTTGGAGCTGACGAGCAGGATGTACGCGTCTTCGAGGACGGCTTCCTGACGCTCTGCATCGGTGGCGAAGTACGCCGAGATGTAGCCCTTGTCGAAGCGCATGCCCTCGGTGAGCTCGAGCTGCAGGCCGAAGGTGTTGGACTCCTCGACCGTGATGACGCCTTCCTTGCCGACCTTGTCCATAGCCTCGGCGATGAGCTCACCGATGGACGGGTCGCCGGCGGAAATACCGGCGGTAGCAGCGATCTGCTCCTTGGTGTCGATCTCCTTGGCGGTCTCGAGCAGGCGAGCTGTGACAGCCTCGACAGCCTTCTCGATGCCGCGCTTGAGGCCGAGCGGGTTCGCGCCGGCTGCGACGTTGCGCAGGCCTTCACGGACCAGAGCCTGTGCGAGAACGGTAGCGGTGGTGGTGCCGTCGCCAGCGACGTCGTCAGTCTTCTTGGCGACCTCCTTGACGAGCTCGGCGCCGATCTTCTCGTACGGGTCGTCGAGTTCGATCTCCTTGGCGATGGAAACACCATCGTTGGTGATCGTGGGGGCGCCCCACTTCTTTTCGAGAACGACGTTGCGACCCTTGGGGCCCAACGTCACCTTGACAGCGTCGGCGAGGGCGTTGAGGCCTCGCTCGAGGCCACGACGTGCCTCTTCGTCGAACGCGATGATCTTTGCCATTGCGAAGTGATCCTCCGGATAGGGGGTGACACACAAGGTGACCGCTCGTCGGGTCACCTCATCGGCACAAGGCGACCGTTTGACCAGTCACCTCATTACACGGGCGACCGATTTGCCTGGTCACCCATCTACGCCTGTGGTCTAGTCAGTGCCCGCGACGGACGACCGGGGGTGTCTATGGTTCCCGGTCTCACTGCCTCGACCTGGCACTCACGGTTCGCGAGTGCCAACTGCATTTTTAGCACTCGAGCGTGCCGAGTGCAAGGTTGAGCCTCAGCCCGCGATGCAGAACTGTCCGTTACTCAAATTGACCGCAAACGAGAGCACTCCGACGCAGTCGACGCCGTTGGCATCGGCCGTAGCGCCCGCTCCGTAACCAGCGATGGCGAAGGTGACGTTGCCGTCAGCCGCCCCGGCCCGCGCGATACCGCCGCCGAGCGCAAATGCCTGCGCCTGACCGTTACCGCGAGAAGCCCCCAGCGCGGTTCCGAAGCCGTTTGCATATGAATTGGAGTAGCCGTTGTCGGCGGCGACGCTCACAGCGGTACCGCTCTCGGCAGCACCGGCCTGCGAACGGCCGGCTCCGACGGACTGCGCGCCGCAGCTCGCGGTCTCGGAGACCTGGATGTCATTGGCCGACGGCGGCGAGACACACGTGACGGGGGCTGCCGAAGCAGCTCCCGCACCGGTCAGCGCCAGCCCGGCGGCGAGCCCCATACCTACAGTCATCACAGCCCCTGTTCTCGCCAGGCGGCCCCCCAACCGACTACTGGAAATTCCGCTGACTCGAGAGGATGAGCGACGGAACCAGACTGACGAGATCAAGGGCATAGAAAACTCCTTCGTGGAACAAGTTCATTGGATTCGGGCGCGAGAGTACCCGCTCGAGTGAAGTCCGTCACCCCCGCCTGGTCAAGCCTCGAGGACGACCCCGAGAAGGGCCGGAAGATCCGCGACCGAATCGATGACATGATCAGGCTTCTGAACCGACAGATCGAGCACTGTTTGCCGAAACTTGCCTGTGCGCACCAGAACTCCGGTCAAGCCGACTCGTTGTGAGGAGAGGACGTCCCCGATCAGGTCGTCGCCGACCATCACCGTCGCCTCAGGTTCGACATGCATCAGCTCCGTGGCTGTCAGGAACCCCGTGAGAGACGGTTTACCCACTGCGGCGATATTTACACCTGCCACTTCCTCGAAGCCCGGCAAGTACGTTCCGGTGTCGATCCGAAGGCCGTCTACGGTCTCCCACATCATCCCGCGGTGCATCGCGACGACGGGCACACCGGCGAGCAGAAGTTCGAGCACTCGGCTCAGCGCCTCGTGAGTGAACTCCGGGCCGGCACCGCCGAGAATCACGACCTCAGGATCGGCGTCGTCGAATTCGATTCCCTCGAGATCGGCAGACACGTCACCGTGATTGAGGACCCACGCCCGCGCGTCCGGATACGTCGCCCGCACGTACTCCCCTGTGAGCCTGGCGGCAGTAACTATCTGGCTCGCCTCGACCTCGATACCGGCGTCGCACAACCCCTGCGCGATGAGCGACGAACTGCGCGAAGTGGTGTTGGTCAGAAACCCACAGGCCAATCCCCGCCGCCGAACTTCGCGTACGGCTTCCCCTGCTCCCTCGATCGGCTGCCAGGACGTGAGCAGGACTCCGTCGATATCGAACAGAACACCTTCGATGTCGGCCATTGCACCAGCCTATATTCGCCATCGAGGTCCTGCCGAGGCGTCGGAACCCGAAATCCGTCGATCGCTCAGTAGGCTCCCACCCATGGACCTGCGCGACGACGACCTATTCTCCGTTGCCGGTTCTCTGGCCGAATTGCTCGGCGCTCCCGTCACGATCGAGGACGAGAACTCGACTGTCCTCGCGTACTCCGGCGGCGAGCAGGCCGTGGACGAAGCCCGCATCGGCACGATCCTCGGCCGGCAGGTACCCAGCCGATTCCGCCAATTACTCTCCGATGCAGGAGTATTCGATCGTCTCCACCGAGAGAGCGACCCAATCTACGTTGATCTCGAAGACCCTGCGATCACGCCGCGCCTGGTCATCGCAGTTCGCGAGAACGATCACCCCGTCGGCTCGATCTGGGTCGCACTCGCCGGAACACCGACGCCCACACAGGAATCGATACTTCGATCCGCGGTATCTGTCGTGGCCGAGAGAATCGCCTCGGAGCGTGACCGGGTCGACAGCACACGCCGTCGCCAATCCCAGCGCGTCCAAGCTCTGATCGGCGGTGGCGAACCCGCATTCCGCGCCGCAGACGACTTGCGGTTGGCAGGCCCGCTCACCGTCGTCGCCGTCGGAACCGTTGCGGGACCACTGCCGGCGGGGTTGGTCGCGTCCTTGAGCTTGTACCTCGACACTCTGGCCGTCGACGCCGTTGCCGCTCAACTGTCCGAGACCATCTACCTTGTCATCGCGACCGACGAGACCAACGCTCGCCGATTGTCCGCCGACTTCCTCACCCGCGCCCGTGGCCGCGAATTCCTGGCAGTGGCCGTCGGTCGGACAGTGAAGTCTGCAAGCGAATCACATCTTTCGCGCTCGGACACCGACCATGTTCTCGGAGCGCTTCGTCATGGCCGGTCCGGCGGAACCGTCGCGGGAATGAGGGACACGTTGGCCTCCGTTCTCGCCCTGCACGTCGCCGACATCATCGACGGACTCGGCGACTCCACACCACTCGGAAGCCTCGAACGTCACGACTCTCAGCACGGCAGCGATCTGGTCGCGACGGCAAAGGCCTTTCTCGAGCACGGCGGTGACGTGGCGAATTCTTCTGCCGCACTGCATGTTCACCCCAACACGCTCCGCAACCGCCTGCGTCGAGGCAAGGAGATGTGCGGCGTCGACCTGACCGACGCCGACACCCGCTTGATTCTGATGCTGCAGTTCAAACTCGCTCGCTGAGCAGGCGCGGCGGTGCGTTGTGCGAATCCACAACGAGGTAGCTCCGACGATGGCCGAACGGCCAGTCCTTTTGCCGCCCCCGCGATTCATGCTTGAGAGAAGAGCCGGATGTGACCGGCGTCTCGGTTCGAGCAGAGTCTGTAGAAGGAGTGCGTCATGGGAACTCGTCAGAGCCCCGATCGTGTGGTCGTGGTCGGTGCGGGCGTTGTCGGATTGTCGACGGCCTGGTTCTTGCAGGAACGTGGAGTCGAGGTCACCGTCGTCGATCGCGACGGGGTCGCAGCCGACGCGAGCTGGGGCAACGCCGGTTGGCTTGCCCCCGCATTGACGCTTCCGCTGCCCGAACCCGCAGTGCTCCAATACGGCTTGCGCGCGATGCTCAGCCCGTCGTCCCCGGTGTACGTGCCACTGACCACCGATCTGAAGCTGATTCGGTTCCTGGTCGGGTTCGCGCGCCACTGCACGCCGTCGAAGTGGCAGGAAGCGATGTCGGTCTACACCGAGGTCAACCGAACAGCCTTGGGCGCGTATGACGAACTCGCCGACGGTGGCGTCAAAGAGCTGACCCGCCTGGCCGATCCTTTCCTCGCCGCGTTTGCATCCGAGAAGGACCGACAGACTTTGGTGGACGAGTTCCATCACGTCGAGGCCGCGGGCGGCGAGGTCGACTTCGACCTCCTCGACTACGACGCGATTCATTCGCTCGAGCCTTCACTCGGCCAGGGTGTGAAAGCCGGTTTGCGCCTGCGCAATCAGCGTTTCATCGATCCCCCGTTGTTCGTGAACTCGTTGGCGGACGCGGTTCGTGAACGCGGTGGAGAAATCGTCAGCGGTTTCGACGTCACGCAGATCGACGATCGGGTCGGCGGAGTCACTGTTCGCAGTGCACACGGTGATTCACGCGACGGTGACTCCGTAGTCATCTCGAGCGGTGCCCGCTTGAACAAGCTCGCAGCACCGTTCGGTGTGCGCAAACTGGTGCAGGCCGGACGCGGATACAGCTTCAGCGTCAAGCCCGAGCACCTCCCCAAGAACCCTGTGTATTTCCCCACCCAGCGCGTCGCATGCACTCCGTTGCACGATCGCTTCCGAGTGGCCGGAATGATGGAATTCCGCAGCCCTGACGCGCCGCTGGATCCGCGCCGCGTGCAGGCGATCATCGATGCGGCCAAGCCGATGCTCAGCGGCATCGACTGGACTGCACGGGAAGAGGAATGGGTGGGATCACGACCGTGCACTACCGACGGCTTGCCGTTGATCGGAGCCACGCGCTCGCCGCGCGTGCACGTCGCCGGTGGCCACGGGATGTGGGGAATCGCTCTGGGTCCGTTGACGGGAAAGATGGTGGCCGACTCGATGACCGGTGCTCAGACGCCGACCGTCATGAGTCACTTCGATCCGCTGCGCTGACAGCCGGTTTCACCCACTTGTAGTACGCGCCCGTCAGCAGAACCAGCCATCCGGCGCCGACGAGCAGCGCAACTCGGGTATCGGCGATGACGCCGAGCAACACGATGACAAAAGCCAGGAACACGATCGCGAAGATCTGACCGTACGGCCACAGCGGCACTGGAAACTTCAGTGCCGCTGTTTCGTCTGCACTCATCTGAGCGCGGGAACGGAACTGCGAGAGCAGGATCATGATCCAGACGAAAATGGTGGCGAAGGTCGCCAGCGAGGCGATGACGAGGAACACCTGGTCCGGGATCAGGTAGTTGAGCACTACTCCCACCAACAGGGCAACGGTCATGATGACAACGGTCATCCACGGAACACCGTTGGCGGAGACTCTCTTCATCACCTGCGGGGCCTGGCCGGCATGCGACATTCCGAACATCATGCGACCCGCACCGAAAACGTCGCTGTTGATGGCCGACAGGGCTGCGGTGATGACGACGATGTTGAGGATCGATGCGGCCGTTCCCAATCCGAGGTTCTCGAAGATCTGGACGAACGGGCTGTTGTCGGAGTTGATGGTCTGCCACGGAATGATCGCCATGATGACGGCGAGGGTGCAGATGTAGAAGAGAATGATGCGCACCGGGACCGTGTTGACGGCTTTCCTGATGGTCTGCGCCGGATCCTCGGCTTCGCCCGCGGTGATACCGATGATCTCGGTGCCACCGAACGCGAACATGACGATCGCGAAACACGCGACGAATCCGCCGAAGCCCGTCGCGAAGAACCCGCCGTCCGACCAGAGGTGGCTGATTCCGGCATCGGTGTCGTGAACGCCGAATCCGAACACGATGATCGCGATGCCGCCGGCGATCATCGCGATGATGGCGGTGATCTTCACGAGCGTGAACCAGAATTCCAGTTCGCCGAACACCTTGACGCTCAACAGGTTTATCGCGCCGATGAAGAAGACGACAGCCAGAACCCAGATCCATCTCGGTACGTCCGGGAACCAGAACTGCATGTACAGGCCGAAGGCGGTGACGTCGGCGAGGCACACGATCACCATCTCGAACGTGTACGTCCACCCGGTCATGAAACCGGCGAGTGGTCCGAGGTGCTTGTTCGCGTACTCGCTGAACGAACCGGAAACCGGGTTACGGACCGCCATCTCGCCGAGCGCTCGCAACACCAGGTAGACCGCGATACCGCCGATCAGGTAGGCCAGGAGCACCGACGGGCCGGCTCGTTTGATGGCCTCGGCGCTGCCGTAGAACAGTCCGGTTCCGATGGCTGATCCGAGGGCGATGAAGCGGATATGGCGCGCTGTCAGCCCTCGCTTGAGGCCATCCTGCGTCGCTGCGTCGCTGTTCACTTCTCGGTACTCCAGTCGGATGGATCGTCATACGTGCGCGAACCATTGTCCGCTACCACCGCGCGTGTTCCCGCACGACCCTGTTGGACGGCCGTACAGTGACCTGACACACATGGTCCATTGACGGATCGCTTACGATCGACAAAAGTGTTTGTAACTTTACGTAGCATCAACTCGACTGGAGAGACTGTGTCCAACACCCTCGAAGCAAGCATCGACATCGACGCATCACCGCAGGACGTGTGGGCAATCGTCGCCGACCTGCAGCGCATGGGCGAATGGAGCCCCCAGTGCAAGGTGATGAAGGTAATCGGCGGGACCGTGCGTGAGGGCGCCAAGACGATCAACGTCAACCGCAAGGGCCTGCTGGTCTGGCCGACGTCGTCGAAGGTCGTTCGCTTCGAGCCCAACAAGTCGGTGGCGTTCCGCATCGCGGAGAACCGCACGATCTGGTCCTACGAACTCGAGCCGACCGCTACCGGCACCAAAGTGACCGAGCGTCGCGAGGCTCCCACCGGAACGTCGAAGGTCTCGCAGTTCCTCGTCAAGACCGTCCTGGGCGGAAACGCCGACTTCGAGGTCGAGCTCGTCGAAGGCATGAATGCCACCTTGAAGCGTGTGAAGAGCGAGGCCGAGGCGGCTGCACGCACCTCTGCTTGACCCTCGACCTGGTCGAGGCATCAGGATCCGTTCCATGGATCCCGTGATGACACAGATAGCGCAGGCACAAGAATTGGCGAGCTCCGGCAATCGAGCCGGGGCTCGCTCTGCGTTCCAGAAGATGTGGGAAGAGATCAGCGCCGCCCCCGATGCGCTCCACATCGTCTCCCTCGCGCACTACATGGCCGACGTTCAAGACGACCCGGCTCAGGAGCTCTGCTGGGACCTGCGCGCCCTCGACGCTGCCGATTCGTTGACCGACGCGCGAGCCCAGGAACACCACGCATCGCTGCAGGTCGCCGGTTTCTATCCATCGCTGCACCTCAACCTGGCTGCCGACTACCGCAAACTCGGACGCGACACCGAGGCCGTCGAGCATCTGACGAAGGCCGAGGCGTCGGTCGGCACACTCGCCGACGACGGTTACGGCCGGATGATCAGGGGCGCTATCGAGCGACTGCGGGCAGAATTGATCCGTGACCACTAGTTCCGCCCTCTTGACGATCGGCGAGATGTCCAGGGCGTCGGCGCTCCCGATCAGCGCGCTGCGGTTCTACGACAAGGAAGGCGTGCTCGTCCCGCATTCCGTCGATCCGCACACCGGTTACCGCTGGTACACCGACGATCAGCTCCGCGACGCCCGCATGATCGCCGGTATGCGACGCGTCGGTGTTCCGATCCGCGACATGATGGCCGTCCTGACCGGGCCGGAACCGCATTCGTGCCTGGACGCCCATCTGCGCAACCTCGAGGACGGTCTCGCCGACGCCCGCGCCGAACTGGGGCGAATTCACCGGCTGATCGATTCGCTACCTGCCTCCGGCGGCGTGGACATCGACTCGTGGGATCTACGACGCGCACTCGACGCCGTGCTGTTCGCAGTGAACGAGGAATCGGAGTTCCCGATACTTCGCGGCGTCCACCTCGACATTCACGACGGCGTCGCTGCGTTTGTCACCACTGATCAGTTCCGGCTCGCGGTCGCCGAGGTGAAAGTTCACTCCGCTCTGACGGTGTCCGCTGTCGTTCCCGTCACCTTCGCGCGATTGTTACGCGACGTCGCCGGCGTCGTGACGTTGACTTTCTCCGCGCGCACGGTGACTGCGTCGTATCCGGGAGGTGAGGTGTCCAGTCCCCTGATCGAGGACGGAGAGTTCCCGGATCACCGAATCCTGCGCGAGCACCACAACGCCGTCGAACTGAGCGGCGACCACCTTGCTGCCCTGCTCAACGGCACCGAGGACAGTGCCGTCGTCAGCGTCGGCGAAGACGGTGGTGCCCGGGTGGATCCGGGCGGAACAGATCCCCGTGAGAAGTTCCGAGTACTGGTCGACCGGCAGCGACTGCGCGACGCCGCCGCAGCCCAACCGGGGCGGCAACTGGTGATCCGAGTAAGCGGTGCGACGCTCCCGCTGGCGATACGCACCGGCGACTGTGTCGGGTACTACTCGTACTTGATGCCACTACAGCCTGTAGGAGAGAAGGCGTTCACGTAATCTATGGATGCTCTACCACCCCGTACTGTCAGTGCGACCAGCAGAAGACCTACCGAGTAGTTAGAGGAGCCTGTGGCACGCCGACCCACACCCCCCGGAACCCCGCAACCCACCGGGATCGGACATATCGTCGATCTGGTTCGCCATGCGATTCCGCCACTTCATCCCGCCGGCCTGCCGTTCGTGCTGGCCCCGCTGGGAGTTGCAGCTCTGGGCCGCAACCGTAAGTGGGTGCGCCGAGCCGGTCTGACCACCGCCGCCGCATGCGCCACGTTCTTCCGTCACCCGCACCGGGTGCCGCCCAACCGCATCGGCGTCGTCGTCGCACCCGCCGACGGCGAGGTGGCGTTGGTCGACAACGCCGTTCCGCCCGCCGAGCTCAATCTCGGAAGCGAGCCGCGCCCGCGCGTCAGCATCTTCCTGTCGGTTCTCGACGTGCATGTCCAGCGCAGCCCTGTCGGTGGAACGGTCAAAGAGGTCGTTCACCAGGCAGGCAAGTTCCTCTCCGCAGATCTCGCCGACGCCAGCGAGGTCAACGAGCGCAACAGCATGCTGATCGAAACCGCCGATGGTCACGACGTTGCGGTTGTCCAGATCGCGGGACTGCTTGCACGCCGCATCGTCTGCTACGCCGGTGTCGGTGACGTCCTGCCGATCGGCGACACGTACGGACTGATCCGTTTCGGCTCACGCGTCGACACCTATTTCCCCGCCGGAACCACACTCCTGGTCGAGCCGGGACAACGCACGATCGGTGCTGAAACAGTTATCGCGCAACTGCCGTGAAGACGCCGAAGATGAAGTCAGCCGTGAAGAAGCCGGGAGCAGCCCAACCCGGCGCGAAGATGCCCAAACGCACCCAGGCGGTGCGGTTGCTGCCGTCCGTCATCACCATCCTGGCGCTGTGCGCCGGGCTGTCCGCCGTCAAATTCGCTCTCGACGGACAACCCGGTACCTCGCTCGCGATGATCGGCGCAGCTGCCGTCCTCGATTCACTCGACGGCCGCATCGCGCGACTGCTCGACGCCACCAGCAAGATCGGCGCCGAACTCGACTCACTGGCCGACTCCATCTCCTTCGGCGTCGCCCCGGCCCTGGTCCTGTACGTGACCTTGCTGGACGGCACCAGCATCGGCTGGATCATCGCGTTGATCTACGCGGTCAGCATCGTGTTGCGACTCGCACGTTTCAACACTCTGCTCGACGACGACGACGTCCCCGCGTACGCACGTGAGTACTTCGTCGGCGTTCCGGCTCCGGCCGGCGCACTCATCGCCCTCACTCCCCTGGCCGCGACGGCTCAGTGGGGTGACGGCTGGTGGTCTTCGCACTTCGTCGTCATCGTGTGGACGCTCTTCTCGGCTGCACTGATCGTCAGCCGCATCCCGACGCTGGCGATGAAGTCGGTATCCGTGCCGCCGCACATGGCGGCCGGCCTGCTCGTCCTGGTGACGTTGGCTGCAGCCGCACTCATCACCTACCCGTACATCCTGCTGATCGTTCTCATCGCGATCTACCTGGTGCACATCCCGTTTGCCGTGCACTCGAAGCGGTGGGTGGCAGCACGTCCCGAAACCTGGGACATCAAGCCTTCCGAACGCCGCGCGATCCGACGCCAACCCAACGTCGGTGGCCGCCGCTCGGCCGCTCGTCTCGGATTGCGGCGACCCCGCTAGTCCACGACGTACTCTCGAGAGGTGACTTCGCCGGAACTCGCCCTCACCGTTCGACTCAACACCTCTGCCGCCGACCTACGCCGCGGGGTCGTGCGCTTGCACCCCGAAGCGTTGGCGGCGTTGGGCATCCGCGAATGGGATGCCATCGCACTCATGGGAGCCCGCGGCACCGCGACCGTCGCGGGCCGTGCACCCACCGGAACCCCGGCAGGCACGATCCTTCTCGACGACGTCACCATGTCGAACGTCGGCCTGACCGAGAACTCTTCCGTCGTGGTCGGTCCGGTGACGGTGTACGGAGCGCGATCCGTCTCCGTCACCGGCTCGTCCATGGCGACAAATTCGATCAGCTCGACGGTTCTGCGACAAGCTCTTCTGGGCAAGGTCGTCAGCGTCGGCGACACGGTCTCGCTCCTCCCCCGCGATCTCGGTCCGGGTACGAGCACTTCCGAAGCCACCCAAGCGCTTTCCCGTACCTTCGGCGTCGCGTGGACATCCGAACTGCTCACCGTCACGGCCGTCGAACCTGCCGGTGGTCCGGTCAGCGTCCAGCCGAATTCGGCGGTCAACTGGAGTTCCGGCTCGGCGGGCACACTGACACCGAGTGCGCTTGTTTCCAGTCCGGCCGCCGTCGCGATCGAGCCTGCACCGTCGGTTCCGCTGGATCACCTCGTCGGCGCGCAGGCGCAGGCAGCCAAGCTGACCGAGTGGCTCGGCCTGGCACTCGACGAACCAGAACTGCTCCGTACGCTCGGCGCCTCACCGCACCTCGGCGTCCTCATCACGGGCCCCGCCGGCGTGGGCAAAGCCACGTTGGCCCGCTCGGTCCTGTCCTCGCGCAAACTTGTCGAACTCGACGGCCCGGGAGTCGGTGCCACCGAGGCGAATACCCGCCTGCAGCGAATCGTCGACGCCGTTGCTGCCGTGCGCGGCGGTGGTGTACTGCTGATCAGTGACATCGACGCTCTGCTTCCGGCCACCGCCGAACCGGTGTCCGCACTGATCCTCGAACAACTGCGCAGCGCCGTCGCAACCCCGGGCGTGGCATTCGTCGCGACCTCCGCCCATCCGGAGACCGTCGACGCGCGCCTTCGCGGACAGGATCTCTGCGATCGAGAACTCGCACTTACCCTGCCCGACGGCGCAACCCGCAAGGCATTGCTCGAACTCCTGCTCCGCCGCGTGCCCACCGGAACCCTCGAACTCGACGCCATCGCCTCGCGCGCACCGGGATTCGTGGTCGCCGACCTCGCGGCACTCTGCCGTGAAGCTGCCTTGCGAGCGGCGACGCGGGCCTCCAAATCCGGTGATTCTCCGGAGATCACGCAAGAAGATCTTGTCGGTGCCCTCGAAGTGATTCGGCCACTGTCTCGTTCGAGTACCGAAGAACTGTCGATCGGCAGCGTCACCCTCGACGACGTCGGCGACATGGTCGAAACCAAACAGGCGCTCACCGAGGCGGTGTTGTGGCCGCTGCAGCACCCCGACTCCTTCGCGCGCCTCGGTGTCGACCCACCCCGCGGCGTGCTCCTCTACGGCCCTCCTGGCTGCGGCAAGACGTATCTCGTTCGTGCCCTTGCCAGCTCGGGGCACCTCAGCGTTCATGCCGTGAAAGGCGCAGAGCTGATGGACAAGTGGGTCGGCGCCTCCGAAAAGGCCGTAAGAGAGTTGTTCCAGCGCGCACGCGATTCGGCGCCCTCGTTGATCTTCCTCGACGAAATCGACGCCCTTGCCCCGCGTCGTGGTCAAAGTTCCGACTCCGGGGTGTCGGATCGCGTCGTAGCCGCGTTGCTGACCGAACTCGACGGCGTCGAACCGCTACGCGACGTCGTGGTGTTGGGCGCCACCAACCGACCGGATCTGATCGACCCGGCTCTTCTGCGCCCCGGCAGACTCGAACGTCTCGTATTCGTACCGCCGCCGGATGCGGAGGCCCGCAAAGCGATTCTGCGTGCTTCCGGCAAGTCGGTACCGCTCGCCGAAGATGTCGATTTGGACATTCTGGCCGTCGATCTCGAGGGATACTCGGCAGCAGACTGCTCGGCTCTCCTGCGCGAGGCTGCACTCGCCGCCATGCGTCGGAGCATGGACGCGGCCGACGTGACGGCCGCGGACGTGGCAACCGCCCGTGAGAAGGTACGTCCCTCACTCGATCCCGAGCAGGTGGCACACCTACAGGCGTACGCGGACAACCGATAAGGACTGACCATGGCTGCTGATCTGGTTCTGTACGGCGACATCGTGACCATGCACGAGGAATCACCACGCGCCCAGGCGCTCGCCGTGACGGGCGGCCGGATCACAGCCGTCGGCGCGCGCACGGACGTCGAGAAACTGGTGGGGCCGGATACCCGCGTCGTCGACGTCGGAGGTGCCGCTGTTCTGCCGGGGTTCATCGAACCGCACGGTCACCCCCTGGAAGAAGCCATCGTTCTCGGGCCTGACGTCGTCGACATCCGGCCTGTCACGATCGCCGAGGCGGATGCCGTAGTTGCTGCCGTCGTCGACACTGTTCGTTCGCGAGGTGCTGCCGGCGCTTCTCTGAACGGTTGGGACCCGTTGCTGCAGAAGGGCCTACCCGATCCGACCATCGACTGGCTGGACTCCATAGCGCCGGAGTACCCCCTCGTGATCATGCACAACTCGGGACACGTCGCGTATTTCAACACGGCGGCAGCAGTGCAGGCCGGCATCACCCGCGATACCCCCGATCCGATCGGCGGATCGTACGGCCACGACGCGACGGGCGCACTCGACGGAGCCGCGTACGAAATGCCTGCGGTGTTCGCAGTCGCGGGCCACGCAGTCACCATCGGTGACGACTTCCCCGCACTGGTGGCGGCCGAATGCGCCCGGCTGAACGCCGCGGGAATCACCACCATCGCCGAATTGTCGTTCGACCCCAAGATGCGGCCCGCCCTGGCAGCGATAGCCGACGCCGGACTCCTCACCACCCGCCTGCGGCTCTACGAGATGTCCAACGACGCGCGCACTACCGAGGCGTCACCGGGCGACGGAAACGACCTGGTGCGCCAGATCGGCATCAAGGTCTGGTCCGACGGTTCACCGTGGGTCGGTAACATCGCCACCAGCTTCCCGTATCTCGATACCGAAGCCACCCGCGCGCTCGGGATCGCCTGCACGCACGGGCACGCCAACTACACCGGCGAACAGATCCACGACATCAGTTCCGCCTACTTCGCCAAAGGGTGGCAGATGGCGTGCCACGCCCACGGTGACGACGCGATCACCATGGTTCTCGATGCGTGGGAGCAACTTCTGAAGGAGCACCCCCGGCCCGATCACCGGTTGCGTCTCGAACACGTCGGCGCGATGCGTCCGGATCAGTTCGTCCGCGCGGCGGAACTGGGCGTCACGGTCAGCATCTTCATCGACCACCTGCACTACTGGGGTGACGTTCTGGTGGATGACCTGTTCGGCCCCGAATACGGATCCGTCTGGGCCGCAGCAGGATCTGCACTCGCGGCCGGGCAACGGTTCACCTTCCACAACGACGGTCCCGTCACCCCCGCCAATCCGCTACGGAATATGCAGGACGCCGTCACCAGACTTTCGCCCAGCGGCCGCGTCGTGGCACCCCAGGAACGGATCCCCGTGGATGCCGCAGTGCGCGCCCACACGGTCAACGCCGCGTGGCAGCTGTTCAGCGAAGATCACATCGGGTCCATCTTTCCCGGTGCCTACGCGGATTTGGTTGTGCTGTCGGCAAATCCCCTCGACGTCGAGCCGGCCGAGCTGGCCGACATCACGGTGCTCGCCACCGTCCTGGAGGGCCGGACGGTGTACGGGGACCTGAGCGCGATCGGCTGATCGGTCGCCGAACGCCGTGGACAAAGGCCGATAACCTTCTCTGCTCGAGTTCCAAGGATTGTTGCGAAACCGGAGACGGCGCAGGTGGTCTCAGGGTTCAGTGCGGATGTCGTCAACGACCTGAGCGATCGCATGTTTCGCCCAGGCCGTGATCTGCTCGTTCGTGTCGCGGTAGTACGGCAAGGCAACCAATGCAATCGACAGAGCCCATGCGCGGCCACGCGTCCAAGTGCCCTCGTCCACGTCAACATGAAGCCGGAATGTATGCCGAGTGCTCGGCGTCAGCAGAGTCCATGCAATGAGGCAGTCGAGATTGCCTGCCGCAAATCGAATGAAGATCCGAAAAGTCCCAAAAATCGGAATTGTCGAAAATTATTGCATAGGAACAGTTTTCGAGATTCAAGTCTTGTGCTCGAAACTTTGTTCGATTAGACTTTTAGCATGGACAGTCGGGAAGCGTGGCAACTGGATAGCGAGGACCTCAAGAGCGAGGTTCTCGATCTGGTGCGCGCCCGACACGAGTTGCAGTCGCGGATGGTGCTGCTGATCGTGGAGATGTTTTCCCGGGAGGTTCTCGGCGGGAAGGGTTTTCGGGCGATCGCGCAATGGCTGCACGGGTCGACGAATCTGGAGATCGGTGAGTGCAGTCTGCTGGTCGGGTTGGCGCGGTTGCTGATGCTCGAACCCGTGGTGGGCGATGCGTTTCACCGCGGTGACGTTGATGCGTTGAAAGCCCGTCAGGTGGCGTCGTTTTGTCAGCATCCACCGAAGAACATGACCCTGGCGGATGTGGACAAGGCCCGCGGGATCCTGCTTGGCCTGGCGTCGAAGAACATCGCCGATTGTGATGCGGTGCGGGCGGCGATCCGGCGGATCGAGAAGCAGTACGGCAAACGCGAGGACGGCGTTCCGGTCGGCGAGGATTCCGAACGTAACGAGTTCTACGCGTCGAAAGGCCTGTACGGCAGAGTAACTGTGAAGGGCGACCTAGATGCTGTGAACGGGGCCCGGTTGATCACGTTATTGTCGAGCCTGTCGGCTCCGACACCGGAGAAGGACGGCGTCAAAGACACCCGCACCCCGGCGCTGCGGCGGGCGGACGGGTTTTGCGAGTTGTTGCGCCGGTACGAGCGGGCGGGGTTGGGCCCGATCGAAGGCGGAGTGAAACCGCACATCACCGTGACCGCGTCGGCAAAAGATATGACGGACCTTAAAGTTCTGAAAGACCTCCTGCCGTCCACTGAGGAGTTGGGGTTCGCGTGGACGGATTGGGTAGGTCCGATCAGTATCGATACCGCGCGGATGTTGGCGTGCGACTGCACCGTGACGCGGATTTTGTTGGATGAGAATGGTGTTCCGCTCGAGTGCGGTAAGGAAGCGAGAACAGCGACGGTGCCGCAGCGGCGGGCGTTGGCGGTTCGGGATGGCGGGTGTGCGTTTCCAGGGTGCGGGACGCCGTCGGGGTGGTGCGATGCTCACCATATTGTTCACTGGAACGATGGCGGCCCAACGGATCTCGACAATCTGATCTTGTTGTGCGGTCATCATCATCGCACGATGCACCACACGGAGTGGCGGGTGGAGATCGGGCCGGATCGGAAAACAGTGTTCTATCCACCGATGTCGATCGATCCGTATCAGCAGCCGATCGGCGGGAACAGCCCACCGACAGCAGCCTGAAGTGAAACAACTCGAGACGCGAGCACCGGGGCACGATCATGCCCCGGTGCTCATGCTGCGTTCCGTCATCTTCGCGGAGACGTACGGCCTACCAGCGGTTCCGAACCTCCTCGGCAAATCCGAGGAGATCTCGAACCACCACGGAGGTACCGTCGTCGAGGATCACTGTGCCGGAGAACTTTCCGAACACCTGATGCTGAATCGAACGCAGCACCCCGACGTCGAAAGTCGCGGCACGGTCGATGATCGGCTCGAAAGTCATCTCGAAGCGACCATCGTTGCTCGAGAAGTTCCACGGAGCGCCGTCGTACGTTCCCTGCGGGATGCCGAAGTCGATCCTGTCCAGTTTGTGTGCCCGCCCTCCGACAAACACGATGTTCTCGCTGGCCGCCGTAGTATCGCCGAAGCCGTAACCGATGTTGAATCCGAACCGCTCGCCGTTCACCAGTCCGGATGCAGAACCCCAGTACCAGGTGTTGTCGTAAGTCCAGACTCCCCTGCCCCAATCGAGAACGCCGAACGAGTCCTCCGAGCGAAATGTGAAGTCGTCGCTCCCGATTCGCACGGTCCCGGCAGCGGGCAGGCAGTTGATCTTCTGGTTGTAGTAAAACGAACGGGACGCCTTCGGAAACGGTGTGGCGATCACCATCCGGTCATCGGCAGGACTCGCCAGGAACAAATCGGCATGAAGGCCTCGCCCACCGTCGAAAGCCGGGTAGTCGACAATCAGGTGGCGCCCACCGTCCACATGGCGAAACTCGAAGCGAGCTTTACCTTTCGACACCACCACATCACCGTCGTCCGCGCTTTCGGGCAGACCGAGCCTTCCCATCGGGAACGGCAGCATCACGTTTTCGGTGATCTCGTGTGGTGTTCGGAAATCGAGCCAGGAGACCCCGAGCAAGCCCATGTACCCGTTGTCGGCGACGGTCAACGCAATGCCGTAATCCGCAGTGAGAACGCAGTAGTAGTCCCACTCCTTGATCCGGAACTTGGGAGCGGTGATCGCAGAGCGTCGATACTTGCGAATCTCCGATGGGGCCCAACCCGTCTCGACCAAATGTCCGCCATCGTCGAGAAGCGGGCCGGGCGACATCAGTGTCTGCATTCTTACTTCCAGCGTCCCAAGATCTCGTTCGCACGGTTGGCCAATGCCATCTGGAAGAACGGACCGAAGCTCACACGTGCCACTCCGAGCGGACCGAAACTTGCCGGGTCGTCCTGATCCGGGATTCCGATCGCATTGATCGGAAGTGGGAGCTCGGACGTCAGGCGGCGCTGGGTCGCGTCGTCATGGCGCCCGACGGGGTAGAGAACGTCGGCGCCGGCGTCGGCCGCCAGCTTGAGGCGTGCGATGGCGCGATCGACGCGATCGGACTCGTCACCGACCTGCTTCACGAACAGGTCGGTGCGCGCGTTGACGACAACGTGAACTCCGGCTGCGTCGGCGGCCTGACGAAGCCCACCCACGAAGTCGGCGTGCTCCTGCGCCTCGCGCAAGCGTCCGCCTTCACTGTGAACGGTGTCCTCGATGTTGAGTCCGACAGCGCCGGCATCGATCAACCCGTCGATGAGAACTGCCGGCTCGAGCCCGTAACCACCCTCGATGTCCACCGAGATCGGGGCGTCGACCGCACCGGTGATCTGCTTGATCCGGTGCAGAAGTTCGTCGAAGGTGATGCCCTCGTTGTCCGGCTTGCCGATGGAATCGGAAACCGGATGACTGCCTACCGTCAGGGCTGCAAAACCGGCAGCCACCGCAAGATTCGCCGACCACGCGTCCCACACCGTCGGGAGAATGACCGGATTACCTGGCTGGTGCAACGCCAATAGAGCAGTTGCCTTGTCGTTGATCGAAGTCATGCGGTGGCTCCTCGAGATCGTGGGGTGTACCTCTCACCTACCGACTCTAGTGAGCGACCGGGCAGCCTGTGCTCTTGTAATCGACCTGGAACTCCTTGATGCCGTTGATCCAACCCGAGCGCAGACGGCGCGGATCACCGATCTTGGTGATGTCCGGGACGTTGTCGGCGATCGCGTTGAACATCAAGTCGATCTCCATACGAGCGAGGTTGGCACCGATGCAGAAGTGCGCGCCCGTTCCGCCGAAGCCCAAGTGCGGATTGGGGTTACGAGTGATGTCGAACGTCATCGGGTTCTCGAAGACGTCCTCGTCGAAGTTCGCGGAGCTGTACAGCATCACCACGCGCTGCCCCTTCTTGATCGACACTCCTGCCAATTCCGTGTCCTCGAGCGCGGTGCGCTGGAAGGCGGTGACGGGTGTCGCCCAACGGACGATCTCGTCGGCCGTCGTCTTGGGACGTTCCTTCTTGTACAGCTCCCACTGCTCGGGGTTGTCCAGGAACGCGATCATTCCGTGCGTGATGGCGTTGCGAGTGGTCTCGTTCCCTGCGACCGCCAGGATGAGCACGAAGAACCCGAACTCCTCCGGGCTCAAGGAGTCGCCGTCGATGTCGGCCTGGACCAGAGTGGTGACGATGTCGTCTGCCGGGCAGGTACGACGTGCGTCTGCCATTTGGTACGCGTATCCGAGGACCTCGGTGGACGCGACTGCCGGATCACCCTGGTATTCCGGGTCGTCGTAGCCCATCATCTCGTTGGACCACTTGAACAGCTTGTCCCGATCGTCCTGCGGTACACCGATCAGATCCGCGATCGCTTGGAGCGGCAGCTCGCTGGCAACCTGCTTCACGAAGTCGCCCGGGCCTTCGCTCACAGCGGTGTCGACGATGCTCCGTGCACGACGATCCAATTCGTCGCGCATGCCGTTGATCGCGCGAGGCGTGAACAGCTTCGAAATCAGCTTGCGGAGCTTGGTGTGCTCCGGTGCATCCTTGTTGAGCAGAAGATGCCGGAGCATCTCGACGGCCTCACGTGGCATGTCGTCGGCGAAACGCGCGATCGCGGTGTTCTCCCAGCTCGAGAACACATCGCTGCGCTGGCTGACCTCTTTGACGTCAGCGTGACGCGAGACCACCCAGTAGCCCTCGTCCTGGAATCCACCGACCGTCGGCGGCTGCTCACACCACCACACGGGTGCGTTGCGACGCAGTTCGGCGAATTCCTCGAAAGGGATCCGCTCCCCGAGGACAGCAGGATCGGTGACGTCGAATCCGGCCGGCAGGTCAGGCGTGCGTGTTGTGTCCGAGATGGTCATGGCGTCCTCTGATCGGTCGAATGTGCGCTACACCACAGAGTAGCTTTCACTAACGGACTGTCAAGTGAAAGACGGAGAGTCTCGTGCAACTAACCCGTGAGAGCCCCCGCGGCACTAGGATCCTGGTAATGACAGATACCTCCGGCAGACTGACGCTGCGAGAGAAGCAGAAGCAGCGAACCCGCGCAGACCTCGTGGATGCCGCCGGCGCGCTCTTCACCGAACGCGGATACGCGGCTGTCACCGTCGAGGACATCGCCGGCCGGGTCGGTTGCAGCCGAGCCACCTTCTACCTGCACTTTCCCGGAAAGATCGACATCCTCAAGGCGCTCGGCTCGAACACCGTCGTATCCAGCACCCTCGCCATATTCCAGGATCTCGACCACGTACTCGATTCCGGTTCGCGCGAAGAATTCGCCGGCTGGATCAACCGCGCTCTCGACTGGTGCCGCGATCACCACCACATGATGCGGGCGTGGGACGAGGCCATGGTCCTCGAACCCGAGTTCCGCACACTGGCCCGCGAAGGCATCTCCGCACTGCCCAACGCGATGCCGTCGTACCTGGCACGCTGGCCGCAGAGCCGACACGACGAGGCGAAACTCCGGGTCGAACTCCTGCTGACACAAGTCGAGCGCTTCTTCATTCGCTGGGCGGAACAGGGCGCGATCACCGCGGGTGCGGACGTCGCAGCAGACGTTCTCACCGACATCTGGTTTCCGGCACTCACGCCGCCCACGACCGATGTCGCGGCGCCGCGATAGGTTGGCCCGATGCCACTCGATCTTCGAGCGATCCTCACCACCGTCGCTGCGCTCCTGTCCGGGATACTCGCGGCGCTGGCCCTGACCAATCCCGTTCTCCGTGACTGGGCCATCGTGGCCTCCCCGTCGGAAGTAGATCGCTGGATCAGCAGTGGACCCACCGCTGTCGGGCTCGGCGCCGTGGTTGCCGTGCTTGCCTGCGCACTCTCACAGCGTCGCGGCTCCCGTCGGGCAGCCTGGATCGCGATCACCGTCGGGGTCGCCGTCATCGCGATCATTCGGGCAGTCGTGCCCGAGGTTGCGTCACTGGACCTGCTGATCGCCTTGATCGTCGTCAAAAGTGTTGCAGCCGGTGCGATTCTGGGTTGTGTGGTTGCCGTCAGTTGGGATCGCACCTCCACGAAGAACGCCACCCTCCTCGGCGTGCTTGCCACCTTCCTCGCGGTTCGCACGTTCTCCGGCGGGACGGGCCGGATGAGTACGTCTTCGGTAGGTGAGCCGTCGTGGTGGTTGATCGGCGCCACGGCCGCAGCAGCAATCGCCTGTGCAGTGACCGCGCAATCCGGCTTCCGGATCCGCAAGCCCGACGCGGGCGAAATCCGCATCGCGCTCGTGGTGATCGCCGCGCTGGCGATCGGGCATCGAGTGCTCGGCGCCATGATCGATCGCCAGCAGTACGCGTCCGAGGCGACCGCCTGGATCGTCATGGTTTTGGCGGCAGGCGCTGCGCTCGCGTTGACATGGATCGCCGCCTACCGTCTCGGCGACACCTCCGGTGCTGGTGGCAAGTTCCTCTGGGCCGCAACCGCTCTGGCCGCTGCGTCGGCCCCGCTCTTCGTCGACATCGCGAAGGGTTCCGGCCACTGGGGAGACCTGAAGTCCCCTTGGGTACTGGTGCTTTTCGCGGCCCTGCCGGTTGCCGTCGGATTGAGACTGCACAAGCAGGTGCCAAACCTAGTGCCCATCGTCGTCCTCGTTGCGGTACCGCTGTCCGAACTACTGCCCTTCGACTCCGCGCACGGTGTCTGGTCAATCGCGCTGAAGATCGCCGCACTGGGCCTCGCCGCCGGATTGCTGTTCGGTGCCCTGGCTCCCGGCAGCCTGGTCGACGCCACACTCGGACTCGCCATTCCCTTTGCCGCAATGACCTTCTCGTCGATCGCTGTTCTCACCGATCAGCTCGCTTTCCCACCGATGATGACGTCGATATACATCCAAGGGCAGCTCGATATCGATGCGGTCTCTCCCCACGGCGACGGAGGATTATTCGGACGCGGCGTCGGAATCACCGTCGACTACGTCACCCCTCAGACCGTCGGCACTGCAATCCTCTTCGCCTTGATCATCGGCTTCTGCGGTGCAGCGATCCTCCGACGGTCCCATCCACCCGTCGACACCACGGAATCTCGGATCGAACCGGAGCCAGTCGACTGACACACCGTCACCGGACTGAGACCTGCTATTGCGGTGCAACTGGTACCGGATTGACTATTTTGGAGCAGTGCCCATCGCCCGCAGGACGCTGCTCGTCGCGCTGAGTGGTGTGACGGCATTCGTCGTCACCGTCGTCGCCTTGGCACCGTTCGTGAACAGCCAGTCGACGTCGATTTCGACGGGCGACAGGTTCTGGTCGATCTCGACGATCGGCGCCGGCGTTCTGGCTGTCGTCGCGGTCGGGACAGCCGCGATGATGGCCCGCTGCCGGTTGCGGACCGCGGCCATGACGGTCTTCGGTGGACTCCTACTCGAACTGCCCGGGCTCTACGATCACAACTTCGAGGCACTCTCACCCGTGGGTGCGGGAGTCGCTGTCGGCGCGGTCACGGTTGCTGCCGCTCCCCGGGTCCGAGCCGCTTCCGTCGCGGGAACGATTGTTGCCGTGCATGTCTCGGATTCACTCCTCGACGAAGACGCTATTCCTCGGCGGTACGCGGACTACATCGCCGACAACACCAACCAGTTTCAACCACCAGTGTTGGGGGCAACACTGCTCGCGCTCGCTTTGGCCGCCGCCTGCGTCGCCGCGTTCTGGTTCCACGACTTCGACAAGGACCACCCCAAGGAACGGATGGCCGTTCGACCGGTGACTATCGCGGCGGTGCTCACTCTCTTCGGGGTCGCTGCGAATTGGTGGTTCGAGATCACCACCGTCACGGCGGCGGTGCCTCTACTACTCGTCGCGCTGGTGATCACGGTGATCTGCGCGCGGGTGCTGGGCGACGGCAGTCGTATCCTGCTGATGTGTACCGCTGCCGTCGCAACTCTGGCGGCGGTCTCGGCGAACCGTCCCGCAACCGAAGCTATGGAATGGTCGAAAACCCCCGCCTCGACCGCCGTCGTGATCGGACTCGTCATCGTCGCCGCGGCAGCGATCGGCGCGATCGCTCCCTCGCGGGTCGTCGGCTACGGATTGCTCCTGACGGTCACGGTCGCCGGGATCGTCAGCTACGCCACGTCGCCGTCGCCGAAGATCGGTGACGTTCTCACGATCAGCGATCTTCTTGTCGCCTTCACCGCTGCGGTCGTCACGTACGCGATCGCCAGCGCGATGTACCGAGAGCCACCGCGGACCGGAGCGTCACGAGCCCTCGTCGGACTCGGTGTCATCTTCGGCCCGACGGCGCTGGCCCTGCTCGTCTATCCGCAGTTCGACTACGGATGGACGGCGTACACGCCGCTCGACGAGAACAAGCCCTTCAACGGCATCACGACGGTCGGCCCGTTCGAAATCTCGACCGACATTCTGATACTCGACGCCGTGGCGTTGATCATCGTGGCCGTCTGCGCCTACGTGAGTCTCCGATTGGGGCGGATCAATCGATCCGTTCCTCCGCCGATCAGTCGATCAGATCCATCGACGCCAGGCGATGGAACACTTTGAGCGATCCGGGCGCCACCTCGTCCATCGCTGCGTACTCGGCGAGCGTGAAGTAGCGGAACTCGGCGATCTCGCTGGTCGGGCGCGGGTCTCCGGCCATCTCCGCCAGATAACAACTCATGTGCAGGCCCGTGTCCGCGGAATGTCCGAAAGCGTGAGCCTCGAAGACGTCGAGGAACGTGACCGTCCCGTCGACCAGATCGACGTCGAGTTCCTCCCGAATTTCGCGGTGCAACGCCTGCTCGGGCGTCTCACCCGGGTCGATCTTTCCGCCGGCCATGTAGAACGCGGTCTTGCCCACGGAGCGGGTCTGGATCAGCTTGCGGTCACGAATGTGTGCAAGGGCGGCGGTACGGATGATCGTGGTGGGTGTCGACGAATTCACGTCGTCCAACCTACGTGTATCAGCGAGTGCCGATGATGTCCGAATCGACTCGCTGCACATCGAAACTGCCACGCCCGGTAATATGTACGCAAAGACAACCTCTCCGACAAGGTGAATTGTCTCGTTAATCCGATAGGTTCGATTTTGTTCGGACACCCCGCCGCCCGCTGACAACACGACGGAGTGCCTTTTGCTCGCTATCTTGCTTGCCCATGCCGTTGCCGCCCTCTTGGCTCCGCTTGTGGTGCGCAGGTTAGGGCGAAACGGCTTCTTCCCCCTCGCGATAGTCCCCCTCGCCGGCCTCGGCTGGGTCATCGACAAATGGGGCACCGTCGAGACGCTGCACATCACCTGGGTTCCAGGGCTGTCGATGGACATCGACTTCAGGTTCGACGCGCTTTCGGCCATCATGGCCGTGCTCGTCCTGGGTGTCGGCACGCTCATCCTGGTCTACTGCGCCCGCTACTTCACCGACGACGAACCTCGACTCGGTATCTTCGCCGCCGAGATGGTCGCCTTCGCGGGTGCCATGTTCGGGCTAGTGACCAGCGACAACATGCTGCTTCTCTACGTGTTCTGGGAACTGACAACGGTCCTGTCGTTCCTGCTCGTGGGTCACTACGCCGAACGCGCCACCAGCCGCCGCGCCGCGACCCAGGCACTGCTGGTCACCACCGCGGGTGGTCTGGCGATGTTGGTCGGCATGATCATCCTCGGCCAGGTCGGCGGCAGCTACAACCTGTCCGAACTGGTCGCGAACCCGCCGACGGGGTGGCTCCCGTCCGTCGCGATCGTCCTGATCCTGATCGGTGCGCTCTCCAAATCGGCAATCGTGCCCCTGCACTTCTGGCTTCCCGGTGCAATGGCCGCGCCAACCCCTGTCAGCGGTTATCTTCACGCTGCTGCAATGGTCAAGGCCGGTATCTACCTCGTCGCGCGCCTGGCTCCCGGGTACGCCGATTCGCCGCCGTGGCGCATCACCATCATCAGTTTGGGTCTGCTGTCGATGATCCTCGCCGGTTGGCGAGCCATGCGCGCGTACGACCTCAAACTCGTCCTCGCCTTCGGAACCGTCAGCCAACTCGGCTTCATGATGGTCCTGGTCGGCATCGGCACGCGTGACGCCGCCCTGGCCGGTATGACGATGGTCGTGGCGCACGCGATGTTCAAGGCCGCACTCTTCATGGTCGTTGGCATCATCGATCACACGACCGGTACCCGTGACCTGCGCAAACTTGCTCACCTGGGTAAAGCGGCACCCGCTCTCGCGATCATCGCGAGCCTCGCTGCCGCCAGCATGGCCGGTCTGCCACCGCTACTCGGATTCGTCGGCAAGGAAGCCGCACTCGAATCGGTGCTCGAAACGAACGCGCTCGGCCACTGGTCGTCCATCGCCGTCGTCACGGTGATCGTGTTGGGCTCGATCCTCACCGTCGGCTACAGCGTCCGCTTCATCTGGGGCGCCTTCGGACGTAAGACCCTGAGCAAGCCCAGCCCAGCCGTGAGCAAGATGCACAAGCCGGGTTGGCTGTTCCTGTTCGCGCCCGGCCTGCTCGCTGTTCTCGGTCTGGCCGCCGGCATTCTCTCGCCCCAGCTCGAGAAGCTGCTGACGCCGTACTCCACCACACTGGCCCCCGGACCGCACGCCGACTACCACCTGGCGCTGTGGCACGGATTCAACACTCCGCTGCTGCTCACCTGCATCGTCATCGCCGGCGGCATCGCGCTCTACATCGCGCAGCGTCAGATCAGCCGACTGCACTTCGAGCACCCGCCGCTCGGCAACGCCGACCGTATCTACGACGCGACCCTGCGCGGCATGGACACCATCTCGATGCGCCTGACCGGTGCCACTCAGCGTGGTTCGCTCCCCCGCACACAGTCGACGATTCTCGCGACGCTGGTCGTTGTGCCACTGTTCCTGCTGATCATCGACACCGATGGCGGCGGAGTCGACCTTCGGATGTGGGATTCACCCATCCAGTTCACGATCGCGCTGATGATGATCTCGGCCGCCATCGCCGCGACGCTGATGCGCAACCGACTCGCCAGCGTCATCCTCGTCGGACTCACCGGCTACGGCTGCGGCGTGTTGTTCGCGCTGCACGGCGCACCCGACCTCGCGCTGACCCAGTTCCTCGTCGAGACACTGACACTGGTGATCTTCGTGCTCGTGCTCCGGAAGTTCCCCGCCGAAGTCGACGAGAGCAAGGCGATCGGCTTCAAGTGGCCGCGTGCCGCACTCGCTGTCGCCGTCGGTATCACCGTCACCACCATCGCGGCCTTCGCGACCAATGCCCGAAACACTCGTCCGATCTACGAGCTGCTTCCCGACGCTGCCTACGACCTGGGCAACGGCAAGAACGTCGTCAACGTCCTACTCGTCGACATCCGCGCATGGGACACCCTCGGTGAGATCTCGGTGCTGCTGGTAGCTGCGACAGGCGTCGCCAGCCTCGTCTTCCGCAACCGCCGGTTCGGTATCGCGCCGCGCGTCGCGGACGCCCCCTCCGTCATCGTCGACAAGGCAGCTGCCAACTCGGACACGACGTGGTTGCGCGGCGGAGACCTCATCGATCCTCGACACCGTTCGCTGGTTCTCGAGGTCACCACGAGGTTGATCTTCCCGACCATCATGGTGTTGTCGATCTACTTCTTCTTCTCCGGTCACAATGCCCCCGGTGGCGGTTTCGCCGGAGGCCTGACGGCGGGCCTGGCGCTGGTACTTCGGTACCTCGCCGGCGGACGCTACGAACTCGGTGAAGCCGTACCCATCGACGCGGGCAAGATTCTCGGCCTCGGTTTGGCGCTGGCCGCGGGCACCGCCCTGGTGTCGCTGTTCCTCGGCGCCCCGGCGCTCTCGTCCGCCGTCTTCGAGTTCACACTCCCGCTCATCGGCCACGTCAAACTGGTCACCGCACTGTTCTTCGACCTGGGCGTCTACCTCATCGTGGTCGGCCTGGTCCTGGACGTACTCCGAAGTCTCGGCGCCCGCCTCGACGCAGAAATCGAGGTGAAAGCACCATGAGCGCAAACATCGGAATGCTGATCCTGATCGGCGTCCTCACGTCGGCCGGTGTCTACCTGCTGATCGAACGAAGCATCACTCGGATGCTGCTCGGTCTACTTCTATTCGGCAACGCCATCAACCTCTTGATCCTGACCGTCGGTGGATCGGACGGGAATCCGCCCATCGTCGGCCGAGATTCGGTCCACGAGGAAATAGCGGATCCGCTCGCCCAGGGCATGATCCTGACGGCGATCGTGATCACGATGGGTATCGCCGGCTTCGTTCTGGCACTGGCGTACCGGTCTTACAAGATCAACACCGCCGACGCCGTCGAGGACGATCCCGAGGACACCAAGGTTCTCAAGCGTCGCCTGCCTGCCGACGCTCCCGACCACGACCGCTCCGACGACCCGGTCACCGGTGCCCCGAGCATCGGCGGCGACGCATTCGACAAGGACGGCAACCCTATTCCCCTCGAACAACTGGTCAACCTCGAGGACATCGAATGCTACGACGACCTCCACGACGGCGACTTCGAGGACGAACCGGTACCCGACTGGGCCACCGACCTTGCTCGTAAGAAGGAATCCGAGAAGCGGCGCAAAGACGCTCGCCAGACCAAGATCGAGGGAGGTGGAGGCGCATGACCATCTCGGACAACCTGATGGGAGCCCTTGCGCCCCTGCCCGTCTTGATCCCGATGCTGGCCGCAGCTGCGACGCTGGTCGTCGGCCGACGTCCTCGTTTTCAGCGCGTGATCACACTGATCGCGCTCGTCGGCGTCGTCGCGGTGTCGGGCTTGCTGCTCTACCTCGCCGACCGCGACGGTACGACGGCCGTTCAGGTCGGCGGCTGGGACTCCCCCATCGGCATCACACTCGTGGTCGACCGTCTCTCGGCGATGATGCTCGTGGTCTCGTCGGTGGTGTTGCTCGCCGTCATGATCTACGCGATCGGTCAGGGTATTCGCGACGGCAGCGAGGCCCAGCCGGTCTCGATCTTCCTGCCGACCTATCTCGCATTGACCGCCGGTATCTCCAACGCGTTCCTCGCCGGTGACCTCTTCAACCTCTACGTCGGATTCGAGGTTCTGCTCGCCGCGAGTTTCGTGCTCCTGACGCTCGGTGCCAGCGCCGACCGCGTCCGGGCCGGTGTCTCGTACGTGATGGTCTCGATGGTGTCCTCGCTGATCTTCCTGGCGGGCATCGCTTTCGCCTACGCGGCGACCGGCACCCTCAACATGGCCGACATGGCCCTGCGCTTCGACAACATTCCGCCGGGCACACGAACCGCCATCTTCGCTGTCCTGCTCGTGGCGTTCGGCATCAAGGCTGCGGTCTTCCCGCTGTCCGCGTGGCTACCGGACTCGTATCCGACCGCGCCCGCACCGATCACCGCCGTCTTCGCCGGGTTGCTCACCAAGGTCGGTGTGTACGCGATCATCCGCGCACACTCGTTGCTGTTCCCGCAAGGGGAACTCGACAACGTACTGATGGTGTGCGGCCTGCTCACGATGGTGGTCGGCATCATGGGTGCCATCGCGCAGAGCGACATCAAACGTCTGCTCTCGTTCACACTGGTCAGCCATATCGGTTACATGATCTTCGGTATCGCACTGTCCACGACGTCCGGGCTGTCCGGCGCGATCTACTACGTCGCCCACCACATCATCGTGCAGACGACGCTCTTCCTCGTCGTGGGTCTGATCGAACGACAAGCCGGGTCGTCGTCGCTGCGCCGTCTCGGCGGTCTGGCGGCGGCCAGCCCGATCCTCGCGATCGTCTTCCTGATCCCGGCGCTGAATCTCGGTGGTATCCCGCCGTTCTCGGGCTTCATCGGCAAGGTCGCGCTCCTTCAGGCCGGTGCGGCCGACGCCAGCGCGTTGGCTTGGATCCTCGTTGCCGGCGGCACGATCACCAGCTTGCTGACGCTCTACGCCGTCGCCCGCGTGTGGACCAAGGCTTTCTGGCGAGCCCGGGCCGACGCGCCCGAAGGTGACCTCGCCGACGTCAGCCCGTCAGCGTTGATCGACGAGTCCGAAGAGGACATCGCGTTCGTCGACCGCGAGGATGTCGGCAAGATTCCGCTCTTCATGCTGATTCCGACGGTCGGACTTGTCATCGTCGGTCTGGCACTGACGGTGTTCGCGGGCCGGATCATCGACATCAGCGACAGAGCGGCGAAGGACCTGCAGGACCGGTCCATCTACATCGACGCGGTTCTCGGCAACCACCGGCCCGTGCCGGTCGACGAAGCTCCCGTCGCTGCAGACGACCCTGCTGTAGCTCCCAGTACCGATGTCCCGAATACCGAGGCCCCGAACACCGACGTCCCGAATACCGAGGAGGCTCCGCGATGAAACGCGAACAGGTACTCCGCGTCGGGATCCTGCTGTGGCTGATGGTCGTATGGATCCTGTTGTGGGGCAACATCAGTTTCGGCAACATCTTCGGCGGACTCGCCGTCGGCCTGATCATCATGGTCCTGCTTCCCCTCCCCCGCGTACCGGTCGAGGGTCGGGTACATCTGCTGTCGATTCTGGGTCTGTTGTGGATGATCGTGTACTACGCGATCCAGTCGAGTATCCAGGTCGCGTGGCTGGCGATCCGCCCGTCGCCGCCCCCGGTCACCGGAGTTCTGCGGTACCAACTCGGGATCAAGTCCGACCTGGTTCTCACGCTGTGCATCGACGTTCTCAACCTGATCCCCGGCACGATGGTTCTCGAGATCGACCAGAACCGACGCATCGTCTACGTCCACGTGCTCGACGTCGGCTCGCAGAAAGCCGTCAGCGCGTTCTACCGCTCGGTGGAGGACCTCGAGCGGTTGTTCATCGCGTCGTTCGAACGTGATTCGGACTGGCAACCCAGCCCATGGCACCAGCGCGACTACGAATTCGATGCACCCCGGCAGGAGGACCAACCATGAACGGGTTCATCACCACGATCTTGATCATTTCCGGAGTGATTCTGCTGATCGCCGCCGTACTGACCACGTTCCGATTGCTCGACGGTCCGAGCTCACTCGACCGCCTCGTAGCCCTGGACACGATCATCGCGGTCTCGATGTGTGGACTCGCGGTCTGGGCCGCGTACAGCAAAGACACGACCATCGTTCCCGCGATCGTCGCGCTGGCGCTGGTCGGCTTCATCGGTTCGGTGTCCGTCGCGCGCTTCCGGGTGAGTGACCAGTGATCGGCAACATCCTCGACACGATCGGGGCCATCTCCATCTTCCTCGGCGCGCTGCTCGCGCTGACCGCCGCGGTGGGAATCGTTCGCTTCCCCGACACTCTGCGTCGTATGCACGCGGCCACGAAACCTCAGGTGGTCGGACTGATCCTGGTCCTGATGGGCGCCGTGTTCCTGCTTCGTGGGAGCGTCGACATCTGGATGTTGGTCCTGGTGGGCATCTTCACGCTGCTGACGGCGCCCGTGATCGCGCACAGCGTCGGCCGAGTCGCCTACCGCGAACAGCGCGAAGAGGACGACCTCATGAAGATCAACGAGCTGGAAGACCCGGACTCTCTCCTGTAACGGCATCCCACTCGCCGTCGCGCTCGCCCCACACCGCAAGAGCAGTGCCGGGGCGGGCGAAGAAGGTGGCGAAGTACGCCACCGACATGAGAACCAGGACAGCCATCAGCAGCGGCCCGAAGATCGCCGGGTACTCGGCCATCTGCACCGCAGCGAACCGGTACGAGAGCAACAATCCCGCCAGGAGTGCCGAGCCACCGATCAACAGACGCACTCGGAACCACCCCCAGCCTCGCTCCGGATCCCGTAGCGCCGCATCGAGGGTCAAGCACAGGACGGCACCGGCAATGAGGTCGACGCCGTAGTGGAATCCGAAACCGAGCGTCGCGGTCAGGGTCGCAACGAGCCAGAACGATCCCAGGCTGCGAATCCACCACGGCCCGCTGCGCGAGTGGATAAACAATGCGACCGCCCACGCGGTGTGCAGGCTCGGCATGCAGTTTCGCGGTGCGGCGTCGTCGAACGGCAGCGACGACGGTGATGCGAAGTCGAAGTTGGGCACGATGTTCGGCCAGTAGTCACCGATCTGGAATCCGAACCCACGCGGACCGAAGGCGAACACCGGGCCGACCACCGGGAACAGGACGTAGAAGATCGGGCCGATCAGCCCGATGAGCAGGAACGTGCGCAGCAGGTGATGCGACGGCCATCCCTTACGTACTTGATAGAGAGCAACCACGATCACCGCGACCGGCAGTTCGACGTAGATCCAGTCGAGGGCTGCTGCACCGACGGGGCCCATGGCGTCGACGATCTGGCCCATCACCCACGACGGATTCCCGAGAGCCTGGTCGGCGAGGAACACGTACTCGTCCCACACGTCGGTGCCGACGAGAATGGTGATCTCCAGCCACGTCTCGGCAACCTTGGCCGCGATGATGAGCAACGCGCCCAGCGCGACGCCGTGCAGAACGCTGAGTCGACGCTCACCGGACAACTTCCACACCGCGTACACCGCGATGGCCGTCAGCACCCAGGTGCCGCCGGTGCCCATAGTCAGCGGTCCACCCGAGAACCAGCGGATCGCGCCGACGACCACGTCGATCACGACGGCCGCGGATACCGCGTAGATGCGTTCTTTGTTGTTCAGTCCGACGAGCGCGAGAGCGAGGCCCACCCAAGGCATGGTCGCGGAGCGGGGAACGAGGAAGTAGTCACCAAACAGGCTTTCCACCGGACCGAGATAGCCCTTGTACGACGCGAACGCCTGCACGCCCAGGACCAGCACGGTCAATGCTGCTGTGCCGATCAGAAGGAGTCGGTGAGAACTCGACCACGAACGGTCCGACTGTCCGGGTGCGCCCCCTCGTTGGGACCAACTGTCTATCAACACCGGACAATAGTAAACGGCGTGTGAACTGAATATGGACACCCACTGGACAAACGGTTGGTATGCCCGGATTTCCAGTCCGCGAAACAGCCATTCGCACTGTGAACCTGCTAGGTGCCCAACTCTGCGACCAAGGCGTCGACGACCGCAACCAGATCGCCGCCCGTCGCTTCCGCGACACGACGTTGCCGCTGGTAGGACGCGCCGCGACGGGGAATGTCCGCCACCGACGCCAACTCGTCCGCGCAGCCGAGTGAGACCGCAATCGGCGCCAAGTCGTCGAGCAGGCGATCCAGATCGTCAGTGACGAGGCACTCGTTTGCGTCGGAGTCGAGGATGATCTCGGCGTCCAGTCCGTATCTCGCTGCGCGCCACTTGTTTTCCTTGACGTGCCACGGCTGCATGTTCGGCAGAGTCTCACCGGCGCTCAGTCTGCGGTCCAGATCGACGATGAGGCAGTGGACCAGAGCAACGAGGGCACCCAGTTCGGCGCGTGTCGAGACGCCGTCGAACACCCGGACCTCGATGGTTCCCCACTTCGGCGCGGGACGGATGTCCCAGTGCATGCCACCGATCTTGGTGATCACACCGGTCTTCATCTGGTCGTCGATGAACGACTCGTATTCGGCCCAGTTCTCGAACTGGTACGGAAGACCTGCGGTGGGGAGCTGCTGGAACATCAACGCTCGATTGGACGCATAGCCGGTGTCGACACCGGCCCACATCGGCGAGGATGCCGACAGCGCCAGCAAATGCGGATAGCGCTGCAGCAGTGCGTTGATGATGGGGAAAACGCGGTCCGCGGACGAGACACCCACGTGGACGTGCACGCCCCAGATCAGCATCTGCCGACCCCACCACTGCGTGCGTTCGATGAGCTCGTCGTAGTCGGGCGTCCGGGTGACCAACTGAGTCGACCATTGCGCGAACGGGTGCGTGCCCGCGCTGATGAGGTCGACGCCCAGCGGATTCGCAGCGCGACGCAGCAGATCCAGTGACCTGTCGAGATCACTCATCGCCTCGCCGACCGTCGAATGAATACCCGTGACGAGTTCGACGGTATTTCGCAGTAGTTCCTTGGTGATGTGCGGGGTTTCGGAGCCGGCAAGCTCTTCGACCGCCGAAAACACCTCGGCTGCTGTGTTGGAGAGATCTCTGGTCTTGCGATCGACCAGCGCGATCTCCCACTCCACGCCCAGCGTCGGGCGCGGCGAACCTGGAAATGGAACTACCACGCAGAGAATCCAATCACAGTGTCGGTAAAAACACCGTGCTGGCTACTGCGTGGTAGTCGCCGGAAGTGATGCAAAACTCAGGTGAGTTTGTCAGCTCTTGGTGATGACACCGCAAGCAACGCGTCCGCCTGCGTCACCGGTGTCGAGGGTCTGCTGGTCCGGTGCCGGCGCGTAACGCGTCGGGATGTTGCCGAAGTTGTCCGCTCCGGCGTGGATCATGACGGATGTTCCACCGTTTGCGACCAGTTCGTCGACGGTGAATGCATCGGTCGTGGTGACCAGTGTGGCGGTGCCGTCTTCGAGGACCTGAACCGAAGTGAGGTCGCCGCTCGCCGGGTGGCCCGTGTGACCCTCGGCCTGGAAGTGTCCGCCTGCCGAGAGGAAGTTACCCGGCTCTCCGCCGCTGGGGGCAACGGAATTGGTCTCGCACTTGGCGACCTGGTGGACGTGGAATCCGTGGAAGCCGGGGGTGAGGCCCTTGGCGTCGAGGGTGACCTTGACGTCGCTACCTTCCTGCGCGAACGTAACCGTTCCGACCTTGGCGCCGTCGGTGCCGTTCAGCGTTGCGGTGACCGTTTCGGCAGAAGCGCCGGCGTGAGCCGTCTCGGAACCGTGGCCGCCCGCGCTTTCGTGCGCGCTGGGATCGGCTGCACCGGTCCACACCGGAGGAGTCGTGCCGGGGACGCTGCTGGGCTCTTCGCTGTTACTGCAAGCGGTCAAGCCGAAAGCGGCAATCGCGACTACAGGGGCAACGACGCGCCAGGACATACGCCGGGTGCTGCTGGGGGCCATCGAACCGCTCCTTTGAGGTGGCGAGAAAGTGCTTCTGATCATAACGGCGCGTGTAGTAGCTGGAACCGACGGGTCAGTTCCACCTTCACGACCGGTCAGTTGGAGGTCACGATCACGATCACGCCAGGTGACGCGTTCGCGATGCCGGCGAATCGAGGCTCTGCGGAGACTCCGAGTTCAGCCGCGATCTTCTGCGCCGCTGCCTTCTCCGCCGCGGACGATCCGTAATACACCGTCGTCGTACTGACGGTGCCCTCGCTGTAGTTACCCGTCTCCTCGACGTTCCAACCTGCTGCCGTCAATTCCTCGGCGGTACCTGCTGCCAGACCCGAGACGGTGCTGTTGTTGAGAACTCGAACGCTGACATTCGACGTGTCGGTGCCGCTCGCGGAGCTGGAAGTCGTGGTCGTCGCAGTTCCCGAGGGACGCGAGGTAGTGGTGGTATCGCCCGAAGCGGGTTGCGTCGTCGCTGCCGGCTTGGAAGTGGCAGGTGCCGGCGCGGGGGCGCTCGTCGTGGCAGACGCCGAGGATTCGGTCTGCTGTGCTGCGGTGTTCTCGTCGCCCGATCCACCGTCGCTCGATCCACCCAGTGAGGCTGCTCCGAGACCGATGAACACGATCGCCAACGCGATCAACACCATGGCGATTGCGCGAAGCGGAGGTCCGGACGGCTGCTCTTTCGGGGTACTCACGATGTCGACCTTATCGCCAGTGCGTGGACAGCCCGATCATATGTACGCGTGATTCAGGTGACCTCGAAGCCGAGGCGACGCGCGGCCCTGGCCTTCTGACGGCTGGCACGCAGACGACGCAGGCGCTTGACCAGCATGGGATCAGCCGCCAAGGATTCGGGGCGATCGACCAAGGCGTTGAGAACCTGGTAGTAGCGGGTTGCCGACATGTCGAACAACTCCTTGATGGCTTCTTCCTTCGCACCGGCGTACTTCCACCACTGACGCTCGAAAGAGAGGATGTCGTGCTCCCGGCGGGTGAGGCCGTCTTCGCCGACCTCGTGCATGCCTGCTGTATCTACTACCGAATCGTCGGCGCCAGTGCCTTCGGACTGGTTCCGACTACGCGCGGTTGCGCCGTCCATGTCACTCCTCGACTGCTGTGCTCGGCGTCAGCGAGACTCGTATGCCCGGTGTTCTTTTTCCGACCGAATTCTCGCGGCCGTGAGTTTCCCGGTCCCCTGGCCCGAAGGTAACTCACAATTTCCCCCGCGGCCCACGTTCCGACCGAGCAACGAATTACATCGCTGTTCTTCAGCAACCATTGAACCATGATCGAGTGTGCGGGCCGTGATAACTACGCGGGCGCGCCGCACTATCCTTGTCCGCATGGCTATCCTCCCCATCCGAATCGTCGGCGACCCGGTACTGCACAAGGCGACAGAGCCGGTCACTCAGTCCCCGGCCGAGATCGCCGAACTGATCGCAGACATGTACGAGACGATGGACGCTGCCAACGGCGTCGGTCTGGCGGCCAATCAGGTCGGTGTTCCACTGCGAGTCTTCGTCTACGACTGCCCCGGCGACGACCGCAGCAGCGAGCGTCGACGCGGCGTCGTCGTGAACCCGGTACTCGAGACGTCCGAAATCCCCCAGACGATGCCCGACCCGGACGAAGACTTCGAGGGTTGCCTGTCCGTTCCCGGCGAGCAGTTCCCGACGGGTCGCGCCGATTGGGCGAAGGTCACCGGCACCGACGCCGACGGCAACCCGATCGAGGTCGAGGGCACCGGATTCTTCGCACGGATGCTCCAGCACGAGACCGGGCATCTCGACGGTTTCCTCTACACGGACGTACTCATCGGCCGCAACGCGCGCGCTGCCAAGAAGATCATCAAGCGTTCCGGTTGGGGCAAGCCCGGTCTGACCTGGACGCCGGGGACCGTCGACGATCCGTTCGGTCACGACGACGACGATTACGAAGACTGAGAATTCTGCTCTGAACGGCAACATTTCGATCGGTAGCCGGGTGGTTTTGCGATACAAGCTCCCACCCGGCTATTCGCATCCCATGACCGACGTCATCGGCATCCTCGAGGGCGCCGATCCCATCGCCGTTCGCGCCGGCGACGGTCGGCTGGTCCAGGTCTCCGCCGATCAGGTGATCGCGCTCAAGAGTCTCTCGGCCCGCCCGATTCGCATCGGCGAGATTCGAAACCTCGAAACGGCTGCTGCGGCGGCGTGGCCGGGGGTCGAGCAGGCGTGGATCGACGGTTGGTTGCTGCGCGCCGGTCACGGTGTCACCGGTCGCGCCAATTCCGCTTTGCCGCTCGGCGGTGCGGGGGCGGTTGCCGGCTTCGACGCGAGCACCATCGAGCGGATACGCCAGTGGTTCGGTGACCGCGGACTGCCGACCCTGCTGCTCCTCCCCGATCGACTCGGCACCGCTCCGGACGGGTGGACCAGCAAGAAGGAAACCATCGTGATGGCCGCCGATCTGGGCAATGTCACGCTGCCGCTCGGTCCTCCGGTCACCTCGTTCGCCGACCGCCCCGACCACAACTGGCTGTCGATGTACGACGCCCACGGCGATCCGGCGTACGTCGAGGCGGTCCTCACGGCTGTCGTGGGCACTGCAACTTTCGGCGCGATCGGAAACACCGACACGACGCTTGCCATCGGGCGCGCTGCGCTCACCGAGGCACCCGACCACAAACGCTGGGTAGGACTGACCGGCATTCACGTCGCCCCTGAACACCGTCGTCACGGAATCGGGTCGCTGATCTGCGGAGATCTACTCTCCTGGGGTCGTGAGAACGGTGCGACGCACGCGTACCTTCAGGTTTCGGCGGACAACTCCGCAGCGATCGCGCTGTACGAGCGGCTCGGATTCGTCGAACACCACCGCTACCGATACGCCACCGATCCTGTCGGCGGCTGACGCTAGGCTTGCCCTCGTGCGCATCGCTACCTGGAACGTCAACTCCGTCCGTGCCCGTACCGACAGGATCATCGACTGGCTCGGTCGATCCGACGTCGACGTCCTGGCAATGCAGGAAACCAAGTGCAAGGACGAGCAGTTTCCGTACGAACGCTTCAAGGAAATCGGCTACGAGGTCGCCCACGTCGGGTTGAGCCAGTGGAACGGTGTCGCCATCGCTTCCCGCGTCGGCTTGGACGACGTGCAGATCGGATTCGAGGATCAGCCCGGATTCGACAAGGACCCCGAGGCAGACCCGGTCCGCGAGGCACGTGCGATCGGTGCCACCTGCGGCGGTGTGCGGGTGTGGAGCCTGTACGTCCCCAACGGCCGTGAGCTGGAAGACCCGCATTACGCCTACAAGCTGGATTGGCTGGCCAAACTGCGCGACGACGCGGAGGGCTGGCTCAAGCAGGATCCCGACGCGCAGATCGCCCTGGTCGGCGACTGGAACGTCGCTCCCACGGACGACGACGTGTGGGATCCCGCTTTCTTCGAGGGCAAGACCCACACGTCGGAGCCGGAACGAGCTGCGTTCACCGCCTTCACCGAGTCCGGGTTCGCGGACGTAGTTCGCCCGTACACACCCGGTCCCGGCGTGTACACGTACTGGGATTACACGCAGCTTCGCTTCCCGAAGAAGCAGGGCATGCGAATCGACTTCATCCTCGGCTCACCGGCATTCGCAGCACGCGTCGAGGCGGCCGAGATCGATCGAAACGAGCGAAAAGGCAAGGGCGCCAGCGATCACGCTCCGGTGATCGTGAATCTCGGGTGATCGTGAATCTCGGAGCCTGATCGTCTGTTTGCACCCTCGGGCTTCTAGTCCTCGACGAGCAGTTCCAGATACTCGGGATGCTCGCCGAGGTACCGCTGAACATAGGTACACACGGGCCGTACCGACCAATCACGTTCACGGGCGCAGTCCATTGCGAACTGCACGAGTACGGCTGCCAGTCCCTGCCCGCCGTACTCCTCTTTGACGACGGTATGCATGTACGCAACCACGTCGCCCGCTTCGGCTCCGCTCCCCGAAATCTCGTCTTCGTCGCGGTATCCGAGGATGCCGACCAACTCGTCGTCGGAGAGCAGTTCGAATCGTTCGTGCGACGGATTGTCCACGAGCGTGACTTCCGGTGAGGTTCCGGTTTTCGAATTTTCGATGTCGTTCATTGCGGCGACCTCCACGGCACGATGTGCACCTGCGCGATCGGCGACAGCTGCGTTCGCACGCTCTCCATAACTGTGATCCATGCCACTCATAGAATCAGCTACCGACGACGCTGTCCCGGGTTCGACCAATTTTTGCACCGGGAACGACCGGATCGCAATCGCAGTTCGCGCCGTCGTTCCCGCGAGAGGTGGGACCGAGCTGCCGTTTCCCCAGGTCCGATCGGTAGGCTCGTCGTCGTGAAGCTGCTGCCCCTGACCCCCGCCGGACAGACCCCGATTCGGGCATTGACCATCGCCGGAACCGACTCCGGTGGCGGAGCCGGCATTCAAGCCGATTCCCGCACGATGGCGATGTGCGGAGTGCACGCCTGCGTGGCCGTCGCCGCAGTGACGGTCCAGAATTCGGTGGGAGTCAGCGGATTCCACGAGATTCCGCCGGAGATCGTCGCCGACCAGGTGCGCGTCGTGGTCTCGGACATCGGCGTCGGTGCGGCGAAGACGGGAATGCTCGCGTCGACGACGATCATCGAAGCGGTGGCCGCGGTTGCCGCCGAGGTTGGGATCGGCCGCGACCGTCCGATTCCGCTCGTGGTCGACCCGGTGTGCGCGTCGATGCACGGCGATCCGCTGTTGCACGAAGAAGCTCTCGACGCGGTCCGCAACACCTTGATTCCGGCAGCCACGGTGGTCACTCCGAACCTCGACGAGGTTCGGTTGATCACCGGTATCGAGGTCGTCGACGACAAGAGCGCCCGCCAAGCGGCAGAAGCGCTGCATGCGCTCGGCGCTCAATGGTCCATCGTCAAGGGTGGCCACCTTCGTACTTCGGAGTTGTCCACCGACCTGTTGTTCGACGGCGACCGTTTCCTCGAATTCAGCAGTGCCCGGATCGACACCGGCAACGATCACGGCGGCGGAGACACGCTGGCTGCTGCGATCACTTGCGCTCTCGCACACGGCTATTCCGTTCCGGACGCGGTGGCGTTCGGCAAAGAGTGGGTGACCAAGTGCCTCGAGGCGTCGTACGACCTCGGCGCGGGGCACGGTCCGGTGTCCCCGCTCTGGCGGCTCCAGGTCTAGCGCTCGAGGTCCAGGGCGCTAGTTCCGGCGCACGCGCCAGATTCCCAGGTCGACGGGAACTCCGTTGGGCGTGGTCGCGAAAAACCCTCGCCGCCATGGCCGGATCGTGAGATCGAGATCCTCCAGGGTGCCGGCTTCGAGTTCCTCGAGAGTTGTCGCCGACATCATGACGTTGCCGTCGCCGCCCAAGCCCATCATCCGGGCGGCGATGGTCACGTCGACGCCGAGCCAGTCGTCACCGATCTGACGCGGGGTACCCGTGTGTAGGCCGACGCGCATGCGTGGGGTGTATCCGTCGAGATCGACTTCCGCGAGCGCGTCCTGCGCGGTGAACACCGCCTTCAAAGCCGCATCCGGGCGAATGAACACTGCCATCAGACCGTCGCCCATCCGTTTGACGACGTGTCCGCCGTTGTCGGTGATCGGAGTTTCCACGGCCTGCGCCACCGCACGCAGAAGGGTCAGCGTCGCGCCGTCACCGGCTGCGAGCGACCAGGTGGAGAAGCCCACCAGATCGGTGAAGACGATGGTCAGTTCTTGATCGCCACGTCCGCGGCCCATCTTTTCCAGCGCTGCCTGCCACACCTGCAGTGCTCCGAGGCTCACTTCGCGAGTGGCTGCCGGCTTCTGATCGAGCAATCTGTCAGCGACGCGCGCCACGGCGCGGGCACCGCCGGGGCCGGCGAGCGAGAGCGGATCCCCAAACCCTGGATCACCGGGTAGTGCCCGCCTGAGGCGTCGTAGCGCGTCGATGAGCTGCTGCCGACGGTTAAGTTCTGCCGCAGAATTCAAGACGACGTCGACGACGCCTCGAACCGAGGAGGAAGAAGCACCTGCCGTGTCGGTGTTCTCCGGGGACAGATCAGCCATAACTCAAGCGTAACTCAGAGTTACAGACAGTGTGCTGCCGCCGTTCTCGCACAGTGGCCTCCTGGTCGCTCGCACAGTCGATCATTCGGTCAGTCGATCATTCGGTCAGTCGATCATTCGGTTCTGGCCTGTGTCCGGGCATCGCCGACGGGAACTCCGTTCGGCCCGCTCAAATCCTGGGCATACGTCGCAACTCCGAAGGCTACTGCAGAAGCGTTGGCAGCGAGCGCTTCGCGATCGATGTTCGCGAGGTTGTCCTGGGCACTGTGGTAGTTCGGGTCGAAGGTCTCCTCCGCTTCTCCGCCCCACTTCTCGGCCTGTGCCGGCGTCTTGCGCTCGTCCGCGCCGCTGAACACGCCACCCGCCGGGATCCCGATCTCGATGAACGGGCCGTAGTCGGAGCGCCCGTCGAAGTCCGTTCCGTCCGCCGCAATCCCTCGCCCGGCGAGAAAATCGACGAAGGTGCGCTCGATGCCCGCCGACCCCTCGGGCCCGGGCCCCTCCTCGACGGCATCCGAGTTGTCGCCGTCGTAAGCCAGGTATCCGGCGTTGGGCGAACCGAGCATGTCGAAATTCAGGTACAGGGCGATGTCGGCCCGTTCCTGATCGCTCAGACCCTCGACGTAGCGGGTGGAGCCGACCAATCCCACTTCTTCCGCTCCCCAGAAAGCGAAACGCACGGCATTTTCGATGCTCGGTGAGCTTCCCATCTGCAGCGCGGTTTCCAGTACGGCTGCGGTACCGCTTCCGTTGTCGTTGATTCCGGGACCTTCCGGCACACTGTCCAGGTGGGCGCCCACGACAACCACGTTGTCGGTCGCGCCGGTCTTGGTCTGCGCAATCACGTTGCGCGACTTCGTCGTTTCCGTCGACGTGTCGAGAATCAGCGTGAGGTCTCCGGGCGCTGCGGCAAGAGCCTCGCCCGACGCCTTACTCACCCCGCCGGTCGGAATGCGGGCGTCTTCGGGTTCACCCAAGGTAGCCCCGCCCAGCATTGCGTCCTCGTTGTTGGCAACCAGCAACGCCGCCGCGCCGCGATCAGCGGCGATCTTCTGCTTGTCGCCGAACGGGCACACTCCGCGGGTGACCAGCACGATTGCACCGTTCACGTCGCGGCCGTCGTAGTCGGTGGCCTCGCAACCGGGGGTCTCGTCGGCGGGAATCGCCACCAGACGCGCCGTGATTCCGGTCGGTCCCGTGGAGGTGGAATATGTCAGCGCCCGCACCGGAACATCGGAGCCGTCAGCGGCTTTCAGGGATTCGGTGCCGGGATCGAAGGAGCTGAAGTCGAATTCCGGGGTGCTGACCTCGAAACCCTTGTCTTCGAGCAGGTTTGCCACGTAGTCGACACTGGCGTCATAGCCGGGGGTACCGGCCGATCGATTGCCCTCGTTGTTGGCGGCGATCTTCTCGAGTTGCTCCAGATGCCCGGTCACGGCGTCGACGGTGACGGTCTCGGAGAATGCAACCGGGTCTGTCGGGACGGCCGCTTCACTTCCCGACGAGCATCCACTCACCACGAGTGCTCCAGCCATTGCGACCACAACCACACCGAAGAGTCTCATCTTCGGAGGATATCGGCCGAAGCACAGGAAAGGGACCCAGTACGAATGGTTTTTCGTACTGGGTCCCTACTCTGCTGTCACTCCTGGTTCTCGGTAGGTCTCCCGACAACACCTACCGAGGGAGCGACAAGATCAGGCGTCGCGACGATTCACGATGACAATACTTGCTCCGAAAATCACCAGAACGAAGGCCGCGAAGTAGATCAGGCTGCCCCAGGGTCCCCAGTGGAAGTCGACGCCACCGCTGCTCGCACTGAGGAAGTGGTTTGCATTCGCGAACGGCAGGAACGGGGTGATCTTCTCGCCGAAGCTGCCGAACAGTCCGAACAGGCTCTCGATGAGCAGCGGCCAGAGCAGGAGCAACGCAATAGCGCCGGCCGACTGGCGAATGATCGATCCGACGCCGACAGCGAGAATCACGCACAGGAAGGCGTAGATCGGGATGCCGTAGATCGCGCGCCAGTCACTGCCGCTCGACAGAGTCAATCCGGCACTCGCCTCGGTACCGGCGATGGCCTTGGCCATGGCGTACGCGCCGAAGGCGAGAACAAATGTCAGTACAGCACCGAAAGCACCGATGAGGCCGGCTTTGGCGATCAGAACCGAGGCACGGTTCGGAACGGCCTGGAAGGTGGTGCGGATGGTCCCGAAGCGGTACTCACTGGTGACCGCGAGGGCCGCCATGATCATGAGAACCATGATTCCGAAACCCGAGATGCCGGCCGTGGCAACGGCGGTGTCGAGGTCCGGTGCTCCCTGGACGTCGGAGGACGTCAGAGCCGACTTGGCAACCGCGCCCATGATGGCCGCGAAGCCGAGCGCGAGCACGACGATGATGACCGAGCACCACAGCGGCGACTTGGTCGTGGTGATCTTAATACGTTCAGCACTGAGAACAGCCATTACAGTGCACCTCCCATAGCCTGCTGCGTGTTTGCCTGCTGTGTATTTGCGTGGTGTGCACCGACACCCGGATCGATACCGGATGCGTGGTACTGGACATCGTCCCCGGTCAACTTCATGAACGCATCCTCGAGCGACCCCTGCTGAGAAGCCAACTCGTACAACACGATTCCCTGCGAACCAGCCAAACCACCGATCACATCGGTGGTCGAATCCACGACCACCAATGCCGGGGCAACGCCGGAACCGTCTTCACGCACCGTCAGCCCCTGCGAGAGCAACACACTGCGCAACGCATCGAGCTGAGGACTACGCACGCGCACCGTCGACTCCGACGAACGATCCACGAACTCCGCGACCGTCGAATCCGAAATCAACCGACCCCGACCGATCACCACCAACTGCTCCGCCGTGAGCGCCATCTCCGACAGAAGGTGACTCGACACCAACACCGTGCGGCCCTCGGCCGCCAACCGCTGCATGAACTTACGAATCCAGACGATGCCCTCCGGATCGAGACCGTTGACCGGCTCGTCGAACAACAACACCTTCGGATCCCCCAACAACGCACCCGCCAACCCCAGACGCTGCGACATACCCAGCGAGAACCCGCCGGCCTTCTTGCCCGCCACCTCGGACAACCCGACCAACCCGAGCACCTCGTCGACGCGGGACTTCGGGATCCCGTTCGAAGCAGCCATCCACTGCAGATGCGCCCGCGCACTGCGATTGGGGTGCACCCACTTCGCATCCAGCAACGCACCCACCGTCCGCAACGGCGTCTTGAGCTCCCGGTACGGCTTGCCCTCGATCAACGCCGCACCCGAGGTCGGCTGATCCAAACCCAGGATCATCCGCATCGTCGTCGACTTACCGGCACCGTTCGGGCCCAGAAAGCCCGTCACGATGCCCGGCTTGACCGTGAACGACAAATCGTCCACCGCTTTCGTCGGTCCGTAAACCTTGGTCAATCCCCTCAGCTCAATCATGAGGAGAACTTTGCCCTACCGGCAATGACCAGCACATCGGCCACAGGTCTAGTTCCGAGTGGTACTCAGGTAGGACACGAAGCCGGACAATCCGGGCATAACCCTGAGAAAACACCCGGAAATGGTCCGTCAGGACGATGCTTGGGCCCAGAACCGCTTGGGAATCCGGCCGGCGTGACGCGCTTCGAAACCTGCTACCACTGCGTGCCGCATCGCCGACGCCATCAACGCGGGATTCTTGGCCCGCGTCACCGCTGTCGCAAGCAGGACGGCGTCGCAGCCCAACTCCATGGCAAGGGTGGCGTCGCTGGCCGTTCCGATTCCGGCGTCGAGGATGACGGGCACGCCGGCGCGCTCGACGATCATCTCGATATTGTGCGGATTCGCGATACCCAGCCCTGTCCCGATGGGTGAACCGAGCGGCATGACTGCCGCGCAGCCGACCTCTTCGAGGCGAAGCGCCAGCACCGGATCGTCCGTCGTGTACGGCAGGACGGTGAATCCGTCGTCCACCAATTGTTCTGCGGCGGAGACGAGTTCGATTGCGTCGGGCAGCAGAGTCCGCTCGTCGGCGATGACTTCGAGTTTGACCCAGTTCGTCTCGAGCGCTTCGCGTGCCAACTGCGCCGTCAGGACCGCTTCGGCGGCGCCCCGACACCCGGCGGTGTTCGGCAACGGTTCGATTCCGAGGCGACGAAGCAGGTCCAGAACGCCGGTGCCGCCGGCCGCGTCGACTCGCCGCATCGCGACGGTGGTCAGTTCGGTACCGGAGGCGACAAGCGCTTCCTCGAGCACCGCAAGGTTGGCGGCGCCGCCTGTCCCCGTGATGAGCCGGGAACCGAAACTGCGGCCCGCGATAGTGAGAAGGTCCTGCTCAGCCACCCTGCACCGCCGTGAGGATCTCGATTTCCCAACCACGTCCGACGGATTCGTCCCAACGCCCGCGAGGAAAGAGCGCACCGTCGACGGCGACGGCGATGCCTTTGCTCGGCAACTCGAGGTGCGTCAGAAGTTCGGTCACCGTGACTGCTCGATCGAACTCGAGATCTTCGCCGTTGACGGTGATCCCGATCGGGACCTGCTCACTCATGAATTTTCCTTAGCTACTGCGAACCGCTCGGGTTCGGTTCCTTTTACCTCGACCAAAGATGTGCCGTTCAGCAACGCGACCGTCGCATCGGCGGTGACGGGCGTCAGCAGGACTCCGTTGCGGCCGTGCCCGGTGGAGACGACAACACGATCGGACACGCGCCCGATCAACGGCAGGTTGTCCGGCGTCATCGGACGCAGACCTGCCGCGCACTCGTACAGTTCGTATTCGCCGATCGCCGGCATCAGGGCCTCGGCATCGTTGATCAAGTCCCGTACGCCGGCCATCGTGACCTGTGTGTCCTCACCAGACTCGTATTGTGTTGCGCCGACGACGATTCCGTCACCGCGCGGGACGAGGTAGGCGGGCCGCCCGTGGACGCTGCCACGGATGGTACGGCTGGGCGACGGGGTGACTCCAGGCCTACTGCGCAAGCGAAGGATTTCGCCCTTGACCGGGCGTACCGGTAGCCCGGGCCACAGCTTGGGTGACGCGATACCGGCGGTGAGCACTATCTGATCGGTATCGAGTTCGGCGAGGTCGTCGACGGCCCGCGCGATCAATTCGACGCCGGATTCCGCACAGGCCTTCTGCAACGCCGCCAGCAGAAGTCTGTTGTCGACGGCGGACTCACCAACAGCCATCAACCCCGACCGGATGCCCCGGCCCAGCATCGGTTCGAGTTCACGGATGCGCGCGCGACCGAGAACTTCGAGTTCGTGCCCCTGCGAGCTCACCCACTCGGCGATGGTCTGCAGGTCCTGCGCGTCGGCAGCGTCGAGTGCAACCGTCAGCGAGCTGTCCGCGGTGAAGACCGATTGCCCGAATTTTCCGAGCTCCTCACCGAACGTCGGCCACCGTTCCAGGGACGCTGCACCGATTGTCAACGCGGTTTCTTCACCCGGCCAGCCTTCGGAAAGCGGGGCAAGCATTCCGCCCGCCACCCACGAAGCACCTGATCCAATGGACGGGTCGTACAACCGAACGGCCCACCCGTCGCGGGCTGCTCGCCACGCGATAGCGAGACCGATGACACCGCCGCCGACAACCGACACCGTACGAGCGTGTGTACTCACGAAACTCCACCTCCACTTCCTGCGCCGGCATGATCCGGGTCAGGTCTGACGGTCGGGATCTGGTCGCGATCCCCTCTCAGCCCTACGAACCTCGCAGTCACGACAAAAAGTGACGACGACGTTTCAGGACTCCCGTGTCGAACCTTGCTCCCTAGAGGCTACCGTTTGCTCCGTGCACCCCACACATCCCAGTAACGACATCGACCGGCGCGAGCGCCTGGCAGCAGCACGGCTGTACCTGTGCACCGACGCGCGCCGCGAGAAAGGCGACCTCGCGCAGTTCGCCGAGGCAGCATTGTCCGGCGGAGTCGACATCATCCAATTGCGTGACAAAGGCTCTGCCGGTGAGCGCGAGTTCGGCCCGCTCGAGGCCAAGGACGAACTGGTGGCGCTGGGCATTCTCGCGGCCGCAGCGCGACGCCACGGCGCATTGTTGGCCGTCAACGATCGCGCGGATCTCGCGATGGCTTCCGGCGCCGACATCCTCCACCTCGGCCAGAACGACATTCCCGTCCCCTACGCGCGAACCGTTGTCGGTGAAGACGTCGTCATCGGGCGTTCGACGAGCAGTCGCGCGCAGGCGAGTCTGGCCGCCATCGAAGAGGGCGTCGACTACTTCTGTACCGGGCCGGTCTGGGCGACACCGACCAAACCGAATCGAAGTGCGTCCGGTTTGGAACTGGTTCGATCGACCGCCGACGCCGCACCGCCGCGGCCCTGGTTCGCGATCGGCGGCATCGACGAGGAACGTCTGCCAGAGCTGCTCGATGCCGGCGCCACGCGCATCGTCGTCGTGCGTGCAATCACGCAAGCATCGGACCCCCAGGCGGCCGCGCAACGCCTCGCCGCAGCCGTCGCTGGGCGCTGAAAGCCGGTAACTGGCGTTCGTCAAGTGTTTGCCGGGCGATTTCCGCACAGTTACGGGTCAGCACGCCTGACTCGAATTGTGAACGGAAGTTGTCCGATCAGACAACAAACTCCCAGTTCCTAGGTGCGATTGAATGTCCGAAAAGTCGGATTAAGTGATCTTGCTCACAGTTGCTTCGATTGCGTGTCACATCCCATTCGGTTTGTTGTAGTTTACCTCCAGTTACTAACTGAACCTAGGAGCACTAAATGGGATCCCTCGACACCGGCTCGCTCAGCACCGAATCGCTCGAAGACCTGAACCTCGGCAAGATCAGCGAGCTGCTCAAGCTCGGTATCACCGCGGTCAGCTTCATCACGGCGCTGAACTCGCTCAGCTGAGCCTCGTTTCGGTCGACGACCGAAACACCGAATGGCCGGACTCCCGCGGAGTCCGGCCCTTCTGCTGTGTATGAACTGTGAAGACTCGACTGCTACGACTGGGTACTGCTCGCCTCGGACAGGTTCTGGTCGCTGCCTGCCTGGTCGCTGCGTGCCTGGTCGCTGCCTGCCTGGTCACTGCCGTGGTGGGAACTACCCGACAACCATCCGAATCCGCCGTCCTCGAGCACGACGGTGTGCGGATCGCCGTCCACGGCCACAACAGGCTCGGTCCGGAGGTCGGGCCATGAGGAACCGAAGCCCGGATGCAGCGGCAGTGAGTCGACGTCGGCTTCGCGTACCCACCGCAACTCGGTGCTCTCACCATTGGCAACCGTCGACAGTGGATGCGCCGCGTCAGCCACGACGGTGGTGTAAGTCCACCCGCTCTCGGCGCGCATCGTCACTACTTCCCCGCGGACACGGACGGCGTCCTCGGCGATACCTGCTTCTTCGTGTGCTTCCCGGACGGCAGCGTGCGTCGTGCTCTCGTGTGAGTCCCGCGCTCCGCCGGGCAGTGCCCACGTTCCGCCCTGATGGCTCCACGCCGCACGATGCTGCAGCAAGACCATGGGTGATCCGTCCGAATCGGGGGCACGCAGAAGCAGTCCTGCGGCTCCGTGTTTACCCCAATGCCGAGTACCGTCCGATCCGATGGACCAACCGTCACCGTCACCACGCATCGACTACCTCGCTCCGCCTGCTCTCGCCGTTGTCCCACACTAACCGTTTCAATCTGCTCCAGGTGTAGGTGATGCTTATATGCTCGCGAAGATGCCCTGAATCATTTCTCGGCGGCATCATTTCTCGGTAGCCCGCCTACAGCGAAGTGAGGTGCTCGATGGTCGACCGTGTCGTCCCGTCCATCGAACCCCGGTCGCTGCCGCCCTCCGAGGCCACATCAGTGTCGGCGGAGGACGAGCAGGCACTTCTGCGGCGCGAACTGCAGGCCTTCATGTCCTCGACGCCTGGCCGGTTGACCGTCGTCGGACTGATCCTGATCGCGATCACTTTGATCGCCGGACTCCTCGCCACCGCAGCGATCGAGAACCGCCAGGCGAACCTCGACCTCCTCCTCGTCGAAACCGAGCCTCTCGCCAACTCGGCCCAGAATCTCTACAGTGCGTTGTCCTTGGCAGACGCCGCCGCGGCCACCGCCTTCATCTCCGGCGGCCTCGAACCCGCCGAAGTCCGCGACCGATACACGCAGTCGATCGGTGAGGCCTCTGCGGAGATCGTCCAGGCGTCGGCCGGTCTCGACTCGACCGATCTTGCCGGTCACAGCGCGTTGACCACAATCTCGACCGACCTCTCCGTCTACACCGGGCTGGTCGAAACTGCACGGGCGAACAATCGCGTCGGAAACCCGGTCGGGGCAGCATATTTGAGCGAGGCCTCGCAGTTGATGCAGACCTCGCTGCTGCCGATGGCCCAGCAACTGCACGCCTCGCAGGAGACGCTGGTCTCCCAAGTACAGCGCGATTTCGAGACTCCACCGTGGTGGCCGATCGTGGCGTTCGTCTTCGTGCTGTGCGCGCTGGTGGCGACACAGATGTACTTCTCCCGCAAGAGTCGCCGACGCTTCAATCTCGGGTTGATCCTTGCCTCGCTCGCGGTCGCTGCAGCTCTGCTGTGGCTGCTCACGGTCGGACTGGTCTCCGCACTGGCCACCGGGCGCGCGCTCGACGCCGGGGCCGAGCCACTGCACGAACTGACCGAGGCACGAATCATGGCGCAGCAAGCACGCACCGTGGAAACCCTCACGCTGGCGAGGCGGGATTCGACCGCCGAGGACAACGTGACGTTCACCCGCAAGGTCGATGCTCTGCGGGACATCCTCGAGGGCCTGCAAAGCGACGAACGCGCCCGAGTGAACAGCGAAGTGCTGACCGCCGCACTCGACTCGCGCCAGCAGTGGGTGGCTGCGCACACGCGCATGTACGACCGTCTCGGAAACGGCGACTTCACGTCCGCCGCAGCCATCACCATCGGCGCCGGAGAACAGGATTCGGCCGCGGAGTACGGAAAGCTCGATCACGAACTCTGGCAGGGAATCGTGGATTCGCGCACGAATCTTCGGTCCGACGTCTCGTACGCCTCCCGGGTGTTGGCTGCCTCTGCACCGGGCATGTCTGTATTGGCAGTTCTCGGAGTTGCCGGAATCTTCATCGGATTCTGGCCTCGACTGCGGGAGTATCAGTGACGGGAGTACCGGTGATGCGGAGGAAGAGCCCGGCCGTATGTGTCGCGGTTCTGGCAGCGGCCATGCTGATGCTCGCCGGTTGCGGTGCGGATCGAGCCGAAGACTTGGACAACGCAGGCGCCACGTCGTACACGGAACCGCCGCTGCCGGCCGAGGCCACCATCGCTCCCAGCCCGACACCGACGACTACCGCGTCGTGCACCAACCTCACCGCGAGCCTGCGGCCCACCCCCGCAGACGCATCTCCGCAGCCACCCACGCCGAGCCTCGACGCCATCCGCGCCCGCGGGCGGCTGATCGTGGGCCTGGACACCGGTTCCAACCTCATGAGCTTTCGCGATCCGGCCACCGGGCGCCTCGAGGGTTTCGACGTGGACATCGCCCGCGAAATCGCCCGAGATCTGCTCGGTGACCCGGAGAAGATCGAGTACCGAATCCTGACGTCGGACGATCGGATCGCCGCACTCCAGGAATCGATGGTCGACGTGGTCGTCAAGACCATGACCATCACGTGCGAGCGGCGCGAGAAGGTCGACTTTTCGACGCAGTACTTCTCCGCTGAACAACGAATTCAGGTCTTGCAGGGGTCATCCGTCCGCGGCATCGACGACCTCGCAGGCAAGCGGGTCTGCGCTGCCCGGGGAACGACCTCGGCCACTCGAATCCAGCAACTCCAACCCGAAGCCACCGTCGTCACCGTCCCGATGTGGTCCGACTGCCTCGTCGTCCTCCAGCAGGGGCAGGTGGACGCGATCAGCACCGACGACACGATCCTCGCGGGCCTCGCCTCGCAAGACCCGTATCTCATGATGGTCGGTGGCTCACTGGGCGTCGAACCATACGGAATCGGAGTGAACAAGGACAACCCCGACTTGGTCCGATTCGTCAACGGAACACTGGATCGGATCCGGAGCGACGGGACCTGGAACCGTATCTACGACCGCTGGCTCAGCGTCCTCGGTCCTTCGCCCGGTCCCCCGCCGGCCGTCTACCGGGATTGAGGCTGACATGACCGAAGAAACCGGCCCCGAGCCCGACGCCACGCAGGCTTCCATGCGTCCCGAACCCGAAGCCACCGGCGCCTACGAGCGGCCCGAGCCCGAAGCCACGGGCGCCTACGAGCGTCTCGAACCGACCTCGGCCCAGATACGAGGAACCACGCCGTCCGCGTCCTCCTCCCCGACCGGCCGCTCCACTCGATCCCGCCGCAGCCGGTCGGGGCGAAAGCTGCGCCTCGGCGGCGGCCTGGTCGAGGTTCCCCCCGTCCCTCAGATCGACCCCGCATCTGCGGTGATGAGTGACCCGACCGTCCCCGAGCGGAAACGGTTCTGTTGGAAATGCAACGAACCAGTCGGTCGTAAGAGCGCAAGCACCAAGGCAACTCAGCACGGCACCTGCCCCAAGTGCGGTTCCACTTTCGACTTCCGCCCACTCCTCGAAGAGGGCGAATTGGTGTCCGGTCAATACGAGGTTCAAGGGCCCATCGCGCACGGCGGCCTGGGATGGATCTACCTCGCGATCGATCGCAATGTCAGCGACAGGTGGGTAGTTCTCAAGGGGCTCTTGCATTTCGGTGATTCCGAAGCGCAAGCCGTTGCGGTGGCCGAGCGTCAGTTCCTCGCCGAGGTCGCCAACCCCAGCATCGTCAAGATCTTCAACTTCGTCGAGCATCCACGCCCGGACGGCACACCCATGGGGTACATCGTCATGGAGTACGTGGGTGGGCGATCATTGCGAGAGGTGCTGGCCGAATTCCCGGACGGCAAGCACATGCCGATCGAGCAGGCAATCGGCTACGTACTGGAAATCCTTCCGGCGCTGAGCTATCTGCATTCCACCGGCCTGGCGTACAACGACCTCAAACCCGAGAACGTGATGGTCACCGAGGACCAGTTGAAGCTGATCGACCTCGGCGCCGTGTCCGGAATCGAAGACTACGGATACCTGTACGGTACCGCCGGCTATCAAGCACCCGAGATCATCGAGACCGGTCCGACCATCGCCTCCGACATCTTCACCGTCGGAAGAACACTCGCGGTTCTCACCCTCGACATGCCCTCGAAGCACGGACGGTACCTCGACGGCCTTCCCGAACCCGAGGACGAGCCACTACTGCGCGACCACGAGTTCTTCCACCGTCTACTGCTACGCGCCACCGACCCGGATCCGAAGAAGCGATTTCAGTCCGCCGAGGAAATCGCGGGACAACTCACCGGCGTTCTGCGAGAAATCCTCGCCGAGCAGACCGGGCAGGAAAATCCCGGACTCTCGCTCGTGTTCAGCAGGCAGCGAACGTCTTTCGGCACCGATGAATTGGTCGGGCAAACGGATGTGTACGTGGACGGTGTCAGCCACGACGCCGCTCTCGATCCGCGCGAAGTTGCGCACGCACTTCCCATTCCGTTGGTCGACCCCACCGATCCCAGCGCGCCGTTGCTGGCGGCAGCGGTGCACAGCGAACCGTCGCAGACCCTCGATGCGTTGAAACACGCCCGCGAGAACGGAATCGACCGAACATCGGGCACACCGGCGGCCGCCGTCTCGGGCGAAGTTCGACTGGCCGAGGCCAAGGCTCATCTCGATCTCGGTGATCCGGAAACCGCACTGACAGTTCTGGGCGAACTCCAGCAGAACATCGGGGACCACTGGAAGATCGAGTGGTATCGAGGACTTGCGGCGTTACAACTGGACCGATTCGAGCCCGCTTTCAGTCACTTCGAGGCAGTTCTCACCGCACTGCCCGGCGAGGCTGCCCCCAAGCTGGCGTTGGCAGCGACGGCAGAACTGATTCTCCAGCACTGGGAGAGCGACGACCCGGACCAATGGTGCCGCTTCTCCGAGAAGTACTACCGCACCGTCTGGCGGACCGAACGAAACTACGTGAGCGCAGCATTCGGGCTCGCCCGACAACTCGCCGATCACGGCAACAAGAAGGCAGCCATCGCCGCCCTCGACGAAGTACCCACGTCTTCCCGGCACTACAACGTCGCACGGATGTCCAGCGCTCTGACGATGCTGTCCGGCGTTCCGATCGCCGAACTCGACGAATCGACTCTGCGGGAAGCCGCCCGTCGTGTTCGGGCGCTACCTGCTGAAGAGAGCCGAAGCCTGCAGATGCGAACCCTGGTGTTGGGCACGGCACTCGATTGGATTCGCTACGGCAATCGCTCGCACACCGAACTCGAACCCATCCTCGACCTGCCCTTCACCGAGCAAGGTCTGCGCACCGGAGCCGAAGCCTGCCTTCGCGCCCTCGCTCGCGCCACGACCTCCCGCACGCACCGCTACGCCCTCGTGGACCGGGCGAATGCGGTGCGTCCGCGCAGCAATTTCTGACGGACGCCCCGAGGTTTACAGTGCTGCAGAAACCTATAGTGCGGCCACCAAAGCCTTCGCCGCGCGGGCGATCGCCAACTCCTCGTTGGTGGGGACCACCAGCACCTCGACGGCCGACGAGGATGCGGAGATACGACGCTCGTCGCGACTCTTCGCCTCGTTGAGAGCCGGATCGACCTCGATACCGAGACGGGAAAGCCCGGCCAGGCTGTCGCGTCGTACGTCGACGTTGTTCTCCCCGACGCCGCCGGTGAAGGTGATGACGTCGACGCCACCGAGTTGAACGATGAAGGCGCCGATGTACTTACGGAGCATGTGCACGTAAACGTCGTACGCAAGTTGTGCGTCTTGGTCGCCGCCCTCGATCAGTGCGAGCAGGGCACGGAAATCGTTGACTCCCGACAGTCCCTTCAAACCGGAGCGCCGGTTGAGGAGGTCGTCGATCTCGTCGACCTTCATTCCCGAGTTGCGGTTGAGGTGCAAGATGATGCCTGGGTCGATGTCGCCGCTGCGGGTGCCCATGACAAGACCCTCGAGCGGGGTGAGGCCCATCGTGGTGTCGATGGCCTTGCCGCCCTTGATTGCCGAGGCCGAAGCGCCGTTTCCGAGGTGCAGGACTATCTGATTCAGCTCGGCCGGATCCTTGCCGAGGAACTCCGCGACCCGTCCAGACACGTATTCGTGTGAGGTCCCGTGGAAGCCGTACCGGCGAATCTGGTTGGCCTTGGCCACATCCCGATCGATCGCATAGGTGGACGCCGCCGCGGGCAGTGTGTGAAAGAAGGCGGTGTCGAACACTGCGACGTGCGGAACGTCTGGCAGTTCTTCGCGCGCCACCTCGATACCGATCACGTTGGCTGGATTGTGCAGCGGCGCAAGGTTCGACAAATCCGCGATGGCTTTCACGACGCCGTCGTCGATGAGAGTCGGCGAATGGAAGATGTCACCACCGTGCACGACTCGGTGACCGACTGCGATGATTCCGGCCTCACTCAGCGGCCGCCCGACCTCGGCGACGATGTCGAGCACCATCTTCAGACCTGCGCGGTGATCGGCGATCGGAAGGCTCCGGTCTTCGACTCCGGTGCGGTGGTTGTAGACGATGTGGCCGTCGGGCTCACCGATGCGCTCGATGAGACCGTGCGCCACCGATTCCGCCGTATCCGGATGCACGAGTTGAAATTTGATGGATGACGAGCCGGAATTGATGACCAGTACGGTGCCGTCGCTCACGCTTGCGCTCCCTGTGCCTGTATTGCCGTGATAGCCACGGTGTTGACGATGTCCTGGACCAACGCTCCACGCGAGAGGTCGTTGACCGGCTTGTTCAGTCCCTGCAGAACCGGCCCGACGGCGATAGCACCGGCGCTACGCTGCACTGCCTTGTACGTGTTGTTGCCGGTGTTCAGGTCCGGGAACACGAACACCGTTGCTTTGCCCGCCACCAGCGAATCCGGCATCTTCTTGTCGGCGACACTCTGCTCGACGGCGGCGTCGTACTGAATGGGCCCTTCCACCAACAGATCCGGTCGACGCTCGCGCACCAAAGCGGTCGCGGTGCGAACCTTGTCGACGTCGGCTCCGCTGCCCGAATCCCCGGTGGAGTACGAGAGCATCGCGATGCGCGGATCGATCCCGAACTGCGACGCCGTCTGTGCGGACGAGATCGCGATGTCCGCCAACTGCTCCGACGTCGGGTCCGGAACCACTGCGCAGTCACCGTAGGAGAGAACGCGGTCGGCCAGGCACATCAGGAAGATGCTCGAGACCGTCGAGACACCGGGGGCAGTCTTGATGATCTCGAACGAGGGTCGAATCGTGTGAGCGGTGGTGTGTGCAGCGCCGGACACCATGCCGTCGGCAATTCCCAAGTGCACCATCATCGTTCCGAAGTACGAGATGTCGGCGATCACCTCGCGGGCCCGCTCGATGGTCATGCCCTTGTGAGCACGCAGCGCGGTGTATTCCTGTGCGAAGCGCTCGGTGTACTCGGACTGCGCGGGTGCGAGTACCTGCGCGCCACTGATGTCGACGCCGAGTTCCGCTGCGCGTCGACGCACACTGGGTTCGTCACCGAGGATCGTCAGGTCGGCAACCTGGCGCTGCAGCAACCGGCCGGCCGCGCGCAGGATCCGGTCGTCGTCACCCTCAGGCAGGACGATGTGCTTGCGATCGCGTCGAGCGCGGTCGATCAGCTTGTACTCGAACATCTGTGGGGTCACGACGGACGGGATCGGCAGTGCCAGTCGGTCCATCAGGACGTCGGCGTCGACGCGCTGTTCCATCAAGCTCAACGCGGTGTCCACCTTGCGCTGCGAACCGACTGCCACGCGTCCGCGGGTTTGGGCTGCGGCGCTTGCGGTGTCGAAGGTACCGAGGGTTGTCGTCAGGATCGGAAGACGCTGTTTGAGGCCGGCCATCAACGCTGCGATGGCTGGGTGCGGTGTGATTCCGCCGTTCATGATGATGCCCGCGAGCGACGGAAATCCTTCCGCCTCATGTGCATTGAGCAATGCGAGCAGTACGTCCGAGCGATCGCCCGGTGCGATGACGACCATGCCCTCGACCAGACGCTCGAGGATGTGCTCCGCGGTCATGCCGCCCACCATCACCTTCAGCGCTTCGCGGTGCAGCAGTTCCGGGTCACCCGAATACAACTCGCCGCCGGTGGCCTCCATCAACTCGGCCATCGTGGGCGAGACGAGCAACGGAATCTCCGGCAGGCTCCACGTCGGAACACCGATGTCGGACAGCGCTGCGGTGACCTCGTCGAGCTTGTCGGGATCGCAACGATTGGCGACGACCGCGAGCAGATGAGCGTGGTTGGCGGCCAACTCGGCGGCGCATAGATGCGCGAGCTGGGCGACCTCCTCGACACTGCGCCGAGCGCCTCGAACCGCCAGCAGAACCGGCGCGCCGAGGTTCACGGCGATGCGGGCGTTGAAGCTCAGCTCGCTCGGGCTTGCTACGTCGGTGTAGTCACTTCCGATGATGACGACGGCGTCGCACTGCTCGGCCACGGTGTGGTACTTCGCGACGATGTCGGCCAGCGCGGCTTCAGGATCGGCGTGAACCTGCTCGTAGGTGACGCCGAGTGCGTCGGCGTAGGAGAGATCGGCGGTGGTGTGCTCGAGCAGCAGTTCGAGGATGTAGTCGGTTTCCTCGGTAGAGCGGGCGATCGGGCGGAAGACACCGACCCGGGCGACGGTCGCGCACAGCATCTGCAGCACGCCAAGCGCGATGGTGGATTTTCCGGTGTCACCTTCAGGAGAGGCAACGTAGACACTCGACACGGCAGCGGGCGCTTCTGGCATGCCCAACAGCCTAGTGTGGGCCGCCGCCCACCTTGCCACTGATCGTGGTCACGCTCACGCTCGTGCCGACAACCGGCGGCTACGAGAAAGACGAACGGTGCCTGCCACACGTCGAGTGGCAGACACCGTTCAGTTGATCTCGAGGATCAGCCCAGAGCACGCAAGCGAGGCGCGAGGTCACGCTCGAACAGTTCGAGGAACCGGCGCTGATCATGGCCCGGTGCGTGGAACACCAGGTGATTGAGACCGGCATCGACGTAGGCCTTGACCTGCTCGACGGCGTCGTCCGGATCGGAAGCGACGATCCAGCGCTTGGCCACCTGCTCGATGGGCAGAGCGTCGGCAGCGGCTTCCATTTCGATCGGATCCTCGATGCTGTGCTTCTGCTCCGGCGTCAGGGACAGCGGAGCCCAGAAGCGGGTGTTCTCGAGTGCAGCCTCCGGATCGGTGTCGTAGCTGATCTTGATCTCGATCATCTTGTCGATGTCGGCGACGTCGCGCTCGGCCTTGGCTGCGCCCTCGGCAACGGCTGGAAGCAGCTTCTCGGTGTAGAGCTCCATGCCCTTTCCGGAGGTGCAGATGAAGCCGTCACCGGCACGTCCCGCGTACCGGGCGACAACGGGTCCGCCGGCCGCGATGTACACGGGAATCCCACCCTCGGGAACGTCGTAGATCGACGCGCCACGAGTGGTGAAGTACTCGCCTTCGAAGTCGACACGATCGCCCAGCCACAGCTCACGCATCAACCGCACGGACTCACGCAGCCGCGCGAAGCGTTCCTTGAACTCGGGCCACTCGCCCTGGAAGCCGGTGGCGATCTCGTTGAGAGCCTCACCGCTGCCGACGCCGAGCATGATGCGTCCCGGGTAGAGACATCCCATCGTCGCGAACGCCTGAGCGATGACTGCCGGGTTGTAGCGGAACGTCGGCGTCATCACGGACGTGCCGATCTGCACGCGCTCGGTGCGCTCACCGACGGCGGTCATCCAGGCGAGCGAGAACGGTGCGTGGCCACCGTTGTGACGCCACGGCTGGAAATGATCGCTCACCGCAACGGAATCCATGCCGTGCTGCTCTGCCAGAACTGCCAGCTCTACCAGTTCGCGAGGGCCGAATTGCTCAGCCGATGCCTTGTATCCGAGCTTGAGTTCCTGCGCCACCGTGCACTCCCTTGTCGTCTGTTTCGTTTACTTCTCTGACATGCTTCACGTTCTTTGCAGACTATCCAGACACCGCTCGGACTTCTCTGCGTATCTCAGCGAGCGAGGCTGGTGACCACCGTTGCCACGCCGGCTGCGACGGCAACCCCGGCCAGTGCCAGTGCAAACAGCCACAAAGCGTGCGGTTCCGGCATCGCCGCTCCGTCCTCGAGCGCCTTCTTCACCTGTAGCCAGCGTCGCATACCTACCAGTGCGGCCGCCGCCGCGAGTGCGATCAGGGTCAGACCGAGAGTCGTGCGAACCCACCCTGTACTCCATTCCGGTACCAACTGGACGACGGCGATGCCTCCGGCCAGCAGGGCGAGTGAGCTACGCATCCAGGCGAGGAAGGTGCGCTCGCTGGCAAGGGTGAAGCGCTCGTCCGGGCGGTTCGGTTCACTCATGCGTGCTCACCTCCGTGCGGTGCCACCAGATCCGGGTCCTGACGCCAGTCGTAGACGACCTCGGTGCGCAGAACGATGTCCTGCAACGAACGTCGTCGTCGATCGACCGCCGACCACAGCAATCCGAAGGCGAAGAGCACGCAGAGCACCGCACGGATGAAGGCCAACGGCCAGCGCACGAGGCGATGCCCGGACGTGATCACCCGCAGCCCCATCACGAGGGACCCGACAGTCCGACCGGTGGTCGCCCAGCAGGCGGTCAGATACGCCACCGAGACACCGAGAAATGCCGTCGTGGACAGGAAGATTCCCGGTTCCGAGAAAGTGAAACTCTGTGGCGAGAAGAGCAGTCGGACGAAGGCGAAGCCCACGTACACGGAACCCATCAGGAGCAGGACGACGCCCAGGTCGATCAGTCCGGCGAGTCCACGGGTGACGATGCCGGCTGGGCCGGAACTCTCCTGGGCCACTAGCGTTCGCCTGCGTTCGTCTTCGGATCGGTCTCTGTCGACGGTTTTTCTGGTGACGGTTTATCTGATGACGGTGCGTTGTCGCGGCCGAAGAGTCGCCCGACGAAGCCGGCGACAGCGTCGTCCGCCTGCATGCCCTGCACTCGAGCTCCGTGCACGGCTTCCGTGGAGAGTGAACCGGTCGATTCACGAATCATCTGGGGCAGGTCGACGCCCTCGATGACCTGGTCGGCGATCTTGACGAGGTCGATGCGGTTGACCTGGCGTTCGAGGTCGACCGTGTCGACTATCCCGTCGAGATCGAGGCGATCGATCACCGCTTTGACGTCGAGGCGGCTTGCGATCTCGTCCACGTCGACCCGGTCGATGATCGGTTCGAGCGAGACCCGTTCGGCAATCTTGTCCACGTCGATGTTCTCGGCGATCTTGTCGATGTCCACGTGGTCGACGACGATCTTGGTGATGTCGACTTCGGACAGAGCAGCGTCGACGACAGCTTTGATCACCGTCCGCAAGGTCGAGTCGGCGAACTCCACGGTCGAGTGCATCGCTTCCGTGCCGCGAGTGGTGACCTGAGTGATCGCGCCGTCGAGTGCGTCACCGACGACAGGGATCCGCTGCACGGAATCAAGTGCGAGACCAGCGGTTCTGCGCGCCGCACCAGCCGTGATCGCGGCCAGCCCGAAGGCCAGCCGAATCACGTCGGATTCGGGGTGGTGCGACTGCAATCCCACGCAATTGTCTCCATCTTCTTATACGACTGTTACCCGGACATTCGTCACTCCTCTTCGCATTGTGCCACTGTTGGAAGGCACAAATACGCTGTCCGGCTTGCGCCTGGGGGAAATATGAAGACACGTCGTTTCACGGTTCGGCTGACGATGGCGGTGGCCATGGCCGCCGGCTTTCTCGGCCTCAGCGCGCCGACCGCGAGCGCGGATTCCGTGGTCAGTCGCATCGACGTCTACTCCCCCTCGATGGACCGCTGGATCGCCAACGACGTGATTTCGCCGGCCGGAGGAGGCCCGGCCCCGACCTTCTATCTGTTGACCGGTGTCGGCGGCGGCGAGGACGGGATCTCGTGGTTCAACAACACCGGAGTTCGTGACTTCTTCGACGACAAACACGTCAACGTGGTCATGCCGGTCGGCGGCAAGTTCAGCATGTACACCGACTGGAACGCCGACGATCCGGTGCTGGGCCGTAACAAGTGGCAGACGTATCTCACCAAGGAACTACCGGCGGCGGTCAACGCTCGGTACAACACGACCGGTGTCAACGCACTCGGTGGTGTGTCGATGGCAGGCGGACCGGTTCTGGACCTCGCGATCCAGTCGCCGGGCACCTACCGCGCAGTCGGCTCGTACAGCGGCTGTCCGCGCGCCGGCGACCCGCTCGGCCAGGCAGCGGTGCGCTCGATGGTCGAGATACTCGGCGGCGGCAACGCTGCCAACATGTGGGGGCCGTGGGGTAGCCCGCAGTGGGCGGCGCACGACCCGTTGATCAACGCCGAGAAACTGCGTGGCACAGCGCTGTTCATCTCGACCGGCAACGGCCTCCCCGGCCCGGTGGACGGAATCAACTCGCTGGCGATGGCCGCCGGCGTCGTTCCCGGCGCGGTCCTCGAAGGCATCACCAACATGTGCACCGCTGCCCTGCAGGGGCGATTCGGTCAGCTCGGCATTCCCGCGACGTTCAGCTTCCGACCCGAAGGCACCCACACCTGGGGGCTCTTCGAAGCCGACATGCGCGCGTCGTGGCCGATGATCGCGGGCGCTATCGGGGCGTGAGCCTCACGGCCCTCCTTACAAGCCATGGCGTCAGGTGAGACTGCGCGCCCAGTCCCGCATCCCGGCGGGGCCAGTGCCGGTGGCGTATTCAGCGAACCACACCCGGGTCACGCCGAGCGTGATCGCGGCACCCATACACATGAGACATGGTTCGAGATTGACCGCCAATGTCAATTCACCGGACGCTCGAGTGAATCCGAGAGCCTCGTCGGCCTGCAAGAGCGCTTGAAGGTCCGCATGGACTACCCGTCGGCCGAGTGCCCGTTCTTGCGTATACGCCCGCCCGAGCACACGGTCGTCGTCGAACACGACTGCGCCGATCGGCATCTCCCCGAGCTCCATGCCCTCACGCGCTACGTCAAGAGCAACCGCAAGGGCATCTCGAGGTGAAAACATCACTCGACACTAATGGACCAAGGCAAACTCACGCTGCCAGTAGTGCGGGTAGTCCCCATTCCTTGGCAAGCAGCTCGTACGAGCGCAGACGATCCTCGTGCCGATGGGTCACCCCGGTGATTACCAATTCGTCCGCTCCGGTGAGCTTCTGCAAACTGTCGAGCCTGTCGGCGACGGTAGACGGTGAACCGACGAACTGCGTGATCAGCCGATCCTCCACCACTGCTTTGTCGGCGTCGGAAAGTGGGAGCGCTGTCGCGGGATCGGGGTACGGGATGGCGCCGTGTCCGCTGCGAATGCTGTGCGTCCAGTGCCCGAACGTAGACGCCAACTCTCTCGCCGTCGCATCGTCTTCCGCAGCAACAACATCCGCGGAGACGACGACATACGGCTCCGACAGAACTGCCGACGGTCGGAATGCTGCACGGTATGCCTCGACGGCATCGAGCGTACTCGAGGGCGCCACATGGTAATTCGCACCGAACGGCAATCCGAGTCGTCCGGCGAGCTCGGCACTGGGGCCCGCACTGCTTCCGAACACCCACAGTTCGACGTCGGCATTCTCGCCGGGACTGGCGTGCAATTCGATGCCGTCGCGGGTTCTGTAGGTACCGTTCAGGAGCGAGCGTATGTCGTCGACCTGCTGCTTGAAATCGGGCGCCTGCGCGCCCGGAAACGCCAATGCCTCGAACGACGCCTGCAACCGCGGTGACGTGAGAAGACCGGTTGGATCGAAGGGTGCCGGGATCACGACGCCGTCGCGTACGACGTTCTCTCGCTTCGATTCTGCCGGCGCAGGCGTTCCGGCAGCGACGGCGCGAAGTGCCTCCACCCGACGCTGTCCGCTGCGCCCGATACCGAGATCGATACGACCCGGATACAACGCTTCGACGGTACCGAAGGCCTCGACCACCTGAGCCGCCGTGTTGTTGCCCAGCAGCACGGCGGCCGAGCCGACACGAATGGTGTTGGTGGCGGCCGCGATCAGCCCGACAAGCACTGCTGGCGACGAAGAGGCAACGCCGACGAAGTGGTGTTCGGCGACCCAGTAACGCTTGTATCCCCACGCTTCGGCAGAACGAGCGAGGTCCAGCGAGTTCCGCAAAGCCTGGCGGGCCGTTCCGCCCTCACTGATCGGCGAGAGGTCGAGTACGGACAGCGGCGCGCTCACCTCGGCCCGCTTTCGGAGCGGGTGTCCGGTGTCTTCTCGCCGGCTTCCACCGCGAACGCCAGGCGGTTCTCGGCGGGGGCCACCGGGCACGTCGCGTAATCGGTGAACGCGCAGGGCAGGTTCGACGCCCGATTGAAATCGAGGACTACCGCGCCACCGGGTTCAGGTGCGCTCACGTGCAGCGAGCGGGCGGCCGGGTAGGTGGACACACCACTGGTCGCGTCGGTGAACAGGATGTGAAAGCCGTTGTCCCTGCCCGCGAACGCAATCAGCGTATGCGTTGCACCGTCGTGTTCGAAGCTGATGGTTCCGCGGGCGTCGTGATGATGCTCGAGGCGCTCGACGACCGCACCCGTCGTCACCGTGCGAGCCTCCTCGAAAGCTGTGAAGACACCCTCGATGCGCCACTGCGGGTTCGGCTCGAAGGTCGGGATACCACTGAACTGCGCCAAAGCCGGGGCCGACGAATCGTGGATCCGCAGAGCCACCTCGCCGGTGCGGCGGATGACCTCGACCAACCGCGCGCCCTGCTTGACGATCAGTCCCGGCGCCCCCTCGATCGGATTCAGAGTGGCTGAACCGTCCACTGCGACTCCGTCGATCGAGAGATCGTCTGCCGCCGTTGCTGTGACGACCACGGCATTCGCGTCGGCGCGCCATGCACCAGGTAGGTCTGCGAAGGTGGAATCGGTGTCCACCAGCCAATGCAACGCAGTCAGGCTCAGCCAGCCGAGGGGTTCGCCGAAGGTGGCGTCGCGCGAGGCGTGCCAGGCATTCCAATCGCCGGTGAAGGTGCTGGTGGAAGTGTCGGTAACGGTCATGATGCGCGGACTCCTTCAGCCTGCTCGTGCGGGTGACGCAGCCCGAGATGGCTGCGCAGGGTGGTTCCTGAGTACTCGGTCCGGAAACTGCCGCGGTCCTGTAGTTCCGGTACGACGGTGTCGATGAACTCGTCGAGGCCCGCGGGGGTGATGTGGGGAACGAGGATGAATCCGTCGCTTGCGTCGCCCTGGACGTAGCTGTCGATCTCGGCAGCGACCTCGGCGGCGCTACCCACGAACTGTTGGCGGGCAGTCACTTCGATGATGAGTTCACGGATGCTGAGGTTTTCGGCCTCGGCCTTGGCACGCCACTGATCTGCGACCGCTCGCGGATCCTTGACGTGGCGGACGCGTCCGCGGGTGATGTTGACGTCGTCCGACGGATCTTCCTTCGGCAACGGGCCGTCGGCGTCGTACTGGGAAAGGTCTCTGCCCCAAACCTGTTCGAGAAAAGCGATGGCAGTCTGGGGTCCGACCTGCTGCCGCCGGATGTGATACGCCTTCTCCTGTGCGTCCGCGGCGTTGTCACCGAGCACGAAGGTGGCGGCGGGGAGAATCTTGAGGTCTGCGTGCGTGCGTCCGTACTTGGCCAGGCGTCCCTTCACGTCGGCGTAGAACGCCTTGCCTGCTTCGAGCGTTCCGTGCCCGGTGAAGATCGCGTCCGCCTTGGCGGCGCCGAACTCGCGTCCTTCGTCGGAATCACCTGCCTGCAACAGAACTGGGTGCCCTTGGGGACTCCGAGGAACTTCGAAGCGTCCGGTGATATCGAACTGCTTACCGGCGTGGTGGAACTGACCGACCTGCTGGTCGGTGGCAAAAACGCCGCGCTCACGGTCGACGATCGGACGATCGATGCTCCAACTGTCCCACAGCGTCCGTACTGCGTCGACCAACTCGTTTGCGCGTGCGTACCGCTCGGAATGCTCCAGATAGCCACCGCGGCGGAAGTTCTCGCCGGTGAAGGCGTCCGAGGAGGTGACCAGGTTCCAGGCGGCGCGGCCGTCGGAGAGATGATCGAGCGTCGAGAACTGCTTGGCCAACTCGTACGGCTCGTTGAACGTGGTGTTGATCGTCCCGGCCAGGCCGAGATGCGTTGTCACACCGGCAACCGCGTTGAGAATACTGAACGTATCCGGGCGGCCGACCACGTCGAGGTCGTGAATCTTGCCCTGATGCTCGCGCAGGCGCAACCCTTCTGCGAGGAAGAAGAAGTCGAACAATCCGCGTTCGGCACTGCGGGCGAGATGCTCGAACGAGCTGAACTCGATCTGGCTCTTGGACGCCGGATCGGTCCACACCGTGGTGTTGTTCACGCCGGGGAAGTGAGCACCCAGGTGAACTTGCTTGCGAATCCTGTTCTGTGTCATCGGTGTTCCTGTTCTTTGCTCGCGCTACGCGAACTGATTGACGGGCAACTCGAAACCCAACCGCTCGCGCAGCGTCGGGCCGGTAGTCGGTCGCGGATTGAGAGTCGGCACCACGTCCGCCGCGATCTTCTCCACTGCGGCAGCCAAAGCCAAGGGACGCAGGACAACACCGTCGACCCCGGCCAGCCCACCGATCTCGCGAAGGAGGACAGTCAGGCCGGCACTGTCACCGCGATAGAACAGCGAGTGCGGGGCGTACGGCGCTCCCGCCCATTCCTCGAGTTCCGCCAGAGCGTCGTCGGCGGCTCCGCGATCAGCGCCGAGAAGCACGTCGACGTCGAGGAGAACCCTGACGCTGCGCCCGAGGGCGGCGGCACTCGCGTGGACCAGCTTGGCCGTAGTTTTGGCCTCGGCGAGATCGGTTGCCGAGATCCGAATCAGATCTCCGCGCGCAACCGCGAGTTCGCGTGCCTCCGGCCTGCTCGCGTCGACGGCGATCAGCGGCTGCCCCTGCGGGGAGCGCGGCGTGATGGACGGCCCTTTGACGGAAAAGTTCTTTCCCTCGAAGTCGATGTAGTGCAGCTTGTCTCGATCGATGAATCGTCCGCTCGCAGCGTCCCGTATCTCGGCGTCGTCCTCCCAGCTGTCCCACAGCCGACTGACCACCTCGACAGCCTCGGACGCTTCCTCCCACGCAGACTCAGGACCCTGCACTGTCTTTCGGCCGAACAACGCCGCCTGCTCGGCGGTGTCGGACACCGCGACCTGCCAACCGGCCCGCCCAGCAGACGAGTAGTCGATACTCGCGACGGCCTTGGAAATGTGGAACGGCTCGGTGTGCGTGACTGTCGCAGTGGGGATCAGACCGATGCGCGAGGTCACGGCACTCAGCCGCGCCGCAGTTGCCACCGCCTCCAATCTCCCGCGCACTGCGTGCCGGCCTTCGGATTGCAGTCCGAACGAGTCAGGGAGGAACGCCAGATCCACCCCACCCCGATCCGCGGTGGTCACCAGGTCCACCCAGTACGACGGTGTGAACAGATCTTCGGCGCGTGAGTCCTCGCGTCGCCAGGAGTACGGATGAGCTCCGGTGCCCTCGAATTCGAGACCGACCAGGAATGCTCCGGAACTACGCTCGGACATGTTCGGCCTTTCGTGTCGAATGATCCCGCCCGGGGATCGCGTCGAGAAGTGTGCGTGTGTACTCGTTTCGGGGATTGTCGAAAATCTCGGTGGTAGTGCCGATTTCGAGCAATCGCCCGGCCTGCATGACGCCGACGACGTCGCTGATCTGGCGAACAACCGCCAGATCGTGGGAAATGAAGAGATAGGTCAAGCCCAGTTCTCGCTGCAACTCGTCGAGTAGCGCCAGAATCTGCGCTTGCACCGAGACGTCGAGAGCGGAGACGGGTTCGTCGAGAACGAGCAGATCCGGCTTCAACGCGAGCGCACGAGCGATCGCCACCCGTTGACGCTGGCCGCCCGAGAGTTCGGCCGGTTTGCGGCTCAGGAACTGCTCGGGAAGTGCAACCTGATCGAGCAACTCTGCCGCACGAGTCTGCTGCTGGCTGCGTCCACCAACCTTGAAGGCCCGCAGCGGCTCCGCAACGATGTCCTGGACCGACAATTTCGGGTCGAGGGATGCATAGGGGTTCTGATACACGAGCTGGATCCTTCGGCGCAGCTCACGCAGGTCGCTGCCCTTGACCTTCGTGATGTCCTGGCCGTCGAAGGAGATGGTGCCGGCATCCGCCTGCTCCAACCGCACGGCGATGCGCGCCGTGGTCGACTTGCCGGAGCCCGACTCCCCCACCAGCGACACCGTCTGACCCCTCGGAACAGTCAGCGACACTTCGTTCACCGCGGTGATCGAACTCCCGCGTCCGACGTTGAAGTGCTTGGTGATTCCCGTCAGGGTCAGCAACGGGCTGGTGTCCTGGCGGACCGGGCGAACGACTGGTCCCGAGGACAGGCTCGGCGCAGAGCTCAGAAGTTTCTTCGTGTACTCGTCTCGCGGGTTGTCCAGAATATCTGCGGTGCGGCCGGATTCGACGATCCTGCCGCCCTGCATCACCAGGATCCGGTCCGCGCGGTCTGCGGCCACACCCAGGTCGTGCGTGATCAGGAGCACGGCGGCACCGGATTCGGCAATCCGCTCGTCGAGATGGTCGAGAATGCGCCGTTGAACCGTGACGTCCAGAGCACTGGTCGGCTCGTCGGCGATTACGAGGGCCGGGTTCGCGACAAGCGCGATACCGATCAGAACTCGTTGCCGCATACCGCCGGAGAGCTCGTGCGGGTACTGGCGTGCTCGGATTTCCGGCCGGTCGATACCCGCGCGCTCGAGCACCTCGACGGCGTCCAACCGGGCTTTGCGACGGTCTGCGAGGCCGTGGATCCGGAGGACTTCTGCAACCTGGTCGCCGATCCTCGTCACCGGGTTGAGCGAGGTCGTCGGATCCTGCGGCACCAAACCGATACGCGCGCCGCGGATTCGCTGCCACGCACGGTCGGAATACGAGTCGATCTGTTCACCCTCGAACTCGACGGTCCCGCCGGTGACGTGGCCACTGCCGGCGAGCAGACCCAATATCGCGTGGGCCGTGGTCGACTTACCGGAACCCGATTCCCCGACCACCGCAACTACTTCGCCCCGACCGACGGTGAAGCTCACGCCGGATACCGCGGGCTCGGCGCCGTAGGCGATCTGTAAGTCGGTGACGGAAAGCAACTGTTCCTCGGTCGTGCTCATCGCCGGTTGTTCCTTTCGATCTCGTGGCCGATACGGTGTGCCGAGATGACCACGGCGACAATCGCGAGACCGGGAAGTGTGGTCATCCACCAGGCATTGGCGAGGAAATTACGTCCCTCGGATACCAGCGATCCCCATTCCGGGGTAGGCGGAACGGCGCCGAATCCCAAGAAGCTCAGAGCCGACACCGCCAGTACTGCCTGCCCGAACTCGACAGCGGACAGCGCGACCACCGGCGCGTAGGAGTTGGGAAGCACGTGCCGACGCAGGACACCGAGCCACTGCACGCCCGAACTGAACGCGGCCTCGACGTACTGAGCTCCGCGCACCCGCATCACTTCGGCACGCATCACTCGCGCGAAATTGGCGACCATACTGACGCCGACAGCAATGGCGACGTTGATGGTGCCGAAGCCGAGTGCGGTCACCAGTGCCAACGAGAGCAGCAGCGCCGGAATGGACAGCAGCACGTCGACGATGCGCATCAGCACGGCGTCGACGACGCCACCGACAAAGCCCGCGAGCAAACCGATTATCGATCCCGCCACCAATGCGATTCCGACCGCCACCAAGGTTGCGGTCAGGGACAGCGCGGCGCCGTGCACGAACCGTGTGTACAGGTCACGACCGAGATTGTCGGTTCCGAACCAGTGAGCCTGGCTCGGGCCCTGCAGTTTGTCCGCCGGGACACCGGACAACGGATCGCCGCTGGCAAAGAATCCGGGTGCGACGGCAAAGCCGATGGCAAGCAACACGATCAACACCGGAATCACCAAGCCGGGCTTTCGGATCCAGCCGATGGCCGTGGACTTTCGGCGCGAAACAACAGGTGCCTTCGCCTCGACGGTCGGATCGAGGAGTAGGGGTTCGATCAATGTGTCAGACATGAGCCGGCTCCAGATCGGTCGAGCTTTCGGTATTCGACTTTTCGGTGTGACTCTTCTTCGTCTGGATGATCCGTGGATCTATCAAGGGGTAGAAGAGGTCGACCGCGAGGTTGACGAGCACGAACACGAGAGAGGCGAACACAACGACTCCCTGCACCACCGGGATGTCCTGCGCCATCACCGACGTCTGTGTCAGACGGCCGACGCCCGCCCGGGAGAACACCGTTTCCACAACCACCGAGCCCGCCAGCAGCGTGCCGACCAGCACACCGGCAATGGTGAATGCCGGAATGCTCGCCAGTCGCAACGCGTGACGGGTCTGCACGCGCCAACGGCTTGCGCCCTTGGCGTACGCAGTCTCCACGTGCGGCGAACGTAGCGTCGACTGCAGGCTGGTCGTGAGCACCTGCGCGATCACCGCGCCGGTCGGGATCGCCAAGGTGATCGCCGGAAGAATCACCGTTGCGAATCCCTTGTCTCCGAAAGCGGGGAAGATGTGCAGACGGAACGAGAACAGCTGCAGAAGAATCAGGCCAACCCAGAAGGTAGGCACCGCCACACCCAGCGGCGGCAGCGAGAACAACAGATTCGCGAGCCACCGCTTGCGGGTGTAGGTAGCGAAGAACGCGATCGCCACTCCGAACAACACGGCCAGAACCAAAGCGGTGGTTGCCAAGACCAGAGTGCTCGGCAGCGCCGAGAAGATGGCATCCGTCACCGACTGACCGGTGGAGATGGACGTACCGAAATCGCCGCGAAGAGCATTCGTCAGCGACGTCCAGTACTGCACCCACACCGACTGGTCCAAGCCGTACCGTGCCCGAAGCTGATCGAGCGCAGCCTGATCCACTGCAACACCCTGACCGGACGAGTCGGCAGCCATGCTGACGGGATCACTCGGCAGGAGGAACAGAATCACGAACGAGATGGTGAAGGCGGCCCACAGAACCACTGCGGCCTGGCCCAGTCGGGTGAGTACGTATCGAGTCATGATTACTTACCCGACAACCATGCGTCGTAGAACTGCAGGCGCGAGGAGGCTTCGAAGTTCAGGTCCTGCACACTCGATCCGGCGCCGATGGCCTGCGAGAGCTCGATGGTGGGGATGGAGAGTCCACGGTCGAGGATCAATTCCTGTGCGGTGGATACCAGTTCGCCGCGTTGGCCGTTGTCCGTGGCTGCAAGCTGGTCTGTGAGTACCTTGTCGAGCTCCGGATCTGCGCCGCGACGGTTCAGGTTGCGGCCTTCGGTGCTGAACGATGCCCGCAAGATGTCGGCGTCCGCGCGAGTGCTGTTGTAATACAGCGAATCGTAATCACCCGATACTCCCTTCTCGGTCCATTCACCGTTCGAGACCAAGTTGAGCTGCAGGTCGACGCCGACCTTCTTGAGCTGCTGCTGCACGAGCTCGAGGATGGCCTGGTTACCCGAGAACACCGGACTGAAGGTGACGCTGAAAGTGAGCTTCTGCCCGTCCTTCTCGCGGATACCGTCGCTGCCGGTCTTCCAACCAGCCGCGTCGAGGAGTTTCGCCGACTTGTCGGCGTCGTACGTCACGACACTGGATTCGTCGCTGTAGAGCGGAGTGGTGTGAGCCAGCGGGCTCGTGGCCGGGAAGAACGACGGATCCAGAACGGTGTCGACGAGTTCTTGGCGGTTGATCGCGGGAATGATGGCCTGACGAACAGCCTGATCAGCGAGAACGCCGCGACTGACGTTGGGCTGGAAGAAGAAGCTCACACCCGGGTTCGGCCTTGTGAGGATTCGTCCACCCGCGCCCTCGATTTGCGGCGCATCCTGCGGAAGCGCATCGCTGACCGCATCGAGCTGGCCGGAGGCCACGCTGCCCGCCCGCACACCGGATTCGGGAACCACCGTGAAGTCGACGCCATCGAGGTACGCCTCGCCCTGATGCGCGACCGCATCCGAGGCCCAGTTGTATCCCGCACGCTTGGCGATCTTGACGCTCTTGTCCTGCTGCCAGTCGGTGTACACGAACGGTCCGGAGGCGATCACCGCTGCACCGGGGCAGCGCTGCTCGGATGCCAGCGCGGTGGTGGAATCGGCGAGGATTCCGAGCTGTGGCGTCGAAGTTGCTTGCAGGAACTGAACATTGGGTCCGGAGAAATTGATCTTCGCCGTGTGAGCATCTACGACGTCGGTACCGGTGTACGAGGACAGGTAACTCTTTGCCAACGACGCGTTCGGTCCCAGGTTCTTGACCGAGTCGAAGGTCTTCTTCACCGAATCCGCCGTCACCGGTGTGCCGTCACTGAAGGTGGCGTCGTCGCGAAGGACGAACGTGAAGCTCGCGGCGTCGGGGCTGATCTCCCAGCTCTTGGCGAGCCACGGGGTGATCTCTCCGGTGTCGGGATTCTGATCGGTAAGCGAATCCACCACTGTGCGAGTGACATACACGGTCTGGTTACTGCCGGCCTGGGCTGGATCGGCGCACGTCGGCGCCTGTGACAGACCGTAGCGAAGGGTTCCGCCGGACTGGGCGGGGCCTGCGTCGGCAGCACTGTCACTCCCGCTGCTGCAGCCGGCGAGGACGGTGCCGAGAACCGAGACAGCACCGATACCGGCGATTACGGTCGCGCGTTTGCGGGCACCGAATGAGGGCGAAGACACCAAGAACTCCTAAAGAGGCATGCCGAAGAGCGCACCCGTCGCCTGAGACGAAAAAGGCGATCGAGCACGAATCACTTGTGAGAGAAGAGAAAACAGACTTGTCGACGACTCGCCTGAGTGTGAATGACTGACCGAGAGGTCAGTTGGTACAGAAAGATCCCGCGGTGCGGCACAGGTCTACGTGACGACGCGACCAGGCGGTATCGAAACCGCCTTCGACTGCCTTCATTTCGTGTTCCTCCATCGGTCCTGGCGGTAGCACCCGCACCCGATCACTCGGGGGGTTGCTGCGACGTCAATGAGCCAGGTCTCTCGGTCGCTCTGGATGGTCGTTCGCAAGTGTACGAGGTCAAACCCGGGTGTTGTCAACCCGGTCGGTAGGAATTGCTGCTCGAGTCACATTTTCGAGCACCCGAAGTTGTTTCTCGAACGGGTGGACGCCCACCTCTTCGGGCGAGAGTGAAGCGTCGTAAAGCGGTGTGTATCCACTGGACAGATACAGCGCGACGGCCTCCGGCTGCCGAGGACCCGTCGTGAGAAACACACGGTTGTATCCACGAAGTTCGATCTCTCGTTCCAACTCGCGAACGACGGCCTTGCCGAGGCCGCGCTTCCGATAGTCGACCGACGTCCAGATTCTCTTCAGTTCGGCAGTGGTGGAATCGAATTGACGAAACGCACCACCGGCGATCGGCAGACCGTCGTGGGTGAGCACCAGAAGCGCACCCTGCGGGTAGGCAAATTCTTCTGCCGGATACGTCGTGAGATCATCGAGCATCGCTTCGCGAGTCCCGCCGTAACGCGAACTGTATTCGAGTGCCAACTCCGCGATCAGTGGAGCTGCCAAGGGATCGTCCTGCGATACCGAATAGACCTCTACCGCTCCGACACCCTCGAGCTGTCGAGTTCCGAGCTCCAGTGCCACAACACTTTCCTCCATGAATCTGGTCAACGCTCCCCCAGCCTGAAAACTTCCGGAGCGAGGGTGGTTCCGTCGACGAGGTCCGCCACAAGTTCACCCAAGGCCGGACCGAACTTGAACCCGTGCCCCGAGAATCCCGCCGCCACCGTGACGGCGCCGACTCGGCCGATGACGAAGTTACTGTCCGGCGTGCTCGTGTACAGGCAGGTGAGCGACTCGACACGGGTGGAATCGACGCCGGGCAACCACGACTCGGCGTACTGGGCCAATCGCCGCTCTCCGTCGACGTCAGGGGTGTAGTCACGGGTCTGCGGAGTCACCACCGGCCCGGTCGCGTGTTCGCCGATCTTGATCCCGTCCTCGGAACCGAGCCCGTAGATCCCCGCGGTCTCCAATTCTGCGCCGGTGTGGTGAACGAAACTCGGCCACTCGACTCCGGGATCGAGCGGTGCGAAGTGTGCTGGTTGTTCCTGTGTCGTGCGCAGTGTCGGCAATACGATCTCGGAGCCGAGACCGCTGTCTGCGATCAGGTCCGCAGTCCACGCACCGGCCGCGATCACGACCTGACGAGCTGCGAGCGTTCCACTGTCCGTCACCACGTCCACGCCGTAGGACGCCCGCGCGAGTGCCAACACCCGAACATCGTGACGGACCTCGGCGCCCGCAAACACCGCTCCTGCCTTCAGAGCGGTCACTGCGCGGTCCGCGTGCAACCGGCCTGCGTCGGGATGATGGAGCACCGTGGTGTCGAATCGCAGCCCCGGCCAACGGGCGGACGCCTCGGCAGGAGTGAGGATCTCACCCTTGATGCCCGCCTCGCGAAGTATCTTCGCCTTGGACTGCACTGCCTGCGGCAGGCCGTGATCGACGGCACCGGTGAGTTCCAGGAACCCGATGTCCGTCGTGGTCTCCAACTCCCGCCACAGCGGCAGCGCGCCGGCCGCCAAACCTGTGTACAGGTGATTGTCGTACGCCTGCCGATAGATACGCGAAGTACCGTGCGACGCACCGTGCTTGTGACTCGGCCCGAACTGTTCCAGCTGAACTACGCTACGTCCGCGTGCCGCGAGCCGCCAGGCGGCGGAGGACCCGACGAGTCCTCCGCCGATGACGATCACATCGAAAATCTCACTCATGGACGAGAGCTCACTTGGTCTTCGGAAGGCCGGGCGGGTTGATCAGGGACGTGTCGACGGCTTCGCTGGTGATGTTCCAGCGCTCGAGGATCTGCTGGTACGTGCCGTTCTCGATCGTGTGGTTGATCGCGTCGTTGATCGCCTTGATCAGGCCGTTGTCCTTCTTCACCAGCACCGCGATCTGCCCCTGCAGGGTGTCGCCGGCCCCGGAGAACTCACCGACAACCTCGGTCTCCCCCGACTGCTTGGCGTGGAACTGCGACGACGGGTTCGGGCCGAAGTAGGCGTCGATCCGGCCGGACTGCAGCGGGAGGTAGTAGTCGGTGGTGTTCTGGTAGTAGGAGATGTCGGTAGGCGCCAGGCCGGCCGCGACGTTATGCTCACTCCACTTGACCAGCAGCGCTTCCTGATTGGTGCCCGAGGAGACGGCGATCTTCTTGCCCGCGACGTCCTTGGGTTCCTTGATGGAGATTCCGGCACCCTTCTTGGCTTCGAAGGCGAGGGTGTCGAGACGGTAGGTCGCGAAGTCGTACTTCTCCTTACGCTCCTCTGTGACAGTCACATTGGAGAGGAAGGCGTCGGCCTCACCGGAGTCGATCCGGACGAAGTTCTGTGCCCAATCTGCTGTCTGCAGGTCGACCTTCAAGCCGAGAACGTCACCGATCAGATAGGCGAAGTCGGTCTCGGAACCGATGAGGGTGGTGTCGTCGTCGGCGTAGAAACGGAGCGGCGGAGCGGAACCGGCACTACCGGTGACGCGCAGCGTGCCACGATCGCGGATGTCCTGAGGTAGCTCGGCGGCGATGGAATCCACCTTGTCGGTGCTGATGCGGTTCTGATCGGCCGTGAGGTTGTAACCCGCAGCAGCGGTGACCTGGGCGCCGTCGGACTCGGCGTCCGCGCTGCTGCATGCAGCGCTGAGCAATCCGACGGTGGCAAGCGCCGAGATCAGAAAAGTCGCGCGACGGGATGTGGAGAACATCAATTTTTCCTTCCGGGAATGAGTCTGGGTCGCGTCAGAGGACGCGGGAGAGAAAGGCTTTGGTCCGTTCGTGGACCGGATTGTCGATCACCTGCGAAGGCGGGCCCTGTTCGACGATGACGCCGCCGTCCATGAAGACCGCAGTGTCCGCCACTTCCCGAGCAAATCCGACCTCGTGTGTGACGATCACCAAGGTGGCGCCGTCACGGGCCAGCTGAGCCAGGACTTCGAGAACCTCGCCCACCAGTTCCGGGTCGAGCGCCGACGTCGGCTCGTCGAAGAGAATGACCGCCGGCCGCAGTGCCAGCGCTCGCGCTATCGCGACGCGCTGTTGCTGGCCACCGGAGAGTTGGCGGGGATACTCGTCCGCCTTGTCCCCCACTCCCACTCGCTCGAGCAGTGCGCGGGCCTCGCGGTACACCTCGTCACGATCACGCTTCTGGGCCGAGAGCGGCGCTTCCACCACGTTTTCCAACGCGGTCAGGTGCGGAAACAGGTTGAAGTTCTGGAACACGAATCCGATGTGCGAACGCTGTTTCAGGATCTCGCGGTCACGCAGTTCGTGGAGTCGATTTCCCTTGCGCCGGTATCCGATCAGCTCTCCGTCGATCCGTACGGTTCCGCGGTCGACTTTTTCGAGGTGATTGAGGGTTCGCAGCAAGGTGGACTTACCGGAACCCGACGGACCGAGAATGACGGTCACTTCGCCCTTGCGGACCAGGAGATCAACGCCGGCAAGTACTTCCAGCGTGCCGAAGGACTTGTGAATTCCGCGCGCTTCGACGGCATACACCGTCTCTTCGGCCAGTTCTGCGGTCATCGGGTCGCACCTCTCGGAATATCGAGACGCGCATCGCGAATCTCTTCGAACTTCTTGCGCGCCTTCTGTACCGGAGTCAACGGAAGAGCACGGGCGGATCCTCGTGCATAGTGGCGCTCCACGTAGTACTGACCGATCGAGAGCAACGTCGTGAGGATGATGTACCAGATCGTGGCGACCATCAGCAGGGGCACGACTCGTCCGTTGCGTCCGAAGATGACCTGCACCTGGTAGAACAGTTCGGCGATTGCCATGGTGGAGACGATCGACGTTCCCTTGAAGAGTCCGATGACCTCGTTGGCGGCGTTGGGGAGGATCGCCCGCATTGCCTGCGGGAGAACGATCTTGAAGAACTGGCGACTGCGCGGAATGCCGAGCGAGTGAGCAGCTTCGATCTGACCGTGATCCACCGAGATGATTCCGGAGCGAATGATCTCGGCCGAGTATGCAGCCTGGTGCAGCGCCAAACCGATGACTGCCGCGGTGAATCCGCCGATCACACCGCTGACCTGGAAGGTGAAGAACTCGGGACCGAAAGGTATTCCGAGAGAAAGTGTCTGGTACAGGTAAGTGATGTTGAACCAGAAGAGCAACTGCACGATGAGTGGAATCGAGCGGAAGGCCCAGATGTAGGTCCAGGCGATCACCTGCAGGACCGGATTCTTCGACAACCGACCGAGTGCCAGGAAAACACCGAGACCGAACCCGAGGATCGTCCCCCACAGGGTCAGTTTGATCGTCATCCACAACGCGGCGAGCACTGATTTCGCGGTGAAGTACTGCGCGAACGTCGGCCAGTCCCAGCCGGGGTTGACGACGAGCCCGTGGATGAACTGAGCAAGCAGGACCAGCACGACCGCACTGATCACCCAGCGCAGCGGGTGCCAGGTGCGAGCGACGACAAGCTCCGAGTCGGGAAGTTGCGACTCGGACACCGACTTTTCGGGGCGGACATCGGTGGGCGCGCTCACGGCGCGCTACCTGACGGAGTGGACATCACGAATAGACCTTTCGGGGAAATGGGAACGCAGCTGTGTCCTCGAGTTGGTGCGCTCGAGTTGCGAAGACGACGAGAGTTCGGTCAGCGACAGTGACACGAAGCGGTGCGGCACAGATCGATGTGACGTCGCTTGTGCGCAGCGTGCGAAGTGGTACCCATGTGATGCCTTCCATCGGTCCTGGCGGTAGCACCCGCTCCCGATCACTCGGGGGGTTGCTGCGACGTCGACGAGCCAGGTCTCTCGGTCGCTCTGGATGGTGAGCAAAGACTAGACGCGAAATGTCGAGTCGTCAAATGTTGTATTTCCCTGCACTGCAAGGGAAATGAAGTGTCTACGATGTTGAAATCGCATTGATTTCAACGGTGTCCGAAGCCGCGTTCGGCGTGTTGAATGGAGCGTTCGAATGAAGACCGGGACCGCCGTCCGGACTGACTTTTCCTCTGCCGTACCGTCTGCGGAGTGAGTGGACTCGACGCTTTCTTCATCTTGTTGGCCGGTATCGGCGCGGGCGCGATCAACGCCGTGGTCGGCAGTGGAACGCTGATCACGTTTCCCACCCTGGTCGCCTTCGGCATGCCGCCCGTGACCGCAACCATGTCCAACGCGGTCGGGCTCGTCGCCGGCGGAGTTTCGGGTACCTGGGGCTACCGACGTGAGCTGTCCGGACAGTGGGACCGACTGAAGTGGCAGATTCCGGCGTCCCTCGCCGGAGCACTACTCGGTTCGTGGTTGCTCATGCACCTACCCGAGAAACTGTTCGAGACCATCGTTCCGGTGCTCTTGGTCCTCGCTCTCGCGCTCGTCCTCCTCCAACCACGCATCCAGGCGTGGGCCAAGAAGCGTTCCACCGAAGAAACGACGCTGTCCACCAAGAGGCTGATGCTCCTGACCGCCGGCACTTTTGCAGTCGGCATTTACGGCGGATACTTCACTGCCGCGCAGGGCATCCTTCTCATCGGTGTGATGGGTGCCATCCTCCCGGAAACCCTCCAGCGCATGAACGGCGCGAAGAACCTGCTGTCGCTGCTCGTCAACATCGTTGCAGCAGGGATGTACATCACTCTGGCATTCGATCAGATCAATTGGGCAGCAGCCGGTTTGATCGCCGTCGGCTCACTCGGTGGTGGCGTTCTCGGTGCCCGCTACGGACGGCGCCTGTCCCCCACTGCATTGCGCTACACGATTGTCGTCGTCGGCCTGATCGGACTGTGGCGCCTTCTCGCTTGACCGCCCACATCGGGCGCCACCCGCACATACTGGAGTAATGACCAGTACAGAAGATCAGACCGGTTGGACCTACCTCATGGACATGGACGGGGTTCTCGTCCACGAGGAGCACTTGATACCTGGAGCGGACACGTTCCTGGCAGAGCTGGCGTCGAACGACATCCCGTACATGGTGCTCACCAACAACTCCATCCGCACCCCGCGTGACCTGCGAGCACGCCTGCTCAATTCGGGACTCGACATCCCGGAGAAGTCGATCTGGACGTCAGCGCTCGCAACCGCGACGTTCCTGGCCAACCAGCGGCCGGGCGGCAGCGCCTACGTGGTCGGCGAATCGGGCCTGACCACTGCCCTGCACGACATCGGTTACGTGCTGACGGACAGCGACCCCGACTACGTCGTCCTCGGCGAGACGCGAACGTACTCCTTCGAGGCAATCACCACCGCCATTCGCCTGGTCGAGCGTGGATCGCGGTTCATCGCCACCAACCCGGACGCCACTGGACCGTCGCGAGACGGCTCGCTGCCGGCCACCGGCTCTGTCGCGGCACTCATCACCAAGGCAACCGGACGCGATCCCTACTACGTCGGCAAGCCCAACGCCTTGATGATGCGCTCAGCCCTGCGGTCCATCGGCGCTCATTCCGCCAATACGTTGATGATCGGCGACCGCATGGACACCGACATCGTCTGTGGCCTCGAAGCCGGACTGCAGACGATTCTGGTGATGACCGGGATCTCGACCCGCGCGTCGGTAGAGCTCTATCCCTACCGCCCGACCATCGTCCTCGAGTCGGTCGCCGATCTTGTGGGAACAACAACCGATCCATTCCGTAGCAACACAAACAATTGATTCAAATTGCAAAACAAAACCGAAACTCGGTAATTAACTGGTAAAAAACAGCAGATTTGCCAGGTTCCGACTCGTCCGCTTTGTCCAACTGAACAAACCAGCGGTTTTATTCGCACCAAACTTACAAACGAGTAGTTAGACGCAGGTCAAAGATCATTTCGACACCGAGTGACAGTTGGACTCCAGTCGTAAAATTGATTTTTCGAAAAGTGGTAACGAATCGTTTGCCGTGTCTGATACTCATGTCTGAATGGCCCCATTTCGGGTCCCAGACATGAAATGAGATTTTCATGAAGAAGCAGACCAAGGGTGCGATCGCTGCTGCGGCGGCCGGTGCCCTCCTCCTCGGCGGTGCCGGCTCGCTCGCAGTCTGGAGCGATTCGGCCGACGTCAGTGGCGGCGGGCCCGTCACGTCCGGCGCCCTCGACCTGAGCTCTTGCGCACCGGTCGGTGGCGGGTGGAACTCCCTCAACCCGACGAAGACCGCGATCACCAACATCTCGGCTTACCGAATAGTCACCACCGAGAGCATCGAATACACCTGCGACGTCACTGTGACCGCAGTGGGCGATCGTCTCGCGGCTGTTCTGACCGCTGATACGGCCGGAATCGTTCCGGGTGCGAACAGCGCCGAGCTTGCCGCTGCTGTCGTGCCCGTGACGACAATCAAGGACACTGGCGGCAACCCGATTTCGCAGATCACCAAAGCCCAGAACGGAACGATCGTCCACGTCGGAGTCCGGCTGAACTTCAACGAGGTGGCCAATCAGGTCGCGCAGAACCAGTCGCTGAACTTGTCGGCGATGAAGTTGGTCGTCACTCAGACAGCACTGACACCGGCCCCGTAATTTCATGAGGAAAAAGGTCTGGGGAGCGATCGCAGTCGCGGTGGCTGCTGTAGCGGTGTTTGCATCGTCACAGCAGTCGCTCGCGCTGTGGTCCGATTCGGCGAGCGCGAATGGCGGTACGGCGACAGCCGCCAGCGTCAACCTCACGGTTGGTACAACTGCCGGAACCAGTGCGGCGTACACCCTGGCGAACTTGACGACGGCCGCGACGCCCGTTGTCCCGGGAAACACGGTGCAAGCACCGCTCACCGTCAAGAATTCGGGGACTGATCCTCTGCAATGGCGAATGCAGTCGACGACCGCACTTACGGGATTCACGTTGACCACTTACGGAGTCGCCAACGAAGGCGCCTGCCCTGCCGGCGTCAACACCGCGGCTCCGGCAGTGACCCCACTGACGTCCGGATCGATGGATGCATCGCTGCAGTACCCGGTTTCACCGGCGTACATGCCGAGTCCACTGGTCTCAGGCGGTACGTACATTCTGTGCTTGCGACTCACGGTAGGCGTCGGGGCGGTCTCAGGTGCAACAAGCACCACGACCTTGACCTTCCAGGCAGGTCCGGTATGACAAAACACTCCACGAAGCGCACCGATCGCACCGGCCCACTCTGGTGGATCACCTCTATCGTCAGTTGGACACTGCTGCTGGCAATTTCGGCAGTCATCGTCGCAACGATTGTCGTTCCCTTCTTTGCCGGAGCACAGCGCTTCACGATTCTGACCGGTTCGATGCGCCCGACGTACAACCCTGGATCACTGGTAGTGGTCAAACCTGTCGATCCGTCCGAACTGGGGATCGGTACACCTATTACGTACCAGCTGGAATCGGGTCAGCCGACCGTCGTCACGCACCGGATCATCGCCACAAGTGAAAACCAGAAGGGTGAAAGAACTTTCATCACCCAGGGCGATGCGAACGGTGAGCCTGACGAGAAGGAAGTGCGGCCGGTGCAGATCCGGGGAAAGGTCTGGTACAGCCTGCCTTATCTCGGTTACGTGAACACCTGGCTGACGGGAGAGCAGCGCACCGTGATCGTGGTGATCGTAGTGACCGCTCTACTGCTGTACGCGTCGTACATGATGATCAGCGGCATCCGTGACGGCCGGAAGGAGCGAGCTCGAGCCCGATTGGCTCCTGACCCTGCAACTTTCGCGCCCGCAGACTCCGCCCAGATCGAGAAAGGCCAGCACGATGCCCTCGCGCCCTGACCGTCCGGCCCATCGGATTCGTCACCTGTTGACCAGCACGCGTTTTCGCGCGCTGCTCGCGCTGGGGATGGTGCTTGGTGTCGGCGGAGTGACCACGCTCGCGGCCTGGACGTCTTCCGCCACGGCAACCTCGGGCAACATCACGACGGGTTCTATCAATCTGCAGTTGAACAGCACCGCCCAGCCCACCCTGACCAAGTCCCTGAATTTCAGTGAGCTTGGCAAGTCCGGAATGATTCCCGGTGATTCGAACACCGCTCTGATCAAGGTCAACAACCTGGGCACAGCGGCAACTGTCCCACTGAAGTACACGATCACGTCTACGAGTAGCGGTGCGTTGACGACTTCTCTACGAATGACGGTTTCCTCCAACGGAACTGTTGCCAACAAGTGCACTGACGGCGCCAACGTTGTGTCCTCGCTCGCGCTGACACTCACCGCGAATCAAGCCATCGGTAGCCCCGACCGCCCACTGGCGGTCGGGGCTACCGAGAATTTATGTGTCTCGGTGCAGCTTCCGACAACACCGACACCGCCGACGAACAGCACGTCGAACATCGTCCTGACCTTCACGGCAAAGGTGTGATGGCAATGGCTCGACACACGAAAAAACATGCAAAGGCCTCGATGCAGAACCGGGTACGGGAAGTCCTGCTCAGCCTGGGAGCCCTCGCAGGCTTGGTATCCATCATCATTTTCATCGCCGGTCTGGCTTTCGGTATCACCCCGCTGATCTTTCGGAGTGGATCGATGTCACCCACGATCGATACCGGTGCTCTCGCATTCGCGCGCACCGTGCCTGCTTCGGAAGTGCTGGTCGGTGACATCGTCAGCGTCTCCGACAGCCAAGGCACGCGCATCACCCATCGTGTGGAATCAATAGATCAGCAGGGCAACAACCTTGCCGTCGCACAACTGCGTGGTGATGCAAATCCGATCGCCGATCCCGATCCCTACGTCATCACCGAAGCCGATCGCGTCTTCTTCAGCATCAACCGCCTCGGATACGTGGCAGTCTGGCTGTCCGGACCGAGTGGGCTTGTGCTTGGTGCGATTGCCGTCGGCGGGCTCCTGTACATCGCGTTCCGTCGACGTGAGGCTTCCGACGCGGAGGAACCTCAGCGGGATCGTCAGGACATACGCGGCGACTCCCATGCCCTCAAGGCCATCGTCGCCTTGGCTACGGTCGGTCTCACGGTGGTCGGTGTGTCCCAGATCGGTGGTACCAAGGCGGGGTACACCGACACAGCCGCGGCAACAAGCATTCAGTTCGGCACTGCTGCAACCTTTCCCACGTCGCCAAGCACAGCCAGTTGCGCGGTGAATTTTGCGCTCGTTGTTCCGGTCGCAGTAACGATCACTTGGCCCGCGACTGTCGGAAGCTCATACCGCCTCATCGCTCGCGACGCCAGCGGAAACCTTTTGGGGTCGAACGACTACACCGCAACGTCTACTACAGGCTCCATGAGATACGGCTCGGGCGGTACAACAGTCGCGTTCCCGCTCATAGTCGGCACCTACAACATCGAAATCCATGGACTGAGCGGCACGTCGGTCACGCCGTCGTACTCCGGCTACCAATTCAGCATTCTCGTCGGCCTGCTCTACTCGTGTGGCGGTCCGATCAGCGGGACATCTGCTCTCAGTCGATCGGCAGCGCCGGCACTGGCGGCAGACGCTCCGAGCACTCCTACTACGGCCGTCACTTCCACGACCGCCTCATCCACCACGCCCACCACGACATTGGCGCCGGCTGTGACAACCACCAGCACAACTGCACCGTCGACAACCACCAGCACAACTGCACCGTCGACAACCACCTCGTCACCGGCTACAACTACGGCGCCCCAGACGACGACCGCTACAACGACAACGACAACGACAACGGTGCCACCAACTACGACCACCCCGAGCGAGGTTCCCGTCGACGCCCCGGCGACCACGACCGGTCTCAGCGCCCAGAAGCTCTCGACTGCCAGCGGAACGGTTGTGTCCGTGTCGAATTCATCGGGCGCTGAGGTATATCGAGGTCCCGTTGACAGCGACGCTGTCCTGCATTGGCTCACCGGTACCGATCAGCTATACGTAATCACCCCTTCCGGAGTCACCGTCATCGACACGTCAACGGGAGTCTGGGCCGAATCTCCTACCCCGAGCGAACTTCCGGACGAAATCAAGGCACTGGTGCCGTGATGAAGAAGACGACGAAGGCTGCAATGGCAGTCGCCGCGGCCGGAGCTGTATTGCTCGGCGGCTCGGGCACATTGGCGAAGTGGACCGACAGTGCGACCCTGACAAGCGCCGCTGTCCAGTCCGGGACCCTGGATCTGGGAGCATGCGTGACCACGAACGGCGGGGGCTGGTATTCGCAGGTCTACGTCAACGCGCCCACCAATCCGAATCCACTCGTATATATCCCGGACATCACTACCTACCGGCTCAAGCCCGGATTCAACTACACGTATTTCTGCGATTCGAAGGTGATGGCCACCGGCCCACGTCTGAAAGCGAACGTGACAGTCGACAAGACCAAGTTGAGCGGCGGGCTCGCAGCCGCCAACATCGACCTTCGCACGTACGTCACGGATCAGAGCAACAATCTGCTGTACGACAGCACAGCACCGACGCCGAACCTCATCGCGGTCACGTCGGCCCTGAACAACACCAATCTGACGGCGCAGGTGTTGTTCACGATCTACCCCACCGACACGACAAGCTCAGGTCTCACACTGAATACGACGGCGTTGACGATCGACGTCAAACAACTGGGTCTCACGCCCGCACCGTAGAACGCCTTGCCGTCGGAAGTTCGAGGCAAGGCGCTCCAGCGATTCAGCCGAGTGCTCGCTTCAGATCAGCCAACAGATCAGCCGTGTCTTCGAGCCCGACGGACAGACGGACAACGCCGTCTGTAAGACCCACTGCTGCACGGCCTTCCGGCCCCATGGCCCGGTGCGTTGTCGTGGCGGGGTGAGTGATCAACGACTTGGAATCTCCCAAGTTGTTGGAGATGTCGATGACGCGCAGGCCGTTGAGAACCTCGAACGCCCGCTTCTTGCCCTCTCCGTCAGGCGCATCGAGCTCGAACGTGACAACCGTTCCGCCACCGCTCATCTGAGACTTCGCGAGCTCGTGCTGCGGATGCGACGTCAGGTACGGATACTTGACCCACTTGACGCCGGAGTGTCCTTCGAGGAATTCGGCGATCTCGAGTGCCGAAGCCACGGAGTGCCGAATACGAACCGGCATCGTCTCCAGGCCCTTGAGCAGAGTCCACGCATTGAACGGGCTGAGCGCAGGACCGGTGTGCCGCATCAGTTCTCGAACGGGACCGCTGATGTATTCCTCGGTACCGAGAATCGCGCCACCAAGCACGCGCCCCTGACCGTCGATGTGCTTGGTGCCGGAGTACACCACGACGTCGGCCCCCAGATCGAGGCTGCGCTGCAGAAGCGGCGTCGCGAAGACGTTGTCCAGCACTACCTTTGCACCGGCTGCATGAGCAAGCTCCGACACCCGTCGAACGTCGACGAGAGATTGCATCGGGTTGGACGGCGTCTCGAAGAACACTGCCGTGGTAGGCACGGACAGCGCCTCTTCCCACTGCGCGTTGTCCTCACCGTCGACGAAGACGACCTCGACTCCCCAGCGCGGAAGAATCTCGTTGCACACCACGAAGCAGGATCCGAAGAGACTGCGCGCAGCCACCAATCGGTCGCCGTTGGCCAACAGTGCGCCCAACGCCGTGAAGACTGCCGACATTCCGCTGGCAGTCGCAAAGCAGGCTTCTGCACCTTCGATGAGACGCAGACGCTCTTCGAACATCTTGACGGTCGGGTTGCCGTAGCGGGAGTAGACAAAATGATCCACCTCGCCGGTGAAGGCTTGTTCGGCGGCTTCTGCACTCTCGTAGACGAATCCGGAGTTGAGGAACAGCGCTTCGGAAGTCTCCTCGAACCCGGTACGCATCAGTCCGCCGCGAACACCGAGGGTGCCGAGACCGACGTCGTCCGGCAGCGCTCGTTGAAATGCGCCACCCTGGGGAATTCCGCTCACTGCTGCCTCCATGGCAAGCCGATGGCCCGCCAACCTACAAGTCCGCGATGTCCGTCGGCACCCAATGCGCCTTCGAACCCGTCGAGCACGTTGTACGACGGGCCGATGCCCGCCGCAGTCGCAGCTTCCGCCGCACCGATGGAACGTTGTCCGGATCGACACAGGAAAATCACCGGACGCTCCGACCCGGAGGAATCAGCAGTGATGCCGGCTTCCTTCAACTGGTCGACGAAGTTGTCATTGCGCGCGCCGGTCGGGTGGCTCACCCATTCGATCAGTGCAGCCTGCTTGCCGAGGGAGGACACATCGGGGACACCGACGTACTTCCACTCCGCATCGGTCCGCACGTCGACCAGCACGGCGTCGGGGTTTTCGCGGAGCAGCTCCCAGGCTTGCTCCGGCGTCAGATCGCCTGCGTAACTCACGTAGTCCATGTTTTCACAAGACTGCCGTGAGCGCCTGAGCGGGCCGTCAGTTGCAGACGACCCAACGGTTGCCGTCACGGGTCAGGGCCCAGGTCGAGACTCGCTCGCCCGCTCCGCCACCGGTGATCGTCACGTCGGCCCGGGCGCGATCGCCGTTGACCGCGACCCCGTCCACACCCTTCAGCTCGACCGTCCCGTCGACGCCGGCCATAGGACCGTTGCTCGAATTGAAGCTCGCGCAGGTCAGGGTCTTGATCGTCTCCGCGTCATTCCGATTCTCGGCATCGACGTAGTCGGTGACGGAGCGGCTCACGCGGTCCGACTCGGTGACGTTCTCCTCGGCCGGCGAGATCCACGATGCGACGAAGATTCCACCCAGGATCAAGGCGACGATGGCGACAGCCAAGAGGAACGGCCCCGCAGACGCCTTCTTGCCATCGATGTTGTCGGATTCGCGCAGCTCGTCACTCATAACGCCAATAGTCCCCCACAACTTGAAATTGTGGCCCGTCAAGGATCAGGCCCCTACCCCGGATACCCGAGACAACAGGAGAATGGGAGGAAAGAATAGGTTTACCCACAACCGATCGAGTGAGAGTGTGGATCCGTTCGGCCGCAACCGAGGCACTGTGCTTAGGTTCGGCTAAATTGGATACTTGTCGATATGTTGTCCGAACTTCGAAGAAGGTAGCTGTCCTCACGATGACTGACTCCAACCGCCCACTCCGGGTCGCGATCGTCGGCGCCGGCCCCGCCGGCATCTACGCCGCCGACGCCCTCATGAAATCCGACACCGCAGTTTCCGGCCGCGGCGTCAGCATCGACCTCTTCGAGCGCATGCCCGCGCCCTTCGGCCTGATTCGTTACGGCGTCGCGCCTGATCATCCGCGCATCAAGGGCATCATCACCGCCCTGCACAAGGTGCTCGACAAGCCTCAGGTACGCCTGCTCGGCAACATCGACTACGGCACCGACATCACCCTCGACGACCTGCAGTCGTTCTACGACGCGGTCATCTTCTCCACCGGCGCCAACGCCGACCGTGCGCTCGGCATCCCGGGCATCGAACTCGACGGCAGCTACGGCGCGGCCGACTTCGTCTCCTGGTACGACGGCCACCCCGACGTACCGCGTACGTGGCCGCTCGAAGCCGAGAAGGTCGCCGTCCTCGGCGTCGGCAACGTTGCCCTCGACATCGCCCGCGTTCTCGCCAAGACCGGCGACGAACTGCTGCCGACCGAGATCCCCGCCAACGTCTACGAGGGCCTCAAGAACAACAAGGCCGTCGAGGTTCACGTCTTCGGACGCCGCGGCCCGGCCCAGGCCAAGTTCACCCCTCTCGAACTGCGCGAACTCGACCACTCGCCGACCATCGAGGTCATCGTCGACCCCGAGGACATCGACTACGACGAGGGTTCCGAGCAGGCTCGCCGCAACTCCAAGCAGGTCGACATGGTTGCGAATACGCTGCAGGACTGGGCAATTCGCGACGTCGGAGCCCGTCCTCACAAGCTGTTCCTGCACTTCTTCGAATCTCCCACGGAGATCCTCGGTGAAGACGGCAAGGTCGTCGGCCTGCGCACCGAGCGCACTCAGCTCGACGGCACCGGCAACGTCAAGGGCACCGGCACGTACAAGGACTGGGATGTCCAGGCCGTGTACCGCGCCGTCGGTTACCTCTCGCAGAACATCACGCAGTTGCCGTTCGACGACCAGGCCGGCACCGTCCCCAACGACGCCGGACGCGTCGTCGCCGACGACAACGCCGAGGGCGCAGCCCGGTTCATGCCGGCCACCTACGTCACCGGCTGGATCAAGCGCGGCCCCGTCGGCCTCATCGGCCACACCAAGGGTGACGCCAACGAAACCGTCGCGAATCTTCTCGAGGACTCCGTCGACTTCGCGGGCGCCGCGAACCCCGACGAGAACGCCGTCATCGAGTTCCTCGAAGGCAAGCAGGTTCCGTACACGACCTGGCAGGGCTGGTACCGCCTCGACGCGCACGAGCGCAGCCTGGGCGAGCCCGAGGGCCGTGAGCGCATCAAGGTCGTCGAGCGTCACGACATGCTGAAGGCATCCGAGCCCGACCGCGCGAACTGAGTGCGCGGAAGTAACTGAACAGAAGCCCTCCACCGGCCCGACGCGACCCAGGTCACATCGGGCCGGTGGTGTGTGCAGGGACCCAGGGCAACAGGGCAAAATAGACCCCGTGTTTGACGCCCATGTGCATATCATCGACCCGCGCTTCCCGCTGGTCGAGAATCACGGGTACCTGCCTGAGCCCTTCACCGTGGCCGATTACCGGGCCCGGATTGCCTCGCTGAAGGGCCTCAGCGTTGACGGCGGCGCGGTGGTGACCGCGTCGTACCAGGGCAATGACCAGGAATACCTGAAAGCTGCCTTGTCCGAACTTGGCGAAGGCTGGGTGGGCGTCACTGCTTTGCCGCTCGATGCGACGGATGAAGACATCGTTGCTCTGGACGCACTGGGAGTACGTGCCGTCCGGTTCAACCTGCGCCGCGGCGCCACCGACCTGCGTCTGCTTGCCGATCTTGCCAACCGCGCATTCGATCTGGTCGGTTGGCACGCCGAGTTCTACGTCGATGCCACGCTGTTGCTGTCGTTGGAACCGGTCTTCGCCAAATTGCCCGCGGTGAGCATCGACCATTTGGGAATGTCCACCCGCGGACTGCCGTATCTCCTCAACCTCGTCGACCGCGGAGTGCGCGTCAAAGCCACCGGGTTCGGCCGCACCACCATCTCCGACGTCAGCGATGTGCTGCGCCAGATCCACGCGGTCAATCCCGCTGCGCTGATGTTCGGCACCGATCTACCCGGTACACGGGCACGTCGAGCGTTCGAGGTCCACGACCTGGACGTGATCGCCGACGCTGTCGGCGACGACCTGCCCGCGGTCATGTGCGACAACGCCCGCTCCTGGTACCGCTGCGCTCAGGTGAACGCAACGGCTCCCAGCCACAGCCCCGCCGCGATCAGCGCTCCGAACAGTTCCACCAGCATGGACAATCCGACTGCCTTCACCGCGTGAAGCGTCGACGACCAAGCGATGTCGTAACGGCGCAGCCGCGCTAGTTCCGCGAAATACGTTCCGACGATGAATCCGAGGAACAACCCCACGACCGGAATCACGAAGAACCCGATGATGCCGACGACGCCGCCGACCACCACCGACAGGTTGGGCACTCCCCCGGACTTCATCCGCTTGCCCGGCCACGTGTACTTCACGATCCCGGTGACCACCAGTGCCAGCGCGGACAGCGCGAACACCGTCCACGCCGTGGCACCACCGGTCATGATCGCCCACACCAGAATTGCACCGAAAACGAGAAGCGTCCCCGGGAGAATCGGAACGACGACACCGATCAGACCGACCAGGATGACCAGCCCGACGAGGACCTCGGCCGCTGGACTCATCCGACGGGACGCACCTTCGACGCAGCCTCGCGAGCACGGTCGCGTGCAGTAGGCACATCGGCGGCCGTCGACACTGCAACACCCATGCGACGACGCGTGAAGCTCTCCGGCTTGCCGAAGAGCCGCAGGTCCGTCTCGGGAACCGCGAGCGCCTCGGCGACGCCGTCGAATCCGATCCCCTTTGCCTCCACTCCGCCGTAGATCACTGCCGATGCTCCCGGAGACGTGAGCGTCGTGTCGACCGGCAAGCCCAGGATCGCGCGGGCATGCAGTTCGAACTCCGAAAGTCGCTGCGTCCGCAGAGTCACCAATCCGGTGTCGTGCGGCCGTGGGCTCACTTCGGAGAAGAAGACGTCGTCGCCCTTCACGAATAGCTCGACGCCGAAGATGCCTCGCCCGCCCAGAGCCGTGGTCACCTTCTCGGCGACGTCTCGGGCCGAGGCGAGGGCAACCGCGGACATCTGCTGCGGCTGCCACGATTCGATGTAGTCTCCGGCCTCCTGCAGGTGCCCGATCGGTTCGCAGAACGACGTCTCGACCTGACCGCTCTCACCGACGGCTCGAACTGTCAATTGCGTTATCTCGTAATCGAAATCGACAAAGCCTTCGACGATCACCCGGCCGTGATTCACACGACCTCCGGCCATCGCGTAATCCCATGCGGCGTCGAGATCTTCGGCGGATCGAACCGTCGACTGTCCCTTCCCCGACGAGGACATGACTGGCTTGATGACGCACGGGAAACCGATTCGGTCTGTCGCTGCCTGCACTTCGGCAAGCGAGTCCGCGAAAGCGTACGGCGAAGTGGGCAGGCCCAACTCCTCGGCCGCGAGCCGACGGATTCCCTCACGGTTCATCGTGAGCTGGGTGGCTCGGGCGGTCGGAATGACCACCGCACCCCCGCGTTCTTCGACGAGTGCAAGCGCATCCGTCGCGATGGCCTCGATCTCGGGAACCACGAAGTGAGGCTTTTCCAACTCGATGACGGCAAGCAGTGCTTCCGGATCGGTCATGTCGACGGTATGAGCACGATGAGCCACCTGGTGCCCAGGGGCATCGGGATACCGATCCACCGCAATCACTTCGACGCCCAGACGCTGCAGCGCGATGACAACTTCCTTACCCAACTCGCCTGATCCCAACATCATCACGCGGATGGAGTTCTCGGTCAGTGGGGTTCCGAATCGGAGCGGAAGCGTCGGCAGGGGCGAAGGCGTCGAATCAAGCTGCATGGGTGCGACTATATGCCAATCCCGATGCAGGTCAGCGCGGTTATCGGCCGTCCACCACACCTTCGCGGCCAAATCCTCGCCGGATCGTTCGGGGTAGCGCAGGTTTGCGATAGGTGTGGGTGGCAGTGTCCGGCTCGGAATTCCGTTGCGGCACGGTGTCGTTGCCGACGCGGTGCACTTTCACGAGGTTGCGCCCAGCACGCTTGGCGTCGTACAGAGCCTCGTCTGCGACGCTCATGAGGGTCGACAGCGCCGGCGTCGCATGATCGACCCACGCGACGCCGACGCTGACGGTGCTCGTCACATCTGATTCGGCCGAGTACTCGACTTGCGCGCCGCGGACCGCCTCGGCGACATCGATTGCTCGCGCGTAGCTGCAGTCCGGAAGCAGAACGGCGAACTCCTCGCCGCCGAGCCTTCCGATCAGATCGCCGTCCGACAATCGGTCAGCGGCCCGCTCGGCGAAGTTCGCGAGAACGCTGTCACCGGTCATATGTCCATGCGTGTCGTTGATGCTCTTGAAGTGGTCCAGGTCGAGCATCAGCAGGCCGACCGGAGATTGTGTGCGAGTCGCGTCGGCAAGTTCCGCTTCCGCGTGGCCGAGGAACGCACCGCGCGAGAGGACCCCGGTCAGATGGTCGAATTCGACGGCAAGGAAGAGCTCACGCTCGGCAGCACGGCGTTCCTCGGTCGCACAGGCAACCGCTATCGGCCCCAACGCGATCAGGGTGACCGCTATGGATGTGATGACGTCCTCGTTCCACGTCGAGGCGGCTTGATCTCCGATGTCGAGTCGACCGCTACCCGCCATCATGAGTGACCACACCGACCAGACCACTGAAACGAAGGCAGTGCTCGGAACCGAGATGCGAGTGGCACACCAGAGGAGAGCTGGAATCGGCAAGACCAGCGCAATCGGCCCTTCGATACTGAGGGCGATCGGCACGCAGGCTGCAGTGGCGAGTAGCGGAACGCTCAGAGCGGCGACAGTTCTGGCGGTCAGTTTCCTGCGGAACTCGGCAAGACTCGATGGGATGGTGAGAGTGAGAATGAGAGGAAGGACCAGCAGGTACGCCATGACCTCGGTGGCACCCCAGTGGAAAAACGTGTCGGCAAAGGACTGACCGCGTAAGAGCCGGTCCAAGGCGCCGGCCGTGGCCGCGGTACCAGTCGCCGCGACGAACGAAACAAAGACCATCCATACCAGCGACTGCGAATCGACCAATCGGAACGGTGTGCGCTTCAAGTAGTACAGAACGAGAACACCGAGCGTCACTCCGGCGAGGTTGGCCCCGTTCAGCTGCAGGGCAAGCGACAGCGAGTTGCCCGTAATCAGGTCAGCGCAGACGTATCCGACGGCCGCGGCGATCCACGTCCGCCATTCGATCAGGACCGGCCATCTGACCAACATTCCAAGCAGAATGGCGTTGGCGCACCAGAAAGTCGCGAGCAAACCTGGTGGGCGCGTGAGGATGCCGATCAACGATGCCGCAAGTACGACGGCCAGCACTAGGAGAAGGCGCAGAAAGCGACTCGTCCCTACCATGCGTCACCTCGCGGTCGGCTACCTCTGAATTCGGGAGCACCGGACGTCGCGGTGACCGTATGCCGATGTCGTCGAACCATCGTACGCAGGTGCTGCCACTCGCAGTTCTGTGTTCACATGCCAAAACGGCAGCTGCGACCATCTCCGCAAACGCGAGTGCCCTCCGGCCACGACAGTGGACAGAGGGCACCTGCATGCAATCCGATCGGCAGAGCCGAATGGACCTGCCGGAAGGGATGACTACTCGGCGGATCCGCTGGACAGACCCGAGAGTGAACCGGTGGACGAGCCCTCGCCCTTGCCGGACAGCGATTCGGTGGGAACGGACTTGAGGAAAGCTCCGAGCGCGGTGAGCAGGGGTCCGAGGGTGCTGAGTGATCCGAACATAGGAGGTTCTCCTGTATGTGAGGTGATGTGATGTTCCAGCGCCATTCCGGCCGCAGGCGGTGGCCGAGATGGTTCGGGAACTTCTGCCGCACGGATGGCTGAACCGCCCCCCGAACAACATCCCGAGCTGTGATGTAGCGCACTTACTTGGCGCTGCCTGCATTTATAGACCGGCTTTCCACACTTGTCTAGCTACCTAATAGCTATCAATGCGGACTTTCGGTCACACCCTTACGGATAATTGCAGTTCAAAGGGCAAATCCACCCTCTAGAATGTCCCATAATGTGATTTAGCTCACAGTGAAAAGCCGAAAAGTGTGACCCGCAGACAACTGCGAGCCACACTTTCGGACAAACTGGACTTACTTATCGGCCGCCGATCCCGTCCCAGGGGTGAGAGAGCCACCACCGAGTGCCGTGAACAGGTCCTTGAGCACCGGAATGAACGTCTTGACGACGCCGCTGAAGTCTTCGAATGAACCCATGTCGGGCCTCCTTTTGTCGGAATGCAGTTGAGATGAAGTGAGGACCGAGAACTACTCGGCGGCCGAACCGGCCGAACCCGAGCCGTCTGCCGATCCCGCGTTCAACTTGGTCACGAATGCAAGAACACTCTTGAGGAAGGCGTCGAGATTCTGAATCGAGGTCATGCGACTACTCCTGTGTTGTTTCGGAAGATTTCTCGAGGTCGAACGTCAGGAGTTCGAGCTCGCGGTGTCCAGCCCCTGAAGGGTTTTGAGCATGTTGACCAGGGGCAGAAGCTGGAGAATGCCCCAGCCCATACCGTTGGCCTTGAGGAGGTTTCCGAGGGATCCCATATGTGACTCCTTGCATGAATATCTATGACGCGGCGCACGTTTTGTTCGCTCCACGTCTTTGTAGCCAAGCTAAATACGTACGTCCAGTTTGTTTCTGTCCAAGCGAAAACGTGACACATTGGATTAATATGTAAACCTGCAGTTCAGGTGCTGTGACCTGAATCCAATCTCGAATTCGAGTGTGTTCGAGATCACAGTCAATTAGGACAAAAGGATGCAATCGTCAGAGTCGGTGCCAACCTCGACCGCGATCTGTCATACCGTGTGCGTGTGATCAATCGCGAACGAGCGGCAACCGAGGCAACTCACCGGGAACCGTCGTGCTAGCAAAACTCCTCAAGACGTACCTGCCGCCGTACCGCTGGTTGCTTGCCGGGGTCCTCGCACTGCAACTCTTCGGGGCCATCGCGTCGTTGGTCCTCCCCACACTCAACGCGCGGATCATCGACGACGGCGTCGCCCGAGGCGACACCGGATTCATCATGTCCACCGGCGGGATCATGCTCCTGGTCTCGCTTGCGTCGATCATCGCGTCGGTCGCATCGACCTATCTGGCTGCAAAATCGTCGATGGGCTTCGGCCACGACGTTCGAGGCGCCTTTTACAAGGCAGTCGGCAGTTTCTCGGATCGCGAATTCAACAGTTTCGGTGCGCCGACGCTGATCACACGCAACACCAACGACGTCCTGCAGATCCAGGCCCTGGTCATGCTGACGTCCTCGATGCTTGTCAGCGCCCCACTTATGTGCATCGGCGGCATCATCATGGCTCTGCGCGAGAACCTGCAGATGTCCTGGCTCCTGACGATTTCGGTACCACTGCTCGGCATCACCGTCTCGGTCGTGGTGGCCAAGCTGATCCCGCATTTCCGGACGATGCAGACGCGGATCGACAACATCAATCGATCACTGCGCGAACAGCTCACCGGTATGCGTGTCATTCGCGCCTTCGTTCGCGAACCCGACGAGACGATCCGCTTCGACAAGGCCAACAAGGAACTGACCGACACTTCGCTCCTCATCGGCCGGTACCAGGCGGTTCTGCTGCCCACCGTCATGTTGATCGCCAACCTGTCGAGCGTGGCGGTCCTGTGGTTCGGCGCGCATCTGGTCGACACCGGGGACATGCAGATCGGACAGATCAGCGCCTTCCTCGCCTACGTCATGCAGATCCTGATGTCGGTGGTCATGGCGACCATGTTGGCCGTCGTGATCCCCCGCGCCGCCGTGTGCGCCGACCGCATCACCGAAGTACTCGACACCGAGGCGACCGTGCCCGCGCCGGCCCAGCCCCTTCGCCCGACCAGCCCATACGGCGTGGTCGAGTTCGGTGGAGCCGGATTCACGTATCCGGGAGCAGAAACGCCGGTTCTGTCGAATGTTTCGATGCGATGCATGCCAGGCACGGTCACCGCGATCGTGGGCAGTACGGGCAGTGGCAAATCGACCCTCGTCTCACTCATCCCCCGGCTCTTCGACGTCACAGCCGGCGCCGTCCTGGTCGACGGCTTGGACGTCCGTGGCTGGGATCAGGACGAACTCTTCGCCAACTTCGGATACGTGCCCCAGAAGGCCTATCTGTTCGCCGGCACGATCGCGAGCAATATCCGCTACGGAAACCCGACCGCCACCGACGACGACATCTGGGCAGCCCTCACCATCGCCCAGGCAGACGACTTCGTCCGGGAACTCTCCGACGGTCTCGAGTCACCGATCGCGCAGGGCGGCGGCAATCTCTCGGGCGGACAGAAACAACGTCTCGCCATCGCCAGAGCGGTGGTCCGCAGACCCCGGATCTTCGTCTTCGACGATTCGTTCTCCGCTCTCGACATGCATACGGACGCCGCGGTCCGACGCGAACTCCGGACGGTTTCGACTCATTCGACGGTCATCATCGTGGCTCAGCGCGTCGCGTCGATCATCGATGCCGACCAGATCATGGTCCTCGAAGACGGTGCGCCGGTCGGCCTCGGCGACCATCAGTTCCTTCTGGCCAACTGTCCGACGTACCAAGAGATCGTGGCTTCCCAGATTCCCGCGGAGATGAGCGCATGACCAGCCCGCAGGACCCGACATGGGGCGGCCCCAACAGCCAGTACTTCGACGATGCCCCGACGGTGGTGTTCGCCAAGATCCCGAGCGAACCTGAATCCGCGGACGGGGATGCGAAGTCGAGTAACCCCGAGACCCCCGACAAAGAGCCGAAGCCCGCGCTGACCGCGACGGACACCAAACCTCGCCACTTCAAGGCGACGATGAAGCGGCTTCTCTCGCTTCTGCAGCCGCACAAGTTTGCAGTCTTCTGTGTCGTCGTTGCGACGATCGCCAGCATCGCGCTGTCGGTCGCAGTGCCGAAAATCCTCGGTCACGCGACAGACCTCATCTTCGCCGGGTTCATCGGCAAGAGCCTGCCCGCCGGACTGACCCGCGAGCAGGCCGCAGACGCCATCCGGGCATCAGGGAATTCGACGTTCGCCGATCTTGTCGCCAACTCGACCGACGTCGTTCCCGGTGTGGGTCTGAACTTCGACGCCATCGGCAAAGTCGTCATGCTCGCGATCGGCGTGTACTTGCTCTCGTCGCTGCTTGCCTGGTTGGAAGCATTCCTCCTCAACATCATCGTCCAGAAGACCATCTACAACCTGCGTGCCTCGGTGGAGGCGAAGCTTCACCGTCTCCCCCTTCCGTATTTCGACAAGACACCGCGCGGCGAGATCCTCAGCCGCGTCACCAACGACATCGACAACATCTCGTCGACGCTGTCGTCGACGTTGACCTCGCTCCTGACGTCGGTGCTCACCGTCCTCGGCGTCCTGACGATGATGTTCGTCATCTCTCCGATGCTCGCCCTGATCGCACTGATCGCGGTGCCGGTATCGGTGCTCCTCGTTGCCAGGGTCGCCAAGCGAGCACAGGTGTTGTACAAGGCTCAGTGGACCGAGACGGGCAAGATCAACGCGCAGATCGAGGAGAACTACAGCGGTCGCGACCTGGTACGCGTGTACGGGCATCAGGCCGAAGCCGAGCGTGAATTCGCCGAGCAGAACAAGAAGCTCCTCGACGCGTCCTTCGGCGCACAGTTCCTCTCCAGCCTGATCATGCCGGTCATGAACTTCGTCGGAAACATCACCTACGTGCTGCTCGCTGTGGTCGGCGCTCTCAAGGTCGCCAGCGGCAACATGTCACTCGGTGACGTTCAGGCCTTCATCGTCTATTCGCGCCAGTTCAGCCAGCCACTGACGCAGATCGCGTCCATGTCGACCAGCCTGCAGTCCGGAGCCGCGTCGGCGGAGCGGGTCTTCGAGCTTCTCGACGAACCCGAGCAGTCGCCCGACATCGACGTGCCGCTCCTCCCCGAGCCCGCCGGACGTCATCGCAACGTCGGTCACATCGAGTTCGAGAACGTCTCGTTCCGGTACGAGCCGGACAAGCCGTTGATCGAGAACGTGTACCTCACGGCCCGGCCCGGGCAGATGGTCGCCATCGTCGGGCCCACCGGTGCCGGCAAGACCACCTTGGTCAACCTGCTCATGCGCTTCTACGAAGTCGACTCCGGCCGAATCACTCTCGACGACGTCGACATCTCGCAGATGCGCCGCTCCGACTTGCGCAAGCACGTCGGCATGGTTCTGCAGGACACCTGGCTCTTCGGCGGCACGATCCGCGACAACATCGCATACGGCCGACTCGACGCCAGCGAATACGAGATTCACGAAGCCGCACGCGCTGCCTTCGTCGACCGCTTCATCCACACCCTCCCGGACGGGTACGACACCGTGCTGGACGAGGAGGCGTCGAACATCAGCTCCGGCGAGAAGCAGCTCATCACGATCGCTCGTGCATTCCTGTCGGAGCCGTCGCTGCTGATTCTCGACGAGGCGACGAGCTCGGTCGACACACGTACGGAACAGCTTGTGCAGCAAGCAATGTCCGCGTTGCGCGTCGGGCGGACCAGCTTCATCATCGCGCACCGGCTCTCCACCATCCGTAACGCCGATCTGATCGTCGTGATGGAGGCGGGCAAGATCGTCGAGCAGGGCACACACGACGAACTCATCGCAGCGGCGGGCGCGTACTTCCGTCTCTACAACGCTCAGTTCGAGGGTGCCGCCGTCTAGTGATCGGCGCCTCCCTCGGCGGACACAGTGCCCCGGAGCACACCTGATCGATTCGACACGTTACCGTCGGGTCAGAAGTGTTGTCACCGTCTGAATTGGGAGTGCGTGTGTCTGCAGAAGCTGTGGAGAAGAAGGGCCCGCTCGCGGGCATTCGGATCGTGGAATTCGCTGGATTGGGACCGGGCCCGCACGCCGCGACACTGTTGGCGGACATGGGCGCCGACATCGTCATCGTGCAGCGGGCAGGGCAGATTCCGCAGGACTCGAACGCAACCGACCAGATCAAGCGCGGCCGCCGCATCGTCGAGGCCAACCTGAAGGACCCGGCCGACGTCGCGAAAGTGCTCGATCTCCTGGGCCGCGCCGACGTCCTCATCGAGGGTTTCCGTCCCGGCGTCATGGAACGCATGGGACTCGGACCCGACGTGGTCTCGGAGCGCAATCCGCGCCTCGTCTACGCCCGTATGACGGGCTGGGGACAGGAAGGACCGCTCGCCAACGCCGCCGGTCACGACATCAATTACATCTCACTGACCGGTGTCCTCAACGCCATCGGACGCAAGGGTGAACGTCCCGTCCCGCCGCTCAACATGGTCGGCGATTTCGGCGGCGGTTCCATGTTCCTGATCTTCGGCATTCTGTCGGCTCTCGTCGAGCGCTCGACGTCCGGTAAGGGCCAGGTCGTCGACGCGGCAATGGTCGACGGAACCCTCGCGCTCTCCCACATGATGTGGGCATTCCGCGGTCGCGGCGTCTGGTCCGACGAGCGCGGCGTCAATCTCCTCGACACCGGCGCTCCGTTCTACGACACCTACGAGACCTCCGACGGCAAGTACATGGCCGTCGGATCCATCGAACCGCAGTTCTACGCATTGCTGCTCGAGGGCCTCGAACTCGATCCCGCGACGCTCCCTCACCAGATGGACACGTCCAAGTGGGACGACATGAAGAAGCTCTTCACCGAAAAGTTCCTGTCCAAGACTCGCGACGAGTGGGCCAAGATCTTCCTCGGCACCGACGCCTGCGTCTCCCCTGTCCTGACTTTCGCCGAGGCTCCGTCCAACGAACACATCGCGGCTCGCGGTTCGCTCATCGAACTGGACGGCGTCACCCAGCATGCTCCCGCACCGCGCTTCTCGCGCACGCCCACCACAACGCCTGCTGCGCCGGCGCGTGAGGCGACGGATATCGATACGGTCTGGACCTAGGGCCTTCGGCCCCTGTGCGCCTTTTTGGTAGTTACTGCAACCAAAAAGGCGCACGGGGCGTCAGCCCAACCTGTAGAACCTGAACATCTCGTGCTCGATCGGCAGCACGTCCACCCGCTCGAAACCTGCCGCCTTGGCATAGCTTTCGAGTGTCGAGTGCCTCATCACCGTCCCGGTGGCAATGCTCCCCGGATGCGAAAGACTGTCCGGTAAGCAGCAGGTCAGCGAAAATCCGTACAGCAATTGCTCGATCGGGCCCGCCTCGGGATCGAACTCATCCGCCGTTCGTTCGTCCATCACGATCACCGGAGCGCCCGGCTGGGCAATCGCCCGAGCCGTGGAAAGAAAACCCACCGGATCCGGAACGTCGTGAAGGCACTCGAAAGCGAAGACGGCATCGTAGGTCCCGGCATCGGCTCGCCCGGCCTCAGGAGCCTGTCCGGCGACGTCGACCAACGAGAAATGCACGCGGTCGTCCACCCCCCGATCATGAGCGTTACGACGGGCAGCATTCACCGACGCCGCGTCGACGTCGAAGCCGTGCACTTCGATCTTCGGGTATCCGAGGGCGAGCGCGATCGACGACCAGCCCTCCCCCATCCCGAGATCAGCGACCTGCCCGCCGTCCGAAAGTGTGGCGTGCAGGTCGGTGACTACCGGCAGAAACTGCTGACAGAGCTGATGGAGATACATCGGCCGATTCAGTACCGCCTGACCCTCGCGAGCATCGGGGCCCATCGATTCCCACGTGACTCCCCCACCGTGACGATAAGCGTCGAGTAGACGTGGCATCGACGACGTCGTCGCGACGAACAGCCTCGCCAGCGGCGCCAGGAAAAGTAGGTTCTCGTCGTCGACCAGAACATCGGCGTGGGCCTGCGGCAGGCTGTACCGGCGATCGGCATCCGAATTGACGTCCACATAACCGGCGACGGCCTGCTGCTCGAGCCACTCCCGCGCATATCTTTCGACGGTCCCTGTCCGGTCCGCCAGCTCCGTCGACGTGAGCGGGCCGTGATCGCTCAGCGCGCGGTACCAGCCCAACCGGTCGCCCAGATACACGGACTGCAGCTCCGATGCCCCGAGCGTGGCCGCGAACAATCGTTCTGCGAGCGCTTCCGCCGCACTGGTTCCCGCTGCGCCTGTACCGTCTACCGCCGTCATGCCCTACCTCCTGGTTTCACACCACTTTCAGGGTGTGTACCCAGTTCTCAGACGACGACCATTCGTTGGTCTGCCGTGTCGCGATCCGTCGCGAGAGTGTCGTACGCAGCGGCGATGGACGCAACGCCGCGAATGAGGTCCTCGGGAGAACGTGCGTACGGCACGCGGATGAATCGTTCGAACGCACCTTCTACGCCGAAACGGGGGCCGGCGGCAAGGAGTACGCCGAAGTTGGGTGCCACCGCCGCCAACGCCGTCGAGACGGGCGCGGACATTCGCATCCAGACCGACATTCCGCCGGAACCGATGGTGGGACGCCAGTCCGGCAGATGCTCGGCCACCGCACCGAGGAGTACCGCACGCTGTTCTCGCAGAACTTCGCGACGCTGTTCGAGCAACGAGCGGTCGTCGGCGAGCAAGTAGGCGGCTGCCAACTGATCCATGACGGGAGTACCGAGGTCGACCGCGGCACGCGCCCCCACCAACTGGGTGATGAGCGCGGCATCGGCGCGAATCCAACCGACACGTAGCCCGCCCCACAGCGACTTCGCGGTCGAACCGAGCGTCACCACTTCGGTTTTCGCTGCGCCTCGCCCATGTGAGGCGACCGGCGCCGGCGGTGGTGCGTCGAGCCACAGATCCACCATCGTCTCGTCGACGACCAGAGTCATTCGCGTTTCGTGCGCAATCTTCGCAAGCTCGGCGCGGCCGGAAGAGTCCATGCAGAGGCCGGTCGGGTTGTGAAAGTCGGGGATCAGGTATGCCATTCTGGCAGCGGTTTGCCTTGCTGCACTACGAATCCCGTCGAGATCCCAGGCTCCGGCTGCTGCGAACTCCGGTCGGACCGGAACCGGTACGGGCCGAGCGCCGTTTCGCCGAATCGCTTCCAGCGCATTGGGGTACGTCGGATGATCGACCAGCACTCGCTCGCCGGGTGAGGTGAGCACCGACAGCAACAATCGAAGCGCGTGCTGCGCACCCGAGGTCACCATGATCTGTTCGGCGGTGGTGGGAAGACCCCGCGCCGTGTAGCGCTGCGCGATCACGTCACGCAAGTCGGCGATCCCGACCGGTTCCATCCCGTGCGTGGGCAGGAAGTTCGGAAGTTCCTGCAGCGCAGACGCATACGCCAGTTCGACCTGAGCGGCGGGAGCTGCCATCGCCGCGTAACTGAGGTCGACGACGGGTCCACTCGGCCCGGGTTGATGGGAGCGGAACATCAACCCGTTCGGCCGCGCGCCGGCAGGCAATGCCACGGTGCTTCGCGAACCCTGCCTGCTGATCAGGTACCCCTCGTCGCGCAGCACCGAGTACGACGACGTGATCGTGGTCCGACTGAGTTCGAGTACCGCCGCAAGTTCACGCTCACTCGGCAGTGCGACCCCCAGCGGAACGCGACCGTCGTGCACAAGCAGGCGGATACCGTCGGCGAGCGCACGGTACGCGGGCCTGCGTCCGGACTCTTCCTGCCAGGATCCCAGATCGCGCGCAAGCGAACGGGCACCGAGAACTCGAGTCATCATGCAGTCCAGTATCGACAACTTGGCTATGTAACTCAATACCAGTCAAGTTGATCATATGTCCATGACTACCTTCGCAACCCTGATCGGCATCGGACTCTTCGTGGCACTCGTCTACTTCTTCGCGCCCGCCGAAGGTGAAGGTACATACATTCGTTTGGAGCAGTTTCGCCTGGCAGCACCCCTCGGCGGCATCTTCCACGACAAGACTTCAGACCGCGAGAACGACGCTGTCAGACCCCCGTGCGATTGTGATCAGGGGGAAGAATTCACTGATCTCAGTCCAGTTGCGTAAAACTGGACTCTTTCGCACTCAGAAAGTCTCCAGAGAGGGTTCCCATGCCGGCTTCCAAAAAGATTCTCTACGTCGATCTCGACAACACCTTGGTCAACTTCCAGTCGGGCATCGATCGCCTGACCGACGGCGTCCGAGAGAAGTACAAGAACGACCTCGACGAAGCGCCGCACATCTTCTCTCGCATGGATCCTCTCGACGGCGCTATCGACGCCTACCACCAACTGGCACAGCAGTTCGACACCTACATCCTCTCGACAGCGCCGTGGAAGAACGCCACAGCCTGGCACGACAAGGTTCTGTGGGTACAAGAGCACCTCGGAATGGAGGAAGGCAGCGTCGCGTACAAACGTCTGATCCTCTCGCACCACAAACACCTCAATCGGGGCGACTACCTCGTCGACGACCGCGGAGCAAACGGAGCAGATCGATTCGAGGGCGAGTGGATCAAGTTCGGCAGCACCAAGTTTCCCGACTGGAAGACCGTCACCGCACACTTGTCGAAGCTGGCTTGAAACACGAAATCCCCGCTCATGCTTGCATGAGCGGGGATTTCGAGGGAACGAACTAGCGGACGATCTCGCGCCGGACGATCGTTTCGTCGCGGCCGGGGCCGACACCGATGCAGGAGATGAACGCACCCGAAAGCTCTTCGAGACGAAGCACGTAGTTCTGCGCATTCTGCGGCAGTTCCTCGAAGGTGCGAGCCTCCGAGATGTCTTCCCACCAGCCGGGCATCTCTTCGTAGATGGGCTTGGCGTGGTGAATGTCGCTCTGTGACATCGGCATTTCGTCGTGGCGGACACCGTCCACCTCGTACGCGACACAGATCGGCACGGTGTCGAGGCTGCTCAGCACGTCCAGCTTGGTGAGGAAGTAGTCGGTGATGCCGTTGACGCGCGTCGCGTAGCGCGCGATGACAGCGTCGAACCATCCCGTACGACGAGCGCGTCCGGTGGTGACACCGACCTCGCCGCCCTGCTTCGCTAGGTATGCGCCGTGATCGTCGAACAGCTCCGTCGGGAACGGACCGGAACCGACACGCGTCGTGTACGCCTTCAGGATGCCGAGCACGGTGGTGATCTTGGTGGGGCCGATTCCCGAACCGACCGCCGCACCACCCGAAGTGGGGTTGGACGAGGTCACGTACGGGTACGTGCCGTGGTCGACGTCCAGCAGAGTGCCCTGCGAACCTTCGAGCAGAACGGTCTCGCCGCGCTCGAGGGCGAGGTTGAGTTCCAGGCGCGTGTCCGAGATGCGGTGCTTGAAACCCTCGGCCTGCGTCAGTACTTCTTCGACGACCTGCTGCGGGTCGAGTGCCTTGCGGTTGTAGATCTTGACCAGCACCTGGTTCTTGAATTCGAGTGCTGCTTCGACCTTCTGGGTCAGGATCTTCTCGTCAAGGACGTCCGCGGCACGGACACCGACACGGGCGATCTTGTCCTGGTAGCACGGGCCGATACCGCGGCCGGTCGTGCCGATCTTCTTCGCTCCCAGGAAGCGTTCGGTGACCTTGTCGATGGCCACGTGGTACGGCATGATCAGGTGCGCATCAGCAGAAAGCAGCAGGCGGGACGTGTCCACGCCGCGCTCTTCCAGGCCTGCCAATTCGGTCAACAACACACCCGGGTCGACGACGACACCGTTACCGATGACGTTGTTGACGGCGGGGGTGAGGATTCCGGACGGGATGAGGTGCAGTGCGAACTTGTCACCGTTCGGCAGAACCACGGTGTGTCCGGCGTTGTTACCGCCCTGGTATCGCACGACCCACTGAAGCTGCTCGCCCAGTAGATCTGTAGCTTTGCCCTTACCTTCGTCGCCCCACTGGGCGCCGATCAGGACGATTGCCGGCATGACGTTGTCTCCTACGGTCGACGTGCAGCAGTTGTCCCGCCGCATTGGTACTGCCTGGCTTCCGCGCACATGATGCAGCGCCGAACTGTTGCAGTGACCGAAGGAGCAGTCTAGCCCAGAGCACCAGACCAGACCTGACGGTCCAGAATTTGGCCGGTGACCATCACGATTGCGAGTCGACACAGAGACTCGCACTAAGATCGTCGGCAGTGATTCGGACGGCCATTTCGGGGAAGGGTGGCGAGGTCCCACTACCCGAAAAGAAGTCTGATCGAGCTAGGAGTGGCTTTGACCCCTGTGGTGCTCAAATGTGGCGATTCGCCGGTTCCACTCCCCCTGGGTGAACTCACGTCGTTCACTGTCCCCGAGCTTCCGGAGAAGCAAGACTTCGACGAGGCACTGTCCCAACTGCAGGTCGTGACGGAGCCGCGCTTGATCGTCGTGGGCAACGACGGCGCGTTTGCCGCGGCATTGACGCGGTTGATGCGATTGGAGCGACTCAACGTCGAACTCGCCTACGTCACCGAGAACAGGTCCGACGCAACCGATGCGTACAAACTCGCGACCGGTGCACGAGCTGCGCGCACGGCCTTGAAAGGCACAGTTCACACCGTGCCGCTCATTCGCGACGACGCTGGAATCGCGCTGGTAGGTGCAGCAACTATCACGGGTCCGGCGGATGCAGACGAACTTATCGGCGAGGCCTACGTCGACGACAACAAGCTGTTCTCCGGCACAGTCCCCGGCATCCGGATAATGCCGAGCCCCAAGCTCCCCGGGATCAAGGCATCAGTCGACCGCAAGAGCCGCTGGAGCGGGCGACGCTGGCTGGAAGGCCGAGCCATTCAACTGGGCTCGCCGGCAGCGCGACTGGTTCGCGACGGGGTGGCCAACCCACGCGATCTCAAGCGTTCGACCTTCTACCGGCACGACAAGACTTGGTTGTTGGTCAGGTGAGAACCGGAGCAGCACGGTCGGCGGTTCGGCCGAGCCCTGTCTTCCTCGGCGTAGTTGCGATCACTGTCATCGCCGGAATCGTCGCTTGGAACTCGACGTGGGGTTCCATCGCGGGCCGCGCGGGTGTTTTTGTCCTCGTGGTTGCCGGCTGGGTGGTCACGCTCTGCTTGCACGAATTCGCGCATGCCTATCTGGCGTGGCGTCATGGAGACACCGACGTCGAGGCTCGTGGCTACCTGACGCTCAACCCGCTCAAGTACAGCCATCCGATGCTCTCGATCGGTCTGCCGGTGCTGTTCATCGCATTGGGCGGCATCGGGCTTCCCGGCGGCGCCGTGTACCTGCGCACCGGGATGTTCCCGCCCAAGGTGCAGGCCCGAATATCGCTCGCCGGTCCGTTCACGAATGCCGTCGCCGCCGTGATCCTCCTCGTCGTCATACGTACGTACGGCTCATCGGCCGAGCATCTGACGTTCTGGGCCGGCCTCAGTTTCCTGGCTTTCTTGCAGGTCATGGCAACAGTTTTGAACCTGCTCCCAGTCCCGGGTCTGGACGGTTACAACGCGCTGGAGCCCTACCTCGCACCCAATACACGGCACCAACTCGACCAGTTCAAGCCGTACGGACTGCTCCTGCTGGTTGCGCTCCTGTTCGTCCCACAGATCAATGTCGTCTTCTTCGACGCGATCTACTGGATCTTCGAATTGAGCGGTGTGTCCGACTACTACGCCATGCTCGGTAACGCCCTCATGCGTTTTTGGACGTGATCGAGTGCGCTGGAGGAGACTCGTGAGAGTCTGACATTTCAGACATTCATTCTTCTTCAGGGGAGCATCGATGATTGCGACGTCATTTCAGTCCGGCGGAGTGGAGTACACCCTCACGCGGGCCGAGATTCGACACGTGGAGGCACTGATCGACTTGCTCGCCGACGACCCGATCGGCAGCACCCGGGAGACGACCAACCCCGAAGCTCGAACGATCTACGAGGACGCGTTCAAGCGAATCGACGAGGATCCGGCTCAACTTCTCGTCACCGTTCTGGTCGGCGACGCGGTAATCGGCACAATGCAATTGACCTTCATTCCGGGTATGAGCCGGATGGGTGCCACGCGACTGCAGATCGAAGCTGTTCGCGTCCACGAGGACTACCGAAGTAAAGGCATCGGCAGTTCGATGATCCGATGGGCCTGCGAAGAAGGTGCCCGGCGCGGCGCATTTCTGGCGCAGCTCACTTCGGATCAAACTCGCAAGGAAGCTCACGACTTCTACGAGCGACTCGGATTTGTGGCCTCTCATGTCGGGTTCAAGAAATCACTGAGCTGACGCCTTGCCACAAAACTCCCAAACGCGAGCTCGAGCACCGGGGCGTAGAGGTGCCCCGGTGCTCACGTCTTCAGTTGTCGCGGTTCACGCCGCTGTCGGTGGGCTGTTCCCGCCGATCGGCTGCTGATACGGATCGATCGACATCGGTGGATAGAACACTGTTTTTCGATCCGGGCCGATCTCCACCCGCCACTCCGTGTGATGCAGCGTCCGGTGATGATGACCGCACAACAAGATCAGGTTGTCGAGATCCGTTGGGCCACCATCGTTCCAGTGAACAATATGATGGGCATCGCACCACCCCGACGGTGTCCCGCACCCCGGAAACGCACACCCACCATCCCGAACCGCAAGAGCCCGGCGCTGCGGCACCGTCGCGGTCCTTGCTTCTTTGCCGCAGTCGAGCGGAACACCATTCTCGTCCAACAAGATCCGGGTGATCGTGCAGTCGCACGCCAGCATCCGTGCGGTGTCGATACTGATCGGGCCCACCCAATCCGTCCACGCGAACCCCAACTCCTCAGTGGACGGCAGGAGGTCCTTCAACGCCTTGAGGTCCGTCATGTCTTTCGCGGACGCGGTAACGGTGATGTGTGGTTTCACCCCGCCCTCGATCGGACCCAACCCCGCCCGCTCGTACCGGCGCAACAATTCGCAGAACCCGTCCGCACGCCGCAGTGCCGGCGTACGGATGTCCTTGACGCCGTCTTTCTCCGGTGTCGGCGCAGACAGGCTCGACAGCAACGTGATCAGACGCGCCCCGTTCACCGCATCCAGATCACCCTTCACCGACACGCGCCCGTACAAGCCTTTCGAGGCGTAGAACTCGTTACGCTCCGAATCCTCGCCGACCGGAACGCCGTCCTCGCGCTTGCCGTACTGCTTCTCGATTCGGCGGATCGCTGCCCGCACCGCATCACAATCCGCAATGTTCTTCGACGCCAGGCCAAGCAGGATCCCGCGAGCCGTGTCCACGTCCGCCGGCGTCATGTTCTTGGGTGGATGCTGACAGAACGACGCGACCTGACGGGCTTTCAACGCATCAACGTCACCGCGGTGAAACGCATCGCCCACCACGGGTTCGAGCATCAGCAACCGCGCCAACCCGACCAGCAGGCCGCACTCACCGATCTCCAGATTCGTCGACCCGTGCAGCCATTGCGCGATCGCCCGAAAACCCTTCCCGCCGAGAACTTCCCGGGAAAACATCTCCACGATCAGCAGCACCATCCGCGACTGCAACTCGTGTCGGGCGCGCACCAGATCGAGAACCTCACCCTTGAGGTCCTCGCTATCCAGTTGCCATGCTTCCCGACTGTCCATGCTCGAAGTTTAATCGAACATACTTTCGATAACCAGAGACAAACCGGACAACTTCAAGAAGACCTACACTCGAGAGCTGTTGAGATGCATCGCTATTCGCGCAACCGCCGACGCGATTCGTTGACAGAGACTCGCAACTCCCCCAAAGGCACTTCACGACCCGACTCACTGCGCACCTCGACGCGAACGCGCTCACCAGTAGCGTCGTCGACCACCTCCAACGGTCCACCTTTTCCGCCGTGCAGATACTTGTCGCCCCACTGCATCAGCGCGAGAACCGCCGGCAGCAGGTCACGGCCCTTCTCGGTGAGCACGTACTCGTGCCGCGTCCGCTTTCCAGGCTCCTTGTACGGCACACGCTCGAACAGTCCCGCCTCAGTGAGTTCTTTCAGCCTCGCCGACGCAACCGCCTCGGTAATGCCGACTCGCGACGCGAAGTCGTCGAAACGCGTTGTGCCGTAATAGGCCTCTCGCAGAATGAGCATCGCGGATCGAGTGCCGACCACTTCCATGGCCCGCCCGATCGAACAGTGCGTGGCCCGCCAGGCGTCGCGATCTTCGAGCACTCCGGTCAGTCGTACAGCGTCCATGCAATTCACCATACCCCCTGGCTTGCCATAACCATAGCCAGAGTCTAGATTGCTGACTATGGAACTTCATAGCCAGCCGGTGCGGATCGGACCCCTGCTCGCGATACTGTCGGGGGCGCCGTTTGTCGCCAGCCTCGATCTTTTTGTGGTCAACGTGGCCTTCGGCGACATCGCCAAGAGCTACCCGGGTCACTCGCTCGGCGAGTTCAGTTGGATCCTCAACAGCTACGCGATCGTCTACGCCGCACTGTTGATACCCCTCGGACGCTGGGCGGACAGGATCGGGCACAAGCGCGCCTTCATCGCCGGCCTCGCACTGTTCACCCTCGCCAGCGCCGCCTGTGCCTTCAGCCCGTCCTTGTGGGCACTGGTGGTCTTCCGTATCGTCCAGGCAGTCGGCGCCGCAGCGCTCACCCCGGCCAGCCTCGGGCTTCTGATCAATGCGCTTCCCGCCGCGAAACGTCAATCCGGCGTTCGCATCTGGGCAGCCGCCGGCGCTGCAGCAGCTGCATTCGGCCCTGTCGTGGGCGGCATCCTCGTAGAGGCCTCGTGGCGCTGGGTCTTCCTGATCAATGTTCCAGTGGGCATCGTGTTGCTCTACTTCGCAGTCCGACTCGTACCGGATACAACACACAAGGATCCCGATGCCGGTATCGACTTCGTCGGCGCTGCCCTCCTCACCGTCGGAATCGGCTCTCTCGCCCTGGCACTCGTCCAGGGTCCGGACTGGGGATGGACCGACAATCGCGTTCTGATCGCCTTCGCCGTGGCTGCCGTGACACTACTCTCGTTCTGGTGGAGCAACTCTCGTCACCGGACTCCGTTGATTGCTCCGGATCTTCTGAAGATCCGCTCGTTTGCCTGGTCCAACGTCACCGCCATCCTGTTCAGCGCAGCATTCGCCGCGGGTCTTCTCTCGAACATCCTGTGGCTCCAGGAAGCCTGGGGATACTCCGCTCTGCGAACCGGTTTCGCCGTCTCACCGGGTCCGCTTCTCGTTCCGCTGTTCGCCATCGCCGGCGGATCGCTGACGCGCAGGTACTCGGCGGGACGCGTCGCCGCACTCGGCAGCCTTCTGTGGGCAGTCGGAACCGTACTCGTTCTCGTCTCGGTTGATACGACGCCCAACTACGCGACCGGACTCCTACCAGGCTGGATCATCGCCGGGATCGGTGTCGGTCTTGCCCTGCCGACCATTCTGTCGCAGGCCACGGCGGATCTGGCACCTGCCAGATCGGCCACCGGTAGCGCAATCGTCAGCATGAGCCGACAGATCGGAACCGTTCTCGGCGTGAGCGTTCTGATCGCGGTTCTCGGCTCTGCTGTCGACTACGACACCTTCCGCCAGGCCTGGTGGGTGATCTTTGCCGTCGCGCTTGTGTCTGCCCTGACATCACTGGGAATGACACCTGCGACCACACCCACCCCGGTTGTCCCTGTTGAATCCGCCATCCCTGAAAGGAATTTGTCATGAGAGACGCAGTTATCGTCGAAGCCGTTCGCACTCCGATCGGCAAGGGAAAGGCGAACGGCGCCCTGCACGGCATCAACGCCGTCGACCTCCTCGCCCACAGCCTCAAGGCGGTAGTCGAACGCACTGGAATCGATGCAGCACTGATCGACGACGTCATCGGTGGAGCGGTAAGCCAAGTCGGTGAACAGAGCCAGAATGTCACTCGCACTGCCCTTCTCGCCGCAGGCTACCCTGAGTCGGTACCGGGAACCACCGTCGACCGACAGTGTGGAAGTAGCCAACAAGCAGTTCATTTTGCCGCTCAGGGCGTCATTGCCGGTGCGTACGACATCGTTGTCGCTGCCGGAGTCGAGTCGATGAGCCGAGTCCCTATGGGCTCGAGCAGCATCGGGCGCGAATCACTCGGCGTGGGTTTCGAAGAGCGCTATCCGGACGGTCTGGTACCGCAGGGCATCAGCGCCGAATTGATCGCTGCCAAGTGGGGACTGAGCCGCACCCAACTCGACGAGTTCTCGGCGTCGAGCCATCGGAAAGCCGCGCTGGCAACCGAGAGTGGTTACTTCACCAAGGAACTCGCCACGCTCCCGCAGCTGTCGGTCGACGAGGCCATCCGCCCCGGCACCACGGTCGAGACCCTGGCCGGCCTACGGACCGCCTTCGAATCCGACTACTACGCACAGCGATTCCCACAGATCGACTGGTCCATCACCGCGGGCAACAGCAGCCCGCTTTCGGACGGCAGTTCGGCGGTGATGATCACGACCAGTGAGATCGCCGCGAAACTCGGCCTCACCCCGAAGGCACGATTGCACAGCTTCGCAGTTGCCGGCGACGATCCGCTCTACATGCTCACCGCGGTCATCCCGGCTACGCAGAAGGTCCTGGCCCGTGCGGGATTGACGGTCTCGGACATAGATCTGTTCGAGGTCAACGAGGCCTTTGCCCCCGTCGTCCTCTCGTGGGCAGCGGACACCGGCGTCGACCTGTCCAAGGTCAACGTCCACGGCGGCGCCATCGCGCTCGGCCACCCACTGGGCGGCGGCGGAACGCGGATCATGACCACCCTGGTCAACGCGATGGAGCAGCGCGGCGCGCGCTACGGACTCCAGACCATGTGTGAGGCAGGTGGGTTGGCCAACGCGACCATCCTGGAGCGCCTGGGCTGAGCAATCCCCGATGGACGGCATTCCGACATCAGTGACCGAGTGCCGTCCATTCGGGATCCGGCTTGCGCGCAACGACCCGAAACACGATTCCGCCCCGGCCGCTGCGCTGCACCTCGTCGATCAGGAAACCGGCGTTTTCGAGGTATTCAACCGGTTCACGGGTGAGATGATCGGCACCGAACCGAACAAAAAGCGGTTCGACGACCTTCATCAACGTTCGAGCAACAACGTTCTTGCTCGGTCCGTGCTCGGCGAGGACGAATCGACCACCGGGTACCAGGACTCGAAATGCTTCGTTCGCAACTCGGTCCGGATCGGGGATCGTGCAAAAGGCGTAGGTCGAGACCAACGTGTCCACGCACTCGTCGGGAACATCGAGTGCTTGCACGTCTCCGAGTCGTAGGTCGACTTCGGTCTTCACTCCCTCGGAGACCTTGAGCCTGGCCTGATCGAGCATCGCAGTCGAGATGTCCACGCCGATGACGTAATCGACGTCGTCTCCGTAGAGAGGCAGGTTCAGTCCGGTACCCACGGCGATCTCGACCACGCGGCCATGCGCCTGGTCCACGGCCCATTTCCGGGCGTCACCGAGCACAAAGCGTTCGAAGCGCCCGATCTGTCGGTCGTAGTGCGCCGCCATTGCGTCGAAAGTCTTGGCGACCTGTGCAGTGTCTGGTTCACGCATAGTGCCCCGTTTCGATCGATCTTCTGTGCAGTCTTACACGCGGGCACCGGGTCGGGAAGACCTTTCGTGACGAAGGGCAACCGACCTCGCGAGGTCGTCCCTGACGGATGCCCCCGGTATCGTTCCAGGTGACCTGACCTCACCTACGACGATCATGGATAGAGACCTCGTGCGATCAAGTAACTGCGTCACCGGTTCGGTCCGGCCACCTTTTTCCACTGATTCCACTGGAGGTCTGTGATGGCCGGCGGACTCTTCGCCCTGCTCGACGACGTCGCAGCCCTGGCTCGTATGGCTGCCGCCTCGATCGACGACGTTGCCGCCGCAACCGGTAAGGCGACCGCCAAAGCGGCCGGCGTCGTCATCGACGACGCAGCCGTCACGCCGCAGTACGTCCGTGGGCTCGCAGCCGAACGCGAGTTGCCCATCATCAAGCGCATCGCCATCGGATCGTTGCGCAACAAGCTGCTGATCATCCTTCCGATCGCTCTGCTGCTGAGTCAGTTCCTCCCCTGGCTGCTGACGCCACTGTTGATGGTCGGCGGCTGTTACCTCAGCTACGAAGCGGTTCACAAGATCTGGGGTGCAATCTTCGGCCACGGTGACCACCACGAGGCCGCTGACGAGCATCCTCGCGACGAAGAAGCAGTGGTTTCGGGCGCCGTCCGCACCGACCTGATCCTGTCCGCCGAGATCATGGTGATCGCACTCAACACCATCGCAGGCGAAGGCTTCTGGAGCCGATTGGTGATCCTTGCCGTCGTGGCGGTCGTCATCACCGTGGTCGTCTACGGCGTCGTCGGACTGATCGTGAAGATGGACGACATCGGATTGAAGATCGCCGAGACGTCGTCTGGCTTCACCCACAAGGTCGGCCGAGGCCTCGTTCGCGGCATGCCTCACGTGATGTCAGTGCTCTCGGTCGTGGGAACCGCCGCGATGTTGTGGGTCGGTGGCCACATCCTGTTGGTCGGCATCGACGAACTGGGCTTCCACCCGCTCTACGACGCCGTTCATCACGGCGAAGAAGCAGTCAGTGACATCGCCGGAGTCGGTGGCGTGCTGGCGTGGATCGTCAACACACTTGCCTCGGCAGCACTGGGCCTGGTGGTTGGCGCCGTTATCGTCGCCGCTCAACTGGGTATCACCCGCATGCTCGCAAAGCGTTCTGCGACGGCTTAGCTGTCGTGCCCGTGGCGGAGCACCATCTGCTCCGCCACGGTGCGTATCCCGTCACGCAAAGACGAGGGTTCGAGCACCTCGACGTCGGCTCCCAGCCCGATCAGCTGCGAGAGCGCGACAGCTTCGCTCTCGAGTTTCAGCTCGGCACTGACCCATCCGTCGTTGTCCTCTGGCCCCACTTCGACTGCAGCGGCAAGCTCGCCCACCACATCGGGGAGCCGGCGCCTGCCCTCTGGTGTCAATCGCACGCGACACTCGAAGCGAAGCAGCGACCGGTCGAACTCGGCCATCGACGCCGCCCACCACGACGGCAGGTCGAAATCCACCGGCCGAGTGAACGAATCATCTTCTACCACGGCATTTTTGATGCGCCCGACTCGAAACGACAGCGTTCGACCGTTCATCCCCGCCACCAGATACCAAACACCGGCTTTGATGACCAGACCCAGCGGATCGACCGTCCGCTCGCGATCGCGATAGGCGAAGCGCAGTCGACGCGAGTCCAGCACAGCGGATGTGACGATCGGAAGCGCAGAGATGTCGTCGACGCCGCCGAACCAACCCGGAACGTCCACGAGAATGCGGTCCTGCCACAACCGTGCGCTCTCGCGCAGCGGACCGGGCAGGGAGCGGAGCAGTTTGGCGCCCGCCGAACCGACGGCGTCTGATCGTCCGAGATCTGCAGCGATGGACGGCACACCCAACAGCATGAGTGCGGACGTCTCGTCGTCCGTCATGCCGGACAACTTGGATTGCCAACCGTCGAGCAGACGGATGCCACCACCGGGGCCGCTCTCGGTCCAGATCGGCACACCGGCAGCCGACAACGAGGCCACGTCGCGGTAGATCGTCCGCACTGACACACCGAACTCGTCGGCCAACTGCTCGGCGACGACGCCGCGACTCCCCTGCAAACGCAGCATGAGTTGGAGTAACCGCGCGGATCTCATGGACCGAACATTACCGAGAATCACTGACAGAAGTTGTCAGGAATAGGGGTGCACAATGACCGTCATGGTCACCTGGAAGCAGTTCTCCGAAGAAGTACCCGCTCTTGCCGACGCGGTCCTAGCGCGGTTCAAAGCCCACAAGCATCACGTCCTCGCAACGCTGCGCAAGGACGGCTCACCACGGGTCAGCGGCACCGAAGTCGAAATCCTCGACGGGCGTCTGGTGCTCGGTTCGATGTTCGGCGCACTCAAGGCGAAGGATCTCATCCGTGACGGGCGCTACGCCCTCCACAGCAATCCCGGCGAGCACACCATGGAGGGCGGTGACGCGAAGATCGCCGGACTCGCACGCGAGGTGACCGGCGACGAGTTCGAAGCCGTGCTCGCAAGCTACACCTACGAAGTTCCGAAGCCTCTGCACCTCTTTGTCCTCGACATCGACGAGGTGGTGCACACGACCGTCGACGACGAACACATGTATGTCGATCTCTGGAAGCCGGGCAAGGAGATCACCCGCTTCACCAAGTGACGTTCTTCTCGCAGTGCTCGCCGTTGGCACACGATTCCACCTGAACGGTGGCGTGGGAAAGACCGTGACTCTCGAGGACGGTGCGCGCGGATTCCAGAACGTTCGACGAATTCGCGTCACTGGTCAGGTGGACTGTCGCGACATCCATGCCGGTGGTGAGCGTCCAGACGTGTAGGTCGTGAACACCCATCACGCTCGGCAGCGCCGCCAGGTCGGCCTCGACCGCTTCGACGTCGACGTCGGCCGGCGAAGCCTGCGTCAGAATGCGCAGCGATGCTGCGGCCAGTTTGATCGCACGCGGCACCACCCACAGCGAGATGAGAACACCGACGACGACGTCTGCCCACGTCCAGTTGAACAGCAGGACAAGGCCACCGGCGATCAGAACGCCGACGCTACCGACGGCGTCGGCAAGCACCTCGAGGTAGGCGCCACGCACGGCCAGGCTGTCCTTGGAATCGCCGCGCAGCATCAGCATCACGACGATGTTCGCGGCCAATCCGGCAGCCGCCGTGATGATCAGGGCGCCGCCCGGGATCTCGGGTTCGTTACCGATGCGGCCGATTGCCTCGTAGAAGACCCAGGCGGCGACGGCCAGCAGCATCACCGCATTGGCCATGGCGGTCAGCACTTCGGCGCGGTGCCAACCGAAGGTCCTGGCCGCGGTGGTGCTGCCCCTCTTCGCGAGCAGCAGCGCCGTCAGTCCCATGGCCATACCCACCACGTCTGTGAGCATGTGACCGGCGTCGGCAAGCAGAGCCAACGAGTTGATCAGGATACCGACCGTGGCCTCGAGTACGAGGAACGCAACGAGGATCGCAAGCGCGATCGCCATTTTTCTGATGCGTTGCGGTGACGGTCCTACGCCGACCGAATCTGCTGCCGAGTGGCCATGTGAATGACCGTGCCCTGCTCCCATTTGTCCTGTTCCCTCCCAAGTCCTTCTCAGAGCATATGCATACATTCGCATACATACAATGAGTTGCTCAGTGAGCGGGAAACGGCAGAGGTCAGTGATCCGGCTCGTAGGCGGGATGAGGCACGGTGGGCGGCAGAGTGGCGATCGACGAGATTCGCTTCATGCCCGCGACCTGCAACAGGTCGACGACCAGCGATCGAATCTGGGCGAACACCACCGTCGAGGACAAGCCCGCGTTCTCCACTATCGCCGGTTTCAGTTCCTTCGCGACCGAGCGCAGGACGCGCGCTGCTTCGGCCTGATCAGGCTGCTCCCCCGGCTCCGCCAGGATCATGTCCTCGAGAACTTCGACGGCTTTCGACAAGCGCTCGACCTGAGCCACCAGACGCGGATCGAGGATCTCGTCGTCCCTGACCAACGTCAACGAACGACGCGCGAGCACTCGAATGTTGCGCATCGCGTTGTCGATGGGATCGGCTGTCGCCATGAGCCTTTCGAGGCGAGGCCGACTGTTCCAGTACAGCGGGGAGATTCGGCTGATCTCGCGACCGCCGAGAAGGTTACTGCGCAACCCGTCGATGGCACCCTGAGTTGCGCGCGCCTTCTGCAGTGCCTTGACGATCGGGTCCGGGTCATTCGCGACGAGGCCGTCTGCCACCAATTGCAGTACCTCGGAAGCTGTTCCGAGGATCGATGCAGCATCCTTGCGCGCGCGTCGTACCGGGTGGGTGGGGATGATCGCGACCACCGCGATACCCACCAGACCACCGACAAGGGCATCGATCATGCGATCGGGACCGCCGCTGCCGCCCGGCGGGATCAGCGTCGCCACCAGCACAGCCGAGTTTCCCGCCTGCATGGAGAAGATCGGCCCGCTGTTGAGAAGCACCGCGACGGACATCGCCAGCACGACAACCAAACTGATCTGCCACGGTCCGCTCCCGATACCGGAGATGATCAGATCACCGATTCCGATACCGACCGTGACTCCCGCAACCAACTCGAACGAGCGTCGTAGTCGTGCACCCAACGACAGACCGAGCGAGACCACAGCGGCAATCGGCGCGAAGAACGGCGCGTGGTGCCCGATCACCGTGGTGGCAACCCACCACGCCAATCCGGCCGCCAAGGCACATTGAATGATCGGTAGCGCCGACGTCTGAAGCCGACGCACCGATTTGCGAGCCCGGTCCTTGATGCCGGCCCGGCTCGGACGGAAACTGCTAACCGAGGCCAAGCGCTTCGGCGGCGTTGGGATCGCAGTCTTCGAGCAGATCGAGGCAACGCGCGTACTCGTCGGCTTCACCGATCGTCTTCGCGGCCTTGGCCAGGACTGCGACGCAACGCAGGAAACCACGGTTCGGTTCATGGCTGTAGGGCACGGGACCGAAACCCTTCCAACCGTTGCGACGCAGTTGGTCGAGTCCGCGGTGGTATCCGGTACGCGCGTAGGCGTAGGCCGTGATGGTTTCGCCCTTGTCCAGGGCAGCCTCGGCCAGGTAGGCCCACGCAATGGAGGCAGTGGGGTGGTCGGCCGCTACCTGGGCCGGTTCAGCGTGGTTGAGCAGTGCCGATTCCGCGTCGTCGTCGCCGGGAAGCAGAGTGGGCTTGGGTCCGAGCAGGTCACCGAATTGGGTCATGCGCTCATTGTGCCCGCTACGCCTTTCTGCCACAGGACCGCCTCGCCGACGGTCGGAGTTATGCAGGCTACATACCGGTCGTTACCCTGACATGGTCATTGCTGCATAAGACCGAAGGGTTACCCGTGCCGGACTCGAAAGACGACAACTCGAAAAAGAGCGCAGCACCGAAGGGTGCGCCCGAGAAGTCGGCCCCGACCGAACCTGCGACTGTGGCGATCCAGAAGACAGACAAGGCCTCGAAAGCGGACGGCGACGCCAAAACTGCCAGCGCACCAACCGTCGCGATCCCCAAGGCAACTCAGGCAACCACAGCAGCACCGACACCCCGGCCCAAGCCGGAGCCTGCCACCGTCGCGATTCCGAAAGCCACGCAGCCGACACCACCACCCCGGCAGGCTCCGACCCCACCACCACCGCAGCGCGCCGCGCCTCAACCACCGCAGCGCGCCGCGCCTCAACGTGTGGGTGTCGCAGCGACCCCACCGCCGGCTCAGCCGATGCCGACTCGCATCGAGCCCGCCGCGCCGGAGAAGACCAAGCGCAGCGGCAAGGGCTGGTACATCGCGGCAGCAGCGGCCGGCGTCGCCGTCCTCGCGGCGATCGGCGTCGCCGTATTCGTCTCGTCCAACAGCGGTAGCGGTGAAAGCTCACCCGAAGCTCAGGTCCAGACCGCCATCTCGACGTATGTCGACGCTCTGCAGACCGGCGATCTGGCAACGCTGCGAACGTCGACCTGTGGGGCGTTGGGCGAGTACTACCGCACCATTCCCGACGCAGCGTTCGCTCAGGTCCACGACAATGCCGTCGCTCAGAAGACGATCCCGCAGGTCGGAGCCGTCGACGCGGTGCGCATCACCGACGACACCGCGATCGCTCAGGTCCAGGCGAGTTTGCCGAGCACGGGCGAGCAGTCGTGGCGCACGTTCGACCTCGAGCGCCAGGACGGCACGTGGAAGGTCTGCGATCCCAGCAAGTAGGTACCTGAACAGAAAATGCGCGCCGGCGAGAATTTCGCCGGCGCGCATTTTGTTCTGTGAAGCGCAGTTGTGAAACCGATCAGCCTGCCGACACCGAGCGTCCGGCCGACTTCAGGTCGTTGCACGCCTCGACGACGCGAGCCGTCATGCCGGCTTCGGCCTTCTTGAGGTAGCTGCGCGGGTCGTATGCCTTCTTGTTTCCGACCTCGCCGTCGACCTTGAGGACGCCGTCGTAGTTGGTGAAGAAGTGTCCGGCGATCGGACGGGAGAACGCGTACTGGGTGTCGGTGTCGACGTTCATCTTGACGACGCCGAAGTTCAGCGAGTCCTCGATCTCCGACTTCAACGATCCCGATCCACCGTGGAAGACGAAGTCGAAGGGCTGCGAACCGGAAGCCAGGCCGAGCTTGGCGGCGGCGACCTTCTGGCCCTCTTCGAGAACCTCGGGCTTGAGCTTGACGTTGCCCGGCTTGTAGACGCCGTGGACGTTGCCGAAGGTGGCGGCAAGGAGGTACTTGCCCTGTTCGCCGATGCCCAGAGCATCGACCGTCTTCTCGAAGTCTTCGCTCGAGGTGTAGAGCTTGTCGTTGATCTCGGCTTCGACGCCGTCTTCTTCGCCGCCGACGACACCGATCTCGACCTCGAGGATGATGCGTGCAGCCTTCGAGAGGGCGAGCAGTTCCTTGGCGATGGCCAGGTTCTCGTCGATCGGGATAGCCGAGCCGTCCCACATGTGCGACTGGAACAGCGGGTTGCGACCGGCGTCGACGCGCTCCTGCGAGATCGCGAGCAGCGGACGCACGTAGGTGTCCAGCTTGTCCTTCGGGCAGTGATCGGTGTGCAGCGCGATGGTGACGTCGTACTTTGCCGCGATCACGTGTGCGAACTCGGCGAGCGCAACAGCGCCGGTGACCATGTCCTTGACGCCCAAACCGGAACCGAACTCGGCGCCGCCCGTCGAGAACTGGATGATGCCGTCACTGCCGGCGTCCGCGAAGCCCTTGATGGCTGCGTTGATGGATTCGGAGCCGACACAGTTGATGGCGGGGAAGGCAAAGGAATGCTCCTTGGCCCGACCAAGCATCTCGGCATAGACCTCGGGAGTTGCGATAGGCACGGCGGGAGTCCTCCATATACGTGTCGTTCGGAGCGCTCGGCGATGTGAAAGCGCTTCGTGTGGTCCTAGCAGTATGGCAAGTCCGACTCGTCACGTCTCTTTGCGGTCTCGGCCCGCCGCCACCGACGCGATGACCTGCGGTGGTGGGAAACACTCAGATTCGGCCGGTACTCTGGCCACCGTGAATGTGCAGGCAGCAACTGAATCCGTGACGAACCTGGCCTTGCTGCCCGGCTTCCTCGATCCCGTGAACCTCTTGAATTCCTTCGGAACGTGGGTTCTGGTGGGATTGCTTCTGGTGGTCTTCATCGAATCAGGCCTGCTGTTTCCGCTCTTGCCCGGCGATTCGCTCCTCTTCACCGCAGGGCTGATCGCGGCGTCCAAGTCCACCGAGATCGAACCGTTCGCGCCGCTGTGGGTGCTCCTGGTGACCATTCCGATCGCCGCGATTCTGGGTGACCAAGTCGGGTTCTACATCGGCGCCAAGGGCGGAACTGCCCTGTTCAAGACGGACGACGCGCGGTTCTTCAAGAAGAAGTACATCGACGAGTCACACGCCTTCTTCGAAAAGCACGGCCCGATCACCATTATCCTGGCTCGGTTCGTGCCGATCGTGCGTACTTTTGCTCCGGTTGTCGCCGGCGCTTCGAAGATGAAGTACTCACTGTTCCTGACGTACAACATCGTCGGCGGCATCCTGTGGGGTGCCGGCGTGACTTTGCTCGGCTACCTCCTGGGGCAGATCGAATTCATCCGCGACAATGTCGACTACATCTTCATCTTGATCGTCCTGGTGTCGGTTCTGCCGATCGTCTTCGAAATCGGGAAACGAATTCTGGCGTCGAGACGTGGTGAAACGGCGAATACTTCCACTACGGACAATTCGACGGTGACAGTCCCCGAAGACCCCACCCCCTGATTGCAGAACGAGGCGAAGAACTGACGACGATGACGCTCGCATCCGGCAGTTTCTCCCCGCTCGAGACTGCCGGGCCTCTGTTGGTCTGGATCATCGTCGTCACGTTCGTCTTCATCGAGTGCGCGATCATCCTCGGGTTGTTTCTCCCCGGTGATTCGCTTCTGATCACAGCCGGAATCGTTCTTGCCGGCCACGAATCCGGCGCGGGCCACGTGTGGGCGTTGTCTGTCGGTGCGATGATCGCGGCCATTGCCGGCAACCAGGTCGGGTACGTCATCGGCCACCGGACCGGCAATCACATCAAAGCCCGTAAGGGCGGCAAGTACTTCACCGAGAAGAACCTGCACCGCGTGAACATCCTGTTGGAAAAACACGGGTTCTGGGCGGTCCTGATTGCTCGCTGGGTTCCGTGGGTGCGCACCCTGTGCCCGATGGTCGCGGGCGCAGCCAAGATGAACCACACGCGCTACACCATCGCGAGCACCATCGGCGCGATCATCTGGGCGCCCGTGCTCCTGCTACTCGGTTTCTACGGTGGCTCGTTCCTCGATCGCGTGCCGTGGTTGCTGCCCGCCGTGCTGATCGTGATGATGGTCAGCTTGGTCATCGGTACTGCGCTGGGAATCTGGCAGTACCGCAAGGAGATGGCCCGACCGGCCGAAGACGTCGAGGTCGAAGAAGTCCTCGACTAGAAGCTGACTGCTCAGTGCAGGTGGCTCTGGTCCCACGCCGGCAGCGGGTCTTCGTAGCGAGTCCATGCCCGCGGTCCTTCACGTAGTTCGTCATCGGTCAGCAGAGCCGGATCGAGGATTCGTGACGGCTCCGCCGGGTCCAGTTTCACTCCGATGAACACGATCTCCTGCCCTGGCACCTCCGCCGCCGACGCCCACAGTTGAGCCGGTTCGATGACGAGGTTGGGGCCTGCCTGCGACCAGATCGCGGCGAACTCGGGCCGACTGGCGATCCAGCAGAATCCCTTGCTCCGCAGGAGTCCGGCGAACTGACCGAGCGCGGCCTCGAGTCGCGCCGGATGAAAGGGTCGCGAGGCGCGGTATGTGACGCTGCGTATTCCGTATTCCTCGGTTTCCGGGGTGTGCCCACCGGCCAGTTCCTCGTCCCAACCGGGTACCTGCGCAGCAAGTTCCGGGTTGTAGAGACCGGTTTCGAGGACACGGTCGAGGGTGACGTTGCCGTGATCTGTTCGAATCAGTTGAGCGGTGGGGTTGAGCCTACGAAGCGTCGCCTCGACGGTTCCTGCCGCCCGCGGGCTCACCAGGTCGGTTTTGTTCAGCAAGATGACGTCGGCGAACTCCACCTGATCGACCAGGAGATCGGAGATGCTGCGTCCGTCCCCCTCCCCGGCTTCGAGGTTGCGCTCGTCCAGTCGTTCGCCTTTTGCCAGCTCGCCGAGGAAGGTCGACGCGTCCACCACGGTCACCATGGTGTCGAGCTTCGCGAGCGAGCCGAGGCTGAAACCGTCCTCGAATTCCCAGTCGAAGGTGGCCGCCACCGGCATCGGTTCGGAGATGCCGGTGGACTCGATCACCAACTGATCGAATCGCCCCTCTCGGGCCAGGGCGCCGACGGCGTCGATCAGATCCTCACGCAGCGTGCAGCAGATGCATCCGTTGGTCAGCTCGACCAACTTCTCTTCCGTGCGGTCGAGATGACCCTGGCCCGCGACGAGGGCCGCGTCGATGTTGATCTCGCTCATGTCGTTGACGATGACGGCGACCCTACGGCCATCGCGATTGGCGAGAATGTGGTTGAGGAGTGTGGTCTTGCCTGCGCCCAGAAATCCGGACAGCACGGTTACCGGTAGCTGCTTCATTCCTTAATGGTAACCATTGTCATTATCGACAACAGCAGGCGGGCCTACTGCGCTGCAGAGGCACTACCCGAGAACTGGCTCTCGGGCCTCGGCAAACCGAAATGATCACGAAGGGTCGTACCCGTGTATTCAGTCCGGAAAAGACCGCGATCCTGCAGGATCGGGACCACACGCTCGGTGAATATCTCGAGCCCACCCGGGTAGTACGGCGGCATGACGTTGAAGCCGTCAGCAGCACCGCTGGTGAACCATTCCTCGATCGTGTCAGCCACCTGCTCGGCGGTTCCGGCAAACACCCGGTGTCCGCGCGCACCCGCCAAACGATGAAGCAGTCCCCGAACCGTCGGACGCTCACGCTCGACGATGCCGGCGATCACCTGCAATCTACTTTGCTTGTTGTCGGTGACATCACCTGCCGCCGCGAACAATTCGACGGGAACCGGTGCATCCAGTTCCAGATTCCGAACATCGGTCCCGGTGAGTGCACCGAGTTGCGCGAGCCCGTACTCCGGCGAGGTCAACTCGTTGAATTCTCGCTCGAGCGCCTTGGCTTGTTCCTCGGTGTCACCGATGAACGGGCTGATTCCCGGCAGAATCTTGACATGATCGGGGTTGCGCCCGAACTGCGCAGCCCTCGACTTGATGTCGGTGTAGAACGCCTGCGCATCGGAAAGTCTCTGGTGCGCTGTGAAAATCGCCTCCGCATACTGACCGGCAAACGCGCGACCGTCGTTGGACGCACCGGCCTGCACCAGCACCGGGTATCCCTGCGGCGTTCGCGGTGCGTTGAACGGTCCCCGCACCCGAAGATGCCGCCCGACGTAGTTGATCTCGTGAATCTTGTTTCTGTCCGCGTAGATTCCGTTCTCCCGGTCCAGACTGATCGCGTCGTCCTCCCAGCTGTCCCACAACCGCACCACCGCGTCGACGAATTCCCTTGCACGCGAATACCGGTCCCCGTGATCCGGGTGCTTGGCCAGCCCGAAGTTGGCTGCCGCCAGATCCGTACCCGTGGTGACGATGTTCCACCCCGCGCGTCCGTTCGAGATGTGGTCGAGCGAGGCGAACAGCCGAGCCAGGTTGTACGGCTCGTAGTACGTGGTCGACGCCGTCGCGATCAATCCGATTCGCTCGGTCACCACTGCAATGGCCGTCAACAAGGTGATCGGCTCCAATGTCCCTGCGGGACCGTGCTCGACGTCGCTGCGCAACGCGGGACCGTCGGCGAAGAAGATTCCGTCGAACTTCGCCGCCTCAGCAGTGCGAGCGATCTCCTGGAAATACGTGACGTCGAACAGACGTTCCGGGGTTGTCCACGGATGACGCCACGCCGCTTCGTGATGACCGGCGGGGTGGATGAACGCGTTGAGGCTCAGTTGGCGCGGAGAATCAGACATGCCTGAATGCTGGCAACTGCCGCCGCAGTCCGACAGGGTTAGGGTTCGCGTGATTCCAACTCAGGGTGGGCAGGTCGGTATCGTCACATGGGTGAGCCGCGTAGTTGTAGCCGAGTTCGTACCGTCCGGAGCGACAGCAACTGTTCTTCATCAGTGGTGTGAGGTGTTCGCCGAAGGCCAGCGTCACCTGTCCGGGACTGCGCCGACAGCGACTGCGCTGATGGAAATGATCGAGGCCGAGGACAATTCGGCCGATGTACGGCGTTGGATTGCACGCGACGCCGGCACCGACGAGGTCCTCGGCATCGCCCAGGCACGACGCAACTCGGCCGAAGCCGATCTCGCAGAGTTTCGGATGTACGTGACACCCCACGCGCAGCGACGAGGGGTGGGACGAGCGCTTGCCGAACTCGTCGAAGTCGACATCGCCGGGTTCGGCGTGCGAAGAATCAGAGTGACGGCGCTCGTCGGAAGCGCAGCCGAGCATTTCCTGCGATCGTTCGACGGTCACCGCGTGTTGCTTCGGTTGGCCAACCAGGTCCAGCACCTCAGTGCTCCCACCGCACACAGCGCTCGCCCCGGCTATCGAATCGTCAGTTGGCGCAACCGAACCCCGGACGAGCTGGTCCACTCCTTCTCGGAGGCATTGAACCGACTCCTCGACGCGCCGGGCGCCGAACTGCAGGTGCCCGAACGCAATTGGGGAGCCGACGAGGTCAGATCGTGGGAACAGAAGATGACGGACGGCTCTCAAGTGCTCCTGGTGTGCTGCGCGGTCGACGACAGCGTCGGCGAAGTAGCCGCAGCGACAGTGGTGACGGTGGACGAACATGACAGCACCCACGCATCGCAGCACGACACCGTGGTACTTCCCCAGCACCGCGGGCACGGTCTCGCTCAGTGGGTCAAGGAGCAACAAGCGTCTGTATTGGCAGCTGAATTTCCCTCCCTGCGAAAGATTTACACAACGGTGAACGCGGAGAATCACCCGATGCTGACCGTCAATCGGAGCCTGGGATACCAGACCGTCGCGGAGCGGATCCTGGTGGAAATCAGGAGAGCCGAGAGTGCGCCGCACAAGCCTCGGTGACGATCTTCCTCCACAGGAGCGGGTGAGACTGCCAGAAGTTGTGCGCGACACCGTCGACGACCTCGAAACTACCGTTAGGCACGAGCTCGGCCAGTTACTGCAACGGCCACGACGGGCGAATGTCGTCGGCCGCCGCGAGAAATGTCATGGGCACTGGTGAGTCGGCCAACTGCCGAAACAGCTGTGGTTCATGGATCCATTCGATGAACGATTCTTGAAGCGATTGCCAGACAACAGGTTCCCAAGGTATCTGCGGGTCCGGCTCGATTCCCGCTTCGTACTGCTTCGACCATGTCCGGTCCTTGTGGAGGCCGTGCCCCGCGATGCCGACGACGCCGGACACCGATTCCGGACAGTCGAGTGCGTACCGCACCGCCAAGTCGGATCCCCACGAGTGCCCCAGCACGACCCAGCTGTCGATCTCGAACGTGCGTCGGACGAGTTCGAGGTCCGCAACGGCCTGCGCCATCGTATGAGCGCCGCCACCGGACCGGCCGACTCCGCGTGGCTCAGGGCACCACGCGCGCATTCCTTCCGGAACCAGCTCGTCGTGAGCAAGATAGTGAACGCATCCCGGGCCGCCGGAGAGAACCAGAACGTCCGCCCCTGCCCCACCGACATCGATGTGAAGACGTACGCCGTCCGTGTCGACCGCGTGCCCGGATTCCATGAGGGAAAAGCCTAACGCTTACGCGGGTATCCAGCCGCCGAGACGACAAATGCCGCCTCCATGAGCATCCACCCACCTACCTGCACCGAGAGGTCTCGCTCGGGCACGCTCGACGAGCGCACGGTTCCGGCGGCGAAGGTGGCGATGTCGCCGGACAGACTCGGCAATTGAGCATCCTTGGTCCAGTCGTGCCCGAACAGCGGCAGACCTTCGATCTGCAGTCTGTTGTTCCAGGCCGCTTCCGCGGAGGACAGAACGATCTGCGCTGCGAGTTCGCGCGCTCGCAGGTCCTCGTGAGTCTCCCAGGACAGGTTCACCACCACGAACGCGAGGTAGCGAGCCAGGATTGCGTTGAACAGTCCGCCGTCGCCTCCGCCACCGCCCGTGATGACTCCGTACTCGGTCATGCCGTCGTACACGGCGTCGACGAGTTTGTGGACTCGCTCGCGGTGGCGCGGTTCGCCCAATCGTGTCGACAACTCGGTTTCCAACCCCAGCGTGACGCCCTGACAGTACGAATAGATCGCGCGCTCGAGGGTGCCGTCGCGGCGGATACCGTCGAAGATCAGTCCGGAGTCCGGATCCCGCAGTGTCTCGTCGATCCAGTCGGCCGTTGCCTGCGCACGCCAGAGTTTTCCGGTGCGCGCCAGCATGATTCCGGCGGGTCCGTTTGCCGGTGTGTTGTAGAAATCGGAGCCTTTGCACCACGGAATACCGCCGCCGTCGGCCGGGGACCACGAATCGAAGAGTTGCGATTCGAGCGCCTGAACCGCGGTTCGGTGATCGACCGAGAACATGCGTTGCGCACGTTCGAGCGAAAGGCCCAGCCACGCCATGTCGTCGTAGTAGTTGTTGGTCCACGCCGAGACGTTGCGGACCCGCACACTGCGGGCAACCTTCGCGACCCGGCGACGACGCTTGGGGGTCGGGTCACGTTCGAGTGCGTCGATCGCAGTATCGAGCAGGTGCGCTTGCCACCAGTAGTGCCACGGCTTGAACATCCGCTCGCGTCGAACAGCAGGCCAGGCAACCACGCCGAGTGCTGTCCGGGGCATTCCCCACAGGCGCCGAAGGTGACGACTGACTATCGCGCCCTCAGCCGCATCGGCCCGCTCTGCCCACACTTCCTGCATAACTACCTATCCTGTCTGGTCGAGGCGCTACACGCTAGCCGGAATTCGCGAGCGAGATCAGCGGGAATCGGCGAGATCGGCATGCTCACGTACCCACGCGTGCATCGCGATGCCGGCCGCGACACCGGCGTTGATGCTGCGAGTCGAACCGAATTGTGCGATCGAGACCGTCATGGACGCAACCTCTTTCGCATGATCGGTCACTCCGGGGCCTTCTTGACCGAACAGCAGGATGCACTCCCGCGGCAGGCTTGCCGTTTCCAGCGGCACCGACCCCGGGGTGTTGTCGACGGCCACGATCGTGAGTGAATTCTCACGGGCGTACTCGACGAGTTCGCCGATGTCTGCATGGTGAACGATGTGTTGGTATCGATCGGTCACCATGGCGCCCCGCCGATTCCAGCGCCGACGCCCCACGATGTGGACCGCGGCCGCGGCAAACGCGTTGGCCGTGCGGACCACCGTGCCGATGTTGGCGTCGTGCGCGAAGTTCTCGATGGCGACATGCATCGTGTGACGGCGCGAGTCGATGTCCTCGACGATCGCTTCCCGCGTCCAGTACCGATACTCGTCCAAGACGTTTCGACGATCACCCTCGGCCAGAAGTACCGGGTCGTAGCGCTCGTCGGTCGGCGGTTCCGTGTCGTGCTCCTCGGCCCAGGGTCCGACGCCGTTGGGATTCTCGCCCCACTCGGTGGGTCCCGGTTCACCGGCTCCGCCGGACACGTCGTCGGCTGCGACTTCGGTCATCAGAACACCTCGTTGGAATCTGCAGCCACGGTGAAGCCGTGCGTGGTCTGATCGTTGACACACGAGACGTCTGTCGCGGTGGTCGTACAGGTGAAACCCAGTTTGCTCAGCGGTTGACCGGCCGCCAACACCGGATCGGCGTCGGGTCCGCCAGAGGTGTACACCTCTCCGCCCGAACACATGAAAGCACCCTCACCCTCGTCGGTGACGCGAATACCGTTGCCCCAGTTGACCATGCAGCTCTCCGGCCGCGGCGGAACGGGAGTGGTCGTTCCCTCGCACCCGGCTTCGATTCTGGTGGGCAACTTGATGATGCCGCACTGGAAGTTTCCGTCGGGAGTGGTGAAGTAGTACGACTCGTTGCGCTCGAACTGCACGTCCGTGAGTGTCGTCGTCGGTGGCAGCGTCGTGGTCGGTGGTTCGGTGGTCGTGGGGACGACGGGCGCGACGGTGGTGGTTGTCGTCGGCACTGCGGTAGTGGTGGACGAACTGGGCTGCGCCGCTACGGTCGGCGCTGAGTCCGCCTCCCCGCTGCACCCTGCGAGCACGAGCGCCGACCCGACGCCCAACAAGACGAACCCCACCCGAACACGAACCACCCGACTACCTCCACACACGTCATCTTGGCCCAGCAACAGCCGACAGTGCACTCTATCGTGCGGTCGACTAAGTGCTGGTGACGCGCTTGTTCATCAGCCGTGAGAGCCACGCGGGCGAGAACCGCGACGCGCTGAGGAAGAGCTTCGCCTGAGTTCCGACCGGGTAGTGAACCTTGTGCATCCGTCCGGCGCCGCGTGTGGCCGCCCACAGTTCCTGCGCGACGTCGGTTGCAGTCAGCTTGATACCCAACGATCTGGTGGCTCCGGTGTCCATTCCAGTGACCATCGCGGTCTGGACGAACAACGGCCAGAGCGCGAGAACACGGATGTCGTGCTGTGCCCATTCCAGATCGAGCGCCTCGGTCAGGCCGCGGATCGCGAACTTGGTTGCACCGTACGTCGCCAGTTCGGGCTGGCCGTAGATCGCCGAAGCGGAGCACAGATTGACCACCTGGGCGCCGACGGTATCGCGGAGGTACGGGAAAGCCGTGTGCGTGCCGTTGAGGGTGCCGGTGATGTTGATGTCGACCATTCGGCGATGCGCCGCAAGAGAAATATCCTCGAACCGTCCCGACGAGAGCACGCCCGCATTGTTGATCAGGATGTCCAGACGCCCGGACTCCCCGGCAAAATCGGCCAGACACTGCGCCCATCCCGCCGGATAGGTGACATCCAGGACACCCGTCACGACGCTCCCACCGAAACCGTCGATCTCGGCCTGCAAGGAGGCAAGGCCGGCGTCGTCGATGTCGAACGCGCCGACGCGGTATCCGTTGCGCGCGAACAACAGCGACGTCTCCCGCCCGATTCCAGCCGCAGCACCGGTGATGAAGACGTTCGGTTCGCTCATCCGGTCAGGCTATCCTGGATGTGGAGGAAATCTGATGAATCACCGTCGCGTCGTACACACCGTGTGTTTCATCGCGGTGGGGTATCTGATCGTGCTCGCCGTGTGGCTCGGATGGCTGGTCGAGCACACCCCACCTGGCACGCTGCCCTATCAGATCGGCGGGTTGCTCGCCGCTTTCGGCTCGGTTCTCGGATTCGGAATGGCATGGGCCAACCGCCCGACCCGCGCCGAGCGCAAACTCGAAAAGCACGGCCTCGAAGGGTGGGCACGAATCGACACCGTCACACCCCTGCGCCGAACCGTCGACGGCGAATTGGCCAAGCTCGCACTCCACCTCACGGTTCCAGGTTCCGATTCGTACTCGGGCCGGATCGAGTACGAGATCCGACCCGAGTACAAAGACAAGATCACTCCCGGATCCACGGTCACCGTCATGGTGGACCCGAAGAACCGAGACCGAATCATGCTGTGCCCGTGAAAGACTAGACGCTCTTCTTGCGCCCCAGCGCCAACATGCCCTCCACCAGCATCAGCTGCGCTCCCGCGTACGACGCCAGGATCACACCCTCGGCAGCAGCGCGGCCGGCGGTCCCGCGGATGAACAGACGACGCACCACGATCAGTCCGTCGGATGCGGTGAAGAGCACTCCGCCCAATCCGAGCCAGGAGCGTCGATCCTTGTTCGGGACGACTACGTCGAGCACGGCCTTTGACTGCGGTGCCAGAGCGGGGTCCGCCGACAACGTCGAGGTGGTTCCCAACATCAATCCGTATCCGGTGAGCGGCGTCGACACGCTCGGGGCCTTGGCACGGAGCAGTCCGGACGCCGTCGACCAACCGCTGATGCGGGGCCGCAGGGCAGCGCGGGTCGGCCGAGCGCCGCGCCGCAGCAGGAGCGCCGAGTAACTGGCCTGCATCACCGCGAACGAGGACGCGCCCTTGATCAGACGAGCATCGTTGTCCGGGTCGATCATGAACACGTCGCCGACAGTTGCAGCGGCGAGACCGGCCAGAAGCAGTGCGGTATCGGCAGTTTCCGTCTCCGAGCGCTTGCGCAGCACTCGGGCGGCCAGAGCGGGTGCGATCAACGGCTTCGCGATCTGCTGAACCCGCTCGTTACCGACTACTGCCCCGAACACTGTCGCTGCCGTCGCCGCCGCAAAAACTGCGTGCTCGATGCCCCACTTGCCCGCCATCACAATCCTCCTGTTGGTTACACGTCCAACAGCGACCGTACTGGGTCACTCAGGCGGCATCGCCGGATTTGACGTCCGCGCCGTAGACATCGACGTATTCCTGCCCCGACTGGTCACAGAGCACTGCCATCAATTCGTCCGTCGCCGCACGCACGACGGCCTGGTAGCCACGAAGTTCGCGGTACCGAGAGAAGTCGATCGGCTCCCCTACCGTGATCCGGACCTTGCTGAAGCGCCACATCCGCGTACCCGGCGGGTTGACTGCGTCGCCGCCGTGTACGACGACGGGAATGACCGGCGCCCCGGTTTCCAATGCAACTCGAATCGCTCCGGTCTTTCCCTTGTACAGGCAACCGTCGGGTGATCGTGTTCCCTCGGGGTAGATCCCCCAGACACCACCCTTGTCGAGAATCCCGATGGCCGTGTCCAACGCCGCACGGGAGGCGTCGGCGCCGCTACGGTCGATCGGCACCTGACCGGCCCCACCGAAGAACCAGCGCTGCATCGCGCCCTTCACACCGGTCCCGGTGAAATATTCACTCTTCGCGACGAAGGTGATGCGTCGGCGCACCATGAGAACCAGGAAGAACGAGTCGACGACTGCCCGATGGTTGCCGGCGAGAATCACCGGCCCCTTCTTGGGGATGTGGTGCTGACCCTCGATCGTCGGCCGCCCGAACAGCCAGAGGACCGGGCCGATCAGGACGTATTTGAACAGCCAATAGAGCACAGGGCATCACCTTTTCCGTCTAGTAGACAGTGTCTACGACGAGAATAGTAGACACTGTCTTCCATGACTGTCAGCAGCCTTCGCGAAACACTCGTCGCCACCGGCGTCGAGATTCTCGATGCCGACGGCGCCACAGAACTGACGCTACGGGAGATAGCGCGTCGGGCGGGCGTGTCGCACGGCGCCCCGCGGAGATACTTTCCGACCCACAACAGCCTGCTAGCCGCAATTGCCTCACACGGCCTGCGCGATCTCGCCGACAGACTCGATCCCGTCCTCGCCGGCAAACAACCCGCTCGTAGCCGATTGATCTCGGCAGCAATCGAATACGTGTCATTCGCCCAGGAGCGACCGGCGATGTTCGAGTTGATGTTTCGCCACGACCTCCTCGAGGGCGCAGGCAGCAACCTCCGAGAGTCTTCTCTCCCACTCTTCGCCGCCCTGCAATCCCTGACCGAAGAGGCCGACGCCTCCGATCCCACCACATCTGCGTTGAACATCTGGACCGGAACCCACGGCATCGCAGTGCTGGCGGCAAATCGAAGCCTCACACTCGTCGCACCCGACCTCGATGTGCCGTCGCTGGTAGCCACCGCCGTGACGGACCACCTTCCACGGACTCGTTGATTTACATAGTTAACCTATGCAATAATATTCTTCGTGACAGACGAAGAACAGCAACTGCACGAACTACTCGTCGACCTCGTGAGCAATACGCACCGCTTCGCGAAGCTGGCAGGCTCCTTCGCGTCCGATCAGTACCCACGCGCCTGGCTGCGCGCACTCTCGTTACTCGAGGAATACGGCGAAATGCGGATCAGCGACTTCGCTCGACTCGACAGAAGCTCGCAGCCCTCTGCCACTGCACTAGTGCGCAAACTCGGCGAGAACGGTTACGTCGAACGCCGCGCCGACCCCGAGGACGCCCGGGCAGTTCGAGTGGCCATGACGGACAAGGGACGAAAGATCTTGAATGACGGCCGAAACGAGATCGCCGACGCTCTAGTCCCCCACTTCGTCGAACTCGGGCCCGAGCAGATCAAGAAACTGGCCGACGGATTGGCCGAATTGCGGTCCATCATCAAGACTTCCGATCCCAGCTGAAACACCCACCACTGAAAAAGGAGGTGGCCGTGAGCAACACGACCGCGACATCAACGCACCAGAACGAGGCTCCGCCGAGCCTCCTGAAACAACCGAAAGCGGTGTGGGCGGTAGCCTTTGCCAGCGTCATCGCCTTCATGGGCATCGGATTGGTCGATCCGATCCTCAAACCGATCGGCGAACAACTCGACGCCACACCGTCGCAGGTTTCGCTGCTGTTCACCAGCTACATGCTCGTCACCGGCGTGGCCATGCTCATCACCGGTGTGGTGTCCAGCCGCATCGGCGCCAAGAAAACACTTCTTGCAGGCCTTGCCATCATCATCGTGTTCGCTTCTCTGGCAGGCGCTTCCAGCACCATCGGCCAGATCGTCGGATTCCGTGCGGGCTGGGGACTCGGCAATGCACTGTTCATCGCAACGGCGCTCGCGGCAATCGTCGGCGCGGCCAGCGGCGGCGTGGCACGGGCGATCATCCTGTACGAGGCTGCATTGGGCATCGGTATCGCAGTCGGACCGCTGGTCGGCGGAGTTCTCGGTGACATCAGCTGGCGCGCACCGTTCTTCGGCGTCGCAGCCCTGATGGCGGTCGCCTTCATTCTCATCGTGGTGATGCTTCCGAGCGCACCCAAGCCCGAACACCACACGTCCATCGCTGCGCCCTTCCAGGCGTTGCGGCACCGCGGGCTACTCACCGTTGCCATCACCGCGCTGCTCTACAACTACGGATTCTTCACGCTGCTCGCGTACACGCCGTTCCCCCTCGACATGGGGGCGTACCCGATCGGATTCATCTTCTTCGGTTGGGGCCTGATGCTGGCGATCTCGTCGGTTTTCCTCGCCCCTCGCCTGCAACGACGCTTCGGCACCCTGCCGATGATGATGCTGGCACTGACCCTGTTCGCACTCGACCTGGGCATGATGGCGCTCTTCACCGAGAACAAGATCGTATTGATCGTCGGTGTCGTCCTCGCCGGTTTGTTCCTCGGCGTGAACAACACACTCATCACCGAAACCGTCATGATCTCAGCACCCGTGGAGCGGTCGACCGCCTCGGCTGCTTACAGCTTCGTTCGATTCGTCGGCGGCGCCGCTGCTCCGTGGGTAGCCGGCAAGCTCGGCGAATCCAACGTCCACATGCCGTTCTGGGTCGGCGCGGTGCTCACCCTCGCCGCCGTATTCGTCCTGTCGAGCGGACGTAAGGTTCTCGCTCACGTCGACGACCACGATCCCGCGCCGCACAGCGTCGACGAAGCACTCGCCGTCACCGTAGGCGACTGACCCCTGTGAGTGGTTGAGGAGTGCAGGGACTCCTCAACCACTCACGGGGCGTCAGCTCAGGTTCAGATCTTCCAGGCCCAGCAGCGAGCGGTACTCGACGCCCTCGGCACCGATCACCGCATCCGCACCCGTGGCGCGATCGACGACCGTAGCGACTCCGACCACGGTGGCCCCTGCCTCGCGCAGGGCCTTCACTGCTGTCAACGGCGAATTGCCCGTCGTGGTCGTGTCCTCGACAACCAGGACACGCTTGCCGACGATGTCCGGGCCCTCGATCTGGCGCTGCATCCCGTGGGCCTTCGCGGCCTTGCGGACGACAAACGCATCGATCGGTCGGCCGGGAGCGTGCATCACCGCCATGGCAACCGGGTCGGCGCCCATCGTCAAACCGCCGACGGCGTCGAAATCCCAGTCCGCGACCAGTTCACGCAGCAGCGAGCCGATCAGCGGCGCTGCCTTGTGGTGAAGTGTCGCGCGGCGAAGGTCGACGTAGTAATCGGCTTCCTTGCCCGAGGACAACGTCACCTTTCCGTGTACAACAGCCAATTCGCGCACCAGCGCAGCCAAATCCTCACGATCGCTCATGAGTGCTCAGCCTACCGACCACTGCCTTGTGTTCGGCTTCTGCCTCTGGGCTACGTCCGGCTTCCGCCTCTGGGCTACGTCCGCCCGCGGCCACGTCCGACGATGTTGGTCAGCCGGCGAACCAGCCCCTTGGGAACGAGAGGCCCGGCCGTCGTGAGGACCTTGTACTGGAATCCCGGAATACTGATGACCTTGTCGTCACCGAGATCCTTCATCGACGCCGCAACCACCTGGTCGACGCTCAGCCACATCGGCTTGGGGATCGTGGACATCTCGATGCCCGCGCGCTCGTGGAACTCGGTGCGAATGAAGCCCGGGCACAGCGCCTGCACGCGCACTCCCGTCCCGGCCAACCCGCCGGACAGCCCTTCGGTGAACGAGATGACATAGGCCTTGCTTGCCGAATACGTCGAACCCCGCCCGGACAGCAGGCCCGCGACGCTCGCCACGTTGACAATCGTTCCGTGCGCCGACGCGATCATGCTGGGCAGCGCCGCACGGGTCAGCCGCATCACGGCGGTGACGTTGACGTCGAGTTGAGACTGAAGGAGCGCCGGATCGGCGGTCCAGAACTCGCCGGAGGTACCGAATCCGGCGTTGTTCACCAACACCTCGACGCCCTTCTCCAAACGAAGCGCGACCGTGTCGCGTCCGGCCTCCGATGCGAGATCGGCAACCAGAATCTCCGACTCGGTGCCGAACATCGTCTTCAACTCGGACGCGAGGTCGTGCAATCTGACCTCGTCACGTGCGACGAGAACCAGGTCGTATCCGAGGGAGGCGTATTTCTTGGCGAAACCGGCGCCGAGACCAGAGGTGGGTCCGGTCACCAGGGCAACGGGACGCACAGGGCGATCCGAGTGGGAAGTCGACATACCGGCCACGCTAGTGGTTATCGCGCCTGGACGGGAACCTTAAAGGTCAGTCGACCGGGCGAATTGTGCCCGAGCGCTGCGACGCCGGGCGCTGAGCCGGCTTGTCAGCCGCCTCGGGCTTGCGCAGCGATTGATCCGGACGTGGCGCAGATTCCCGCGGTGCGGGCTCACGCGGTGCGGACTCACGCGGGGCAAATTCACGCGGCGGAGCGTCACGGGGCGGCTGCTCTTGACGCGAACGGGGCTGTTCTACCGGATCCGGAGTTGGGCGAGACTTCTCGGCGCCCGGCCGCGGGCGGCTCGGATCGTGATCGACCTCGAGTTCGTTGGGATCGGTGACGGGAGGCAGGACATGCAGAATGCCGGACAGGCGCGCAACCGACTCGATTGCCGCGTCCCAGTCCCGGCCGTTACTGGTCACCGGAAGCGAACCGAGCGTCCACTGCCCTTCGCTCCACAGCATGCTGATCGACGGCGGAACCGATTCGGTGAACGCCACCATGCGCTGATCACAGACACGACGTGCGATCTCGAGATCGGTCGCGAAGACGACTCGTGAACCGATCGCACCCAACAGGTTCAGGTCGCCGTCCTTGGGCGGAGCCGTCGACTTCAACCGAAGATCGATGTCGACGTCCGACCCGATCTCGCGGCGAACAGCCACGATGGTTGCGGTCTCCTCCAGGTCGAACAGCACGAACTGCTCTCCGCGACGGCGGCCGCGGACGACGTCGGTAGCAGTGAGGTAGTCCTGCTTGGCCATGACCGCGCGGTGCCATTCGCCTGCCAGCTGATCGTCAGTGGCCGTGTACGTGTAACCCTGCGCCTTGGCCCAGATCTGACGCACTCGCCCGGATTGATCTCGCCTCGTCCTGTCGACGTACAGAAGCGCACCCGCGCCTGCGAGTGCAATTGCTGCCAGTCCGAACCACATTCCAGTCATCACCCTCCAGGGTAGCGACTCGCGGCCTCAACCTCCCGCGACACCCTGGTGGACTCGCCCGATGTGTCGTGAACGACTCAGTTGCCGAACTTCGGCAGCGACGTACTCAGAATCGTGTTGGCGGTCATCGTGCCGTTCTCCACCGGCGTTCCGTCGACGACGATGTTGTCTCCCGGTTGCAGATCGGCGATGGTGGCGCGGTTGAGCGCGATGAGCGTGGTGTCCGCGGTGGTCAGAATCGTCACCTGCGAACCCCCGATCGAATCGATGACCAACGTGCCGCCGTCGTTCGACTTCACGGTGCCGACGGCTCCCCCGGCGTCACCGATGACTTCGCCGAGCCCGCCTGGAAGCTGGCTGAGCGGAGAATCCGTCGTCGGAGTCGGCGCCGTGGTGCTGGCCTTCGGCGGTGTCGTGGTGGGCGCCTGCGTCGTGGTGGTCGGGGGAACGAAAGCGGTCTGGGTGCCCTTGTCGTTCGAGCCGAACGCCGAGAACGCGATGATCGCGATCACGGCGACCAGGATCCCGACCACACCGGCGGCCACCCACGTCGCGAGCTTGCGCTTCTTACCGCCGCCCGACGATCCATCGTCGATGAACGGCTGTTCCGGCGGAACTCCACCGCCACCACCGGCAACCGGATACTGCTGTGTATTTCCGTACTGCTGCGTGTTCCCGTACTGATCCGGGTTCCCGTACTGCTGAGCGGTGTACGGCGGATAGGCCTGCGTCGCACCAGGCGGCGGCGCCTGCGGATCGAACTGCGGGTTGTAGGCAGGGAACGCCTGAGTGGGATTCGGCTGCTGCCCCTGCTGCCCCAAGTACTCCGTGTTCTGATCCGGTCCGCCGTAGGGATACTGCTGTGCCCCCGGATACTGCTGTGCCCCCGGCGGCTGACCGAAATACTCCGTCGGCTGGTTCGGATTCTGGCCGGACACCGTCCCGTACTGCTCCGTCGGCTGGTCGGGCGTACGCCCCCACACCTCGGTCGCCTCGGGATCCTCACGGCGCGGCCCACCCGAGTTACGCGGATCGTTCTGATCGGTCATGCCTGGCTCACCTTCGGTTGGGACGAAAGAGCGTCGGAGTCGTTCGGAGAGGCGCGGGTGCACTCGTCCCCGGTTCGAGCATCCAGCCATCCAGGGTAGAACAAAATGCGAGTGCCCCGCCGATCCAAGTGGATCGACGGGGCATTCCGCTTACCGAATCAGGAGAGAACCAACTGATCCGCGTCCTCGCTGACACCGACGTGCACGGTGTCGCCGTCCTGGACCTTGCCGGCCAGGAGCAGCTTGGCGAGCTGGTCGCCGATCGACTGCTGAACGAGTCGACGCAATGGCCGAGCGCCGTACAGCGGGTCGTAGCCGCGCACTGCGAGCCACATCCGAGCCGCACCGTTCACCTCGAGGGTGAGACGACGCGCAGCCAGACGCTTCTGCAACTGCTCGAGCTGGATGTCCACGATGTGCTCCAACTGCTCCTCGGAGAGCGAGTCGAAGATGACCACGTCGTCGAGGCGGTTGATGAACTCCGGCTTGAACGCGTGGCGTACCGCATCCATGACCTGCTCCCGCGTGCCACCGGATCCCAGGTTGGAGGTCAGGATCAAGATGGTGTTGCGGAAGTCCACCGTGCGGCCTTGACCGTCGGTCAGTCGGCCTTCGTCGAGCACTGCGAGCAAGACGTCGAACACGTCGGGGTGTGCCTTCTCGACCTCGTCGAAGAGGACCACGGAGTACGGGCGTCGTCGAACTGCTTCGGTGAGCTGGCCACCGGCTTCGTAGCCGACGTATCCCGGAGGAGCACCGACGAGTCGGGCCACCGAGTGCTTCTCACCGTATTCGCTCATGTCGATGCGGATCATCGCGCGCTCGTCGTCGAAGAGGAAGTCCGCCAAGGCTTTGGCGAGCTCCGTCTTACCGACGCCGGTCGGGCCGAGGAACAGGAAGGAACCGGTGGGCCGATTGGGGTCGGCGACACCTGCTCGGGCGCGGCGAACCGCATCCGAGACGGCGACGACGGCGTCGGTCTGGCCGACGACGCGCTTGCCGAGTTCGGACTCCATGCGGAGCAGCTTCTCGGTTTCGCCTTCCATCATCCGGCCGGCGGGGATTCCGGTCCAGGCTGCGACCACGTCTGCGACGTCGTCAGGCCCGACCTCTTCCTTGAGCATCACGTCACCGTCGGAGGCAGCTCCGGAAGCGGCTGCTGCCTCTTCCAGTTCCTTCTCGAGCGCCGGGATACGGCCGTAGCGCAACTCGGCTGCCTTGCCCAGATCGCCGTCACGCTCAGCGCGTTCGGACTCTCCTCGCAGGGTTTCGAGCTGTTCCTTCAGCACGCGCACCGAGTCGATGGCCTGCTTTTCGTTCTGCCAGCGGGTGCTGAGCTGATTGAGCTTTTCGCGGTCGTCCGCGAGTTCCTGACGCAGCTTCTCGAGCCGCGCCTTGGACGCGTCGTCGGTTTCCTTCTCGAGTGCCACTTCTTCGATTTCGAGTCGGCGAACCGTGCGTTCCACCTCGTCGATCTCGACGGGACGCGAGTCGATCTCCATACGAAGTCGCGATGCGGCTTCGTCCACGAGGTCGATGGCCTTGTCCGGCAGGAACCGCGACGTGATGTAGCGGTCCGACAGCGCGGCAGCCGCCACCAACGCGGAGTCGGTGATGCGCACGCCGTGGTGCACCTCGTAGCGCTCCTTGAGGCCGCGCAGGATACCGATGGTGTCCTCGACCGAGGGCTCACCGACGAGCACCTGCTGGAAACGACGCTCGAGTGCTGCGTCCTTCTCGATGTACTTGCGGTACTCCTCGAGTGTGGTCGCACCGACCAGCCGTAGCTCACCACGGGCGAGCATCGGCTTGATCATGTTGCCTGCGTCCATCGCGGATTCACCGGTGGCTCCGGCGCCGACGATGGTGTGCAACTCGTCGATGAAGGTGATGACCTGTCCGGCACTGTTCTTGATGTCGTCGAGGACAGCCTTGAGGCGTTCTTCGAATTCACCGCGGAACTTGGCACCGGCGACCATGGACCCGAGATCCAGGGACACGACGGTCTTGCCTCGCAGCGATTCCGGGACGTCACCCGCGACGATGCGTTGGGCAAGGCCCTCCACGATCGCGGTCTTGCCGACGCCGGGCTCACCGATGAGTACCGGGTTGTTCTTGGTACGACGCGAGAGCACCTGCACAACGCGTCGAATCTCGGTGTCGCGGCCGATCACCGGGTCGAGCTTGCCGCTGCGTGCGGCTTCGGTGAGGTCGGTGGAGTACTTTTCCAGCGCTTGGTAGGTGCCTTCGGGCTCCGGGCTGGTGACGCGAGCGCTACCGCGGACGGTGGTGAAGGCTTCACGCAATGCGTCCTGGGTGGCGCCGTGCCGTACGAGCAACTGTGCGACGTCGGAGTCGCCGCCGGCCAGTCCGTAGAGGACGTGCTCGGTGGAGACGTATTCGTCGTCCATCTCGGTGGCGAGGTGCTGAGCAGCAGTGAGTGCCGCGAGTGCCTCACGCCCGAGTTGCGGGGTGGAGCTTGCGCCGGTTGTCTTGGGTAGGCGATCGACGATTGCCTGTGCTTCACGGTGTACGACCGTGGGGTCGACGCCTACAGCTTTGAGTAGTGGGGCAGCGATGCCGTCGGTCTGGTCGAGCAATGCGACCAGCAGATGGGCAGGCCGGATATCGGGGTTACCCGCCGACGACGCCGACTGCAGTGCAGCCGTCATCGCAGCCTGGGTCTTGGTTGTTGGTGTGAACGAGTCCACTTGTCACCTTTCTGGCGAAGTCGAACGGGAAGAGCCGCGACCGGTTGGTATTGCGACTGTGTCAATATGCTCAACGCGGACAAACTTGAGTCTATTCCGCTCAAGTTTGTTTTCGCCAGGCCGAGTTGGTTTCGTAGGTCACATTTTCAGCCGTACTAGAATTGTGGCGAGAGTTGCAGCTGGTGCGAAAGGGGGATGGATTGGATCCGACAGTGATCGCCCGTCTGCAATCCAGCCTCGATTCTCTGACCGACGACGAAGAGAGCCGTGCGCACTTCTCGGCAGTGTTCTACACCGGCCTCTTTGCGGAACATCCTCTGTACCGCTCATTGTTCCCCGCCGGGATGGAATCGCAGGGCCACCGTTTCTTCAGAGCCATCGAGTTCGTCGTGAAGAATCTGCCCCAGCATCGCCGAATCCGAAAGTTCCTCACCCAACTCGGCCGCGACCACCGTCGCTACGGCGTCGAGCGTGAGCACTACGAGGCCGCCGGCGTCGCGCTGAAGCGTGCGGTTCGGTCGATGTACGGCACGAGCGCGCACAGCCGCTACAAGTGGACGCCGGAGCTGGACGAGGCCTGGTCTCAGTTCACCGACCTCGTCGCCGGCACGATGGCCGACGGCGCCGAATCCGATACGACCCCGGCGCTCTGGGGCGCAACCGTGGTCAGCCACGAACGAGTCCTCGACGATCTGGCGATTGTGCGCCTCGAAGCCGACCCACCCATTCCGTACGGGGCGGGACAGTACGTCGGCGTTCAGATTCCCCAGCGCCCGAAAATGTGGCGGTACTACTCACCGGCGATTCCGACCAACCCTTTCGGTCAGCTCGAGTTCCACATCCGCAAGGTGTCGGGAGGATGGGTCAGCCCCGCGATCGTCAGCGAGACCAACGTCGGTGACCGCTGGGTCATGTCCACTCCCCTCGGCGGTCTCGAGGTCGATTTCACCAGCGACCGTGACGTTCTCATGATCGGATCCGGCACCGGCATCGCTCCACTGCGGGCACAGGTGATGGAAATGTCTCAACGCGCGCACAACCCGCGCGTGCACCTGTTCGTCGGCGGCCGCTATCCGTGCGATCTCTACGACCTCGAAACGCTCTGGCACATCTCGCTCAGTAATCCGTGGTTGACCGTCGTACCGGTTTCCGAAGAACCCGAAAACCCTTGGTGGCACAACGGACCGGTGCTGGAGCCACCCTTCGGAATGCACAGCCGACTGATCGGACCGATCGGAAAAGTGGTCTCGCAGTTCGGCTCGTGGGCCGACCGTCAGGTGCAGATCTCGGGGTCACCGTCGATGATCAAGACCACCGTCTACGCCTTGCGTGCCGGCGGAACTCCGCTCGACCAGATCCGGCACGACCCGCTCTACTGACTACAGGAGAACTTTCATGGCCCAGCGAACCTGGTCGAGCACAGTCGTCGAACATCACCGTCTCCGTGAGGATCTGGCGGTTGTTCGTCTTGTCGGCGACGTCGTCCCGTTCCGACCGGGCCAGTACGTCGACGTCAGCGTCCCGCAGAATTCGCGGTTGCTCCGTCGACTCTCCCCCGCACTGCCTCCCTCACACGACGGGAAGTTGGAGTTTCACGTCAAGACGGTTCCCGGTGGTTGGGTCAGCGGTTCGATAGTCAAGGACACCCAGCCTGGTGACGTCTGGCAGATCCTCGACCCGCGCGGCAACCTGTCCGTCGACGAGAACGGCCCCACCGTCATCATGGTCGCGGGCGGAACCGGTTTGGCCCCACTCCGGTCGATCATTCTCGATCTGGCTCAGACCCCGAACCCGCCGCAGGTGTACCTCTTCTTCGGTGGCCGAACGCTTCGCGATCTCTACGCTGCGGACATGCTGTGGCTGCTCGCCGACCAGTTTCCGTGGTTGCAGCCCATTCCTGTCGTCGAAGATCTCTCCGACGGCGGCCCGCCCGACGGATGGTTCGACCGGTTGAACGTCGACATCGGATTCGGCGACGATCATCTCATCGAAGGCACGCTCGCCGACGTCGTCGCGTCGTACGGTGCATTCACCGAACATCAGGTCCTGGTGTGCGGATCGGCGGCCATGGTTCGGTCGACGCGTGATCGATTGATCGAGGCCGGAACGCCGGCCGAGGTCATTCAGTTCGATCCGTACTGACGGTCAGTACGTCGGGTCGTTGCGAACGGTGTCGACGTCGATGCCCACTGCGCGAAGCCTGAATTTGGTGCTGTTGACCATGGATTCGCTGCCGACGACCTGAATGTCGTAGCCCGCCCAGTCCCCGAACGAGGTCACGACCTTACCGACCTTGCCGACGATGCGCCGCTTCATGCCGATCGGCGGCAGTGGCTCCGCTTCGGTGTGCCACCACGGATTCTCGTCTTCTTCGGAGACCGGGATGATCGTGAGCCACGGGTACTTCTCGGCCAGCTTCCACAGATGCGGAAGGTCGTAGAGATCGCACGGATGCTGTCCGGAGTAGAACAGTTGGACCTTGCGAGTGTTGCCGCGTCGGATCAGTTCGAGGATCTGAGCGCGAAGAGGCGCGACACCTGTTCCCGACGCGATCATCAAAAGGTCCTTGGAGTTCTCCGGAATCCCCAAGGCGCCGATGGGCGAACCGACCACCCAGGTGTCACCGACAGCGGTCTGGTTCACCATGACCGGGCTCACCCACCCGCCGGTGACCTGGCGGATGTGGAACTCGAGGATTCCGGTCCCGTCGTACGGCGTGGCCGGAGAGAGGTAGCGCCACATCCGTGGCCTCGCGGCGACCTGCACGCTGACGTACTGACCGGCGCGGTACTCCATCGTCTGGTCGAGTTGCAGCCGCACGACGGCGACGCCCTTGATGACCGGGCGGCATTCGATGACCGTGGCACTCCACGCGGGCGGACCGTCTTCCGCGTTGGCGGCATCCATCATCGCCGCCGAGATGATCGCGAGCGCGTTACGCCACGCGCTGTCGACCTCGTCGGTCCACATTTCGGCGCCACCGAAGGTCTCGAGTGCTTCGATCAAGGCATTGCCGACTGCCGTGTAGTGCTCGTCGGTGACGCCGTACTTACGGTGATCGCGGCCGAGCTGTGCGAGGTACTCGAGTATCGCGTCGGACTCGTCGAGGCGTTCGACGACGTGAGCGATAGCGCTGACAAGCCGGTCACGCTGCACATCCATCGCTGCCGGAAAGAACTCCCGGGTTTCGGGCGATCGAGCGAACAGGATCGAATAGAAGGTACGGGCGAGCCGTTCCGGACCATCTTCTACCGCAGCGACGGATTTGAAGCTCGACCGGACCAGAGAGATTGCTTGCGAATCCACGCTCATCCTCGTCCCGACTAGACGCGGCAAGACCCGCCGCGGAATTTCGTCTGCAGCTTATGTCACAAATGTCTGACTCGTAAATCATTCTGGACAAGTGTCACAATGCGACCCCATTTCGCGGTGTGACCGTCCCTTTCTTATTCTTGCGTGCAAGATAAACAAGAGCTTCGACACTCTCGATCGCCGAGCTAACGTTCAGCGAAATCTCAACCAGCCAAACAGGAGTCGTGCCGTGGATTTTGTTCGACAGGACGAATTGCCCACCGATAGCGGGCTTACGTCCCAGATCGCCTCCACTACCCCGACGCTGACCGAGCTTCAACGTCGGGAACTCGAGTGCGTCGAATTTTTCGACTCTCCGGAACTGGGACACCTCCCGACGTCTCGGCGGCGTGAGGCCTTGCGTGAACTCCATCGGACCGGCACCTACACGCACACAGCAGAGGAATTGCTCGTCGGCGCCAAACTCGCGTGGCGAAACCACGCCAGGTGCGTCGGTCGCGCGCATTGGCGGACCCTCAAACTCATCGACGCGCGCGATGCCGTCACGGCTTCCGCTCTCGCCGAAGCATGCTGGGAGCACCTGCGACTGTCGACCAACGGCGGCGCTCTGCAGTCGGTCGTGACGGTCGGGCCACTCCCCCGCGAGGACGGTCAGGAGTACCGAATCCTCAGCCCGCAACTGATCCGCTACGCCGGCTACCGGCAGCCTGACGGCACCATCCTGGGCGACCCGTGGCACGTCGATCTGACTGCTCAGGTCACCGCCATGGGGTGGAAGGGCGCCGGTACGCCGTTCGACGTTCTCCCCGTGCTGATTTCGGTTCCCGACGAACCCCTGCAGTACTTCGACGTCCCGACCGACCTGGTTCTCGAGGTCGAGATCGAGCATCCCGAATACAGCTGGTTCGCTGATCTGGGGCTTAAATGGCATGCCGTCCCTGCGGTCTCGGACATGAACCTCGACATCGGCGGAATCGTTTATCCCTGCACGCCGTTCAGTGGTTGGTACGTCAGCACCGAGGTAGGCGCACGCAACTTCAGCGACACCGATCGCTACAACATGTTGCCCACCATCGGAGCGATGATGGAGCTCGACATGAGCCACGACCGCACGCTCTGGAAGGACCGCGCACTGGTCGAACTGAACCGTGCAGTTATCCACAGCTACCGCAAGGCCGGCGTCATCATGGTCGACCATCACACTGTCGCAAAGCAATTCATCGATCACATCGCGCGTGAGGACAAGGCCGGGCGCAAGTGCCCGACCGACTGGTCATGGGTGAACCCGCCCATGTCCAGCTCGCTCACGCCGACGTTCCACCGCCTGTACGACGAGCCCGATCTCGACATCCGGCCCAATTTCGTGACAAAAAAGAAGAAGGGCACCGACCAAGGCCGGTGCCCCTTCCACAACTGATCGCGCTCAGAAGGGGATCTGCCCCAATCCGACGCCGACCACGAGCATCGTGATCGAGATCAGGCCCGCTCGCCACAGAACCTTCTTGTGGTGATCCGCCAGAGAAACACCGGCGAGTGTGACCAGTAGCAGGATCGCCGGGACCAGCGGGCTCTGCATGTGCACGGCCTGCCCGGTGATCGAGGCGCGCGCCATCTCCACCGGCTCGATGCCGTACTGCGCTGCAGTCTCGGACAGCACCGGCAGCACACCGAAGTAGAACGCGTCGTTGGTCATGAAGAACGTGAGCGGGATACTCAGGACGCCCGTGATGACGGCGAGGTGCGGGCCCATCGCGTCGGGGATGACCTGCAGCAGCCACTCTGCCATCGCCTCGACCATGCCGGTTCCCTGGAAAACGCCGGTCAGCACCGCTGCTGCCAGCACCATCGCGACCACCGAGACGATGCTCGACGAATGGCGTGCGATTGCTTCACCCTGATCCTTGACCGCCGGGAAGTTCACCGCGAGGGCGATCGACGACGCGATCATGAACAGCACCGGGATGGGCAGGATGTCCATCACGAGTACGACGAGAAGGATCGTCGTCAGCGCAGCGTTGAACCAGAGCAATTTCGGCCGCAAGGTGTCCCGCTTGGGGTCGAGGCCGTCGATGAATCGTCCGGTGTCGCCGCCGTCGTCCTCGGAGTCGTTCGAGCCGCCGGTGCCGGCGCTACCGGTGCTGGAACTTCCACCGTTTCCGACCTTTTCAAGGATGCGCTCAGAAGTCAGGACCAAAGTCCCGATCCTGCGGCGCTCCATGATCCCGAGGTGAATCGCGAATCCGAGCACCATGATCAGGCCGACGATCAACGACGGCACCATCGGCACGAACACGTCGGAGGGTGAGAGTCCCAGCGCGCTCGCGGCCCGGACGGTCGGGCCGCCCCACGGAATGATGTTCATCGTCGCGTTGGACAGGCCGGCGATCACCGTCAGAACGACGGGACTGACACCGACTTTGAGGTAGAGCGGAAGCAGCGCCGAGGTCACGATGATGAAGGTCGTCGAACCGTCTCCGTCCAGCGAGACCACCATCGCGAGCACTGCGGTTCCGACCACGAGCCTCATCGGATCGTCTCGCACCATCCGCAGGATGAGCTTGACCAGCGGATCGAAGAGGCCGACGTCGATCATGATTCCGAAGAAGATGATCGCGAAGAACAACAGCGCCGCGGTGGGTGCGAGCGACTTGATGCCGTCGGTGATCATGTCGCCGATTCCGAGGCCGGCCCCGGCAAGTAGTCCGAAGGCCACCGGAACCAGAGTCAGTCCCACCACCGGGGTCGCGCGTTTGGTGAGAATCAGGAACATGAACACCGCAACCATGAGGAAGCCGAGTGTGACGAGCATGATGAACTCCTTTAGTGCTGAATTGCCGAGAAAAACGGCACGGCAAATCGAGCCGGTGACCTTCGTGGAGGTGAAACGAAACTTCGGTAGTGCTCAGTTGATGCCGGGCGGATCGAGTGTTGCGTCGACGAACCGGGATTGATCGGTGAGGAATGCGGAGAACTCGGGTTCGGTGAGAACTGCACTGTTCCAACCGTTTCGGCGAGACAGCTCGTTCCAGCGCGGACTTGCCGCCAGATCCCGCACCAAATTCTGCAAGTGCTGACGCTGATCGTCCGTCAGGCCCGGCGGCGCCATGAGGCCGCGCCAATTGGTGAACGTGACGTCGACGCCAGACTCCGCCATCGTGGGCGCATCCACCGCCGGGGTACGGGCCGGCGAGCTGACCGCAAGGACCCGAACCGTGCCTGCCGCAATCTGATCGAGGTACTCACCGATACCGGTGGCGGCTACGTCGACCTGCCTCGTGAGCAGTGCGGGAAGCAGTTCGCCGCCGCCGTCGTAGATGCGGTACGGGGAGCGCGACGGATCGACGCCGACCGCCCGTGCGAACAGAAGGCGGAACAACCCGTCCGGTCCACCTTCACTCGAACCACCGCCGATCGAGATCGACGACGGATCCGCCACCCAGGCCTGCGTCAGATCGGCGAGAGTTTTGTACGGTGAATCTGCTGGAACCAGTAGCGCTTCCGGTTCTTCGACGAGTCTCGCAATCGGTGTCACGTCGGCAAGTGTGTGCTCGGACGGCAGTATCTCGAGCGAACCGAGAACTCCGAGCCCCATGACCATGAGTAGGTCGGGATTCCCGCTTTCGAGAGCCAACCGGTTGAGTCCGACGATGCCGCCCGATCCGGGCAGCACAACGACGTCGGCGTCGACGGTCCCTTCGTCGGCCAGTGCTTGCACCATGGTCCGGGCGGTCAGGTCGTAACCACCACCGGCCACCGAGGGCACCAGCACGCGCAGTTCTTCGGAACTCTCACCCGCTCGGCCACCGGCGACGAAGGACTCGACCGGAGTGCATCCGGTCGAGAGCACGAGAGTCATCGCGCAGGCACCGAGCAGGGCGATATGCCTGCTCAGCCGCTTCGATGTGCTCATGGCTTCGTCCTTGTCTGCCGGTACCGATGTGTGAACAGGTTTCATACTGACGCACTTTGTGACTGGGGTCACCATTGGGAAAGCAAATTGATTTGTGCTCATTGTGCTCACGAACGGCCGCTTTCCCGGCATCGAACTGAAGGCTAGGGTCTGGCTGGTGTCCTCAGGAAACGAGCAGGCGGAGCGAGAGAGCAAGTCGTCTCTGTTTGCCCGGCTGGTTCGCCGCCGGCACACTCTGGCGACACAACTTCTCGAACTGCAACTTCTGATCGTCGTTGCAGTTCTCGTGTGCGTCACCGCCCTCTCCCTCGCGCAGTCGTCCGCGAGTTTCCAACGCGAGGAGGGACGTCGCGCACTCTCGGCAGCGGAATCGCTCGCAGCCAATCCGGCAGTACGCGAGCTACTCCCCCAGGCGCAGACCCGTCTCCGCTCCGGACTACAAGGTTCGGTCGACTCGGTACGCGCCATCTCGGGCGTCACCTACGTCTCGCTTGCCGACGCCGACGGCAGTGTCGTCATTTCGACGCGTCCCGGTGATGTCGGCATCGACGCACGTCAGACGGAGGATCGGTCGTGGACGGGTTTGGTCGACACGCCCTCCGGCAAGGCCGTGGAGGCGCACGTTCCGATTCTCGGCAGCGAAGGAGCGATTACCGGAACCGCGATCGTCGGCATCGAGTACCCCTCGATCTGGACGCGACTGCTGCAATCTGCACCGAACCTCCTGGTATACCTCGCGGTGGCCTCGCTTCTCGGGGGCGTCGGTTCGATCCTGTTGGCCCGCAGGGTCAAACGGCAGACTCTCGGCATGGAGGCCGGCGAGATCCTGGACCTGGTTCGCCAACGTGAGGCGATGCTGCGTGGCCTCAAGGAAGGTGTCATCGCATTCGACGCGCAGGGAAAGGTGGTGCTGATGAGCGACAGTGCCCACCAACTCCTCGACATCCCACGCGGCAGTGCCGGCAGATCGGTGCGGGACCTCGGTCTCGACGACCGCCTCCAGAGTGTACTGACCTCCGGCACAACCGAATCCGATCAGTTGGTTCTTGTCGGCGATCGCCTGCTCGTCCTCAACACCGTCTTGATCGAATCGAAAGGCCGCACCATCGGGTCGGTCACCACTTTCCGCGACCGCACCGAATTGCGCTCCGTGGAAGAAGAACTCGACGTGACCAAAACCAGCACCGACGCACTACGCGCCCACATCCACGAGTTCGACAATCAACTGCACACCATCTCCGGCCTCATCCAGCTCGGCGAATACGACGAGGTGGTCGGCTACGTCGAGGGTCTGACCATGGAGCGCGCGCAGGTCAGCGCGACCGTGACCGAGAAGATCGCCGACGTCGGCACCGCCGCACTCGTGATCGCCAAGATAGGTGCTGCTGCACAGGGGTTGGTCACGGTCGAGCTGGCGGCGGACACGCATCTGGAGACGGTGGACCGCAGACTCGGACGAGATCTCGTGACGGTGGTCGGAAACCTCGTCGACAATGCCGTCGACGCCGTCGGTGAGATGCCGGAAGCCGCGCGCCGCAAGGTTCGGTTGTCGATTCGGGGCCGTGGCACCGCGGTCGAAGTGCGGGTCGAGGACGCCGGCCCCGGTATCGCGCCGGAGAATCGCGACAGGGTGTTCGGCCAGGGTTGGAGCACCAAGGGACAATCGAGTGACGGACACGGTTTCGGTTTGGCGCTGGTGCGCCTGACGTGTCGTCGGCGGGGCGGCGACGTCACCGTGAGCACTCGTTCGGCAGAGGACATCGAGTGGACTGTCTTCAGCGCAGTCCTACACGACGGAGAGGGCGCATGATCCGGGTACTGGTGGTCGACGACGACTTCATGGTGGCGAAGGTGCACAGCGGATTCGTCTCACGGATAGACGGTTTCGAAGTGTGCGGCGTTGCCCATTCGGCCGAGACCGCGCTGGCCGCAGTCGGTGAGTTGCAACCCGACCTGGTTCTTCTCGACGTCCACCTGCCCGGCACCACCGGACTCGATCTGATCGCCCCGTTTCGCGAGCTGGCACCGGAGCTGGATGTTCTTGTCATCACTAGTGAGCGTGAGGCCGGCTCGGTCAAGAAAGCGCTGCGCAGCGGCGTCGTGCATTACCTGATGAAGCCCTTCACGTTCGAGGTTCTCCGTGAGCGTCTCGAGCGGTACCGATCGACATATGCGAATCTCGACAGCTCCGGCGAAGCAGAACAGACAGCAGTGGACGAGGCCTTCGGTGTGGCAGGTGGCGCGCCCGGGGCGTCGTCCCACAAAGGTTTGCCCAAAGGACTCAGTCCTGAGACCCTTCAGCTGGTCGAGGCAGCACTACGAGACGAAACCGAACCCGCCTCGGCCACAGATATTTCCGAGAGGGTCGGCATCTCACGCGCGAGCGCGAGGCGCTACCTCGAATACCTCTACGAAAACGGGCGGTCCACCACTTCGCTGAAATACGGAGTGGTGGGCCGCCCGGAACGTCGTTACGTCTGGAAACGCTGACCCTTCGCTACACGACGCTGGTTCCTAGACCGCGCGGGCGCTGGTCTCCCAGTACCGCGCGCGCAGCGCCTTCTTGTCCAGCTTGCCCAGCGGCGTCAGCGGAAGGGAATCCACGAAGTCGATGCTCTTGGGCGCGTGAACCGAACCCTTGGCCGCCTTCACCTTCTCGACCAGTTCCTCGGTGTCGACGGTCAGTCCGGCACGAAGTACGACACAGGCCTTGACGGCTTCGCCCCACTTGTCGTCGGGCACACCGACTACCGCCACCGACGCGACAGACGGATGCGCCGAGATCACGTCCTCGATTTCGCGGGGGAACACGTTGAAACCACCGGTCACGATCATGTCCTTCTTGCGATCGACGATGGACATGAACCCGTCCTTGTCCTTGCGCGCGATGTCGCCGGTGTGCAGCCAACCACCCCGGAACGCCTCGGCGGTTTCGGCCGGCTTCTTCCAGTAGCCCTTCATGATCAGCGGGCCACGGACGCAGATCTCACCGAGTTCTCCCTGCGGCACCTCGTTGAGGTCGTCGTCGAGCAACCGGACGTCGAGCCACGGCACCGGACGCCCACACGTGGCGAGGCGGGCCGGATCGTCGGCGAGGTGTTCTTCCTTGCGCAGCACCGAAATAGTCATGCCGCACTCGGTCTGACCGTAGAACTGGAAGAAGATCTGACCGAACTTCTTGATGCCCTCCTGCAGTCTGGCGGGAGACATCGCGGACGCTCCGTAAAACAGCGTCTGCAAACTCGAGACGTCCCGCTTGGGCAGATCGGGGTGGTCCATGAGCATGTAGATCATGGTGGGCACCAACATGGTTGCCGTGATCTTGTGCTTCTCGATCGCTTCGAGCACAGCACCTGGCTCGAAGGCAGGCAGGACGATCAAGGCACCGCCGCGCAGCAAGGTCGGGATGAAGAACGCTGCACCTGCGTGCGAGAGTGGCGTGCAGATGAGGAAGCGGTTGTCCTCGGGCCACTGCCACTCCGACATCTGGATCTGATTGAGCGCAGCACCCGAACGGAAGGATCCGACAACACCTTTGGGCTTGCCGGTCGTTCCACCGGTGTACACCATGCTGCTGGCGTCTTCTGCGTCGACGTGCGCTGCCTTCAGCGGCGCGGGCTCGAACGTGGCAGCCAGCGCGAGGATGTCGATTCCCACCTCGGACGGCCCCATCGAGAGCACGTTGGTCAACGAGGGTGACGACGCCTTCAACTCGGCGGCGCGCTCTTCGAAGGCATTGGGATCGAAGATCAGCGTCTCGATCTCGGCGTCGTCGACGATGTACTTGTGGTCGTCGAGCGATCCCATCGGGTTCAAGGCGCTCGCCCGGCAGCCGGTGATCATGGTCGCGCCCATACTGATCAGAACCTCGGGGCGATTCTTCGACAGCATCGCGGTGCTGGTGCCCTGAGTGATTCCCAAAGACGCGAGCGCCTGGGCGAAGCAGCTGATCTGATCGCGCATCTGACCGCCGGTGAGGATCACGTCGCCGAGGTACAGCGCGGGCTTGTCGTGATTGCGTTCCAGAGCGGTGATGAGCAGGTCCGGACCGTATACCGGTCGGTGCAGGTCAGCGAACTCGTCTGTCATCTGGTCTTCCTTCTGCTCGGCGCGTGCAGTCATCGAGATGTGCTCCCGGTCACGGATACGATATCCAGAATTGCACAAAACTGGAACAGGTTCCACCTCTTCGATCGAATCCGAGAATGCTCCCGATCAGCGGGAAGCCCGTCGTCACCCGCGTGAGCGGTGGTTAGCGTCGATGTACCCACCGAGACGACAGCGTCTCGGTCGCGTCCAACGGAGAGTGTCATGACTACCAACCTCGGTACCGCCCACTTCACGGCAACTGCTCCGCGTACTGCCACCACGCTCCTCTCCGATTTCGACTCGTTGTACGGCACCGTGCGCTCGGCACCCGACGGGGCCGTCGTCGAGCAGGACGTCGTGTTCTTCGGACGCCCCGATCCCGGCGCACTGCTCACCGGATCCGTGAGGGCGTTGAGTTCGACACTCGAGCGGATCACCGAATACCACGACCAGACCGGACATCTGGTGGCCGAGGTCTTCGTCCGGGAAGTCCCGACAGCGGGCACCGGAACCGATTCCGTTGCCGCCCTTGCTGATTTCGCTGCTCGTCGTTACGGCTCGGCGTCACTACGACGCTTCCGCGGACGTTCCACCGCGACTTCCACGGGAGCAGATCTGCACTGCTCCGTGACAGTGCTCGCGACGTACGAGAAGGACCACGAGAGCGTGGCCGACGTAGCTCTGGTCGCCACCGATCCCGCTGGGGTCGTCACTGCCCGGGCCTGGGCGACTTACGCGATCGACGATGTGGCGACACTCGCGAGCTGAATCTCTGCAGGTCACCGAGTAGGCGTTCCATCCAGCGGGAACTGCCGTATCTCCAGCGGACGCTTCGTCGTTGTATGAGACGGATCACATCACTGGAGCGTCGCAAGACGCGGCTCGGAGGAAGACATGGCACTCGGAACCGGCCCACTCACCACTACGGACACCCCGACGCAGACGGGCGCCGGCGAGGAAATTCGAGAAATCGAAGCGGCAGCGCCTCCCGCACGGTTCGCACGTGGATGGCACTGCCTCGGACTGAGCAATACCTATCGCGACGGTCAGCCCCACCAGATCGAGGCATTCGGCACCAGCCTTGTCGTCTTCGCCGACAGCAAGGGCGACATCAAGATTCTCGACGCATACTGCCGCCACATGGGTGGCAACCTTGCTCACGGAACCGTCAAGGGCGATTCGATCGCCTGCCCGTTCCACGACTGGCGTTGGGGCGGTAACGGAAAATGTACGGCGATCCCCTACGCACGACGCGTTCCGCCGCTGGCCAAGACGCGGGCATGGATCACTCTCGAGAAGAACGGTCAGCTGTTCGTCTGGCACGATCCCCAGGGAAATCCCCCGCCCGCCGAGGTCACGATCCCCGACATCGAGGGCTTCGGAAGCGATGAGTGGAGCGACTGGAGCTGGAACACGCTCACCATCGAAGGCTCTCATTGCCGCGAGATCGTCGACAACGTCGTGGACATGGCCCACTTCTTCTACGTTCACTACTCGTTCCCCAAGTACTTCAAGAACATCTTCGAAGGTCATGTCGCGAGCCAGTACATGGAATCGGTGGGACGTGAGGACGTCATCAGCGGCACCAACTATGGCGATCCCAACGCTGTGCTCCGTTCGGATGCTTCATATTTCGGACCGTCGTACATGATCGACTGGATCAAGAGCGAAGCCAACGGGCAGATCATCGAGACCGTCCTGATCAACTGCCACTACCCGATCTCGAACAATGCGTTCGTCCTGCAGTACGGCGCGATGGTCAAGAAGCTACCCGGTATGGACGACGAGTCCACTGCCGCGATGGCCGCGCAGTTCACCGAGGGCGTCGAGATGGGATTCCTTCAGGACGTGGAGATCTGGAAGAACAAAGCTCCGATCGACAACCCACTGCTCTCCGAGGAGGACGGCCCGGTTTACCAGTTGCGTCGCTGGTACAACCAGTTCTACACCGACGTCGAGAATGTCACGGAAGACATGACGAAGCGCTTCGAATTCGAGATCGACACCACCCGCGCAGTGGAGAGCTGGAAGCGGGAAGTCGCCGAAAACGTTGCCGCACGCGACGCCCAGGCACTCGAGACAACCTCCTGATCCGCAGTCGAAAACACTGCTGAGACAACCAGACTGGATGCAAGGAACAACATGACGTACGAAGTGCTCGAACAGATCAACGCGATGGCCGACGACATCTTCGCCGAAGGCATCGAGGCCGAGCGGATCGGCCGGGTGGCCGACGACACCGCCAAGAAGATGAAGGCAATCGGTTCCATCCGCATGCTGCAGCCCAAGGAGCATGGCGGCATGGAGGCGCATCCGCGCGAATTCGCCGAAACCGTCATGCGCATGGCTTCACTGAACCCGTCGGCCGGCTGGGTCCACGGGATCGTCGGAGTTCACCCGTGGCAACTCGCGTTCGCGGATCCCAAGGTGCAGCAGGAGATCTGGGGATCCGATCCCGACACCTGGATGGCATCGCCGTACATGCCCGGCGGAATGTGTATCCCCACCGACGGCGGCTACAAGTTCTCCGGTCGCTGGCAGTTCTCCTCCGGTACCGACCATTGCGACTGGGCATTCCTCGGCGCGATGGCGTGCGACAAGGACGGCAACATGGAGATGCCGCCGCGCATGCTCCATGTGATCATTCCGCGCACCGACTACGAGATCATCGAAGACTCGTGGGATGTCATGGGACTTCGCGGCACCGGCTCCAAGGATCTCGTAGTCAAGGATGCGTATGTCCCCGATTACCGTGTCATGGACTGCGACGAGGTCATCGACGGCACGGCAGTGCGCAAGTACGGGCGCACCGAGACGCTGTACCTCATGCCGTGGTCGAACATTTTCCCCCTCGGAATCACCGCCGCCACGATCGGCATCTGCGAGGGAATGCTCTTCCACGCCAACGAGTACCAAGCCGATCGCATCAACGCGCAGGGCACGGCGATCAAGGACGACCCGTACACCTTGTTCGCCATCGGTCAGGCAACCGCCGACATCCGGGCTGCGCGCGACACCCTGCTTGCCAACGTCGACCGCATGTGGGATCGAGTGGACGCTGGCAAGGAAGTGACCTTCGAGCAGCGCGCGGAGGGACGTCAGACTCAGGTACAGGCCGCCTGGCGCGCCGTCAACGCAATCGATCAGGTCTACCCACGCTGCGGTGGCAACGCATTGCGGATGGACAAGCCGCTTCAGCGATTCTGGCGCGATGCTCATGCTGGACAGCATCACGCAATTCACGTGCCGAGCACCGTTTTCCACGCCGCATCACTGAGCCGTCTCGGCGCAGACCCGCAGGGTCCGCTGCGGGCGATGATCTGATCAGACTTCGACACAAGAAATCGACAGGAAAAAGACACGATGACACGCACCGACATCAAGGGACTTGGCTACGTCAAGATCTCGACCAACGACATGGCACGTTGGCGCACTTTCGCTTTCGACGTTCTCGGCTTCGCCAAGGGCAGTGGGCCGGACGAGAACGCGCTCTACCTACGACTCGACGAGCGTGCTGCTCGCATCGTCGTCGTCGAGGGTGAGCGCGACGAGATCGTCAACATCGGTTGGGAGGTCGCCGACCACGCCGCACTGCGCCGTGTCCAGGAGGCCCTCGAAAAGAACGGCACCGAGGTCGAGCAGCTTTCGCTCGCCGAAGCAGATGCTCGACGGGTCGAAGAGGTCATCGCCTTCACCGATCCCGGCGGAGCAGCCATCGAGGTCTTCCACGGAGCGATCCTCGACCACAGCCCCGTGGTGACGCCCTTCGGCGCTCGATTCGTCACCGGCTCACAGGGTCTCGGCCACGTCGTACTCCCCGTCATGGACAGTGCTGCGAGCTTCGACTTCTACACCGAGGTGCTCGGCTTCTACCCGCGCGGCGCCTTCCGCCTGCCGGCCCCGCCTGAATTCGGGCCGCTGCGAATCCGTTTCATGGGCGTCAACGAGCGTCACCACAGCTTGGCCCTGTGCCCGGCACCGCACGGCGGCGCACCCGGCCTGATTCACATCATGGTCGAGGTGGACACCCTCGACGCCGTCGGCCAGGCACTCGACCGCGTGATGAAGGACGGATTCTCCGTGTCGTCGACCCTGGGTCGTCACACCAACGACAAGATGATCTCCTTCTACGTCCGCGCACCCGGCGGCTGGGACATCGAGTTCGGCACCGAGGGCGCGAGGGTGGATCAGGACTCGTACTCCTCCGAGGAGATCACCGCTGACAGCTACTGGGGCCACGACTGGTCCGGAAGCGAACCACTGGCAGCTATGTAGTACCGCCGGTGGCGATTAATACCTGCCGGTGGCGATGTAATACCTGCCAGTAGTTAAACGACGAGGGGGTTTGCGCGAGCATTCGCGCAAACCCCCTCGTCGTTTCCACCGCGACGCGCCCGAAAACAGACCGGTGATCCACTTCACAAATCCGTAACTCTATGACACTATTTCTAATTGAAATAGCCAGTTCACTGGTTGTGGAGCTCTAAGAGAAGTGAGGTACACGATGACACTGCAGGCTGTGGATGCTTTAGGCGCCGATTCGGCCCCGACAGCAATTCTCGATCGCGTCTCGCTGGTTCTCGACGCCTTCGACGGTCCCGGCAGGTTGACGCTCGCTCAAGTCGTTCGGAGCACGGGCCTTCCCCGCTCGTCTGCCCACCGCATGCTCGAACGTCTTGTCTCGATGCGTTGGCTGCGTCGCGACGGCCGTGACTACGAACTCGGTATGCGCCTCGTCGAACTGGGATCGCTCGCGGTTCATCAGGACCGCCTCCACGCTGCAGCCATGCCCCTTCTCCATGAGCTCTACCGAGTCACCGGATTTGTGGTTCACCTCGGCATCCTCGACGGGCCCGATGTGGTCTACATGGAGAAGATCGGCGGACGCCTCGCCGCCGCAGTGCCGACGCGTGTCGGTGGTCGACGCCGCGCCGAGACCACTGCGATCGGTCAGGCACTGCTCGCGTTCGGTTCGCCGAAGTCCTCGGGCTACGCACTGCCCCACCTCGCCAGAATCCGCGAGTCCGGGGTTGCCTTCGAATCCGGAAACGGCCTACCGGGATTCAGCTGTCTTGCGGCACCGATCGGCCCCATCGGCCGCGCCGTCGCCGCGGTATCCATCTGCGCGCCGTCGAAGGCCCTCCGCCTCGACCACGTCAGCGCAGCGCCGGTCCGTATGGCGGCCGCTGCCATTTGGCGAGGCATCGACGGCGGATCGCTGAGCGTCACTCCGACTTTGCAACGTCGTCATCTGCTGCGCAACATGCCGACCGCAGCCGGGGCCTGACTCAGATACTCGAACCGTTGCCGGTGAGCCCGGCTTGCTCGAGCGCCAACACGTACTCCTCGACGTTCTTCCATTTGCCAGGCGTCGAGGGCAACGGTGATCCCAGTCGGTCGTGCTCGGCGACGTTCGCGAACTCGGCGGTCGCACGATCGATGTCGTCGAGCAGTTCGCGAGCAAGTTCGATCTCGGCTCGGAAGTACCGTTCCGACCATCGCAACGTCATGACCGGGAACGACCAGGCCGGCTCGTTCTCGGCATGATCTGCGTGGAGTTTCGCGCGTCGAATCTGCTCTTCGACATTGGCGATGTGGGCTTCCACCAGCGCCTTCAGTCGCTCGGGCTCGTTGAGGTGTCCCATCCACAGACGCAACATCACGCCGTGCTTGAGCACCGGAACTTCCACCGGTGCCTCCCGTGACCACGTCCGGACGGCGTCGGTTCCTGACCGAGTAATGGAGTAAAGGCGCTTGCCTCGCACCCCTGGTTCGGAGACGACCCGGGACTCCACGAACCCGATGCTTTCGAGCTTCTTCAGTTCTGCGTACACCTGGCTGATGGACGGGCTCCAATAGAAGAAGCCGACACTCCAGTCAGCCCACTTCTTCAAATCGTTTCCGGTCAGCTCCTCCCCGAACGTCAGCATCCCGAGCACTGCCCAGCTGGTAGCGGGAAGTCCTCGGGACACGTCATCAGGTTCGGACATGCCCGAAGTCTAACAATCACTGGTCATTTGCTGGTTTCGTAGAATCCGAACGGACCGCTGAGCGGGATCAAATTTGCTCGAAACCCCACCACCTGCCACTCGGTCGGTCCTGACCCGTGCCGAGAAGCCATTGCTGCCATTGAGTGGGACTGCCGCTGGATTACGGCCGCGGCGCCACACATCGTTGCTTCTGAAGCTGTTTGCAGAGTTTTGAACAAAAGATTTGAACAAGGAGACGACATGACCGCGGAAAACGCCGAGCCGCCAGTTCTGGACGGACGCACACTTCGCAACGTGATGAGCAATTTCTGCACCGGCGTCACCGTCATCACCGCTCACGACGGAAATTCACCCCTCGGTTTCACCTGCCAGTCCCTGGTCTCGGTATCGCTTGATCCCCCGTTGCTCTCGTTCTGCCCGGCGAAGACGTCGACAAGTTGGCCGAAGCTTCGCGAAACGGGAACTCTCTGCATCAATGTTCTCGCCCACGATCAGCAGGACATGTGTTCGGCGTTCGCTCGCGGCGGGACGGACAAGTTCCTCGGCGTCGAGTGGGATGCCGCCGGCAACGGTGCTCCGGCGCTGAGCGGCGCGCTCGCCCGCATCGAAGCAACGGTCGAGCAGGAGCACGACGCCGGTGATCACACCATCGTCGTCGCACGCATCACCGATCTGAACGTGCTGCGCCACGACGGTCCGCTTCTGTTCTACCGCGGCGGGTTCGGACGCTTCGACGCCTGAGTGCTCAGGCTGTCCCGCTGCGTGGGAGATGCCGGCGCCGAATCGAGCCCGCACCGATAGCGTCCGAAGTAGTTGTCAGACCCTGAACTTCTCGACTGATCGGACTAACTCGATGACCACTCTCGAACCAGACACCACGGCCGCGATCACGGCGACGGTTACCACCTACCTCGACGCCGTGGCTCGCGGATCGTCAGCGGACATCGCCGCCCTCTACGCCGAGAACGCGACGCTCGAAGACCCGGTCGGCAGCGAACCCCGCGTCGGCAAGGCCGCGATCACCGAGTTCTACGGCGCTCTCGAGGGCGGTTCGCAAGAGACAGAACTGCTTACCTTGCGGGTGAGCGGATCCAGCGCGGCCTTCCACTTCCGCGTCGTCACACCGGTGGGCGATCAGGTCTACGAGGTCGAACCGATCGACGTCATGACTTTCGACGAGGACGCCAAGATCACGAGCATGCGCGCCTTCTGGTCACCGGCCGATCTGATTGCACGCTGATGCGTCAGGTCAGTTGCCGCAACTGCGGAAATCGCGTCCTCGTCGAGAAGTACAGCGAAGCGCACACCAGCGTCCAATGGCTCGAAGAGTCGCAGGAAGTGTGCCCGGAGTTGGGTCGCGTGAACAGCCGTGCCAACGCTCAACGGACGTGTGGCGCTCTGCGCCAGACGATCAACGACCTTGCCGACGCCGGTGAGCTGGAGATGAGCCTGCGCAGCTACCCGGTGCCGGGCAAGCTGTCCTGAACGCTTCCGCGTAGCATTTCGGCGAACATGCGCGCCGATTCCAAGTCGTCGGCGTTCGGCCGCCCCTTCCGGATACCGCCGAACGGCTTGAACGGGAGATAGGTATCCCACGCACGGGACGAGAAGGCTGCGACCACATCGAAGCCCTTCTGTTCGAGCAACTGAACCAGTGGACGCGAGAAGCGATGAATCCCCTTGTCAGGAAATCCACTGGTGGCGAAGACAAAAGCCTTGGATCGCCGTTCTTCGGGGAGTGCCTCGACGAACGAGCGTAAATCTGCGTGGTACGAGCGTAGGTAGATGCCGGAGCCGAACCCCACGAGGTCGTAGTCGGCGAGCTGCGCGGCGTCGATGTCACCGGGCTCGACCACTCGAGCATCGAGAACTTCTCCGATGACGTCGGCGATCAGCTTCGTATTGCCATGGGAGACAGAGGTACACACGATGATTGCTTTCATCGGCTGAGTTCTCTCATTTTGGACATACGCATCCCTCCGCCTGGTTTGTCACTGACAGTTCCAGGATAGAGGCCCCGGCGAAGCTACGGAGAAGGGTGGCGATGGGGAATGATGCCGGTATGTCAGCAAGGTTGAAGGGACGAAGACGTGCGGTGAACGCGCTGCTCGTCGACGTCGAACGATGGGCCGCTGAGCACGATGACGTCAAAGCTGTAGCGCTGGTCGGGTCCTACGCGCGCGGCGCGGAGCGTATGGCGAGTGATCTTGATCTGATGATCCTGGCCGACGACGCGAACGCGCTCGCAAATGAAGACTGGTTCGACCGGCTCCGCCCCGACGCGCGATTCATCAGAGCCGCCAACTGGGGGCCAGTCCGAGAACGACGCTTCCGCCTACGGTCCGGTCTTCTCGTCGAACTGAATTTCGCGAGCGAGAGCTGGGCCGACCTTCCGCTCGACGCGGGCACTCGACGCGTCCTCGAAGACGGCCACCGAATCCTGTACGACACCGGGCCTCTTCGCGTCGCTACGAGCGCGGGAAGAACTGCTCGATGAGCACCAAGACGGTCTTCGAGACCTTGGCCGCCGAAATAAACGCGCTGCGCGGCTCTCCCGTCGTCGCGATCGACGGCGTCGACGGGAGCGGCAAGACGACATTCACGAAAAGTCTTGCAGCACAGCTGAATGAACGCCCCGCCATTGTGATTCACGTCGACGACTTCCTCAATCCGCCGGAGATTCGCCATCGCAGAGGTCGGCTGTCACCGGAAGGCTTCTGGCTCGACAGCTACGACTACGACGCCCTCGAGCGTCATGTTCTCGCCCCTCTGAGACCGGGAGGTAACCGCGAGTACCAACCACGACGGGACAGCGACGCGTACTTGCATGCAGCCGACGGAGCCGTAGTCCTCGTCGAGGGACTCTTTCTGCATCGGGACGAATTTGCTTCCCGATGGGACTATTCGATCTTTCTCGACGTGCCCTTCGAGATCACCGCCGAGCGAATGAACCTTCGCGACGGAACGAACGCGGATCCGGAACACCCGTCGATGAACCGTTATGTCGGCGGCCAACGTCTGTACTTCGCGGCTGCAGAGCCCTGGACCCGCGCGGACAGTGTCATCGACAATTCAGACCCGAAACTGCCTCGAATCACGACACATGCCGCCCACTAGAGTTGGCAGTCCGCATCGCCGGCCCCGCGTTTCATCGGTGCGCTGTGGATGTGAATTGGAAGGTTGCGGCATCCACGATCTCAGCGGGCGTGATGTCGATTTCGCCGTTGAGCCAGGCCGTCACCAATTCGGCCAGGCCGCCCACGAACAGTAATCCGTTGATCTCACCCTGATGGGGAGGCCAAGCTCGATCGCCGTACAAGAGCGCAGCCTCGTCGGCCACCATCTGCGCGAACCCACGCAGCGCTCTCCGCCGGTGAGTGCGCAGCGGCTCGTAAGCCACCGACTCGACCATCGCGACACGCCCTTTTCGAGGATCGTCCGTCAGGATGTTGACGAACGAAGCAATGGCGCTCCGCACGCGCTCCTCCCGTGTCCCCTCGGTCGTTCGGAGTGCAGCCATTCCGGCCACGCGCACCTCGTCGACGATTCCGTCGAAAACCTGCTGGAGGAGTTCGTCCCTGCTGGTGAAACTCTCGTAGAAATATCGCTCTGTCAGCTTGGCATGCGCACAGATGGCGGTCATGGTGGCACCCTGCCTGCCCGCGGCCGCAAACACGTCCAGTCCTGCTGCGAGCAAGCTTTCACGCCGAAGCGCGGCCCGCTGCTCACCACTCAGACCGGCATATCGACGGGGCGTGGGAGAAGCCATGAGTCGATCTTGACAGACGACGCGACTGTGACGCAGACTACCCCCATCTGACAGGCGCCACTGTCAGATGCAAACGGAAGGCAGGTACGTGATGTCGAAAATCCTGGCCGCTCCACCCATCCGGTCGCAGTTGCGTCCCATCTCAGGCAATTCGGGACTACCCGGAATAGGGCAAACTTTCGAATACATCCGCGACCCTCTCGCTCTGATGCAAAAACGCTGGGATCGTTACGGCGAGGTCTCGTGGTTCTCGATGGCCGGTAGACGGTGGGTCGCAGCCCTCGGGCCCGACGCATGCCAAGAAGTTCTCCAGAACAAAGACCGCGCTTTTGTCAACAGCGACGGTTGGTCAGTGCTCATCGGCCCCTTCTTTCACGGGGGTCTGATGCTTCTCGACTCCGAAGAGCACCTACGACAACGACGCATCATGCAACAAGCCTTCACGAGATCGCGTCTCGAAAAGACCGTGGACGTGCTGAATCCCGCGATCGCCTCCGCGCTCGACGCCTGGACTCCGTCCGATGGGTTCCGCGCCTACACCGCCCTCAAAGCTCTCACACTCAACCTCGCGACCGACATCTTCATGGGCGGCGCGGAAGGGACCACTGAAAGCGAAATCGACTCTGTGAAAAAAGCTTTCGTCGATTGCGTGCAAGCTGCAACCTCGGTGATCCGTTATCGAGTTCCCGGCACCAGATGGAAGCGCGGCCTCGACGGGCGCCGAACCCTCGAAAACTTCTTCCGCCGCTACCTACCTGCGCGCCGTTCACGCGAAACCGACGACCTGTTTTCCGTTCTCTGTCACATCGAATCAGACACCGGACAGCGCTTCAGCGACGGCGAGGTGATCGATCACATGATCTTCCTGCTGATGGCCGCACATGACACCTCCACCATCACCATCTCGACAATGATGCAATATCTCGGCCAGAATCCGCAGTGGCAGAACAGATGTCGGGCGGAATCACTCGCACTGAGTACGTCGACGCCGAGCTATGCCGAACTCGACCAACTCGCCGGCTTGGACCTGGTGATGAAAGAATGCCTCCGACTCGTCGCTCCCGTGCCGGTCATGGCTCGCCGAGCGGTGTGTGACACCCAGATACAGGACCACTTCGTACCCGCTGGGACCTACGTGTCAGTGGTGCCACATTTCACTCACCACATGCCGCAGTACTGGCCCGACCCCGAACATTTCGATCCCGAACGTTTCGCGGACCACCGACGTGAAGACAAGGTGCACCGGTATGCCTGGGAACCGTTCGGTGGAGGCGTGCACAAATGCCTCGGCATGCACTTCGCCGGCGTCGAAATCAAAGCGATCATGCACCACCTGCTCACACGCTTCGATTGGCAGGTCGCGCCCGGCTACACCGCCCCTCTCAACTACATGTCCTTGCCGTTCCCCTCCGACGGACAGCCGATCGATCTGAAACCACTCACGAATTCTCATGACCGGTAGCGACCGAACCGACGTCAGGATCAACTCGCACATGACTACCGGCACAGACGCTTTCGAAATCCAGAGGAAAACATGAGCACTCGGCCTGCCCGAAACCGGCATGCACGCGCTGCTCCGAAACCAGAGGTCGTCGCAGCGGCGGAGTTCCTACTCGCAGAATCCGACGCCCATGTCTTCCGTCGCCGCTATCTCGAACTGCTCACCCACACCACAGCACCGGATGGCGCAACCGTCACGGACTACACGGTCGCCGAAAGGTATCTACTCAACTCTGCAGCAAAGAGACGTGCTGCGCGGCGCCCGGCCAATCCTTAGCCACGATCGCCGGTCGGGCAGCGCTCGCGGCGAACGTCGAGAACCTCGGCACCGGTTTCACGAATTCGTCGTGGGGTAACGACGAAGAATAGAGTGCGCTGCCTGGGTGACGGCGGTGCGATCGTAGGTTTGCACGAAGTCGAAGGTCCGCTCGAGATCTGGACCGTTGTCATGAAGATCTCGCGCCGACAGCATCGCCGCATGGTGCGGTCCCAGAGTGACGACCGTCCACTCGTTGACGAGATCATCACCCGGGTCGAGCGGCGCGTGTTGAACTTTACCGTCGAGCATCACGGACAGTCCGACACCGTAGACACCGGCAAACCCTATGGTATCGGCGAGGTGACGCCACCGTGCTGTTGTGGATGCGGTGAAATGCTCGGCTTGTTGAAAGGTGCCCAGAACAAGCATCGAGGAACCCGATGTGGCGGCTTGCGCTTCGAGGGACTTGCTCAGTTGGATCAACAGACGCTTGGTACCGCGCCGGATCCGGCTGTGAGCAGACACGATCGAGTAGGGAGTGCCCACCTCGGGGATGGGATCACTCCACACCGGACTGTCGGGCATCGCGACGACCGGTTCGGACAACAGTGAACTCGGATCGTCGACTGCGGGATACAACTCACCCGTTCCGTATGTGGCTCCGATGGTGATTGCGGCAAGACGGGACGATTCCGAGTCGACACCCTCGGCAAGGATAATCGCGTTCGATCGCTCGACGTAGGCGCCGAGCGCGTGCACCGTCGTTCCCACTTCGAAATATGCTGCCTTGGAAAGCAATTCAGCGGAAGTGATAATGATGTCGGGTTCGACCAAAGACAGAAGTGTCGCCGAGTGCCTGTCGATGCCGACACCGTCGAGTGCAATCAGACGACCGCCCGCGCGGGCTTCTCTGATCACTGCCAGAGAGTTGTGGGGATCGGTAAGCACCGATGCGCTGTCAACCGTGATGACGATCCGTTGCAGATTTCTCGTCGCTCCTTCGATACCAGGAGCGTTCAGAGCTGCTCGGGAAGCCGAGTCGACTGCCACCAGCAACGGCAGGCGATCCGCGACGGTGCATGCGAGTGCAGTACGGGACATGGCCAGTTTGTGACTGTCGAATTCCGAGCGTTGCTGCATCAATTGCGAGGCGCGACGGAGGGCATGCGCCGAACACAGAGAGGAATTGTCAGGCCCACGCAATTGCAACTCGGCGCCTGCAAGTGCGTGGTCGTCGAGGCGGCGTATCGGTGCGAACTGCATGCTTACTTCCAGACCAATCACATCGGAGAACTGGGTGATCGGAGAATTCGACGATGTCGAACCGTTGCTGGTGTCATACGCCATGGTGTGGCTCTTCACTACGAGTCGGGACCACCAAGCGTTCATGCGGCCGGACGCGTCGATGGCAGCGCCGGCTGCTCGACACCGAACGAGACTACCGCAAATCTCGGCGCAACCCGGTGACGACAACCTGATCCCGCGCCGCAAAGTGCACATCGACACGCAGATCAGACCAGATACCAAGTCAACGCGTATCGAGCACTGCTCACTTCACATCGTTCGTGGGAGTTGTTTCCGGCTCAAGCACCGAGAGCATCAGCGGTCGACGTGGCAACGCCCGCAATGAGTTCGGAGGCGCCGAGAGCCTGAAAGATCATGGAGACCGCTCGCGTCGGGGCAAACAAGCGAATGCGGTTGTTGCCACGCCCCGCAGCATCGACAACGGCATTCGCCACTCCGGACGACATGAAGGTCACGCCGGAGAGATCGACGTGAATATCGGTTCCGACCAGGAGAAGTCGGTCGAGCGCGTGCACCAATTCCACCCGCTGACCCATGTCCAATTCTCCGGCAAGTCTCAGTACCGCATACGAAGGGGTGTAGCTTTCCACGTCGATACTGTACCGATGCCCTTCTCGGCCGGCGCTGTCAAAGAGATCGAGAACATTTGCAGCTGAAGAACGTTCGTTGATCGTAGTCATGAAAGCCTCTTGTCTGGACTCGGCGTGCCCCACCGCCCGAATCAGCGATGAATCACTGTGCGTCGGATAACCAACCGTGTCGGTCACTGCGTTCCAGACGAACTCTGCCACCGGCAGGTTTCGCCGACACAACCACATCTATAACGCTAGGGTCTCGAAAACGTCACAGCGCGATATCGCACTTTTGGCGCCACCCCTGACGCACTGAATCGCTACCTCGCCTGGCCCCCGGGGCGACGTCTCTGCGGCGTCGACCACTGGCTTTCTCGCTCATCGGGAAGGTGGGTTCGCCGCACCACCATTCCGCAATACCTTCTGTGACATGGATAACATTGTCGACGTACTCGTCATCGGATCGGGCGCTGCCGGATCGGCCGCAGCGCTCCAAGCGCACGCCGACGGCGCATCGGTCGTGATTCTGGAAAAGAGCGGACCTGATTCCGCGGGCGGCAACACTCGACTGTCCGGCAGTGGATGGTTCGTCAACCAGGACCCCGCTGCCGCCCGAACCGTCCTGCGTTCGTTGAACGGGGAGTTCCCCGTTGCCGAGGACGTCATCGATGCCTGGGCCGAGAACACTCACGGACTGTCCGACTGGATCCGCAGTCTGGGTGCAACTGTAGCGATGACCGGCGATTTCCATTCCACGGCAGAGTTCGCCGAACTTGACGGAAGTTCTTGTTACGCAGGGATGGACACCGTCGAAGGGAAGATGGGCAATGAACTTCTCTACCGGTTCCTCGTCTCCGCTCTCGCTGAACGCGGCGTCACAACACTATTCGACACCGAAGCCACCGGACTGCTGACGGATGAATCCGGAGCGGTGACCGGAGTCGAGATCCGTTCGGGTGAAAAGACTTCGCAGATCCAGGCACGCTGGGGCGTCATCCTTGCCACCGGAGGATTCGAAGCAAATCCGACGATGGTGCGCGACTACTTGCGTCTGGAGAATCCGAAGATCTGGGGCTCACCATCGGCAACCGGCGACGGTCACCGCATGGCACAGGCCGTGGGCGCCGATCTGTGGCACATGAACAACATGATGACCATTACGGGAATTCCCGGCGACCTCGAAAATCCGACTGGATTCTTCCTCGCACTGTGGAACGCGCACAACTATGTGTTCCTCAGCCGGGAAGGTAGACGCTTCACCGACGAGTCAGCCGAAATGCGGCATGGTCATGTGTTCAGAGAGGGTTCCTACCAACACTTTCCGGTGCAACCGATGAACGTCGTCTTCGACGAGACGATGAGGTTGGCCGGACAGCTGAGCCCCGGCCGCGACGCACTGCCCGTCGGCCACAGGGTTCTCGACGAAGGGTACGAGTGGAGTTCGGACAATCAAGCCGAGATCGACAAGGGATGGATCCTCAAGGCGGACACGCTCGCCGAACTCGCCGAGAAACTCGGACTGGACCCAACAGTCGTGGAAACGAGCGTGCGACGCTACAACGAGGCGTGCGCGGACGGCATCGACCATTCGTTCGGCCGCAATCCCGAAACTTTGGCCCCGGTGGCCACCGCTCCGTTCTACGCCGTCTCCGGGTCGCCACTGCTGGGATGGAGTAGCGGTGGGCCGCGCCGCGACGGTCATTCCCGCGTACTCGATACTGCCCGCAATCCAATTCCTGGCCTCTACGCCGCGGGCGCGGTCAGTTCCACCTACAGCGCGGCCAAGGACGGCGGATTCCACATTGCCGACGCCTTCGCATTCGGCCGTGTCGCCGGGGCCCATGCCGCCGCGCGTAAAGCTTGATATCGCCGGCCTTTCGACTGACTAGCCACGCACGATTACGTGGCTGGTCAGTTGTGGTCGATCGTCACGCAGATGAATCCTCTGCGCCGGATGAAACCGGGATTCGTACCGGGACGCTATCGTGGCAGCGCACGACGTGCTCGACTAGAGAACCCGAATCATCCGCGCCGAAGGTCTTCTGCCGATTCACACCCGAGCAGCCTTGACCTCGTCGAAGAACGCGATGACGGCTGCCTCGTTCTCCGGCGGAACAGTCAGCGATGCCCGTGGACCCGCTACCGCGATCGAGTCGTCGGCGAGCCTGTTCCCGATGGTGAGTTTCAGTCCCGACTTCGACGGTTTCGCCTTCACCGCAATGTGTTCGACATGCCAACGAGCCACTTCGCTCGTGCTCGCGGCGGTGCGGTCGAAGACCTCCACCGTGCGGTGGTCGAGGACCATCACGATGTTGATCCCGACGGTGACTTCCAGATAGCGCCGTTCCGCCACGGTGTACGCCTTTCGGTTAGGTGAAACCGACGCTACACACCGTGGCGGAACTCAGCGTGTCAAAACCTCAGCTGTTCAAGATTTCAGCTGTTCGAAACCTCAGCGGGACGAACTTCCTGCATCCACCGGCAGGGCGACCGACGTGATGTAGCGAGCCTCGTCGGAAGACAGGAATAGAGCAGCGTTCGCTACGTCCACCGGTTCGATCCACGGAATGGCGAGCATGTTCATCGTCATCGCTGCGGCAGCAAATTCTTCGCGCGTCGGGTTCTCGAGATCGGGGCGGAACTTGCCGCGCACCAACGGGTTTTGAATCATGAGGGTGTCGACGTTGGTGGGATGGACCGTATTGACGCGTACGTTGTGCGGAGCCAGTTCCTTTGCCAGCGAACGCATCAGACCAACGACTCCATGCTTGGCTGCGGTGTAGTGCGCGACTCCGACCAGCCCCCGAAGTCCGGCGATGGAGCTTGTGAGTGTCATCGATCCCCCGCCCCGCGCGATCAAGTGCGGAGCCGCGACGGTCGTGGTGTGCCACACGCCGGTCAGATTGACGTCCAGCATGGTCTGCCACATCGTTTCCGACATGGTCAGGGCCCCGTCGGAGGACGTGATACCAGCTGTAGCGCAGACGATGTCGAGACCACCGAGCATTCCGACGGCCGAGTCCACGGCACTGCGTAGTGCCTCGAGATCCCGAACGTCCACTACCGCAGATTCGACCTTTCGCCCCAGCGCCCGGATCTGCGCCACTGTCTCATCGAGATCGGCCTCCGTCGCGGGCGGCGTGACTGTGGTTTCCACCGAAGTGCACACGTCGACCGCGATGATGTCCGCGCCCTCTTCGGCAAAACGCACGGCCTGAGCCCGCCCGATTCCTCGTGCCGCACCCGTGATCAGCGCGATCTTGCCTTCCAATCGAGAAGTCATCAATTCACACTTTCTGGGTCAGGCCGGCGTCGACAACCAACTGACAGCCGGTCATGTAGCGGGACTCCGCGGATGCGAGAAACAGGACCGCATTACTGACGTCCACCGGATCGACCCAGGGAACGGGCAGCAAGTTGCGAGCGCTGAGCACTGCAGCAGCGTCTGCTTCGGTGGGATTCTCGATGTCCGGGCACAGGTTCGCGAACACTCGCTCGTTGATGATCATCGGGGTACGTACCGAACCCGGATGCACGGAGTTGACGCGGATACTCTGCGCCCCCAACTCGTTGGCCAGCGTTCTGGCCAGGCCCACCACGGCATGCTTGGCTGCGCTGTAATGACTTGCTCCGGCAATACCTTTGATTCCCGCTGTCGAGCTGACCAGAACGACGGATCCACCGTCGCCGAAGTGCGGAACGCAGGCCTTGACGGTGTGCCACGCGCCGGTCAGATTGACGTCCAGCGAGCGGTTCCACACTGCAGGATCGATGGTCCACGACGGTCCCGGCGTGTCGTAGACGCCCGCATTCGCGACCACGACGTCCAACCCGCCGAGTTCGGTAACGCACTCGGCCACGACGGCGGCCAGACCGTCGAAGTCCCGAATATCCGCCACACCGGTGACCGCGACACCACCTCGATCACGCACTGCCTGAGCGGTTTCCGCCAACCCCGATTGCGCCTGTTCGACATCCAACGCGATCACGGACGCGCCTTCCTCGGCGAGCCGCTCACAGTGTGAGCGTCCCATTCCTCCGGCAGCACCCGTCACGAGTACCCGCTTGCCCTCCAGCCGGCTCATGCGTGCACCGCGCTGTTCAGTTCGAAGCCTCGGTATCCCGCTGCTGCCACGTCTGCACAGATGTCGGAGTAGACACCGAAGCCTCCGATGAAGGGCATGAATATCCTCGGCTTTCCCGGGATGTTGGCTCCCATGTACCAGGAGTTCGCGGATGGGAACAATGTTGCCGACGCCCGGCGTGAGCACTCCTCGAGCCAGTTGTCCACGGCTTCGGCACCCGGCTCGATGGTGTCGATCCCCGCCGAATCGAGGTGGTTGATCGCGTCGGCGATCCAGTCGACGTGCTGTTCGGCAGCGAGAATCATGTTGGACAGCACACTCGGGCTGCCCGGCCCGGTGACGATGAACAGGTTCGGGAAGCCGTGAACTCCCAAACCAAGATAGGTTCTCGGACCCGCATGCCAGTTCTCTCGCAAGGTCTCGCCGTTGCGGCCACGGATCTCGATGCGATCGAGTGCCCCGGTCATCGCATCGAAACCGGTGGCGAACACCAATGCGTCGAGTTCGTAGTGCGAGTCGGTCGTCTTGATCCCGGCCTCGTCGATTGCCTCGATCGGTGCGCTCTTGAGATCGACCAGGCTCACGTTGTCACGGTTGTAGCTCTGGTAGTAGTCGGTGTCCGTCACGATCCGCTTGGTCCCGATGGGGTGGTCGTTCGGGATCAGCAGGTCGGCGATGGCCTGATCTTCGACCACCGATCTGATCTTGGCCTCGGCAAATGCGGCCGCCGTCGCGTTGGCGTCGATGTTGCTGGTCTGGTCTGCGAAGGTTTTGGCGAACAGAACACCGCCGAGCTTCCACCGCTCCTCGTAGGCCGCGTTCCTCTCGGCCTCGGACACCTCGAGCGCGCTGCGAGGATCCGAAACGAACGGAGATCCACCGCCACTGCGCTTGGACAGCGCTCGACGCTCGGCGTAGTCGGCCTTGATCTCTGCGCGTCGTTTGTCATCGAGAGGCGTGTTTCCCGCCGGCACACTGTAATTCGCGGACCGCTGGAACACGAAGAGGTGATCGGCCTGCTCGGCGATCAACGGAACGGACTGGATGCCCGACGATCCGGTGCCGATCACTCCCACTCGCTTGCCGGTGAAATCGACGCCCTCGTGCGGCCAGAAGCCGGTGTGGAAGACCTCACCGCCGAAAGTCTCGCGACCTGCAATGTTCGGAACGTTCGCGGTCGAGAGGCTGCCCGTGGCGCACACCACGAACCGCGAGGTGACGTCATGACCACCGTCGGTGTGCACTCGCCACGTCGACGAGTCCTCGTCGAACTGTGCGCTCAGGACACGGGTATCGAAAGTGAACCCACTGCGTAGGTCGAAGCGATCGGCGACGTGATCGAGGTAGGACAGGATCTCCGGCTGCGCGGCGTACTTCTCGCTCCAGTCCCAATCCTGTTGCAACTCTTCGGAGAACGAGTAGGAGTAGTCGAAACTCTCGACATCGCAGCGTGCGCCCGGGTAGCGGTTGAAGTACCACGTGCCGCCCACTCCGGAGCCCGCCTCGAAGCCGTGGACACGCAGCCCCTGCTCGCGAAGTCGGTGCATGGCGTACATGCCGGCGACGCCGGCGCCGATGACTACGACGTCGAGTGGTGCGGTGGAGAAGTCAGGATCGGTCATGGTGGCCACGCTACGAGTGGGTTGAATGGTAGAGGAACAGGTTCTCCCGCTGGGTGGGCGGAGCCTCCACCCCATGACACTGGGTGGGCGGAGCCTCCACCCCATGACGCTGGGTGGGCGGAGCCTCCACCCCATGACGCTGGGTGGGCGAAGCCTCCACCCCATGACACTGGGTGGGCGGAGAGCGCTGTGTCCACCGATCGGGGGACAGCGATGTCGTCCAGCACTCGGACCCGTAGGTGGACAGACCCGAAGGGATTTCGGGGCCATAGTTGTCTCATCACAGAAACACACGGTCACCGAGACCGACAAATCGAGGAGAACATGATGAGCACCAACACAATTCGACCTGAAGCACTTTCCTTCTCCGGCCTCAGCATGGCAGCTCTGGTTGCCCGCTCCGCCGGTGCGAACACGGTGAAGTCGATGACCGACACATCCGTCACGACGGCGATGATCAGCAATTCGGGTCGCGGGGCCCTGTATCTGGTCCACGCGTCCAATCCGAACGGCGACTGGGTCGTCCCGCCGGCGGACTACATCCTCCCCAACATGAACGTGAACGTTGTGGCCACGAGCAAGAACCAGAACGACTTCCCCATCGTGCTCACGTACCGCTCCGACGACGGTGGAGTGTTTGTCTTCAGTGCCACCAACTCGAAGACCAGGGCGGATGCCGGCGGTACGTACGCCCCCGACAGCCACGACGTCACGGTGACGATGACCTCGGGTTACCCGGCCATGAACGTCACGTACGTGCTTCGGTGACGCTTGCTCACTCCAACAATCCCTGCCGCATTGCAGCGGCGACGGCGGCGCCTCGATCGTTGACTCCGAGTTTCTCGTAGAGGCGCTGCACGTGGGTTTTGACGGTGGAGGGCGCAAGAAAGAGTTGTGAGGCAATGGCCGGGATGCTGGCGCCCTGCGCGATCAATCCGAGAACCTCACGTTCGCGCGCGCTGAGCGTCGGACCGGACGGTTCACTACGACGCCGAACCTCTCCTACCAATCCGGCGGCGATACTGGGCGGCAACACATCTCGTCCCGCAGCACAGTCGAGCACGGCACTCACGATCTCGGCGCGAGTGGATTCCTTCGGCAGGAATCCGGCAGCACCGGCTTGCAGGGCCTGGTACACGACAGACGATTCGTCGTGAGCGCTGAGCAGAAGCACACGCGTCGGAAGCTCGTCTCGAACGACTGCGGCGGCGACCTGAGTTCCATCCAGGTGCGGCATCCGGAAGTCGAGCAGCGCGACCTGCGGGCGTAGTTCGCGGATCATTGCGAGCGCTGCTGCGCCGTCGTCGGCCTCGCCCAGGACGTCGATGCTGTCACTGCCGGTCAGAGCCCGAACCACGCCCTCACGGAACAGTGGGTGGTCGTCGCCGACCACCACGGAAACCTTGCCGGCCAGCGGCTTCGTGCCTTCGCGCATTGCTCACTTTCTCACGCCCGTACCAGCAATGCGAGCACTTACGCCTCCCCCGATCGGGGGACATGAGATTCAACCCCGCCACGGCCCCGTCGGCGGACATACAGCAGCACTCCTTCGCGACAAGATTGATTCATCGCCGAGAACGGCAACCACACACCATCCCAGGAGCAGACATCATGCGTACCAACACCACTCGCTTCGTAGCAGTCACCGCAATCGCCCTCGCTGTCGGCGGAACCGCACTGGGAACCGCAGCGATCGCCAACGCCGGCACCATGCCCACCGACGGCCCGACGGTTGCCATGACCATCACCAACAACACCGACAACCCGATGCTGCTGGACAGCGCGTCCAACCCCTACGGACAGTGGATCAACGGCCCCCGCTCCTACCTGGCCCCGCACACCACCGAGATCGTCACCGCCTACAGCAGCGATCCCCGCGGTATCGGTGTCGACGTCACCTACAACGTCGCCGACGGCGTCCAGACGGTCATGGCTGCCAACAACTACGTCGGCAACCCCACCCTCGACGGGACTCGCATCATCGGCGACCCGACGCACGTCATCCTCACCGACTACATGGCCACCGGCTACCCCACGATGAACGCCTCCTACGACGTCTTCACGCAGAACTGAACCAAGCGTTGATGCAACCACGAACTTGATCCGCTACGGCCCACGACCCGGTATCCGCATGGATGTCGGGACGTGGTGTGCGCTGACCAGCTCAGACGCGTTCGACCAACACGCAGCGGGCGCCACTGAAGATCGTGGGCATGCACTTGTTGCAGTGGATGCACAGTGATTGGGTATCGGATTCGGCCGCGATCCGATTGATCAGATCCGGTTCTCTGAGCAGCGCCCGTGCCATGGCGACGAACTCGAACCCTTCCGCCATTGCGGTATCCATGCCCGCTTTGTCCGTGACACCCCCGAGCAGCACGAGCGGCAACTTCACCGCAGCACGAATCTGCCGAGCCTCTTCCAGCATGAACAACGGCTTGTACGGATAGGTATGCAACATGCTCTTCCCCACCAACTGCACACCGAGTCGAACAGGTTGCGGCATCGCGGCGGCGAACTCGCGGATCGGCGCATCGCCCTTGAACAGGTACATCGGGTTGAGCAGTGAACTGCCCATCGTCAACTCGAGCGCGTCGACGCTTCCGGATGCTTCGAGCCACTGCGCCACCTGGATTGCTTCGTCCACCCAGAATCCGCCTGGCACACCGTCGTCCATGTTCAGCTTGGCCAAGATCGCGATCTTGTCACCGACGGCATCGCGCACACTGCGTGCAGTTTCGAGTACGACGCGAGCCCGGTTCTCCAGCGATCCGCCGTAGGAGTCCTTACGACGGTTGAGTTTCGGGCTCAGGAACGAGCTCGCGAAATAGTTGTGACCGAAGTGGATCTCGACGGCGTCGAATCCTGCCTCGACGGCAAGTCGCGCAGCGCTCCCGTGCGCCGCCGCAATTCTGGTGATGTCCGCTGTCGTGGCAGTGCGAATCATCCTCATGCTCAACGGATTGAACGAACTCGACGGTGCCAGCGCGGGCAGTCCGGTCGACTTCTGATTCGCCACGGGACCGGCATGGCCGAGCTGCGCCGACGCAGCAGCACCTTCGGCGTGAATGGCATCGGTGAGCCGCCGAAGCCCGGGGAGGGCATCGGGCCGCATCCAGAGCTGGCCGTATTCGGTGCGCCCTTCCGGTGCGACGGCGCAATACGCGACGGTGGACATCCCGACTCCGCCGGCGGCTGGGCGACGATGGAACTCGATCAGCTCGTCGGTGACCAGGGCGTCGGGAGTTTTGCCTTCGAATGTCGCGGACTTGATGATTCGATTTCGAAGGGTCACCGGGCCGAGCTTCGCCGGGGCGAGCACGTCGGGAGCAGTGGTCATCGAGTTTGCCTCTCGCGGGAGTTGTTTGCAGGACGGTAGATCGATGGCCCCGAGCCGGCTAGGGCCCGTGCCACGGAGCGGGAAACGGCTTCAGCCCGGCCGAGGAGGCCGGGCTGAAGTCGTCATTGCCGTTCAGACGCGTCCGAAGTACGCATCCTTGAGCACTGCCAGGTCGTCGATGTCCTTGGCATCGGCGTCGAGAACCACCTTGCCGATGTCGAGGACCGTGACATGATCGGCGACGCTCATCGCGGCCTCGACTGCCTGCTCGACCAGTAGAACAGCCAGGCCGGTTTCCTTGAGTTGTTGGACGCGGTCCATCACCTCACCGACGATCACGGGAGCGAGACCGCCCGAAGGTTCGTCGAGAAGGAGCAACCTAGGCTGCGCCATCAGCGCTGCGCCGATCGCGAGCATCTGCTGCTGACCGCCCGACATGGAACCGGCGGGAAGCGAACGCTTCTCCCCCAGGATCGGGAACATCTCGTACATAAATTCGACGGATTCCATAAGCTCGCCGCGCTTTGCCTTGCGGGTGTACCCGCCCAGCAGGAGGTTCTGCTCGACGGTCTGCTTGTGGAAGACCCGCTTGCCCTCCTGCACGTACGCCATCCCCTGTCGTACCCGTTTGTGCGCGGGGACTCCGGTGATGTCGGCGCCGTCCATCTCGACGGTTCCGGAGGCCACCTTGTTGAGGCCGGACAGGGCACGGAGCGTGCTCGTCTTGCCTGCGCCGTTGCGTCCGAGCAGGGCGGTCACCTGACCGGGATAGACGTCGAACGAGACATCCCAGACGACGCGCAGATCGCCGTACCCGGTCTGCAAGTTTCGGACCTTCAGAATCGGTTCCATCACTTCACCTCACTGGTCTGATGGTCTACCGCGCCGATTTCTTCGAGAAGTGCTTCTTCGTCACCGGACTTGACTCCGAGGTACTCGCTCAAGACGCGTGGGTGATGTTCGATGGTTGCCGCATCGCCGGTGGCGATCACCTGCCCTTGCGCCAGCACGACTATCTCGTCGGCCAGCGAGAGGACGAGGCGGAAGTTGTGCTCCACCAACACCACTGTCGCCCCGGCATCTCGCAGTACCCGGATCAGATCTGCCAGGCGTTCGAGTTCGTCCTCGTCGAGTCCGGATGCCACCTCGTCGAAGAGGACGACCCTCGGTTCGGCGATGACGGCGCGAGCAACCTCGAGCATGCGACGCATCCCCAGGGGCAGCGACGTCGCGATCTCGTTGCGCAAGTGCGACATCCCCACGAGTTCGAGGACACGCTCGGCCTCGACGATGTCGGCCTTCGCGATCCTGCGGAAGCTGGGCAGGCGAAGCACAGCCGACGCCATCGACGCTCGGTGCACCGAATAACGTCCGGATGCAACAGCTTCCAGAACCGTGATGTTTTCCGGAATCGTCGGAGTTTGGAACGTGCGCGCCACACCCACGCGCGCCACCTTGTGCGGCGACGACTGCGAGACCACCGTGTCACCGATCGTGATCACGCCCGCATCTGCGGTGTAGAAGCCGCAGATCATGTTGAGCATGGTCGTCTTACCCGAACCGTTGGGCCCGATCAACGCGGTGACCTTACCGGCCTCTGCGGTCAGGGTTGCCGCATTGAGCGCCTGGTTGCCACCGAACGCTTTGGACACTCCGTCGACCACCAACCGTGCTCCGTTGATCGGCGCCAGTTCCGGTGTCCCACCGCTGTTTTCCTTTGCAGTGACTACGCCCAGGCCGGCCTTGCGATCGAGTTTCGAGACGATCGCTCGCCCGACCTTGGTCAAACCCCCGGAGAGAAGCACACCGCCGATGATCAGGAAGCCGCCGTAGAAGATCAGCGAATACTCCTGGAACGCCGTCGACTGGTTGGGACCGAGCTGCATGATCGCGGCACCGACCACGGCGCCGTACACACTTGCCGCACCGCCGAGGATCGACGCCGCCAGAACTGCTGTGGCAAAGGTGAACCCGAAGGCTTCCGGCGAGATGAACAGGTCGGTGTTGGCGAACAGCGCACCCGCCAGACCGGCGGGGAACGCACCGATGGCATAACCGAGCAGCTTCATCCGGAACACCGATACACCCTGCGACGACGCCAGAACCGGCGACTGCTTGAGCGTGCGGAACGCGATGCCGTGCCGCGAGACCACCAGGTTACGCATCACCGCGAACCAGAGCACGGTCACGACGACGACCACCATGTAGTACTGCTGGGTGTCGAGTTCGGAACCGAAGAACGTCGGCGGCTCCATACCGGTGAGGCCGTTTCGGCCGCCGGTCTTGCCACCGAAGATCGCCAGTACGTCCGGTACCAGCAGAACCAGGAAGAACGACGTCATCGCCAGGGACCAGTTGCCCAGGCGCAGACCGGGAACACCGGTCAGGATTCCGACCGCCAGTGCCACTGCTCCGGAGGCAGCAAGCTGAAGCAGAATGTCGGTGTGACCTGCCTGGGACATCAGACCCGCGGTGTAGGCACCGGCCGCGTACATCGCTGCCTGGCCGAGTGCCAGTTCACCGGCAAAGCCGAGGCTCAAGTTCAGGCCACTGACCACAAGTGCCAGGATGCAGGCCAATTGAATCTGACGTGATGTCGACAGGTCGAGTCCCATCACGGGCAGCAGCAGGATCACCACGGCCAGGACGAGTGGGATGATCCAGCTCGGTAGGGAACGGAAAGTCCGCCACGCACTTACCATCTCACACCACCCGTTCTCGGACATTGCCGAACAGTCCAGCCGGTTTGACCATCAAGATGACGATCAGCACCGTGAAGACGGCGATATTGCTGTACTGACTTCCCGCCCACAGGGCGGTGAACGATTCCACCAGGCCGACGGTCAGACCGCCGATCAAAGCGCCAGGCAGAGAGCCGAACCCGCCGATCGCCAACGCCACGAATCCCTTGAGGGCCAACGCTGCACCCAACGTCGCAACTGCAAACGTCTTGGGGCCGACGAAGAGTCCGAGGACACCGGCCAAGGCACCCGAGAAGGCAAACGCTCCCAGTGCCAACCGTCGTACGTTGACTCCTCGCAGCATCGCCGCTTCACGATCCTCGGAGATGCCGATCAGAGCCAGACCCGTCATCGTTTTCTTCGAGACGTAACTCAACCCGACGACCAGTGCGATCGCCGCAACCAGCAGAGCGATCTCGACCGGGTAGGTACGGCCGCCGAGCAGGGTGATCGGTTCGTTCGATCCGAAGAACGGAACCGTGAGAGGTTCACTACCCCAGATCAATTGAGTGGCGCCGTTGAGCAGAGTTGCGACACCCAACGTCGTGACCAACTGGTTCTGGTGATCGGCCACCGGTCTGATCGCGACGATCTCCTCGACCGAGGCGAGGAGCATCACGGTCACGGTAGCCATGACGGCCACCACGAGAACGGGGAGTTTCAGGGTCACCAGACCCGTGTAGGCGACAAAGGTGCCCACCATCATCAGCTGAGCTTGAGCGAAGTTGAATGTGTTGGAGGAAACGAAAACGATGTTGTACCCGATGGCAACCAGCACGTAAACCGCGCCGAGCGCCAATCCGGACCACAGAATGGTCATGACGCAGCCGGGTTTCCGAACTGACCGTTGAGGATCTTCGTCGGGCTGATGAACTTCAGCTCGCTGGTGTCCGGGTTCGGGCCGTGGTTGTCGGAGCTGAAGTTGTAGCGCGAGAGGAATGCGGTCTTGGCATTCTCCTGGACCTCAGTGGTTTCCAGTGCTTCGGCGAGCTTCTTCGGATCGGTCGAACTGCCGACCTTCTCCGCTGCCGCCGCGACGAGGGGGAATGCGTCGTAGTTGTCCGCGAGGATCAGCGTCGACGGGATGGAGCCCAGCGAAGCCATCGTGTCCACCATCGTGTTGACGAGTGCGTTGTTCGGATCGAACACCGTGCTGCTGAACACCTGCGTCACCAGGTTCTTCACCTGCGGGGTGCCGAGCACACCGGCCGGCGGATCATTCGCGATCAGGTTGGTGGCAGACACCGAGGTGTTTCCGACCAGCGGCACGTCCCAGCCGAGTCGCTCGAGGCTTTGCAACACGTATCCGAGAGGAGCGCCGTACGCATCCAAGGCGATTGCCGCGGCGCCCGAATTCTTGAGCGACTGCAACTGCGCCGTCATGTCCAAAGCGGCGGCGTCGTACTCCTCGTTACCGGCGGCCTTCAGACCTGCGGATTGCAAAGCACTGGTCATTTCTTCGCCGAACAGCTCACCGTAAGCGGTGCTGCCGTGCAAGACTCCGACGCTGCTGTAACCCTTGGACTTCGCGTACTCGGAAATTCCGCGAGCGGTATCGGTCGCACCCGGAGCCAGATCGAAGTTGAGCGGGAACTTCGAGGGGTCCGTCGAATCGGGAGAGGGAGCCATGCTCATCGAGAGAATGTTGTTCTGCTTGAGGATCGGCAGAACCGCAGCCGCGATCGACGACGGACCCGAGTTCAGGTAGAGGTCAGGCTTGTTCCCCGAATTGATGGCTTCGCGCAGCTTGGTGACGGCGATGGTTGCGTCACCCGCGTCGTCCACCGTAGTGAGCTCGATCTGACGGCCACCGATCCCCCCGGCTTCGTTCTGGACCTGAACGCCCGCCTTGGTGGCGAGCAGCGAGGTCTGCGAATTAGCCGCGAGGACTCCCTGTGCACTGATCCCGCCGGTCAGCAGCACACGGTAGGGCGAGTCCGCACCTCCGTCGGACTCCGAAGAACCACTGCACCCTGCAAGAGCCAGAGCCGTCACGGCAACTGCCGCAACAAGAATGGGCCGACGATTCATGTCTGCACTCCTAGAACACATGTATGCACCGAACGTCAGGCGAATACCTGACGAAAGAATGATCGGCCGGTGGACGTGCCTGATTTCGAGCACCAGCCAACCAAGCACCCGCTTGATGATCTAGCAAGCAGTTGCTTGGGATGGAGCATAGAATGTGATCTGGATAACGTCAAACGCTGAAAAGTGGAGTCATGGAAGCGGACGCTATGCACATTGAGGCGGCGTCGACAGATCTCTTCCCGCTGGGTGGAAACGCCGAAACGGCTCCACGCCCTGGCGGATTCGACGAAATGAATCCGACAGGGCGTGGAGCCGTTTGTGTAAAGGTCCGACTATCGCTGGTTGCGGGGCTTCCAGACCACCAACGCGTTGTTGCGCGGAATCGGCACGAGATCCCGGCGATAGCCCGCATGGACTTTCGCGATCTCCTCGGCCAATTCGCGGACGCGATGCTGCAGAGCCTCGACCTGGTTGGTCAGTTCGATGATTCGTTTGATTCCGGCAAGGTTGACTCCCTCGTCCTGCGAAAGCCGTTGTACTTCACGAAGAAGCGCAACATCGCGCGGGGAGTAGCGTCGTCCGCCACCGGTGGTTCGATGCGGGGTGACCAACCCGAGTCGGTCGTAGTTACGCAAAGTCTGCGCGTGCATTCCGGCCAACTCGGCTGCCACCGAGATCACGAAGATCTGAGCGTCAGGATCGACCGTCGCATCCCATTGATTCTGCGGTCGCTCTGTCATCATGCACCGGCCCACCCGGCCCGTGGATCGAACCCGCTCGCCTTCTCGGCTTCGAGATAGGTTTTCAGCGCTTCGATCGCCGGGTCGTCCAACTTCTGCGGAACGGATACCTTGACCGTGACCAGAAGGTCACCGGCACCGTCCGGCCGCTTGGGGATACCGCGTCCGCGAACTCGCAGAATGCGTCCGTCCACCGTTCCAGCCGGAACCTTCACTCCGACACGGCCTTCCAAAGTCGGCACGGACAGTGTCGTTCCCAGCACCAGCTCGCCGTAGCTCACCGGAACCGTCAGTGTCAGGTCGTCGCCGTTGCGTCCGAAGACACTGTCCGGCTTGACGCGGATGTTGACGAACAGGTCGCCGGCCGGAGCGCCGCGGAGTCCCGCTTCGCCCTTGCCCTTGAGTCTGATCTTCTGACCGTCGCTCACACCGGCAGGCACGCGAACCGTGATGGTCCGTGTGCGATTGGTGACTCCGCTACCGTGGCAGTCTTCACACGGCGAGTCGATGATCGAGCCGGTTCCCCGGCAATCGTCACACGGCTCACTGAATCCGAAGGCGCCCTGGTTCCGGCTGACCACGCCGGTTCCGTTGCAATGTGGGCACACTCGCGGGCTGGTGCCTGGCTTTGCGCCGCTGCCGTGACACGTGGTGCACGACGTAGGGCTGGTCAGACGAAGAGGGACGGTGACACCGAGCGCTGCTTCACGAAAGGCGAGCGTCGTCTCGGTCTCGAGATCCTTGCCTCGACGCGGGCGGTTGGGCGCAGCTGTTCGCTGGCCCGCTCCCCCGCGGTTGAACAATCCGCCGAAGATGTCTCCGAGACCCGAGTCCTGCCCACCGGCCCCGCCGCCGAACAGGTCGTTGATGTCGAAACCACCAGCGCCGGGGTTGAATCCGCCGCCGCCCTGCGCGCGGGGGCCGAAGCCGCCGCTGGCAAAGAGGCGCCGAGCCTCGTCGTACTCCTTGCGCTTGTCCGGATCAGACAGAACGGCATGAGCTTCACTGACGGACTTGAAACGCTCTTCGGCCTTCGCATCGTCAGGGTTGGCGTCGGGATGAAGATCCCGAGCCAGCTTGCGATACGCCTTCTTGATTTCGTCGGCCGTCGCGGTGGACGAGACGCCCAGCTCCTTGTAGAAGTCCTTCTCGATCCACTCCCGTTGACTCACTGGGCGTCTCCTCCTCTCACTCTTACTTCGCTTCTTGTTCCGAACCGTCTGCAGGCTTGTCGCCTACCCGGTCCGTCACGGCCACCATTGCGGTCCGAAGGACCCGGTCGCCGAGCTTGTATCCCTTGCGCATGACCGTCCCGAGTACCGGGTCGTGGCCTTCGCCTTCATGTTGCACCGCTTCGTGGAGTGCGGGATCGAAATCGTCACCCTCGCTACCGAAGTCGGTCAAACCCAGACCCGTCAGAGTCGTGTTGAGTTTGTCTGCGAGTGCACGCAGTGGACCCGATTCGAGGTCACCGTGTGCCCGAGCGCGATCCAGGTCGTCGAGAATTCCGATGAGCTCGGTGATGACCGAAGCCCGCGCGGTTTCCTTGATGACCTGCTTGTCACGCTCGACGCGACGACGGTAGTTGGTGAACTCCGCCTGAAGTCGCTGCAGATCCGCAGTCCGTTCGGCGAGCTGATCGGTGGCGGATGCTTCCTCCACGATCGACTCTGCTTCCTGAACTACCCCTGTGTCTTCCGAGTCGAGCGGCGGCAGGGATTCCCCCGCCGCCTCTCCCTGTGCACCGGTCTCGGGGTCGACCGGGTTGTTCTCGGGGTTGTCCGAGGTCACTTCTTGTCCGAGTCGGTGGGCTCGTCGACAACCTCGGCGTCGACGACGTCGTCGTCATTGCCTGCGCCGTCGGTGTTTCCGGCCTCGTTTGCAGCGGAAGCCTCGTAGATGGCCTGGCCCAGAGCCTGCGACTCGGTGCCCAGCTTCTCCACTGCGGTCTTCACTGCAGCGATGTCGGTGCCTGCCAGGGCGTCGTTGACGTCCTTGACCGCTGCCTCGACCTTGGTCAGGATCTCCTCGGAGACCTTGCCCGCGTTCTCACCTTCACGCTGCTCCTTGACGAACTTCTCCGTCTGGTGGACCAGCGACTCGGCCTGGTTGCGAACCTCTGCCTCTTCGCGACGGGCCTTGTCTTCCTCGGCGTGAGCCTCGGCATCCTTGACCATGCGCTCGATCTCTTCCTTGGACAGACCGGAGCCGTCCTGGATCTTGATCGTGTTTTCCTTGCCGGTGCCCTTGTCCTTCGCCGTCACGTGCACGATGCCGTTGGCGTCGATGTCGAAGGTGACCTCGATCTGCGGAACGCCACGCGGGGCGGGCGGCAGATCGGTGAGCTCGAAGGAGCCGAGCAGCTTGTTGTGCGAAGCGATTTCGCGCTCACCCTGGAAGACCTGGATCTGCACCGAAGGCTGGTTGTCGTCAGCGGTGGTGAAGGTCTCGGAACGCTTCGTGGGGATCGTGGTGTTGCGCTCGATGAGCTTGGTCATCACGCCACCCTTGGTTTCGATGCCGAGGGAAAGCGGCGTGACGTCGAGGAGCAGAACGTCCTTGACCTCACCCTTGAGCACACCGGCCTGGAGTGCGGCGCCGACGGCGACGACCTCGTCCGGGTTGACGCCCTTGTTGGGCTCACGGCCACCGGTCAGTTCACGAACCAGATCGGAGACGGCCGGCATACGGGTGGAGCCACCGACGAGCACGACATGGTCGATGTCCTTGACGGCGATTCCGCTGTCCTTGATCACTGCCTGGAACGGCGCACGAGTGCGATCGAGCAGGTCCGAGGTGATCTTCTGGAACTCGCTGCGGGTGAGCTGCTCGTCCAGGAAGAGCGGGTTCTTGTCCGCGTCGACCGTGATGTACGGGAGGTTGATGGAGGTGCTCTGCGAGCTGGAGAGCTCGATCTTCGCCTTCTCCGCAGCCTCACGCAGACGCTGCAGGGCCATCTTGTCCTTGGTCAGATCGATGCCGTTCTGAGCCTTGAACTTGTCGACCAGCCAAGCGACGACGCGCTCGTCCCAGTCGTCGCCACCGAGGTGGTTGTCACCGGAGGTTGCGCGAACCTCGACGACACCGTCGCCGATTTCGAGCAGGGAGACGTCGAAGGTGCCGCCACCGAGGTCGAAGACCAGAATGGTCTGCTCGGTGTCACCCTTGTCGAGTCCGTATGCCAGTGCAGCCGCGGTGGGCTCGTTGACGATACGAAGGACGTTGAGGCCGGCGATCTGGCCGGCTTCCTTGGTTGCCTGACGCTGTGCGTCCTCGAAGTACGCGGGGACGGTGATGACGGCGTCGGTGATGTCTTCGCCGAGGTAAGCCTCCGCGTCACGCTTGAGCTTCATGAGCGTGCGGGCGCTGATTTCCTGCGGCGTGTACTTCTTGCCGTCGATTTCCACGTTCCAGTCAGTGCCGATGTGGCGCTTGACGGAGCGGAGGGTGCGGTCGACGTTCGTGACTGCCTGGTTCTTCGCGGGCTGACCGACGAGAACCTCGCCGTTCTTGGCAAATGCGACCACCGAGGGGGTGGTACGTGAGCCTTCGGCGTTGGCGACCACTACGGGCTCGCCGCCCTCCAGCACTGCAACTACCGAGTTGGTCGTACCGAGATCGATACCGACTGCACGAGCCATAGTGTTCCTACCTTTCGTTCTGCGGTTCTCTGCCCGAGTGGTTGATCTCGAACATGACCGCGAGTTTTTCGCTTGGTGAGCGTCCTCCGCTCAAGTTTGCCTCCGACCGTGGCCGGGAGTCAACTTGAAGTTGAGCCGAGGGCGCTCAAGCTTGTCGAAATGGTCAACTACAGCCCACGTAGATTTGTTCCCGCCTTCCCCGAAAAGCCGGAAAAGTGCGCCACATCACTTCCGTATCTCTCCGAATGGCTACGATCGGCCGGTGACCGATCCCGACAATTCTCCCGCGCGACCTCCTCGCCCGTCACCTCCACGCCCGGCACCCGAGCGACCCGACGTCTCGGTTCGGCCGCTCCGACCTGCAGCGAGCGACGAGACACCCAAAGCCGTGACATTGTCTACCTCTGCCTGGATCGGCTCGTTCGTCGTCCTGGCCGGAATCGCCGGAGTGGTAGTCACCAGCCTCGACGACGTCCGGTCGGCTCTCGAAGAATCGACTGCGCGCGACAATCCCGGATACTCGTCCACCGACATCTCCGATGCCGTGACCGTCGTACTCGCGGGCAGCGGCGGCGGCGCTCTCGTCCTGGTCCTGCTCGCACTCATGAGCCTTCAACTCCTCCGCGCACGCAAGAACGCCGGGCGGGTGATGACGGCGATCGTGGGAGTCGTGAGCATCGCGGCCGGACTCGGCTTCATGTCTCTGGTCGACGGCGCAGCAGACATCGGCGCCGGAGTTCTGAGATGGGGCCCGATTCTCTACTGCGCCCTGGTCGCGGTGGCGGCGATCGCTCCGTTCGCTCCCGGTGTCAGCACCTGGCTGCGGGGACGCCGATGAAGGTTCACGTACAACTGGACTCCGCGCCGGGCGCGGGCGCTGCTCGTAGCCGTGAACTCGCGGAGACCGGCGCCGGTGGCCTGTTCACGTTCGAGGGACCACACGACGTGTTCTTCCCGCTCGTCGAAGCAGCATCGGCCGTCGACCTCGACCTGATGACCAACGTCGCCATCGCATTCCCCCGCAGTCCCATGCATCTGGCGCATTCGGCCAACGACCTGCAGTTGCTCAGTCGCGGCCACTTTCGACTGGGTCTCGGATCGCAGATCAAACCGCACATCGAAAAACGCTACAGCGCAACGTGGTCGCGTCCGGCGGCCCGCATGAAGGAGACGGTCGCAGCGGTCAAGGCGATCTTCACTGCGTGGGAGAACACCTCGACGCTGAACTTCCGCGGCGAGTTCTTCACCCACACGTTGATGCCTCCGACGTTCGATCCCGGCCCCAACCCCTATGGGCCGCCGCCCATCCTGATGGGTGCGCTCGGACCGGTGATGACCAGGACGGCTGCCGAGGTGGCCGACGGACTACTGGTCATGCCGTTCCACACGCAACGTCATTTCCTCGAACGAACACTTCCGGCCGTCGATGCCGGTCTTCGCGAATCCGGCCGCACCCGAGACGAATTCACGATCATCCCGCAAGTCATCGTCGGCGTCGGCCGCGGCGACGATCAACTTGCCGCGGCCGCCAGAGGCGTCCGAGCCCTGCTCTCGTTCTACGGTTCGACGCCCGCATACCGTCCGGTGCTCGACGTCGAAGGGTGGGGCGAGGTCCAACCGGAACTCAATGCCCTGTCGAAGCGAGGTGGCTACACCGAGATGGCGTCGCTGATCACCGATCCGATGCTGACCACACTCGCCGTCGTCGGCACTCCCGAAGAGTGCGCCACCGAGATTCGGCGGCGGTTCGGCGAACATGCCGACGAAGTGTGCTGCTATTTCCCCGGTTACGACGTAGAACCGTCAGACGTGGCGTCGATGATCTCGTCTCTCACCTGAACCCGGTCGAACTTCTTGATCAGGCCCCCAAGGTACGGGCCAGCTCGGTCAACGACTCCCGGGCAGCACGCAGGCTCGCGTCACCCTGCTCGATCAGAGGTGCCATCGCCGGAATACGTTGCGCCAAAGTCAGTTCCGCGGTGATGACGGAGACATCCATTCCCATCGACACCCCGAGCACCTGAACGAGTGGCGGGACGGTGTGATCGTTGGCCTCGTTTCCCGAGCCCGGCGCATAGGTGTTTCCGCGGCTGGAGACGATCACCACCGGCTTAGCTGCCAGAGGCTGAGTACGCGTGTCGAAAGGCACCGTAGTCCCCAGGACGTGTACGTAGTCGATCCACGCCTTCAACGTGGACGGGATCGACCAGTTGTACATCGGCGCACCGATCACGACGACGTCTGCAGCGGTAAGTTGCTCGATGACCCGAGCCTGGAGTGCTTCCGCTGCGGGATCCGGAATCTCGCCCTCGACTCGCAAGCGTGGTGCATAGTGCAGGGCCGCGTCCGCGAGGTGCGGCAAGGGATCCCGGTGCAGGTCCAACGTCACCGTCGTGTGATCCGGGCTGTTCTTCGACCACTGCTGAGCGAACAGTGCGGTCAGATCACGTGAGGTCGAGTGGTGGAGTTCGGCGGACGAATCGATGAGAAGTAGCTGTGGCATCCCTCATCACTACCAGAGCGCGCTCAACTCTTCTCCGCGGCTAGATCGGATTCCGCCGCGTACTGCGCCAGCAGGACTCGTTCGCGCTCGCGACGCGGATAGAAGAACGTCACCACCGCGGCACCGGCACACACGATGATGATCGCCGCGATGTAGGCGTTTGTATCCCCGTCCAGGAAGGCGTTTTTGGCGGCGGTCATGATTTGCTCCGCGTATTGCGGGTAGCGATCCGCCAGAACTTCGGCGCTGGAGAAGGATTTGGTGAGCGCGGCCTGAGTTTCGGGAGTCACTTCGGATGCGTTCGGCGAGGACGAGATCGCATTTCCCAACGATTTTGCGTACCCGGCCGTGAGTATTCCGCCGAGAATCGACTGCATGATGGCGCCGCCCAGGTCGCGTTGCAGGTCCGAGGTTCCCGACGCCATACCAGCGCGGTGCACGGGAACGGATCCGGTCAGCGAACGCGATGCCGGTGTGCCGGCCAGACCGACGCCGATGCCGACAAGCGCATAGGCCAACGCGACCTGCCAATACTGTGTGCTTTCGTTCCACAGGAACAGCGCGACGAACAACCCGAGAACCACGAACAGGTAGCCGGCGAGCAGCGTGACGCGGGCGCCGTACCTTTCGATCATGGTCGCCGAGCGCGGCGCAACGATCACCATCGCCAGCGCAGCCGGAATGATCGCCGCACCGGCTGCCAGCGTCGAGTACCCGAGGACGTTCTGCAGGAACTGCTGGCCGATGAACATCGCGCCCATGAGCGAACCGAACACGACCAACCCACCCACCGCCGCGACCCAGAAGGTCGGGCGCGCAGCTACGTGAAGATCGAACAGCGGATTGACCGCGCGTCGCTGTTGCAGGAAGAACCCGATACCCGCGACAACTGCTATCGCCCCGAGCACCAGAGCCAACGTGCCCGAACCCTTCACCGGCGCAAAGTTGATGGACAATACCAGCGCCCCGATGAAGACGATCGACACTATGCCGCCGAGGTGATCGACTCGCTCGGTCGTCTCGTTGACGTGAGCGGGAACCAACACCAGGGAACAGATCAGTGCCACAAGGGCCAAGGGAAGGGTGACGAAGAAGACCGAACCCCAGTGAAACTGCTCGAGCAGCGCCCCCGAGACGATCGGACCGAGTGCTGAAATCGCGCCACCGATTGCCGACCACATGGCAATCGCCTTGGTTCGTGCCGGTCCGGCCCACAACGCCGTGATGATTGCCAGCGTGGTCGGGAACGCCAGACCTGCCGAGACGCCTCCGACTATCCGAGCGAGGAACAGCACTTCGAAGTTCCCGGCGAATCCCGCCACGATCGACGCCGGAATGGACAGCGCCATGCCGGTGACCAGCAACATCTTGCGGCCGTATCGGTCTCCCAAGGCCCCCAGGTAGAGCACCGTTCCGGCCAGGCCCAGCGAGTAGCCGACCGCGATCAGGTTCAGTTGCGTCTGACTGGCGTCGAAAGCCCGCCCGATATCGGGCAAAGCGACATTCGCGACCGAGAGATTGAGGTTCGCGACCGCAGCGACCAGGATGAGCGTCCCCAGGACGAGGGTGGCTCGATCCGGTGAAGCGGACTTGATGTCACTCGCCATGCGCGTGCTCCCATCGAGGTGGGACCCGAACCTGGGAGTTATGTCCGGATCATCCCGAACTCAAGATAGAACCCTCGTCCGGCGCTCGCATAGTGAACGGGTCCCTATTCGGGCACAATTTCAGCCAGGACGCCCTCGGCGCTGCGGGCGGCGACCAGGCAGGCGCGCGAGGTGAACCTGTCGAAGAGCGGATGTCTGGACAACTCGCGCCATCTGCGGACAGCCGCCGTGGCCCGCGCACGCTGCACCTCCGGCGATTCTTCCGGTTCGCAGCCCAACCGGTCACTTGCCCGGATTCCGTAGCCGCCGATCAGTCTTTGCAGTTGTGCCAGGTCGTCGGGTGGCAGATCCGTGTGTACCGAACGAAGACGCCCGAGCAGGCGAAGTTCGTGAAAGCCGTGAACATCGGCAAGCAACCGTTGCGCCTCCGCCGCGATCTGATCGCCTTCCTCGCTCGGATCGGCTTCGAGGATTCTTCCCAGCGTCACCAGCGCCGTGTGCGATTTGAGCTGATCTGCCCGCTGCCCGAATTGAACGTCGATCACCTGACGCAGTTCGTCCAGGCCGCTGCGCTCCAACAATTCGGCCGCCAGGGACGGTGAATCAGTGGCCCCCAACTTGATCGACGTCACGGCGAGGCGAATTCCGAAGAGCCCGAACCGATCGGCCAATTGCGCCCGCATGGCCGCATCGACCGGCAGCGGACTGTCCTGCCTGGCAAAGCGATCCGCGGAGAGGAGCGCAAGGCTCAGATCCTCGGCCGGAACCTGCGCGAGCGCCGAGAAGGCCGCGAACTCGCTCTGCCTCATCGTCCGAGCAGCGAGCGCGAGCAGACCTGCCACCGGAACCACCGACTGGCACAGGCCGGTTCGCTCCAACTCCTCGGCAAATCGCGCCGCGACGTCCTTCGCCGAAGACAACGCGTCGAGCCTGCCTGCGCCGACCTCATCGGCACGCGAGAGAACTCCGATCACTCCGAGTGGCCCGGATTCTCCGCCCACGTGATCCGCGATCTTCCCGAGGAACTGCATGTCACTGGCGTTGAGAGCCCGCAGGAGGTAGACCACTGCATCCGCGCCCGGTGCCTCACCGTCGGGAACGAGCATGTCCCAGGTGCGGGCCGAGACCTCGGTCGAGAGCGACGAGGTGCCCGGTGTGTCGATGATCGTCGTACGAGCCAATGCCGAAGACGGCCAGTCGACGTCGATGCGGTCCACCGAGTCTGCGGTGTACTCGCCCAGATCGAACGTGAGCCTGCCGTCGCGGCGCGTCACCGGCACGTTGAACTTGGCACCGTTCTCGGCCGTCGCGGTCACCTGCGGCGTCGTCCCGTTCCGATACCAGGTGACGACGCGTGTGCATTCCGTCGCGTCGGTAGGCGCTATATCCTGTCCGACAAGCGAATTGAGCAGCGTCGACTTACCCGCTTTGAGGGAGCCGGCGAGCGCCACCCGGAGTGGCTCGTCGAGCCTGGCCGCACATTCTTCCAACTGGGCGCGCGTCTGCGGCTGATCGGCGTAGGCACGTCTGGCGTGGTCGATCAGGGCGTGTGCCGACTCCACTGCGGTCACGGTGGTCGTGGCATTCATGCGTTGGTCACCTTTGCCGAGGCAGGAGCGGGAGTTTCGCCGATCAGCGTTCCGGCAACGGCGTCGAGCTCCGCGACGACGCGCATGTCGGTCTCCAGACGCTTGATCCGAGCGGCATGTTCACTCGACTCCAACTGCGCGGCTTCCTGAGTGGCGCGGAGGGATTCGTTGATCGAGCGCAGCGCCTGCTCGGCGATGTCGGTGAAGTGATCACGCAACAGCCGCTGCACCAGGCGTAGGCGATCCTTCGACTCCTTGCCCACCTGGAAGCTGACGTCGTCGGCAAACCGTCGGATGGCCGCTTTCGCCTCAGCGCGACGCTTGAGCACCTGAGCCTGCTTGTCTTCACGATAAGCCTTGGTGCCCAGCAGAACCCCGGCGCCGATGGAGATCGGGTTGACCAGAGCCATGCCCATCATCGTGGTGATCAAGCCGAACATGAGCACGCCGCCGTACGAGCCGCGCATGCCGACCAGGACTTTCTGAGTGATGCCGATTCGGCCGGATTCGAGGTCCGCCAATGCACCGACCGGTTCCAGGAAACCGTCGGTGTCGGCGACGTCGAGATGCGGGAGCGCGACGTCACCGGTCTCCGCAAAGTGCTGCGCCACAACTTCTGCCAGCCACTGTGCGCGATCATGCGCCCACACGAAGTTGTCACCGATCGCGGTGGCGATCTCCTGTTCGAGCCACTCCCCCACGACGTCCCAGTCCTTACCGGGATCGCCTTCGTCGACCGTCTCCTCGGCCTGGCGGGTCACCCGGCGCAACCGGTCCCGGAGGTCGTGATCGATGTCGGCGGCGAGGTCTGCGATGCCGTCACCGAGGCTCTGCTGCCACAGTGAGGTCTTCTTGTGCAGTTCCTCGGCCGCTGCCCGGGCACGCTGCAGTCCCGCGACCGCTGCCTGAGCGGTCGACGGATCCTTCAGCGCCGCAAGCTCACTGCCCATCTCCAACGTCAGATGCGCTGCCGCAGAACGCACATCCATCGCAACTGCGCGTCGAGTATTCGATTCGGCACGCGCAACGACGTTGTCCCGCAAGAACTGATAGAGGTCCAGAAATCCGGATTCCGCTTCGAGTTCCTTGTCCCCCAGCCTCAGCGCGTGCGAGCGCAGTACCGAGGAGATCGGAATGAGCGGCAGATCCAACCCGGCACGCTGGAGATGTCCGCGATCGGCGTCGAGGATCTGCCGCCAGTGCGGGTACAGATCGGTCTTGCTGATCAGCCCGGCTACCGCAGGACACAGATTGACGACCTGGCGGATGAATCCCAGCTCCGGTTCGGTGAACTCCTGGCTGGAGTCCGACAGAACCAACACTGCATCGGCCGCAGTGATCAATCCCAATGTTCCTGCAGCATGAGGATTTCCATGACCGCCGACACCAGGGGTGTCGATCAGAACCAAACCGTCGGCCAACAGCGGACTGGGAACACCCACTTCCACACGCAGAACCTCACGCCCTTCGGCGCGAGGCGTGGCCGGGGTGATCCCCATCAGTTCCTCGAGCGGGAGGGGCACCCGAATGGGCGCCGCACCCGGATCGGCGAGAATCAGTTCGGCGACCGCGGTCTCCGCGTACTGGACTACCGTCGCCACGGCCGTGGTCTCGTCGTCACCGACCGAGCACACGTCGATGCCGAGCAGAGAATTGACGAACTGGCTCTTGCCCTGCTTGAGGGGTCCGACCACCACGATGCGAATACGCGGGTCGTTGACTCTCACCTGAGCGTTCTCGAGTCGGCGCACCAGATCCGTGCGCCCGAAATCCTTCGCCACGACGGCTGTTCGTTCGAGCAACGACGCCGTCGACGACGCGACGCGCGCCTTCCGGCTGCTTACCTGACTCGCTGAATCACTCATGAGCTACGTTGACCCGCAATTCTTCCCGACTCGAATATCCGGCCCTGCGAACGCATAGCGCACGCAGGGCCGGATTTGTTACATCAGGTCATTTTGACCGATTTCAGTTCCTGCGTCAGCAGATCAGGGATGCAGGTGATCGACAACCGCAACCGGGTCGATGTGATCGACCGGCGCTGCAACCGAATCCTCGGCGAAGAGCGAGTGTTCGGTATCGGCGCTCAGACCCGAAGTGGAACCCGAACCGAAAGCATCGGTCGCATCGATCGACGACCACGGGTTCAGCGCACCGGTCAACGAACTCGTCAGGTCGGACACTCCGCTCACTGCTCCACCGAGGGATCCGCCCAGGTCAGCGACTCCGCCGCCGCCAACGGTACCGCCGCCGTCGACTGTGCCACCGGCAGCTGCGGCTGCGTCGGCACCGATCGAACCCGTCACGTCGGTGACTGCTCCGACAGCCCCGCCGAGCGATCCACCGAGATCGGTGACGCCGTTCAGTGCGCCGCCGAGCGACCCACCCAAACCAGCCGCAGCGTTCGTGGCCGCGTCGAGACCTGCTGTTGCGTCGAGACCTGCTGTTGCGTCCAGCGCGCCGCCCACAGTTGCTCCGAGGTCGCCGGTCACACCGCCGAGGTTCAGGCCTTCTGCCGCGATGCTTCCGAGGTCGACGGAAGGCAGTTCAGCGGAGATCGGGCCGAGGTTCACAGCGCCGAGGTCGACGGAGGGCAAGTCGGCACCGATCGAACCGGTGTCGATTCCGCCGAGGTTCAGTGCCGTGTCCAGCGCTCCACCGAGTGCACCTTCGGCACCGAGAACGCTGTCGAGAGAGCCCCCCAGCCCGAGGCCCGCGCCCAGCGCACCGTCCAGCGCGCCGGTCAGGTCCGTGCCCACGGAACCGACAGCACCCAAGCCGCCTGCACCTGCGAGGGCGGTGTCGAGAGCCGCAGCGACACCGGCTGCCAAGCCTGCTTCACCGCCCAGACCGAGTGCACCACCGAGGTCGATTCCGGTAAGTCCGCCTGCGCCCAGCGCTGCGTCGAGAGCGCCGCCGAGACCGCCCGCGAGCCCGGCATCGACGCCGAGTGCCGAACCGAGAACACCCTCGAGGGCCGTCGACAGATTCGCGCCTCCGGCCAGAGCTGCCGCGAGGTCTGCGCCGAGACCGCCTTCGAGGTCGAGTGCTCCCCCGAGCAGTCCACCGAGTGCGCCACCCAGGTCGGCTCCGACCGTTCCCCCGGCACCGAGGGCGCCGGAGAGTGCCGCGCTGAGCTGCGCGCCGAGGTCTGCTCCGCCGCCGAGTACGGCGTCGAGGTCGAGTCCGCCGCCGAGACCCAGTGCTGCGTCGAGTGCGCCGCCCAATGCAGTTTCCAGACCGCCGCCGACGCCGAGTGCTCCGCCGAGGGCGCCACTCAGGGCAGCACCGAGATCGAGGCCGCCCGCGATATCGGTGAGAACGCTGACATCCGTGATCGCGCCGAGGACGCCGCCGAGCGATGCACCCAGATCGGCGCCGATCGTGCCGCCGGCTCCCAGGACGCCCGAGAGCGCGCCGGACAATGCCGTGCTGAGGTCGCCTGTCAGAGCGCCGGCAAGATCCAGGCCGCCGCCGAGTGCAAGAGCGGATTCCAGTGCGCCGGTCAGGCTCGTGCCCAGTTCGCCGCCGATGTCAAGGAGACCGCTGAGGTCTGCTGCGCCGCCGAGGAGTCCACCGAGAGCCAGGCCGAGATCGGCTCCGAGGTCACCACCGATGGCGAATACGGGTGCGAGAGCTCCGCTGAGCCCTGCCGTCAGGTCGAGTCCGCCGACTGCGCCGATCGCGGCGTCGAGGGCTGCTCCCAGCTCCGCAGTCAGGCCGCCGGTCACACCGAGGGCGCCGCCCAGAGCCGCGCTGAGCTGTGCGCCCAGATCGAGAGCTCCTTCGAGATCGAGTGCGCCGCCCAAACCGAGACCGGCTTCGATCACAGCGCCGAAGGCTGCGCCGAGTTCGGCACTGATCTCGCCACCGATGGCAAGCGCAGCGCTGAGGGCTGCTGCGAAGTCGCCGACCAGGTCGAACTGGCCGCCGAGGGCGCCTCCGACTCCGATTCCTGCACCGGCGCCGAGACCCAGGCTGCCGCCGAGGCCACCACCGAGACCACCGGTGAGTCCACCACCGAGACCACCGCCGAGTCCGAGACCGCCGCCGATTGCACCGGCAGCGGACGCACCGGCGTTGACGATCGCGGACAGGTCGGCGCCACCACCGGCAAAGAGTCCGGACTCGGCGACCAGCGGAGCGACCGCGACGATGTCGGCGGGGCTGACGTCGCACAGACCGGCAGCATCGAGTGCCGCGGTCGGGTTGGCGCAGTAGTTGGCAGCTGCCTCGTCGTCACGAAGTAGCCCGAGGATGAATTCGAGTACGGCGTTCGTTGCCATGGCGGGTTCTCCTGAAGTTCGTTGACCGGGTTGTTGCCGGTGGGTAGTTGCCGGTGGTCCGGAAACTGGTGCGCTGCCAGAGGTAGCGAGTGGAATCAACGCTAAGAACTTTTGCGACTGGGGCCAACGGGGAGCACCCCCCTCTTCTGCAGGGACAGGTGGGGAAGCCCCCCATTGGGCTACGCCCGGTCGGAATAGGGGATTTGCCCCGATTAGGGGATCGGTCCCCTACTTCGTCGCGACGCCTCCGATCCGGTAACGATCTAGGTCCTGAAACCGACATCGCAGACAACCGCGACAGTCCTTCTGTCGCCCACGACCAGGGGAGTTCGTTCATGGCGGCAGGGCTCGGCATCAGCATCGGTTCGGCCACTCTCGTAGCTGTCACCGACGGCTCGACCGGTGAAACGCAACAGGTCCGCTTACCCAGTGCGCTGCAATTGGACGACGGATCCGTCATCACCGGATTTGTCGAGCGCGTCGGAGACCCGATTCCGATACTTGCCGCCGACGGTACCGAGTACCGCGGCGAGGCTCTCGCGGCGACAGCGGTCGGCGCACTGGTAGACCAGGCAGGCGGTAACGAAGGGCCAACTGTCGTCCTGGCTCACCCGGTGGGGTGGAACCGCCACACGGCACGCACCATGGAGTCCGCTCTGGACGACGTCGGAATTCACGGGGCGACTCTCGTCGCCGAACCCGCAGCCGTCATGGCGTGGCTCGCCGCTTCCGGAACTGTCGTCAGCGACGGTCTGACCGTCGTCTACGACCTCGGTGCTCGCTCGCTCGACGTCACGATGATGTCCACGACCGACGGACGAAGCGAGATCTTCGGTAAGCCGCTGCGCAGCGAGGACATCGGCGGCGACGAATTCGATCACCTCGTCACCGTTCACCTGCTCGATGCGGTTTCCGACCAGTTCGCAACCCTTGATCCCTTTGCACCCGAGACGATTGCAGCGCTGGAAACTCTGCGCGAGCATGCCCGCGCAGCCAAGGAGGAACTTTCCACCGAGACGGAAACCGTTGCCCGCGTGGCGCTTCCCGGTGCCGTCAGCGACGTTCGACTCGTTCGTTCCGAACTCGAAGATCTGATCCGGCCCGCCCTCACCGAATCGGTGGCATTGGTTCGCGAAAGCCTGCGATCTGCCGGCGTCGAGTCCAGTGACGTCAATCAGGTTGTCCTGGCCGGCGGAAGCTCGTCCATTCCCCTTGTCGCCGAACTACTGTCCGCGGAGCTTCGTGTCCCGGTGATCGCCGACGCCGATCCAGCGTCGTGCGCGGCGTCCGGCGCCGCGGCCCTCGCACTCGACGCCAGAGACTCGCAAGTACCGGCCGCCGCCACTGCAGTGATTCCCGCCGAGCCGTCTCGCAAGCCCGCACCGGTTCCCGCCTTCTCCACTCCGTTGCTTGCCGAGCCGACCGAAGAAGAGAACACGGCGACTCGACGCTCGTCGAGGGTCGGCGTCGTTGCTGCAGTGGTGGGAGCATTCATCGTGCTCGCCGCAGGCGGGCTCGGAATCGGAACTGCCATGGACAAGATCAACGTTCCGTCCAGTTCGGCGAACACCACCAGCGAGTCCACCTCCTCGACCGCTTCGACCACCGCGGGCTCTACTCCCGGCAGCACCACGGCAGCGGAAGCGGCAGGCACCGGATCCACGACTGCGAACAACGGCACTCAAAGCAATCAGCCCGGTTCTCCTGCTGCCGCAGGCGGCTCGACGACGGCGCCGGGGGCAGTTCCGGTTGCCGGCGCACCGGCGGGATCCTCGCCCGCACCGGGCGAGACCGCTCCGTCGGCGCCTGCGCCTGCCGCACCCGGCGCCCCGGCGCCCGCACCTGCTCCCGCCCCGGCACCCGCACCCGCACCCGCGCCTGGAGCCGGCGTCGGGACCGGTGTCGGTGACGCTGCGACCGGCATCGGAAACGGAGTCGGCGGTCTGGTCGACGGTGTCGGCAACGGAGTCGGCGGCGTGGTCGGAGGTCTCGGTAACGTCGTCGGTGGTGTCGGAAACGTGGTCGGTGGTGTCGTCGGCGGCGTCACCGCACCGATCCGCTGACCGGCGGTCTTTCGATGAACCGTGACAACGGCACCGAATCGTCTTTCATCGCAGGACTTTTGCGCGACGTCGACCTGACTGCATCGCCACTGCGCCTATTCGTCACCGGGACCGATGCCAGCGCTCGGCCCCAAGTGACGAGGGTTGTACGGAAGCGAATCGAATCGGGTGACAAGCCCGTGGTCACCGCAGTCACGCATGACGTCCCCGCCGACGCGATTGTGGTGATCGCGGACGCGCAAGCTCTGACCTCCGATGAAATCCGTGCCCTGAAAGAGCTTGTCCAACGTGACGACCTCGGAGTTGTCGTAGCCTCCGATCGGATCGATCCACCACTCGCACCGATCTACTCGAACATCTCGAGTTTCGGCACCGTGTTGCATCTGAACCCGTTGAACCGAAACGATATTCGGAAGATCGCGGCCGAGCGAAGAGTCCCGCTCGACGACCGCGCCGTGGTGGCGCTCGAGCATCTGTCCGGTGGTTCCTTCGGGGCGATCGAAGCGTACTTCGCCGCCGCCTCGGCAGGCCGCCTGGAAATGCCGAACGCCATACGCACACACATCCTCCACCAGGTCACCGCTCTGCATCCGATCGAGCGCGAGATCCTCGAAGTTTCACTCGCCGTCCCGGACATCGACGCCTTCGAGCTCGATCTGGGACAGGAGAAGTTCAGCCTCACAGCTGCATTCGACCGGGCACTGGCGACCGGACTGTTCGGTTCGCGATCACCACTCGTCGCGAGCGTGCTCGCCGAGTCGACGAGCACCGGGCGTATCCGCAGCGAGCTGATCAGAATCGTCGAATCACGCGCACACACGAGAACCCTCGATATCGACACAGCACGAAGACTTTTCGACTCCGGCATCCGCCACCGCGATCTCACGGGTGTACTACGAGACGCCGTCGAGGCGAGCACGCCGGCGGTCGCGGCAGATCTCTTTCGCCGCGTGAATTCGATCGAGCCTCTCGGCGTGGCCGACACGCTGCTGTACGCCCAGGTCTCGGCTCGCAGTGGTGACCTCGACACTGCCTGCCGTCTGGCCGATTCCGTCATCGCCGCACCCGATCTCGACGACGCGAGATTGGCTGCGGCGGTGCGAATCCGCGCAGCTTCGTCCGCAGCATGCGGCCAACTCGGCGCCGCTGCAGATCTCTACACCTGGCTGGGGCCAGGGCGCACCGGAAACGAATCCCCCTTCGCCGCAATCACTTTCCTCGGCATCGGCAAGGTCGATGACGCGAACGCGGCGCTCACCGGACACACCGGATCACCGTCGAGCTCGACGGTCGGCGCTACCACACTGGCCAACGGACTGATGCAATCGGTCACCGGGAGCGCACCGAGTGCGCTCAACACGATGTCGCGCGCACTCTCGCTCCCCGGCGGAGCCGACACATCTGAATTCCAGCCTGATTCCGCCCCGGCGCTGGTAGCTCTTGCACTCCTGCACAACGGCGCCCATGAACGGGCCGCCGCTGTCGTCACGGCCGCGATCGCCGCCGACGACGCAAGCAGCCACACGTGGGCGCGACTTCACCTTCTCGGCGCCTGGATCGCGATGGTCCGCGGGCAGGACGCGATTCTCGAAGACCTACCGCAGGAGGTAGTCCGCGGCCCCCTCCGCGAGCGTGACGCACTGTTTCTGCATGCTCTGATCGTGGGTCTCGCTCGGCGTTCCGGCGATCTCGCCCAGCTGCGTCGAGCTTGGTCGGGCGCGGCAGGCACCCTCTCGTCCTGCAGCGTTGATCTGTTCAATCTGCTTCCCATCGGCGAACTGTGGCTTGCGGCAGTACGGCTCGAGGAGACCGAGCAGGTCGAGCATCTCGTCGACAACGCGCGCTCACTCCTCCGCGCGCTCGGCGAGCCGCCGCTGTGGTCGTCGCCGCTGCATTGGTACGGCGTCCAGGCGTCGATCCTCTCGCAGTCGCCGGCCGATCTCCTCCCACACGCCCATACACTCGCCGAATCAGCCAAAACTCACACTTACGCAGCCGGTTTGGCGATCGCCGGACGCCAGTGGCTCCTACTGATGCAAGGCAACGTCGACGCAGACGGTGTCGAAGCCGCCGCACGAACGCTCAGTCGGATCGGACTCCCGTGGGACGCCGCTCGCCTCGCCGGCGAAGCAGCGCTGCGCACCCCGGACACCAAATCGGCCACGGCACTGCTCCACGTTGCGCGCTCGCTACGCACAACGTCGACGGCCGAGACAAGTGCAACCGATACCGCCACAAGTGCGGCGCCACCGTCGGTGTTGACCGAGCGCGAACAAGAAGTTGCCGAACTCGTCGTCGTCGGACTGACGTATCGGGAAATCGGCGAACGCCTCTACATCTCCGCTAAAACCGTCGAGCACCATGTCGCACGCATCAAGCGGCGCGTCGGGGCGCAGTCTCGTTCGGAACTGCTCACTATCCTTCGCAGCATGACACCGCCGAACAAGTAGTTAGCTGCATATTGTCCAGAGGGTTGCGTATATCCGTTTAAGTGATAGTTTTCACAGGAATCAGGACATGCCTGCCGAGCAAAGTTCGGTAACTGTGAAACGGGGATCGCTATGAAGTGGGGAGTCGGACTCGCCGTCGGCAACAAACGAAGCATTGCTGCGATCGCGAGACCTGACTCGGAGCTGGTGACCCTCGAACGCGAATCGGTTCTGCACCACGCCCCCGACGGCACCGTGCAGCTAGGCGGAACCGCGGCGGGGTCCACCGGGTTGCGCGGGTTCCTCGACAGGGTCGGCACCGACGATACCGACAACTTCCGAGCACATGACGCGAGGGGAGGAACTGGTAGCGACAGCGATGTATTGCCTGGTCAAGGAAGTCCGAACACTCACCGATCAGAACCTGAACATCTCTGCGGTGATCCCCGCGGGTTGGTCGAGCGATTCCGTCGACGTACTGCGCGGCGCACTCGACAGCATGAATCTCGACGGCGTCGAACTGATTTCAGAAGATGAAGCCTCTGCGGCTTGGCTCGCGGATCCTGACGCCGACGACCGTGCTGCTCGCGGAGCCGCTGCGTTGGCCGCACCCTTCTCGATCACCTCTACCTGTCCCGAACCCCAGCCAACCGATTTTGCCGAGCCAGAGGACACCCCCGAAGAGTTTCCGCCGTTCGTTCTGATCGAACCGGAGCCGGAATCCGGCGTGGAGGCACCGGTCACGAAAGAACCGAGCATCGACGGTTGGCTGAATCGCCAGTGGCGGTCGGAGCGCCGACCGATCATCGCCGCAGCAGCCGCCGCAGTCTTTCTGACGGTGTCGGGTTGCGCGGCCGCGGTCATCATCGGACACACTCCGACCATTTCAGCACCCAGGATTCTCGACGCACAATCTTCCCTGTCCCCCGGGACGGACACAGCTGCCACCCCGACGAGTTCATCCGGGACAGGCACGCAATCAGCGACCTCACCTCCACCGGAAGTACCCGCTCTCGGCGCGCAGCCGACGGCGCAGTCGTGGGCATCCGAAGCAGAATCGACCTCATCCGAATCCCAGCCCATTCCGGTGAGTCCGGGCACCGGTACAGAGAAATCCACTACGGCGAACGTCCCCGCGCAACAGGGATCGCCGATCACCATCCAGATCGATCCCCTTCGGATCGAGAACCTGCCGCCGGTCGTCGGACCGCTGGATCCGGTCGATCCGGATACCCCGGACACTCCCGCCGTGACCGACCCCACTGATACACAGACAACGCCGACGCAGCCGTCCAACCCGACCGACACAACCGATCCGGTGGTTCCGAATCCCGACATGCCCGTCATGCCATTGGCCCCGAGACCCGGAATGCCAAGTTAGACAGAATAATTCGACTTGCCGACAACAGGCACATATTCCTCGTCGAAACTTTTCCCCTATGGTGGGTGCGGTACCTACCGGCTCGGTGCCGGGGACTTGAAGGGATTTCATGCGTAACTCGTTGGCGATCCGCACCGCTGTGGTCGGCGCCTCGGCACTACTGCTCGCAGCTCCATTCACCACGACGGCATCGGCAGAGCCCGCCTCCGACACGCATGTCGAACAGCTCGGGGCAGATCAGCTTCCGGCTGAGCTGGTCGAGGCGATCACACGCGATCTGAAGATCTCCCCACAGGAGTATCTGGACCGCGCTGCCAAAGCTCAGGAACTCGGTGCATACGCCCAGGAATTCAAGTCCGAGCGCCCTGGCGACTACGCCGGCTCGTGGATGGGACTCGACGGTCAACCCGTCGTAGCCGTCACCACCACCGAAGCTGCACGCATCGCGGCCGACGACGGTTACCGCACGCACGTCGCCCCCGTCTCCGCCGACACCCTCGAGAAGACGCTGGCCGACGTCAACGGATGGATTGCCGGGCTGCCCAAGGAAATCTCACGCGCAGTCAATTCGGCGACTATCGACGTCCTGAACAACCAGGTCGTCATCGACGTCGCGAACAGCCCCGTCGGGCAGGCGCTCAATCTTCCGACCCTGCTCGAGAACACCAAGATCGTTGTCAGCCCGGACGGTGGCGGATCGGTTGATCCCGGAGCACTCGGCGGCGACACCTACATCACGTCGACAGGCCCCATTCGCGAGACACCGACCGAGAACATCTCGGTCTGCTCGTTCGGGTTCAACGCCGTCGACGATCAGAACAATGCTCTCAATATCAGTGCCGGACACTGTAATCCGGCCGAGGGTTCGAAGTCGCCCGTCTACCTGCCGAATCACGCGAACGTCGACGACAGTCAGTTGATCGGAGCATTCTCACAGTCTTCCGTCGGCAACAACGCCGGCGATCTCGATTACTCGGTCATCAAGTTCGACCAGTCCGGCATCGACGCGGGCCTCGACCGTGCTGCCGTCCGCGGTGCCAACGGGACCACCCTCGCGATCACCGGAACGGCACGTCCCGTGATCGGCGCTCCCATCTGCAAGTCCGGCCAGACGTCGTCCTTCACCTGTGGTGTCGTGGCAGCCGATCGCGTCGAAACTCAACTGGTCATGGCGGACGGTGATTCACGAACCGTTCGCGGATTCGCCGGCACCGCGTGCACCCTCGCCGGGGACAGTGGCGGCGCCATCGTCTCCGGAACCTTGGCTCTGGGCATCACCAGCGGCTCCAACAGCAGCGGAGCACCCAGTTGCAACGAAGCGAACCTGGTACTGGCGACCTCCGGTGGAACCTCGAATCTGGGTATTCCGGTCGGAGACATCCTCGACGCGGCAGATCGCGCTTCCGGTGGCGGTGTCGGTGCCGGAATCCGCGTCCGCACTGCAGGTTGACCAACCACTGATTCACGCACTGTGCCCGCCGATCCGTTTCGCGATCGGCGGGCACAGTGCTGTTGTCGGTCGGGGTCAGCGCTGTCTGCTCATGTAACGGGTGGGAATAGCGCGTTCGAACCCATATAGTCATGGTCGACTGTGATCGGCTCACCACAAGTCCGTGAGCCGTATCCGTGTGCTCCCAGGGGGGTGGTACACGGTCAACGAAGTGGAAAGGCCCACATGCGAAGCTCCATCGCACGTCGCGCCGCAGTGTTCGGTTCGGCCGCGCTGCTGCTCCTCGGACCGATCACCGCGGTCGCGAACGCAGAACCGAACGAATCCGGGGTATCCGATCAGGCAGCCCATCTGCCCGTCGAACTCGCCGAAGCCCTACAGCACGACCTGGCGCTGACGCCCGACCAGTTCGTCTCGCGTTCCGAACTCGCGCAGAAGCTCGCGGAGTTCGCCGCCATCGCGCGCGTCCAGTTTCCCGACTCTTTTGCCGGAGTGTGGCTCGACGACCTCGGCAAGGGCATCGTCGCTCTCGCTGACGGTCGCGACAAGGATGCTGCCCGCGAGGCCGCCGAGAAGGCCGGTTTCGAGGTCAAGGACGTCGCGCAGAGCGAGCAGGCTCTGCAAGGTCAACTCTCGGCACTCAACACCTGGCTCGATTCGCAGCCTGCCGAGGTCGCAGACCTCGTGCGTGGCATCGCCGTCGACGTCGTCGGCAACGGAGTCGCCCTCACGGCCGATCCTGCCGCCGGCATCGAATTGCCTGAATTCCTGAAGCGGACCGTCGTCCATACCGCTGCTCCGCTACTGGTTCCCCCGATCGTCGCGGACCTCATCCCCGCAACCGGATCCGCAACCGGCGACGCTGCACTGGGCGGAGACGCCTTCGGCGCAACCTCCGGTAACACTGGACTGCGTTGTTCATTCGGCTTCAACGGCACCGACGGTTCAGGACGCACAGTCAACATCAGCGCCGGTCACTGCGATCCCAACCGTGCCGCTGCCGGCACCTCGAACTCCAGCCAGGTCTTCCCGATGGTGAACAACCAGACCGGGCCCCGCGTCGGGTACTTCGCCAAGAGCAGCTTCGACGGGCGCGACTACTCGATCATCAACATCGACGACAACGCGAAGTACCGCTTCGAGAACAACAGCGTGCGGGTCCCGTTCAACCGCTCGGTCAACATCACCGGTACCGCCGATCCTGTCGTGGGCGCCCCGGTCTGCAAGGCAGGATCGACCACAGGCTTCAGCTGCGGCGTCGTCACCGGCGTCAACCGCGTCGCAAAGGTTTTGGATCACACCCTCGACAACGGCTTCACCACCAACATCTGCGTCCTGCAGGGTGACAGCGGTGGCCCGATCGTCTCCGGAACGTTGGCAGTGGGCATCACGAGTGCGTCCAACGTCGCCACCTCTCCCCTGTGCGAGATCGCTCAGGCAGAGACACTGTTCGGGCAAGAAGCCCCGACCCAGTACGCGACGCCGATCAACGACATCCTCGCCGCCAACCCAGGCCTGAAGGTTCGCGACTACTGATCACACGCATTACTCGAGACAGCAAAACGGGCGCCACACCTTCTGAAGGTGTGGCGCCCGTTTCGGCGTTCGTGACGTTCTACTGGAAGAGAGTTGTTCCAGCCGGAGCGTTCAGAACCTTGATCAGGTCCAAGCCCGCGACGACGGCAGTTCCGCCGCCGGCGAGGATGGTACCGGCGACTCCACCGATACCGGCCCCTGTGACCATGCCGGGCAGGCAGCCGACGACCAGGCCGGGCAGACCCACGATGCAACCGATGACCGCCCCGACGATCGTGCCGGTGAGGCTACCGATCTGCGTGGCAAGCCCGAGCTGTGACTGGAACTTCTCGATTGCCTTCTGATCCTCGTCAGGCGAAGCAACCGGGGTGAACTCGGCAGCGACCGGCTTCGGCTTGGAGCTGGCCGGGTCCAGGTTCGGCTTGAGGGTGAGGGTCTTGCCGTCCTCACTGACGGTCTCGTCGAACGGGAACTGAACGTCGCCGAGGTTGAACGCGAGCGGAAGGCTCACGAGAGTTGCGCCCTGGCTGTTCTGCAAGTCGACGTGAGTTCCGTCGCCCGAGACCCGGAATGCTCCGGCGTCGATGGTGGTGACAACGGCCTGGTCGACGACCTCGGCGGTGTACGAAACGTCGGGTGACGTCTCCGGAGCTGCGTAAGAAGTACCTGCAGCGATGCCCGTAGCGGCAATGGTCATCGCTGCGACGGCCGCAGCTTTTCGAATGAACATTTTTGATCCTCCCCGGGATCGGGCGGGCGTCAGTCGATGACTCACACCACCCGTTTCCCCTGTGCGTGACGGGCGTAACGATAACAGCCGGTCGGTTGTTCTCACCTGCTCGGAACCCGAGTTAGGGCTGCCTGACAGATGGACACCTGACGGGCACCGCCTAACGTGACGACCAGACATGTCTGCGTCTGGCCCAGCCCGTCCGACGCAGAAGATTGATCTCTCCAGGCCACGAGCGGTTACCAGCCGGTACCTACAGGCTGGTAATGCTAGTTACTGGCGGGTAACATAACGCAGGTTAGTATCAGTGGGCTGTCCCGAGGTGGCCGACGCGTCGCCCTGAAACGAAAGGCCGCGACATGAATGCCCTGACGATTACGTTGGGCACGATTGGTGCTCTGCTGAGCTTGGTGTGTTGGTACATCTTCCTCTCAGGCGCGCTGAGGATGTTCAACACCGTGCGCATCGGCCAGTCGGCACCCGATCGATGGCGCCCGTTCTTCCCTCGCTTCAAGCAGATGATCATCGAGTTCATCGCGCACACGCGCATGAACAAGTTCCGCAGCGTCGGCTGGGCCCACTGGCTCGTCATGGTCGGCTTCCTCGGTGGGTTCCTGCTGTGGTTCGAGGCCTACGGCCAGACGTTCAACCCCGAGTTCCACTGGCCCATCTTCGGTAACACGTGGGCGTGGCACCTGTGGGACGAGATCCTCGGCCTGGGCACCGTCATCGGTATCACCACGCTGATCGTGATCCGTCAGCTCAACCACCCGCGTCTGCCCGCGCGCCTGTCCCGTTTCGGCGGCTCCAACTTCAAGGCTGCCTACGTCATCGAAGGCATCGTCCTGCTCGAGGGCCTGGGCATGATCATGGTCAAGGCAGGCAAGATCGCGACCTACGGTCACGCCAACCCGTGGACCGACTTCTTCACCATGCAGGTCGCGAAACTGCTTCCCGCCAGCCCCGTCATGATCTCGGTGTTCGCATTCGTGAAGCTGATGACCGGCATGATCTGGCTCGCGATCGTGGGCCGCAACATCACCTGGGGCGTCGCGTGGCACCGCTTCTCGGCGTTCTTCAACATCTACTTCAAGCGTGAAGACGACGGCACCGTCGCCCTCGGCGCGGCAAAGCCCATGATGTCCAAGGGCAAAGTCCTGACGATGGAGAACGTCGACCCCGACACCGACACTCTCGGCGCCGGAAACATCGAAGACTTCTCCTGGAAGGGCTGGCTCGACTTCACCACCTGCACCGAGTGCGGTCGTTGCCAGTCCCAGTGCCCCGCGTGGAACACCGGAAAGCCGCTCTCGCCCAAGCTGCTCATCATGTCGCTGCGTGACCACGGCTACGCCAAGGCCCCGTACCTGCTCGCTGGTGGACGCAAGGACATGGGCGGCGACGAGATCGGTCTCGTCGACAGCGAAGGCAATGTCAAGGAAGGCGCCCTCGCAGCCATCCCCGAGGCCGCGCGCCTCGAGGCCGACCGCAAGCTCGTCGGTGAAACCGTCGAAGGTGAGATGGCCCCGGTCATCGACGCCGAAACCTTGTGGAGCTGCACCAACTGCGGCGCCTGCGTCGAACAGTGCCCCGTCGACATCGAACACGTCGACCACATCATCGACATGCGTCGCTACCAGGTCCTGATCGAATCGGAGTTTCCCTCCGAACTCGCCGGCCTGTTCAAGAACCTCGAGAACAAGGGCAACCCCTGGGGTCAGAACTCCAAGGATCGCCTCAACTGGATCAACGAGATGGACTTCGAGATCCCCGTCTTCGGCAAGGACGCCGACAGCTTCGAGGACTACGAGTACCTCTTCTGGGTCGGCTGCGCCGGCGCCTACGAAGACCGTGCCAAGAAGACCACCAAGGCCGTCGCCGAACTCCTCGCCACCGCGGGAGTGAAGTTCATGGTCCTCGGCGCCGACGAAACCTGCACCGGCGACTCCGCACGTCGTGCCGGCAACGAGTTCTTGTTCCAGCAGCTCGCGATGCAGAACATCGAGATGCTCAATTCGGTCTTCGACGGTATCGAGCAGAAGAAGCGCAAGATCGTCGTCACCTGTGCGCACTGCTTCAACGCCCTCGGCAACGAGTACCCGGAGGTGGGCGGCGACTACGAGGTCGTGCACCACACTCAGCTGCTCAACCGTCTGGTGCGCCAGAAGAAGCTGATCCCGGTTGCGTCCGTGAGCGAAGACGTCACCTACCACGACCCGTGCTTCCTCGGACGCCACAACAAGGTTTACGACGCTCCCCGTGAACTCATGGAAGCCTCAGGCTCCAAGCTCGTCGAAATGCCGCGTCACGGCGAACGTTCCATGTGCTGTGGTGCCGGTGGTGCTCGCATGTGGATGGAAGAGAACATCGGCAAGCGCATCAACGTCGACCGCGTCGACGAAGCGCTCTCCACCAACCCCAAGAAGATCGCCACGGGTTGCCCGTTCTGCCGCGTCATGCTCACCGACGGCGTCACTGCCCGCCAGGAGCAAGGCCAGGGCGAAGGCGTCGAGGTCGTCGACGTCGCGCAGCTGATGCTGAACTCCGTCACTCGTCTCGATCCCGCCCAGCTCGGCGAGAACATCAAGGTGATCCCGCGCGAGAAGGCACCGGTCGCTGCTGAGGCAAAGGCTGAGACCGTCGAGCAGGATCGGGTCGCCGAAGTCGAGGAAGCTGCCGCGACTCCGGAAGCCAAGGCTGCACCGGCAGGCAAGGGTCTGGCCATGAAGGGACTCGCCAAAGCACCAGGCGCGAAAGCTCCCGGTGCCAAGGCACCCGGCAAGGGGCTCGGAATGGCCGGCGGGGCAAAGGCTCCCGGCGCCAAGAAGGCGGCTCCCGCAGCAAGCG